>Ga0209581_1000030_pt1 | contig 558150 bp, 508 predicted proteins | sample Coa_R2_FD_187160 | JGI IMG/M metagenome (GOLD analysis project Ga0209581, IMG submission 187160) | Surface soil microbial communities from Centralia Pennsylvania, which are recovering from an underground coalmine fire - Coalmine... | ecosystem: Environmental > Terrestrial > Soil > Unclassified... | reverse complement strand
CCCCAACAATCCGGAGACCGAGGCGGTGCTGCTGGAGCGGGCGCGCGCGCTGCATCCGGAACTGACCATCGCCGACGATGCGCCGTCGCGCTTCCGCAAGGAGGGGGGCGGAGCGCCCGCCCCTGCGCCTGCCGCGGCCGAGGCCAACGGCGCGCCGGCACCTGCCGCGGCTGCCGCCCCCGCGCCCAAGCCCGCCGCTCCCGCCCCGGCTGCAAAGGCACCCGCGCCCGCCGCCGCATCCGCCGCCGCTGCCGATGCGGAATACGACCCGATCGCGTGGGAAGTGCCGGTCGTCTGCAAGGATTGCAACAGCCCGTTTACGATTCCGTATCGGCATTTCCAGGCCGGAGTCGTTTTCTATTGTCCGTCGTGCTCGGGGTCATATGTGCCGAAGACCACGATGGCGCGGATTGTTCGCGACACCTTCGAGAAGTTCTACGGCCGCCGCCGCGCCGAGCGCGAGGCGCTCGAACAGCGCCATCGTCATGAGCGCGAAGCGTTGGAGGCACGGCAGGCAGCCGAGATGGAAGCGTTTAAAAAGCGGCTCGAGGATCTGGCCAACGAAATGAAACCGGCCGGAAAGCTGGTTCGTCCCCGCGGCATCGCCGCGATGTTCAGTTGACGGGGCGATCTCCCCGCTCAGGTCCTTCTAGCTCTCTTCCGCGATCTCGTAGCCCGCGCGGCGCAGGCTCGCGTGGATTTCCGCAACATGATCGGGGCCGCGCGTCTCCAGCTCGAGGACGACCCGCGCTCTGCCGATCGGAACGTCGCGGCGGGTCCGATTGTGATCGATCGAGCGCACGTTGGCTCCCGATTTTCCAATTTCATCGGCAAGCTTTCCCAGCTCTCCGGGCCGATCGCGAAGGTTGATCGCGATTCGGTACAGCCGCCCCATCTTGGACAGACCGTGCCCGATTATCCGGTCGAGCAGGTTGATATCGATGTTGCCGCCTGACACCACGACCACGACACGTTTGCCGCTGAGATCTCCGGCGATCTTGAGCGCTCCCGCGAGCGCCGCGGCGCCCGCTCCTTCCGCCAGCAGCTTCATCCGCTCCAGGATCAGCAGGAGCGCTTCGCCGATCTCGAAGTCATCGACCGTGACCGCGCGGCTGACGTTTCCGCGAATCAGCGAAAACGGAATCGCGCCGATTCTTCCGGTCGCAAGGCCGTCGGCGATAGTATCCACCGGGCGGCCGATCGATGCGGCGGCGTCGGCGGCAAGGCTCGCGCTGAGCTGCGCGGAACCCGCGGCTTCCACTCCGATAACCTCGGTCCGCGGCGATTTCGCCGAAAGCGCCACCGCGATGCCGGCGAGCAGTCCTCCGCCGCCGACGGGAGCCAGGATCGCGTCGGGCTCAAGTTCGTCGAGAATTTCAAGTCCGATCGTTCCCTGCCCGGCCACCACCAGTGGATCGTCGTACGCGTCGATGAAAATCGCGCCGGATTCGTCACAGATTCGCTGGGCCGCCGCGCGCGCCTGCTGGTAGTCGGCGCCTTCCAGCACGACCTTCTGTCCGTAGCTGCGTGTGGCGAGGATTTTCGCGATCGCCGCCGTCGTCGGCATCACGACCGTCGCCTGGACCCCGGCGCAGGTAGCGGCATAGGCGAGCGCCTGTCCGTGATTGCCGGCGGAAGCCGCTATAACGCCACGCCGCTTTTCCTCGGGGGAGAGCGAGGCTATCCGGTTGTACGCGCCGCGAATTTTGAAAGATCCGGTTTTCTGAAGATTCTCCGGCTTGACGAACACCTCGCCGCCGATCATGGCGCTGAGAGTCGCGCTTCTGATGAGCGGCGTCGGCTTCGCGACCGAAACCAGGCATCGCCGGGCGGCTTCTATGTCCTCGAGCGTAACGATCATCAGGTTTTGCGCGCATGAGCGCCGGGCGCGAGGCGGCGTTCGTGCGAAACTCCCAGCGCATCGCCCTCGAACTCAATCGCTACGCAGTCGCCGCTTGCGAAGTTGAGATCGAGGAGCAGATTTCGGACCGCGCGCGGCTTGACCGCGCGAATGAGTTGCCCCATCGCGTCGCGATCATCCGCGGCGATCGCGGCAATCTCGGCGACTTCAAGCCTGCTCTGCCGGATGAATTCGCGCGCGCGCTCTTCGCTGGAGAAAGCGAGCAGGCCCGCCCATGGCGCGCCGGTTTCCTGGAAAACGATCATCGCGCCGGCCGAATCGAGCAGGAAATGAAGTTCCTTTGCGCTGATCACGGTTCAGGAATTTTCAACCTTGATTTCGCCCTTGCGAATCGCATCTGCCCGTTCGCGAACCAGCGCTGGATAGGTGTAGTAGTGTTCGCCGCTCAGGCGCAGGAACGACTCCGTGTCGACCTCGTCCAGCTCGAGTCCTTCAATTGCCTCGAATGCCGCCGCGCGGTCGGGCGCGGCAAGAATCGCGTCAAAGATGATACGTCCCTGCTCGGATTGAAAATCCTCGCGCGGCGGCAGCGCCTCCCGGCCGATCTTGCCGGAGTGATAGTTGTCCAGAATGAAGCGCAGCGCCTTGAGCTCATGGCGCAGAATATCCACCCGCTTGAGCGTTTCCCGCGGCATCTCACACGATCTTGCGGCCGCGCATCTCCGCGATCTTTTCGGCGGCGTAACCAAGCTTGGCCAGCACTTCGTCGGTGTGCTCGCCGAGCAGAGGCGCGCCGGTGATTTTGGGCGCGAAGGAGGAAAATTTGATCGGACTGCCGACCGTCAGGTACTTGCCGCGCTCTTCCTGATCGACTTCAACGATGGTGCCGCTGGCGCGCAGCGCTGGATCGCGGGCAATTTCCTTCATCGACAGCACGGGAGCGCAGGGAACTTCGAACTTGCGCAAAATCTCGACCGCCTCGAACTTGGTCTTGTCCGCAAGCCACTTCTCGATCTCCGCGAAAATTTCAAAGATGCGCGGTTGCCGCGCCTTCGCCGTCGCGTAATTGGGATCCTTCGCCCATTCGGGCTTGCCGATAGCCTGACAGGTCCGCTCCCAGTTCTGCTCCTGGATCGTGAAATAGATGTAGGCGTTCGGATCGGTTTGCCATCCTTTGCACTTGAGAACCCATCCGGGCTGTCCGCCTCCGCCCGCGTTCCCGCCGCGGGGCACGGTATCGGTGAATTTTCCGTTCGGGTACTGCGGATATTCTTCCAGGTACCCGACATGCTCCAGCCTCTCCTGGTCGCGAAGCTTGACCCGGCAGAGATTCAGCACCGCATCCTGCATCGACACCGACACCTTCTGTCCCTTGCCCGTCTTCGCGCGTCCGATCAACGCGGTCAGGATGCCGATGGCGAGATGCATTCCGGTGTTACTGTCGCCGAGTGCGGCGGCGCTGACGGTGGGAGGACCGTCCCAGAAGCCGGTGGTCGAAGCCGCGCCGCCGGCGCATTGAGCGACGTTTTCGTAACACTTGATGTCCGCGTACGGGGAGCCTTCGCTGAAGCCCTTGATTGACCCGAAAATGAGCCGGGGGTTGAGTTCCTGGATTCGTTCCCAGGTGAATCCCATCCTGTCCATCGCACCCGGCGCGAAATTTTCCACCAGGACGTCCGCCTCGCGAATCAACTGCTCGAGGATGGCCTTGCCTTCGGGAGTCTTGGTGTTCAGGGTCAGCGACTTCTTGTTGCTGTTGAGCATCGTGAAGTACAGCGCGTCCAGGTTGGCGACATCCTGCAATTGATGGCGCGTCACATCGCCAACGCCGGGCCGTTCGACCTTCAACACCTCCGCGCCGAACCACGCGAGCAACTGGGTGCATGCAGGCCCCGCCTGCACCCCGGTGAAGTCGATCACTTTTATTCCTTCAAGCGGCAGTGTCATCCTGCGTCTCCTCTTTGCTTCGAATCGGACAGGGAACTCTTCGGATTCAGGTTCTGAATGTGGCCGCTCTCGGTCCCTGCGGTCGGGTCGATGACGCAGTTGATGAGCGCGGGACGTCCCGAAGCAAGAGCATCAGTGAGCGCTTTGCCGAGGCTCTCGGTATCGGACGCGTGATAGCCGGCGCCGCCGAACGCCTCGATGAGCTTGTCGTAACGCGCATTCTTCATCAGCGTGGTCGGCGACGGTTCGGACCCGCCGCTTCGATTGGCGTCATCGCCGCGGTAGATGCCGCCGTTGTTGAACACCGCCACCACGATCGGCAGCCCGTAACGGCAGATGGTTTCGATTTCCATGCCGCTGAAGCCGAAGGCGCTGTCTCCTTCGATCGCGACAACCGGCTTGCCGCTTGCCGTCGCGGCGCCGATGGCATAGCCCATGCCGATGCCCATCACGCCCCAGGTGCCGCTGTCGAGGCGCTTGCGCGGCTCGTACATGTCAATGATGTTGCGGCCGAAATCGAGAGTGTTGGCTCCCTCGTTCACCACGTAGATATCGGGCCGCCCGGCGAGAACATCGCGGATCGCGCGCAGCGCGCTGTAAAAATTCATCGGATCCGGATTTGCGCTGAGGCGCGCCTGCATGCGCTCGATGTTCTGCCGCTTGCGTGAGGCAATTTGTTCGAGCCACTCGCGATTAGGCTTGATTCGCCCGGGCCTTGCGGCGTCGAGCAGGCATCTCATCGCCGATCCGATATCGGCGACGATTGGCGCGGCGATGGGACGGTTGCTGTCCATCTCCGTCGGCTCAATATCGATTTGGACGAACCTGACGCGCTCGTTCCACTGGGATCCCTTGCCATGCGCCAGCAGCCAGTTGAGCCGCGCTCCAATCAGCATCACCACATCGGCCTGGCTGAGGGCGAACGAGCGGGCGGCGGCCGCTGATTGCGGATGATCGTCAGGCAGCAGCCCCTTCGCCATCGACATCGGCAGGTAAGGGATGCCGGTCGTTTCAATCCAGGCGCGGAGGTCGCTATCGGCCTGCGCGTATGCCGCTCCCTTGCCGAGGATGATTAGGGGACGCTCGGCCGCGGCAAGCAGCTTGAGGGCGCGCTCGATCGACTCGGGTGAGGGAATGCGCGGCGGAGCGGGATCCACCACCTGCACGAGCGACTCGGATGCGGCCCGGGAATCGATGGTCGCGGCAAGCACGTCCGCGGTCAGGTCGAGGTACACCCCGCCGGGCCTACCCGACAAGGCCGCCCGGATCGCGCGCGCAATTCCAATCCCGATGTCCTCAGCGCGGTTCACGCGGAACGCCGCCTTCGCGTACGGCTTCGCCGCATTCATCTGGTCCAGCTCTTCGTAGTCGCCTTGCTGCAGGTCGACGATCGCGCGGTCACTGGATCCGCTGATTTGAATCATCGGAAACCCGTTGGTGGTCGCATTCGCAAGCGCCACCATCCCGTTCAGGAAGCCGGGCGCCGAGACGGTGAGACAGATTCCGGGCTTGCGGGTGAGATAGCCCGCGATCGCGGCCGCGTATCCGGCCGATTGCTCATGGCGGAAGCCGAAGTATCGCATCCCTTCCGCCTGCGCGAGGCGGGCCAGGTCGGTAATCGGAATTCCGGCCACCCCATAGATGGTGTCGAGGCCGTTGAGTTTGAGCGCGTCCACTACAAGGTGGAATCCATCGGTGATGGCCGGTGCCATGATTGCTCCCTGAGTTAGCTATTCGCCGTGTGGTTCAAACAGGGCGGCGACCGCGCGCCGATCGATTTTGCCCGTCGCGTTGCGGGGCAGCGCGGGCACGACGCGAATGACTTTAGGCACCTTGAAGTCGGCCAGATGTTCGCGGCAAAGCGCCTGCAAACGATCCTGATCAGCTTCTCCCTTAAGCGCGACGGCCGCCCAAACTTCCTCGCCATACTTCGGGTCGGGCACGCCGAACACCGCCGCCTCGGCAACAGCGGAATCTTCCATCAGGATGGCTTCGACCTCGGTGGGCGAGATTTTTTCTCCGCCGCGATTGATCAACTCTTTGATGCGTCCGGTCAGGGCCAGGTAACCGTCGCTGTCGAAAACCCCGATGTCGCCGCTGCGGAACCAGCCATCGACAAAGGACTGCGCGTTGGCTTCGGGATTGTCACGGTATCCCTTCATCACGCCGGGACCACGCACGACCACCTCGCCGCGCGCATTCGCGGAAAGACGCCTGCCGGTTTCGTCGATAACAGCCAACTCGACGCCGGTTCCGATGCCGACCGTTCCCGCCTTGTGCGGACGCGGCGGCAGCGGGTTGGAGGCCACCTGATGCGACGTCTCCGTCATCCCATAGGCCTCGAGCAGGGGAGCTCCAAAGCGATCTTCGACACCGCGCAGGACGGCTGGCGCAAGCGGCGCCGAACAGGAACGGATGAAGCGCGGACCCTGCGCGGGAGCGCCGTCACTGTCCGCTCTCGCCAGCAGGACCTGATGGATAGTCGGCACGGCGCTGTACCAGGTTGCGCGATGTTCGCGAAATGCGGCCCAGAAAGTGGAGGCCGAAAAGCGTGGCGGCACTATCAGCGCGCCTCCCGAGGAGAGGGTGGACAGAGCCGCGCCAATCAATCCGTGGCCGTGGAACAGCGGCATCACTACCAGGCTGCGGTCCGCCGCAGTAAGGCGATAGTGCGAAGCGATTCCGAGCGCGGACGCAAGAATATTGGAATGCGTCAGCGGAACCACCTTCGGCTTGCCGGTGGTGCCGCTCGTGCGGATGAATAGCACATCATCGCTGGGATCGGGTGACACATCGCTGCTGCCCGACACGCGAGAAACGCCCGCGAGGCTGACCGTCCCCGATGAGCTTACGACGGGGTTCCACTGCGGAACTCCGGCGGCAGTGGCGGCCTGCCGTGCCGTCGCGTCATCGCTATGTGCGACCAGAGCTTTTACCTTCAGATGTTCGATGGAGAGCCGCAGTTCGTCGCTTTTGTATGCGGGATTGAACGGAGCCGCCACCAGGCGCGCGCGCGCAAGCGCCAGGAACACCACGAGAAATTCCAGGCCGTTGGGCAACGATGTGCCGATACAGTCTCCGCGCTTCAGGCCCGAAGCGGAGAGCTGTCCGGCAAGTTGCTCGACCTGCTGATCGAGCGCCCGATAGGTAACAGCGACAGGAGGATTTATGGAGATTATCGCCGGCTCAAGCGCCCCGCGATCTTCAAATAGTTCCGCCAAGGTGCGTCGCTGCATACCAGAATGGACTCCCGCGCCCGAGGATATTCCCACTCGGGCCTGCAACCAGGTGCTGGATAAGAAACGAGACAGTCTCCCGCTTGCCCCAGTATCGTGCCTGTCGCCTGACCGGGGAACAACCTTATCAAGTTGAGAGATTACTTGGAAAATGGCCCGGAGATAGTTCGATCGTTGCGTGGCGCGCCCCCGCTTGATCCGCTCCCGTTTCGCATGCACCTATTGGACTCCCGCCTATGAGCGCGTTTTCCGATTTCTGGTTTCCGCCGAGCGCAACCGCCGACAGCGCGAGACTCCTTGCCACGCGCGCGCTGCGCGGCTTCGCGGACGGGGCCGTAAGCGTGCTCTTGCCCGGATACCTGACCGCGGTCGGCTTCAGCTCGCTTCAGATCGCGGCGATCATCTTCGCGACTCTGACCGGTTCCGCGGCATTGACGCTGTGGATCGGCCTGGTGGCAAACCGAATCGGAAGACGGCGCGTGCTGCTGGGCGCGTGTGCCTTGATGATCGCGACCGGGGTCGGCTTTGCCTTGGTCACCGCCTTCTGGCCGCTGTTCATCGTCGCCTTCGTGGGCACGCTGAACCCGTCAGCGGGAGACGTGAGCCTGTTCCTGCCGGTCGAGCAATCCGCGCTCGCGGAGACCGTCGAGACCCGCGATCTCACCGCGATCTTCTCGCGCTACAACGTCGGCGGCGCGTTCGCGGGCGCGTTGGGCGCGCTTGCAAGCGGACTTCCGGTCGCGATCGCGTCGCGCCTGGATTGGAGCAGGACGGGAGCGATGCGCTCCGGATTCCTGGCTTATTCCCTTATCGCGATGGCCGCCGCCCTCATCTATCGCGCCCTGACCGATTCAGTCGAGACGGCGGCTGAGGCGCGCGCGGTCGCACCGCTGGCGAAATCTCGCAGGATAGTGCTTCACCTCTCGGCGCTGTTCAGCCTCGACTCATTCGGCGGCGGCTTCGTGGTGCAATCGCTGCTGGCGCTGTGGCTGTTTCGGCGCTTCAATCTGTCGATTGCGGCGGCGGGGTCGTTCTTCTTTTTCGCGGGACTACTCGGCGCCGGCTCGCAGCTCGCATCGTCATGGATGGCGGCGCGAATCGGGCGGATCAACACGATGGTGTTCACGCATATTCCCGCCAATGTATTCATCGTGATTGCGGCGCTGATGCCGACCCTGCATCTTACCCTCCTGTTTCTGTTGCTGAGGTTCGCGCTTTCCTCGATGGACGTGCCCGCGCGGCAATCGTTCGTGATGGCCGTGGTGCCGCCGGAGGAGCGAGCCGCGGCGGCCAGCGTAACCAACGTGCCGCGAAGCCTCGCGACCGCGCTCGCGCCCCTGCCCGCCGGCGCACTGCTCGACTACTCGACCTTCGGATGGCCGCTGGTATGCGCCGGAACGCTGAAGATCATCTACGATCTGCTGCTGCTGGCGCAGTTCAGCGCCGTAAAACCGTCCGACGAGCAGTAACCCAGGCCGTACGCCCAGGAGCATCGGATGCGCGTCGGACAATGCGCCGACGTATCCGGAATCCCGAATTTCCGCCGGCTGCTATTCGCCCTTGATGAGCCGGTGGATCGCGTTTAGATGCTTTTGCGCTTCGCGTTTGCGGCCCGCGGCTTCGTATAGCTCCGCCGCGTTGCGATGAGCTTCGACCGAGGTGGGATCGCAATCGAGCGCGCGCAGAAAGCTGCGCAGCGCATGCTGGCTCTCCTCGCGCTTGCGGTACAGCAATCCGAGCCTTAGATGCACCTCGGCGCTGGCGGGAACGATGGTGGCCGCGCCGAGGAGATGGCGCAGCGCGCCCTGCAAATCGCCCTCCCGTTCGAGCAGCGTTGCAAGCCGCATGTGGGCTTCGAAATTGCCCGGTTCGCGCCCGACCAGGTCGCTGTAGATGGTGAGCGCTTTGAGAGGATCTTCCTCAGCGATGCGCCGGGCCTCCTCGAACCGCTCGCGGACGCGCGCCGGTCCGAAGCTCTCTTCGATCTTGCCGGCGGGACGTTCAGGCCGGAAATCGAACAGAAGCTGTCCGGTCTCGGCCTCGATGAGCACCCCATTGTCGCTCACCACTATTCGCCCGTCGTCGTTGACCAGCTTCAGAGCGGTGACCGGACGCTCGGGGTCGACCAGGTCGCGCATGCGACGAAGACATCGCTGGAGCGGTTCGAGATGGCGGCGAGTGCGCAGGAGATCCTTCGCAAGGCGCATCACCAAAAGATCGTTGAAAGCGAAACGATACTTGCGGCCCTGCGATCCGGTTGGATTGACGAGCTGCCGCTTGACCCAATAGCGAATTCTATCCGGCGAGACCGCGAGAATTCTCGCGGCCGATCGCGTAGAGAATGTACCGCCCCCTCCTACCGCCTCGCCCATCTTTACAGCCAACGCATCGAGTATAGGAACAGAAGCGCAGCGCCTCAACGGCACTCAGCCAATTTTTTAACAACTGTGGACGGTGTGAAGGCCGCAGCCGACCTCCGGACGCGTTCAGTCGCCGATCTCACCCAAAGTCTTGAGCAGCTTGACCACCGCTTCCACCGCGTTCTTCGCGTTGTCGAGCCGCTCCATCGCCTGATCGTGCGTCATGCCGGGTCCGGTGATGCCCAGCCCGACCGGCTTGTCGTACTTCAGCGCCAGGCGTTGCGCGCTCTGCGCGGTCGCGTGCGTGATGACTTCATCGTGCAGCGTCTCGCCCTTGATTACCGCGCCCAAAATCACGACTCCGTCCACATCCTTGCGCCGCAGAAGACGCTTGATGGCAAGCGGCATATCGAAGACGCCGGGAACGTGAACTTCGGCGGCAAGCTGCGCAGCATTGGCTTCGAGGTGGCCTTTGGCCCGCTCGAGCATCCGCGAGGTGACGTCATAATTGAAGTCGGAAACGACGATCGCAATTCTCATTTCGCAGCAGTCTCCAGGGTGATCGCGTCGCGTACTTCAACTCCTGCGGCGCGCAGGTATCGCTTGAGCTCGGGGATCGGATATTCGCCGTAATGGACGATCGACGCGACGATGGCGGCATCGGCGGCCCCCCGCGTGAACGCGTCGCGCAGATGATCCGGCGATCCGGCGCCGCCCGATGCGACCACCGGAATCGACACCGACTCGCTGATGCGCCGGGTTATTTCGAGGTCATAGCCGCTTTTGGTGCCGTCGCGGTCGATCGAATTGATCACGAGTTCTCCCGCTCCGAGCCGTTCGCCTTCGTGCGCCCACTCGACCGCATCCCGTCCGGTGAACACCCGTCCGCCGTCGATCACGACTTCGTAGCCGGAAGGCAGTTCCGGGCGCACCCCGGTCCACTTCACCTGCATCGAAAGCACGATGCATTGGCTGCCGAACGCCCGCGCGCCCTCGGAAATGATCGCGGGATTGCGGACCGCGCCCGAATCAATCGAGACCTTCTCGGCTCCCGCCAGCAGGACCGCACGCATGTCTTCGAGGGAACGAAGGCCGCCGCCGACGCTGAACGGGATGAAAATCTCGCGCGCCACCGCATCGACCACCTCGAGCATGATCCCGCGGCGCTCGTTCGAGGCGGTTATGTCATAGAAGACCAGTTCGTCGGCGCCCTGCTCGTAGTAGTAGCGAGCCATCGCGACCGGATCGCCCACGTCCACGTTCTCCAGGAACCGGATGCCTTTGGTGACCTTGCCCGCGCGAACATCGAGGCAAGGGATGATTCGCTTTGCCAGCATCTGCGGTCAGCAGGCGAGCCGGCAGAAATTGTCGAGCAGCTTGAGGCCGGCGGCGCCGCTCTTTTCGAGATGGAATTGCGTGGCGATCACGTTTTTGCGCGCGATTGCCGCAGTGAACGGAACGCCGTAGTCGGACTCGGCGATAATCGCCGACGAATCCGCCGGGACCGGGTAGTACGAGTTCACGAAATAGAAGTGCGCGCCGTCGGGCACGCCGGCGAAGATCGGATGCGGCCGCACCTGGCGCACGCGGTTCCATCCGATTTGCGGAACCTTGAGCGGCCGCCCATCGATTGAACTGGGGTAGCGGCGCACCTCGCCCGCGATGATTCCGAGACAGGCGGCGCAATCCTCTTCGCTGCGGTCGAACAGCACCTGGATTCCGATGCAGATGCCCAAAAACGGCTTTCCCGCCATCGCCACGTCGCGCTTCAGCACCTCGGCAAGTCCGAGCGCACGCAGGTTTTCCATCGTAGCGCCGGCGGCGCCGACGCCGGGCAAGATCACGCGATCGGCGGCACGAATCTTCGCCGCGCTGTCCGTGATTTCGCACTCGCGATGGCCGAGATGCTCCAGCGCGCGCTTCACGCTGGTCAGATTCCCGGCCCGGTAATCGACAATCGCGATCATGAGACGCCCAATTTTACCGGCATTCCCGGCGCCACCCAAGGCCGAGCCGCGGCCTCCTCTCGGGCGAAACCGGGCTTGAACCGTCGGATGACAGATCGCCGGACGGGCGAGGCTTACAGGTCGACGTGAATGTCCCTGGTTTCGGACAAGACCCGCACCTTGACGTGGTGATCGGTGGAGGTGAGCGAACCCCAGTGAATCGCGAAGTGCTCGAGCTGAACGTCGGGCTTGAATCGCTCCGACACTCCCATCACGACCTCTTCCGCGCCAAGCACGTATGCGGTTCGCGCGATTGCGTAAACCTGGTCGTTCGACACCGCGACCAGCGGTGTTACCGCGCGGCCGTGGTCTTCGCAGACCTTCACGACTTTGCTGAAGAGCCGCTGCTCGGCATCGGTGAACACCTGCGCACCATCGCTGGATGCGAGCCCTTTTTCCGTGCGCACGGTAAGCGCAACCAGCTCGGCGGAATCATTTTCCGCAAGGTAGCGATGAAGATGGCTGAGGTTGCGGGGATCGCGGATTGCGATGATGCGTTTGACGGCGCCGTCGAGATGGAGGCGCTCCGGATGGAGCCCCTCTTCCTCGACCATCTCGAGGTTGAACTTCTCCGGCTCCTCGCCGTATGCGTGCTCGGCCTGCCCGTTGATTTTCTGCGAGACTTCGAAAATTACGAACAGCGCGGCCGTGAAACCGAGTCCCCATATGGTCGCAACCTGTTTGGTGAACAGATTGACCACCGCGGTGACGAACAGGATCAGAAAGGTGATACCCAGCCCCAGCGGAAAATCCTGCCCGCCCGGCCTAAACCAGGTCAGGTTCAGCGGCACCCGCCACATCCGCTGATAAGTCTGCTTGTAGCGCAAGACCAGCACCGACAAGGTTTTGAAGACGAAGCTCCAGATGACGCCGAAGGCGTAGGCTTCACCAAGCGCGTACATATCGCCGCGCGAAAGCACGATCGTCGCGATCTGCAGAATCGCGACCAGGTTTACAATCCGATAGTTGGTGCCGTAGCGGCGATGGGGATGGCGGAACCAGTCGAGCAGCACGCCATCCTCGGCAACCCGGGTGAGCACGCCGGTCGAACCGACGATCGCGGTATTCACCGCGCCCGCCAGGATCAGGAACCCGACAAATACGACAAACGCGCGCAGCGCGGTTCTGAGCCATAGCGGCCCGACCACGTACATCGCCAGCCCGCCAATCAGATCGTCGCTATACCGCGACATCCTGACGCTGTCCGGGATGATCATCACGGCAAAGAACGAGATCAGCGAAGTGAGCAGCAGCGAGTAAATGAAGATTACCAGCCCGGTTCGAAGCAGGTTCTTAAGCTTGGGCGCTTCGATTTCCCGGTTCACCTGCGCGAGCGATTCCTCGCCCGACATCGCGAGAATCGAATGGCCGAACGCCACGATAATTCCGATCGCTCCGATCGCGCGGGCCGCGGGCAGATGCGCCAGCCATCCGAGCGAGCTGTCCGGCAGGTTGAGGGTCAAAGGCGGCATGTGAAAGCCGCGCTCGTACAGCGTAATCGCGCACCATCCGATCATCAGCACGCCCATCACGGTCGTAACCTGCATGATGCGCATCGCCTTGCCGCTGGACTCTTCAATGCCGAGGATGTTCTGCCACCAGAAGTAAACGGTCACCAGGATCGCGAACGCCGCGGCGGTCAGATCGGGCGGCAGCGCGATGCCGACGTGTCCGAGTCCGAGGAGCTCGTTGATCAAGCCGACCAGGTATTGTCCCGCTGAAACGCCGCTTATCGGTCCGGTCAGGATGTAATCGAACATCAGCGCCGAGACCGAAAGCTTGGCCAGCGTCGAGCCCATCGCCTCCTTCACCACCCGGTAAACCCCGCCCCGCGTGAACATCGAGCACGATTCCACATAGACGGCGCGGACCGCATAGGCGAACAACATCACCGCAAGAATGAAGTACGGGGCCGACTTGCCTACCGCCGCCTCGACAATTCCGCCGATGTAATAGACCGTCGAGGCCATGTCGCAGAGCACGATCGCTGACGCTCGCCAGAACGAGATGAACGCGAGCATGCCGGTCGTGACGACGATCGCCCTGGTGCGTTTTCCAGGCGAGGACAGGCCTGAAGGTTGTGCGGACGGAAGCTTTCCGATCGCGGCCAAGGTAGGAATCCTCCCACGGCTGGGCGAACTCCTTGCCCTGCCTCATGCAATCAACTGCAAGTTGCGATCCCGCCGAATTCCTGAGGAAAGCCGGACACTAGAGATCGCTAGGCATTGCAATGCGCACGGCTTCGCATCCAGGTGAATTGCTATATGCAATGGATTGCAATCCACTGCTTTGCAAAATGAAAGTCCCTTATGGCGAGAATTAAGATTCGAGATGGCGGCGAATATCGCCGTGTTGGCTCAGGTGGAGGGAAAACCCGAGCCCTTATACTGGCGTTGATGTGAGGCGCGAACGTGAAGGACGGGCGCGGCTGGTACGCCGAGCCCGTCCTACAAATTTTACGACTACTTCTTGTTCAGCCCGGCCTCAAGCTTTGCGTGAGTCTGCACGCACACACCCAGGCTCGTGAAAGGGGTGGGCCAGTCATTCTTCACGCAGTAAGGCAGCGCAGAGAGTTGCTCGGCGGTGTATCCGCGACCAGTGAGTTCCTTCTTGATGCAATCGGAGTGGTCCTTTGAACCGCCTCCGAGGCCCGCCGCATCGTCCGCAGCCTCGACGATCAATGCGTTGCGCAGCGCGGCCTGAACCCCCGGATCCTTGCTCTTGCCAAGCGCTCCCGCGATGGTGCTGGAAGGCCCGCAATTCGCGACTCCGTCGACAAACGCCTCTTCGAGCCCCGCACTGGTCAATTCCTTGGCCGAGGTAACTCCGGCCAGACCGATCAGCAATACTCCTGAGAGTAACCCCAATACCAAGCGCTTCATCGTGTTTTCCGCTCCTTTCAGCTTTCCCACACAACCGGAAGCGTTTATGCCCCGGCGCACGATGAGAAGCAATAGCTTGTTAAGCCATGGTAGGTCCAGCGGTACGGCGAGTTGCCGTCCCTTGACTTTTGCGTCTGGCAGCTTGACCGCAAGCGCCAAGTGATGGAAGTCTGCTACGTTCGCGAAAGGAACCGCCATGGCAAAAATTGCGCTCGCATTTTCCACGCTCCCCGATTCTCCGCCCGCGACCCTGATTGAATGGTCGAAGGCCGCGGAAGACGCAGGCTTCGCCGGCGTCTTCATGACCGAAGCCGGCAACGACTCGCTCGCCTGCTCGCTCGCGCTCGGCCTGAATACGCGGCGCATCATGCTCGGAACCGCGATCACGAACATCTACTTTCGTCATCCCGCCCTGCTCGCCAATGAAGCCGCGGCGGTTCAGGAGTTCACCGGCGGCCGGTTCATTCTCGGCCTCGGCACAGGCCATCGCGAAATGAACACGATTCTGAAGATCGACATGGGCGACCCGATGGCAAAGACGCGCGAGACTGTCGCGGCAATCAGAAAGCCGCTCGAGGGCGGCACCACCGGGCCGCGGGTCACCAAAAAGCTGCCGATCTATCTAGCCGGGGTATCGAAGCCGATGGTCAAGCTGGCCGGCGAAATCGGCGACGGCGTGATTTTCAATTTCTTCCCGCCTCGCCGGGTGAAAGAGGCGCTTGGAGAGCTGCAGGAAGGCGCACGCGCGGCAGGCCGCGACCCGAAGCAGATAGAACCGACCCTGTTCGCGACCGCATTCATTTCGGATGACCTCGAAGCGGCGCGCCGCCCCGCGCGCAAGCTGCTGTCGCGCTACGGCGCGCTCAGATTCTACGGGAACATGATCGCGCGCGCCGGCTTCGAGGCGGAGATCGCCGCAATACGCGCCGCCGGGCGAGACGGTGATGCGGCGATGAAGGCGGTCAGCGACGCGATGATCGATTCCACGCTGCTGGTCGGCCCTGAATCGCGCATCCGCGAACGGCTGAAGGAACTCGTAGCGCCCGGCATCGGCACCGCTATCGTTTTTACCAACCCGGTGAACGAGGACCGGAACAGCGCGGTGCGCCGCACGATCAGAGCATTGAAGGACTTCTGAGCGGGCGGCCCCTGCTGCTGAACGACGGCATCATCCGGCGGATTGCAGCCGGTTCAGGAACATCACGATTCGGTTGTAATTCACACCCAAATCGCCGACTCCATCGCGCGACTTCGAGCGCATCTCGACCAGGCTGGTGCCGTTCGGGCCCGGGCGGACTTGGATGATGAAATCGTCCTGAAAATGGAACAGCCCTGAGGTGCAGACGCCTTCCAGCGTCATGGCTTTCGGATCGGCATACGTGATCTGCCAGTCGGGAATGCCGGCGGCGAGCTTCTGAACCCGATCGAACACCGCTGCCGGATCACCCGCGATGCTGGCCGGCGCAAGCGGCGGATAACCCTTCTGCTGCGCCGCCATGTATTTGTCCTTGTTGTACCGCATGTCGCGTCCGCGGTTGGGAACCAGCTCGACGGCATGAATGAATTCGGGCGGATGCTCGAAGTCGGTGGTGATGTCGTTGATCGCCGGATACCTGGAGTGTGCGACGATGATCGCGAACACGGGCAGGGCTATCGCGAAGCTTAGCAGGGTGCCGATTACGGCGCGGGGCCGCGCGGCGCGCCGCGGTTCCGATCGGGTCATCAGCAGGCCGATGATCCCGAGGAGAAAGCCCAGGATGCTCAGCAGGAATCCGAATCCGAAGAGTTGGAAGCCAAAGAACGGCGGGGCGAAGTAGAAGTGCGCACCGAGGATACCTGCCGCCACCAGCGCGATTGCGAGCATCCCGTCAAAGAAAGCCAGCCAGGCTGGAATCATATCTTGCCCCCGATCAGGATTTTATTCCGCGCACGACAAATTGCGGCAATACGAACAGATATCTTCCCCCGATGATTGCCGCTTCAACCATCCGCAACCATCGGTCCACCTCGTCCGCGCCGACCCGCCCCGAATCGCGCGCATAGCGCGCGAAGCTTGCTTTCAACATCGGCAGCGACCGTCCAGCGACATCCGCGCCGGCCATAATCTCGACCTTCACGTCGGACAGTCCCGCGCCAAGAAAGATGCCGCGGAGCTTCCGCCCGATCCGGGGCTCTTTGATTGCGATCGCTTTCGCCGCCGCCAGCACGCGATCGCTTAGCTCCCGCGCTTCTTCTCCGATATCGAGAGCGATCATGTCCCAGTCGGAGTCCGTGGCTACCACGATTCCATCCGGCGCCGCGACCCGTGCCATTTCCGCGACAGTATCGGCCGCCGAATCGACATACTCAAGAACGTTTTTGCAGAATACCCGGTCGAAGGCGGAGTCCGGAAACGGCAGCGGCGGAAACCCGCTATGGACAAACTCAACGTCAAGCCGCTGCGACTGGCCGCGCGCCGACGACTTTGCGATAAAATCGGCGTTGATGTCCACGCCGGTGACTCTGCCCTCCGAGCCGACCCGCCGCGCCAGCTCGAAGGTTGTATGTCCCGGCCCGGAACCGACATCGAGCACGCTAAGGCCGGGCTTAAGTTCCAGAGGACGGATTAGCGGCTCCATCGCCGGATGAAACGCGAGAATCTGGTCGTAGGCTTCATGGCGCTCCGGCTCGATATCGATCCAGTGCTGTTTGTAATACGCCTCGGCCATGACAATTCCTCCGCGCTGACGGTTAGCGCAGACTGACTCCCATTACAAAGGCAATTTGGCCTTGAAGCGCCGTAGCGGCGCGACTTTGCCCTTATTTTAGGGGAAACCAGCCCCGAGAGGGCCTTCGGCTCCGGGCGGATGGTCTTATGTGCGCTTTTTGCTTCCCGCCGAAGCAAAATTGAATGAGGATCAACCCTGCTATAAGGTGAAACTCCGGTTCACAAACCCGGCTCTTCGATGACCACCGACGCAAACCGCATCAAGCTGCTGAAGGAACTGCTCGCCGAGCGAATCCTCGTCCTTGACGGAGCGTTCGGCACCTTCATCCTGGGACATCATCTGTCGGCGGCCGACTACGGCGGCGCAAGCCTTGAAGGATGCAACGAGAATATCGTTCGCACCCGTCCCGATTTGATTCGCCAGATGCATCGGGGCTTCCTCGAGGCGGGCGCCGACCTTATCGAGACCGCCAGCTTTGGTTCGACGCGGGTGGTGCTGGCCGAATACGGGATCGAAGCCGATGCGTTCGAGCTCAACCGGATAGCGGCGGCGATTGCCTGCGAAGAAGCCGCCCGCTACAGCACGCCCGACAAGCCCCGTTTCGTGGTCGGCTCGATGGGCCCCACCACCAAGAGCATCTCCGTCACCGGCGGCATCACGTTCGATGCGCTCGCCGACGCCTACGCGGAGCAGGCACTCGGCCTGATCGAAGGCGGCGTTGACATATTGTTACTGGAAACGGTGCAGGACACCATCAATTGCAAGGCCGGCCTTGTCGGCATCGACCGCGCCATCGAGCAATCCGGCGTCGCGGCCGCGGTCGCCGTCTCGGGGACAATCGAGACGATGGGCACGCTGCTGGCCGGCCAGGACATCGAGGCCTTTTACACCTCGCTGGCGCATCGCGACCTGCTCTGGATGGGCCTGAACTGCGCGACCGGGCCCGATTTCATGACCGACCATCTCCGCACCCTTTCGGAGATCTCGCGGTTTCACGTCGCCTGCGTGCCTAACGCCGGCCTTCCGGACGAAGAAGGACGCTACAACGAAACCGCGGAGATGCTGGCGGAGAAGGTCGGACGGTTCGCGCGCAACGGATGGCTGAATCTCACGGGGGGATGCTGCGGAACGACGGCCGACCATATCCGGCTGCTCGCGCGGGCGGTGGCCGGCGCGAAGCCGCGCAAGCCATCGACGGTCAGGCGCTCGGCGGTCTCGGGAATCGAGACGCTGCTGATCGACGATCAGACTCGTCCGGTCATCGTAGGCGAGCGCACCAATGTGCTCGGCAGCCGCAAGTTCAAGCGCCTGATAGCCGAGGGCAAGTTCGAAGAGGCGTCGGAGGTAGGACGCGCGCAGGTACGCCGCGGCGCGCATATCCTCGACGTATGCCTGCAGGATCCCGACCGCAATGAGATGGCCGATGTCACCGCGTTCCTCGAGATCGAGGTCAAGAAGGTGAAGGTTCCGCTGATGATCGATTCGACCGATCATCGCGTGATCGAAGAAGCGCTCAAGCGCACCCCCGGCAAATCCCTCATCAACTCGATCAACCTGGAAGATGGCGAAGAGCGCTTTCGGCGGGTGGTCCCGATGGCCCGCCGTTTCGGCGCGGCGCTGGTGGTCGGATGTATCGACGAAGACAAGCAGCAGGCGCAGGCGGTCACGCGCGATCGCAAGCTCGCAATCGCCGAACGCTCCTACAAGCTGCTGACTGAAAAGTACGGCGTCGAGCCCGAGGACATCATCTTCGACCCCCTCGTCTTTCCGGTCGGAACGGGCGATCGGAACTACATCGGATCGGGCGTCGAAACGATCGAGGGTATCCGCCTGATCAAGCAGGCGATGCCGCGCGCCAAGACCATCCTCGGCATTTCCAATGTCTCCTTCGGACTGCCCGACGCGGGCCGCGAGGTGCTGAACTCGGTGATGCTCTATCACTGCGTGCAGGCCGGGCTCGACCTCGCCATCGTCAACGCCGAGAAGCTCGAACGCTATCCGTCGATTCCCGAGGACGAGCGCCGGCTGGCTGAAGACCTGATCTGGTGGCGCGGCGATGACCCGATCGCCGCTTTTGCGGCGCATTTTCGCGCCCGCAAAGGCCGCGCCGTCGCCGAGAGCCGCAAGGATCTTCCGCTCCTGGAGCGGCTGCCGCGATACATCCTCGAAGGCTCGAAGGAAGGGCTGATCGAGGACCTGGACGAAGCTCTGCAGACCATGTCCCCGCTCGACATCATCAACGGCCCTCTGATGAAGGGGATGGACGAAGTCGGGCGGCTGTTCAACGCCAATCAGATGATCGTGGCGGAGGTCCTGCAGTCGGCCGAAGCGATGAAGGCCGCGGTCGCGCATCTCGAACCCCACATGGAGAAGACCGAATCCGCCAACAAGGGCAAGATCATTCTTGCGACGGTCAAAGGCGACGTTCACGACATCGGCAAGAACCTGGTCGAGATAATCCTCTCGAACAACGGGTACCAGGTCATCAACCTCGGCATCAAAGTCCCGCCCGAGGAACTGATTGGCGCGTACCGCCGGCACCATCCCGACGCGATTGGGCTCTCGGGGCTGCTGGTCAAATCGGCCCAGATGATGGTGGTAACGGCGCAGGACCTCCGCGGCGCCGGCATCGATTGCCCCATCCTGGTCGGCGGCGCGGCGTTATCGAACCGGTTTACGCGGATGAAGATAGCGCCCGAGTATTCCGGGCTGGTCGCATACGCCAACGACGCGATGGCGGGATTGGACCTCGCCAACCGCCTGATGGACTATGAGCGGCGCGAAACCCTGAAGCGGACCCTGGAGGAGGAAACGCGGCGGATGCTGCAGGCCGCGCCGAAGGCCGCGGGCGCAACCGAGGTCGCGACGACCGTAAAATCGTCGGTGCGCACCGATATCGAGATTCCTGCTCCCCCGGACCTGAAGACGCATATCATCAGGAACTACGATCTCGGCGAGATATTCGGCTACATCAACCCCGCGATGCTGTATTCGAAGCATCTCGGATTGCGCAATGCCGAGCAGGCGCTGCGCGACGGCGAGGCCAGGGCGCTCGAGCTGCGCGGCACGATAGAAAAGGTGCAGGACCTGGTTCTGGCCCGCGGCGACATCTCCGCCAACGCCGTGTACCGCTTCTTTCGCGCGCAGTCGGACGGCGATCGGAGCCTGGAGATTTACGGACCCGAAGGAAAAAACGCCGTCGCGAGTTTCCGCTTCGGCCGCCAGAGCCAGCCGCCGCATCTTTGCCTGGCTGATTACGTCGCGTCCCGTGACTCAGGCCGAACCGACTACGTGTGCATGTTCGTGGTGACGATCACCGGGCCGATTCGAGCGCTGGCCGAGGAGTGGAAGAACAAGGGCGACTATCTACGTTCGCACATCCTGCAGGCGCTGGCGGTGGAAGGCGCTGAAGGGTTCGCGGAGCTCCTGCATCGGAAGATTCGCGCGATGTGGGGAATTGGCGATCCGCCCGACACCACCCTGAAGGACCTCATCCAGGCTCACTATCGCGGCAAGCGCTATTCGTTCGGCTATCCCGCGTGCCCGCGGCTCGAAGACCAGGCCGCTCTTTTCTCCCTGCTCGAGGTGGAAAAGCACGCGCTCGGCGTGCATTTGACTGAGGGTTACATGATGGACCCGGAGAGTTCGGTCAGCGCCCTCGTGCTGCACCATCCCGAGTGCAAATACTTCAGTCTTTCGTCCGACGACATCGCCCGTCTGGAAGCGGAATTCGCCCGGCAGTGACGCGCTCTCGCTTAGGGCGGGTCCGCGGGAGAATCATTTGCCGCGGCTTCGCAGCTCGCGTTGCGCCAGCTCGAGGTCGGCCTCGACCATCATCTTCACCAGGCCGTCGAAGGTCACGCGCGGCCGCCATCCCAGAACCTTGCGCGCCTTGCTCGCATCGCCGAGCAGCCGGTCGACTTCCGCCGGGCGAAAAAAGCGCTGTTCGATTTCGACGTACTTCTTCCAGTCGAGCTTCACGCAATCGAAGGCCCTGTCCAGGAACTCCCGGACGGTATGCTCTTCGCCGGTCGCGATCACGTAGTCGTCGGGCTGGTCCTGCTGCAGCATCATCCACATCGCTTCGACGTAATCGCCGGCAAAGCCCCAATCGCGGCGCGCCTCGAGGTTGCCGAGCGCGAGCTTGTCCTGGAGACCGAGCTTGATGCGGGTGGCGCTGCGCGTGATCTTGCGGGTGACGAAATTTTCGCCGCGCCGCGGCGATTCGTGGTTGAAGAGAATTCCGTTGCAGGCAAACAGGCCATACGCTTCGCGGTAGTTCAGGGTCTGCATGTGGCCGTAAACCTTGGCGCAGGCGTATGGGCTGCGGGGATGAAACGGCGTGGTCTCGCGCTGCGGAATTTCCACCACCTTGCCGAACATCTCCGACGAACCAGCCTGATAGAAGCGCGCCGCCCGCTTGTGCCGCGCGTTGTGATCCCGAAGCGCTTCCAGGATACGCAGGGTGCCGAGCCCGACCACGTCTGCGGTATATTCCGGCTGATCGAACGAGATGCGGACGTGCGACTGCGCCGCGAGGTTGTAAACTTCGTCCGGCCGGACCTGCTCGATGATCCGCCGAATGCCGGTGCCATCGCCAAGGTCGCCGTAATGAAGCTGAAGGCCGCGCGAGTTTCCTCCGAAACCGTTGCGCAGATGGTCGATGCGGCCGGTGGCGAAGCTTGAGGTGCGCCGCACCATCCCGTGCACCTCGTAGCCCTTTTTCAGCAGCAGCTCGGCCAGGTAGGAGCCATCCTGTCCGGTGACTCCGGTAATCAATGCGACTTTTGACATGTTAGCGCTCCCGCGACGGAAGCCGTTCTTTCCGTATCAAACCGGGAAGATGGCGAGATAATCCAAACACTCGCGCCGGCTAATCCCCCTTGACCAGCCGATGAGAGTCGCTGTCGAAATGTTGGGTCGAAAACTCGAGCAGCTCCGAATCCTCCAACGCCTCCATCTGATGCACCAGGCCCACCGGGACATCCATGCAATCGCCGGGGCTGAGCACGAATTCTTCCATCGTTTCGGATTCGGCCGATTCCTTGACCCGCACCAGCAATTTTCCGGCGCGCAGATAGAAGGTCTCGGTTTTGAGCTGATGATAATGAAGCGAGCATCGCTTGCCCTGGCGGATTTCCAGGATCTTGCCGCAATAACGATCGTTGTTGGCGATCCAGACCTCGCGGCCCCATCCTTTGGGTTCGATGTGCACCGGTTTCCGTACTCGGCTCATAGTCTGAATCGTTCAGATTACACCTTCTCCGCGGGCGCAGAAATGCCGAACGGCGAGGATGAATCAGGTGAATTTTGCCACCGCGGAAGCGGGTAGCAGTACGCGCAGGCCGCCAGCCTCGATCGCGCTCAACAGAATCGCCACCCGCTCCGCGCCTGACAGGTAGCGCTCGAAAATGGCCTCGAACCCGCGGAAGGGACCCTCCACGACCACCACTTTGTCGCCGCTGTCGAGCCGCTTCTCGGGAATTTCGACGATATCGTCGACGCCGCGCCGGCGTATTTCAGCGATAATCGCGGGCGGCACCGCCAAAGGATCGTTGCCGGCGGAGACTATTCCCCGCACCCCCGGCATGTACTTGACGTCGAAGTAGCGCAGTTGCAGATCGAATCGGGCAAACACGTAGCACGGAAAGAGCGGCCCAATCGACAGCACCATCTTGCCCCATCTGGGCGCCTTACCCTTGAGGAGCGGCAGAAACACCTCGGGGACGGTGGTTTGAAGCTGGTCGCGAACCCATCGCTCCTTGCCGGGCTTGGTACGAATCAGGTACCAGGCGGTCCCGTCATTTGCTTCCATAAGCTCCTGATGCCGCGAGCACAAAAGCGCCGCACAGCTCCATCCGGCAATCGGTGATTTGAAATAAAAAGGCGGCTGTAGGATACGCTACAGCCGCCTCGTCAGTCCAGAATCGGAGCCGGTTTAGATTTCGTACGTGAGAGTGAACTCCAGCTCGTTCGTTCGCTGCTCGACGCTCGCCAGGAACGGGTCGGTGTAGCGACCGCTCTGGCCGAGGAACCATGCCGCGTTCACACCGAACAGAATGTTTCGTGAGTAGCGGTAAACGTTCGTCGACTGCAGGTTTCCGACTCGGTCGTCGATGTCCCAGACAAACGCGTTGGTGGTCGTGAGCTGGCCGTTGAGGATCCAGTTGACCGCGGACACGAAGAAGAAGTTGTTGTCCTCGCGCACTTTGCCAAGCGTATTCGCGATGCTCGGAACCGAATTGCTCGGCCGATCCGGGAACCACGTGTTCACGTACTGCGCTGTCAGGAACGTGTGCTGCTTCGAGAGCCAGGGAATGTAGGTCGGCCGGTCACCGGCGATGATGAACCGGGCCTGCTCGGACCACTCGCCCTTGGAGCCCACGTTCACGCCAAAGTTCGGCGTGTACAGGGTGTCATAGCGATAGACGATGTCGGTCCATTCCTTGTCGTAGTAGGTACCGGTCAAGCCGAAGAACTGGTTGCGGCGGAACCGGTTGGACAGGAGGATGTCCAATGTGCCGACCACAGGAACTCCAGCCCGCGGAGCGACCGCGTGGAACGACCTGGTACCTGGAACGCCATAGAAGTAGCTGCCCGTGAGAAGCGCCGTTCCGCCGCCCAGCGCCGTGTTCAGGCTGGTCGGGTTGTTCCGGTACTCGTACAGGTAGATGAAGCTCGCCTGCAGACCGTTTCCGATCGGAAGCAAGCTCGACAGACGCATGCCGAATTCACTGTTCTCGAGCGAGTTCGACGGGTTGCGGCTGGTCTGGATAACGTTGAAATACGAGTAGAAGCCGCCCAGGTTGATCAGCGGCCGCGCATCCTGCTGCAGGAAGCTGCGCGCCTGGACCGATTGCCCGTAGGAATTGACCGTGTTGTTGTTGAAGAGGAACCCCGCATTGCTGGCGCCGGCAGAGCCGGTGGCGGCCGCAATCGCCCACGGGGTGCGTGCATCGGCGACCGTATTGCCGGTGAACACGCCGTTGCCCTGATAGTCGCCGGGGATCCAGAAGGCTTCAAGCTCGTTGTTCGCGGTCTTCATGAAGTCCGGCAGGATGTAGTTGAACTTCACCATCCGGACGTTCTTGCGCAGGTCTTCCGCAGCCTCGAACGGGATGAACCCGTGGTAGGTCGCATCAACCGAGTTGGTGACTTCGGTACCGGACAGGGCGTCCGCTTCCGACCAGATGACCTGCTGCTTGCCGATACGAGCCGACAGGTTGTCGGTGAAGTTCAACTGCGCATAGTACTCGTGCAGGTCGTCGCGGAAGTACGTCTGCTGCAACTGCTGATGCGTGTAGTTGAACCAGTCGTAGTTGGCCTCGGCGCGGCCCTTGTTCTTCAAAGTACCGACCGCGTCGTACCAGGGGCGATAGAACGCGAAGAAGTCGGCATCCTTCAGAATCAGCGTGTCGAAGCGGCCGAACAGCTTGTAGTTCTTCACCATGTGGTAGTCGGGACGGATGTCCGCCAACTGGCGCATCTCGTCCAGATCCCAATGGTTGAAATCGAAGCTGCCGCCGGTCGTCGAAGACGCGATTCCTTGCACCGCCAGTGTGGTGGTAGGAGTCGGATGGATGAAAGTGGTCGGGGTGCCGTTGTTGGCGCTGCTGCCTTCACCCCATCGACCTTCCTCGCGTGATTCGAAGAATCCGAAGACCGAGAAATCGCCTTGCGTGATGGTCGCCCGCGCTGCCGTTGACCACAATGTGGCAACCGTTGCCACAGCGGCCACCAGCATGCTCCGCCACCGCACGCCACGACCATTTGCAAAAATCCCGTTCAGCATAGACACCCCCAAGCCAGTTGGAGCCCTCGTGGTTGGTAAAAACCTTCCCCACCAACAAGCCGCGGGTCGACACTATCCCGGCCGCTCGTTGGAAAACTACGAACGCGCGTTAGCTAGCACCTACGATCACCCCTTGTCAAGCAGCCCGCCACACGAAAGTAAGGGTCCGTACACATCCCCGTAAAGGTTGCCCGCAGCCATTACCGCCATGCCCATCGAGGATCGCCTCACGCGCGCGGACCAAGGGATGACGGGATCTCCGCCCATTGAATCGCGGCGATTTAAGCCGTCAGCAGGCGAAAGGCCATGCAGATGCGATTTAATCGGGACCTTCCGCAATCGAGAGCCAATTCCAACGTTTCCACCCTTGGCCTAATCGCCAGGATTAGTGGTCGCCATACCCTGACGGTCAGGGTGCATTACGGGACCGTTACGACATGGCTTGAAATTGTTTTGGGATCAGTGTAGGTAAGGCGACCGAAACGCGTGCAAGGAAGGCCGACTTGCAAACGGTCTTTCTTGTGCCGACTTCCTCGGGGGATAGTCGGCACTGCAGTGGACGACAGGTTGAGTCATCGGGATGTCCCCGAATGACTCGGCGGGGGTTACACACAATGACTCAGGGAAGGATGCATACGATGACTCATGGAAGGGATGGGTTCTCATTGGCGCACAGGGCCGCGCTGATGGCCGCAAAAGCGTTGCGTGCGGTAGCGGTTGGAGCTGTCGCAGCTGTCATTACCTCGCTGGCTGTCGCGACGAACAGCTATGCGGCGGGACCGATCGACCCATTGGCAGTAACCAACGCGAACAGTCTCCTGCAGGGAAGCATCTCCACATTTGCCGCAGGCAGCAAAAAGAACGTAAAGCCCGACACACTGATCTCGGGCGGTCCGCTCATCCCGGGCTTCAGCGCGACGCAGATCCCGGGCGGTATCGCCGTGAGCCCGGCGACTGGCGCGCTCTACATCACGAACAATCTGAGCATCCTCGCTGCCGGCCTGCTGCCGGACTTCGTCGAAGGATTCGCTCCTAACGCGACAGGAGCCTCGGGACCGATTGCAGCTATCCCGCTTGTGAGCGCGGCGTGCGATGCGCCGGCTACGGGTGGCGCCTGCTTTCCCCAGGATGTCGCATTCGTCTCAACGGGTGGCGGCTTGGGCGAGTTTTACGTGTCACAGTTTACCGGTGGACCCGCGAGCGTTGGCAACGTAATCCTCTATCCGCCCGATGCGGGTGGCCCGACGAACCCGCTCGGAATTCCTCTCGGCATAATTCCTGACACGCTGACTTGCTCCGCCGGCGGAAGCCCCGACACCGCGCTTCTGCTCCCGGTCGGCGTTGCGACCGACGACGCTGGCAACGTTTATGTCGCCAACGCGGGCGCTCCGGCAGGCGCGCCGGCGTATGTCACCGAATACCCCGCTGGCGTGACGGGATGCGTTGCGCCGATAAATCAGGTCGGGGCCAACACGCTGGTCCAGGCTGGGTTCGTAGCGGTTGACCCGGCCGGTAACATCTGGGTGTCCGACCTCGCGCAGAATGCGGTCTTCGAGTTCAGCCCGGCAGGCGATGTTCTCACCACAATAGCCGGCAAGAAGACGCAGATACATTCCCCGATGGGAATCGCGATCAGCCCGACGGGCATCAGCCTCGGTGTTGAAGACCTGTATGTAGCAAGCAACCGCAGCGGTGCGATCCTGCTGTTCGAGGATGTGGGCAGCGGCGGCCTGCTGAACATCCATCCGGTCCAGGCGCTCAAGGGCAAGAAGACCAAGCTCAACCTGCCCGTCGGCGTCGCGGTTATGGACTAAACGCGAATCGTCGTATCAGCAAAAAGCCCCGGATTCGAGTTGCGAATCCGGGGCTTTTTCTTTTGAGCGGGCGCGCCAGTCTAGCTCAAATCTTCCGCAAGAAACCGAGCGAGCGAGCCGCCGATCGATCCGCGCGCCGCAAGGCTCGGATGATCGACCTCGATTCCGAGCCGGCCGCTGTCCGCCAGCGCCAGAAATTCCTCGCGATCCAACTTGCCCAGCGGGAATTTCACGAACTGCACCGAACTGATGCGCTCGGTGTCCATCTGGCGCGTGTCGAAAATCGCGCGCTCGCGCCCGTCGCCCGCGACAATCCAAAGATGGTTCTCCAGGCCGACTAGCCGGCGCAGCGCCGCGTCGCGATGCGCCGCGTCCTCGTATTCGAGCAGCATCGTCGCCGACAACTCGTTCCCGCGCGGGATCAGCTCGTTGTAAGTCTCAATTTCATGCGCGATCGCTTCGGCCGTCTCCAGCTTTTCGGTCCGAATCATTTCCTGGATCTGGTACCAGACGGTTTGCGCATTCTCGAACAGGAACGTCAGATGCGATCCGAGCGAAAGCCGGCGGTTTGCTTTCTCGTGAATGAAAAGAGGCCGCAGCCGCGCGCGAACTCGTTCGTAATCGCGCAGCGACAGGATTTCTTCCGTGGCAATAAGCTTCATGGCTGATGCTCCGGCGCGGGAGGCGGAACCTTGTCCGCAAAGCCGGCGTCGTCATAGGCGCGCGCAAGCACCTCCAGGGGATGAATCGGGCGGATGCCGGTCGCCTGCTGTATCTGAACCGCGGCCAGCGGGCAATCCGTCGCCATCACCTTGCCGTCCGCATCGCGCATCCCCGAAAACGCCTTCTCTCCCGACTTCATCGAAAGATCGAAGAACTCTTTTTTCATAGCCCACGTGCCGTCGTGCGCCGTGCACGCATCGACCGTCACGATCGAGGCGCCCGGAATAATTCGCATCAAATCGCGCGATCGAAACCCGATTGCCTGCGCCTTCAGATGACAGGGTACGTGATAGGCAACCTTGCCCGGTGTGGTGCGAAAATCGCGACTGAAACGATTCTCCTGCTTGAGTTTCCACAGCACCTCATGCGGATCGACGACGGCGGCCGCGAACTCCTTCACTTCACCGCCTTCGAGCAGCGCGGGATACTCCTTGCGCATCGTGAGCGAACAGGTCGGGTTAATCGCGGCAATCTTGTAGCCCTGGCGCACCAGCGGCAGCATCGATTCCACATTCGCGCGCGCCTGCTTGCGCGCAAACTCGACATCTCCACCGTCCAGCGCCGGCATCCCGCAGCAGTTCTGCCTGGGGCACTTCACATCGCATCCGTTCTTCGCCAGCACCTTCACCGCGGCCTTGCCGGGACCGGGGTTGTAATAGTTGACGAAGCAGGTGGGAAACAGCGCCACCTTTGCCGCCGGCTCGGCCGGCGCCGGCGGAAGCGGATTGGACTTCATCCACGAGTCGAAGGTCTCGTCCGCAAAATCGGGAAGAAGCTTGTCGCGATGAATCCCGAGCAGCTTCTCCATGATCACCCGCTGAAATTTCTGGCGGCATCCCCAATTGGCAAGGCCGGGAGTGAGGCTGCCGATTTTGCCGAGAAAGTCGGGATTGCCAAGCAGCTTCTCGCGCAGGCCGATTCCCTGCTCGCGGGCGCGCACCGCCTTCGCTCGCATCATCAGCCGGGGAAAATCGAGCTGAAATTCGTGACCGTCGCGCGGCGTGTAGGGACACTTCACCTCGCAAAGCTTGCATCCGTAGCACAGATCGACGACCCGCCAGGTTTCCTCCTTCGTCAGCTTGCGCACGTCGTCGCCCTCGCGGTCGATCGCATCGAACAGCGTGGGAAACGATGGGCACAAATTGAAGCAAAGCCTGCATCCGTGGCAGATGTCGTAAACGCGCTCGAGTTCCTTGTCGAGCCCGGCGCGGTCCCAGTACCGGGCTTCGGTGGGGCTGTATGAAAGCCCGTCGGTGGGCCGGGATTCAATGCGGCGAGTAGTCATTCAACGAATGTCCTTCCGCGTCATTTGCGATTGATCAGAACTTACGGAGCCTCAATGGAAGCCTGGGTTGCGAGCGCTGCCACGGGCGGAGCCGCCGGCGCGGGAGGCCCGACGGCGCCCTGGCATCGGCCGGATCGTTGAACTCCGAATCGAACGGATCCGGACTGGCTTGGGCGGAAGAATTCGGGGCGGCCTCTGCCGCCCCGAGTCGATTGTGCGCTTCTTATGAAAGCGATTGCGCGGCCTTCGAAAAACGGCCCGCATGCGACTTCTCCGCCTTGGCGAGAGTCTCGAACCAGTCAGCGATCTCCGAGAATCCTTCCTCGCGCGCCGTCTTCGCCATCCCCGGATACATGTCGGTGTATTCGTAGGTCTCGCCGTGGACCGCGCTCTTGAGGTTCAGCAACGTATCGCCGATCGGCTGATCGGTGACCGGATCGCCGACGCTCTTGAGGTAGTCGAGATGGCCGTGCGCGTGGCCGGTCTCGCCCTCCGCCGTATCGCGGAACAGGCCGGCGATTTCAGGCTGGCCCTCGACGTCCGCGACCTTCGCGAAATAGAGATAACGCCGGTTGGCCTGACTCTCGCCGGCGAACGCATTTTTGAGGTTCTCGTGCGTTTTGGTTCCTTTTAGGCTTGGCATTTCCCTTTGACCTCCTCAACTGTCCTTTCGGAACGGTTCCGTTGTTGCCATGGATGGCCTCTGAGCTCAGCCGCGCGAGCGTTTGCCCCGCCCCCGAACCCGCCTGGAGTTGCATCGATCGCATACCGCATGGATCTCCAGCGAAGATCCCAGCAGCGTGAACTCGCCAAGCTCGGATCGGCCGTCGAGGATTCGCTCGAGCTCGGGAATTTCGATGTCGCGGATGCGCCGGCACTTGACGCACACCACATGATGATGCGGCATCACGTTGCCGTCGTAGCGCGCGCTGTCATGCAGCATCGTGACCTTGCGCGCTTCTCCAATCTCGCACAGCGTTTCGAGCGTGCGATGCACCGTCGCCAGCGAGATATGCGGATGCTCCTTGCGGACCTGCGCGTAAATCGCGTCGGCACGCGGATGCTCCGCCGAGGCGAGCAGCGCCCGGATTATCGCGAGTCGCTGCGGAGTAACCGCCAGACCGCCCTTGCGGCATCGCTCGGCGAACTCGGCAAGCCGGCGCGCGGCATAGCCGGCGCGGCGTCCTTCACTGACCAACTGTAGTTCCATCGCTCAGATGATAATTATTATCATCCAATAATTACACGCGTCAAGAACAACCGTTGGCCGGACTCGCACCTTCCGCTGATTTCATCTTCGAGAAATCGCCCCGTGACCGCACTTGCCCGACGCGCCCCGTCCTTGGTCCTGGAGACTGCTTGATGGTTTAATCGGGGGCATGCTCAAGGTTGTGCTCAGTATCGCGGGTTCGGACTCCTCCGGCGGCGCCGGCATCCAGGCCGATCTCAAGACTTTCTCCGCGCTTGGAGTTTTCGGCGCTACCGCAATTACCGCGCTCACCGCCCAGAACACCACAGGCGTTATGTCAGTCGCGGACCTGGACCCGCACTTCGTCGCATCGCAGATAGAAGCCGTGATGAAGGACCTGCCGGTGGCCGCGGCGAAGACCGGGATGCTCTCGCGCACCGCGGTCATCGAAGCGGTCGCATCGTCGGTCCGCTCGTTTTCGGTTCCCAACCTGGTGGTCGATCCGGTGATGGTCGCGGCAAGCGGCGCTCTGCTGCTCTCGACCGAAGCGGTGGCCGCGATGCGGGAGCATATGTTTCCGATCGCGGCGCTGGTCACGCCCAACCTGCGCGAAGCCGAGATTCTGCTCGGCCGCGAAAAGATCGCAGACGCGGCCGGGATGCGCAAAGCGGCAAGAGATCTGGTTCACCTGGGCGCGAAGGCGGCCCTGGTGACCGGGGGCGCGCTCGAAGGCGACGCGCTGGACGTCCTCTACGACGGGCACGAGATTCATGAATACAGCGCGCCGCGGCATGGCCCGCGCGCGCACGGCGCGGGATGCACGCTCTCGGCGGCGATTGCCGCGCGCCTCGCGCTCGGCGATTCGCTCCATGGCGCGATTTCGGCGGCAAAGAAGTTCGTGACAAGGGCGATCGAGCAATCGCCCGCGCTCGGCCGCGGCGCGCGCCCGCTCAACCATCTCGCCGCGGCATCTGAGAGAAGTTGACTGATTGTCATGCCCGCGTTTACGGAAACCGTTCGCACCAGGGCCGCAAAGATCTGGCGGCGCGAACTCGAACATCCGTTCGTCCGCGGCCTGGGTGACGGAACTCTGCCGCTCGACCGGTTTCGCTTCTACCTCGAACAGGATTACCTGTTTCTGATCGAATATTGCCGCGTGTTCGCGCTCGCCTCGGCCAAGGCGGGCGACCTCGAGACGATGGATCTGTTTTCGGGCCTGCTCAACGATACCTTGAAAATCGAAATGCAGTTGCATCGCGATTACTGCAAGCGGCTCGGGATCGCCGAGTCCGCCCTCGCCGGCGCCGAGCCCGCTCCGGTCACCCACGGCTATACGCATCATCTTCTGGCCGCCGCTTACGGCGGATCGATCGCCGAGATCGTTGCGGCGGTATTGCCCTGCCAGCTCGGCTACGTCGAGATCGCCGCCGCGCTCGCCAAAGAAGGCCGCGGCGGCGGCAATTCGTTTTACGCGGAATGGATCAACACCTACACCTCGAGCGAATTCGTCCAGGGCGCCCGGCGTCTCGTGGATCTGCTCGATCGCCTTGCCGGCGGCCTGCCGCCGCGCGAAACCGATCGGATGGCGCGGCTGTTCCTCATCAGCAGCCGCTATGAGTACTTGTTCTGGGAGATGTCGTGGAACCGGGCCGGGTGGCCGGTTTGACCCTACTTCGTCACCCGATCCAGGAACCTGCGCACCGCGGCGTTGAACGCCTGGGGCTGATCGATGTTTGCCGCGTGGCCGGCATCGGCGAGTATCTCCTTCTCCGCGCCCGGAATCTTCGCCGCCATGTAGTCGGCCGACGGGGTGAACATCGTGTCGTCCGCCCCCGCCAGTACCAGGGTCGGAACCCGGATCCCCGGCAATGACTCGATAACCCTGCCGTCCTTCTGCGTGAGCATTCCGCGCGCGGCCAGTGCGAGGCCCTTGGCGCTGCGATGATGCGCCACACGCACCTCGGCGCTTGCCGACCCGGTATCGAGCCCGTCCTTTTCAAGCTGCGCCGCGCGCGTGGTCGCCATCCTGTTCCATTCCTCGCGCGGCCCGTCTTTCCTGTAGCCGGGCCCGGTATCGAACAGCATCAGGGCGATCACACGCTCGGGATGCGCCAGATGGAACGCGAGCGACATGAAGCCTCCCAGCGAGAGGCCGCCGATGACGGCGCGTTTCGCGCCGCAGGCATCGAGCACGGCTGCCATGTCGCCAATCGTAAGCTCATGTGAATAGAGCGCGGGGTGTTCCGGGGAATCCGATCGATCGTGGCCGCGCATGTCGAACGCGATCAGGCGATAGCGATCGGTAAGCGCGTCCATCTGGCCCTGCCACATCCGCGCGCTCGCGCTATAACCGTGGCTCAGCAGGACGGCGGGACCGGTCCCGCGCTCTTCGTAGTAGATTTTGACTCCGTCGCGATCCAGATATGGCATGGTTCCCTTCCGGTAATCTTCTGAGAATTCCGACCCGAGTTAAGCCGGCGATCACGCCACCTTCGGATTGGATTGTCCTCCGTCGATCGTCAGTACCGCGCCGGTCGTGAAGCTCGCCGCCGGACTCGCGAGATACAGCGCCGCGCCCACTACCTCTTCGGGCTCGCCCGCCCGGCCGAGCGCGTAGTTGCTCTTTGCGCGGCGGGTGAACTCCTCGGTGCGCGACCATCCCTTGCTGATATCGGTATGGAACGGGCCCGCCATGATGCAATTGACGCGGACCTTGGGACCGTACTCGTTCGCGAATGCGACCGTAATCGCGTTCAGTCCCGCCTTTGCCGCCGAGTATGGCGCCGTGGTGGCGGAGGGGCGGATGGCGGCGATGGAAGAAACGTTGATAATCGCGCCGCCGTCGCCGGCCGCCATCTTCGCTCCAAACAGCGCCGAGAGCCGAAACGGACCCTTCAGGTTCACGCCGATCACCTTGTCGAACAGATCCTCGGTATGTTCGACGAGAGAAGGATACAGCGGCGAAAGGCCGGCATTGTTGATCAACACATCACAGCGGCCCCATCGCGCGTACACTTCGTCGTACAAGCGATTGCAATCGTCCCATTTGCCGACGTGAATTCCGTGGGCGGAGCCATCGCGGCCCATCGCGCGAATTTCTTTGACGGCCGCCTCGCAGGAATCGATCTTGCGGCTCGCGATCGCGAGGTTCGCGCCGGCCGCCGCAAACCCCAGCGCCATCGCATGGCCAAGCCCGCGGCTGCCGCCGGTGATGCATACCACCTTGCCGGAATAGTCGTACTGAATAGCCCTTGTCATGACTGCATCGACACCTCTCGCTCAATTTGCCCGGCATATTTGCGGATTGCCGCTTCGCGAAGCTTGGGGATATGCCGGGTCGGGAACAGATCGGCCGTCCCCTTGTACTCGCGCAGGACCTGGCGAGCCAGCGTAATCTTGTGGACCTCGGTCGGACCGTCGGCGAGTCCCATGTGGAAGCTCTGGATCACCTGCTCGACGAACGGCATCTCGCCGGTTGCGCCGAGCGAGCCGTGCAGATGGAGAGCGCGCGCGGCCACATCGTGGAACACCTTGGGCATGATCGCCTTGACCGCGGCGATATCCTTGCGGACCTTGAGATAGTCCTTGTAGCGATCGACCTTCCACGCGGTGCGCAGCACCAGCAGGCGGAACTGCTCGATCTCGATCCATGAATCCGCGATCTTCTCCTGCACCATCTGCTTGTCCGCCAGCAGCGACCCCTGGGTGGTGCGCGACAGCGCCCGCTCGCACATCATGTCGAACGCCGCCCGGACCTGTCCGATCGTCCGCATCGCATGATGGATTCGGCCGCCGCCCAGCCGCGTCTGCGCGACCACGAACGCTCCGCCGCGCGGCCCCAGCATATGGTCCTTGGGCACGTGAACGTCTTCGTAGCGGATAAAGGCGTGGCTGCCCTCCTGCTCGTGCATCCCGACCGCGAGATTGCGCAGAATTTTCACGCCCGGGGTGTCGGTTGGCACGATAAACATCGACATCCGCTTGTACGGCGGCGCATCGGGATCCGTCACCGCCATCACGATGAGAAACGACGCGAGGTGGGCGTTGGATGAAAACCACTTCATCCCGTTGATCACCCATTGGTCGCCCTTCAGTTCCGCCTTGGTGGTGAAGACTTTGGGATCGGCTCCTCCCTGGGGCTCGGTCATCGAGAACGCGGAGACGATTTGGTTGTCGAGAAGAGGTTCGAGAAAGCGCTTCTTCTGCTCGGGAGTTCCATAGTGGGCAAGAATTTCGGCATTGCCGGAATCCGGCGCCTGGCATCCGAATACCGTCGGCGCAAAACGCGATCGCCCCAGGATCTCGTTCATCAGGGCGAGCTTCACCTGTCCATAGCCCTGTCCGCCGAGCTCGGGGCCGAGATGGCAGGCCCACAGCTTGCGTTTCTTGACTTCCGCCTGGAGCGGTCGCACGAGTGCGTTGCGTTTGGGATCGCGCACGTCGTAGGGATGACCGAGCACGTAGTCGAGCGGCTCGACTTCCTCGCGCACGAATTGATCGACCCAGTCCAGTTCCTTTTGGAATTCCGGTTCGGTTTCAAAATCCCAGCTCACGTTCGTTCTCCTTCAGGCAGATAAAGTTCCGCACGCCGCCGGCGGGCCGCGTCGTGGGCGGCGCGCTGTGAATCTCTATCGCGCGTATTTCGATTTTCGGCGGCGGGCGAGCAATTTCCGATTACCCGGCTGCAACCACGATCGAACAACCTTCTGAGTATCCTGTCCGCAAGCCGGATCGCAACTTCCGGCGCAACGCCGCAAGCCCGACAACTATGAGCGCCCGAAGATGCGCGCGTAGGTCTTCTGCGTGGCGGCCGCCTGTTCCTGGGCTTTGCGGCGTTCCTCGGGCGTGGCCATCTCCGCGATCATCTTGCGTTCGAGCGCAATCGCGTCCTTGAGCGGCAGATCCATCCCGCGATTGATCAGCGCCTTGGCGGTTTTGAGCGCATAAGCGGCGCGCTCGATAAACACGCGCGCCATTTCCTCGCACGCGCTCATCAACTGCGCCGCCGGAACGACGCGATTCACCAGGCCGACCCGCAGCGCATCCTGCGGCGTCCATGGAAGCCCGCTCAGGATCATCTCCTTTGCTACGCCCGGACCTACGAGGCGGGGCAGCCGCTGCGTTCCGCCGCCGGCAGGCAGAGCGCCGAAGCGTATTTCCGGAAGCCCGATGGTCGCGGTGTCGGCGATTACGCGCACATCGCAGGCCAGCGCGATCTCGCACCCTCCACCCATCGCCGCGCCGTTGATCGCGGCGATAACCGGGACCCGCGATTCCTCGAGGGCGCTGAACAGGTCGCGCCGGGGCGCGACGAAATCGCGGCCGTCCGGCACCGCGCCCTCCGCACGCTGCTGGCGCGCGCGCTCCGCGAAGTCGCGCAAATCCGCGCCGCCGCAGAAGTGCTTTTCGCCCGCGCCGGTCACGATCACCACGCGATACTCGGGATTGTTTTCAACCTCTTCCATCGCGCTGACGACGTCGTGCATGAGTTGAAAACTGATGGTGTTGGCGCGCTCGGGCCGGTTCAGCGTCAGGTACCCGATTCCGTCTTTGCGTTCCAGGAGAATTGTCTCGTAGCTCATCTGCCTTCTCCGCGTTCACATCGCAAACGAGTAACCGCCGTTTACCGGCACCGTCTGCCCCGTCATCCAGCTCGACGCGTCGGAGGACAGGAACAGGATCATGTTGGCCGCGTCTTCGGGCTCGCCAAACCGCCGAATCGTGTACGACTTGAGCATCCGTTTCGCAAACTCTTCGTTGGAGGTCGCCGCCGCGATCGCCGGAGTGCGAGTCGCGCCGAGAGCGACACAGTTGGCGGTTATCGAGTAGCGCCCGAGCGCCTTGGCGATCGCGCGCATGAAGCCTGCCGCGCCGGCCTTCGCGCCCGAGTAGATTTCGAGGTTGGGCTCGCCGACTCGGCCCGCGTCGGAGATGACGGTAACCAGCTTGCCGTAGTTCTTCTCGATCATCGCGGGAACCGCCATCCGCACGCAGTTGAGCACGCCGAACAGATTGGTGCCCAGAAACGGCTGCCAATCTTTCGGCTCCTGCTCCCAGAACGGTTTGCGCGAGACGGCGCGCGGGTCCGCCCCGGCATTGCCGGCGTTGTTGACGAGAATATCGACGCCGCCGAACCGGTCGCGCGCTCTTTCGAACATCTCGGCCACCGATGCGAAATCGGTCACGTCGCTCTGCACCGCCAGCGCCGCGCATCCGGCGCGCTCGACCTCGACTGCCACGGCCTCGGCGCGCTCGAGTACGTAATCGTTGACCACGACGCCGCCGGCGCCGTTGTTGGCGAAATGCAGCGCGACCTGGCGGCCGACGCCCTGTCCGGCGCCGGTCACCAGACCGACGCGCCCTTTCAAGTCGAGAATGTTCGTTGCCAAGATTGTCTCCTTCTTCTAAGCGAGAACTCCGCTTTCCATGAGCCGTGCGATGTCTTCCTGCGCGAGACCGCAGACTTCCCGGAGTATCTCGCCGGTATGCTCTCCGATGCGCGGGCCGCGGGCCGTTGCGGCGGCGGGAGTGCGATCGAATTCCGCGCGCGGTCCTTCGACTTCCACTTCTCCGATCACCGGGTCATCGATCCTTCTGAAATGGCCCGCGCTGCGAAGATCGGGATCGTGAGCGAGGTCGTTTCCGCGGCTCACGAGATGCGCCGGCACGCCCACCGCCTGCAGGGCAGCTTCGACCGCCTCGCCTTGGCGCGGCTCCGTCCACTGCGCGATCGCGCGATCGAGACGATCGCGCGCTCTCAACCTTCCGAGCAACGTGTCAAATTCCCGGTTCGCAAGCGTGGCGCCGATCAGGTTTCTGAGCGCCGTCCACCGATCCGCCTCGGATGCGTCAATAGCGACCCATCGGTCGTTGCCGGCGCAAGGATAGACTCCCTGCGGCGCCGCCAGAGCAGAGCCCGCCCCGCCGCGCCGCTCGGGGATGCGCCCGCCGGCCGCATACTCGTAATACGCGGGCATCATGAACTGGATGCCGCATTCGGCCTGCGCAAAATCGAGGTAGCATCCCTGACCCGTGCGCGCGCGCCGATGGAGCGCCGCAAGGATGCTCGCCACGATGAAGCGCGGCGTAACCGCGTCGGTCCACGGTCCCCAGGGACCGTTCGGCACCCGATCGGGCCATCCGAATTGGTACGTCGCACCCGACATCGCCGCGCCCATCGTGCCGACGCCGCTTGTCCCCTTCGCGTAGGGGCCGGTCTGCCCGAGGATGCTGGTCGAAGCCATCACGATTTTCGGATTGCGCGCGCTCAGGTCCGAGTACGCCAAACGAAGTTCGTCGAGCACGCCGGGGGTGAAGCTTTCAAGCACGACATCGGCCCATTGCGACAGCCGCAGGACGATCTCGCGGCCTTCGGGCTTTCGGATATCGATCGCAATGCACCGCTTGCCGGCGTTGAGATTGTGATAGCCGACCGACCGTTCCGGACCCGGCTTTCCGTCCTTGAACGGAGGCAAAGTGCGGACCGGATCGATTCGCCGCGAGCTTTCGACTTTGATTACGTCGGCGCCGAGGTCCGCCAGGTAACGGCCGCTCGCGGGACCGACCATCACCCAGCTCAGATCGAGCACGTGGATTCCGGTCAGAGGGGACGCCATGATGCCTCCGGCTTAAGCGTTTTCATATGATTCCGTGCGCGAAGAGCGCCTGAATTTCCGTCCGCGAGAGTCCCAGATCGCCTTCGAGAATTTCAACCGTATGCTGCGAAAGCGCGGGCGCCGGCCGCCGCACCTCGATCGTGAAGTTATTGCATTGCGCGAAGCGTGCCGGCACGTCGACTCTGCGGCCTGAAATTTCGGTCGAGGCGAAAAGCCCCCGCTCCCGATACTGCGGAGATTCCGCAACGTCGCGCATGTTCATCACCGGTGAGGCGAGCAGGCCGAGGCTGCGCGCCGCCGCTCCGAACTCCTCCTTGGTCTTGTTGCAAGCGAGCTTCTTGAGTCCATCGACGAGCGCCTGCAATTCGGCGGGGGTGCGCTTTTTCTGCTGCAAATCGGGGATGAAGCTGGTCCAGGGAATTTCGCCGATCTCGGGCGGCAGGCACTGTTCACGGGCCGCCCACTGCGCGAGCCGATTCGTCATCTGCCCGAACACCGGCCCAAACGCCACCGTGATCAGCACGAATCCGTCGGCACACTCGTAGATGCTGGGCACCTCGACGCCGGCGATCGCGATTGAGCCGCCGCTGCGAGTTATTTCCGGATTGCCTGCGCCCGGCCCGAGCATCTGGCTCATCGCACCCATCATCGCGGCGATGCGCGCGGACACGTGCGCGCTTTGCCCCTGGCCGTCGCGATCGCGCGCCATCAAGCCGGCGAGCGTCGCGATCGCCGCATCCGCCCCCGCTTCCATCATCGCCTGAGGCACCGGGAAAAACAGCGGCGGGCGGTCGATGTCACCGCTGACCCCCGGCGCTCCGCTCGCCGCCATCACGATGAGATCCGAAGCAGCGTAAGCGCTCTTTGGGCCGCTGCGCGCGAACGCGCTGATACGGGTGCGGACCAGCTTGTCGGGAAGATCGATACCGTCGAGCGCCGCGGCGGCGATGCGCGACTGGACCGAATCGATCGCGGCGTCGAATTTCGCGGCGAGCTGCGCAAGGATCGCGCGGCCGTCTGCGCTGGCGATATCCAGCGTGATCGCGCGCTTGTTGCGGTTCATCGCGTGCCAGGTAAGGCTGCGTTCGAGTCCGGGAATGTCGTCAAGATAAGGATCCAGCCTCCGTCCCAACGATCCCGCGGGCGGCTCGACCACGACCACGTCGGCGCCGAGCGCGGCGAGGATGCACCCGGCGAGCATCGTCTCGGGCGCGGAGATCTCGAGCACGCGAATATCGTCAAGCATCGGCCCTCTTCTCCCCGCGATTAGGCCGCGCGGCGAGGCTGCGAATCACGCCCGCTTGAAGTTCGCGGCAAGCCGCCTCGAAGTCGAATCCGGACGGATCGAGCAGGCGCTGGATCGCGAGCCCGCGCAACACACCCACGATAATCGCGGCCTGCGCGGCCGCATCCGCATCGCGGCGGATTTCACCCGTAGCTATCCCCTGCTCGACAAGTTTGCGGATGGCGGCGCGAAAATTCGCGTCCGCGGCGGCTACGTCGCGCCTGATTTCCGGAACCGGGCCGAGTGCCTCGCCGATCAAGACGTAGAGAGCGTGCCGGTTGCGCGCGGCGACCGCGCGCAGATAGCGGCCCACCAACACCGAGAGCGCCTTGAGCCCGCTAAGCCGCTCCAGGTCGCCCAGTTCGTGCCGCGCGAAACCGGCCTGCGCTTCGCGCGTGACCGCGCGGACCAGGGCTTCCTTGGAGCCGAAGCGATGGCTGACGAGCCCGTAGCTGTAGCCGGACAATTCGCCGATTTGGGCGAGCGTCGTGCGGCTGCTGCCCTGGCGTTCGATGAGCTTGACCGCCGCCTCCAGCATCCGCCTATAAGAAGTCTCGCGGCGCTCGCGCTGGGTTCGCCGGGCCGGCCGCCGGGGCGCCGATGCAATCCGAGGCATACGCGCGGCCATCTAACATATTTGTTGACTAACAAGCAAATGACGGACTAGAGTCGCCCAGCTTTCGGAGGTTCGCAACCGATGCCCGAACGTGCAGCCGCGCAACCATCGCTCTATTCGGCCGAATCGGCGGACCCGCCGGCGCTCAACGGCGGACGATGCCGCGCGTGCGGATACGTCTTCTTTCCGCCGCAGTCCTACGGATGCGAATCGTGCGGCGCGCCGCCCCAGCATCTCGAACCCGTTACCCTGGCCGGCCGCGGAACCCTGCACTCCTTCGCCACCGTTCATCTGCATCAGGCCAAAGGGATCGAGGCGCCCTTCACCGTCGGCGTGATTCTGCTCGACGACGGGCCTGCGATTCGATCGATCCTGACCAGCCGCACCGACGAAGGCCTGCGCGCGGGCGACCGGATGATCTCGACGATGGTGCCGCAGGGGCGCGACGATCAGGGCCGTGAAGTCGTCGAGCTGCGCTTTCAGAAAGCCGCATCGGACCAGGGGTGAAGACTATGACCCGCACCTTGATTGACCTGCGTCCCGTTTACGTCGTTGGAATCGGGCTCCATCGTTATCAGCGCCTGAGCGATACCACCTATGTCGAGCTGGGACTGACGGCGGTGCGCGAGGCGCTTGCCGACGCGAGGATTCCGTGGAGCGAGGTTCAGTCGGCATATACCGGCACCGCGCTGGTCGGGATGGCGGCCTCGCGGCCGATGCTGCGCCATCTCGGCGCGACCGGCATCCCGATGGCGCAGGTCGAGAACGCATCCGCGTCAGGCTCGACCGCCTTTCGGCAGGCGTGCCTGGAAGTCGCAAGCGGCATCTGCGACCTGGCCCTGGCGGTAGGCGTGGATAAACCGGCGCCGGTCGCGATGGCGCCGGGCAAGACCAACCTTCGCGACCTGACCGGAGCGCGCGTGGTTCCGTTCACGCATTTCGCGCTGCTCGCGAACGATTACATGAATCGAAACCACGTCACCGCCGAGCAGATCGCGATGGTGGCGGTTAAGAACAATCGCAACGGAGCGAACAATCCGTACGCGCAGCGCCAAAAGGCGGTGACCCTGGACGAAGTGATGGCCGGACCCGCGATCTCCGGCGCACTGACGCGGCTTCAGTGCTGCCCGGTTGGCGAAGGCGCGGCCGCGGCGATCGTCGCCTCGGACGACGCGATCGCGCGGCTCGGAATCGATCGCAACCGCGCCGTGCGCGTAATCGCGTCGGTCACCAGGACCGAACGCGTCTATCGCGAGGCGAAGAACTTCGATGCGGAATTGACCGGCGAGACCGTCGCGCAGGCGTATCGCGAGGCTGGGATCTCGGCCCGCGACCTCGACGTTATCGAGCTCCATGATGCGTTCACGATCGAGGAGTTGCTGTATCTCGAGGCGATGGGACTGTGCGCGCCGGGCGAAGGCGCGCGGATGATAGAAAGCGGCGCGGCGGACATCGGCGGACAATGCGCGGTAAGCGCCTCCGGCGGACTGCTCGCGATGGGCCATCCTATCGGACCCACCGGAGTCGGCCAGATAGCTGAAATAACGCGCCAGCTTCGAGGCGAAGCGGGTGTTCGGCAGCATCCAAACGCGCGCATCGGGATGGCGCACATGGTTGGCGTCGGCGCGGTGTGCGTCGTACACATTCTGCGCCACGATTGAAAGCTGCGATGAGCGCACCTCAAGCGCGCGGCATCGCCAGGAGGCATACGTCGATGAGCACCAGGAACATTCAGGTCACGCTCGCCAGCCGTCCGGTCGGATGGGTCAAGGAAAGCGACTTGAAGATCGTCGAGTCAGACATTCCAAAACCGGGGCCGGGACAGGTGCTGGTGCGCAATCTGTGGCTCTCGCTCGATCCCTACATGCGCGGGCGGATGAACGATGTCCGCTCCTACGCCGAATCGGTGAAGATCGGCGGCGTGATGGTGGGAGGTACGGTCGGCGAAGTTGTCGAATCGAACAATCCCAGCTTCAAGAGCGGAGATCACGTGCTCGGCTACTACGGATGGCAGCTCTACGGCATCTCCGACGGACGCGAGCTGCAAAAGGTCGACTCGAAGGCGGCGCCCTTGTCGGCGTACCTGGGCGTTCTCGGGATGCCGGGCTTGACGGCGTGGTTCGGGCTGATCGATATCGGCGCACCCAAGGCCGGCGAAACCGTCGTGGTCTCGGCGGCGGCGGGCGCGGTCGGCAGCGTGGTCGGACAGATCGCGAAGATCAAAGGGTGCCGGGCGGTCGGAATCGCCGGCGGCAAGGCGAAGTGCGATCACGTGGTGAAGGACCTCGGCTTCGACGCGTGCGTCGATTACAAGGCCGGCAATCTGGCCGGCGACCTGTCCGCGGCGACGCCCAAGGGAATCGACATCTACTTCGAAAACGTCGGAGGAGACGTGCTCGAAGCGGTTGCGATGCGGCTGAATCCGTTCGCGCGCATCCCGCTCTGCGGCCTCATTTCCCAATACAACGAAGTGCGTCCGCGCGGGTTGAACAACCTCGTGCTGCTGCTGATCAACCGCGTGAAGCTGCAGGGCTTTATCGTGTCGGATTACATGGATCGCGCCGCGCCGGCTCTCGCCGAACTCTCGAAATGGGTTGCGGAGGGAAAGATCAAATACCGCGAGACGATCGCCGAAGGTATCGAGAATGCGCCTCGCGCCTTTATCGGCATGCTCAAGGGCGCGAACGTCGGCAAGCAACTGGTGAAGCTCGCGTGACCGAGTTGCGGCATGTCGCTTCCTGAACAGCTTGCCCGCCGCCTCAGGCTTCCGCTGATCGCGGCCCCGATGCTGCGCGTGTCGGGACCCGACCTGGTGGTCGCCGCCTGCATCAACGGAGTGATCGGCGCGTTTCCGGTCGCCAACAGCCGCTCGCTCGAACAACTCGACGAATGGCTGACCGGCATCAAAGCGCGCCTCGACAGCGCCCGCACGGAAGATCCGTCGCGGCGCGTCGCGCCATTTTGCCCGAACCTGATCATCCGGCGCGTCCAGATGCGAGAGGAACTGGCCTGCCTCGTGCGGCACCGAGTCGAAGTCGTCATCACCAGCGTCGGATCGCCCGAGCCCGCCGTCGGACCCCTGCATGACATCGGATGCCTGGTGTTCGCCGACGTCGCGACGCTGCGCCATGCGGAAAAGGCGATCGCGGCGGGAGTAGATGGCCTGATCCTGCTGACCGCGGGCGCAGGCGGTCAGACCGGATGGATGAATCCGTTCGCGTTCGTACGGGCGGTGCGCAGGATGTTCGCGGGTCCCGTTGTGCTCGCCGGCGGCGTTTCAGACGGACACGCACTGTGGACCGCGCGGGTTCTCGGATGCGACCTCGCATACATGGGCACCAAGTTCATCGCAACGCACGAAAGCATGGCGGAACCCGCGTACAAACAGATGCTGGTGGAATCGAGCATGGACGACGTGATGCTGACGCGCGCATTCACCGGGCTCGACACCAACATGCTGCGTCCATCGATAATCGCGGCGGGACTCGATCCGGAAAATCTGCCGGAACGCGTCACGATCGAGGCCGCAAGCCAGATTCACGGCACGGGCGGCAGCGGCCCGAAACGATGGAAAGACGTCTGGAGCGCCGGCCATTCGATCTCAGGTGTCGATAGAATCCAGAGCGCCGCTGAACTCATCGATCGAACCGCCCGTGAATACGAAGCGGCAAAGCGCGAAGCCTCGGCGGAATTCGTCAGGTAGGGAATTCACGGCGGCCGCGCATCGGAAGCTTTGATCATCGCCCATCAGATGGGCGATACTGCGGAAGCTGAACGACCGGTATGGCGCCGAGCATGCGCCGACAGGGAGACTTGCCATGCATGACCTTGTGATTCGTAACGGCAAAATCGTGGACGGAACCGGCGCTCCTGCCTTTACCGGCGATGTCGCAATCGACGGCGCCACTATCACCAGCGTAGGCGGCAAGGCGGGCGCGGGGCGGCGCGAAATCGATGCCGGCGGGATGCTCGTTACGCCCGGCTTCGTCGATATTCATACCCACTACGACGGTCAGGTCACCTGGGACCCGTATCTGTCGCCCTCGTCATGGCACGGCGTTACCACTCTGGTGATGGGCAATTGCGGAGTCGGCTTCGCGCCGGTCGAACCGGGCAAGGAAGAATTTCTGATCGGCCTGATGGAAGGCGTGGAGGATATTCCCGGCACGGCGCTCGCCGAGGGAATCAGATGGTCGTGGGAGAGCTTTCCTCAGTACCTCGACGCGCTCGACAAGATGGCGCGCGCCATCGATGTTGGCGCGCAGATGCCGCACGGCGCGCTCCGCGCATACGTGATGGGCGAGCGCGGGGCGCATAACGAAGAAGCGACCGAAGACGATATCGCGCGGATGGCCGCGCTGGTGCGCGAAGCCATCAAGGCCGGCGCGCTCGGATTCTCCACTTCGCGCACGATGCTGCATCGCGCGAAGAACAAGGAGGTCGTGCCCGGCACCTTCGCAAGCGAAGCCGAGCTGCTCGGAATCGGGCGCGCGCTGCGTGACGCCGGACACGGAGTGTTCGAGATGGCGTCCGACATGACCGGTCCCGATGCCACGATGGAATGGATGATCAAGCTGACGCGCGAGACTGGCCTGCCCATCACGTTCGCGATGGGCCAGACCGACAACCATCCGGACGGATGGCGGCGGATGCTCGAGCGGGTGAAGCGCTACAATGCCGAGGGCGCGCGGCTCGCGCCGCAAATCTCGGCGCGGCCCACCGGGATGCTGATGGGCCTGCAAAGCTCCCTGCATCCGTTCATCACCCATCCGACCTACCATCGCGAACTCGCGCATCTGCCGCTTGAAGAGCGGGTGGCAGCGTTGCGCCGTCCTGAAGTGCGCGCGCGGATTCTGGCGGAAGAGCCCGGCACGCGCGATCGCGTGACGCGCTACCTGGTCACCAATTTCGCGCGCTACTTCCGGCTCGGCGATCCGCCCGACTACGAACCCGCGCCGGAGACGAGCGTCGCCGCGCGCGCGGAGCGCGAACGCCGCACTCCGGCCGAAGTCACATACGACCTGCTGCTGGAACGCGGCGGCCGCGAGATGCTCTACATGCCGTTCTCGAACTACGCGGCGTTCAATCTCGACGCGGTTCGCGAGATGATCACGGACCCCGCGACCACGCTCGGGCTCAGCGACGGCGGCGCGCATTGCGGACTGATTTGCGACGCGAGCATGCCGACCTATCTGCTTACCCATTGGGTGCGCGATCGCGCTCGCGGCGAGCGCCTGCCGGTCGAGTTCGTGGTAAAGCGCCAGACCGCGGACACCGCGCGCTTGTACGGACTCGGCGATCGAGGCGCGCTCAAGCCGGGCCTGAAGGCCGACCTGAACGTGATCGATCTCGACGGACTCAGGCTGCATGCGCCGGAGATGGTTTTCGATCTGCCGGCCGGCGGACGCAGATTGATCCAGCGCGTCGACGGCTACCAACATACGGTCGTAAGCGGCCAAGTGACCTACGAAGACGGCGAGCCGACGGGAGCATTGCCTGGAAAGCTGATACGCGGTCCGCAGTCGGCCGCCTGAACAAGGCGTCCGCGGATTCGCCGATGCTCACTTCACCGTGAGCGGATATCCGGCGACCATCAGGATTACCGCGTCGGCGGCGCGAGCGATTCTCTGATTGGCAAGGCCGAGCAAATCGCGGAATCGGCGCGCCAGCGCGTTGTCGGGCACGATTCCGGCACCCACCTCGTCGGTAATCACGATGCTTTGAAAATCCGCCTCCGCCATCGCCCGCGCCAGCGCCTCTGACTCGAGGTCGAACGAGTGCTCGGCGCCGCGCGCCTGCATCAGGTTCGACACCCACAGGGTGAGCGAATCGATCACGACCACGTCCGCTCTGCCTCTTAGTGCCGCCAGCGCACGCACGAGATCGATCGGTTCTTCGATAGTCTCGAAATCGGGAGAGCGCTCCGCTTTATGGCGCGCGATGCGCGCGGCCATCTCCTGGTCCGACACCTCCGCGGTCGCCACGAACGCGCGCCGCGCCTGGCGATGCTCCGTCGCAAGCCGCAGCGCGTGCGCGCTTTTGCCGCTGCGAGTGCCTCCCGTAATCAGCGTGATCTTTCCCACGCGGCAAAGCCTACTCCAGCGCGCACGATCGTTCGAATGGCGAGGCGCGCGATTGACTGCGTGATGTTCGCGGCGTATTTGTTTGCGCGCGCCCGGTGTTCGGGAAGCCGGTTGGAGTCCGGCGCTGCCCCGCAACTGTACGGGGGGACGAAGGCCCACGATGCCACTGCGCGAGCAGGAAGGCGGGCTGGAGGATGATCCCCAAGCCAGGAGACCGGCCGGGCGATTTGAACGTCTGCCTTCCGCGGGGAGGGTTCAGGTGAACGAGTTGCCTGACGCCCAATCCTTTTACGTGAAGGATTGGGCTTTTTTGGTCCGTCCTCCGCCGAAGGCCGACTGAACGCGGAGGAGTTCATGAATCGGCTGGCGCTCGTTCTCGTCGCACTGTCTCTGTTCATTCTGCTTCGGTACCAGGGCTATGCACATGCGGGCCCATCGCCATCGGCGTCGCCGACCTCTACGCCTTCCGCCTCCCAGCAGGGCAAATCGTCCTCGAAGCCCGCCGCCAATCAGGAGACCAGGCTCAAGACCGTTGTGGTAACCGCAACGCGCGTTGAACAGCCGATCGATCAGATCGGCACCACCGTAACCGTGGTACCCGACGAGCAGATGGAATCGCAGAAGATCCAGGACGTCGGCACCGCGCTTCAGCAGGTTCCCGGAGTGAACGTGACCCAGAGCGGATCGCCCGGAACCCAGACCGACGTTTCGATTCGCGGCGCGTCCTCGTCGCAGACGCTCATGCTGATCGATGGGGTCGAAGTGAATTCCGGCACTACCGGCGCATTCAACATCGCGAACCTGACCACCGACAACTTGAACCGCATCGAGGTGCTGCGCGGCGCGGGCGGTTCGCTCTACGGATCGCAGGCAATCGGCGGCGTGGTGAACCTGCTCTCGCAGGAAGGCGAAGGCGCTCCCGCCGCCACCATCCTCTCGGAAGGCGGCAACGGCGCGACCTCGCGCCAGATCGCGACGCTGAGCGGATCGGAAGGCAAACTCGGTTTCTCGGGCGCGGTCGATTACTTTTCGACCGAGGGGTTTCATCTCGTCAACGACAACTCAGACAACCTTTCGCTGCAGGGCCGCCTCGATTATCACCTGACCGACAACACCACCGTGCGCGGATTCGCCCGCTACATCGCGGCCAATGTCAGCCTGACCAACTTCACGGTTGCGTCCGGAGTTCCGAACAACCCAACCGCGCATCAACGCACCGAGTTCATGCTGTACAAGACCGAGGTCGAACATAAGTTCAGCGACAAGCTGACGGTGCGGACCAACGGCTACTACGTGCGAAACCAGATCCGCCTGAACGAGACGCCCTTCACCGGCTTCGACGGCAGCGAAGTGGACAATATCCCCGAGGAAAATCGGGGCGGCCAGATTGAAGCGGTCTACGCATGGAACCGGAATTTCCGCACCGTGAGCGGCTTCGATTTCCGCGATCTGTGGGCGCGGTCGGACAGCACTTCCGTTTTCGGCGGATTCCCGTTCGTGAGCAATTTCTACGCGGACCAGCAACAGTATGCCGGCTATCTGGAACAGGAAGGAACGCTTCTGGATGGCCATCTGATCGCGACCGGAGGATTTCGCGTCGACGGCAACAGCCAGTTCGGCAAGGAAGTCAGTCCGTCGTGGTCGGTCCTGATTCCGATCGAACAGATTTCGACCCGGCTGCGCGGGAGCTATTCGGAAGGGTTCCGCGCGCCCTCGTTCGATGAACTCTATTTTCCGGGCTTTGGAAATCCCAACCTGAAGCCGGAAATCTCAAGCGAATACGACGGCGGTTTCACCACCGATTTCGGCGAGATTGCGTCCCTCACCGCAACCTACTTCTCGCGGCGCGTGCATGACCTGATCGTGGCCGTCCCCTGCACCGTGGGTCCCGGATGCCCGTTCGGATCGCTCGCCGGCAACGCGGGCAGGGTCGATACGCAAGGCGTCGAGATTGTGCCGAGCGTGACCCTGTACAAGGGGCTTAACCTGAGCGGCAGCGTGACCTATATCGACGAAACCCACGTATCCGGCACCTCGGGCGCGACTCCCACTCGAGTTCCGAAGTGGTCCGCGCAGTCGCTCCTGCAGTACATCGGCAACGGGATGCTGATGCCGCACGACCGCGTCATCGGCAGCTTTGCGATGACCTTTGTTGGCGACCGCGACGACATTACCCCCGTCGGCACGATCCAGAATCACGACGCGTACTACCGCTTCGACCTGTCGGGTTCCTACGCGCTCGGGCGGAAAATAAGCCTTGTCCAGGATGAGGAAGCGTTCGTGCGCATCCAGAACCTGTTCGATCGCGACTACTCGGAAGCGTTCGGTTTTCGCGCGCCTCCGATCAACTTTGTCGCGGGAATCAGGATGGACTTGATGTGAAGGGTCGGTTGCCGCGCGTCAATCGCGCGGACGAACGGACACATACGGGTTGCCGCGTTCGTAAAAGCGCCAGGGACGAGCGGCCCAGTCGCCCGCATAGTCCACGTTAATCCGCGGCGATCGCCCGATGCGTGCGGGAGGACGGTCCGTATCTTCGAGGAACAGCACGCCGCCGCAGAGATCTTCGCCGTAAAGCGCGCCGGTTATGCCCATCGCCATGGTCAGCTTGCCGGGACCGTTGGTGAGCTGGCGCGAGCCCGCCGGCATCCGCCGCCGGCGCGCCATCAACTCGATCCCGCGCACCGGCTCGAGCGCTCTGAGCAAAACCGCGTGCGGTTCGTTCTCGCGCGCGACCACCAGGTTGAGCGCCCAGCTTATGCCGTAGAGGAGATAGATGTAGGCATGGCCGGGCGGACCGAACATCGCGGCCGTGCGCTTGGTCAATCCGCGCGAACTATGCGCGGCGAGATCGAGCGGACCGCGATAAGCCTCGGCCTCGACGATACGTCCCGCGGTCTCGCCTTCAGGCGATCGATGCACGAGCACTTTGCCGATGCATTCGCGGGCGACGGTAAGCACGGGGCGCGCGTAAAATGCGCGCGTCAGTTTCCTCCCTCTTTTCAGCGCCGTTTCGGCAGACGGATGCTGTTCCATCGCATCCGACAAGATTGCCGATGATCGCGACCTTGTCGAGCCGCGTATGCCGACGAAGTGCGGTCCTGCGGAAAGGACTATGCGATCGAGCGGACGATTGCGAAAATCGAAGGCGGATGGCCGGTCTTTCAGGTGAAGATCGGCCACGCCCGCTCGAACCGGCCAAGCTCCGGCGGCTTCGGTTAGCAGCCGGGCTTCGCCTCCCCTTCGGCGGCGCGATGGCTTTAACCTCTGCGCAAGGCGAGGAATCAAAGATGATTCGGCTCAAAGTCAACGGCAGCGAGAAGGCTTTTGACGGCGATCCGCAGATGCCGCTCCTCTGGTACCTGCGCGATGAGCTCGGGCTTTACGGCGCGAAGTACGGATGCGGGGTCGGACTCTGCGGCGCCTGCACGGTCCACATCGGCGGCCGCGCGACCCGCTCCTGCATCACCACGATGAGCGCGGCGTCGGGCGCTGAGGTCACGACGATCGAGGGCATCTCGCAAAAGGGGCTGCATCCGGTGCAGAAATCCTGGATACGGCTGAATGTTCCGCAGTGCGGCTACTGCCAGGCTGGACAGATCATGCAGGCGATCGCGCTGCTCGATTCGAATCGCAGGCCCACCGATGACGATATCGACAAAGCGATGGCGGGAAATATCTGCCGATGCGGCACCTATCAGCGAATCCGGGCCGCGATCAAAGCCGCGGCGGAGGAACGCGCATGAACACGATTAGCAACGTGAGTCGCCGCGCGTTCCTGCGCGGAGTGTTCTCGGCAGGTGCGCTGGTCCTGGGCGTATCGCTTGCCCCCGAGACCCTGCTCGCGGAAGCCGATAACCGCTCCAAGGGCGATCCGCGCGGCGCTGTCTTTCAGCCCAATGTCTTTGTCGCAATCGAACCCGATGGGACCGTGCGGATCGTCGCGCATCGATCGGAAATGGGCACCGGAATCCGCACGTCGCTGCCGCTGGTGCTCGCCGACGAACTCGACGCCGACTGGGATCGGGTGAAGATCGATCAGGCGATCGGCGATCCGCGCTACGGATCGCAGGACACCGACGGCTCCCGCTCGATCCGCGGCTTCTTTGACACGATGCGCGAGTGCGGGGCGACCGCGCGCATCATGCTGCTTACCGCGGCGGCGCGCCAATGGAACGTGCCGCAAAGTGAATGCGAGGCGCGTCTGCACACGATCGTTCATCTGCCGACCGGCCGGAAGCTCGGCTACGGCGAGCTGGCCACGGCCGCATCGAGCTTGCCGGTCCCGCCGCGAAGCGACCTCCGCTTCAAGCCCTCGGCGAAGTGGCGCTATATCGGCAAATGGATTCCCGGCTACGACCTGCGCGACATCTGCGAAGGCAAGCCGGTCTTCGGCATGGATGCGCGCGTGGACGGGATGCTGTATGCGTCCGTCGAACACCCTCCCGTGCTCGGGGGAAGAGTGAAATCGGTGGATGACAAGGCGGCGCTGAGTGTCCCCGGCGTGCGCAAGACCGTCGCAATTGCGCCGTTTACGCCGCCGTGCGGCTTTCAGCCGCTCGGTGGAATCGCGGTTGTCGCCGACAATACCTGGGCGGCGTTTCAGGGCCGCCAGAAGCTGAATATCGAATGGGACAACGGTCCCAACGAATCCTACGATTCGGAGAAATATAAACAGGAACTGCGCGCGACCTCCCGCCAACCCGGCAAGGTGATGCGCAGCGCCGGCGACGTCGATGCGGTATTTGCGAAGGGCGGCAGAATCGTCGAGGCCGAATACTACGTTCCGCTCCTCGCGCACGCATCGATGGAGCCTCCCGTGGCGGTCGCGGACTTTCGCGGCGACCGCGTGACGGTTTGGACTCCAACCCAGGACCCACAGGCGGTCCAGGAAACAATCGCCGGATTGATGGGCATCAACCCTGAGAACGTAACCTGCCATGTCACTCTGCTCGGCGGCGCGTTCGGAAGAAAATCCAAGCCTGATTACGCGGTCGAAGCCGCGATGCTCTCAAAAGCTGTGGGCCGGCCGGTCAAGGTTGTGTGGTCGCGTGAGGATGATATCCGCTTCGACTACTACAACAGTGTCGCGGCGATGTATCTGAAAGCGGCGCTCGACGGCAAGGGACGGCCGATAGCGTGGCTGCAACGGTCGACCTTTCCGCCGATCTCGTCGCTGTTCGAGATCGATGCGGTCTACGGAGGCCCGGGTCACCTTGGCCAGGGATGGACCGACATTCCGTTCGACATCGCCAATCTTCGGGTCGAGAACGGCGCCGCGCGGGCCCATATCCGCATCGGATGGCTGCGGTCGGTGGCGAACATCTACCACGCATTCGCCGTGCAATCGTTTGCCGATGAGCTGGCGCATGCGAGCGGGCGCGATCCGCTCGAATACGTGCTCGACCTGATCGGGCCGCCGCGAATCGTGAACCTTGAGGGGGTCAGGTATCCGAACTATGGCGCTTCGTACCAGCAGTACCCGATCGATACGGGGCGCCTGCGCCGCGTGCTCGAAATCGCGGCCGAGAAATCGGGATGGGCCCGGCGCAAGAACGGCGGCGGCACCGGATGGGGCCTCGCGGTGCATCGCAGCTTCGTAACCTACGTCGCCACCGTGGTTCAGGTTGAGGTGGATGACAAAGGACAGATACGAATTCCCCGGGTGGATACGGCGGTCGATGCGGGAACGGTGGTCGATCCGCAATTCGTGAAAGCACAGTTCGAAGGCGCCGCGGTGTTCGGTACCGCGGTCGCCCGCACCGGCGAGATCAGCGTAAGCAAAGGCGCGGTCGAGCAGGCGAACTTCTTTGATTATCCGCTCCCGCGAATTGCCGAAGCCCCCTATCAGACGAACGTGTATATCGTGGAGAGCGAGGCGCCGCCCGGCGGTGTCGGTGAGCCGGGCGTTCCACCGTTCGTGCCCGCGTTGTGCAATGCGGTGTACGCCGCCACCGGAATCCGCGTGAGAGATCTGCCGCTTGCAAAAGTGAACCTGGCAAGCCGGAAGGCGGCCTGAAGAACCTTCGCTGTCCGGGGGCCCGTGCGTGCCGGTCGCGGATCGGCAGGATTATTCCGCCGCGAATTCGCGCAGTTTCTCGAACCAGACCAGCTTGTCCTTGAACCCCGGAAAGCTCGCGTTGAGCCCGCTCGGGTTCGGAAGCGCGAACACACGCGCATCGCCGATTTTCTCCTGCTTTGGCCCGGCGCCGTCGCCGGTGGCGAGGCGAAAGAAATGCCGGTAGATGCTGATGCCGACGAACGCGACGATGCGCGGCTTGACGCGGACGATTTTGCGCGCCAGCGCCGCGCGTCCGCGATCCATCTCCGCCGTGGTGAGCTCCGCCGCCGAGCGCGTCGCGCGGGGACATAGGTTGGTCAGCGCAAGACCGAATTCAATCAGCCGGCCGTCCTGCTCGCAGGTGAGCGGCTCCGGGACGAGGCGCGCGGCGTAGAGCAGCTTCCAGAACGGATTTCCGGGACTCGCGAAGTGATGGCCGGCCTCGGCGGATCGGATACTGGGATTGATGCCGACGAACAGGATGAGCGGATTCGGGATCAGGATGTCGGGCAGAGGACGCAGCCGGACCATGGTACTCTTTGCGCGCGATGCGAATGCCAACCTAACGCGCAACACGATTTGCTGAAAAGAGGAACGATCCCCCGCAAGCGCTTGCCGCCCGGCCTCAACTACCGCACCGACCGCTTTGCAACGGCCGCGGCGTGCTCCTCCGCGAGAATACGGGTAAGACGGCGGACCACGTCGCGCGCGATCTCGATTTCGTGCTCGTCGAACTGATTGATCAGCCGGGCGGCCCATCGCAGTTCCGCCGCGATCGCTTCGCCGATCAGCTTCCATCCCGCTTGCGTAAGCCTCGCTAGCTTTGCGCGGCGATGGCTCGGGTTTTCGACAAACTCGACCAGGCCCGCGGCGGCGAGTTCGTCCGCCATCCGCTGCACGCCCTGGCGGGCCACGGGGCGGGCGCGCGCGATCTGCGCCACGCTCTGCGGCCCTTCCTCCATCAGGCTGCGCATCAGGCTTACCTTGCCGGGCGTCTGGCCCAGGGAGGAAAAGATCCGCTCTCCGGTCGCGCTTAGCCGGAAGTAGCTGAACAATATGTCGCGCACCAGCAGGTCTAGCGCCAGCGCGGACGGCCGCCTGCGCGGTTTCTTCATTTGACAGCCTCTACGTCATATGACAATACAGTTGTCATATGACAACCATGATGAGTATGGCACGAAATGCGAATCGCGTCGATCATCGCCCGCCGCGCGTTCGGCCCATGGTGGCGGCCGGGCTTGCCGCGATCGCGATGCTGAGCCTCTGGCCGGCGCGCGTGCGGGCCTGGGGCACGGACGATGAGGCGATGGCCAGGGAGATCGCCGGGATGCTCTCGCTCAAGCCCGGCGACACGGTCGCGGAAATCGGCGCCGGCCACGGCTCGATGGCGGTGCGGATGGCGAAGATCGTCGGGTCGGCCGGCCACGTGTACGCTACCGAAATCGATCCCGACCGGCTGAACGAAATTCGAAAGCGCGTACAGGATGAAGGGCTCGACAATATCACCGTAATCGAGGCGACGCCGACCGACTCGGGACTGCCCGCGGGATGCTGCGACGGCGCGTACATGATCGGCGTGTATCATCATGTCACCGATCCGGCCGCGACCGACGCGAGCATCTTTCGCGCCCTCAAGCCCGGCGCGCGGCTGCTGGTCAACGACTTTCCGCCGACGCTATGGCTCGCGCTCTTCAAGGTGAAGGGCGTTCCCGCCAATCGCGGCGGCCACGGCGTGCCGGACGAAATCGTCGTGGATGAAATGACGAATGCGGGTTTCCGTGAAGTCCAGGAGACGGCGCCCTGGCATCCCGGATTCTTCATCCGCAACAACTACGCCATCGTATTCGCGAAGCCGGAAGGCGCCGCGCCAGGCTCTCCTCGATAATCGCTGACGGCCCAAACCGTTCAGCTCTCATGAACCAAGCGAAGCTGGCGCGCGCGATAAGCTGGCGGGCGGCAGCCGCCGCGGTGGTCGCCAACATGGTCGGCGCCGGCATCTTCACCACCTCCGGGTTTATCGCGCGAGACACCGGCTCGGCGTGGACGATGCTGGGATTATGGTTTGCCGGCGCAATCGTCGCGCTGGCGGGAGCGCTTGCCTATGCGGAACTGGGGGCTGCGATTCCCAAGGCCGGCGGCGAGTACGTTTATCTGCGCGAGGTGTACGGTCCGGTCGCGGCGTTCCTGAGCGGATGGACTTCGTTCTTCGCGGGATTCAGCGGAGCGATTGCCGCCGCTTTGCTGGCATTCGCGGGCTACTGCGCCACCGTGCTGCCACCGCTGGGAGCGCTCGATACGCGGCTAATCGCGATCGCGGTGCTGTGGACGCTCACCGGAATTCATTTTGCCGGCGTGCGGCTTGGCGCAAAGGTGCAGAACGGTCTCACGGTCGCGGTCGTATCTGCCATAATCGCGCTGGTAGTCTCGGGATTCATCCTCGGAAAGGGTTCGCCCGCAAACTTTCTGTCTCGATCGCAGGCACACGGCAATCTCGCCGTGTCGTTGATCTTCGTGATGTATGCGTACAGCGGATGGAACGCGGCGGCGTATCTGGCCGGCGAGATCGTGGAACCGGAGCGAGGCCTTCCGCGCGCGCTGGCGGGCGCATCCGCGTGCGTCGCCCTGCTCTATCTCGCCTTGAATGCACTCTTCATCTGGGCGATGCCGGTTTCCGCGATGAGCGGAGTGCTGGCGGTAGGCGAAAAGGCCGCCGGCGCCCTCTTCGGCCCCGGCGCGGCCAGGGCAGTCGCCGCTATCATCGCGCTCGCGATCTTCTCGTCGGCGAGCGCGATGGTAATGGCGGCGCCGCGGATCTACTTCGCGATGGCCCGCGACAGCGTATTTCCACGGATCTTCAGCGCGGGCGGCGGTGCGCCTGGACCTTCGGGGGCGATACTCCTGCAAGCCGGATGGGTCACCCTGTTGCTGCTCGTCTTTGGAATGTTCGAGCGAATCGTCATATACGCCGGAATCGCCATCACGGTTTTCTCGGCCCTAACGGTGGCGGCGGTGATTGTGCTGCGGATGCGCAAGCCGGACATGCCGCGGCCGTTTCGGATGCCCGCGTATCCGTGGCTTGCGATCGGCTACGTTGCGGTGTCGCTCTGGATGGTCGGATACACGGCGGCCGTACGTCCGAGCGAAGTGATTTTCGGACTGATTACCGTGCTTGCCGGGCTTCCGATCTATTGGCTGGCAACTTCTGGAAACCCGCGGGTGGCGCATGGATCGCTTCGCGACGGCGAGCGTCCTTTCCCGCGGGCCGATCGGGCGCGCTAGAGGGAAAGTATTCTCGCCGTCGCTTGCGAGGACGCGCTTCTAACGGCTCCCGCGGTTCATCGCGGCAAGCGCTTCGGCCATCTCGCCCAGCGCCTTTTTCACCGACGGCCTGGTCTGCACGTGGCTCCACCAGGCGGCCAGCTTGGGCCGTCCTTCGAGGGGAGGTTTCGCGCCGAACATCCCGAGCAGATTCACGGCGAAAAAGATTGTCGGCGCGAGCGCGCAATCGGCGAGCGTGAACTCGGCGCCCATCGCAAATCCGCTCTCGGCGAGCATCTTGTCGAGCTGATCGAGGCGTGCGTTCAGTTCGGTGAGTTTCTCGTTCACGACCTTCTCGTCGCGCGTCTTCGGGTTCATCTGCGGAAACAGCGCGCGCAGGGGAGGCTCGAGGTACAGGTCGTGAAAGCGCGTGAAGCTGCGAACCTTCGCGCGGCCCTCCGGCGACTTCGGCATCAACGGCGGATTCGGGAACTTGTCTTCGAGGTACTCGTTGATGGTTTCGGATTCGGGAATCAGCAGTCCGTCGGCATCGAGTGACGGGGTTTTGCCGAGCGGATTGATCTTCAGATATTCGGGTGATTTGAGGTCGTTGCCGGGAATTCCGACGATCTCGACCGGCGCGTTTTTGTCATAAATCGCGATTCGGCACTTGGTCGCGAAATTCGACAGATTCATGTTGTAAAGCTTCATCGGCAGACACTCCTCGGTTGCGGGGTTGCAGCCCCGCTTATCGCAGACGATGGCGGCTAAGGCAAGCGCGGTTTCCCGCTCGAAAGGCGCAGCGAGGCGGACTTGCGGAAATGCTATTGTCCGCCCTCGACCTGCTTCAGGATGAAGGTCAGCGACTCCGCGAAGTCGTCGGGATGCTCGAGTTGGGGGAACGGTCCCGAGGTTTTGAATACGACCGTCGCGGATCCGGGCAGAGCGGAATGGAGCGCCTCTCCCTGCGCGCTGCTGAAGTAGGGATTCTTCGCGCCCCAGATGATGATCGTCAGCGTGTTGAAGATCTGCCCCAGCCGGGAGCGAATGTGAGCCTCGTCGCGCGGGACCGAATTGATCATGTCGGTCTGCGCCTGCATGTCGTCCGCGAGCGCCGCGATCATCCGCTGATACATGAATTGCGGCAGCGGCGGCATCCCGTAAAAGCTCGCATCGAGCGCGGTTTGCATCGCCTCCGGCGTGTTCGGCAGCATCCCCTTGCGCAGCTTTTCCGCGCCCGCCGCGCCGACCAGACCGCCCGACACCAGGATGAGCCGCTCGACCTTGTCGGGATGCTCGACCGCGTAATAGAGAGCGACATCGGCGCCCAAATCGGAGCCGACCAGGCTTAAGTGGTCGAGCTTCAACTTGTCGACGAGCTGCGCGATCGCTCCCGCCTGGTAGGCGATCGAGTAATTGACCTGCTTGTGCTCCGACGATGCGAACCCCATCAGATTGGGCGCAATCACCTTGAAGTGCGCTTCCGCCACGGGATGCATCACGTCGCGCCAGACCAGCGCCGCATCCAGCCCGACCCCGTGAATCATCAGGACCGGGTACTGATCCCAGTAACCGCCGGTGATGAAGTAGGTCATCAGGCCGTCATCGAGCGCGATTTCGTTCTGGGTAACACCCGACCATCCAAGCCGCGTCGTCTGAAGCCATCGCAACGTGGCAATCGGATGGAGATAAAAGGCGGCGGCGAAGATGCCGATGAAAACGGCCAGCAGCGGGCCAACGATGTTGATCCAGGCGTGGCGGCGCGTCGGCGGGGCGATCAGGCTGCCGCGGACTTCGGCTTCGGACGGCGCTTTTGCGGGTTCGGGCATCGGGCTTCCTCGCGCACGAGACAATAGCGATACTTGTCTACTATAGCTAGACTGTACCGCGGCCGCATCGTCATTATACGCCAGTTCCGCCCGCCCGGCGTCCACCGGACGATGCGGTCCGATGGCCGGTCACCGAGCTAGTCGCCAGGAGCGGGCGATGCGGCCGCGGAGGGCGAAGGGTCGGCGGCGGCGGTCGCCGCGCCGCTCGGCGCAGCGGCGCCGGACGCCGACGCGGTCTTCTTGCGCGATGCGCGATGCTTGCGGGCCGCCGCTTGCTGCGCTTCGCGCTGCTCGCGCATCTGCTCCAGATGCTCGGAAGCGCGGTCGAGTGCCTTGGTGGCTTCCTCGACGGCTTTGGCCGCCTTGTCCGCCGCATCCGCAGCCTGCTGCGCAGCGACCAGCGCCTTGGCGGCGGCGTCTTCCGCCCGTGCGGCGGCTTCCTGGGCATGAGAGGCGGCGGCCTCGGCTTCCTCAGCCTGCTGCTCCTGCCGCGACATCCAGCATCCCGATACGGCAACGATCAAGATCAGGATCGGAAGCCGCGCAACAATCCGCTGCCCTCTCGATAACATCGCAACACACCCCCCGGGCCGCGCGGCACTCAGGCCGCGGTGGCCGACACCGCCTTGGGCTTGTTCAGCTTTCCAAACGCCTCAACCGCTCGCATGTCAGGCTTGGGCTGGCCGTCGGCGCGCAGCGGCTGGATGCAGACCTGGGTTGCGCCGGCTTTCAGATGGGCTTCGATGCGATCGCGGATTTGGTCCTCAGTACCCCACGCAACGATCGCATCGACCAGCCGGTCGCTGCATCCGTTTTCAAATTCCTTGTCTTCCCATCCGAGCGCCTTGAGGTTGTTGGTGTAATTGGGCAGGCGTGGAACGTAGGTCTTCATATAGGCGCGAGCAGCCGCGCGCGCTTTGGCCGCATCGGTTTCGAGAACGATGGCCTGCTCGACGCAGATCATCGGCTTGGGGCCGATCGCGGCGCGGGCCTTCGCGGTATGCTCGGGCGGCACGAAATAGGTGTGAGTTCCGTTGGCCTGCGTCGCCGAAAGCTGCAGCATCTTCGGATGCAGCGCCGCGATCACGACCGGCGCCGGCTCTTTGGGGCGAGGCGCCTGGTAAAGCGCGTTCTTCATCCGCGGCAGATACTCCTTCATATAGCTGTACGGCTTGTCATAGGAATGCCCGCGGACGTTGCTGACCAGCGGCTTATGGCTCACGCCGATTCCGAGCAGAAAGCGCCCGCCGGACAGTTCGGCGAGAGTGTTCGCCGCCGCCGCCATCGTGACCGGATCACGCGCCCAGATATTCGCGATTCCGGTGGCGAGCACCAACCGCTCGGTGTTGGCGAGCAGGTATCCGGAATGCGCGAACGGCTCGCGGCCCAGAGCCTCGGGAATCCAGAGCGTGTTGTAGCCGAACTTCTCGAGATTCTTCACGAAGTCAACCGACTCCGCGGCCGACATCCCCTCGAAGAAAAACCACATTCCAACGGTTCCGATATCCATGAGGCAAGAAGTAGCGAGATAGCCGGGACGGTACAAGAGAAACGCCGAACGCCGGCGCCCGCGCATGAATCTGTGAAATGCGTTGATTTCTGCTAGATTGCGCGGCAAATCACACGAGAGGTTCCTATCGCCATGAAACTCGGGCTGATGTTCGCCAATTCGGGGCCGTTCTCCAATCCGCAGCTCTTTGCCCATCTCGCGCAATCGGCGGAACGCTTCGGATTCGAATCGATCTGGACGGTCGAGCACGTGGTCATTCCGCAGGACTACAAATCTCCTTACCCCTACTCGCCGAGCGGCAAGATTCCCGGATCGGAAGACGTGCCGATCCCCGACCCGCTGCTCCCGCTCGCCTACGCGGCCGCGATCACGAAGAACCTGAAGCTCGGCACGGGCGTGATGATCCTTCCGCAGCGGCATCCGCTGTACGTCGCGAAGGAAATTGCCACGCTCGACGTGCTCTCGAACGGCCGCGTGATTTTGGGAATCGGCAGCGGATGGCTCAAAGAAGAATTCGATTCGCTGGGACTCGATTTCCACCAGCGCGGCGCGCGCACCGACGAGGCGATCAAGTCGCTGCGGGCGCTATGGAGCCCCGCGGCCGCATCGTCGTTCCACGGCAAGCATTTCAGCTTCGGCCCGGTGAAATGCTTTCCCAAACCGGTGCAGAAAAATGGCGTCCCGATCATCATCGGCGGCCATTCGCCCGCTGCCGCGAAGCGCGCCGGCCGCTACGGCGACGGGTTCTTTCCCGCTATCGGCGAGCCGGACAAGCTCGAGGAACTGTTCGCGATGATGTCAGAGGAAGCGAAAAAGGCGGGACGCGATCCGAAACAGATCGAGCTTTCATGCATGGGCCGCGCGAAGCTCGATTCGCTCAAGGCGCTTCAGGATGTAGGCATCTCGCGCGTCGTGGTAGCGCCGCCGGCTTACGATCCCGAAGGGATTACGCGGGGCCTGGAGAAGATCGCCAACGAAGTAATCGCCAAGCTCTGAGTCGAGGAATTCGCGGATTCCCGCGGACTCGCGCAGATCCGATTTCCCGCGCCAGTCCGCGAAATCCGCGCCCTTGCTCTAAGCGCGGGCGCGCGCCCAGGCCTGCAGTTCGCGGATTCGCGTGTACCCGCCCGTGCCTTCCACGATCCCCTCGGCGCGAGCGTCGTGGATGCACGCGACCGGGCATAGCGGCGCGCAAAAGCCGCAATCGATGCATTCATCGAGGACGATCGCGTAGCGTCCCAGGAAGTCTCCCTGGACCTGGTAGATCGCATCGACCTTCCCCGGACAGGCATGATCGCACGCGCCGCATCCGATGCAGGTCTCGTCGATATAGAAATGTCCGGCCTTATGCGCCATCGCGAATTCAGTCCGGAAAGATGGTCCGGAAGGCCGCGCAAGCGTTCACGAATTCCTGCAGGCTCTGGTTGTAGCGAAAGAACAGGTCCTTGCGCAGAGGATCACCCGACCAGACGCGAATGGGCGTGCCCGTATGGCTCAGGTAGTTCAGGGTATGGGTCAGGTCGGGACGTCCCCGGCCGTGCGCGATGCTTTCGATCATCTCGCGCCAGGTCGCCAGCGTGGCCTCCGCGGTGAAATCGGCGCGCGCCGGGTCATCCGCCTCACGTACGTCGATTGCCTCGAATTCCTCGAACGTCACCTGCACGCTCCACGGTTTGCCGCGCAATCCGCCGTCCAGGACCGTAAACTGCGCGACGCAATCGATGTAGCCGAGATGCTCGTGCAGGGCGCGATTTTCCTTCATCAGGCGCGCCAGCCGCTGAAACCACTCCGCCGATGGAAACGCGACCGGATCCGCCGACTGCGCCGATACGGCCTGCGGCTCCATCAGCCCTGCCCCCACGGCGAATCCAGCGGAATCGTGCATCGATCGCGGCGATCGAAGCCCGCCCGTTCGCATCGCTGCAGATATTCCTCGACCGACATCTTCCAAAGATGGGCCTGGCCCTCCATCCCCTGATCGATCTTGTCGAGTCCGCCACCAAGCAGGATTGCCATCGGCTCGACCAGCGCGGCCTCGGTAAAGGAAGTAAGGATGACCTGCTCGCCGACGTCGGCAAAGCGATGCATCTCCTCGAGGGCGGCCGGGCGATCGGGCGCGTTGTCGAGGTAATTCTTGAGCTCGAGCACGCCGTAGGAAACGTGGCGCGCTTCGTCCTGCAGGCAGCGGCGAAAAATCTCCTTGTCCACGTGGGTCTTCGCGATCATCTCGCCCGAACGGAACATCGAGAGCACCAGCCCCTCGCCGAGCAGGTTGAGCAGAAACGTTCCCATCGTATGCGTGGGCGCGTCGTTGATCGCCTTGAGCGCCCATTCGAAGCCGGGCGAGGCGTGCAGCAGGCCGCCCCCGGCGATTGCGCGCTTGCGAAAGACTTCCTGGTGGCGCGCCTCGTCCATCATCTGAGTGACGATGAAACTCTTCACCTCGAGGAAGTCCTGCGGAATCTTGTAAAGCCACTTGGCCGGAAAATCGCCGGCCACGAATTCAACCTCGGTTAGAAAGGTGCAGAGCTGGCAGGTGGCCTTCTCCAGATCTTCGGGCAGGCGCTCCAGCTCGCTCCACGGAATGTCCCGGGTGGCGTTCCACTGCCGCGCCTTCGCCTCCTCATACAGGGTCACGACGTTGTCGGCCCACGACTCGCCGCGATCGACGAGCGTGTAATCGTCAACCACCGGCATCTCATCCGCATACGGCTCGCGGACCGCGCCGCGCGGAGCGAACGAGAGAAACGTTACGCGTTCGGGTATGTCGCCATAGCCGGGAACGTTGTTGATGTCGGTGTAGGTCAGGCCGCGCGACGATGGTTTTGCGCGCCGTCCCCACGCCGCCTGATCGGTCTTCATCCAGTGCAGCGAATACTCCCCCTTGCGCATCCGATCGGCGTTGCGCTGGAGAATCTCCGCCCACCGGTTGGTATGCTCCTTGAACTGGCTTTCGTAGCGGGCAACTTGTTCGTCGTTCATTCCGGTTGGGGGGAGCGGACGCAGCGTTTCGACCCGTGACGCGGTTGACATCGGACCACCTCCGAGATTGGATGAATCGCGAGCTTAATCTTTACTGATAGAATTGTCAATAACTTGCCAACCTCCACGAAGCGTAAATCCTCGCCCGCTCATCGCCTCAGCGTAAAGAAGCGGGCCGACCGCCTCGACCAGGCAGAACGTCGCGCGCAGTTGATGCGCTGCGCGATGCGCGTGTTCGCGCGCCGAGGATTGGGCGCCGCGCGCCACGCCGAAATCGCGCGGGAGGCGGGAGTGTCGGTGCCGGCGGTATTCTTTTATTTCCCCAACCGCGAAGAACTGGTCACGGCGGTCCTCGATGAAGTCGACCGGTTTCTGATGGACATGGCGGAGCGGATTCACGCGAGCGATCGGCCCGCGCCGGAAATCCTGCTCGAGCACGCGCGCGCGTTTGCCGCATCCGTCGATACTCATCCCGACTACGCGCGCGTATGGCTCGACTGGAGCACGGCGATTCGCGAGGAGATCTGGCCCAAGTACCTCGACTTTCAGGAGCGGATGGTCGCGATTATCGCGGAGACGATTCGGCGATGGCAGAACGAACGCGGTATCGCCAACGACGTCGATATCGAGGATGACGCGCGGCTGATGGTGGGATCGGCGCACATGGTGGCGCAGATGAAGTTCACGCGCGTTCCCCCCGAAAAGCTCGATCACTTCCTGCGTACGCTGGTCGGCGCCGCGCTCGGCGATCGCATCTGATCGATAGCATCGGCAAGCGACGCATTCGGAAGCGGCTTCAGCGGACGCCGCATCGTGTCGCGCCGGCCCGGTGCTTGCCCCACCCGTTTCATCGCGGCTTAACGCGTGCGCCTGGGTGCGGACGGTCGGACGCGGCTGCCTGATTTCGCGGCCGAGTGCACAGCGCCGGCCCTCTCCTTCTTTGAAGCGGGCATCGAAAGGCGATAGCCATCCCGCAGGATTGCGGTTACTTCGTCCCAATCCATCGACCCGTCAAGCCGCACGCCGACCCATCCTTTGTGACCCATGTATGGGGGCTTGAAGAACCTGCGCGGATCGGACTTGACGAGAATCTCCTGCGCCATCGCGGGAGCCTTGACCCACACGGCGAAATGGCCGCTGCCGTGATGGTCGTTGTCGGTCATCGCGAACATCGACCCGCCCGCAACTCTGAAAGTGCACTCGCCCCACGCTTCCTTTTCGATCACCTCGCCGAGTTTCAGGCAGATCGCGCGCAGCCGCTTCAGCGCGGGGTTCGAATCGTCGTACATGCGAGGATGCGCCATCGTCAGCTCACTTCGCCGCCCTGTTGGAGGCGATCCACCAGGTGTTGCCGGAGGCGTCTTTCACTCCCGCGACACGATCGCCCCAGGGCTGATCGGCAGGTTCGCGGACCGCTTTGGCGCCGAGATTAAGCGCGCGGCGGTAGGTCGCATCTACGTTGGGAACGTAAAGATAAATCGCCCCGGACATCGAAGGGTCGGCGAAGTGGCCGTTGCCAAGCAGAACGTAGGCACCGCCGATCTTCGCCTCGGCGTGAAAGTGTCCCTGCGGATCTGGTTGGGGATCGTGAGTGACTTCGGCGCCAAATGCCTGCTTGAGAAAGTCGATCAATTCCGGCCTCGCGTAGAGATAGGGCGTAACCGCGGTGAATCCCGGATATGCGTAGCTCGGCTGGTTGCTCATAGACCGCCTCCTTGTTCAAAGCATGAAAGTTATCGGGCTCGTCGCCGCGATCACCCAGGTGAGCCAGACGGATTCGACGATCGCGATCAGGGTCAAATTGCGAGAGGAGCTGTAAGCGGACGCCGCGAAGATCTCGACCATCGCATATATAAGAATCAGCGTCGGCAGAATCAGCATCAGGACAAACGGCAACGCCTGCAGAGACACGCCGACCACTATCATCGCGATGATCACCGCCCGGCCTGCGGCGGCGCGCGCGGTGGCAATCACGATGCCGCCGCGGCGCAGGAGAAATTCGAAGCTCAACCAGAACGGGAACGTCGCCACGGCACCCACCACCAGAGCGAAGAGCCGCTCCGGGGTCAGCGCCAGCGAATGGAACGTCACCGTGCCCGCGACCTGGCACACATAGATAACCGCAATCGCGATGAACGCGGCGAGGATCGTCGCTCTCGGGCGAATCAGCAATCGGCTCCATGAAAGCACGTGTGCCAGAATAAGAACGACGGCAAGAATAAGACCGGCCGCGAGGAGCCACGAGACCTGCGCATCCCCGACGACCATCGGGAAGAACGCGGCCGGGACGATCATCGAGATGAACGGCAGCGCGGCGAGCAGCGCGCCGCCCACGATCGCAAGCCCCCACCATCCTCCCAGCCCCTCCGGACCGTCGCTCCAGGACCCGGCAATCTCGCCGCTGATTTTGCCTAGTGGCACCAGGAACACCAGAAAAACAACAAACACCAAGCCTGTGGCTCTGATGCGCGGCTCGGAAAGGTTCAGTTCGCCGGCGCGCGGGGCTGCAAAGGCACTATCGAGCCACTTGACGATGGTCTCGGTCGCCTCCGGAGAAGAGACGATTTGCACATGATCGACCTTGGGAACCTGGATCGCTTCGACCGCCGTGCCCTGCTGAAAATCGCCGTAGACTTTTCCCATCTCCACCTGGGAAGCGCCGGCGAGGTGCGCGGCAATTGCCGAGGAAGTGTTCTTGATGAAATCGGGATCGCGCTCGGCGAAGATGAAAAGCGCGTTTCGCGGCCGCTCCCCGCTGCCCAGCGAGAAACCTCCGGAGATCATGACGGCGCCTTTCAGAGCCGGATCGGTGCTCGCGTAGTCCAGTACCGCACCCGCGCCCATCGAATGGCCTATCACCACGATTTGCGAGCCATCGACCAGCGGATAGCGGCGCACAAATTCGACCGCGTTGCGGACGTCGGGACGCAACGCGTCCAGATTGCCAAAACCGCCCGGAAACGGATTGCGATTTGCGCCGTGCCCGCTCACGTCGATCGCGAGCACCGCATAGCCGTTTTGCGCGATACGGCGCGCGAGCGAGCTCAAGGATTGACGGTCGGCGCTGAATCCATGGATCAACACCACCGCGGGCGGCCGATGCGCCGGCGGGATCACGTGAAAGAACGCGTTTCGATCTCCCGGAAGGTATATCGTGGCGGGTTCCTGCCCGGGCAGATTCACGAACGCGTGCGCCGGACCGCCCGCGTCGAGAGCCGCGAGCCGCGCGGTGGCCAGAACCAGGAGAATCCCCGTTATCAGAGCGAAAATGTACAAGGGCTTCATCGATCTGCCGGCCTTTCAAAGCGAGTCAGTTAGCTTTACGATGCCGCTCCGCTGAGTTTCAGGGCGATTCGCCGTCGATCGATGGCAATAGCCCGGCGTTTGAGCGACAGCATCGGCTTGTTGCAAAGCCATGGGCTCTCCTTTCGCGCGATTATTTCATCGCGCGCCCTGCGAACCACTACGCTTCTCGCCGGCGCATCTCCCGGCCGGAAAGCTGTTCGATTCTGGTGGAAACAATCCACATGTGTCCGAATGGATCCTGCAACCGGCCGGCGCGTTCGCCATAAAATTGATCGCGAACCGGAAAGATCACTTTTGCGCCCGCCGCGATCGCGCGTTTCGCGACGGCATCAACCTCATCAACTTCCAGATGGATAACAACTGGCGTTCCGCCGAGCGCGGCTGGGCTGCTTGCGCCGACCCCTTGCGACTGATCGGCCAGGAAGATCGGCGCATCTCCGATGCGGACCTCGCAGTGCGCGATCCTGCCGTCGGCCCCGACGAGCCGAACTATTTCTTCGGCTCCGAACGCGCGCTTGTAAAACTCGACCGCGCGGGCGCCATCGTTGACTACCAGGTATGGCACGGCGCCGCGAATCGCGGCCGCCGGCGGCAAAGGCGGTTTTGCGGGCTTCCTCCTTGCGCGGCTGGAAGTGGCGGTCCGTCTGGTCTTCGCCTTCTTCATCGTCTTCAGCGCCGAACCTGCCCAAGCGGAGTTGCAATGTACCAGATGTGCCCGAAAGGATCCTGCACGCCGCAGCAGCGGTCGCCCCAGTCTTCGTCCTTGATCGGGTTGACCATCCGAGAGCCGCCGTCGATCGCTCGCTGGAACGCATCGTCGACATCCGGGACATGGACGTAGAGATGCAGCGGGGTGCCGCCGAGCTGATGCGGCGTACGGACATGGCCTTTCGCGACGCCCTCCTCGAAGTGCGCCGCAGTCGCGCCGCACAGCATCACGTTCGTGTTGCCGATGGCGATCTGCACGTGGCTCACGTGCCCATCCGCCTCAACCTCGCGGTGCAGCTCCCTGGCCCTGAAAACCTTCTTGTAGAAATCGGCGGCGGTTTCCGCGCTTTCGAAATACATGAACGGCATGATTGCGGCGGATGCCTCGGTGGCCGGCTCGCTTTCCAGCGCGCTCTGCCGCTGATTCGGCATTCGCGGTATCTCGACCCGCTTATGGGTTGCGATGTACCAGACATTGCCGAAGGGATCCGTCACACCGCTCGAGCGATCGCCGTAAGACTCGTCGCGCGGCGCATACATCGACTTCGCTCCTGCGCGGAGCGCGCTGCGGTAAGTGGAGTCGACATCGGGCACGTAGAGGTGCAGCGCGGGCGGCATCGGCTGATACGGCCCATGCGCTTCGCCCATCGCGATAATCGAGTCGCCGATCCTGATCTGTGCGTGCAGAACCGCGCCGCGCTCGTCGGCATGGCGCGCGACTTCCTCGGCGTCAAACGCTTCCTTCAGGAAGTCGATCAGCTTCGACGCGCCTTTCGGATGAAGGTATGGCGTTACGCTGCGAAGCTCGCGCGGCCACGGCGCCGCGGACGGCAGCGGTGTCGCGATATACCAGTGATTGCCGAACGGATCCCGTACGCTCCCCTCGCGGTTGCCGTAGTCCTGGTCCATCGGAGGATGAATCGGCGTCGCACCCGCCTTGAGCGCGCGTTCGTAAACCCCGTCGACATCGCCGACGAACAGCCAGATCGCGGTGAGATTCGGCTTGAACTGCTCGTTCGCATCGGCGAGCTCGACCGCTGAGCCCTCGATCTTCATCTGCGCGTGCAAAATCGAGCCGTCGCGATCATTCACGCGCATCACCTCGTCCGCGCCAAACGCCGCCTTGAGAAAATCGATGAATCGTGCGGCGCCGTTGACCTGGAGATAGGGCGTGATGCTGTAATAGCCCTCGGGCTTTGCCGCGGCCGCCAGTTCGGCCTTCACGGCCCGGTCCCAGTCAGCCTTCAGTTGCTGCGGCGCAACGTCGTACATGTGCGTCGCGACCATCCAAACATGTCCGAACGGATCCGCGAACTTGGCGCCGCGATCGCCGTACGGACGATCGCTCGGAGGTTCGAGGATTTTTGCGCCGCCGCGCTCGGCCCGCTCCGCGAACGCATCGATATTGTCCACGTAGAGGTGAATGAACGCCGAAGAGCCGCCGAGCGAGTCTGGGCTCAGATTGAAATTGCCCGGGTCTTCGTCCGCGATCATGATTGGCGCGCTGCCGATCTTGATCTCGGCATGAGCGATATGCCCCGAGGAATCCGCCATCCGCATCAATTCCTCGGCCCCGAACGCTTCCTTGTAAAAGTTGATCGCGCGAGCCGCGTCCCGGATCATCAGGTAGGGGGTTGCGACGGTTCGGCGGCGCACCGCCGCAACATTCTTGCTCAGATCGGCTGCAAGCCGTGCCTTGAAGCTTGGCCGCGGAAGGCCGCGCAGATCGCCCGCGATTCGCAGAAGAGCGGCAACGGCGGAATTCACGCGCGGAAGCCTCGCCTGCGCCATCGCCGCCTCCACCGCCCGATCGAGCTGATCGATCGGACTCGGCTTAGCCGTGCGGCTGCGAACGGCTCTATGCCTTCGCTTCGCCATCGTTTTCACCCATCCGCAGCCGCAAATTCTGCAGGCCGCGGAACTGAAGCTGTTTTACGGCGCCCTCGGTGCGCCCGATCTGAGCGGCAATCTCGCGAATGCTTTTTTCTTCCGCGAAGCGCATCACGATGACGCGGCGCTGATCGGGCGGAAGCGTATCGACCATCCGGTAAAGCCGCGCCCTGTTCTCGACCGCATCCGGACATGGCTCATAGGAGTCGGCAGGGTCGGAGACCGCGGATTGCCTGACAACGCGATTTGCGCGATCCGCGATTTCGTTGGCCGCAATCTTGTACAGCCACGCGGCGAACGGCACGCCACGCCATTCGAACCTGCCGATGTTCCTGAGCGCCTGATGAAAAACGTCGGCGGTCAGGTCTTCGGCCTCGTGGCGGTCGCCGACGCGCCGGAAAACAAACGCATAAACTCGCTCGAAATTGTTCTCGTAGAGATTTGCGAAATGGCGCGTGTCGCGCTGCGCGGCTTCGATCAGCCGGTGCTCGTCAGGCTCCCGGTCGGGAGCCGTCGATGCGGATGCCCTGCGCGCCATCGTCCCAATGGTATAAACCATCGGGCGCGCAAAAGGTTACGGCCGCCCGGCACGGAACGAAGCGCTTTGCCAGGTTCGGACCGGCCTAGTTGTGCCAGGGCTCGACGAGGATTTTGGCGTGCCGCTCCGGCGAGGCCAGATCCTCGAATGCCTGCGCTACGCCTTCGACGCCGACCTTGCCCGTGATCAGCGGGTCGCCGTTGATCTTGCCTTCAGCCAGATTGCGCAGCGTGTCGGCAAATTCGGCGGGCGTGTAGCCAAGCACGAACTGGATGTTCAATTCCTTGTTGATTCCGAACATCGGCTCGAACGAATCTTTCTCCATGCAGACGCCGACCACCACCACGCGCGCACCCGGCGCGGCGGAAGACATGATCGAATCGATCACTCCGGGTACGCCGACGCATTCGAAGATAACTGCCGGGCGGCGGGCCGGCCCCGGCATCCAGGGCGGCAGCGCGGGCGCCCTGGAAGGATCCCTGTAAACTGCCATCTCCTTCCAGGTCTCGAACGGAGATTTTTCCTTGGGATCAACGACGACATCCGCGCCCATCTTAAGCGCGAGCTCGCGCCGGCGCGGCGAGAAGTCCGCCGCCACGATTGGATGCTGCTCTTTGAGCTTGAGCGCCGAGATGACTGAAAGGCCGACCGGTCCGCATCCGATCACCAGCGGCGCGTCATCCTTCTGCAGATGCGCCTTCTCGACGGCGTGGTACCCAACCGCCATCGGCTCGGTGAGCGCGGCGCGTTCGGTGGACAGGCCATTGGGAACCTCGAGCAACAACCCTTCGGTCAGTCGCATCAGTTCGCCGTAGCCGCCCGGATTTTCGTTCGAGTATCCGACGGTCTCGACGCCGGTCGGACGGATCAGCACCGGCATCGCGCATACGCGCTGTCCGGCTTTGAAATGCTTCTGGGTGTTGGGCCCGAAGTCGACGATTTCAGCGCAGAATTCATGGCCCATCACGATGTCGCGCTTCAGGTCCATCACGAATGCGCCGCCGGATCGCCGCGCGCCTTCAACCAGCTTCTCGGCAAACCTGAGAGCGTGCAGATCGGAACCGCAGATTCCGCAAGCCAGGGTTTTGACCAGCACTTCGCCGGGGCCCGGGGTGGGGACCGGAATATCGGCGACGACGAGCTTCTTGTTTCGCATCACAGCGGCGCGCATTGGTATCGACCTCCGTACGCGCCCGCGCATAACGCGGGCGAATCCGCCTCACTCTACCGCAAGAGGTGCGCTGGCTAGAAGCCCAACGCGATCCGCGAATGACCAGCCCCGGCCGGCCGATTACTTCGATCGCGCCGGGACTAAGTCCAATGGCCCGAACCCATATTCAGGTGGCGCGGGCCTCCGTGCCCGCGCCACCTAAGGATTGTGATCGCAGCGAACTGCGAAGCTTCTGAGGTCTCTCGCCTTCGCGCTCTATGCAGAGCGACTTTTCTGTTTGGGAACTTTGCAGCAGGTTCGGACGGTCAATCAATTCATTACCGGCGAGGACTGCCGAGGAGCTGGCGCGCATTCGATCGGATCAAGATCGCATCCGCCGATAACCCGAAGCCACCTGGGGATGGCTTCGGAGTGGATTGAGCCGAGGCTCGACAAAGTGCCCTTTTTCCGCGCACTTGCGACGCCGGCTTAGCGTGAGGGCGGCGGGACTTTGTGCCCCGCGCGCAGCACGAGGTACTGCCGATCCGGCGCGTTGCAGGCGGCGTTCGATTCGACGATGCGCGCGCCGTCGGGCGCGTATTGGAGGATGTACGCTTTCCTCACCGATTGCGTCAGGTTGGGCCCCGTGCGATGCGGCGTCAGCGAGGAAAACACCACGATGCTGCCGGCGCTTGCGGGCACCGCGACAGCCTCAGGCCCGTCTTCCTCGCGGCATACCCATCCCAGTTCGGTAAGACGATGCTTCAGCGTGCCCCTGAGATGCTCACCCGCGGCAACCCACGGACATCCGTTCTCCTCGGTCGCATCCGTAAGAGCGACCCAGCAGGTCAGGTATGCCTGCGGCTCGACGTAGGTGTAGCCGTTGTCCTGATGCCACGGGAACGGCTTCGGGTACTCGGGCTTCTTGTACACCGCCTGATCCCAGTACAGCCGCACGTCCGGACCAATCAGGTCGTGACACAAATCGGTGAAAACCGCCGATGCGGATAGCTCGCGCAGAAACGGCGATCGCTTCACCAAATGCACCGTGAAGCTGATTCCATCTGCTTCAGCGATAAACATCCGGCGGCTCGGTACGGAGCGCAGCGCATCTTCGACTTTTGCTTCCCACGGATCGATCGCTTCGATCGCGCGGGCGACGATGTCCGCATCGAGCGCGTTTTCCAGAACGAAGAATCCGCGGCGATTGAACGAGTCGGCCTGCTCTTCGGTAATACGCCGAAACGGCCCGCGCGCGGGCTTCCATTCAAAGCCGCGGTTTAAGGGATGAAGCTCGCCGATCACGGGTCCCCGTCGATTGCGAAGGCTGCGCGCTTTCCAGGGCGGATGCTCTCGTAGCGCGGAATCCGCAGCGCTTACGGCATCATTTGGTCTGCGCGCCGGTCGCTTCCGCCATTATCTCCGCGAGGTCGCGGACGCGGACACTCTCTTCGAGCGATCGCGATTTTACCGCATCCTCGATCATCGTCATGCAGAACGGACATCCGACCGCCACGCACTCGGGTTTCGATTCGCTCAACTGGTCGAAGCGCTTCTGGTTGATGCGGGTGCCTTCGTGCTCTTCCTTCCAGAAGCATCCGCCGCCCGCGCCGCAGCAGAAGGTGCGATTCTTCGATTGATCGATTTCCGCGACTTCGGCGCCGGGGATGGCGCGAAGCGCTTCACGCGCGCCGTCCCATTTGCGGTTGTGCCGGGCCATGTAACAGGGGTCGTGATACGTGACGCGTGCGCGCAGCACTTCCTTGGGCTTAAGGCGCCCGGCGCGCACCAGCTCGGCCAGGAACTCCGCCTCGTGCATCACGTTGTAGTTGCCGCCAAAGTCCGGGTACTCGTTCTTGAGATTGTGGAAACAATGGGGGCATTGCGTCACGATCCGCCGCGGCTTGTAGCGATTGAGCGTTTCGACGTTCTGCTGCGCCACGGTGGCGTAGAGATATTCGTTGCCGAGGCGGCGCGCGGGATCGCCGGTGCACATCTCTTCCTTGCCCAGAATTCCGAAGCGCACTCCCGCCTGCTTCATCAATGACGCGAACGCGCGCGAGACTTTCTGATTGCGCTCGTCGAACGAACCCGCGCATCCCACCCAGTAGAGCACATCGAGTTCTTCCGGATTTTCGACTTCGGCCATCTCGGGAACATCAAGTCCGGCCGCCCAGTCGGCGCGCTTTTCGGCGGCGAGTCCCCATGGATTTCCCTGGTTTTCGATTCCCTTGAATGCGCTCGTCGCTTCCTGCGGGAACTTGCTTTCCATCAGGACCTGGTAGCGGCGCATATCGACGATGCGCTGAATGTGCTCGATTCCGACCGGGCATCCTTCTTCGCACCATCCGCACGACGTGCATCCCCAGATCGCCGCTTCGGTAGCGACCTCGGTAATCATGTCGGGGCCGTTCCATGCGGGCGGTTCGGCGCCGTTTCCGTTCGCCTTCGCCGCGAGCAGGACGGGAGCCTTCTGCAGCAGATGCTCGCGCTGCTCGATCACGAGATATTTCGGATTGAGCGTCTTGCCGGTGTTCACCGTGGGACAGTTGATCGTGCATCGCCCGCACTCGAGGCATGCCGACATGTCGAGCAGTTGCTTCCAGGTGTATTGCTCGACCTGCGACACGCCGAAGGTTTCGGCGGTCTCGAAATCCTTGATCGGAGCGAGGCGGCCGCGCGGACCGAGATTGCGGAAGAACAGATTCAAGGGGCCGAAAACCAGATGGCGCAGCTTGGTGAACGCGAAGCATGAGAGCAGCACGTAAACCAAAAGCAGGTGCACCATCCAGAGCCATCGATGGTACGTCGGGCCGGCGCCGAGCGCGCCTTCGATGCTTCCGATCGTGCGCCCCACGTATGCCCATTCGGTGAACTGCGGATGGGTCGCGTTGATGCGCGCGCCTTCGAGCATCAGGCCCGTCACCGCGACCAGCACCATCATCGTCATCGGAAACCAGTAGCCGAGCCGGTTCTCCAGGTTGTCGTTGACTTTTTCCGCGGGAGGCTGATTCAGCACCGACGGCTTGCGGACCTGGCGGCGCGCGCCTTCCGCCAGCACGCCCAGGATGAGCATAAGAAAGAAGGTGTCCATCGCGGCTTTGAACACCAGGTAGAAGTCGCCGTAGTAGAAATAGAGCCTCAGTCCGAACAGCTCGAAGAGGTCGCGGACGTCGCTGTTGATCGCGACGATCGTCGTGCCGATGAACAAGCCGACGAATCCGGTGTAGAACGCGTAATGCATCCATCCCCACGATTCGCGCACGACATAGCCCTGCCCGAAGGCATCGCGCAGCGCCAGAAAGACGCGGCGGGGAATCTGGTCGAGGCGATTGTCCGCCGTTCCGAGCCGGACGGTGCGAATCCATCCGAGCCCCACCACTACGTAGCAGCCAATCAGCACTACCAGCAGCGCGTACATCAGGACGATGAACGGGACCGGGACGTTCCAAAGGATCTGGCGGGTGACTTGCTCGTTCATTTAGCGCTCCGGAATATGCCGCGCGGGCCGGTCCGCGCATTCGCGGCTCGCGGACGCCCCGCTGCTCGTATCAGTCTTAAATCAGACCATCGCGAGTAAATTCAATGACCCAGGGAATCGGCGGATTTTGCGGATTTCATCGATTGGTTTTCCAGATCGGCGGCGTCGCTGAAGTGCGGAAACGCGCCTGCGGTCCGCGCGTCACACCTTGAAGCGGATATGGATAATATCGCCGTCTCGCATGACGTAGTCCTTGCCTTCCAGCCGCAGTTTGCCCGCTTCTTTCACCTTCGCATCGGACTTTAGCGCGGCGAAGTCCTCGAAGCTTACGACCTCGGCCCGAATGAATCCGCGCGCGATGTCGCTGTGAATCTCCGCGGCCGCATCCAGCGCCGTGTCGCCCCGCCGGAGCGACCATCCGTGCGCCTCGGGCTCGCCGGCGGTATAGAAGGTGATGAGGCCCAGATGCTTGTACAGTGCGGAGATCAAGCGATCGCGCGCGGGAGCATCGAGTCCCGCTTCCTTCAGCATCTCGCACTGTCCGGCCTCGTCGAGTTCCCACAGTTCGGCTTCAAATGCGGCCGCGAGACGAAAGACGTCGAGTCCGCGGGCCCGAATCGCGGTTCTCTCGGCATCGGTGATGTCGGCGGCGGCAGCTTCCATCTCGCAGTTTACCACCGCGAGCGCGGGTTTGCGGGAAAGGAAACCGAAGCTCGAGAAGGTCTGCAGCTCCTGCGGCGTCAGTTCGAGCAGCCTGAGCGGTTTTCCCTCTTCCAGCCATTTGATGACCTTTTCGAGGGCGGCTTTCTCGAAATCGCTGGCACTACGGTCTTTCCTGATTCGCTCCATCCGCCGCTCGGCCTGATCGAAGTCCGCGAACACCAGCTCACCCTCGATACTCTCGATCGTCGCCGCCAGCTCTCGGTTCATCCCCGCGAACTGCGGAACGACGACCAGCAGCGCATCGAGGTCTCGAATTAGAGGAATCAGGCTTACGTCCAGGGCAGCCCCTTCCTTCTGCTCCTTGGGATTCGGGGCGAAGTCGAGCACGGTCAATTCGACCGGAACCTTTTTCTTCGAGCCGTAGGTCGCCTCGAGGAAATCGAGCCGGGGGTCGGCAACTTTTATCTGGCCCGGCCGCGCGCGGTTTTTTCCTTCAGCGGCTCCCGGAATCGGGGCAAGTCCGGTCAGGGCATGAAACACGGTAGATTTTCCGGCGCCGCGCGCGCCGATGATCCCGGTCTTCAAATTCGCGTTACCTCGAAGGATGGAATTCTACACAAGTGGTTCGGGCGAGTAACGAGCGCCGCGGCGCTTCGCGAAAAAGACTGCACGCCGCGCACCCGCCGCTTTTCCTCCGCCCGGCAAGTCGAGGTAAGCTCCCCATCGATGCCCTCGAATGTCGCCCACGCCATCATCGGCACCGCCGGCCATATCGATCACGGCAAGACCGCGCTGATACGCGCGCTGACCGGACAGGAGACCGACCGCCTCAAGGAGGAAAAAGAGCGCGGGATATCGATCGATCTCGGGTTCGCCTACTTCACGCTGCCCGACGGGACCCGCGCCGGCATCGTGGATGTTCCGGGGCACGAACGCTTCATCCGCAACATGCTGGCCGGCGCGCATGGGATCGATCTGGTTCTCTTTACGATCGCCGCGGATGACGGCGTGATGCCGCAGAGCGAAGAGCATCTCGATATTCTGCATCTGCTCGGCGTCGGCCGCGGCATTTTTGTAATCACCAAGAGCGATCTCGCCGATGACGCCCGACTCAGAGAGGTGCGCGACGAGATCGAGTTGCTCGCCGATGGAACCAGGCTCGCGGGCGCTCCGATTCTCGCGGTTTCGTCGGTGACCGGCGCGGGCCTCGACGAGCTGCGATCCGAAATCGCGCGCCAGTTGGAGGGCTTCGATGCGCGCCGCGCCACGGGCATTTTCCGCCTCCCCCTCGATCGCGCCTTCGTGATCAAAGGGCACGGCACAATCGTCACCGGCACGGCGATGGGTGCGGAGGTGCAGGTGGGGCAGAAACTTCGCGTGCTCCCCGGAGGAGACGAGGTGCGCGTGCGCGGTATCCAGGTCCATTCCGAGCCCGTGCAAAGCGCGGGGCGATGCCAGCGCGTGGCGCTCAACCTTACCGGACCGGAGCGGATGGAGTTGAAGCGCGGGCAGGTGCTGGCGGATGAGCGGCTTGATTTCACTACCGCCCGTTTCGATTCGTGGCTGGAGATCCGTCCCGCCGCCAAAAAGCCGCTCAAGAACAATTCCCGCATCCGGCTGTTTGTCGGCACGAGCGAGATGCTGGGGCGGATGATCCTGCTTGAGGATCGCGTCGCACTGGCTCCGAAGCAGAGCGCGCTTGCGCAAATCGTTGCCGACGATCCCGCGGTCGTCCAGGCCGGCGACCGGTTTGTAATCCGCGATGAGACCAACGTGCGCACTCTTGGCGGCGGCGTGGTGCTGAATCCGTTCGGGCGTCGCGCGCGCAAGCCGATCGACGCCTACCGGCGCAACCTGATCGCCCTTCGCGATGCTTCGGGCGCCGAGGCGATCGAGGCATTGCTCAACCTCCAGGAGAGTCTGGCGCTCCCCGCCGGACGCATCGCGTGCCTGCTCAACCGGCCGGCGGCCGAAGTTATCGCGACGCTGCGCGACGGCGGCTTTATCAAGCTCTCGATGGGTGATGAGGAAGGGTTCACCACCCGCTCGAAATGGGAGGAGCTCAAGGCGTTCACACTCGCGGCCCTCGCGGAGCATCACCAGGCCGCGCCGCTCTCGGCCGGGCTCGAGATGGAATCGCTGCGGACCCGCTTGCCTTACGAGGTAAGCGCTCGGGCATTTCGCGCAATCGTTGATCGAATCGCGCGCGAGACCGAAGTCGTGCGCGAGGAAAGCCTGCTTCGGCTGAAAACCCACAAGGTGAAGCTGGGTGGCGATGCGGGAGAGATGGGATCGCGGGTCGAGGGCGCGCTGGAACGCGCGGGGTTCCAGCCCCCCGACCTGAAGCAGCTTGCGGAAGAACTCAAGCTCGCGCCCGCAGCCGCCTCGCAGCTACGGACCGTGCTTGGGGCGATGGAACGGCAGGGGCGGGTAGTCAAAGTCGCGACCGACCTGTACTTTGCCCGCGCGGCATTCGATGCGGCCCGCGCGCGCCTTGTAGAATACCTCGGACATAATCGCGAAATTACCGCGGCCATCTATCGCGACCTGCTCGGCGCATCGCGGAAATTCGCGATCGCCCTGCTCGATTACTTTGATCACAACGGCGTCACGACGCGGGTAGGCGATGCGCGCCGGCTGCGCTCGCGCACCGGCTGACATCCCGCCGCCGATCGGCAAAAATACGAGGCAATGTCCAAGGCAAAGGACAATAATCCGTCGCGCGCCGAGCTTGTGCGCTTGACGGCGCGGTGCAAGGCAGCGGGTTGAGCCGGCAAGCTGGGTCCGGCGGACCTTGCGGACGTTCTGGCGCGGCTTGACCTGCCGAGCCATCCCGACCTGCTCGTCGGTATCTCCACCGGCGACGACGCCGGAGTGTATCGTCTGCGCGAGGACCTCGCGGTCGTCAGCACGGTCGATTTCTTTACACCCGTGGTTGACGATCCCTATACCTACGGGCAGATTTCGGCAGCCAACGCGCTCTCGGACGTCTATGCGATGGGTGGGCGGCCCGTGAGCGCATTGAACATCGTATGCTGGCCGCAATCGGGCCTGCCGCACGAGATGCTCGCGGAGGTCCTGCGCGGAGGAGCCGACAAGGCGCGCGAGGCGGAAGTCGTGGTGGTCGGCGGCCACAGTGTCGCCGACGAAGAGGTGAAGTTCGGGATGGCGGTAACCGGCGTGATCGATCCGCGCCGCATCGTCCGCAACGTCGGCGCTCGTGCCGGCGACGCGCTCGTGCTTACCAAGGCGCTCGGAACCGGAGTGTTGATGACGGCGTTCAAGCGCGATGCGCTCGCGGAGGAACACTACCTGGGCGCGGTCGACTCGATGAAGCTGCTTAACGCATCCGCCGCAGCCGTGATGCTGCAGCATGACGTGCACGCCGCGACCGACATCACCGGATTCGGCCTGATGGGGCATGCGTTCAAGATGGCCGACGGCAGCGGCGTGACGATGATCTTCGAGGAGTCGGACCTTCCCCTGCTGCAGGGCGCTCTGGACAACGTGCGCGCCGGAATGATCCCGGGTGGCGGAAAGCGCAACCGCGAATACTACGGTCCGCACGTGAAGATCCTCGAAGAGGTGGCCGACGAGATGATCGAGATCGCATTCGATCCTCAGACCTCCGGCGGGCTGCTGATCGCGGTTGCGGATTCGGAAGCAATCGCGATGCTGGCAAAGCTGCACAAAGCCGGATGCCCCGATGCGGCGATAGTCGGCCGAGTCGAACCCCGCGGCGAATTCCCCCTCGAACTGGTCTAGCCCCGCCGCAAGGCATCCTTTCCTTCGCGCCAGCCGGCGGCCTGGAATCGAAATTCGAGGCCGACTCCCCCAGCCAATTTTCTTGACCTGTTTCTGACCGCGGGTTTCCGGCGGCTCAAACTATTGCAGCAAAATGACTTGTCCGAAGAGAGTGAAGGTTTGACGCCGTCTCAAGGTTTGGGAAGACTTGGCATGAAGATTTATGTCTATTAGCGATGTAACCCACCAGCCTCGTTAGTCAGTCATCACGCATTACAATCGCTCGTTTTGAGTTGTTCCAGATGAACCGGCGGGAGTTTTTGAAGCTTGCGGCGCTTGGAGGACTGAGCTCCCTGGTCCTTCCGAGTTCGGGATGTGGCAGCGGACAGGGCGGCGACTCTTCGTCTCCATTCTTCGACCATCCACCCAACATCCTCATCCTTATGACGGATGAACAGCGCGCGTTTCAGCACTGGCCAGCGGGTTGGGCGGAGGCGAATCTTCCCTCGTTCAATCGGCTGCGCGCGCATGGATTGAATTTCAACCTCGCGTTTACGAATTCCTGCCAGTGTTCCCCCAGCCGCTCGACGTTTCTCACCAGCACCTATGCCCCGGTGAACGGCGTAACGATCACTCCGGGCACGCTGACCACCGGATTGCCGAATCTTGCCAGCATTCTTGCCTCCGCGGGCTACAACGTCGTTTACAAGGGCAAGTGGCATCTGACGGCTGCCTATGTTTCGCCGTTTGCGCCTTCTACGCCGGAGGACATCCAGAACATCATCGAAAACGATCAGGGGCTTGAGGCGAGCTATGGGTTCTCGCGCTGGAACTCTCCAGATGCGGGGACGAGTGCCAGCGCCAGCACGATCGACATGCAGACACTTGGTGGTGGAAAAGCCGCAAACGATGCTCGCTATGTTTCAGGCTTCAGTTACGGTCCCAACGCCGGCAACGTTCTTCAGTTCATCCAGCAGTATCATTCGGATGCTCCGTTCTGCCTGATCGTTTCATTGGTCAATCCGCACGATGTTTATGTTTACCCATCGGCGATTAATATCTCCGGTTATGATCCGGAGCAGTTCGCCTCCCTGCCGATCGAGCTGCCGGCGACATGGAATGAGGACCTCTCGACCAAGCCGTCAGTGCAGGCCGCGTTTAAGAATGCCTTGAATCAGGAATGGCCGTTCAGTGAATCGGAGCCGGGCATTCTGTATCCCCGCTTCTACGCATACCTGAACAAGCTGGTGGATTCCTGGATTGTGGAAATCCTCGACGCGCTCGATGCGAAGCGGCTCACCGAGAGAACCTTGATCGTGCGCGTTGCGGATCATGGCGAGCTCGGCCTCTCTCACGGGCTGCGCCAAAAGGATTACACCGCCTACGAAGAGATGATCCGCGTGCCGATGGTCTTCTCAAATCCGGTTCTGTTTCCCGTGCCGCTGGAGACCGACGCCTTGGCTTCGTTGATTGACGTGTTGCCGACGTTGCTCAACGTGGTGGGACTGAAATCCGCGAGCGGGCAGTGGAATCTCAAGGGAAAAGATCTCACCGCTTTGTTCAGCCGTCCTTCAGGATCTGTCCAGGACCGGATTCTCTTTACCTACGACGATCAACTGCTGCTCGACCAAAAGGCATTTGACTTCCAGGGGCCCGCGCACATTCGGTGCATCCGCGAACGGGATTGGAAGTACGCGATGTACTTCGATCCCACGTGCCAGTTCGATCCCGAGTATGAGATGTATGATCTCAAAAACGATCCTCTGGAAACCTTCAACCTGGCGAACGGGACTACGCCCCCGCGCTATCAAGCCGAACGCGAGCGCCTTGCCGCTCAACTCAAAGCGACGATGGAAGAAACCGGCACCCAGCCCAGCCAATGCTCATCATCTCCCAGCCGGACATGACCCGATGCCCTCATCTCGTTAAACCGTCGAGCTCGCCCGACGGGAGCATTTGCGAAACCGAGCTTTCCTTTCTACTGATAGAGCACGCTGGGTTGGCCGAGCCGGGTACCCGCGGGTAACAGAGAGAGGCGAGATGGATTTCTTCGAAGTCGCTACCACGATGCCGACGGTTCGCCGGTTCTCGGATCGTCCGATCGAGCAGGCGGTCCTGGAAAAAATCTTCGAAACCGCGAATATGGCGCCCTCGGGCTCGAACGCGCAGCCGTGGGAGTTTGTGATCGTTCGCGACGGCGCCGCGCGCCGCGAAATTCAACGGCTCTACGAACTGGCGTGGGTGCCATACAAGGACACCGCGATCATCCGGGGACGCACCACGCTGTCGGCGCGCGCTGAGAAGGCGCTGCGCCTCGGCGACGAGTTCGCCGCATCGCTCTCGATCGTGCCGGTTCATGTGGTCATCTTTCTCGATCGACCCAAGATGCGCGTGGTACGCGGCAGCGCCGAGGACCTCACGAATTTCGGCGCCACCTACGGGTCGATATTTCCCGCGATCGAACTGATGATGCTTGCGGCGCGCGCGCTCGGCATCGGCACCGCCATGACCACGATGCTGTCGCCGCACGAGGCGGAAACCAAGGCATTGTTGGGCGTTCCGGACATCTACCAGCTAATCGCGCTGGTTCCGATGGGCTATCCGGCGGAGGGATTCAAGCGTCCGTTTCGCAAACCCGTGTGGCCGCGCCTTCACGACGGCCACTGGGATCGCGCCTGGCCCCGATCTGACAAGCGGTAAACCGGCCTAAATCCCCGGTTCACGAAGGGTTGCGCAACCGGGCGAGAGTTCCCCCCGATGGCGGCGCATTTTGCTTGACACGCGATCTTAGCGGAGTTAGTTGGCCTGTGTACGGAACTTGAGGCGCGGCGCTGGATTGTTTCCGCCGATGTGCTGGCGCTCTGATTCCTGTCCCTCATCGGCGGAAAGGTCTCAGCAAATCACGTCGAAGGTTTCATCCGGCAGCCGGCGTTGCGATGGCGCATCCCGGCGACAGAGTCGCGCCGGCCTCGCGTACCGCCGCTTACGGGGGCGACTATGTTTGACGAACGCCTTTGGACTGGCCTGCTTCTGATTGTCGCGGTAGTTGGGTTATCGGCGGTGCCTGCTCGTGCGCAGGAACCCGGGCCGCTGGCCGAGCCCAAATCTCGAAACCAGGTGGGCTTTCCCGCCGAGCTCTATTCATGGGTGATTCCCGCCGACAATCCGCAGACCCCTGAGAAAATCGCGCTGGGCAAAGAGCTGTTTTTCGACGATCGGTTGTCCGAGGACGGCAAGATTTCCTGCGACCACTGCCATGTTCCGAACAAGGGCTTTACCGATCAACTTCCCACCTCGATGGGGATTCACAACCAGTTCGGGCAGCGCAATGCGCCTACGATCCTGAACGCGCTCTTCAGCACGACCCAATTCTGGGACGGCCGCGCGGCGACTCTGGAAGATCAGGCCAAGCAGCCCATTCTCAATCCGGTCGAGATGGGCATGAAGAGCCCGGACGAGGTGGTCGGGAAGATCAAGGGGATACCGGAATACAACGAAAAGTTTCGCAAGGTCTTCGGGCGCGAAGTCAACTACGACGACATCGCGCGCGCGATTGCGTCATACGAGCGCACGCAGATCGCGTTCGACTCGCCGTTCGATCGCTACATGGCGGGTGATCGGCGCGCGATCAGCGACTCGGCCATCCGCGGATGGTCAATCTTCAACGGCAAAGGCAGATGCATGTCGTGCCACGGATGGAATCCGACGCAGCCGCTCTTCACCGATTTCAAGTTTCACAACATCGGCGTGTCGGCGCATAAGTCCGACTTCGTGCCATTGGCGCGCAAGGCGCTCGCAATTCTCGCCCAGGGCGCGAGCCCCGAGCAGATCGACAAGCTCGCGATCCAGACCGACATGAGCGGTCTCGGCCGGTTCCTGGTGACCAAGCAGCCGCACGATATCGGCGGGTTCCGCACGATGGGCCTGCGCAACCTGCTCGTCACTCAGCCGTATTTCCACGACGGATCGCAGCAGACGCTCTGGGACACGATCGATCACTACAACAAGGGCGGCGTGCAGAACCCATACCTCGACGGCGGAATCGTGCCGCTCGGCCTGAGCGAGGCCGAAGAGGACGACCTCGTCGCGTTCCTCGCATCGCTTACCAGCCCGGAATACGAGCAGATGGCGAAGGAGGAGTACGACCTGCAGTTCAAGCGATCGCGCACCGACCGCCCGCAGCGCGACACCGAAGCCGCGATGGGACTGAAGGGGCGCAACGGTCCCGGCCTCGGCGGCCCCTTCGGCGATATCGGACCGGGGCAGAGCGAGATGGGCGAGAATCCCGCCCTGCTCGGCGGCGATTGATCTTCCAGGGAGGACGGCGATGGCGGCGCGACACAAGAGCGTTGAAACGAAGTTCATGGAGGAGCGCGATCGCGTCCTGCGCGCGCTGCGCAATCTCGACCGGCGTTCGTTCATCAAAGTAGTGGCGGCCACGGCGGGTGCCGTAATCGCAAAGGGCCTGATGCCGCCGCATTCCTTCCAGCTTGTAACCATCGCGAATGCGGCGCCGGACAAGGCTTCCGCGGCCAGCGGGATGAACGGGCAGCCGCCGTTCACGTTCGCCTATATCTCCGATACCCATCTGTACGAGCGCACTCTCAACCAGCGCTTCATCCGCGCCGCCCTGAAAGCGGTCGAAGATGTGAACGCGCTCGATCCGCAGCCCGACTTTGTCCTGTTCGGCGGCGATCTAGCGCAGCTCGGCACCCCCCAGCAGCTCGAGCTCGGCCGGGAGATCCTCAAGGAAGTGAAGGCGCCGGTGAAGATGATGGTCGGCGAGCACGACTGGTTTCTCGACCTGGGCGAGAAATGGCAGGAGCTGTTCGGTCCGCCCAACTACTCCTTCGATTGGAAGGGCGTGCACGTGGTCGTGCTGATGAGCGTGCATGAGAAGGATTTCTGGACCGCGCGCAGGATGACGCCCGAGGAGAGGATGGCGACGGTGGCCGGGCTCGACAACGGCGTCCAGTCCCGCTTCGAGGTGGGCGAGCCGCAGCGCGAGTGGCTTAAGAACGACCTTGCGAAGGTTTCGTCCTCGACGCCGATTCTCGTGTTCTCGCATTCGCCGCTCTACAAGTACTACTACAATTGGAATTTCTGGACCGACGATGCCGACCAGGTGCAGGCGATTTTGCGCCGCTTCGACAAAGTCACCGTCATCCACGGCCATACGCATCAGATGCTCTTCAACCAGATCGGGAACATCTCTTTTTACGGGATGCTCTCGACGGCGTGGCCGTGGCCGTATGCGCCGCAGGGGCTGCCTGCGCTGACGATCCAGATGAACCGGGCCGACCCGTTCGATCAATTCGACGCATGCGGCGACGGGAGGATGGAGGTGCGGGCCGACGGGCTGGTGGACAAGATCTACAACCTGTGGGACCGCAACCCGGTAACGGTCAAGGCCGACTACCTGCGATCGCGCGGCAAGATCGATCGGCCGCCGGCGCCCCAGTTCGCCAGCTACTGATCGCGCATCGCAAACAGGAAAACGATCATGAGCTTCAAGCCGAATCAAACCGTGGGTGCCGCGACGGCCGCCGCCGCGATCCTGTCCGCGATCGTAATCCTGCCGGCAGCCCTGCGCGCCCAGCAGGCGCCGCCCGCGCATCCCGTTCCACCGCCGAAAAACGGCGGAACCGTGGTGATGCTCTGCGACGGCAAGACCAGCATCGAGATCAAAAGCCTGAAGCCCGGCGAGCAACCCACCGAAAGCCAGGGGCGCGAGGTCGCGAACGAGCTGATGGCGGAATGGCGGAAGGAGCATCCCGACGAGCATTGGCAGATGGCGCAGGCGGATGCCGGAGCGAAGCCACATGCCGATCCCATGTCTCAGGCATCGAAGAGCCCGCCCGCCACGGGCCAGCAGCAGGGCGATACTTACGCGAGCTTCACCTCGCGCGACTACAAGGTGTGGCAGGCCGAGACGCAGAAGTTTGTCGACGAAGGCAAGCGGATTTTTCACGACTGGAAAGCGCTTGGGGGAACTATCGGCGTGAGCTGCGACATGTGCCATCCCGACGGCGCGAACACCCATCCCGAAACCTACCCCAAATACCAGGTCCAGCTTCAGCGGGTCGCGCTTCTGCGCGACATGATCGACTGGTGCATCGAAAATCCCGTCAAGGGAAAGACACTCGATCCCAACGATCCGAAACTGCGCGCCCTCGAAGCCTACATCTACGCGCAGCGCAAAGGCGTTCCTCTCGACTACGGCAAGCACTGACCGCAACGCGCCGGATCGGCAGTACTTAGCCACTCCGAAGCCATCCTCAGGTGGCGCGGGCCTTCGTGCCCGCGCCACTTGGGGATTTATCGCTTCAGGTCAGACAGAAACTCTAGCATCGCCTGGTTCACTTCCCGCGGCTTCTCCTGCTGAGTCCAATGGCCCGATCCCTTGATCAGGACGGTCTTGCGGAGGTTCGGCACCCAGTTCCGCATCCCTTCCGCCATCTCGGGCCGCAGCACGACGTCGAGTTCCGCCGTGATCATCAACGCAGGCTGATTGATTCGCTGTTCGAGGGTGGCGCTGTCTTCCCAGTTGCGATCGATGTTGCGGTACCAGTTGAGACCGCCGCGGAAGCCGGTCTTCGTAAATGCGCGCACGAACACCTGGAAATCTTCTTCGGTCAGGAATTTGCCGTGCGGACGATCCGGCATGCGATCGAGGATGCCGCCGCCGGACGGGCCGAACACTCCCGGCGGCGCCTTGCGCATCTCCTCGGGATCGATATTCACCGGATCCTGGTAGAAGCCGTTGAGCGTCCGCGCGACATCGCGCTCCAGCTCCGATTCGGCGACGCCGGGCGTCTGGAAATATAGAACGTAATGGAAATTCCCGGCCGCCATCGCGCGCATCGCATCCGTCGGTTTCATCGGCGCCCGCGGGATAAAGGGCGTGTTGATTCCGATCACGCGCTCGATGCGGTCCGGGTACATCATCGGCGCGTTCCACGCCGTCATCCCGCCCCAGTCATGGCCGACGATGACGCATCGCGCGATCCCGAGCGCATCCAGCATCCCGATTACATCGGTGACGATCTGCTTCTGCGAATATGCTTCGATTGGCTGCGGACAATCGGTGTCGCCGTAGCCGCGCTGGTCGGGCGCGATCGCGCGAAAGCCGGCCTCGGCCAGCGCTTTGATCTGATGGCGCCAGGAGTACCAGATCTCGGGGAACCCGTGGCACATCACCACCGGAAAGCCGTCGCCCGCCTCCGCCACGTGCATCCGGATTCCGTTGGTGTTGACGAAGTGATGCTTGATTTCAGCCATCGCGGAAAAACCTCCGAATCGGACGCTCGCGCCGTCCGCCGGGGCATCATCCGAAAATCCCCGCCTATATGCCAGCGGCGCCGGGGCGGGAAAGAAACCGGTTTGACAAGCGGCGGCTGATGACCTTATGTTCAGGTGCTAATCCACTAATACATCTTCAGCGGGCGGAGGTGCCCATCCATGAGTCGCGACTTTGAATTCAAAGCCCTGCTGCGCGCTTATCGCAGCGGAATCATCAGCCAGGAAACCTTCGAGTCCGAGATGGGAGCGCTCGAAAGAAGCGCTTCCAACGGATCGACGGGCAACGGCGCCGGCTTCAAGGCCTTCGGGCGCACTTACAAGTGCGAGCGCGATGCGATCATCAGCTTCGTCGACAAGGTCCGCGCGGGAGAGGCCAACGGCGGACAGGCGTTCGCCGCATGGGCGGAAGTCTGCACGACCGATTGCATCAGGACCGGACTGCGGATGGTTGCGGAGCGCGAGGCCTACCATTCGCGCGTCTTCGCCAAGCGGCTGGCGGAGCTCGGCGGCCAGCAGCGCGCGGATATCACCGAAGACGGGCGCAAGTTCACCGCCTATCTCGGCGACCCTTCGATACCCGACAACGTGAAGCTGCTCAAATTCGTCGAGCGCGTCGGCAAGCCCGAAGAAGCGATCAAGCCGATCTGCGATTTTGCCGAGCTGATCAAGGAAGACCTCGGCACCAAGGAAGCCCTTCGGCTGTTCGCGGAAGATGAAATGTCCACGGCCAGGTGGCTGTACGAGTCATGCGCGATCCTGAATGCTCCCGCGAACGGAAAGTCCGCGGAAGCTTCGGCCTCGATGTAAGGAATCGGCCGATCACCGCATCGGACAGGAGCGGGGCCGCGACCGGCCCCGCTTTTTTGTATTTCCCGCGTGCCGGCGGCCTGAACGGCTTTTCGCGGCGGGTTCGGCGTGGTAGTTGAACGCGAAGCGCGCACGTTTTGGAGATGACACATGATTTCGCGAAAACAACGGGTTCCCTTTGCGGATACTTCGAAATTGCCGGCCGATTTCGGCGACCTCGAGCGCTACAAGGTCAACGGAAAGCTGGTCAATATCTTCGCCGTTCTCATAAACCATCCCAAGCTGTTCAAGGCCTGGATGCGGTTCGGCGGCTACATCCTGAGCGACGAGCAGACCCTGTCGCCGCGCGATCGCGAAATCGCGATTTTGCGAATCGGATGGCTTAACCAGGCGCAATACGAATGGGAGCAGCATGTCCGAATCGCCAAGACCACCGGCCTCAGCGACGACGACATCGACCGAATCACCAAGGGACCGAAGTCCGGATGGGATCGCCACGATGCGGCGCTTCTGCAGGCGGCCGACGATCTGTTCGAGAACTCCGTGGTTTCGGACGTAACCTGGAAGACGCTCTCGGAGCGCTACAACACGCAGCAGATGATGGACCTGGTGTTCACCATCGGTCAATACAACCTTGTCTCCTGGGCCTTGAACAGTCTCGGCGTGCCGCTCGACGAGTATCTGCCTGGCGCCAGAAAATAATCATTCGCGCGGCGATCATAGGAGCGAATTCGGATGAAAACGGAAACCATCGAATACAATGACGGCGACGTGAAGCTGGTCGGCTATCTTGCCTACGACGACAAGAAGACCGGCAAGCGGCCCGCAATACTGGTGTGGCCGGAGGCGTTCGGGCTGGGCGAACATGCGAAGAAGCGCGCCGAGCGCCTGGCGGAGCTCGGCTACGTGGCGCTGGCGTGCGACCCGTACGGAAACGGCGCGCAGGCCTCGGATCTTCCCGGCGCGATGAAACTGGCGACGCCGCTGTTTGAAAATCCCGACAAGCTTCGCAAGCGGGGACGCTCCGCGCTCGACAAGCTCGCATCGTTGCCCCAGGTCGATTCAAGCCGCATCGCCGCGATCGGCTTCTGCATGGGTGGGACCTTCTCGCTGGAACTGGCCCGCGACGGCGCGCCGCTGCGCGGCATCGTGTCGTTCCACGGCGGCCTTCAGACCCAGCGCCCGGCGGCGGCCGGCCAGGTAAAGGCCAGAATTCTGGTCTGCACCGGCGCCGACGATCCGATGATCCCGGTGGCGCAGGTCAACGGGCTGGCCGAAGAGATGACCAAGGCCGGCGCCAACTGGCAGATCATCAGCTATCCGGGCACCGTGCACAGCTTCACGAACGTCGATGCGGACGCCGTGGGGATGCCGGGAATCAAGTACAACAAGCACGCCGACGAGCATTCCTGGCGAGCGATGAAGTCCTTTTTCGAGGAAATTTTCGCCGCCTGAACCATCCATCGCGGGCCGCGCGCCGCATCCTGCCGCTCCGGCCTGCCGAACCTACCCCCTCCCCAAGATGCGCCGCCGCCTTCGCGATAAAAATTGGACTGTGAATCCAATATCTGTCGGGATCGTCCAATATCCGATGGCAGGTTGAACTGTCGAAAGGACCGGCGAGATGGACTTTCTGCTCTATTGGTCGACTCCGGCTCAGATTGCCTTCGTGGCGATCGTGTTCGGCGGCGGCAGCGTGCTCGGATTGTACGTCGTCAGGCATCTGGTCCCGGTCGATCGCCTGCAGAAAAACCACGAAGTGGCTGGAGTCACCTTCGGCGTCCTGGGCGCGTTCTATGGGCTGGTGCTGGCCTTCGTCATCGTCGCCGCCTGGGAGCGCTTCAACCTCGCCAACGCCAACGCGCACGATGAAGCGACCGCGCTCGAAAGTCTCTACAAGCTCGGCGCGGCGTTTTCGGATCCGATGCGCACAGAGCTCGATTCCGCGGTGATGGACTACACGCGCCGCGTGGTCGACGAAGAATGGCCGAAGATGGCGACAATGGGCTACAACATCCGCGATGCCACCGGCGCCCACCGGCTCTGGTCGATCGTGCTCTCGTACCACACCTCGGACAGCCACGAGCAGATGCTGCTGGACAAGGCGATTGACGAGCTGAACGAGATCAGCCAGGCGCGCAGCCAGCGATTCATCTTCTACGAAGACGATCTGCCTTCGGTCGTATGGTTCGTAATTTATCTCGGATGCCTGATTACGATCGGGTTCAGTTATTTTTTCGGCAGCCATGTGTTCCGCGCGCAGGTGGTGATGTGCGCCTTCTTTTCAATTCTGCTCGGAATCACCATTCTCGCGATCATCGAACTGGCCCATCCCTACCAGGGCGTAGTCACGATTTCGGATGAACCGTTCCGCTACGCGCTGGCGCGGATGCAGGAGCTTGCGCATTACAAGATGTAACTCGGCGACAATAGAGACTGGTTGCGCGAAGGCGGCGGGCCGCGAACGTATCGGCGGCCGCATTGCCCGAACTTCCGGTCCGGCGAGGAATATACGATGGACTTTCTGCTCTATTGGTCAACTCCGGCTCAGATCGCCTTTGTCGTAATCGCGTTCGGCGGCGGCAGCGTGCTCGGTCTTTATGTCGTCCGGCACCTGGTTCCGGTCGATCGCCTTCAAAAGAACCACGAAGTGGCCGGCATCACGTTTGGAGTGCTGGGAGCATTTTACGGATTGGTGCTTGCCTTCGTAATCGTGGCCGCGTGGGAACGCTTCAACGAGGCAAATACCAACGCCCATGATGAAGCGACCGCGCTCGAGAGCCTCTACAAGCTCGGCGCGGCGCTTCCGGATCCGGTGCGCACGCAGCTCGATTCCGCGATTCTCACCTACACCCACAACGTGGTCGAACGGGAATGGCCGATGATGGCCTACAAGAATTATCAGAAGCAGAAGACCGGCGCCCACGAACTCTGGTCGCTCGTTCTCTCCTACCATCCGGCTGACAGCCGCGAGCAGATGCTGGTGGACAAGGCGATCGATCAGCTCAACGAGATCAGCCAGGCGCGCAGCCAGCGCTTTCTTTTCTATGACGACGACCTGCCTTCCGTGGTGTGGTTCGTAATCTATCTCGGATGCGCGATCACCATCGGGTTCAGCTATTTCTTCGGCAGCCACGTATTCCGTGCGCAGGTGATAATGTGCGCGTTCTTTTCGATCCTGCTCGGCGTCACCATCCTCGCCATCCTCGAACTCGCGCATCCCTACCAGGGCGTCGTTACGATCTCGGACGAACCGTTCCGCTATGCGATCGCGCGGATGGAAGATCTCAAGGGCTACAAGATGGCGAATGTCGCGCTCGCGGATGCTCCGGGCGCCTCGAAACAGGCGCTCGCCGACGCCGATTCCGGCGGCCGCGACGCCGTTCCGCTCGGGCATCGATGAACATCCGGCCGCGCTCTTCGAGACTCGGCGCCCGCGGGCGGCGCGTGGCGGACATAGCAGCCGCTCTTACGCGACGGGGGCGTTTGAGCGACAATCGTTGAAGCGCGGCTCTCGATGGTCCAACAGTCAAGACCGTTACCGGCAGGGCGTGAAGCTCCGGAGCGCACGGACAGCATGCCTCCATCCCTGAACGGCTCCGCGGACGGAACGCACGAAACGCGCTTCCAGACCGTCGAACTCGCCTTGACTCAACTGAGCGCGGATCGCCGCGGCCCCGTGATGGCGCGCTACGGCCTTCTGGTCATCGCGATCATCGCGACCCTCGGACTGATCGCAAACCTTTTGATGCCGAGTGCGTACAGGAAGGCGAGCCTGATATTCTACGGGTCCGAGCTGCCGGCGGCGCTCGCTTTGTTCGGAATCAGTTTCACGCGATGGTTCCGTTTGCGATGGGAAGCGGTGGTGCTGTTCGTCGGCATGCTGCTCCTGGCCGCGATAACGCTTACCTCGTGCATTACCGATAATTTTCGCGCCGCGACGCTGGGCTTGCTGCTGTTCCAGATGGGAGCGGCCGCATTTTTCCCCTGGCGGCCATCGCATCAATTCTGGTTCAGCGCGGGCACTCTCGCCTCCGTCGCCGTCTTCAGCGCCGTCACCAGGCATCCCAACCTGGAATTGCTGAGCTACTGGATCGCGCTGTTCGCCGGCTCGATCATCGGACAGGTTGCGTGCGTCTCATCCTATCGTTACCGAACGGAGCTTGGCCGGCGGCTCGAGTCGCTGATCGCGAGCCGGGAACGGCTGGCGGCCGAAGTTCGCAAGCGTGAAAAAGTTATCGAAGAACTGCGCAAAACCCAGGACGAGCTCGTCGTGAGCCGCGAGGCGGCTCTGGCCGCGTCGCGCGCACGATCGGAGTTTCTTTCCGCGATGTCCCATGAGATTCGGACCCCGATGAACTCGGTGCTCGGGATGGCCGAACTCATGGCGGAAACCCCGCTCAATACCGAACAGCGCCGCTATCTCGATCTCATCCAGGCCAATGGCGAGACCTTGCTGCAACTGATCAATTCCATCCTGGACCTGGCCCGGATGGAATCGGGCCGGCTCAATCTTGAGACCGGCGAGTTCGATCTGCGCGAGATGGCGGAACAGCTTCTCGACGCGCTCGCGGTGGCGGCGTTCGAAAAGCGTCTCGAGTTGATCGGACGCTTCCATCCCGCCGCGCCCACGCGCGTACTGGGCGATTCGTTCCGACTGCGCCAGGTCCTGACCAACCTGATTGGCAACGCGATCAAATTCACCGAGCGCGGCCAGGTGCTGGTAACAGTCGCGCCGGACCCGAAGGTTCCGGATGCGGTCCGGTTCACGGTCGCCGACACCGGCATCGGCATCCCGCCCGACAAACTTCAGATGATATTCGAGCCTTTCACGCAGGCCGATTCATCGAGCGCGCGCGGCTACGGCGGATCCGGACTCGGCCTGGCGATCGCCGCGCGCCTGGTCGCGATGATGCGCGGCGAATTGACCGCCACGAGCGAACCCGGGAAAGGAAGCACTTTCAGCTTTGTGGTTCCTCTTGAAAGGGCCGCGCGCGGCTTCGATGTCATGCGCCCATCCCTGGCCGGAGTGTCCGTGCTGATCGCGGACGCAAACAAGGAAACGCGCCTGACCCTGGACGAGTCGGTGACGGCCCTGGGAGCGCGCGCCAATCAGTGCGCATCCGGAGCCGACGCCCTTCGGCTTCTGCAAGACCATGCCGATCGAAGCCGGCAATACGGGGCGATCCTGATCGATAGCCGCTTGCCCGACCTTCCGTTGCGGGAGCTGATCGCGCGGCTCTCAACTTCGGCCATCGATTTGTCGCGAATCGTGGTGATGCTCCGAACCACGGATCTGACCGGCGATCTTGCCGCGATGCGATCCGCGGGGCTGCATCGGTACGTGACCAAACCCGTCAAAATCCGCGATCTCGAAGCCGCATGCGCCGCCGCAGCCGGGATACCCTGCGATCAACTTGCCTTCGTTATTCAATCCACAGGCGCCGCGCCTGATCGCGATGAAACCCGCAAGGCCGCGCGCCTGCTGATCGCCGACGACGTCGCGACCAATCGTATGCTTGTTCACGACATGCTCAAGGGGATGCCGTTCGAGATCGATGACGCGGTGGACGGTCAGGACGCACTGTCCAAGGTGATGGCCGCGGACTACGACCTGGTGCTGATGGACATGCAGATGCCGGTGATGGACGGCTACGATGCCGCCGTGGCGGTGCGCAAGTGGGAGCGCGACCACGGCTGCAGGCACGTTCCGATCGTCGCGCTGACCGCGTCGGCGCTGGAAGCCGACATCAGGCGCGCGGTCGATGCCGGATGCGATCTTCATCTGGCCAAGCCCTTCCGCCGCAAGGAACTCCTCAAGCTGCTCCAACAGGCCACAATGACGTAGGCCGATCGGCGGCGAAGCGCCACGGCCCCGGCGAGCGGCCGCGCAAAGGGTCGCGAGCGCCGGCCTCACCGACAGCGTAAAATCGCATCGCCATGACCGCCTCTTCCTCCCGAAGCCATCGAGTGTTGAACCTCCTGCTGGCCGTCTTCGGTCTGACGCTTGGCCTTCTTATCGCGGAGATCGGCGCGCGACTCGCCGGCATCAAGCCTCTCGAGGTTCGATGCTACGACGCGGCCAGGGGATGGAAGCTGAAGCCGGGTGCGATCGGCACTCAACGCTCGGAAGGAGGCTCCGAGGTTAGAATCAACTCCGGCGGGTTTCGCGGCCCCGAGGTGCCGGTTTCCAGGCCGCCCGGCACTCTTCGAGTCGCGATCCTGGGCGATTCGTTTACCGAAGCGATGCATGTTCCATACGAGCAATCGTTCAGCGCCGTCGTCGAGCGCGAGCTCGCGCGATGCGATCGAGCCGCGGGAAAAAAGGCCGAGGTTCTCGATTTCGGGGTAAGCGGCTACGGGACCGGCCAGGAACTGCTGACACTGCGATTCCAGGCGTCGCGATATTCACCCGATATAGTCGTGCTGGCTTTCTTTGCGGGCAACGATGTCAGCGACAATGTCGCCGCTCTCGATTCGGGATCGTGGGTCAACGGCGAGTTATGCCGGCCACATTTTGAAATGCGCGGCGGTTCTCCGGCGGAGACTGACAGGTTCCGCGATTCGCTTCCCGCGAATCTATGGTGCCGCACCATATTCACGTTTAACCAGGTGGCAATTCTCGATTATCTCGAAGGTCCGGTTTCGATGATCAGCGGTGCGTATGACTCGCTGCATTCGAAAGACGCGTCGATCACCGGCCACGAACCCGGAATCGACGACCAAATCTACGGACCGCCCCCATCGCGGTCATGGAACGATGCCTGGCAGGTTACCGAACAACTGATCGCCGAAATGAACCGCGAGGTGAAGGCTTCAGGGGCGCGGCTGCTGGTCGTTACGCTCAGCACGCCGATTCAGGTCTATCCCGACCCGGCATACCGCGAAACATATTTGAAAGCCGTCGGCGGAACCGACCTCTTTTATCCCGAGCATCGCATTGCCGCGCTCGGCGAGCGCGAGGGTATCGCCGTCCTCAATCTGGCTCCGCAGTTGCAGGCATACGCCGACGAGCATCACGCCTTCCTGCACGGCTTCGCGAATACCAGGATGGGCACAGGACACTGGAACGCTCTCGGACATCGAATCGCCGGAGAATCGATCGCGCGGCGGCTGTGCGGGATGGTCGAATCGAAACCGGGTCCTCAAGGCATGCGGCCGGGCTCAGCCTCCGGCGTGGCGCTGCGATGACTGATTGCCGATTACCTGCGGCTTGAGAAATCTTCCCTCGCGATGCTCGACCAGCACGATTCCGCAGTTCGGCGGCACGTGCGCATCCTCCCATCGCCCGGTGACATATGCCCACATCGAGACCATCACGCCCCCGTGGCTCACCACCACCACGTCATCGTCGGGAAAACGCACGACCAGCTCGTCGAGAATCGGCCCGACCCGATCGCGCACATGTTCGTACGATTCTCCACCCGGCGGAACCCATGCCCACGGGCGCGAAGGATCGTAGCCCTCCGCTTCGAGGATCGATTCGTACGGGCGGCCCGCAAACTCTCCGGTATGCCGCTCATGCAAACCTTCGCGAATTTCGAAGGGCAGATTCAGAACTTCGGCGATGATTGCGCCGGTGTCGCGGGCGCGAACATACGGACTGGTGATGACGATTCGCGGGCGGGCGATTTCGGCGATAGCCGCGGCGGCATCACGCGCCTGCCTGCGGCCGAGGTCCGTCAGCGGCAGCGTCATCGGAGTCGTCGTGAAAATGCGCGTGACGTTGCCTTCGCTCTCGCCATGACGCACCAGCACCAATCTCGCCATCTTTGCTTTCCCTTCGGATGATTTGCGCATCCCCGCGCTTCACGAGCATTCTGATCGCGCGCGGGAAACGACGCTACGCCTCGCGAGGGGCCTGCCGGTCCCGCTTGATGCCGACGGCAAAGGGCGCGCGCCGCTCAGCCCTGTTTCCCCGCGCCCGTCCGCCGCGCCATCCGGGCGCGATCGATGAATCCGGTCTTGCCATATTTCGCGACCGATTCCTCGACCTCCCGGATCAGGTCCTTCGGCGGCTTTTCAAGATCGAGCGGTTGTCCGTACGGCTGCTTCGCCTTCAGTCCCGTGTTCCAGTAAACCTCGAACCGGTTGCCTTCGGGATCGAAACCATAGACGCCGATCGCATTACCATGGGAAAGGACGACATCGATTCTGACGCCGTTTTCCTTGAAGCGCCGGTAAAAGCCGAGCACGTCTTCGAGCGAGTTGCAGCGGAAGGAGATCTGCTGCACTACGCGCGCATCGCCGCCCACGTTGCGCCCGCGGCACAGCAGGAGTTCATGATGCTCTTCGTCCGGCCGCGAGCTCATGAAAACCATCCCGAGCTCCGGATCCTCGTCGCTGATCGTGAGGCCGAGGATGTCGCGGTAGAAAGCTTTTTCCTTTTCAAGATCGTTGACGTGAAGCCCGACGTGCCCGAGTTTGTTGATCGATGGCGTATTCATCGTGCGCCTCCTGCCTTCAGCGTTGTTGCTTGACGAGCGGCCCGGTCGGATTGCCGGCCGCGAAATTCCGCCACGGCGCGCGCGATGCGACCACGCGGTTGCGCAGCACGCCGATACCCTCGGTCTCCATCTCGACAAGATCTCCAGCCGCGAGCCGCTTGTTTCCCGCGTAGGTCCCCAGCGAGATCACATCGCCCGCTTCCATCAGCGTATAGTCCGAGCAATAGGCCAGGACTTCATAAGGATCGAAGATCATCGCGGCGGTGTTTCCGCTGCGCCGCACCTGCCCGTTTATCCGCACTTCCATCCTGAGGTTGCGCGCGTCGGGCAGTTCCTTGCTGGTCACGATCCACGGGCCCATCGGACAGAACGTCGCGAAATTCTTCGCATAGCTGTACGGCTGCCCCATCTTGAGCCGCTCGCGCTGGCGATCGCGCGCGGACACGTCGTTGCAGATGGTGTAGCCGAAGATGTAGTCCGGCGCTTCGGACGGGCGAATATGGCGGCAGTCACGCCCCACGATCAGCGCCAGCTCGTGCTCTTCATCCACCACCTGTGGAAACGGCGGCAGCTCGATCTCGTCTTCATGCGCGATCAGGTTGCAGGCGTACTTGGCAAAGATGATCGGCTCGTCGAAAAAGCTGAGCTTGCTCTCCTCGATATGCTCGCGATAGTTGAGCGCCAGCGCGAGAATTTTGGGCGGACGCAGGACAGGCGGAAGCCACTTCGGATTCGCGACAATATAGCCCGCGAGCTTTCCCGCGCGCTCGAGTTGCTCGATGCTTTCCGCGGCGACCGCGTCGATGTCGATTCCCGACCGGATCATCGCGAGTGTCGAGTCCGCGCATTCAAGACGAGGATGCGTCGTGCGCAGCGCGCGGGTGAGATCGATGGTCTGGCCGCCGGATGCGACCCCTGCGTGCGCTTCAGCTCCCGCGCGAAACGACAATAGCTTCATTGCCCGCCCTCCGCGTTGCGTGCCCCAGTCTAGCGCAACCCGGAGAATCCGGGGTAATTGCCCTCGCGATCGCTCAGGGATTGAAGCGCGAATATTGCCGGAACTTTGCGATCAGCGGAAAACCGCCGTCGTTCGCTATCGCTTCATCCATCTCGAAATCTACTACCCGCTCCGCGCCGGCAAACTCGCGAATGCGATCGGGATTCCAGTCGATCGACGCGCGTCCCGTCATCTGCAGTGTGCGGCCGTTGTCGAAATCGATAAACAGAAGCCCGGCTTTGGGATTGACGGTCAGATTGCCGAGCGTGTTGAACATGCTGTTGCCGTTGTAGTCGGGAAATGCGAGATGGTTCCCGTCGATTACCCTCGCGAAGCCCGGCTTGCCGCCCTTGTGCGAGATATCAGCGCCGGCCTCCGGATGGTCCGTCGCAATGAAGAAAGTGTCGGCGTTCGCAATCTGCTCGCGATCGCGCGCCGACAATTGCGATCCGCGCGTCGCGTTGTAAGGCGGCAACTCCGCCTCCGGGCGGGCGCCGACGATTAGCCGCTCCTGGATGTAGCGCCGGCAGTTTCCGTAAACCTGATCGGCGCGCACGACGATTGAACCGTCCCCGATCGATCCGCGCCCGTTCACCCGAATTCGGCGCGATGAGGTGAAGTCGGGAAAGAGCAGCCCGACGTGCCCCTCGGTCTCGAGATTTCTGAGTATCGGATCGATGCGATGGGGAGGAGCGTCGATCCGCAAGGTCCGCGAATCCATCACTGCGATGAACCCCGGCTCCCCCGCAACGACCGACGCCCACACGCGCCCACGGCTGTCGACCGACCCGATCACGACCATCCGGCGCAGCGCCAGAAAATTGCGCGCCGTCTCAGGAAAGCGATCGTCGATGCCTTCGCCGACGTCGTCGGCGATCTGCCGAACCCCCGCGCGCGTCTGAACCTCAAGCTCGCCGCCGTGAAACTTCATCGCCGTCCGTCTGGCATTCTACGCCCGGCAAACGATCCGTCATACTTTCCAGTCGCGCAATGGAAGCCGGCCTCCGTGAATCGACCGCGCGAACCGACTAGACCTGGCTTGCTCGCTGCCCCAAAGAATGAACGCTCTCCCTGGGGGATGCAGCAGCGCGTCTCTGGCCGGCGGTCAGGGCTTGCCAGCCAAAATCAACGGCGACGGCGCGTCTGACTTGATAGTCTTGACGGCGCCGAACCCCGCCTCTTTGAGCCACTGCCTGTACTCGCGCAGCGTGTAGGTGCCGCCTTCGGCGGTATGAATCAGCATATTCAGGTCGAAGAGCAGCGGAATCGCCGGTCCGCTCCGTTCCTCGTTCGGGATCAGCTCGCCTATCAGCAACATGCCCTTGCTTCGCAATGCCGCCGCACATCGCGCGAGGAGGCGCTTGCCCCATTCGATGCCTTCGCCGTGGAAGATGTGGCCTAGGATCGCGAGATCGAATTGCTCTTTCCCAAACTCGATGTCGCGGAAATTGCCTTCGCGGTACTCGAAGCGTTCCGACAGTCCATAGCGGTCCGCATACTCGCGCGCCACCGCAAGGACTTCCGGCAGGTCGACAATCGTCACGCGCGAGCCGGGAATTTCCTCCGCTATCGAAATCGACCATGCGCCGGCACCCCCGCCAATGTCGAGGATGCTTTTGATGCGGCGCCGGGCGGCGGGCGGCATCCCGCGGACGGCGCTTTTCGCGCCGACGTAGTTTTGCGGAAAGATGCTCTTCACCAGAGTCGCGAAGAAATCCGCCCGGGGCGCCGTATCACCCCCGCTGAAAATCGCCCGGCCGCTGCGCACCACCTGCGCAAGTTGCTGCCAGCCCATCAACAGCATCCGCGCAACTTGATCGGATCCTTCCATGAACAACGCGCTGTCGCGGGAAAGATAAGTACGCGCCTGCGGGCTCAGTGCGTAATGCTCGCCGCGCCGCGTCAGATATTTCATGCCCACCAAGGCATCGAGCAGACGCCGCATGGCTTCCCGATTCGCGTTGGCATGCGATGCGACCGCGGCGGAAGTCGTTTCGCCCCTGTCGATCGCGGTGAAGACGTCGAGATCCACGGCAGCCGCGAGTGTTGCCGTCCTCCATGTCGCCCACTGATCCGCGACGATCGGGAGTGGCGAGGGGAAAGATTTCTTCCGCTTTTCCGCCATACGGGCTCCTCTCATTGCCATCGACCCGAAGGCTTATACGCACGGCGCGCGCCTCGGAGCAATCTTCTCGATGGCCGGGCTGGTTTATTTTCAGCGCTGCCGGCCGACACAGTGCCCCCTCCCCGCCACCGCCCGCATTTTTGATGCGAGAAGTAGAACCTTTCCCGACGATCCAAAACCAGGTTCGCAGCCGGATGAACAAACAAAGATGCGAACAGGAACAATGCGACCGTTCTCGGGAAAGCTCCGTTTTCCTGAATGGTCAAACCGCCTTCTCACACACGAGAGATTGATTCAACACTAAACACGCGCAAACAAGACTATTTCGAGAGAAGCTGGAAGCGATTCCGTCGCTAGACATCAAATACAGCGTCAAATCGGACGTGTGTCCGCTGCTGACTCCGGTAGCGGTGTCATAAAGTGAACATCGGGCCCGGATGCTGGCTCGAATGTTGCGTCCCTTCGGCAGCGGCGGGGTTGTGGCCCTCTGCCTGCGCAAAGACGGTAGCAAGTTCGAGGTCACGGTTATGGAGTCGCCGATGCTCGACACCGCCGGCGCCGTGGTGGGACTGTCCGTCGTCATGCGCGAGACCGGCGCCACGACCTCGAGAACAGGCCGGATGCCCAAGTCATTGAACTCGGAGCAGGACGCGAACCAGTGATGCTCGCAATCGGCGCGCCGATGCCCTCCTGGTAAATCGACAGAATCCGGCCTCATCGAACGCCGGCGAGGCCGCCATTCCGCGCCGGAACGCGAATCCACCTTTTCGCCGGGCTTCGCAGACGCGGTCAACGGACCCGCTGCGTGTATGATCCGCACAACGGTGCGAGGCCCCGGTCCATGGCTCTCAGTCTCGATAGCGACAATTGCGGACGACGAGCAAAGCGGGGGGATGCGCGCAAAGGTTCAGGCGCCGAATCTGGCGGCCGAACGCGCTCGTGCCTTTGCCGCTTCTTCCTCGCGATTCTTCGGGGGCGCGTTCGTCTCCAGCGAACGCAGCAGATGCATCGCCGCGTGGGCTACTTCGTCGACCGCGTGATTGAACGCGTGCTCATTGGCCTTTGAAGGCTTGTTGAATCCGCTGATCTTCCGCACGAACTGCAGAGAAGCGGCCCGAACCTCATCGTCAGTAACCGGCGGTTCAAAGTTGAACAGGGTCTTGATATTCCTGCACATCGGAGCGACCTCAGCTTGAACACTTCTACGTCGCGCTGATTAACAACTCTTCGCGCGCCGCACACGCATCTATCTCCATCTCCAATCCTGTCACCGGCGGCCGCGAATGATGGAAGCGGATACCACGAATTGCCGCTGCGCCCAGCGCGGGAAGCAGCAGCTTCTCGAATAGCGGATGCACGTCGTGAACGGTGTACAGATTCACCGACGTCGCATCGTCCCATCGAACCTTCATCTCTCCGATCAACTCACTGAGATTGTCGAGCACGCAGGCCATTTTCCGGCCGAGTCCATCCGGAGAAACGTCTCCTCGCGCGACCAGCTCGCGCCTGCCGCCTTCGCCGGCGCGCATCTCGGCAGAGCCTGCGAGCACGTAAGCCGGTCGTGCGACGCCAGGGTTCGGGACCGTGTAATAGAAACCAAAGAGGGAAGGCTCGGCCGGAGCGTTTGTCATCGGGGCAACGTTGGTGCGCGCGATCGGATTGACTCCGTCGATCAAGACGCCCCAGGCCGCGAGCCGTTCGAGATAGCCGCGATTGAATTCATCGAAGCCGGCAGGCGTCAGTGGAGCGGGGATGCGCAACTCGATTCCGCACACGGCATGAATCGGCCGCTGCACATCGCGCAGGTGGCGTTCGATCGATCCATAGCCGTCCGCGAGCCGGACCATCGGATGAAAACTCGCGTGCACGATCGCGAATCCGAGATCCGCGACGGCGCCCGAAGAAAACGGCATCCCGGGCGCGGTCACGAATCGATAATTGCCTCTGGCATTCAGAGCCAACATCGACCGCGCTCCTCCGCGCAGGCGCAAGACCGATGGGCTCAAAGATCCCACGATTCACCCCAAAGTAACAGCCCTAAAACAGCGAATTTCCAAGGCCTTTCCTTTCAAATTCAAATCGACGCACTTTTGAAAGGAAAAGACCCATCGGAGCCTTGCGAGAGAGCCGAATATTTCTGGAAATATAGTGTTTTTCCTTTCAATTTCTGTCCGCAATTCCCCGCCGAGTTTCATGTGCGCTTCGGCGGCATTTGCGCTGCCGGACAGGGCCATACCGGCCAGTAGTGCCTGACCGGCGACTGCCAAAGTTTGCCCGATCACAGCGGCACGGAACCCGAAGGAGATCTTCGATCGCCAAAAGCCCTTACCGATTGCCATCACACCTTAGCTCCTTCGCCAAAACCCAAGGAGCAAGGGACTCCGCCAAAATCGCGCATTCACAGCGTCGCATCGCCCCTAGGCTCTCCACTAGTGAGACGGCATAGGGACTCGGAATGTGACATCGCCATCCGAATTCACGAGAAGCCCCCGCATAGGACAGCGACCTGAGCCACAAAAGCGACGTGCTGCTGTGTCTTTCGCTAGGAGATTCAGTGTTTCAGACTTCTTGGAGCCACCGGTCGGATTCAAACCGACGACCTGCTGATTACGAATAAGCGTCAGGCCCCAACCACCGCGAACGACCCTGACCAAAGCCCAACAAAATCAAGGAAGCGCACCGGCTAGGTCCTCACGGTCGTTCGGCGTTTTTCGTCCGGTTACGGCACCCTATAGGCACCAACCGCGAAACTCACCGAGGCGAGGTCGCCCCAAACCCCGGCACGCACTGCGCCGACTGGATTGGCTCCGCACGCAAGGGAACGCGGACAAAGCTGCAGCCGAACAGATCTTTTCACGAAAGCTTGCCCCGAGGCGTGGAGCTTGAAAGCGGCGGCGCGGAGGTCCTCAGCCTTGATTCGGTGCCGGATCGTTAGAGTAAATGCATTTCTTGTTGGCAGTTCAGCGCAGGTGATGCGCCGGGTAAAATAGGTGGGTCGATTGCGCGGCGGCTGAATCGGCTGGATTTGGTGGGTTGGGACGGCTCACGTCAAGCCTGTCGCGATTTGAGGGCCCGAGAACCTTAGCCGAAGGTCTTCGTCGAATGATGGGACGTCTCCAGGCTACCGAAATTCCTTAGAATTCGACCGCGGTGGACGGCGGTTCTGGAATTTAGGCATCCGCTTGGCGTAGCATCCCGGTTGGTCTAAAGGGCAGGAGAGAAAACTGAGGGGCCGGCGGGTCCTTGCGGCGATGTTTCATAAAGAAGCTGACATGATGCGACCGGTGGTGCGGTGGATGAAGGCTGCTGGCCTGACAGCGAGGTCCGAATTTGTGACTCCTTGGGGTGTGTGCGATCTCGTCGGTCTTCGCTTCAATGCCAATAATCTTGCACGGCGCATCCGGCTGAAGCAGACGCGCGCGGTTAGTTCAATCACCCGAGCAATGATTCTTCTTGAAATTCCGGACGTGGAAACTCGAAGGTTTGTTACGCTTGAGAAGCTGAGGCGCCATTGGACAGGCTCCTTCCGTGAGGAGACCATTCGAAGGGAGACTGACAGGCTCATCGCCGATGGGTTCGTGATTCTTTCCCGAAAAAGCCGCCTGCAGAAGATCAATGGCTGGATGCCACTACAAGATCGGTTGGTCGCTGTGGAGTTAAAGCTCTCCAGAATCGAGGAGGCCATGCGTCAGGCGTTGAACAATGTGGCTTTTGCCGATGAATCATACGTTGCTTTGCCGGACGCTATTGCCAAGCGCGTCGCGTCTCGCCCTTCGCGTTGGTCAAGGTTCTTTGAGGCCGGGGTGGGATTGCTGGGCGTGACTCCTCACCGGTGTCGGGTGGTGGTTTCACCCAAGAAGGCCGAGCAATGGAAGGATAAGCCCGTTCAGTTGTATTGCGTTGAAAAGTTCTGGAGAAGCCGGCTTAAAGGCAACTAAGCATGAGTGGCTCAGCCACGGCTTCCGGACGGCGAGCTGTGCCTTCATCGGGTAGATCTGGGAGTGACTTGCCTAGTGCGTATGCTGCCGATAAATCCTGAAACAATGCCATCGACCGGCCAGATTTGGGTGCATTCGCTATAAGGTCAAGCCACCGCTTGTAAAACGCAGCAACCTGCTCACGGGAAGTATCAGGGGAGATCAAGTTACCGTATTGTTTTTTGATGTCGTTGAACTCTATGTACGCTGGATGGCTGGTGCCTAACTTAGTAAGTGCTGTATCCAGCCAGGCTCTGAGTTGAATGCTAACGCTAACCCTCCGCCTTAGCGATGGCAGCACAATTCGTACGCTCGGCGGCATTGCGTGACCGCCGGCCAGAAAGTATTGGTACCCAGAGCCAATTCCTATCGCAGGATAGTCGACCAAACCCCTTGACCACAACACCAGGTTTAGTCCCCAGTACGGGCCTGCTATTCGGATTCTGGATGGAATTCGTTCATTGAGTTCCTGATGTAAGGCAACAATTCCCGGCAGACGCCTGTTTCTGAGAGTCGCGGATCCACTGTCGTCAACTAAGCTTCTTTCGACAACCCAAAGACCGTCTGCTTGAGATTCGTGATAGCACTTCTCGGCCTGCTGTACCTTAGGATTCCTTGCAGTTTTACCATTGACCTGTTGCTGATGCGTAAAAATTAGAGGCAAAATAAGTTTTCCCGAGAACCCCTTATCCCTTTTCCACTTTCCCGCGGCGACTGCTAGTGCCCGATTGATTTTGTTGCGGTCAGAATTTGTGACCAATGGTATCTGCGGAACACTAATCCAGGTGGGTTTGTATGACGCGCACTTGTCCAAGATAGCGTCAACGAAAGCCTGTACTTCTGAGGCGATCGGCCTTTCCTGGAATGTCGGCTTCGCAACATCTTCGAATTTTGCAAAGCCTTTCATGAAGGTGAACCAGGGCCGGTCGCGACGCGCGTCGGGATCGTCCATGCCGTCCACACACGCGTCCAACCAGATTTTAAAGGTCGGACGCAAAAGTGGAACTAGGCTTGCGGCTCGATCTAAAGGGAGCCGCGCAACCTCCGAATCCGCATACAGTCTCTGCGCGATTCTCGCCCCGTCGTCACTCGTTATAAACGGAATTTGCTCCGCCATCCGCTCCTCACAAGCCCGCACTTCTCTTTAGGTGAGAGCACACATGTTCCGGCTCCGGAAAGATGAACATCTCACCGATGCCGACGCGCTCCAGCTCGTTTAGCAGGCCCCTCTTGTATTCGCGCAAGATGGGCACATACAGCAGCGAACTGGCCTGGGCGCGATCCAATGCAAAGCTTTTTGACCCATGAAGCGTGAACACGCCCTGTTGTAGGGCGATCCGTTCGGTGTTCCAAGTTGGATTGATTGCGATGGTGCGCTTTCCAGCTGGTCGCACTTTACCGTCGAGTTTGAAATAAGGCTTTATGATGTTGGCATCTCGCTCCATGTTAAAGACCCGCGGCGATCGGGCCTCGACGTTTTGGTTCAGCTCGATGGGATTGAGGATAACAACTAAGCCGTCTGAGTCGGGGTCCTTGCTACAAGCGAAGAAGAGTGCAACAGCTGCATTCTGAGTCCAGTCTAACAATCGCGTGGGCAGTCCATAGTGTTGTGCGACCTGCATCCAGCCAAGATCATCATCAGGAGCGGGAGGACGACCTAGTTTCATGTCGAGAAAGCGCTTCATATCAGCCAAGAGATGGAGCGCCGCGTCTCTTTTTTCCTGCGCGGCGTAACGAAGGGCTGAAGGTGCGAGAGAATGCGTGAGCTGCGGATGACCCCGAAACCAGAAGATTTTGTTTGGCTCTAACAGGGAGTGAAACACACCAAAAAAATCGCTCAGTGTGGAAATCAGTTGGTCTTGAAACATTGGGCAGTCTATCGGACAGGCTCTGTATCGGCGAATGAGGTCTCGACGGGTTTTCGGTGTTGTCGGAGGCATTTTCTATCAATCAGATGTGACGGCAAGTTGCCCCATTAACATTAGGTGTTGCCTGCCTTCGTGGACGCACGATTCAAGACCGCAGCGGGATCGCATGTTGCCCGACCCAACGCACCCAGGGCAGTTCGTTCCTGACCGTGTTCCAGAGGCGTTCATCCGCGGTCCAGCACTCGCATTGTCGGGATTCCGCAAGGGCCAAGTAGTGCGCGTCGTATGCGCTCGGCAGGGAAAACCGCTCCATAATTTCCAGAGCGCGAAGATTGACCGCAACGTCGTTCTCCAGCGCTGGCCCATTCTCCAACAGGAATGCTAGGCGTTCCTTGGCGATCTCAAGGCTCAACTGGCCCCGTTTTACCCGTTTCGCGAGGGCATTGGTCGCCTCATAGGCAAACAGCGCCGGCGCGGTTAGGCGCCGACGCTGTTTCTGCCACTTTTCTAGAAGCTCCGATGCTTCGTCACTGTACGGCTCCCGCTCGATCCACTTAAGCGCGAGGCTCGCATCGACGACCACTTCGTCGGCGCTCACAGTTGGTTATCACGCTCCATCCTGGCTTCGCGGATCAGGTCTACAGAGTCCTCCGGAAAGGGCGTGGGTTGTTGGGCGCGGAAGGTGGCGAAGCGGCCTAGCGTCTCGGTCGTGATGGTGCCATCGGCCTTTTTCTTGAGTACCCGGCCCGCCGGCACCGAGCGATCGAGGAGGCGCGTCACATAGGCCGAGACTGAAAGGTCTTGGGCGGCTGCCGCCACCTTGATGCGGCGCCGTAGCGCGGGAGGTATATCAAGCGTAAGCCGGGGCCGGTTCGTCTTGGTGATAGATCTTGCCATCGTCTGATACCGTTTTCCCGCTAATTTAGCTACATTCTACACGATTGACGCTTTCGGTGTCATGGCGTCAGAGGGGTCGAAAATCTTGAGAGGAGAGACCGTTGGAAGCACGCGACCGCCGTCTTCCCGATTGGTTCATTCGAATCCGAACCGGTCAAGTTCGATTGCCGCGATTTCAGCGCTTCGAGGCGTGGAGCCATGATCGAGTCGCCGCTTTGCTTGAGACGGTGTTAAGGGGTTTGCCCGCTGGGGCTGCATTGATCCTTGAGGTCGGTGATAAAGAACCGTTTAGAAGCCGCTCCATTGTAGGGGCGCCGCAGCCAACTGAAAGGGTCACGGAGCATCTCCTGGATGGCCAGCAAAGGATAACCGCGTTGTGGCGGAGCATGCACGATAACTATGAGGATCGAACCTATTTTGCCTACTTCGAGCCCGACGAGGAACACGACGGAGCGGTGATTCCTAAGGTCTATGGACAGCCACGCTGGTGGCGGAACGGAACGCGCTATCCTGTCTGGGCGGACGATCCAGTAAAGATTGACGCGAAAGGATACGTCCCCGTGAGTCTGCTAAGGCCTAGCGATTTTGACAAGGACATTACTGCTTGGTGCAAAACGGCGCTGGCAGGTAATGCCGAGGCGGTCCTCGATCTCAAGGACAGGATTAACGACCTTCGGAAGCGAGTCAGTGAGTTCAATCTGCCGTTTCTTTCTCTGCCGATTGGTACGGCTAGAGACGTGGCGCTCGACGTGTTCATCAAAATGAACACGAGCGCAGTTCCTCTCAGCGCGTTCGATATCGTCGTGGCGCAGGTCGAAGATGCCACGGGTCGATCACTGCACGAATTGGTAGGGTCTCTTAGAGCCAAAGCGCCGCAAGCAGATGCCTATGGCGACGCGTCCGATTTCATGTTGCGAGTGGCCGCGATGCGCGGCGATCGTCCGCCGACTCAAGCGAGCTTCTTGCGACTTGACTTCGACAGGCTGGTTGCTGATTGGGAGAAGATTGTAGATGGCATCAGCTTTGCCACCGATTTGCTCGACCAAGAGCGCATTTACGATGCCGAAAGACTGCCGACAGATATCGTAATTCCGGTCCTCTCTGCCCTTAAAGATGATGTTCCCCCGGCATTGGACGAGCGCGGTAACGTGCTGACACTTCTCAGGCGTTACATCTGGCGTGCTTTCCTCACGCGTAGATACGAAAGCTCCGCCGGGACGCGCTCTTTGCAGGACTTGCGCGGCCTTCGAAGCGCGATCAAGGGGAACTCTGACCCAAAGGGAATACCGATCTTTGATGAAAGCGAGTTTCCGCTGCCGACTATAGACGAGATAAAGAGAGCCCGCTGGCCTAAAACGCGGGACATACTGGCGCGAGGAATCTCGGCCATTTCCCTTCGCGAAGGTGCGCTCGACTTGGCAGACGGTACGCCCGCAAATCGAACCGCCTTGCCGCATCGAGACTCCAGGGCTGCTGGCCTCGAGGCTAACAATGATGAAATCTCTGGCCCCATCTAGAGGCGTTCCGCTGGGAACGACGTGGCACGATGGCGTTACTGTTGTGCCTTCTATTGCGAACTGAGCGCCAGCGCCAGCCAACCTAAGAGCCTGCGACATGCTACGGCTCCAACGTCAATGCCTGTGTCGACGCCCCCATTGACTGTTCCTGCTGTGTCAGTGCATTGTTCGTGCATCGTCGTACGATGCAAGGCACACTGACCATCCGAATAGACGCGACGCTGAAGCAAAAGGCCGAGGAGAAAGCCGCCGCAGAGGACGAGACCCTTTCGCAAGTGGTGCGGCGCGCTCTTCGAGAATACGTGTCCCCGCGCCATCCCTCATCTGCCCCCCGCGGACAAAGTGCGCTCAAGTCGCAAACACGCATAACGCCGAAAAGCCGCAAGTGCCATAGCACCCGCATGGTCAAAGGGAGGAAACCGGAACAATGAACGCCAACCAGGCCCAAACACGGGAGCGATTTAGCTACAACGATTTCATCAGCCACACACTCCAACTGAGCGGACACGGCAAATGCGGAGCTTCGGAGTGGCCGTACGACGTCACACTGACCTCGAAACCCTGCTTCATGGGCGGGGGACAGGATAAATTCGCACCGTGTGGAATCTGCTAGGACTGCCAGAACGTGACGCCTGGGCACTAGCCCGATGCGCTGCGCCTCCTGCCATTAGAGAGCGGACGTGGATGCGAAGGGAATGAACGGAGGATCGAGCAAGACACCTTCCTTTAGAGGTTTATTGGCGGCATCGCGGTCAAGTTCGTACGCGAAGAAGATGACCCGCAATTCCAATACCACCCACGAGCATCTGTTGCGGATTACGCTTTGGAAGCGCGGGTTGCGCTATCGAAAGAACGTACCGACGCTTCCTGGAAAGCCCGATATCGTTTTCCACAGAGAGCGCGTGGCGGTATTTTGCGATGGCGATTTCTGGCACGGACGGCATTGGCGGCGCCTATCGGGCAAGCTCCGCGCAGGAACCAACCCTTCCTACTGGACTGGCAAGATAAGCGCGAACCGCAGCCGTGACCGCCGCGTCACCCGACTGCTGAAAACCGAAGGGTGGACCGTCATTCGGATTTGGGAGACGGATATCCGCCGAGATCCAGAGCGAGTCGCATGCATCGTGGAACGCCTCGTTCAAAGGAGCCGACGCGGCGACGATGCGATTCATTGATCTGTTTGCGGGACTTGGCGGGTTTCATGTCGGGCTCGCCAGTCTCGGACACGAGTGCGTTTTCGCGAGCGAACTGGATACTCATCTTCAAGAACTTTACGAGAAAAATTTCGGCCTGCGCCCCCACGGCGACATCCGCACCATATCGGCCGATCTAGTGCCTTCCCATGACGTTCTGTGCGCCGGCTCACCCTGTCAGCCGTTCTCGAAGGCGGGAGGCCAGCAGGGCTTCGATTGCCCGAGATGGGGAGATCTTTTCGGGCATGTGCTGCGCCTCCTCAAACACCACAAGCCGAAATTCCTCATCCTTGAGAATGTTCCCAATCTTGAGCGACACGATAACGGCGACACGTGGTCTCAACTGCAGCGTGAACTGTGCGCCGCCGGCTACGAAATCAGCACCAAACATCTCTCGCCTCATCAGTACGGCGTTCCGCAGATCAGGGAGCGCGTGTTTATTGTCGGAAGCCGGTCAGGCCTGACGCATTTCGCATGGCCACAACAAGCGGACGAGGCCGATCTCTCTATAAGCTCCGTCCTCGACAAAAATCCCGAAGACGCGAAACCCATTTCGTCGCACGCAAAGAAGTGCCTTCAGGTATGGCAGGCCTTCATCAAGGCATTTCCGAAAAAAGAGGAGTTGCCCTCGTTTCCCATCTGGTCAATGGAATTCGGGGCCACCTACCCGTTTGAAAAGGAGACGCCGCACGCGCTCGGGAGCCGAAGACTAAGGAAATATCGCGGTAGTCACGGAATCCCGCTTAGTTGGTATCCGGCGGCACTGCGAATGGACGGTCTGCCCTCGTATGCCTGCACCAAAGAGGACTCATTTCCACATTGGAAGGTGCTGTTCATCCAGCAGAATCGCGAGTTCTATAAGCGCCACAAGAAGTGGATAAAACCCTGGCTCCCGCGCATTCTCGATTTCCCCCCGAGCTTTCAAAAACTGGAATGGAACTGCAAGGGAGAAAAGCGCAACATCTGGGACTACGTGATCCAGTTCCGCGCATCCGGTGTCCGCATCAAGCGCCCGACGACCGCTCCGTCGCTGATCGCCATGACCACCACTCAGGTGCCAATCATCGGATGGGAGCGCCGGTACATGACTCCTCGCGAGTGCGCGCGCCTTCAAAGCCTTCATGAACTGAAACATCTGCCGCACGCGCCCACCAGAGCCTTCAAGGCGCTTGGCAACGCCGTCAACAGTGAGTTGGTCCGTCTCATCGGCGCAAGCCTCCTGGCCCCACGCCCTGAGCACCGCGCCACTCTCACAGCGGGAGACTTTAATCGGCTTGGCCAGGCTGAGCCTGCAAACCATGCCGCAATCTGAGCAAAGGGCGACCCTTCCTCCCCGCGTCAGCATTCGTCCCGGCGTCGGGATCTTGTCCGTTCTCCGGCACCTGAATTACAAGGCGTGGTTCGCAATGGCGGAATTCGTCGATAATTCTCTCCAGAGTTATCTGCAAAATCGCGAAAAGCTTCAGGGGCTTCACGGAAATGATCTCCGGCTGAAAGTCGAAGTCGAGATCGAGCGTTCCGACGAGGTCCGTATCAAGATAAGGGACAACGCCGCCGGCATTGCCACTGCCGACTATGCGCGCGCCTTCCGCCCGGCGGAGTTGCCCACGGACCGCAGCGGCTTCGCCGAGTTCGGCATGGGCATGAAAAGTGCCGCGTGCTGGTTCGCGCCCCGCTGGAAGGTCAGGACATCAGCCCTAGGCGAGCCCATCGAACGAACAATCTCCCTTGATATCGAAACTATCGTGCGCGATTCCATCGAAGAGCTCGACGTTGTGGAACACCCCGCTGGCGTCAACGACCACTTCACGGAGATCACGCTGATCGATCCGTATGACAAGCTTCAGACGAAGACCGCCAGCAAGATCAAGGATCATCTCGCGAGCATCTATAGGATATTTCTGCGCGAGCAAGCGATGGAGTTGTGGTTCAACGGCGATCGATTGACTTACGAAATTCCGAAGATATTGGTCGCGCCATTCAAGAAGACGCCGAACGAGGAACCCCGGCGCTGGTATCGCGAGTTCAGTTTCGACTTCGGGCTTGGGCTGCGAGCATCCGGGTTCGCGGCGATCCGGGAAGTTGCCAGCACCTCCACAGCCGGATTTGCATTGTTCAGGCGCAAGCGGCTGATCGAGGGCAGCCTCGATGAGCCCTACCGGCCGGAATATGTTTTCGGCACGGGCAACTCCTACCGCAAGCAGCGCCTCATCGGCGAGATCCATCTCGAAGGTTTCGAGGTCAGTCACACCAAGGACGGATTCAAGTGGGAAGATCATGAACAGCCGTTCCTTGAGCTTTTGTACGACGAGCTCGAAAAGCATGGCCTTCCTTTGCTTTCGCAGGCGGAATTGTACCGGGCGCGCGAGGCGCAGCGCGACCTTCGGGCCGAGGCCGAGAAAGCCAGTGCCCGCATTGCAGAGACGGTTGAAAAGGAAGTCCCGCGTGTTCTCGAAGAGCAAGCCGCCGCGCGCCCGTTTCTTGAGCCTCTGCCGGCAGCGGCTCCGCCCGATCGATCGGCCAGTTCGCGGCTCATCGAAGTCGACCACCGCGGAGCGAAATGGCGCATCACGATCGAATTGGCAATGGACCCGGCCATCGAGGATTGGATTTCCATCGCCGACAAGCCGGCGGAACGCGGACAGCCTCGGGCCATCACCGTCCGTATGTCGCTCGCCCACCCATTCATGCAACAATTCTGTCGGGCGGATTCCGAGGAGATCGAGGCGCTGGCGCGCGTTGCCGCCGCGATAGGGCTTGCCGAGATAACGGCTCGCGACGCGGGCGTTCCGCAATACGGCACCATTCGCCGCAATATCAATCAGCTCTTGCGGGAGGCCCTCTCGAAACCATGACGGAGCGATTTTGTGCCTAACGCCGACGGCGAATTGATAACTCCCCAGGAGGAGCTTCCGCCAGGGAGCCGGTGGCTTCCCGTTCGGGGCGCTGAAGTCCGAGACCTTCTTGCTCACCTCCAGCTTGATGACCAGAGCACCGAGCGCCTGGTCTCCGAAGCGACCACCATCCTCAGCAAGTGCCTGCCGCCTCATGGCGCCGCAGATTCGACGACCGGTCTGGTTCTGGGCTACGTTCAAAGCGGCAAAACCATGTCGTTTACGACGGTCGCCGCACTCGCCCGCGATAACGCGTTCCCGATGGTCATCGTCGTCACGGGAGTCAGCAACCCGCTGCTTGACCAGTCGACACGACGGCTTGAACAGGACCTTCGCCTTCAGGAAAACCGCAAATGGCGCCTGCTCCGCAATCCCAAGCCCATTGATCGTCATGCAATCAGCGACGTGCTCGCCGACTGGCGGGACGGGAGGCTGCCGGAACATCGCCGCAAGACTGTTCTGATCACAGTCCTTAAGCAAACAACCAACCTTCGAAACCTCATCCGCGTGCTCGAACAACTCGACCTTTCGACATTACCCGTCCTTGTCATCGACGATGAAGCGGACCAGGCCGGACTGAATACTCGCGTCGGCCAGGCGACGCCGAGCACTACCTACCAGCGTCTCGTGGCCCTGCGGCAAAACCTGCCGCATCACGCCTACCTCCAGTATACGGCCACACCGCAAGCGCCGTTGCTTATCAACATCATCGATGTCCTGTCTCCTGAATTCGTCGAGCTCCTGACCCCCGGCCCCGACTATGTCGGAGGACAGACTTTCTTTGACGAACGACCGAACCTTGTGCGCGTCATACCGGCGAACGAGATCCCAGGCCGCAACGCGGCGCCTCAGTGCGTGCCGCCCTCGCTGATCGAAGCTTTACGCCTGTTTTTTCTAGGAGTGGCGGCCGGGTTTACGCTAGCCGAGGATCAACTCCCCCGCCGCAACCGCTCGATGCTTGTTCATCCATCGCGAGAGACTGCCGGCCACAGCCAGTACTTTCACTGGATCACGCAGATCAGGCAGCAATGGATGGATATCCTCCGCCTGCAACCCACTGACTCCGAGCGCCTTAACTTTGTCGAAACATTCAGGCCCCAATACGACGATCTTGCCGGCACCGTCGCCGACCTTCCCGGCTTCGATGCGCTCGCCGCAGAACTCGAATACTCCATTCGGCAAACGATGGTGCTGGAGGTCAATGCGCGCCCGACGACCCCTCAACCCGACTGGCGAGACTACTCATGGATCCTCGTCGGCGGCCAGGCGATGGACCGCGGCTACACCGTGGAGGGCTTGACGGTCACCTACATGCCGCGAGACATGGGCGTGGGCAACGCCGACACCATCGAGCAGCGCGCCCGGTTTTTTGGCTACAAGCGCAGATATATCGGCTATTGCCGCGTGTTTCTCGAATCAGGCGTGCGCGATGCGTTCCAGTTCTACGTCGAGCACGAAGCAGACATCCGTCGCCGCCTCGCCGAACACCGCGATACCGGAAGGCCGCTCAGCGAATGGCGTCGCGCCTTTTTCATGGATAGCAACTTGCGCCCGACCCGCCGCCAAGTTCTCGATCTCGATTACCGGCAGGATACGGTTTCCGACGATTGGTTCTGGCCCAAGGTGCCGCACGGCACGGCCGAGTTACTGGACGCCAATCGCGCGACCGTCCGCAATTTCATTGAGCGAGTCACGTGGGCAGAATCGCCAGGCGACCCTCGCAGGACCCCCGAGCAGATCCATCTGGTCGCCGAAGATGTTCCGCTTCGACTAGCTTACGAGGAGTTGCTAATACCTTTGAGGCTCACCGAAGCGCGGGACTCTCAAATCTTCACCGGCCTGCTTCTGCAGGTTAAAGCCTATCTGGACAACCACGAAGACGCGGCCTGCACCATCTACCAGATGAGTCAGGGCCAGAGCCGGCTGCGCAGCGTCAACGACAACGATGAAATTCCCACGCTGTTCCAAGGCGCCAACTACGCGGACGCAGCCCACACGGACCCGATCTATCCTGGCGACGAGCGCGAGCGCGGTCTTCGTGGCGTGACGATTCAGATTCACACTCTTGAGGTAAGGAAAGGCGGCCAAGGACCGCGAGGGCAAGGCCCTCTCATCGCCAACGACGTTCCCGCCGTAGCCGTGTGGATCCCCCAGGACATGGCGCGGGACTGGCTCGTGCAGGAACGCTGAGGCAAGCTTGAACACCGATCTCTGCGCGCTGTTCGACTCTCTCGTTCTACCGCGCGAATTGCCCACCGGCCGCAGCCTCTCCGCTGTCGCGCTTCCAGACGCCGAAAACTACCGCCTCGCGAAGGATACCAACGGTGCCCCTTGCCTCCTCTTGCGGCAGCCACCGTCAGCAACTCGATCCGCGCCCATTCGTCTGCAGAATCTCGTGGTCTCTTATGAAGTTCCGTGTGTAGTTAGTCACGCCGACGGTCAGCGCGAGGAAGGCACTTTCACGATCGTTAAGTGCGCGGGCGCCGACCCCTCGCTGTTCCCTCATTTCCTGCGAATCCTTTCGCCCGTCATCGCCAGTCTGGGAATTCAACCCACGGCTGCCGCAATCCGCCGCGCCATTAACGGACTGGTTGACCTATTCCAATCTCTGACAGCCCCTGCCAAAAAATCCGTTCAGGGGCTCTGGGCCGAGTTGCTGCTTATGCGAAGGGCAAGCGACCCTCGCACCCTCATCAGAGCCTGGCATGCTCTCCCGTATGAGCACGTGGATTTTGTCAGTGGCCGTCAACGCCTCGAGGTCAAGAGCAGCGGTAATCGTCAGCGTAAGCACTACTTTTCTCTGGATCAGTTAACGCCTCCCGCCAATACCCGGCTTTTCGTGGCGTCTCTGTTCGTCGAATCAGTGGGAGGTGGCCTTTCTCTGCGCAGACTATTTGACGAGACTCGTGACCTCATCGCTTCCGACCCTTCTCTCTTGACGCGACTTGACGCGGCCTTCTATGCCACCTTGGGGTCTAACTGGAACGATGCCATGGAAGAATCCTTCGATGAGGAATTGGCGAGCCAGTCACTTCAGTTCTTCGATTCAACGAAGATTCCAAGAATCCAAGGACCGATTCATCCGGCAATAGGCGACGTACGCTTCGCTTCCGACCTCTCCGGCACGCCTCCTGAAACTCCGGAAACCATACGCCTAGCCGGAGGCCTCTTCGCCGCCGTGCTTCCTCCCGGGTAGTCAGCCGCACAACTCGCTACCATTTGTCTTGGTCTGATCGGTGGCTCGCGCCGCTAGCACCGCGCGGCAGACGCCTTCGGCGCTCTGTCACGCCTGCCGCCCCACTTCGCTCCCGCATCTCGGATCTGCGCGGACCCTCCTGTGAGTCGCGACAATAGATCTGCCGGCGTGTTGCCTCAGCCAAGAATGTTACTCCCCGCGACAATCGTCGTTGGTACTGGGGCGGAGCGCGAGGAGGGGCTGCCCCTCCTCGCCCCTCCGTCTGAAAAGCCACCAGCATGCGGCAGGCTGCGAGATCCGGAGTGCCTTGCCTCGTGAGTAGCGATGGCGTTCTCGCCCGCCATCTTTGCTCCTGGTTTAATTAATCCTCGCACCAAGCACCCGAGCAGGTGGCTTCACGACGTGGTGTGAGATTCGAGTCCTATCTGGGCAGCAGGGCTGCCGCAAACACGAATTCTCGGGCGCGCTCGCTGAAAGATCCGGTGAAGGCTGCCCCGCGCTGACGCGGCGTGCGAATCGGCCGGATCAGAACCTCGGCCGGGATACCGAAGCGCTGGTTGAGCCGCCGGATCATCTCAAGCGACAGCCCGCGCTTGCGGTGCATTATCTCGTAAACGCGGCTGCGGCCGCCGATCACGCCCACCAGCGCGCGATGATCCAGTCCCTGCTGCTCAAGTCGGAACTTGCGCTCCCCACGTTGGCCGAGACCTGCCTCCGACATTATCGAAAAACTGACCAACTGATGACCAGTGTCTGATTCCGATCGACCCGAAACAAAACCGACAGCAATCGAGCCGGACAGTGGACGTTTTCGAGCGACTACCATCAATTCGAGTTTGGCGAAACAAGCCAAGGCCATCCGACCAGGTACGCGCGCGACTCAGGATCTTTGAAGACCTGAGCCAAGCGCTTATCGTCCAGCTCGTAGCCGTACCGGTGCATGATCTGCAGAATTCCCAAAAGCAGCATTCTTGAAAGTTTCCCTGCATCCGCCGTTAGTCCACGGTCGGCCTACCGTTCGGCCAGTTCTGCAGTTGTTACGTCCCGCTCACGCTGAATTTCCTCGCGATAGCGCTGCAGAAACATCCCCGACTTCATGAAGCGCACAGGCTCGACGACAAACTCTTCCGGGTCTTTTTCTTCGACTATCGAGCAAGGAATGTGCGTGCGCTCCTCGAAACATCCAACCAAATCCTGCCACACAGCATCGATCATCGCCCCGACGGTCCCACGCTTCACGTCTAACCCATTTCGGAGAAACCCTCTTGAGAATTCCTTCCGGAGCACCCGTGCGAGATGCTCATCGCTCACACGAGAGTCGCCATCTGAACGCGCCTTCAAACACCTGTTAGCGATCGCGTTAAAACGCCGGTAAGCGTCCTTGCCGATGAACAACTGACCGTGGCCCGAAGGGTGATCGATCATACACAAGGCCTCGAACCCGGCCCGTTCACGCCAATGCTTCCTAAGTCCCTCCAGGCCCATTTGCGCGAATCGAACAGCTTCGGAGCAAACGAACTCAACATCCGCCACGTCCCGGCTGGATGCATCTGCTTGCTCGAGCAAGGGATTGTTCGGTCTTCATTCAATGTTTCGCAGCGAGCCCCTGTACAACTCCTCAATCGTCGCAGTCTCCGCGTCTGTAAGCGCCGCGAATTCGTTTTCACGCGCTCGCTTCGACAATCGTCCACCACCCTGTCGGAGAAAGCGGTGCAGTAAATCGATCTTGGCAGCCGGCATGTCGACGATTCGCTCAATGTCTCGGGCGAAACGGTCATACGCCTGCAGATACGCGACCTCTTGCGGAAGATCCCTTTCTACCGTCTGCTCCACACATCGATAGAGAAACTCGGCATGTGCTGTGGCATCAAAGTAACGATAGAAATCAGCCGTGTCGTTCAGCACCTCGATGTAGCCGTCCTCTTTGGCCCGCCATTCGATAAATTCCAGGAGCGGGCGCGAATACGACTCGAGCACTTGGCGATACGAATCGATGTCACGCAGTATCGCTGCACTCACCGGGAAAACGAATTCCGGCGGATTGTAGCCCGCCGACGCCAAGACGTGGTGGATGAGCCACCGATGGAGCCGTCCGTTGCCATCGCTGAACGGATGAATGTAAACGAATCCGAACGCTGCCGCAGCCGCCGCTACGACAGGGTCAATCCTGCCGCGTACCGAGCGCTCTGCATACGCGATCAATCCTTCGAGAAGGCCGCGCAAATCTTCTGGCCGGGCACTTACATGGTCAGGGATTGGCTCGCCGCTTGTCCGGTCGTGTTCGCCTACGAACCCGCCCTCGATTCGCAACCCCAGACGTACGAAACGGGCATCGCCGATCACGATCCTCTGAAGCCGCTCAAATTCCTCGATGCTCAACTTCCGCGATCCGGCCTGGCCGATGATCTGACCCCACCGGAGAGCGCGCTGAGGCGAAGGGCGCTCACCCTCGATCCAGAATGAGGACTTGCTGTCGCTCAGCAGGAGAAAGGCCGCCGCACGCGCCATTACGTCGCGGCGCGTCCGTCCAATCACCTCGCGGGCGATTTTGTCGAGACCTTTTGCTGCATACTGCTCCAAGGCTTGTGTTCGCCGCACCATAGGACAGAATTCGCGTGTGCCCGGAAGGTTGTCGGCCACCTTGTGCCTGCTTGAACCAGTCCCATGCTCCAGCGCGAATTGCTTGGCAGGATCCACCACTGGCACCGCTCGGATCTTTCCCGGGTTTGGAATGTCTAGCTCGCGACCGGTGAGCCACTCATACAGGTACCAAAGCCGCCGAGCGTAAGCTCCGGTAGGACTGGACCGGACCGCCGCTGTGATTTCCGTCGCGTCGACCGTCTTGAACAGAGCTGACAAAACCGAGAGGTTTATTCCTTCCCACTTGAGCGCAAATTCCAACTGGCCAGCCAGCGTGTCCTTCGGGGCGTGCCGTGGCGTAAACAGCAACCAGGTATCGGTAGATTCCGGATGGTGGCGACCGGAGATCCCCGCTATCCTCGGCGGTAGGGGCAGCTTGAGATGATAATCATCGATTAAAGCCGCGTATCCAGCCGGCGTAACCGGTTCAGGCGCGGATCTTCCGCGAAAATCGGTCACCAGTCGTGAATGATGCTCACCTGAGGGCATTATTGCGAAATTATCTCACCAAAGGGTCCTCTCCACAATCGGCACAATTTCGCGAAAACTGCTCACCTACTGCGAAAGATCATCACCAAGGCACCCAGCAGCGAAAATTGCTAACCGACGAGGCTCACGCTGGATCAGATCGGTCAATTTCTATCTGCCCTCGCTTCCATGTCTCTCGCCCAGTCCGATGGCGCCGCCCCTCCAGATCGCGGCGCTCCGCTATGAGACGCCCGCCGCTTCCGCCCATACCCAGCCCATCGGCTCCCCGCCTAAACCCGCCCGCCTTCTCCTGCGTCTCCGCTTCGCGCCGCTCTAAGTGGTGGCGTTCGCTGCGCTAGCACGTCATGCCACCGCCTGCGGCGGACGCTTCGCTTGTCATGCCCTGCCGCCCGCTCCGCTCGCGTATCCGCAGAATCGCGCACGGCCCTCCAGTTCTTCATGAGAGGTCGCCGCGAACAATGGCGCGGTGATGAAAGGCAAAGACAAGGCGCCTGCCCTTCGGGAAGCGGCGCGGAAAGGAGCGTGAGTTATGCGACGCAGGTTCAAGCGCGATCCCAAATGAGTGCGCGTCATTGACGGCGGCAGGGAGGCGCCATCCAGCCTCATTTCTTCGGAGTTGTCGGAGAGTTGCCGATGCTATTGAACGCTGGGAACCCGTTAACGGCCGGGCGCAGGGAGGCTGGTTGATACTCCCCGGCCTTCTCTCATCAGGTTGCGGGAAAAGTCGCGCAGTTGTGACTGTCCTTCGAGTTCCAGGCGGTCGGCAAGGCGGCGCAGCGATCTTCGGAGCGTATCGGCGCGGATGCCGAAGCGCGTGGCCAGTTCAACGTTGGAGAGGCGCGGAAGCTGCATCAGGAGTTCGGCCTGACTGTCGTTCAAACCGTAGCGATATTTGACCCGCTCCTTCAGCCGAGCACGAGTCTCGCCGGATTCCACGGTCACAAAGAATGCCCGGCCCGCTTCCGCATCGGCGGCGTATCCGGTCATTCGAATCTGATATCCGCTGCGATGGTTCAGGAGGCGCAACATCGGCGCGGGCGTCTTCGGGTCAACCTCGCTGGATATGAAGATTCGCCGCAGAACGCCGGCAATGTATTTCAGCGACGCCGCGATCTGATCGGGCTCGAACGCGTCCATCGCCAGGTCGTCGGTCGTGCGCAGTGAATAGAATATTGCCTTCGCGGCATCGTTGATCGCGAGAATTCTCCCGGTGAGGTCGATCGTGACCAGGCCGAGGCCGTGCTTGGTCCAATGCTCGAACTCATCACCCACGGGCTCGACCTTGTCGTCATCGTGACGCGCGTGCGCGACCGCGTGATTCAGGTGTTCCGCGATCGCCGCCATGAAGGCCCGATCTTCGGCGGTGAACGGCTTCATGTCGCGGCTGCGCCATAGCGGAAAGCATCCGAGCCGTCCGTCGGCGCCCCGCAGCATCAGGGTGATCACGTGATGGAAACCAAGATGGCGAGCGAATTCGTTGTAGCCGACACTGTTCTCGAATCTGCCGATCTCGAGTTCCTCATGCCGCCACAACTGTTTCTGAGCGAGGCGAACGGGATCCATCGTGGTGCCCTGATCTCGTGGCGGCAGCGCGAGCATCCGACTGAAGGTCGATCCCCATGATGAAATGTCCACGTTCGTGAACCAGCGATGATTCGGATAGTCGGCCGTGAACAGCCTGATCTCGCCGTGAGGAATGGCGTCGCCAACCAGATCGAAGAGGGTCATGGCGAACGTTGCCATCGGCAGACCCGCGGCGCACAGGCGCTGGATCCGCTTGAGTGCGATCTGCTTGTTGCGCCGATCGCAGCTCGAGCCGCACATTAGCGGCGGACGCGGGCCCGGGCTCTGCGACACCAAGGGGGCTTCTGCGGAACTCCGCTTCCGGCGGTTCTCTTTCCTGGGGCGAGCGGTTTGGAGACGAGCGAGCAGGCGACGGCAATGCCGCGCGCTACGTCGCGTCGAATATCGATTTGCAAGATGGTTCGAGAGCAGGCCCCCGCTCCACGCGGGCTCGGCGTAGCCGCAATCGCGCGGAGAGCGAGCCAGTTCGGCGATCAGCTTTTCCAGCGTCACCGAGTCGAGCCGGCGGATCTTCAGCGTCTTTGTTTCGGGAAATCCAGAACTCGCGGCAGCCATCGACTGTTCTCCTCTGAGCGAAGGTCCGCTCCGCGAAATGTCCGGCCCCTGGTTCAGGCCTCGCCCGATGGGCTTCCCCCGATGCTATGGAATCGCCACATAATTGGAAAGGAGACTTCGCTTTCAAATGCGATTCGCGCTGCCGTCCTTATCCAATCGGTCGCATCGCTATCTATTGGTTACGTTGGCGCCACTCGTGCTTGGATGCGGCGGCGGGGGCAGCTCCGGCGGTGGTGGGCACGTCAGCAGAATCAGCGGCCTGGTGCAGACCTCTTCGTTTCATATCGCCAAGAGCGACACCGTGATCGCCACCGCCGACACCACGATAATCGCGACCGATTCGATTCACATCGACGGCAAGCTGCTCATGGACCCGGGCGCCGGAATCGCGCTTCTCTCCAACGGTTCCCTGAGCATCGCGGGCGTCATCGCTCCAAATGCAATCAGCGCATCGGCGACTCTTCTCGATCGCGTATGGGCCGGGCTACGAGGCGAGGCGGTCGCGGATTCCCCGCCCTCTCCGCTGGTGCTCGGGGGCAACGCGATTAACAACCTGAACTCCGCGGCCCATGAAGCCGGCGGATCGGTCATCAGTCAGCCCGGTCAGGATATCGACATCACGACCATCGGGAACAACGGCACCATCAGTCTCGGATTTGGCATCCAGGGGGGCGATGGCGCCGACGCTCCTGGGGCGGGGGCACCGGGCCAGAGCGGAGGAAGCATTCATATCGGCGACGCCACGGCGATCGGCGCTGTCAACGATGCGGCTCAGAAGGCAGGCCAGCAAGGCAAAGCAACCAAGCCCGCCAACGTGTTCGTGGGTGTCAATCTGAAGGCGGGCAACGGAGGACACGGCTTCGATGATGTGAACGGGACGGCGTCGGGCGGCACCAACTCCTGCAAGGGCCTTCACGGCGGAAAATATGTCTATCAGGGAACAGATGGTGGCGGCGGCGGCGAAATCGTTATCCTGGGCGACGCCCTCCAGGTCGCTTCGGGCGTGACATTGACCGGAGGCGACGGAGGCCGTGGCGGCAACGCGGGCCAAATCCCTCCGGTTCACAAGCCCGCCCTGGACGGCGGCAGCAATCAGGACGGACTCGATGTGCAGTTCGCATCAGGCTCTGGCGGCAATGGCGGCAGTGTGGCTACCTCGTCCGGCTCAGTGGGAACTGGAGGCACGGGAGGGGATGCCGGCGACGCGGGGGTCTCGGCTGGAAATGGCGGACCTCCGGGATGTGATGGCGGCAATACCTTCGGCGCGCTGGGACAGCCCGGAATCGGTGGACTCGGGGCAGGTCAACCCGCGAATTCCGGCGAGAAGGGCCTGGCGGAGTTCAAAGATGGAGGCAACGGCCATATCGCAACTGATAGTCAGCATGCAGGCGGTGACGGCGGTGACTCGGCACTTGGCGATCCGAGCCTGCCGCCGCAGGTGCGTGGAACGGTTGTCTATTCGGGCTATGGCAACGGAGCCGATGGCTTCGACGGCTGCGCGGCGAATCCGCGAACCAATGGCACCAACGGAGGAAACGGCGGTTCCGTAGTCACGCACGGTGCGCCGACTAGTGCGGACGGCAGCCTCAATGGAGGCAACGGCCCCGGCGGGAATCCGCCGGGTAACGGCGGGATCGGCGGTTCCAGCGACGTGTTAGGCAAGGTCGGGGCCGACGGGACCAGTGGAAAGCCGTGTCCTGCCGGAACTCCAACTCCGACCCCGACCGGGTTCCCGACTCCGACGCCTACGACCGTACCGACTCGGACGCCGACCGCAACTCCTACGCGGAGGCCGACACCGACTGGAACGCCTTCGCAAACGCCTACCGCGACTCCGACCGCGACTCCCGCGCGGTTCGGATCGTGTGACCCGCCGAAAAATCTCTTTCCCAGCGGATCGGCACCGCAGTTCGCCGCTGTGGGGGCAAATACCTATGCGGTCAGCGACACCGGCGACCAGTTCTCGCAGATACAGTTCGCGCGATCGACGGACGGCGGTGTCACGTGGTCAGCTCCGGTCCAAATCACCAACGACTCGTCGCGCAACTTCAATCCCTCGGTGGCGGCCGATTCATCGGGCAACGTGTTTGTTGCTTATACGGGACTGAACTTCAGTGAGGGGAAGCGGTTTGTGCGAGGACTGTTCCAACCTGCCCGGTCCGCGTTCGGCGCGCCGTTCGACGTGATGCCGGGCGACGGAGTCAGCGTAGCATTCAATCCGAACAAACAGGGCGGCGCTGAATGGGAGATGGCGGGCAGCGACACCAGCGTGACCAACTCGATCTTCTTTAACAACAGCGCGAACGGAGAGACATGGGGCGCCGGTTCCGCAATTCCCAATGCGAGCGGGTCCTCACCCAGTATCGCGGTGGACGGCCTGGGCAGGATCTATGTGGGATGGTCAACGTTTGCCGTGGCGGGTGAACAGTCGTTGATATCCACCTCGACCGATGGCGGCAAAACCTGGTCGGTGCCGCAAACGCTTCACACCACGACCGGCTCTTTGATCCTTCCCCCCGCGTGGCTATTTCTCCCTCCGGCACCAGGGAACTTCATGGAGCTTGGGGTGGACAGCAGCCCACCAACTTCCAGCATCTTCGGTGAACTGGGCACCCTCGGCTCCAGCGAGGTGCAGCACTTCAACTTCGGTAACGGCGCGTTAGCGCAGGGGCTATTCCGTAGCGACAATTCCATCGTGATAGGCAGTGTCGCCGGCAATACCAGTCAGTTGCACATTCTACAGGGCGGCTTGGGGAGCAGCCTGAGCGACTTGCCGGTAAACAACAGTTCCAACATTCTGGAGTCGACGATCGTGCTCACTCAGCAATCGGGGAATCCCGCGCTGGTGTATGGAATCACGCACGACACGATTCCCGGGCCGATCGATTTTGGAGGGTGCCGATGAGGGAATGACGGCGATGCGCCGGTTCCGAGTTTCACTTTGGGCGGGGCCGTCTCTTCGACGGAGTTCTCCCATCGGGGCGAGGCGTGAGCATCTTCACATGATGCTCCAACAGTCGGGGAGTTTCGCGGCGCATCAATTGCTCGATTCGATTCGCCACCTCAGATTCCCCGACCTTGCTCGCTGCATGACATGGCTCGAAACCTCGCGTTCACTTGGAGGCGCGGAACTCGCATAAATCCGACTTTGTCCTGAATAAGCCGGTTTACCTGCCGCTTGGCCGCAGGTGAACAAAATAGCACCATTTCGTGTGTCCGGAAATTGAACCATTGATGTGCCCGGGGCGGGGCGGGAGCGAATGAAGCAAACGTTTGGGTTATAGCAGGGCGTTGACCAATGCTGTTCCGTAGAATAACGTGTTTCACGTGACGTGGAACAGACCCAAATCCGCAACAGCGCTAATCGGGCAAGGACGCGAAATGCTGGTCTCCAAGCTGCCTGGCGATTGGAAAGTCGTTGATCGCAAAGCCGCGGAAGTCGTGCGTCAGGGGCCGGATGCGATCATGGAAGTAACAGCGCCCGATGGCAAGAAGGCACTTCTCCTTGTAGAGGCGAAGGCGGACTTGGAACCTCGCAACGTTGTCAAGGCTCTCGAACAGGTACGGAAATTTGGAGAGGGCACGCCGTTTATTGTCTCGGATTTTCTCACGCCACGAGCACGAGAGATGTTGGTCCAATTCGGAGCCGGATACGCGGACGCGACCGGCAATCTACGACTCGCTCTGTCGAAACCAGCCCTATTCATCCAGACCAAGGGCGCCGATCGGGATCCTTGGCCGGATAAAAAGCCGCTGAGATCGCTGAAGGGCCGTGCGGCTGGCCGGCTGGTTCGTGCGCTGTGTGATCTGGAGCTACCGTTCGGGGTCCGGGAACTCGCGGCGCGCGCTGGGGTGTCTCCCGCATCAGCATCGAGAGTATTAGCATTGTTGGAGCGCGACGCGCTGATCGAACGCGACAACAACGACTGTGTGAATCGCGTGCGGAAAGCCGACCTCATTCGCCGTTGGGTGCAGGACTATTCGGTACTGAAGAGCAATATCGCAGAAAATTTCCTGGAACCTCGCGGCATTGCAGCATTACTTACAAAGCTGAAGGCGGCGAAATTCAACTATGCGGTGACTGGTCCGCTAGCGGCTTCGTTCATATCCTCCGCAGCCCCACCTCGCATCGTGACCATTTACGTTGACGATTTCCAGAAAGCCGCGGACTTGTTGGAGTTGAAACGTTCGGAAACGGGAACGAACGTGATTCTGGCTGAAGCATTTGATCCGGTAGTGTTCGATAGGACGTCGGATCAGAACGGCGTCCGATGTGTGGCATTGAGTCAGCTGTGCGCAGATTTATTGACAGGCCCAGGGAGAGATCCGGCGGAAGGCGAAGAGTTGTTGAGAAAGTTGGATAGTTCAGAGCCAACGCCACGGACAGAAAAGAGAGCCGCAGGAAGGTAGGCACCTTGGCGTCGGATCTTGACGAACAATATGTGCGCGCCCGGCAGGTGCTCATGGATGCGCTTGACGCGCTCGGAGAACATCGGAATTCCGTAATTTTGGTCGGCGCGCAAGCGATCTACGTGCACGCCGGCGAGGCGACCTTCGGGATGGTGGCCTATACAACGGACGCGGATCTCGCCCTCGATCCTCGCGTTCTCGAGGAAACGCCACCGATCGAATCCGTGATGAGAAACGCCGGATTCAGGCCGGGCGTGCAACCTGGAATTTGGCTTGGGAGCGACGACATTCAGGTTGATTTGCTGGTGCCCGAAGCGCTCGGAGGTGGAGGGAGGCGAAGTGCAAGGCTCGGTGGGCACGGCAAGGAAACCGCTCGAAAAGTGGAAGGGCTCGAAGGGGCTCTCGTCGAGAATGAGCTCGTAAGGGTCAGCTCGCTCCGACGAGATGATGATCGGCAATTCGATATTCGTGTGGCAGGGCCTTCTGCGTTAGTGGTGGCGAAGCTGCACAAGCTGTGGGAGCGACGGAACGATCGGCGCCGCCTGGAGAACAAAGACGCTGCCGACGTGTTTCGGTTGCTGCAGGCGATCGATTTGGAGAGGTTTGCCAGCGGATTCCGGGCTCTTCGCGAGGATGCGGTCTCTGCGGCTAGCGCGGTGAGAGCGATTGGTTTCCTGGAAGACCTATTTGGGCGAGCTGGCGGCTTGGGTATAGGAATGCTCAGGGAAGCAGTTACCGGTTTGGACGATCCGGACATAGCGGCAGCATCGTGCCTACAACTGGCTCGCGACGTTATGGAGGCGATACGGAGATGAAGCTCCGAGTCGGGCCAAGCGGAGTTCACTTTTTCGACCGCACGACTGGCTTGAATATCCTACTCGATGAGGTCCGACTTGATCGACCTCACTGGTCTCCCGCACCGCGGCAGGTCTCGATAGCTCTCACCAACGTGTGCGACCTCAAATGCCCATACTGTTACGCGCCTAAGAATGTTGACGCGCTCGATTTCTCGCGGTTACTCGATTGGATAACGGAACTGGACGAAGGGGGTTGCTTGGGCGTGGGCTTTGGGGGTGGTGAGCCTACTCTATACCATCGGTTCGCAGAGTTATGTAGTCGAGTATCGCATCAAACGCGTCTCGCGGTCACGTTCACTACCCACGGCCATGGACTCGACGAAGGGCTGCTCCGTGATCTCCGCGACACTGTCCATTTCGTGAGGGTAAGCGTCGATGGCTTCGGGAGGACCTACGAGCGTTTGCGCGGTCGTCCCTTCGCCGCCATTTGCCGCCAACTCGAAATGGTGCGCTCACTAGCGCCGTTCGGGATGAACTATGTTGTCAATGCGCTCACTGTTGGAGACTTGGACAGCGTGGCAGCGTTGGCGACGGAGGCCGGGGCCGTCGAGTTCTTATTGCTGCCACAACGACCTGTCGCGGGGCTTCGTGGGATCGATTCCGAAACAAGGCAGAAGCTGGCGACCTGGGTGGCGCGATATCAAGGAAATGTGCGTTTGGCGGTGAGCGAAACTGATGCGCATGGTTTCCGCTTCTGTGATCCTTTCGCGGATGAGGCGGGTCTTAGTTCGTACGCTCACATCGACGCTTCTGGATCTCTTCGCAGGTCTTCGTACGATTCCGTCGGGGTTGGTATCGGTGGAAGCGGAGTAATGCGCGCGTTGGAAGTGCTTAGAAATCATTGCGAGGACGGTGTTTCATGAAGATTTGGTACGGCTATGGCACAGAGCACTCTATGAACCTGGTGATGATCGGCTGCTTCAAGGAAATGGCCGACGCGGACAAAGCGGAGCAATTGATCGACTTCTTTATGGAGAAGGTTCGTTCGGAAGTAGATCTGAAAACCATGGAGATAGGTGACCCGCCTCCTCACTATAGCGATGAATGGATGGATTTTTTGAGAAGGATGAATGTCTACTATCTCGGGCCTGCGGAGATGGAGCAATTTGCCTACGACGTGAAACTCAAACGAGACGGCAACAAAATAGTCTTGACCACTGACGAAAGCGAGGTGTCGGCCTTCCTAAAAATAATGTTGTACGAAGGCGCGCGCGTCGAAGTCTACTCAGCGCATAACTATCCGGAGGCGGGAAAGGGCGGCGGAGAGGACAAACCCGTCGGAACTTGATGTCACTGATCAATTGGGACCGTTTTCTAAATCTACCTGGTGCCGCGACCACCAACTTTGAGAAACTCTGTCGCGCGCTCATCCGTCGCAACTACGGTCGTTACGGCCAACTCCTAGCTCTAGCAAACCAGCCAGGAGTCGAGTTTCATCTGAAGCTGGACGCCCCCTGTGGTCTCGGCTCTCCCCCTAGATGGTTTGGGTGGCAGTGCCGCTGGTATGACCTTCCCGGCGGAAGAGCGATCGGAAACGCGCGGCGCGAAAAGATCAAACAAGCAATCAAGAAGACTGAAAAGGTTCTTCCCTGCCTTACTGATTGGGTTCTGTGGACACGAAGAGCTCTGACTGAGAGCGACCAAGAATGGTTTAAATCCATCCAGAGCCAATTCCAGCTGACGCTCTGGACTGAAAATGAAGTTGAGGATCTCTCCACAGACGACGCTGAGATCGTTCGTGAGACCTATTTTGGCGAACTCATCCTCACCCCTGAACGATTGGCCGAGTTACATGCAATCGCTGTCGCTCCTTTGTCTAAGCGATGGCAACCACAGGTCCATCAGTCTCTAAGCGCCGAGCGCACATTGCGAAGGATTCTACTAGAGCCAAAGGATTGGAGCGTCCTTCCAGAAGTCGCTCGGCGCCTTCGAGGATACGGTCATGAGATAGCGGCCGGAGAGCAGGAAGTGCCCGCCTCGCTACGTGATGGTCTTGGGTCCGCGGTTTCACTTTGCGCCGTTCAGGCAGATGAGCTCGAAACCCTATATGGCGCTATTGTCAACGGAGATTTGGCGCAGCTCCAACAGCAATTGTCCACTCCTTCTGCGCCTCCTGAAGCCGGAGTTGTTCGCCTTGTTAGAAGGTTACGTTCCGCAAACATAGCGGCGTCTCTCACGATGACCAATGCGATGGCTAATATCCGACTTGCTCGGAAGGCGACAGCTGACCTCAGAGGAGCAGTTGACCAACACGTGATCGGGGTCGTGGCTGATTTCGGATGTGGAAAAACTCAGCTGTCAGCGGAGCTTACCGCTCCAACTCAAGAACGCCCTGCGGGAGTACTACTGCACGGCCAGAAACTGCGAGCGAGAAGTACCCTCGACGATCTAGCGCATCAGATTGTCTTACGCGGTTCGCCGCTCCAGAGCATGGAGGCATTGGTCGCGGCAGTTGACGCCGCGGGTGAACGCGCAAAATGTCGCCTGCCGATTTTTATCGACGGTCTCAATGAGGCCGAAGATCCTCGCGATTGGAAAGATCCTCTCGCATCCCTCAACAAGACGCTTGTCAAATATCCGCACGTTCTTGTGGTTTGTACTGTTCGTCATGCCTATGCGGACGAGTCCCTCCCCTCAGAAACTTCAAGAATAGAAATCCCTGGATTCGATACCGACACGGCGGAGGCTGTTAGACGCTATTTTCGTCATTACAAGATCCAGCCAGGGGAGGCGGATCTCCCCTGGGAACTCCTAAGCCACCCTTTAACGCTGCGCTTGTTTTGCGAGGTAACAAATCCGAAGAGACAGATGACGGTTGGGATCGATGCGATCCCAACCTCGTTGACGATTCTATTCGAACGGTACTTAGGCCAAGCGGCTGAGCGAATTGCTGAGTTGGCTCCCCGAACTCGCCGTTACTATGGGCAGGACGTCAAAGTAGCGCTGAGCGAGATCGGAAACATTTTTTGGAATAAGAATGAGCGGACACTCGAAATGTCAGAGTTGCGCCGGCAGCTTAATGATGAGTCCCGAACGTGGGACGAAAGCATTGTTCGCGCCCTCGAACAGGAAGGAATCTTGGGGAGAATGCCGGGCCCGAATAACGAGGACCGATTTGGGGTCGTACACGACGCACTCGCGGGACACCTGATTGCAAAAAATATCATCTCTCGACGAAGCGTTTCTGAGTTCGCCGTCTGGTTGAGTGAGCCGGACACGATTGATTCATTCGACTACTCGTCTGCCAACGGCCATACGTTCGGCTCTGACGTCTTTCGTTCACTGGCTGCGCTTCTTCCTACGTTTTACCAAGAACAGCTCTGGCGTATTGCTCCAGCCCCGCTCAAGGCAAGAGCTCTCTGGCTTGCGGCTGGCCTCGACAGTGCCTCTCTGGACGCGGAGACGGTGGAGGAGATCAAATCGCTCGTGGCACGGCGACCCGCCTTTGTGCGGCTTTGGCAGACTCGCGGGATTGTGGGGCATCCTCTCAACTCTGAGTTTCTTGACGCCCTGCTTCGGCCAATGACCACAGCGGACCGAGACTTGATGTGGACTGAGTGGCTCCGACTCAACGCTGATCTAGTTTTGAAGGACCTAAAGCGTATGGCGGAATCTTGGCGGACGCGAAGCGAACGTGCTCCTTCCGATTTGCTCAGAGCGCGATGGGCAATGTGGGCGCTCACCAGTACCGTCGAAGTGCTTCGCGATGAGGCGACTCAAGCTCTCTATTGGTTTGGCCGAGGCAAAGCCGGTGAACTTTTCCGTCTTGCGCTAGAGGCACTGCCGATTAACGATGCCGATGTCGCAGAACGGCTGATCGCTGCGTCTTACGGCGTTGTTATGGCCAACCAGAGGCCGGTCCCCGATTTTGAGCTGACACTCGGGGAATTTCTGACTGGACTCCGCAACGCTCTCGTTGGCTCGAGTCCGGGAAACCCGACAAATCACTGGTTGATTAGGCAATACGTCGAGAGAATGGTAACGTTCGCCCTCAAATATTGCCGACCAATCGTTCCAGATGAGATGTCGGTCGGAGGAAAGGTGCCGTTCGCAGCGGGCCCGTATGTCCCGACCATTCCGGACGAGGACCCTCGAGCATCGGAAGTCGACAGATCCCTTCGCATGAACTTCGTGAACTACACTCTTGGTGGACTTTTTAACGATCGGCCGAACTATGCTGCGAGTCATAAAGGACATCAACTGGCAGTCGAATATGTGCGCGGCATGGTCTGGGAATTGGGTTGGCGAAAGGAAAGGTTCGACGAAGTAGACAAGAATTTATCTGACTACTGGATTCAGCGTAGGTTCGGTAGGACGGAGCGCTACGGAAAAAAATATAGCTGGGCTGGCTTTTACAACTACGCTGGAATCTTGCGCGACTATGGATTGTTGCCCGATGAGCCTCTCTCGGAGCTGCAGATTGACCCTTCGTTTCCTGAACAACCCCAGAAAGCACCTGTTGACCTTCCAAACTGGGTCGAACCGAAGCAGAAAGACGACAAGAGGTGGGTTAAAGATGGTGATGTCAGCGTTCCCAAAGAATTCCTGTATCGCAGACAGCTAGGTCGACATATTGGACCATGGGTTGCTGTGCACGCAGACCTCAGGACGGACCGGCAAGCTCGAGGCCGAGAGGTCTTTGGAATTCTGGTCGCCATGCTTGTCGAGGCTCGTGATTCCGCGAAGCTTATCAAAGAGCTCAAATCTCGCCGATTCCCGCGCCAAGTCTGGCTGCCCGAAGTTGGTGAAGATTATTATTTGTTCGCCGGGGAGATTCCCTGGAGCCCATACTTTTCAGAGCGTGGAGAAAACGACGAGTGGGACGACCTCGGACGCGAGGTACGTCTGCCGAATGGCAAAGCGATCCAGGTTGAGATTCTGTCTCATCGGTACGCTTGGGAGAGCTATCATAGCCAGTTAAATACGGGTCAAGGAGCGTTGTTACCCACCAGCAATTTTTCCAAACATTTCGGTCTCGTCGGGATACCGCAAAGCTTCGATCAAGTTCTGCCGGATAACAAGCTTGCGGCGATATCGCTAACTGCACCGGAAGGGTTCAAGGGACACATTCTCTACTTAAGGGAGGACCTCGTCCGCAGATATGCAGATGGGAGGCGCCTTGTCCTGGGCATGTGGGGTGAGCGTCAAATATCGATGTATGGTCATCGCTTTCCAGACTGGTACGCAAAGGCGCGCCAGAGCGGCGCTGACGTTTGGCGGCTCGTTGTCACGCTCGACGATCTCTCTATATCGAACCGGAATATCCGCAAGACCCAGCGTCGCAACAATCAACGGTAACGCTCTGCCGCGATGCCCTCTCAAGAAAGATTCGAGGCCGCGGCTTAGTCCATCATTGAGCACCTATGAGCGTTGACCGCTGGAGCGTTCAAGGTCGGTCACGTCGACCGCGATGTCTTTCGTGTACTGGCCCGGCCGCTGGGGATTCTCAGGGCGCGCCGGAACACTGCTGGCACCCGAGCCACCGTTTGGCGATAGTAGCGCAGGACCGCTTCCGAACGTGGTGCCAGTGCCATTGTCATACGGCAGCGGTTTACCAGTAAACGGGTTGAGAACCTTGGTGGGCGCGTCTGCCGGCGCGGTACCGTTCCGGTGCTCCCCGTTGGCAACGAAATTCGAAATTGCCCCCGGTTCATTTTGAACCGGGTCACGCCTGCCATTCGCGATGCTAGCGACTCCATCGGAAACTTTCTTGAGGCCGGCCGTGATGGGACTCACGATCTTGGTGACGGTCTGGGCGGTGTACGCGGCCTCGAATGCATGTGCGAGCGCGAGGCCAATTGTTCCGCCGACCAAATCGGCTGCCATGCTCGGTACCGCAACTGTGACGACGGCGAAGACAACGGCAAGAGCCGCGTAGTCGAGCATACCGCTGAGAGAAATGGTCCCGGAGCAAACAGTCGTAATGATGGAGCTTGGCGCCACTCCGTAGGTTGCCCAGAAGGGCAAAGTGGCAGAGACCGGCTTGCACGCTGCGGCGAGGTCCGCCTCCCACTCGGCGACCATTGAGCTTACCCCGCGAAAGTATCCCAGCTAGAAGTTAGTGCTTGCCGGAAAAGGAGCAGGCATGAACAAGGCTAGGTTCAGCGAGGAGCAGATCATCAACATCCTGAAGGAAGGCGCGGCGGGCGGAAAGGTCGGCGAGCTGTGCCGGCGGCACGGGATCTCCGACGCGACGTTCTACACGTGGCGCAAGAAGTACGGTGGCCTGGAGGTCTCGGAGATGCGGCGCCTGCGTCAGCTGGAGGAGGAGAATCGGCGGCTCAAATCGATCGTGGCGGACCAGGCGCTGGACCTCCGCGCGCTGAAGTACGGGTTGGCAAAAAACGGGTACGGCCCGCGGTGAAGCGGCAGATGGTGGCAGCGGCGATGGCCAGGCACGAACTGTCGCAGCGTCGCGCCTGCGGGCTGATCGGCATCACCCGACGCGCATACCGATTCAAGGCTGGCAAGGACCGCAACCAGGAACTGCGCCAGCGTCTGCGCGAACTGGCGCAAGAGAAACGGCGGTAGGGATGTCCGTTGCTGTACCAGATGCTCCGACGCGAAGGCTTTAAGGTGAATCACAAACGAGTGGAGCGGCTGTACCGCGAGGAAGGGCTGTCGCTACGCCGTCGGCGCCGGCGTAAGAACCTGAGCCACGCACGGGTGGTGAGCGAACCGCCGGATGGCGCAAACCAAAGGGGGGCAGTGGATTTCGTCCACGACACGCTGGCTGACGGCAGGTGTTTCCGGGTGCTGACCATCATCGACCAATGGAGCCGCGAGAGTCCGGCACTGGAGGTGGACTTCTCGCTCACGTAAAACCCCAGCGGGTTGCTCACGATGCCGTCGCTGGAGTTTGGCGGCTGGATTTGGGTCTGGAGCGCGGCTTCCCACTGGGTCGGGTGTCCATCGAGAACTCCGTTGAGATCGCGGCTCTCCTCGATCCAGTGGACCTCGTAGCTCTGTGGCGAAACTTGCAGGATCGAATTGATGCGAACCGCGATGGTCCGCTTCTTCGCGATCTCGAATGGGTTATGGGCGAAGTTGTCTGAGTGGTAGTAGTCGTCGAGGAATCGATCCGCCGCGCTCTGCGCATGAGCATGCAGGGACGCGAGCCGCTCCTGCTCGACGGCTGGATCGCTTGAGACCGAACGCGCGTCGCGAACAAAGGCCTCGATCTCCCAGCGCGTCATTCTGGCTGCAACGACCGGCATCGACGCAGGCGTGAGCGGCTTCGGAATTGTGATCGCCTGCCCCAGCCGATCCGTGACGACGACGTATGGGACATAGCGGCTCCGCAGCGCCAGCCAGACGATGCCGACCGCGAGCACGAGAGTGGTGAGCAGCGAGCATCCGGCCGCGATCTGCCAGTTGCGTTTGCCTAGAACGAGATCGGCGTAGCGTTCATCCCATTCTCGCCATCCCTGCGCATACGGATTCGCGCTCATGTTGCTGCCTTCCACGCCGGGTCGAGCTGTGAATTTCGTGCTCGACGCTTTCAGCAAGTGAGCAGATCGCGTGCCACTTGTCGGAGTCGCTGCGGCCGGTCTAAGGTCTGCGCGGGCCTGTGACAGTGAATGTCTCGGCGAGTGTCGAGGGCACTGGCCGCTCGGATTTGTAACGGTGAGCGAGTGAAGACGAGACGTAAAGGCGTTGCGAAATCAGCGAGCTACTGCTGATTCCGATCCCCGAATCAGCGCGGAGAAGAGAGACGACGATGAGCAATTCAGAAGCTCCGAAAGTTCCGATCGAGGGCGGATGCCAGTGCGGCAGTGTGCGATATCGAGTGGAACAGCAGCCGCTCTTTCTCGCGATATGCCACTGCACCGAATGTCAGCGTCAATCGGGGAGCGCTTTCGGGATGAGCCTCGCCATTCCTGCGGCGGCCTTCAGACTGAGTTCCGGCGCGCTCAAAATGTTTGACGTCACGTGCGACAGTGGACGCATCAAGACCTGCGCGTTTTGTCCGGAGTGCGGCACGCGCATCTATCATCAGACCGAAAACGGGATGAGTCTCAAAGCTGGCACGCTCGACGATACTTCTTGGCTCAAACCCGACGCTCACTACTGGACGAAGCGAAGACAGCCATGGATGACGATACCGGATGAGGTCGCATCATTCTCCGACGATGGCTGATCACTTAAGCGAAGCGTGATCGGGGCTAGCGTCTCTGGGTTCCAGTTCGCCAGGAATGGGAGACGGCTGAGTTCGCCGGCGTGACCGGGAGGTGCTTAGCGAGCTGGCACTACGATGCGTGCTGATTGTCGCGAGGCCTTGGAGCATCTTCGGCGACGGCTCGCCGGTCTTGGAGAGCGGATTCCGTGATGGCTGCTTCTGGCGGGATGGTCATGGACACGGGTTTTCGATTTGTGGACACGATGTGGACACAGAACGACTGCCGCCGATCTGTCAATTCAGCTACCGTCAGAAGTAATTGATTCTCTTGGCTTTTCTGGAGCCACCCGTCGGATTCGAACCGACGACCTGCTGATTACGAATCAGCTGCTCTACCGACTGAGCTAGGGTGGCCCCTGCCTTGGAAAGATTGTTAGCGTAGCGAACCTTTTTCTCTCACGGAAGATGGCGGTGCGCCCGGGTTTCAGGCCGGGAAGCGGGGGCGGGTCCAGGTTGTCAGCACTTCCATCAGGCGCGGGCGCGGATCTCCCAGATGCGCTTTGGTGCCGCCGGCGCGCATGAAGTGTTCGGCGCCCTCGATGAATGCGATCGTCTTGTCCGCCGCGCCCGATGCTTCGTACTCCGCGCGCACATCCGAGAGGAAGATGTCCTGATCGGCGTTCGCGCCGACCACGATCGTCGGCACTGTGACCTTGGGCAGGTTTGCCGCGGTCTTCGCGTATGAAGACAATCCCGACCACGTGGACAACCACGCATCCGGAGTGACGATGCGGCCGAGGCCGAACGCGGAATAATTCGCCAGATCGGGACGCGGCGAAATGATCGATCCCACCACCCGCTCCGACGGATCGATCGACAAATCGCAGTAGTTCGGATTCGCCTGGGTGCGATAGACGATCATGTACCGCGGCGCCATCGCGCGCCGCGCCACGTAGTTGCGATGATCGGCGGCGGTCGCTGCGAACCCGTCCGCGCGCATCGCCGCGCGCGCTTGATTGGCCTCCGCGATATGCCGGCGCGCAATCGCGTCGATTCGAGCGCATCGCGCGCGCTGCCCCGCACGATAGCGCTCGATGAATTCCTTCGAGTAGCTGCTCGGCGCGGGCGGAGTCTTGAACCCGTTGCGCTCGTCGTACATGTCGAGCGACGGGTCCGACGCGAACGGGTCGGATTCATCGACTACCGCCGCGTCGAGGCAGTTCATCAGCACCATCCCCTGCCCCGGATGCGCGGCGAGGACGATAAAGCCGTCGGCCGTCGGCAATTCGAACTTGTTCAAGTCGGGCGGGCCACCTCCCGGTGGCGATGAGACCCGCTGGCCCTTCGGCGTTCGCGCCTGCGCGTCGTAGTAGGAAAAGAGCGAGCCTCCGCCCGAGTTCCCGAGCATCACGATATGCTCGAAGCCCTCTTCCTCGCGCAGGTAGCTGATTCCCGCCGCCAGATCGAGAAGCAGATTCTCATGCAGCATCATCGCGTCGTTGTTCAGGTAGCGCGTGTTGAGGGCGAACGCCGCGTATCCCGCCTCGACCCAGAAGGGAATCGAGTAGTGATGGCCGAAGTCGGCGCGCGGATGCGACATGATTACGCAGGTCTTGGGCTTGCCCTTTTTTGGGAGCCATAGGATGCCGCGGGATTTGCCGAGATCCTGCGCGTAGAGCTGGACTACGCGATGCGGAGTGGCGGGGTCGATATCGGCAAAATCGATCGGGTAGCGGGCCTGGTAATCCTGCGGCGCCTTGGGCATCGAAACACCTCCCCAAAGCGGTGTTTACAACAACTCGATGCCGATCACAAAGAAGTCTGAACGCTCGCTCAGACGGAAAGCCGCCGGACGCAGCCATCGGGGGGCGGCATCCGGCGGCCCGCCTTTTCAGCCCATCTGCTTGGTCCACATCGCGAGGTCGAAGTAGTCGCGCCACAGCGCGATCTTGCCGCCGCGCACTTCGAATACGCCGGCGACGGGAAGCTCGACCTTCTTGCCGCCCATATTGAAGATGTCGATTCGCTCGTTGAGAACGGTGTTGCCGTTGGCGGCGCTGCGCAGGACCTTGAACTCGATCGATTGCGCTATCGGCAGGAAGGTGTTGATCACGCCTTTGATCGCGTCCTTGCCTTTGGCCGCGGGTCCCATCGGGACATTTTGATACTCGGCATCGTCGGTGAAGTACCCGATGATTTCATCGAGGTTGCGGCGTTCCCACGCTTTGCAGAACTGATTGACGAGTTCGTGGCTGGCTTCGGCCATGGTTCGATCCTCCTTGCGCCGCGGCGAGGCCGGCGCGGCTCCTACTCGTGATCCAGATAGAAGCGGTCTTCGTCCTTGTTGTAGCCGAAGAGTTCCGCAAAACGGCCCCAGTTTACAATAGTCCAGAACACGCGTTCCGGCCGCTCGCTCGGCAGCAGCATCGCCAGATGCTCGAGCACGACCTCCTTGCTGAGCGATCGATCCTCCTGGGCGCGGAGCAGGCGGACGAAGTAGCCGAAGATGCCGAGTTTCTTGAGCTGCTCGCGCAGCAGCAGTTTGCGCTGATTGACGTCGCTTTCCAGGAACTGCTTGCCGAAGGGCTCCAGCACCACGTCTCCGGCGGGGGTGGAAACGAAGTTGAGAATCTCGGCGGCTTTCATGACCTTGAGCAGGTCGCTGAATTTGAACTGGAGGTCGCGGGCGATTTTGTAGCCGTCCTCGCGGCCGCCACGATCGTCAAGAAATTCGAGCAGGCCGAAAATCCAGGTCAGATGGCAATCGGGAATCGGGGTGATGTTCGCCGGCTCCATCATCCGCGCTCCTCGATCAGCGAGAAGATCTTGTCGGTCCAGGCGTTGAAGCCCTCGGAACGGCGATCGCGCGGGCGCGGCAGGTCCACCTTCAGATCCGCGACCACGCGGCCGGGGTTCGCCGCGAGCACGATGATGCGGTCGGCGAGTTCGACTGCCTCCTCGATGATATGGGTCACGATGATGATGTTATGGACGGACATGTCCGGCGCCTGCCAGATATCGAGCAGTTCCTCGCGAAGCGTAATCGCGGTCAGGGCGTCGAGCGCCGAGAACGGCTCGTCCATCAGGAGCACGCGCGGCTCGACGGCCAGGGCGCGGGCGAACCCGACCCGCTGCTTCATCCCGCCCGAAAGCTCGCGCGGGTACGCCTCTTCGAAGCCGTCGAGGCCGACCTTGTCGATATAGATTCCGGCGCGGCGTTCGCGCTCTGCCAGCGGCACGCCGCGCGCTTCGAGGCCCATCTCGACGTTGGCCTTCACGGTGAGCCAGGGCAGCAGCGCGAAGGATTGAAACACGAGCGCGCATTCCAGATTGATTCCGTCAACCTGCTTGCCGCGGTACAGCACCTGTCCGGAGGTGAGCGGGATGATTCCGTTGATCACCCGAAGCAGCGTGGACTTGCCGCAGCCTGACGGGCCCACGAGCGCTATGAACTCCCCCTCTTCGACATTGAACGAGATGTCCTTGAGAACGGTGAGCGACCCTTTCGGGAGAGTGAAGGTCTTGGAGACGTTATGCAGTTCGAGCAGGGCCATGGATCTCCAGGTTCAGGCTCGGAAGTCATAGTCAATAATCCACCCGATAGCGCTCCGTGGCGGTCTCGTACAACCTGCGCCATAGCAGCCGGTTTAACACTATCACCACCAGGACCATCGAGAGCAGGCTCAGCAGGATCATCGTGTTGTTGCCGGTCTGATAGGTCGCAACGTCGAGCAGGGCGCCAAGTCCGGTGACGCTGTAGGTGTGTCCCTGGTAGGGGAAATATTCCGAGAGGATAAGCGCGTTCCATCCGCCGCCCCACGCGGTCAGGCTTCCGGTGATCAACGACGGCATCACGGCGGGCAGAATCAGTTTGCGCCAGGTGGCGAAGCGCGAAAGTCCAAAGGCGCGCGCGGCTTCCTTCAGATCCTCGGGGATAGAATTGACCCCCGCGAGCAGGTTGAAGAGCAGATACCACTGCATCCCGGTCAGGATCAGCAGGATCGACGCGAGATTCATCCCGCCCGTCAGGCGGATCACGAACAGAACGATAAGCGGGAACAGGGCTGTGGCCGGAACGGCGCCGGCGATTTCCGCGACTGGCGCCAGCACGCGCTTGAAACGAGGGCTTTCGCTCGCGGCAAGCGCGCAGGGCACGGTCCATGCCAGCGAGATGGCGTAAGCGATCACGATGCGCGTGAATGACGCCAAAGTCGCCACGGGGATCTGTTTGGCTTCCGGCGGCCACGGCTTGAGCAGGGCGCGCCCCAGCGCGACCAAGCCCGCGCCGATCGCCCATGCGGAAAAGATGATCAGCGACCCGATCAGGAACATCCGCATCAGGCGGGTGGTTTTTTTGGCCGCGGGGCTGGAGACAAGCGGCGCGAACGAAATCGCATCGAGCACCCTTCGCACCGCGGTCCAGAGCGGGAGCAGCACGGCGCGCAGCGCGCGCAGAACGACCGGGCCGATTCCGCCGAGCACATCAAGCATCCCCAGCGAATGGGCCGGTCCCGACGACGCGGCGAACTCGAAGCGGAACTTCTCCGACCATTCGGTGAGCGGCTGCCATACGATCGCGTCCATCAGCACGATCACCGCGAGCAGCGTGAGCAGGCCGGCGACGATATCTACCGCGCGCCCCCGGTCTGCCGCTTCCATCAGGAAGCTCCCGAGTCCCGGCAGCCGGTAATTCGCGGGGCCGACCGTGATGATCTCGCAGGCGATCAGGTAGTACCATCCCGCGACCCACGACAGGATCGAGTTGTAAACCAGCTTGGGCACGCACGCGGGCATCAGCAGCCGCTCGAAGCGCAGCCATCCGGTGACGCCGAACGCTTCGAGTGCTTCGCCGGAATCTCCCGGGATGGTCTTCACGGACTCGTAGATGCCGAGCGTCATGTTCCACGCCTGGCTGGTGAAGATCAGAAACACTGCCGCCATCTCGACCCCTAGCCGGCCGCCGTGGGCTAGCGCGACGAAGAAATAGATGGCGGCGGGAAAGAATCCGACGACCGGGACGGACTGGGCGATATCGACGATCGGGATCAGGACACGCTCCCAGATTCCGCCGCGCGCCGCCGCCATCCCGTACGCGATCGAGAAGAGCAGGGCGATGATGTACGCGGCAAGCATCCGGTTGAACGAGCAGAAGGCGTAATAGGGCAGCCGGGCCAGGCTGACCGGAAAGCGGGGCGGATGATGATGCAGGGAGAGGGCGCGCTGCTGGTAGGCGAAGAACAGTGCGATTATTGCGGCCAGAAGGATGAACGAAACCAGCCCGCCCACGAGGCGTCGCGCGGAAATTGGAGGTTTCGACGTGTTCATGGCCGGTTCCGGGAAATCCTGAGCATAATCACATGGCAAGCGCGCTCAAAGCCCGTAACGCGCTGTTCACTGATTTTGCCGCCGCTTCGCCCGCGGCGCCAACGGCGAATTGCTTGCAGCCGCGCGCTCTGCGATAAAAAACGGGAAAAGTTTCCAGACCGCCGGCCTTAATGCGACGGCTCGCAGACCAGGAGAACAGATGGACGCGGCACTGCAGTTCCTTCAACCCTTCGATCTTCATCCCGTCGTCGATCACTTTACGATTGCGCTGCTGATGGTCGGGGTGTTGATCGACCTGATCGCGAGCCTTTTTCCGATGCGTGCCTGGATGCGCTACATGGCGCTTACCCTGATGATACTGGGAGCTATTGCCGCCGGCGCCTCGTATGCGACCGGCGATGCGGAAGCCGATCGCATCTGGAAGGCGCTCGGAGAACCGGCGCGCGCGGTGCTCCATCGGCACGCGACGCTCGCCGAATATGCGGCGATCGTGTTCGCGGTGCTAGCGCTGTGGCGCATCCTTATAGAAAGCATCGGCGCGCTGGCCGGGTCGCGTCCCGTCTATCTCATCATCGCGGTCATCGCGATTGGCGTGCTCGGCTATATCGGCCATCTGGGCGGCGTGCTGGTTTACACCTACGGAGCAGGAACGGCGCTGATGGCGGCGGAGCCGAGTCCGACGCCGTCGGCAACGCCGGCCGAGTCGCCTGCCGCGCCGACCGCGCTGCCTACGGTTTCAGTTCCGACTCCGCTGCCGACCGCGCCTGCGGCGGCATCCTCGCCGTCGGCGGCTGCGTCGCCTAAAGCGAGCGAATCGCAGAAGCCGTCGCCGTCGCCGACGCCGGACGGAGTCTGATTCATCCAGGGCGCAAACGACGGATTGACGGAGAGCAACGATGGAACTGAGCGCATCGGCAAAAGAATCACTCGAGGTTGCCGACCGGCTTTTCAAGGCGATCGAACGCGGCGACGTGAGCGCAATCCGGAACATCTACGCTCCGGGCGCGAAAATCTGGCACAACTTCGACGAGATCGAGCAAACCGTCGATCAGAATCTGGCGGTGCTCAAATGGGTGGTCGAGAATATCGGCGAGATTTCGTATTCGGAAATTCGCCGCCAGCCGACTCCCGGCGGCTTCGTGCAGCAGCACGTTCTGCGCGGCAAGCTGAAGTCGTCCGGCAAACCGATCGCGATACCCGCCTGCATCGTATGCGCGATCGAAAACGCCCGTATCACACGGCTCGACGAGTACCTGGACTCGGCGCAGACCGCCGCGCTCAGAGGCTAGCTTCACGCTGCTCGAGCTACGGCTTACGCAAGGAGACTTAAGATGAACCATCGGCTTGGGTTCGGCGTGTTCCTCGCGCCGCACCATCCAATCGGCGAGCACCCTACCCTGCAATTTCAGCGCGACCTGGAACTGGCGGCATGGCTCGACCATCTGCATTTCGACGAGTTCTGGGTCGGCGAGCATCACTCCGGCGGATGGGAAACGATCGGGTCGCCGGAGATGTTCCTGGTGGCGGCGGCGGAGCGCACCCGCCGCATCCGGCTGGGCACCGGCGTGGTTTCGATTCCCTACCATCATCCTTTCAATGTCGCCCAGCGCATCGTGCATCTGGATCATCTCAGCCACGGCCGCGCGATGCTTGGCGTGGGGCCGGGCGCGCTGCCGTCGGATGCGGTGATGCTGGGAATCGATCCGATGACACAGCGGGAGCGGATGGACGAGGGTCTGGGCGTGATTCTCCGGCTGCTCAATTCCGATGAACCCTTCAGCCATCAAGGGTCGTGGTTCGAGCTTCACGACGCCGCGCTTCAGATTCGTCCGCTGCAGGAGAAAATTCCGGTCGCGGTCGCATCGACGATTTCTCCCTCCGGCATGAAGTGCGCCGGCAAATACGGGGTCGGTGTGCTCTCGGTCGCATCGTATTCGGAGGAGGGGCTGCAGGCGCTGCCGACGCAATGGAATTTCGGTGAGACCTCCGCGAAGGAGCACGGCCAGAAGATCGATCGCGCCGAATGGCGCATCGTGGTGCCGTTTCATCTCAGCGATTCCAAGGAGCAGGCGTTGCGCGAGGTCGCCGACGGGCTCAAGCGATGGCAGAACGAGTACATCGTGGGAATTCTCGGCACTCCGCAGCGCGCGCCGTTCAACGACGGATACGAGGCGGCGAAGCGGATGACCGAGTACGGCGGCGCTATCATCGGAACTCCCGACGACGCGATCGACAAAATCGAGCGGCTGCAGGCGCTCGCCGGCGGATTCGGCACGATCCTGGCCTTCGCGCACGACTGGACCACGCGCGAGCAGATGCTGCGCAGCTATGAGATGATCGCGCGCTACGTGATGCCGCGGTTTCAGGGGCTGATTCGCCCGATTCAAAGCTCCGCCGACCGCGTGCAGGCCAACAAACAGGAGCTGATGAGCAAGGCGAGCGGCGCTATCCTGAAAGCGATTCACGACTACAACGCCACGCATCCGCGCAAGAAGTAATGCGCGGACCGGCGCCGCTCAGATGCGCGGCCGACGATAGGTGAGAGCGCGCTCGATGATCGCGGCTATGTAGAAGATCGCGATTGCGGGAACCAGTGCGATGATTTGCTGGCGCATGGCCGGCATCGGCGCGCCAAGCGCCATCGCGAGCACCAGCGCGTAGTTTAATATTCCTCCCCAATGGCCCAGGCGGCTGCGGACCGGTGCGCCCGCGCGATGGAGCCACAGGGAATCGGCGGCGTATTGGGCAAACGAAACGGCGATCAGGAGCGGGATGATCCAGGGAATCTCGCCCGCGGCGGCATAGCTTGAAAGCGCCGCGAGCACGAACGTGACATCCGCCACCGAATCGAGCCATCCGCCGGCCTCGCGCGCGACGCCAAGCCATCGTGCGATGCGCCCATCGATGAAATCGCTGGCCGCCGCAAGTATCGCGATTGCCGCGAATGTCGCGTGCGCGTCCGGCGCGGCATTTCTCATCGCGATCCACGCGGCCGCCATCGCGAACCTGGAGACCGTGAGCGCATCGGGTATGCGGACGAGCAGACCGTTTTCGAGTTCGCGCGGCTTGTCCGAATGCTTTAAGATCAGCCTCCTATGCCCGCCCGACGCACCGTGCAAATCGTCAGCCACGGCCCCTCATGCCTCGACGGTGTGATGGCGGCCGCGGCGATTGCCCGCTACTACGCCGGCGATCGGGTGATCGCGACGCTGGCCGGCAACAGCGAAACCGACCGGACTATCCAGGGACTGTCGCTCAAGACGCGCGACGGTATCGATGAAATCTGGATTACCGATCTGTCGTGGACCTCGGTTGAGACCGCGGAGCATCTGAACTCGCTGATCGAGCGCGGCGCCCGAGTCTATTGGATCGACCATCATCGCACCGCAGTCTCCCGCGCCGATGCGCCCGAGTTCAAGGTGCCTTTTGCGGGCAAGATGCTTTCCGAGCAGTATTCGGCCGCCCGCCTCACCTTCAACTTTCTCAAACGGACGGGGACCAGGACGCTGTCCGCGAAGCAGCGCGAGGCGTTTGAAGCATTCTTCCCCTTTGTCGAGATTGCGGACGACCACGATCGATGGGTCCATCGCATCCCCGAGTCATCCGATTGGGCGCTCGCCGTCCAGACTTTGGGCGGGGTCGCTTCGTATCGCGAGATCGTGAAGCTCGACCGGCCCGTGATGACGCGGCGGCTCGCGCAGGCGCTGGCGACCGGGCAGGATTCGATGCGCAAGAGCCTGGAACTGGCGCGCGCTACGATGGTGGATCGCGAGCTTCCAAACGGCATCAAAGTGCGCACGGCGTGCTGCTTCGGCTACAGCAGCGAGGTCGCCTCTCATCTCTATGAGGGGCAGCATCAGACCGTCGTGGCGCTGTTCGATTTGCGCAGCCAGGGCATCAGCCTCCGGCGGAGTCCTGATTCGGACATCAATCTTGCCACGCTGGCCGAGAGCTTTGGCGGTGGTGGCCACGCTGCCGCATCGGGCTTTTCTCTCGCTGAGCTGCGCCGTCTGCCGGCGGAGCGGTTGTCGGAGCTGCTCAGCGAGAAGCTGGAAGCATCCACGGGCGAATCGAGCCGGCAAGCCGCGAAAGGCTAGGATTCTCAACAAATTCAGGAGGTTAGCGGGGGCGGAAAGGCTCTTGCGTCATTTTTTGCGGGCTGAAAGACTGAATGTACGTTCAGATGACTGAACAATCAGTATGGCAGCTACATCGCTAACTACAAAGGAAGCCATCCTCAAGGCGTATCGCGTCCGTGAACTAATGGAGGCGGCGCGGAGAGTGATCGGCAGGTACGGCTTCGAAGGAACCACCATCGACCGCGTCGCCGAAGAGGCTCACGTCGCGAAGGGCACGATCTACCTCTACTTCTCCAACAAGGAAGATCTTCTCCACGCGGCGGTCTTCGAAGGACTGCGGGCGATGATCGAGGAGACGCGCCGTTCGGATCAGCCGGATTTGCCTCCGCTGGAGCGGCTGCGCGCCTTCGTGAAAACCCAGTTCCGAATTCAGGCAACCAACCAGGACTTCCTCAAGGCATTTTTTCTCGAGAGCAAGTTCGTGACGTTCGAGCCCGGCGATGAACGCGGAGAGGCGCTGCGGGGCCTTTACGCCGATCATCTGGGGTATATCGCTTCGATTCTCAAGTCCGCGATCGACGCCGGCGTGTTTCGGAAAATCGATCCGCAGTTTGCCGCCTTTGCGCTCACGGAGATGATGACGGGATGCCTGAGGCGGCGCCTGCTCGGGCTGGTTGACACTCCGTCCGAGGAAGATGCCAACGCGGTCCTCGATCTTTTCCTGCACGGAACAGTCGCCCAGCCATGCGTGTGAAGTTTATCAAGGGCGCGGCGCTTCTATGCGCCGCCGCGATGGCGGTGTCTGCAATCGCCGGATGCCGCGACACGGCGGTGGCAAGAACCGAGACCGCATCCGGAGCGCCATTGAGCGTTACCGTCGCACCCGCCCGGGAGCAATCGCTGGAGCGCACGGCGGAAGTGCAGGGCGCCCTTTATCCTCGCGAGCGCACCACCCTGGCCGCGAACGTGGACGGGACCGTGGTTCAAATCAACGCCGACTTTGGCGATATGGCGCAGGCCGGGCAGGTGCTGATGCGCATCGACCCGCGCGAGTATCAGCTGCGGCTGGATTCCGCGCAGGCCGCCGTCGATCAGGCGCGCGCCCGGCTCGAGAACTCGCGCGCCCGATTCAACCGCGCGCAGACGCTTCGCAAGCAGGAACTCATCTCGCAGCAGGAGTTCGATCAGGCGGCGGCGACGATGCGGGTGGATGAAGCCGATGCGGATTCCGCTATCAAGGCGGCCGCGCTGGCCCGCAAAAAACTCGACGACACCGTAATCCGCGCTCCGTTCGCGGGCTCGGTGCAGAAGCGGATGGCGTCGCTTGGCGAGTACGTCACGGTCGGCACGCAGCTTTATGAGTTGATCGCGACCGATCCGATCAAGCTGCGCTGCCCGATGCCGGAGCGGTTCGTTCCGATGGCTCATCTGGGAATGCCGGTCCAACTGACGGTCGATGCGCAGCCGGGAGTGAGCTACACAGGCACGATAACCCGAATCGCGCCGGCGCTTGACGATCAAAGCCGCACGCTCCTGGTGGAGGCCGAGGTCTCGAATCCAAAGGGCGTTCTCAAGCCCGGCTATTTCGCTCACGTCACGATGGACCTGGGGCAGGATCGCGGGTTGTTCGTTCCTCAATCCGCGGTGCTGCGCTACGCAGGCGTCGCGCGCGTATTCGTGGTCGAGAACGGCGTGGCGCGCACCCGGGAAGTAAAAACCGGCATCAGCATGGGCAATCAAATCGAGATCACCGAAGGGCTCAAGCCGGGCGAACGGGTCATTATCAGCGAGGTCGATCGGCTTGCCGACGGCACCGCGGTAACCGCGCGGGAGGCATCGTGATTATCGCCGACCTCTGCGTCCGCCGCCCGATCTTTGCCACGATGTTCGTGGGAGTGCTGGTGGTGCTGGGCTGGTTCTCGTACCAGCGTCTCGGCGTGGATCTGTTCCCGAAGGTCGATGTGCCGACGGTGATGGTTACGACGACGCTGCCCGGCGCCGCGCCGGAAGAGACCGAAGCGCGCGTCACCAAGCCGCTCGAAGAGGCGATCAACACGGTCAGCGGGATCGACGAGATGCGCTCGAACACGATGGAGGGCATCTCGCAGATCATCATCCAGTTCAAGCTCGAGCGCGACCTCGATGCCGCGGTGCAGGACGTGCGCGACAAGATCTCGACCGCGCTCAACCAGCTCCCGGACGGCACCAAGCCGCCCCTGGTCCAGAAATTCGATCTCGACGCGGTGCCGATCCTTACGATGACCGTGGTCGGCTACCAGAGCATCAAGGAGCTTACCGAGATCGCGCGGCGCAAGCTCAAGGAACCGCTGGAATCGGTCGATGGAGTCGGCGCGATCGGCATCGTGGGCGGACGCGAGCGCGAGATTCACGTCGAGGTTGATGCCAACAAGCTGAACGCCACCGGAATTTCGATGCAGCAGGTGGCCGCGGCGCTCGAGCGGCAAAACGTCGAGTATCCGGGCGGACGCCTCAAGCAGGGGCTTTCGGAGGAGATGCTGCGGACGCTCGGAAGAATCACCGAGGTTCCGGATTTCTCCCGCGTGATCGTCAGCGAACAGAACGGGCGGCCGGTCACGATCGGCGATATCGCCGCCGTCGAAGACAGCGTCAAGGAGCCGCGCTCGCTCTCACGATGGGACGATCGCAACGCGGTTTCGCTCATCGTCCGCAAGCAATCCGGCGAAAACACTATCGCGGTGGTCGATCGCGTGCGCGCGCGCTTCGAGGAGCTGAAAGGCACGCTGCCGCCGGGAGTCGAGGTCATCTTCACCCGCGACCACTCCGGCTTCATCAAGGAAGCGATCCACACCGTGCAGGAGCATCTGGTGCTCGGCGGAGTGTGCGCCGCGATCGTGGTGTTCTTCTTCCTTGGGTCGATTCGCTCGACCCTGATCGCCGCGGTCGCGATCCCGGTTTCGATTATCTCGACCTACTCGCTGCTGCTCTGGATGGGCTTCACGCTGAACCGGATGACGCTGCTGGCGCTCACGCTCGCGGTCGGAATCGTCATCGACGACGCCATCGTGGTGCTCGAAAACATCTACCGGTTCATCGAGGAAAAGGGGATGGAGCCGATGGAGGCGGCGAAGGCCGCCACCGCGGAGGTGGGCCTGGCGGTGAGCGCGACCACGCTCTCGCTGGTCGTGATCTTTCTGCCGGTCGCGTTCATCAAGGGCGTGATGGGGCGGTTCCTCAATTCCTTCGGACTCACGATGGCGTTCGCGATCATGGTTTCGCTGCTGGTCGCGTTCACGCTCACGCCGATGCTGTGTTCGCGCTACCTGCCGCGCCCGAGCGCGATCAAGCGTAAGTCGCACGACTCCCGGATTTTCAAGTGGATGGAGGAGTGGTACGACGTGGCGCTCAGGTGGTCGCTGGACCATCGATGGATAATCGTCGCGGTTTCCATCGCGCTGGTGGTGTCGATTCCGACCCTGGGCAGGATGGTGGGGGCGACCTTCATGCCCGACGATGACACCAGCGAATTCGCCGTGAACGTCAAAACCCCGCCCGGCTATTCGCTGCTGCACACCGATTCGGTGGTCCGCCAGATCGAGGCGCGGCTGCGCAAGATTCCCGAGGTGCAGCATCTGTTCACCACGGTCGGGGACACCAACGGCTCCGACAGCGTGACGGTCGCGCAGGTTGTCGCCAAGCTCGCGCCGATCGGCGAGCGCCGGCGCAGCCAGGAGGAAATTATCGGCGAAGCGCGCGGCCTGCTGAGCGGCTTCCCCGCTCTGCGCATCAGTATCGATGCGGTCAAGCCGTGGGAGCAGGGCGGCTATCGGCCCGCCGACGTCGAGTATGACCTGCGCGGTCCCGACCTGGAGGTGCTCAAACGCTACGCGAGCCGGCTTAGCGACGAACTGCGCAAGCTTCCCGGCGTCGCCGATCTCGATTCCAGCTACGAGGGTGGCTTGCCGGAGCTCCAGGTGCATATCGACCGGCAGAAGGCCGCCGACCTTGGCGTATCAGTGGACGACATCGCCGCGACGATGCGCACGATGCTGCAGGGCGATGTCGTCACGCGCTTTCGCGAGGGGCAGGACACCTACGACGTGCGCCTGCAGCTCCAGGAAAGCGATCGCAACGACCCCGCGATCATCGCCGGGCTCACCGTGCCCTCGACCAAGGTCGGCGAGGTGCGGCTCGACAACGTTGCGTCGCTGACGCACGGCACCGGGCCGGTCCAGATCGATCGGCAGGATCGCCAGCGCCAGATCGCGCTGGTCTTCAACCTGGGCCCGGGCGCCGCGATGAACAAGATCATCGAAGCGGTGAGGCAGAAGGCGGCGGCGCTCGACATTCCGATCGGCTACACCACCGCGTTCGGCGGGCAGAGCAAGATGTACGGCGAGATGGTGGAAGGGTTCGTGGTGGCGTTTCTGCTCTCGATCATCTTCATGTACATGGTGCTTGCCGCCCAGTTCGAGAGCTTCGTCCATCCGATCACCATCATGCTGTCGCTGCCGCTGGCGGTTCCGTTCGCGCTTATCTCGCTGCTCTTTTTCCGCGAGCATCTGATGCTGTTTTCGACGCTCGGAATTCTGCTCCTGTTCGGAATCGTGAAGAAAAATTCGATTCTGCAGATCGATCAGACTCTGAATCTGGAGCGCGAGGGTCTGCCGCGCCGCCAGGCGATTTTGACCGCCAACCGCGAGCGGCTGCGGCCGATCCTGATGACCACGGCGGCGCTGGTCGCCGGCATGATTCCGGTCGCGCTCGGCCGCGGCGCCGGCGACAGCTCGATTCGCGCGATCGCGCTGGTGGTGATCGGGGGACAGACGCTGTGCCTGCTGATCACGCTGCTAATCACGCCGGTGGCGTACTCGCTATTCGACGACCTCGAGAACTGGTGGCATCGCGTCCGCGTGCGCAAGCCCGATCTCAAGCTCGCCGAGCCCGCCATCAATGCCGCCCGGCACGTCGCGGACTAGACGCATCCCGCAAGACGATCGTTCACGCGCGTTTGCCAAACGCGGGTAGGCGAGCGACTATTGCGTCCTGATCGCCAACACGGCGGATTTTGGAGCGGTCTCATGCCGAAGCTTACGCATCGCGAAATCGAGGATTTTCTCGCCGAACGAAACCATCTCGCCCGCATCGCCACCGTACGCGCCGACGGAGCCCCGACCGTCGTTCCCGTATGGTTCATCTACGAACGCGATTCCATTCTCATCACTCCGCGAAAGCATTCCGCGTTTCTCGCGAACATCCGGCGCGAGCCGCGCGTCGCGATCACGGTCGATGAAGACACGGGGTTGTATCGCAAGGTTCTGGTCGAAGGCGCCGCGCGCATCTTCTATGAAGTCGGCGAGGATCGAAAGTGGGACGATATCTATCGGCGGATAGCGTGCCGCTACGTCGATGAATCCGCGGCGGACTTCTACCTGAGCGAAACCCGCGATCAGCCGCGCGCGCTCATCGGAGTCGAATTCGCGCGCGCGAAGGTGACCACGTGGCGGATGCCGAATCCGAACGAACCGTACACCGGCATCTGGGCGAAGCGTTATTACGAGCCAGGCAGCAAGATGGCATCGCCAAACTACGCGATACCGACCGGCCCGCGAATTCGCGGATAGCCGGCCGGGCGCCCGCGCGGCATCCGGCTTGCGCCAAATCGCTGAGCCTGCCTAGATTCGCCTGATGGATCCGCGTCTCGAGCAGATTCTCAATCTGTTGCTCGAATCTGAGCGCGCCGGCGTGCTGGCGCTCGAAGAACTCGCGGGCGAGGTCGAGCAAGGCGAGTTGCGGCGCTTTCTCCAAGGCTCGCGCCAGGAAGAGATGCGCAACGTCAGCGACCTCGCGGCTCTCATCTCCCGGAACGGCGGCACGCCTTCCCAAAAAACCGGACCGTTTGCCGCCAAGGTTGCGGCGCTGCCGACGGTGCGCGAACGGCTCGCGTTGCTGGCGCGCGGGCAGGAATGGGTCGCGCGGAAAACCGAGGAGGCGCTGGCGATAGCGCCCAAGAGCGGTCCGATTCATGACTATCTGGCCGCGATGGCGAATCGGCATCGCGCGGAAGTGGAATGGGGCCGCGCCGAAGTAATCCGCCTGCTCCCGCCCGAAAACTGACACGCGCGTATCAGGCGCGGGCTACCTCTTGATCGCCAGGACTTCGTTGGCCGGAGTGCGGTCGCCGGTGCAGCTTATGCGGCGCGGCGCGGGCAGGATTTCGATTTCAAAGCCAAGTCGCCGATATAGTTCCAGCACGCGTTCCGTCGCCTGGTTGGAGATCGCCGCGGGTCCGCGATGAGCGGCCATCCATCGCGCAAGACGCACCTGATCGTCCCATCGAAAATCCCGCTGCGAGTACTGCGTAAACCGCACGTCGTAGGGCGGGTCCGCATAGACGAAGTCGCTGTCCTTGCGATCGACCGCCTCGAAGTCGCCCGAGCTGAAGGTCCATCCCGCAAACGCCTGGCGGTACGCGGAAAAATCGCGCACGTAGGCGATCCGTTTGTATCTGCCGAACGGAACGTTGAATCGCCCCTTGGAATTGAACCGGCACAGCCCGTTGTACCCGGTGCGATTCAGATAGTAGAAGAGCGCGGCCGCCTGTTCGGATTCGGCCTGCCCCGTCTCGATCAATTCGTTGAATCGTGCGCGATGCGCGTAATAGAGGCTCGCGCGATTCTCCATCGGCATCGAGATCGTGAGCCCCCGCTGAAGCCATCGATAGAAATTTACGTTGTGCGGGTTGATGTCGTTGAGCAGCGCGCGCGGCGGCATCAGGCCGATCGCGACCGCCAGTCCGCCGCAAAGCGGCTCAACCAGGCGCGGGGCGCCGCATTCCTTCCATAGCGTCAGGATGCGCGGCACAAGCCATCGCTTGCCTCCCGCCCACTTCAGAGGAGGCTTGAGCGGTGCGCCGTCGCGGCTCGTTTCCGGGACGGCGACCGAAGCGTTCATTTTTTGGGCGGCGGCGCCGGAATTTCCTTCATCCGCGCCGTGGTGTCGTTATCGTACTCGAGGTGCAGCGCGCGCACGATCATCCCGTGCATCCGCCACAGTCCGATCACATAGAACAATTCCAGAATCTGCTCGTCCGGCAGATGGCGCTTGAGTTCGGCGAAGGTCTCGTCTTCGACCAGGTTGCGGCCGACCAGCTCGTCGGTCGCCTGCATCACCGCGCGTTCAACAGGCGAGAACTTGTCGCTGAGCGCCCATCCCTTGATCGCCTGGAGCTTTTCCTCCGCGACTCCGACCATCCGCGCGACCTTGAGATGCTGCGAATACTCGAAGCGGGAGTCGCCGACGATCCCGGTGCGCAAAATCGCGAGTTCGCGCAGGGCGGCGGGCAGCTTGCGCCCCGGCGCCATCATCGCGCCCAGGGTGTTGCGCGCCTGAAAGAGAAGATCGGGCACCAGCGCGAAGGTTGTCCAGTAGTCGCCCGGCGTGCCCGTCGCCGTGCCCGGCTCCTTCACCGGGTCGCGGTCGCCGAAGAATTGCTTGTAGAGTTCCTTGATCTCGGGAGATGCCTCCGCAAGGCTGACCTGCCTCAGTCGCGCCATCGCCGTTCCTCCAATCGCCTGGGACACCTTCACCCAACAGGCTTGCCGAGGTCAATCCCGCCCGCCGGAGGGCGGGAGGATGCTTTCATTCGTGGCTTTGGGGCGGATTGCCCTTCAAGCGGTAAACGATTCCGGTTTTGGTGGTCCCCAGCGAAATCCAGTCTTTGGCGGTGTCCTGAAGCGCGATAAAGAAACGCCGGCAACGCTCGAGTGCCTTCTCATGCAAATCGCTCCGGCGCTTGAATTTGCATTCGAAGGAAAATTCTCCGATGAGCAGCTTGTGATCGCCGCGCTCGCGCCATAGCGCGGCGTTCGTGCGGGCGGTGACTCCCTTTCCGAAATCGATCACTCCGAGGTATTGGAGCACTTCCTCGACGATAGTGTGATTTACCAGCGAGACCTTCTTGGCCGATTTGCCGAGCTTCGCCAGCGGCGGAAAGAAATCCGCAAGCGCCGCGAGCGACACCGAATGCATCTCGCGCCGAAGCGCGAACTCGACGTTGTGCGAGTATAGAAGGCGGATTCCGCCAAGCTTGTCCTTGAGCGGCAGCGCCTCCGCCTTGAACTTGATTCGGTAGTCACCGACGATGTTCGGCCGCACATCCATCTCGGCCGCGGCCTGCAGGTCGGGATGGCGGAATTTGAAGACGACTTCCGGATCTCCGATCGGAAAACCGTCCTGGTATTCGATACGCCTGCGCAGGATGAAGGCGTTGTTGTAGAGGGCGAAATCCTTGGTGTCCAGGAAAACGACCTCACGAATTCGCGGACGCAGGTCCTTGATCCCCGCGGTCGAGAATCCGATATCGAGATCCTCGGCGGCCCGGCGGGCGAGTTTTCCGAATTCGTGAAAAGTCGGAGGTGAAGTGAACCGGTCTGGTTTAAGAATCAGCTTGCATTCGAGGTAATGAACCGTGTCGAGCGGATGACCGTCGCTGTAACTGCCGGGTTTGACGGAGGGGACCTGCTTTACCGCCTCAGAAATCTTCACTTATAAGGGCTCCAATACGGCCGGCTCGAACGGCGAACCGACTTCGCGCACCCATTCTCGTCGTTCCGTCACGGAATGCAAACCGCGAGGAGAGCCCGATGCCCGCAAAGCGCCCCTCGACTATCCCATCGCGCGGCTCCTGCACTTCGCGGACATTTTCCAATGTTTATGCCCCGCACATCTCCAATGTTTGTGGCGAGACCGGCGGCGACTCTTGTCACGCTGGCGGGCGGGCGAGATAATCGCAGTTCCCCGGTGGACGCATAGCTCAGCCCGGTTAGAGCACTTGCCTCACATGCAAGGGGTCCCAGGTTCAAGTCCTGGTGCGTCCACCAATCTTTGCCCCGGTCGGTCGCGGCACCTCATTGGGACATATCGAGTGATGAGCGTCGTGTCCTTCGGACGTGATCTTCCACAGGATCACCACTGAGAGTTGTAATCGGCTTGACATCATGGCATCGTGTCGCGCAACGTTTCGTAGAAATATAAAGGGGGAGGCAGTGGCAAGCGTGCGTCGCGCGGTCTTCCGACTCATATCGATAGCTCTGGCTTTAGCCGCCGCATCGCTCGCGGACTACCCGGCCGCGGCCGCGAATGCCCCGAAACAGGGACTCTGGGTGGGAGGTGAAAAGGCCATATATGAGTTTCAGGGGAACGCCCTGAAACGGAGCGGTACGCCTCGCCCACAGATCGCTATCAGCAGCCGGAGCTTCTTTGCACCCTACGCGATGGCATTCGATCCCGCCAACAATCTCTGGGTGTCATTTCAGGGAATCAATGACAATCAGCCAGGCGCGCCGATTTTGAGAATTACGCGAGACGATGTGGCGAAACTGCGCGGAGGCAGATCGGTCCGTCCGCTTGTCTTACGCGGTTCGGATTGGGGAGTGGCGCAAGGAATGGCGTTTGACTCAAAGGGCAACCTATGGGTTTCGGACACCTTGAACCGGGAGATCAAAGAGCTGGCGAAGAAGCAGCTCAACAAGAGCGGCTCGCCCGCTCCGATCGTGGAGATATCGTCGGCTACGTTTGCGCCTCTGAGTCTCCACTTCGACAGCCAAGGCGATCTGTGGGCGGTGGCGTTCGGAGATCCGTTCGCGATCATGAAGTTCACCCCTGACCAGGAAGCCACGAGTGGTCCGCCCAATCCCGAACTCGAGGTTCCGCTGGTGGACGGATTGCACCCCATCGATATGGCGTTCGATAGAGCGGGCAATCTCTGGCTTGCCGGTGACCGCGACAGCCAGGATGTGATTGAGATGTTCGCCGCGTCGGATCTGGCAGGTTCCGGAAGTCAGGCGCTGGCGCCTTCTGTCACGATTACCTCGACCGTCTTTGGAACTATCAACGGCAGCGGGTCTTGTCTGGGCGGGATGGATTTTGACAGGACCGGCAACCTGTGGGTATCGGTCGGTCCCGACAACGGAAGTTGCGGCTTCGATCAACAACAGGTCGTTTCATTCAGCGCGGCGCAATTGAGTTCAGGCGGGAGTCTGGTCCCTTCGGTGGTCATCGGCCAAAACGCAAAGAAGAGCAATCTGTTCATCCCGGGCCCCCTTCGATTCGGCATGTCGATACCCTGACGATCTGGCTACCGCATGCATGATCGCGATCGCGGAGAAGACCGGTTTTGCTATAGAGGAAATTTCCAAGAATCCCCGACGTTGAACATACGGGCAAAGCGGGAAATCCTCGACTCTTCCAAATTGAATCGCTTGTTCGGCTCGATTTGATGCGCTCTGGAGCGCGCACGTGGTTCATGATGATCCCGCGACCCTGCGCGCTTCTTCCCGAAATTTCTCGGACTTGAGCAATCGTAGCGAAGTAAGAGGCTTCCGCGTGGCTAGAGATCTCCGATCGGCTTGAAAGATTGTCGGCTTGCGGATCGAAGGTCGTCCATGCGCAATCGCGGAAAGCAGCGCCGGAGTGCAGGTGCCGGGCAACGAGCGCTCATCCGATCGCTGCGGGCGCCATCGTGGCAAGCGCTGCAAAACCAATTCTGAACCTGCGTCTTGCCTCAAGACTGTCAGCGTTCATCGAGCAGAATTTCTAATCTTGGAGGTCTTGAGCAGAGATGACTGTGCTGGTCAGAGATGCCTTGGCTTGACGCCTATCGAAACAGTCTCCTCAATTCGAGTGTTTCCTTTGGTGCCGCAGTCTTACGAGAAGCTGGCGCATTTGCTCGCATTTTTTCTTGGCACGACTAATGCCCCTTCTCGGCTGCGATTGTGATGCGGAGTGAGAGATGCCCATCGATGCTGGCCAACTGCCGCCGGCGCATAAACCGTCCCCGGTCCAGCCTGCGAGATAGCAGCCAGAAGCTATGAATAAAAACAGGAACGGCAGCTCAACCAGCTTTGCGAGCTCGCCGAACGGCCGCGAATGAGCGAGAGGCAAAGTTATGGATACCCAGATTAAAGAACCGAATTCTGTTCAGCATCCGTCGGCGCCCGCAAAGACAGCCGGCAAGACCGAGCATTTCGACGTCGTTATTGTCGGCGCCGGAATCTCCGGGATTGGAGGGGCTTATCACCTCACCAAGCAGTGTCCGGGCACAAGCTTCGTGATCCTCGAAACTCAGGAGAGCTTCGGAGGCACCTGGCGAACCCATCGCTATCCCGGCATCCGGTCGGACAGCGATCTGTACACTTTCGGCTATCGTTTCAAGCCGTGGATCGGAGCGCCGATCGCGACCGCGGGCGAAATCCTCGCCTATCTCGGCGAAGTCATCCAGGAGAACGATCTCCGCCGGCATATCCGCTATCGCCACAAGATCAATTCGGCACAGTGGTCGAGCCGCGACAATCTCTGGACCATCGAGGCGGTTCAGACCGACACCGGAAAGACGGTCCGCTTCTCCGCAAACTTCCTCTGGATGTGCCAGGGATACTACCGGCATTCGCAGGGTTACACGCCCGAGTGGCCGGGGATGGACAAGTACAAGGGCCGCATCGTGCATCCGCAGACCTGGCCGGAGGACCTTGATTACAAGGACAAGAACGTGATCGTCATCGGCTCGGGCGCCACGACGGCGACGATCGTTCCGGCGATGGCTCCCGATGCCCGGCACATCACGGTGCTGCAGCGATCGCCGACCTATTTCATTCCGGCGCTCAACGAGAACGAACTCGCGAACACGCTGCGCGACCTGCAGATCGACGAATCCTGGATCCATGAAATCGTGCGCCGGAAGATCCTGCACGATCAGGCCGTCTTCACTCGCCGTTCCTTCACCGAACCCGAGGCCGTAAAGGAGGAGTTGCTCGCGGGAGTTCGCGCCTATCTCAGCCCCGAAGAAGTTGAGAAGAACTTCACTCCCCGCTATCGGCCGTGGCAGCAGCGCATCGCCTTCGTTCCGGATGGCGACCTGTTCAAGGGAATCGTCGCCGGCAAGGCATCGGTCGTCACGGACGAGATAGACCGCTTCACGGAGTCGGGCATTCTCCTCAAGTCGGGCAAGACGCTCGAAGCTGACATCATTGTCACGGCCACCGGCTTCAACATGAACGTGCTTGGAGATATCGACTTTGTGATCGATGGCAAGCCGCTGGTCTTCTCGGACACGGTCACCTATCGCGGCATGATGTTCACCGGCGTGCCCAATCTGGTTTGGGTATTCGGATATTTCCGGGCGAGCTGGACGCTGAGAGTCGATTTGCTTGCCGACTTCGTGTGCCGTCTGCTCAATCACATGAAGGCAATCGGGGCGAAGAAAGTCACGCCGGCGCTCAGGCCGGAGGACAAGGACATGCCGTTGTTGCCCTGGATCGATCCGCAGAACTTCAATCCGGGCTACCTGATGCGCGCGATGCATCTGCTGCCCAAACGCGGCACCAAGCCGGAATGGCAGCACACGCAGGACTATTGGCACGAGAAAGACGTCCTGCCCGCCATCGACCTCGACGATCCCGTGTTCGTGTACGAGGGATTTGAGCCGGTTCGAGAAAACGGGCGCGTCTCGCCATTGTCGAGGCCGATCTGATCGGGCGGTTGCTCGCTGCGAAGCCGGGCCGAGCTACAAGATTGGCGAGCCGGCCGGCTTCGCAGCACGGTCGCGATGAGCTCGCGCCCGCTGGATGCGGGCGAAAGCTGCGAAGCACCAAAAGAGATTCAGGATTCCGCGCAGCAGTACTTGTACTTGCGCCCGCTCCCGCAGGGACACGGGTCATCGCACCCGGCGCGGAGCTGGCGCGGGCGAATCGAGGCTTCCCGCAACGGCGCTCTCCGCTCCTGCCATCGCTCGCGCCAGTACCTGCTGATCGCGATCACCGAAGACTCGAGATCATCCAGCGCGGCCTGTGCGGCGCCGTCCGGATCGATGTCCGCATCGAGCACCTCCCAGCCTTCTTCAGTGCCCAGCGCCACGATCGGCCACAGCATCCCGCGGTTTTCCACGTCGTTGAAAAGCGGCTCCCAAGCCTCGGACGCCAGGCTCACTCCCTCCATGAAGCCGCAGCACCAATCGTCGGCGATCTCATAGGTCGTCCCCTCCACTTCGCGCTCCCACAGAATCGGCGCGAAATCGGGCGGTTCCTCGAGCAGCAAGCTTAGCGTGTTGAAATGGCGCACGATCAGGCTGATCACGCGCATCGCCTGCTGGGATGACTCGAATCGCGGCTCATCCTCGCCGCCCCAGACCGCCTTGAACCACACGCTCGGCGGAACCATCTCCGGACCGACCACCAGCGAGGTCAGAAACCCGTCCAGCGTGACAAGGTCCATGCTCTCCTCGGGAGTAGCATCCGACATCAGGAACTCGTCGAGTTCCTCGATCTCGCGATCGGAAAGCGGCTCATCCAGTTCGATCATCAACGTTGACTCTTACTCTTTCAGGCAGATTCACTCCGTCACCGCCCTACTGCAAGCCGCTCGATCTTCTCTTGTCCACAGCATCCGCGGCAGCAGCGGCGCCGGCGCGCGTCATTTCCGCTTCGGCGGCATGAATGTGCCGTCTCCGCGGATCGATAGGCCGCGCTATCCACCGTGCGCGAAGGGCCGGCTATGGCCGGCTGCCGGCCGATCATTTTCTGCCGGGCCCCCGCGATTTTTGCCGGGATCGATCGTCTATTCCTCATGCAAACCAACCTTCAGGAGGTTACGATGCGTTCCGCGATGCTCTTGCTTTTGGCCCTTGTTACAGCATCCTTCTCGACCCCGGCCTGGGCCCAGCCGGCCCCGTTCCCCGGCCCCGGACCGGGTCCTGGCGAACATTTCCCCTTCCCGCCGGCAGGAGGCGAATTTCCTCCGATGCCGCCGATGATAATTCCACCGCTGATGATGGGTATGCGGGCCGCGCATCTCACGACGGACCAGCAAAACCGCATCAATCAGATCCTGCAGGCCAATCGATCCCAAACCGCTCCCTTGCTCCGGCAGCTCCAGTCGGTTCATGAACAGATCGCCGACAAGCTCCTCGCCGCCGGCACCGTGAACGCCAGCGATCTCTCGTCGCTGGAGGATCAGGCGGCCAAGCTCGATGCGCAGATTCAACGGCAGGCGCTCAACGCTTCCGTGCAAATCCGATCGATTCTCACCTCGGACCAGGTCTCACGGATGGCTGAGTTTCATCAGAAGATGACCGCGCTTCACGCTCAGATGCGCAGCCTGATGAACGAAGCATCACCGGAGCCAGCGCCGTAACCGCTTCGATGATACCCTGTTCAGGTACACGGGCGGACGACGATGCTTGAATCGATCGTGATGGCGATGGGACTGCTTGCGGTGGGCGCCGCAATCGGATGGAAGTTCCTTTGACCGGCATGCGATGGCGAAGCGGCACCGCCCCCGCCAGCCCCACGGCGGCGGATCTCGATCGAGCGGACGATCTTCGCGTATCGACGCCGGAAGCGGACACGGACAGGCCGCAACTCGCGATCGCCGGACAAATCGCCGCCGCCCGTTCCGGAAATGAGCACGCGCTCGAGGAAGTCATCTGCCACTACCAGAACCGCATCGCGGCCTACGTGGTCTCGATGGTCGGAAGAAACAACGCCGATCTCGACGACCTATGCCAGGTCGTGTTCGTGAAGATGGCTCTGTCGCTGCCCAAACTCAGCTCGGTGAATGCCTTCGAGGCGTGGCTCTTCAAGATCGCGCGCAACGTATGCTGGGATCATCTGCGGCGGTTTCGGGTGCGAAGCCGGATGGTTCCCTTGACGCGCGACCACGAAGCGATTCCGATCGAGCAGGCGCCGGAAGATTCGCGGCTTGACCCGCGGGTTTTCGATGCCGCCCTCGACAGGCTTTCCGCCGACCAGCGGCGGCTCGTCGATCTGCTCCGCGAGCGCGAGTACTCTTACGAGGAACTCGCGCGGCTTACGCGAAGCAGCGTGCGCGCGGTCGCAAGCCGCCTGTTCCGCGCCCGCGCGCGTTTGCGCAGATTACTGCGCCATGATGGAGCAGAACCGTGAGAATTGAAGATATGCGCGGCGAGCCGGTTCTTCGTCCCGATTTCGCGCGGCGGGTTGTCGAGCGAGTCCGCAAAGTCAAGCGCCGGCGGCGGATGCGCCGATGGGCCGGCGCGATCGCGCTTCCCTGCGCGCTCGCAATCGCCGTGACGGCGCTGCACTTCCCGCCCCGCCGCCCCGCGGCGCCTTCGTCCGCTCTCGTTGCGAGCGGCGGCAGCGGCCGCTCCGAATCGATCGAACTTGCGATGGATCTGAGCGCCGCAGCGCGGCTTAATTCGCAACCCCAAAGCCAGCCGATCGCATTCTTCTTTCCCGGCGCATCCACCGTCGCCGACCTGCAGGCCTCCGATGCGAGCTACTGGCATTGGTATGACTCGTGGTGGAATCCCTAGCGGCGCGATCATCCATCGTCGGGGAATGACCTGACGTCGTCCCGTATCACTCGTCGTGCTAAACGTCGTAGCGGTCGCGATGGCGCAGCCAGTCCATCCGATGCGCCAGCCTGTCTTCGTCGCGCCCCTTCGGCGCCAGATCAAGGAAATGATAGCCGGCGTTCATCATGTCCAGGCCTCGCTCGTAGCATGAATAAGTGTGGAAGATGGCGCCGGATGAATCCTTGTAAAACACGCTGATTCCAGGAAGCTCCGTCGCGGAGCGCTTTTGCGGGCGGTAGTTGTAATATAGTTCGCCGCTCGCAACGACTTCCGGCCGGAACGAGACGTGATAGTCATAGTTAAAGTCGCTATCTCCGGACGATACCCATTTGAATGTCCATCCCATCCGCCTCTTGAGAGCTTCGAGCTTGTCAATCGGCGCGCGCGATATCGCGACCAGGGTGACATCGCGATGCTTCAGATGGATCACGTTGCGATCGAAGTTGTCCGCCCACCAGGAGCATGCGCGGCAACCCGCCTCCCACCCCGGATCGAACATGAAGTGATATACTATTAGCTGGCTTCGGCCGTCGAAAAGCTGCGCCATCGTCTCCTTGCCGGCGGGCGTGTCAAATACATATTGTTTTTCCACGCGCTCCCAGGGCATCTCGCGCCGCCGCCGGCTGAGTTCGTCGCGCAGGCGGGTCAATTCCTTTTCTTTGGCGAGCAAATTCAGGCGCGCCTTCAGCCAATCCTGCGAAGATACAATCTCGCGCTTCTCCTTCATTTCGAATCTCCCTTGATGCAATTCTCCTCGCTTGCGGCGGAGCGATGCGCCCGGCTCAGGACGCGCCTGAGCGCTCCCGCAAGGCCGCGTGGTCGAACTGGTCGAAAACCGTGTTCCAGCTCAGCGCAGCCTCGAACAGCGCCGGAACGACCTCGACCGATCGATCGCGGAGTCCGATCTCCGACAGAGTTGCGCAGAGCTCGCGCGCGGCGTCCTCGAGGTTTCGGGCCGCGCCGATTATTCCGCGGTCGCTCGCGGCATTCGCCAGCCGCCAAACCCATGCGCCCTGAGCGGCGCGCACTTCGAATGAAAAATCGGCCTTACGATTCCGCAGCGGCATTGCACGATCCTCCGTTGAGGCCGGCCCGTCCCAGCGCGGCTTCATGTTGTCCCTCCCGGCGCGGCCTGTTCGACAGCCGCCTCGTAGTACCCAAGTATCCTCGGCCATCCCGAATCGTAGTTCTTGCGATACTCCGAGACCTTCGCATCCTGTTCCCATCCGCTATGCTCGAGATCGACGCGCGTGCCGCCGCGCTCCGCGATGAATCGAATCTCGACCCTGGTGTCCGAATTCCAGCTCGGCGCGCGCCACGTGAAGCAGACCAGCGATGGCGGCTCGTAGGCAATCACGCGGCCGATTTCATACTCGCTGCCGTCGGGGCGGCGCTCGAAAAAGCGCCCGCCAAGCCGCGGCTCGAGAGCGGGCTTGCTGCCCTCGACGAATCCCTGCGGCCACCATTCGCTCATATGCTCGCAGAAAATCCGGAACGCGATCTGCGGCGGACGCTTGACCCAGATGCTCTTGCGAATCGTCACCGGTCTTTCTCCGCGTAGTGCTTGAAGGCCTCGAAGGGAGCGCCCCGGCGATGCGCCATCGCGCGCATTCGTTCGGGCATCTCACCCATCTTTCTTCGACCGGAGGAAGCCACGCGGTAGATGCGTTCGCGGCCGCTTCTTGTCGCCCGAGTCAAACCGGCGCGCTTCAGGCTTCGAGGAAGTTTGCCTGCGGCGGGGCGGCTAATCGGAAGGCCGGCGGCGAGCTCGCCCGCGCGAAACGGCGAATCCGCAAGCCGGCGCAGCATCTCTGTTCGGATTGGATCAGCCAGCGCGGCGATCCTCCTGCTGAAAGACATGCCAATATTCGTAACCCTATGGTTACGAATTGTCAAGGCATCGGATGCGGGCCGTCTGGACGAGGTCGGCTGTCGCCGCCTCTGGCCTGGACCCGAGAGAAGCTGAATGGCCGTCATCGCCTCATTCGTCCTGATTCCCTCAGAGATAATTTATGAAGTCGTGACGGTGCGACGCTTGCGAACATCTGTCCTCTACTGTTAATGTGACCCCGCTTTGGACTACGAATGCTGTGACGTGCGAGCGTTAATGATGCCGAAACAGTTAGTCCTGCAGGCACCTCGATCGCACGGGCGCCTCCGGACCGGATCTGTTTCGCGAATGGAGGCAAGATGAGCAAAACTAGAACACCGGGAATGCTCACCGCGGGAGCGATGATGCTCTGGTTGTGTGTGTGTGCGGGAACCGCGCGCGCTCAGGTAACCCATTTCGTCCCGAACAATATCAACTTCTGGTACAACTCGAAGAACTGGACTACCAACTACGGTCCGGCCTTTCGTGACACGGTGGAAGGAGTCTCGTATCTCCTCCCTTGCACCGGGCAGTTTGCGCTCTGCTTTCATTCCGGCGCCGAGCCGTTGCCCTGCACGCTGACGGCGAATGGTAAATATGCGAATTGCACCTGCACAGTCCAAAACGCGACTAACTATGTGCTGATCACCGCGATCTTGAACTACAATGTATATCTCGAGACGGTTGCGGCCTGCGGCGCCGACGGCTCGCAGTGCTCCACTCCCGACAGCGCGCCGGTGTGCGCGGACCTGGCCAAGGGAAAGCTGATTCCGGGCGCGAAGGTGATTTCCACCTTTGATACCCAGTCACGGCAGGAAATAATCGATGCGATCGAGAGCGGCTCCGGCTCCGTGACAGCCTGCGACGGCCCGTACGCGGCCTGCATGACGGCCGGCTGCAAGACCAAGAAAGACGGCAACGCGGTATGCAACTGTCCGGTGTTCTACGGCAGGTTCCAGCTCGTCGGCACCAGCAACACCTGCGACCTCGGCGACGGCCTGGTTCCCTCGGCCAGCTACAACCCGCTCCTCGACGCCAACCTTCCCAACTAACCGCGCCCCGCGCGCAATCCACGGAACATCAGGCCGGGCCCGATCAACCACTCGGGTCCGGCCCGCACATCAGCGACTGCACAAAGGCGTGACTCTGACGGCCCGGAGCTTGGAAGACTCTGGCAGTCATCAGATTGGACCATTCGATTATTCCTCGAATTCGGTCTTTCCAACATTTTACGGGCGGCACAGAAGAACTCCGTAACTCGCTGAAAGGGGTGCTCCCTCCACCTGACCGTACCATTGTGTCGTGATGTTAGCCGCGCACGGTGAAACAGGACGGCAGTGTGATGCGAGTCACTTTAGCATGCGCGACCGATGCCCCGTTTACAGTGTGCATACGCGATCTTGCGGCGTGGCCTATGCTTGAGACTTCACGGCGTCCGGTGCATCGTGTTGTGTGTGGCGGCGCGCGTTCCCTGGGCAGCGGACGAATTGCTCGTGGCATTTCGCCTGTACTGTCGGACTCCCTTTGGAAAACTCCACCAGCGAAATCCTGAAATCGTGGAACTGTCGCGAAAACTCGGCCGGACGCCATCGGCGATTGTCATGAAAGCCTGCAACTTCGCCAGCCTGGACCCGGAGCAAAGGAAAAGACATATAACCGCGCTCCAGAATGCGAGCCAGGCAGATCGGCAGCTTTGGGATCGCTTTCAGGAAAACCCGGAGGAAGTCGCGTCCGAGGCCGAGGCCGCGTATGCGGAGGTTACAGGGCGAGAAGCGGAGGCGTTGGACACGGAATTTGAACCGCCGCAGGGACCCTCGGAAACCTCGCGGCTGGTGCACGTGAGACGGGTGCAGGCGTTCTTTCGCGATACGGTCCTCGTGAGCTACGAAAATCGCTGCGCTTTGTCAGACCTCGCGCTCCCCGACCTCTTGAATGCCAGCCATATCATACCGTGGAAGGCGGATGTGCAGCGGCGCGCCGATCCGCGCAACGGCATCGCGTTGAATGCTCTTTACGACCGCGCCTTTGACCGAGGGCTGATTACCTTTGACTCTTCGCTGCGGGTTGTGCTCTCACGCCGGTTGCAGAAGGGAAAAGTGTCGCCGTTCCATCGCGACGCACTCTTGAGGCTGGAAGGCCGGAAACTGCGTTCTCCAACACGATTCCCCCCGGATCCCGAAGCGATCGCGTATCACAGAGAACACATATTCAGAGATTGAGAACGATCCGCGATTGACGATCGCGCGACAGCCATCCCAACGAAGTTTCGGTTTCGACCCCGCTCATTTTCGGCAATCCATTTGGGACTAGCCGACGCGGGGTTGCGCCAATTTGGCCTCAATCCGCTACCTTCGACCTGGCGCGAACCGCTGCATTGAAGAGATCGCGCGAAAGGACCAGGCAAACCACCCGCGAACGGATCGACCACCTTCCTCCGCCTTGCCAACGCCTTGTCGGCCCTGTATCCGCGCGACAGTGAGGAAAAGCGCCTTCTGGATGCTATGCTCTTGGCGGTTCCAAGACAGGACTCCTGAATTCGGAAGGAGGATGACGCGGATGTTTGATGTCAACGAATGCTACTACCGGCAGGTTAAGGGACGGGTCGCATCGCATGTAGCGAGAGGCGGCGACAGACCAGAGGCGATCGTCAAGTCTGCGCGAACCATCGTTGGCAGAGGCGATTTGAAGGCCGAAGCCCTGCCGAGAATTATGGGCGAGGTGGAATCCGAATCGGTTCGGCCTTTTCTTGGGCCTCCTTGGAATCAGCCGGAGCGGCTCGGGAGATTCAACCACCTGAAGTGCCTTCTCGAGGCGTGACGAGATTCGCGGGGCTCGTGCATCAGCGCGCCTTCGCAGGTCAGCGCTTCGGTGGTAGATTCAACTTGTGAACCGGCCGCGAGCAAAGTCTTCCCGAGCTCCGAGAAGAAAGGCGGTGAGGCCGATTACGACCGAGTCAGTGCCATCTGCAAAATTCGGTGAGACAATGAGTCCTAAGGCGGCGGCATTCGTCCGCAAGCATTGGCCGGCCAAAGGGCGGGCAGAACGGATCGCCCGGGCGGAGCAAGCCTGGAAGGAAGCGATGGAGATCGCCTCGACGTTCAAGAAGCTCGACCGCGAGACGCTCAAATGAATCGCGGAAGATCCTGACCTCGAATACATGTAAATGTCCCGCCCACTGTCCGCGCTTCCCGGCGGCACGCTGGTCTTCGTCGACGCCAACATCTTCGTGTACGGGCTGCTCCGAGAATCGGCGGAGTGCGCGGAGTTCATTGAACGGTGCCGAAAGGAAAAGGTGGCCGGGGTAACGACGAATGAAGTCATCGGCGATGTATGTCATCGACTGATGGTCAAGGAAGCCCTGGACTCGGGGTTGATCAGCAGGCCTGCGGCGGCCGCGTTGAAGGGCAAGCATGACGCGATTCGCGGGATGCGCACGTACGGGGAATTAACGGCGCGTCTCCTGCGCTGGAACCTGGCGATTCTGCCTTCGCATGCGCCCGGCACGACGCCGCCCAAAGCGTCAGAGAGCGGTACGGGCTATTAACCAACGACTCACTTATAGTCGCAGCATGCTTCGAGAACGACATCAGAGCCATAGCCAGTCGGGATTCCGATTTTGATTCAGTCGCCGAACTGACGGTTTACGCACCGTCAGACGTTCCTTGACCGGGAAAAGCCCAGGCTTTACGAATGACTCTGCGGGGAGTCTCAGGGGAAGTCGGTCCGTTAATGGAGCCTTGGTACAAAATCGTTCAGCCGCGACCCGAGGTGCGGGAGGCGCTCATTCAACCCTGACGAATTCGCTATAGCGCTGGAGCACGTGGTCGCCGGGACTGCGCCAGATGACTACAAGAATCCCGCCGACTTCTTTGCGCGCACCTGCTTTACCAAGGCGTTGAGCGATCACATGGGGATGGTTGCACGCCGTCTTGTCGGCGAAATGGTGAATGCCGCACGGGTGCTCGCGATGATTACCTGATTCGGCGGTGGAAAAGCGGACACGCTTTTCAGCGGGCGCTGTCCGTTGCCGTTTTTCTTCTTATGCTCGAACTGGCTTGGTCGCGCTCAGCCGGTCTTGGATGGCGCGGTTCGTTGGACGCTGCGGAGTAGTTGGGCGGTTACCTGGTCCACTATCCATTGGGGTTTCCATTTGCCGGTTTCGCGGTACCAGTTGGCTACCGTGAAGGCGGAGCGCAGGATTACGAAGGTCATCAGTTTCGGATCGCCGCGGACGAAAACTCCCTGCTCGATTCCGGCGCGGATGATGTCCGTGAACATCTGCTCGTAGCGCCGTCCCAGGGTCCGGATGCGCTTTCGATTTTCCGGGCTGAGCGACACCGGATCCGGGAGCATCGGCTCGTAACGCTCCTCCTTGTGGAAGATTCGGGCGACGATGCTTGCGATCGCGTTGCGCAGGGCGGTCTCCGGATCCTCGCGCGCCATCGGCGCGAACGGCGCGAGCCGCTCGATCGCCCGGCTGACCGCATCGATGCGGATCTCGGTGAAGATTTCCTCCTTGCCGCGGAAGTAATGGTAGATGTGCGATTTGGCGAGCCCGCACTCGCGCGCGATCTCGTCCATGTTGGTCGCGTCGTATCCCGCCCGCGCGAAGGCGCGCGCCGCTCCGGTCAGGATTTCGCGGCGGCGCTCCGCGGCCCGCGCTACGTCGCGGACGCGGTAACCGCGCAGGCCGATCGGATGGGGCTCGGATGCGGCGGAGGATTTGGGTTTTGCCTGTTGTGACGCCATCGGGGGTTTGTTTTCGCGCGCGGGCCTGCTCCTTGACAGAACTCGGAATTTTCGAATAACTATTCCTAAAACAATTGGTCCAGACAATGCAAGCGCAACCGCCGGCCACCGTCAACTCCGCCGCCGCCCGCCACGGAATTATGCGCATCCCAAAGCCTGGAGCACAATGTTACCTGAGAATGTTATCAAGCGCCGCGCCATCCGCCGCCGGCGCGAAAGGATGAGGCTTATGGCTCGAAAAGGAAAACAGGCAAACATCAGCTCGGTGTTCGAAAGAATCCGCTACGAAACTCCCGCGCCCCACGTCGCCCGCGTGACGCTCGCGCGCGCCGAGCAGCGCAACGCCCAGGACCGAAAGATGCTCTACGAGCTCGACCGCGCGTTCCGGATCGCGGTCGCCGACGACGACGTCAAAGTCATCATCATCGCCGCCGATGGCCCGCATTTTTCCTCCGGCCACGACCTCAACGATCGCGCCGATCTGAACGAGTTCGACACCGTTAGCCTGTGGGGCGGATTCGACGAAGAAGGACAGGCCGGCATGATGAACGGCGAAGAGGAAATCTATCTCGGGTTCTGCTGGCGATGGCGCAATCTGCCCAAGCCCACTATCGCGCAGGTCCAGGGAAAGGTTATCGCCGGCGGCCTGATGCTGGTATGGCCGTTCGATATCGTGGTGGCGAGCGACGACGCGACCTTTTCGGACCCGGTGGTCGCGTTCGGCGTGAACGGCCACGAGTTCTTCACCCACGCCTGGGAGCTCGGTGCGCGCAAGGCCAAGGAGATGCTGTTCACGGGCGCGGCCTTCACCGCCGAGGAATGCCATCGGATGGGCATGGTCAATATGGTCGTGCCGCGAGCGCAGCTCGAGTCGGCAACGCTGGAACTCGCCCAGCGAATCGCGCGCCGTCCGATGGTCGGGCTTCGTCTCGCCAAGATGGCGGTGAATCAGAGCCTCGATGCGCAGGGGCAGTGGACGGCGATCCAGGCGGCATTTTCCCTTCATCACGTCGGACACGCCAACGCGAGAGCCAAATACGGCTACCCGGTTGAACCTTCCGGCGCGGAATTGATTCGCAACGAAGCCAAGGGCCGCAAGGCTTGAGGAGCAAACATCCATGGAACGCACCTATGTCGTAACGGGCGCGGCGTCCGGAATCGGCGCGGCAACCGCGCGTTATCTTCGCGAACGCGGCGGACGAGTAATCGGAAGCGATTTGCGCGACGCGGAAGTGATCGCGGATCTCGTGACCGCCGAGGGACGCGCGGCGCTGGTCGATGGCGTGAAGCGGCTTTCGGGCGGGAAAATCGACGCGATCCTCGCGATCGCGGGCGGCGGCGCCGCCGAGTATACCCCGTCGCTGAATTTCTTTGGCGCGGTGGCCACGCTTGACGGCCTGCGCCCGCTTCTGCAGGGCAGTCCCGCGCCGCGCGCGGTGGCGGTTTCTTCCATCGGCTCCCTGATGCCCGGCGATCAGGGCCTGGCCGAGATCTGCCTCAGGATGGACGAGGTGGCGGTGATCGCCGCCGCGCGGGACGCACTCGCCGCCGGCAGAACCATCCTCGATCTCTATCAATGCGCGAAGTACGCGTTGAACTGCTGGTGCCGAAGAGCGGCGGCGACGCCGCAGTGGGCCGGAGAGGGCATCACGCTGAATGTGATCGCGCCCGGATTCATCGACACGCCCGCGGCGGCATACATCCTTTCAAATCCCGACCTTCGCGAGGCGATGGGACAGATGGTGCCGATGCGGGGGGCTTATCCCGGCCGCGCCGACGAGCTCGCCGCCATCCTGGCCTGGTGCGTGAGTCCTGAAAATTCGCTCATGACCGGCCAGATCCTGTTTGTTGACGGGGGTTATGAGTGTTCGCAGCGCGGAGAGGCAACCTGGTGAGCGATGACTTGGCGTCAAGGCGTCCGCCGCTTACGCTTTCAGCCAACATTCTATACGGGATAGGGTCGGTCGCCTTCGGGGTGCATCAGGCCACCCTGACCTCCGCGCTGATGCTGTTTTTCAACCAGGTGGTGGGGCTGCCGGCGGCATGGGTGGGCGGTGCGATGATGGTGACGCTGATCGCCGATGCGATCTGCGATCCGCTGATCGGCGAATGGTCGGACCACACGCGCTCGCGATGGGGCCGGCGCCATCCTTTCATGTATGCCGCGGCGCTTCCCGCCGCGACCGCATTCTATTTCCTTTTCAATCCTCCGGCGGGATGGTCGGCGACGCATCTGCTGGTTTACCTGGCCGTGATGCTGGTGGCGGTGCGCGTGCTGCTGAGCCTGTATGAAGTGCCAAGCTCCGCGCTCGGGCCGGAGCTGACCCTCGACTACGATCAGCGCACCAGCCTGATGAGCTCGCGGTTCTTTTTCGGAACGGTGGGCGGGGCGGGGACGTCGATACTCGCGCTCCAGGTTTTCCTGCGCAAGGATGCGGCTCATCCGCTCGGATTGCTCAATCGCGCGGGCTACGGCGAGATGGCGCTGGTCGCCAGCGGCACGATTTTCCTCTCGATCATCATCTCGTGTCTCGGCACCCATCGTTTCATCGCGGCGGTCGTGCACGAGCCTCCGGTGCGGGCGAGCTGGCGGGAGAAGGCGAGAGAAGTCGGCGCGACGCTGGCGAATCGATCGTTTCTCGCCCTGACGATTTCGGGAGTGGTCGGCGCGATTTCCACCGGAATACGGCAGGGACTCGATTTCTATATCTCGGCGTATTTCTTCGCGCTAACGCCCGCGCAGATGTCTTATCTGGCGATGGCGGCGCTGGTCGCCGCGTTTGCGGGCGTTTTCCTGGCGCCGGCGCTCTCGCGGCGGTTCGGAAAGAAGCCCGCGATGATCGGCGTGTTCTTCGCCTCGCTGTTCGCGTCGATTACGCCGATCGCGCTGCGCCTGATCGGAATCGCGCCGCCCAACGGCACCGCGGCCCTGTTTACCCTGGTGCTCGCGTTCACGTTTGTCGCCGCGACGCTCGGGCTCAGCGGATTCATCCTGGTGAGTTCGATGATGGCTGACGTGGTGGAGGATGCGGCGGTAGCGACCGGGCAGCGCTCGGAAGGGCTGCTGTTCGCCGCCCACGGGCTCATCGCGAAATGTGTCACGGGAGTCGGCACCTTCTTTTCCGGACTGATTCTCGCTTGGGTCAGCTTTCCCCAGCATGCGACACCCGGGCAGGTGGACCCTAAGATCCTTCATCACCTCGGCGCGGTGTTCGTGCCGGTGGTCGCTACGTTCAGCGCGATAGCGATTGCGGTACTGATGCTCTACGACATCGACCGCTCCAGGCATCAAAGAAATATAGAGCGGCTGGAAGGGGAGCGCGCGCCCGATTCGAGAGCGGCTTCGGCTTGATAAACGCGCACCACATTCCGGGAATCGGACGAATTGATTCGGGGTACGCGATGCCTGGCGGCGCGGATCCTCCACATAGGGCGAAACGCGGCGGGCGCTTCCGTCAGTTCGATCCTTGCTCGCGGCCCAAAAGCGATGCGAGTTCCTTCTGCTTGGCTTGCAGGATGTTCATCAAGGCGTCGAAGCCTTGATTATCGATCACCCGGTTGAACTGGCCCCGGTAGTTGCTGACCATGCTGACTGAATCGATCGATACGTCGTACACCTTCCAGCCCGGGCCCTCGCGTTCGAGCTCGAAGTCGAGCCTAATCGGCTCTTCGTCGGTCTGAAGCACCAGGGTCTGAACCTCGGCGCGTGCGGGACCGTCCATCGTCTCGCGAACATACTGGAAAGTGAGGCGCACAAAGCCTTGAATCTTGTTCAGATAGGCATCTTCGATGAACGCGGTAAACAACCGGACATACTGGCGCCGCTGAGAGTCGGATAGATCGCGCCAATGATCGCCTAGAGCGGAGCGCGCCATGTTGTCGAAATCGAGATGCGCTTGCGCGAGATCGCGAAGAGCTTCGCGGCGCTTCTCGACCGAGAGTCCGGGCGCCTGCAGGATGCTCGTTGCCTGATTCAGCACCGACTGAACTACCGCCATCGGCGTCTGCGGCGCCGCGCCATAAGCGGGGCCGATCAGGCGATTCGCTCGCGGGAAAAGCGAGGCGAGGATCGCCGCAATGAGCACGATGCCGCATACTGGCGCCTTGCTTCGACACCGCGAGTCATCCGCATGCGTCGCACACCCCATCTTTGGCGCTCCTGACGAGGATCGTAACACTCAAGGAGGGGACGAAACATGAAGAGGCTGCCCGGCTGCACGGAAAGCCGCGCCCACCGGGAGTGTCCGCAATTTCATGATGCTCTACCGGACAGTTTACTCGTTTTTCCGGCTTGTTTCCCGACCGGAAGATCCGGGCGTGCCGCGCTGAAGCCTGCGCGTGCTCCCTTGTGAAAATGCCAGTTCCACTTGGTTTTCGCCGGGATGGATGCCGGACCGTGGGCGATTAGCGCGGCGCCATCATGCGGAGAAATTCCGCGCGCGAATCGTAGTCGTCGATGAAGGTCGTCATCATGATTTCGCGGGTTTGAAAATCGCGCGCCAGACGCTCGAGGATGCGCCGGCAATCGGCCGGGCTTCCGACCACGTTGCTCGGCAGGCATCCGCCCTGAACAAGATCGCGATGGATTCGGCAGGCGGTTGCCGACGTCCGCGCGCACAGGACCGAAACCGCCAGGATGCGTTCGTCGCCGATGCGCGCGCGGCGATATTGCTTCATGATCCGCGCGCCGTACTCGGCCGAGCATCCAAACACCATCGTGAATCCGTATCGGCATCGCTCGGCGAGCGCCAGATTCAGGCTGTATTCGCTGGATCCGAGAATCCACAAGGGCGGCGGCTTGATTCCCGATGCTTGCCATCGCCGCTCCGATTCCGAACGACCGGCCCGCCTGCCCTCTTTAAGGAAGGCCGCCAGGGCTCCAACCTTGCGCGCGTAACTTGCCCACGAGAGTTCATCTATGTTGCCATCGACCAGCGCCACCGCGGTCGCATCGTCGGTGCCCCCCGGTCCGTGACAGATTCCCAGGTCGATTCGGCCGGGGAACATCGCCGCAAGCGTCATGAAGCTCTCGGCGACCTTGAGCGGGCTTTGATAGCGCAGCAGAATTCCGCCCGCGCCGACCCGGATTCGTTTCGTGGCCGCCGCGATCATCGGGATTAGAACTTCGGGGCTCGCCTGGGCGGCATCGCTGGTATGGTGCTCGGCGATCCAGTAGCGCGAATAGCCGAGCTCCTCGGCGAGGGATGCGAGCCGGACCGAGTTGCGCAAAGCCTCGCGCGCCGATGCGCCATGCGGGCGTTTGCACAGATCGAGCACGCTGAGGCAAAGGCGTTTGCTATCGGCTTGTCGAGGCATTGGTCACACGATGAGAACGTCGCATCGAAGGTGGCAATACGGAAATCGGATCGAACAACAGCGGCGGTCCGGCGGATACGGGCGACATCGACGCTCGAAGCCACAGATGCACGACGCCGGCGCCTCCCACCATCAGATCGGCGGTGGGCATGTAAGGATCCTCGGCCAGCCATAGCGATGCGTCGGCGGCGGGGCGGCGGCGCAGATTCGCGATCACATCCAGCACGTCCGCGACGCGCGCGCTCCACTGCGGATCGGGCAGCAACCGAGCCGCTTCGAGATAGACTTCCCCGACGCCGGCGAGTCCGTGGCATTGGCTAAGATTCGGTTGCATCAGTTCATCGCGGCGCAGTCGCAGGGCGCGCCGCGCGTAATTTGCATAGCGCCGTTCGCCGGTCTGTTCGTAGAGCCTGAGCAGGAGCAGAGCGATTCCGGCCGAGCCGTGACACCACCATCGCCACAATTCCGGCGAGCTGTCGCTGTACGGCCATCCGAGCGCGCTGCCGACAGCAGTCGCCTTGCGTATCACCCACTCGGCGCCGCGCATCCAGGCGCGATCGGCGCGAGGATCGCGATAGCGGCGCGCATATTCGGCCAGGAAGTACGCGATTCCGCTCACTCCGTGCGCGAATCCGGTGAAGGTCAGCCCCGAGATTCCATCCACGCCGTCCGGGATGACCCAGGAACCATCGCGGCGCTGGGTGTCGATCAGGTACTCGGCGCAGCGATCGGCCAGAGCGGCCAGCGAGGGGTCATCAAGCCTGTCGCCGCAGTAGAGCGCCGCGATTCCCTGGCCGGCTGCACCGTGAGTCAGGTCGGGCCAATCGAGCGGCCCCGCCAGCGCGCTTTTGAGAAATGAATTGGCCTCGGCGGTTCGATCGATGAGTCCGCCGGCGATCGCCTCGCCGATCGCGACGGCGACGCCGGCTTCGCCGAAATGAAGTCCGGGCATTCCGCTGTCGGGCGCCGGTTCGCCGGCAAGGAGCCATCGCGCGGCCTTTCGCGCGCGAGTGGTCGCGGATCGCGAGCGATATCCGAATCGCGCAAGTCGTCCGAGGAGATAAAGCACGCCCGCGACGCCGCGATTGGCGCTGCGGCGCAATTCATAGCGCCGCACCGCTTCGATCGCGGCGCCGTGCTGTTCGTTGCCGAACGCGGGCGAGAGCCAGAGCCGTCTTGCGGAATCGACGGGAGCGAATGCAATCAACCCTCTCAAGCCTTGCGCCACCATCAGCGCGCGCGGACTCGCCGTGCGCATCGGCTGGAAGGAATTTCCCTTGCCGACATTCGCCGCGCTCACTTCGAGGGCCTTGCGCACTGCCGCCGGCGCCGGACGATCATTCGGAATCGGCGAGAGACAGCGGACGGCAAGATCGACGAGCCCGCGCTCGCCCGCGAGCATCGACCATTGCCGCCGCCCGCGCGCGAGGTCGGCAAACATCAGGCGGCGCGGATCGATTCCGGTAAGCATCAAGAGGATGAGGGCGCCGATCGCGTAAACGTCGTCGGCGAACGACGGCGGACGGCGCGCCTGCTGGGCGGGCGACATGAATCCCGGCGTTCCAAGCCCAAATGCCGGCGCCGGATCGTCGATTCGATGGGCGAGCTCGAAGTCCAGCAGGACCACGCGCCCGCCGCTTGCGACCAGGATGTTGTCGCCGTTGAGATCGCGATGGATGAAGCCGGCGCGATGCATCCGCTCGACCGCTTCGACCGCCTCGATCAGATATTCGAGCAGTTGCCGGCGATAAGTCCGCGGCAGTGCGGTCCAGGGCCGGTTGTGCATCCGGCGCCCGATCACGTTCAACAAAGTGTTGCCTGCGATAAACTCGATCGGAAGATAGCCGTGTCCGTCAGCCTCGAAGTAGCTATCGACCTTCGGGCAGGGGACGATGCCCGCAAGACTTCGATGGACCTGCTCCTGATGCCGCAGGCGGGAGCGCATGTCGCGCCCGTATTCATCGGAAAGGCACCACTGCCGCCCCTGCTTCAGGATCCAGATGCCGATTTTGTCCTGGCGCCGCAGGTCCAGCGCGCGAAAGACAGAGCCCTTCGGATGGGCCTTCAGCACTTCGAGCACCAGGTAGCCCGGACCGAAGAGGCTGGTGCGGCGGCCGTTCATGCGGGCGGGGTCGGGGTCCAAGGCAGGCGCGGGATTTTCCGCCAGATGAGAAAACGGGTTTGCGATACCCTCCGGCACCGAGAACGGAACTTCGTAGGTATCTCTGCGCAGGTTGCCTTCGGGGTCGCGGATATATAGCGCCTGCTGCCCCAGCCGATCGCGGGTCGCGACGGGATTGAACGCGCCGTAGCGCGCATAGACCACGTCACCCAGACGCAGGTCGGTCGTGATCACCGGCCCGTGAAACCCCCTTGTGATCGCGATCAGCCGCTCGGCAAGGCGGCGCGCGTCCGAATCCGAATCGGGATAGATGGTCAGAAATTTTCCGACCTGCGTGATTCCGAGGCTGCCCTCGTTCAACTGCGCCAGCAGATCGGAATCCTGAATTACCTTGAAGGGGACCTTCGCGGTCTTGAGCGCGGGGACGACGCGCGCGAGCAGATCGGCGGCTTCGGTTTGAACGGAAGAGAGGTGAAGCTTCCAGCCCTGGCTCGTCCGCGCGGAACCCGCCATCACCCACGGGTAGCGAAGCGCTACCCCGAGAGCGTGGTCCGCCAGGATCGCATCGTAACGCGTCGCCACTGCGAAGCCCGGTGCATCCCTATCGAGAGGCCGCCGCATCGCGCGGGACGCGCCGGCCGATGTATTTGGCGGCGCTTACCGGGATGACAGCACCTTGCGGGCGGCGGCGCCGCGCGCCGCGCCTACGGCCCCGGCGGTTCGCACGCCGCCTCCCACCAGGATCGAGCCCGGAGTTTCGACCTCGGACCCCGGCAACTCCTTGTCGGTCGTCTTTCCGCAACTGCTCGCGCAGGTCGGGCCGCAACTGCTCGCGCAGGTTTGATCGCAGCTAAGCGCGCCGCAGGTAGTGCCGCAACTCCCGGAGCCACAGGTCGGATCGCCGCAGGTGCTGCCTTTTCCGATGATTAGCTGGATGACGTTCTCCGGCCGGATCGCCAGCAACCGCGCCTTGGCCTGGCGGCTCAGGAAGGGAACCTTGGAAAGCGTTTTCTCGGGATCGAAGACGAGCTGATGAAAAAACTTCGGGTCTTTGCGGGCGCGCTCCATCAGAAGAACCAGCGGATCCTTGGCTGCACGTGCGGGCATATTCCGTCTCCTGGCTCAAAAATTCGGCGTGAGTTGCCGTTTGCAATCTCCGGGGCCAGCTAGGCTTCTAGACGAAAGCCACCGTAGCGGCAAGCTTTGCCGGCATGACTCGCGTGCATGCGGCAATTCCGCCTGCGCCCGCGCACGAAGATGAAAGCCGCGCCATCGGACGCCATGAGATGCCAAGCCGGGCGCCTTGCTACTTATTGTAGCGTTTCTAGCTCGATAGTTATGACGTTTCATCAACCGATAAACGAGCCGCCCGAAGCCCCGCAAAACTCGGCCTTCATAACTTCGATCGAAGCGCAGGAAGGTCCGCGCTTCGAAATCAACATCCATCCAGGCGAAGGAGGAAGCCGTTATGCGTGCGAAACGATTGTGGCTGCGTGGCGCCCTCACGGCCGCGCTGGGAGCGGCACTGATACTCCCCGCTCACGCCGAGGGGCGAGGCGGAGACGAGGGTCATCACCGCGGACTGAACCGGGTCAACCACATAATTCTGTTGATGCAGGAGAATCATTCGTTCGACAACTATCTGGGCGTTCTGGCGCTTGCGCCCGGTTCTCCCTACCACGGAGGCAAATGCGAGCGCGGGGACCATCGATGCGTTGACGGACTAAGTTGTGCGCGAGACTCCAAGTCAGGCGCGTACCAGTGCGCGAACTCCAACCGCGACGACGACGGCAGTACCGTCTTCGCGTTTCACGCGACGGACTTCTGCGTCAACACCGACGTGAATCATGGCTGGGTCGGCACCCATCAGGAGGGCAACTTCAACAATCCCAACGACGGGCTCATCGCGAGCCCGAACGACGGGTTCGTGCTGGTGAATGACGCGAGCAACCAGAAGGACAGCGGCGAGAGCCCGACCGATGACGAGACGATGAGCTTTTACAACGAAAAGGACATCGCCTTCTACTATTCGCTGGCGGAAACGTTCGCCATCGACGACCGCTACTTCTGCTCGGTGCTGGGCCCCACGTTTCCGAACCGGTCCTTTGAGATGGCGGCGACCGCCTTCGGCCATCTGACGACCAGCGAGTTCGGGCCGCCGACCCCGGATGGCTACAAGCCGATCACGGGCACGATTTTCGATCTGCTCGACAGCCACGGCGTGTCGTGGATCGACTATTCGGAAGGAGGCCCCGGCGAAGCCGCCGCGTTCCGCAATGCGTCCGACCTGTCTCAGGCCCCGCACTTCGCGCCGCTTACTTCATTCATGGCGCAAGCTGCCGCGGGCAATCTGCCCTCGGTCGCGTTCATCGAACTGGCCAACAGCGAACATCCCGGAGGCGACATTCGCGCCGGCCAGCACGAAGTAGCTCAGGTGATCGCCGCGTTGCGCAACGGGCCCAACTGGAAAGATTCGATTCTGTTCCTTACCTACGATGAGCACGGCGGGTTTTACGATCACGTGGCGCCGGCGGCCGCGCCGCAGGGAGGAGCGCGCAACCCCGACGGCATCTCGCCGGGACAGTGCGCCGACAACTCCAACCCGCCGACGAGCCAGCAGCCTGGCAACGGAGCCAATTGCAAAATCAGCCAGTCGCAGGAAGCCCAGCTATGCTCCGGCTTCACGCCTGGCCGCCCGTTTCCGTCCGATTGCGCGGACTTCAATCAGCTCGGTTTTCGCGTCCCCTTCATAGCGGTATCGCCATTTTCGAAGCCGCACTACGTATCGCATACGGTGGGAGATCACACGTCGATGCTGGCGCTGATCGAGAAGCGCTTTCTGAGCAGCGGCGAGGGAGACGATGACGACCACGGCGGCATCGCGCATCTGACCGCGCGCGACGCGAATGCCAACACGCTCGAGGACATGTTCGACTTTGACGAAGCGCCGTCGAGAAACGCGGCAATCAATCCCGATCTCGCGCCGGCTCCGGCCGTACCCTGCGCTCCATGATGCCCGCCGAACCGGAGACTTGAATCCTGCTGGTAAAGGCAGAAGCGTCAGTTTCGATGGCCGCCGCGCCCGCGCGAACAAGCGGGCGCGGCGGCGCCTTAATCGGTTTCCATCGGCAGAGCTTCGTCTCTGGCCCACTCGCTCATCGACGCATCGTACAGATTCAAGTTGCGGTATCCGAGCTGGTGCAGGACGAACAAATCCAGGCTCGCGGCGATTCCACCGCCGCAGTAGCAGATCACGCTTTTGGATTTATCGTTGACGCCCGCCGCCGCGAACTTCGCCGCGGCCTCTTCGAGCGGCCTGAGCGCCCGGGTCCTGGGATCGATCAGAGCGCTGTACGGGACGTTGACGCTGCCGGGAATCCTGCCCGGGCGGCCGTAGTGGCTCGGGCCTTTGCCGCTGTGGAGTTCTGACGGCAGCGCGTTAATGGTCACCGTCGCCGGATCACCGATCGCCGCGCGAACGCGATCCTTGCCGACGAACATCCCGGCTGCCGGCCGCGGGGTAAACACCGCGGGCGCGTAGCGGCAGGGCGCGGAGGAAACCGGCCTGCCCTCCGCCTTCCATTTCTCCCATCCTCCGTCCAGGACGGACGCATTGGTGAATCCGAACTCGCGCAGCATCCACCATACCCGCGTCGCCCACATCATCGCGCCCGCGCAATACAAGACGACCTTCGAGCGGTCGCCCACGCCATGACGGGACATCGCCGCGGCGAAGTCCTCGGCCTTGGGAAGCATAAAGCGCAGCTTGACGGTGTTGTCGGACAACTCGCCCTGGAGATCGAGAAAGCCCGCCCCTGGGATGTGGGCGGCATCGTAGTCAGCGCGGCCGCTGACGATCGTGTAAGGCGCGTTGGTGCCCGCCTCGGCGGGACGCAGATGCGTGGTGCAATCGAAGATCCTGAGTTCGGGGTCATCGAGATGCGCTGCCAGCCATTCGGTCTGGACGAGCGCGTCCGGATCGCGGGGTGCGAAAGTCTGCTCCGCCATTGGTTTGCTCCAGAGTCTGTCGCTCAATCTTTGGCGAGTATCTCCCACGGCTTGGAGGATTGTCCATGCCGGCGCGCCGATGAAGCCCGCGCGGGTGTCACTCGATCACAATCCATGTCGGGGCGTGATCGCTTGCCTTTTCCCATCCGCGGATCTCCCGGTCCACGCCCGCATCGACCAGGCGCGCCGTGGCGGCCGGATTGAGAAGCAGATGATCGATGCGCAAGCCCGCATCGCGCTCGAAGTGATTGCGGAAATAGTCCCAGAAGGTATAGATGCGTTTTTCGGGATGCACTTTGCGCAGCGCGTCGGTCCATCCCAGACCCACCAGGCGCGAAAACGCCTCCCTCGTCTCGGGCCGGAACAGGGCATCATCGACCCACTGCTCCGGCTTGTACACGTCGAACTCGGTCGGGATGACGTTGTAGTCGCCGGCAAGAACCACGGCATTGCTGGATGCGACCAGTTCCGCGGAGTGCCTGATCAGCCGCTCCAGCCATCGGAGCTTGTAGTCGAATTTGGGACCGGGAGCGGGATTTCCGTTGGGAAGATAAAGGCATCCGACCAGGACGCCATCGACGGTGCCTTCGATGTAGCGGCTGTGGAGGTCGTCGGGATCGCCGGGCAGCGCGCGGCGATGCTCGATCGGATCGCTGCCGCGCGCGAGAATCGCGACGCCGTTCCAGCTCTTCTGGCCGTGCCAGATAACGCCGTAGCCCGCATCGCGGATCGGCGCCTCGGGAAATTTTTCCTGCGGCGCCTTCAATTCCTGCAGACAGGCGACATCGGGCTTGTTTTGCGCAAGCCAGCGCAGGAGCGAGGGGAGGCGGGCGCCGATGCCGTTTACGTTGAACGTCGCGATTTTCATACCGCTACAGTCTGCCCCATTCCCTCGGATGGGTTAAATCGCCATCGGAGGCCGCCGAAGCTGGCGGCGCAAAGGACCCAAAAAGTGCTTGGCTTGTGCGCGATTGATTCGCTAGCGTGCGTGGCGCGCGCTGCTTCGCGCCGGAGGAAATAGCCGTGCAGGTCAGCAAAGACTCGATCGATCTGGGAATTGTCGTGAGCGATGAAAAAGCGGCGCTGGCTTTCTATCGCGACGGACTTGGACTGGAATGGGAGGGAGAGTTGCCGCTTCCGGGCGGACGGATGTACCGGCTCAAGTGCGGAACCACGGTCATCAAGCTGGTGAAGCTGGATAAGACCCCCGAGGCAAAACCGGCGGCCGGTGGGCCGATGCGCGGGCTGGGGCTCCGCTATTTCACGATCTCGGTGCCGGACATTCGCGGGCTGGTCGCGGGGCTCGAGGCCAAAGGTATCCGTCCCTCCGTACCTGTCACGGAATTTCGACCGGGAGTTACGATTGCGATGGTTACCGACCCGGACGGAAACACGGTCGAGTTTCTTCAGAACACTCCCGTGAAGTAACGCAATCCGCCTTCAGTCCTCGGCGGGCGCATCCGGAACGCAAACGAACCACCGGGGATGCCGGGTTTCGCCGGGCATCGCCGCGCGCCTCGTGCGCAGCCTTGCGTTTTGGCGGCGCTCGGTGCGATACATCCCATTAGCAAACCTGACACGAACCAGCAGCCTTCACTAAACCATCTGGAGGGACTTGCAATGGAAATGCGCGTGATTTCGGCCGATTCTCACATGATGGAGCCCGCCGATCTCTGGGAAACGCGGCTTGACCGCAAATTTCGCGACCATGCGCCCAAGGTCGTAAAGAGCGAAAGCGGCAAGGGCTATCTGTTCATTGCTCCCGGTGTGCGCCCCTTTCCCGTTGCCGGCGGATTCGGAATCGGAAAGAGCGGCGAGGAGCTGAAGGAACATCTCAAGAAGGGCTACGAGGCCGCACGGCCGAGCGGATGGGACCCGGCCGAGCGAATCAAGGACCAGGATATCGACGGCGTGCAGGCGGAGGTGATCTACACGACGCTGGGGATGCCGCTGTTCGGGCTCGATGACGACGACCTGAGGCGCGCGTGCTTCGCGGTGTACAACGATTGGGTTGCCGAGTTTCGCGCTTACAACCCCCGCCGGCTTCATCCGATCGCCCTCATCTCTCTCGACGACATCCCGCTCGCCGTCAAGGAACTGGAGCGATGCGCGAAGATGGGGCTCAAGGGCGGGATGATCTGGGGCGTCCCGCCGGAAGACAAGCCCTATTTCAGCGACCTCTACGATCCGTTCTGGGCGGCGGCGCAGGAACTCAAGATGCCGCTGTCGCTGCACGTGATCACACAGCGCGACCAGAAGGGCCGCCGCAGCGAAAAGAACGGCGAGAGGCGCGAGGAGAACAACCAGGTCCTCCTCGGCGGCATCAAGATGCTGCTGGGAACGATGCAGCCGGTGTACCAGGTGCAGCGGACGCTCTCGAGCTTCATCTTCGGCAAGGTCTTCGAGCGCTTTCCGGAACTCCGAATCGTGTCGGCGGAAAACGACACCGGATGGATCGCGCATTTCATGTATCGCAGCGATCACATGTACGAGAAGTTCGGGACGATGCGCGAAGAGACCCGGCTCAGGATGAAGCCGTCGGAGTATGTGCGCCGCAATATCTGGGCGACCTTCCAGGATGACGCGATCGGGCCGATGACTTACAAATTCTTCGGCGAAGACAACTACATGTGGGCGTCGGACTTTCCCCACACCGATTCCACCTGGCCGAATTCGCTCAAGGTGATCCGGCACGATTTCGAGGGTGTGCCCGAAAACGTGACGCGGAAGATCGTCTGCGACAACGCGGCGAAGCTCTACCATATCGAGTTGAACTGACGACGGAACAAAATCGCGCGCGGCGAGGAGGTTCGCCGCGCGCGGAATTACCAGAAAGGCAGGCCACGATGAAGGGGATTTCGCACGTCGCAATCGGAGTGAGCGACATGGCGCGCTCTCTGCCTTTCTATCGCGATTTGCTGGGACTCGAGGTGATGCTCGACACGGAAGAGAAGGTCGGATCGGGCTCGCGCCATGCGGTCTATATGCGATGGGGGCGGGACGGGGGTTTTCTCGTGCTCTCGCAGCAATTGGGGCGCGACCCCTCCGGCAAACCCTTGCGGCTCCATCAGGTCGGCCTTCATCACTTCGCCTTCTGGGTCGACGATCTCGAGGCTCGGGTCGAAAAGCTCAAGCGCGCGGGCGTCAGGATTATCGTGCCGCCTTACGCCGCCGATACGATCGCCTACGGGGAAAAATCGGGAGGAAAGGTTCTCACCTGCCTGTTCGAGGACCCCGACGGAACCATCCTGCAGTTCGATCAAAGGATTGGATAGGCAGGCGGGATGTACCCGCCCGCCGAGCGGCGGTGACGAAGCGTGATTTGCTGGAAAGGCTTGGCGGTTCCAGCGCCAAACCGGAGTGAGGTCGTATGACCGAAGGAATACTTGCCGGGCTCAAGGTTATCGATTGCGCCACCTATGTTGCGGGACCTGCCGCCGCAACCATCCTGTCGGATTTCGGCGCCGACGTGATCAAAATCGAGCGGCCGCCGGATGGCGACCTGTGGCGCACGTTCTCCTCAGTTCCCGGATATCCCAGCACCGACTTCCACTACACCTGGCTTCTTACCAGCCGCAACAAGCGCAGCATCGTGCTCGATCTCACCCGCGAAGCCGGCCGCATCGCGCTCTTGAAGCTCGCCGCGGGCGCGGATGTGTTCGTTACCAACTTCCAGCCATCGCTGCTCTCCCGGTTCCGGCTCACGTGGGAGGACCTCGAGCCCGTCAACCCGCGCCTGGTCTATGCGCTCATCACCGGGTATGGCGAAAAAGGCGAGGACGCGGATGCGCCGGCATACGATGGGCTCGCGTACTGGGCGCGATCGGGGTTGATGACCAGCGTCACCGGCGCGGACGGAACTCCCGCAGGGGCGCGGCCCGCAATGGGAGATCATCCGACGGCCGCCACGCTGTTCGGCGCGATCATGCTCGGGCTCTACCGCCGCGAACGAACCGGCAAGGGTTCCAAGGTCAGCACGTCGCTGATGGCGGCGGGGGCGTGGGCGAACAGCGTTGATATTCAAGCCAAACTGTGCGCCGCGCATTTTCCCGAGCGCAGGGCCGGGGGCCGCCCGATGAATCCGCTCATCGCCGCGTATCCGAGCAGCGACGGCCACGCGATGATCATCGCGCTGCTCGATCCCGAACGCGAGTACAGCCGGCTATGCGAAGCGCTGGGCGAGCCCGATCTTGCGCGGAGTCCTCTCTTTGCCACAGCACAAGCCCGCAAGGAGAACGCGGCCGAACTGCACGCCATCCTGATGTCGCAGTTCGAATCGAAGCCGCTCAGCCATTGGCGCGAGAAATTCCGCATCCACGACATCAAGTGGTCGCCGCTGCCAACGCTGGATGAGGCGGTGAGAGATCCACAGATGCGCGAGTGCGGCGCGATCATCAACTTCGATTACCCCGGGCAAGGAACAATCGAAACCGTGGATAGTCCCGTTTTCGTGGCCGACGCCGAAAAGCGCAGTCCTCGAGTGCCGCCGGGCTACGGGGCGCATACGCGCGAGGTCCTGAAGGAAGCCGGATACGGCGCGGCCGAGATCGAACAGTTGATCAGTTCCGGCGCGGCGGTCGCTCGCGACGCGAAGTGAGTCGTTCGCGACGCTATCGCGAAAAGAAGCAGTCCCTACTTCGACGGAGCCGGCGAGACGGCGAGAAAGTCCTCGTCAGGATCCATGCAGAAGCATCCAGGCCGAATCCATCCCGCGCACTTGAAGCCGGGGCCGGACGCCTTGCACTTCGGCTTTTTCAAGTAGGTATATTTGAAGGTGCACTGCTCGCCTTCTTCGTCGCATTCGCAGCCTGTACAGTCGCTCTTGGCCTTGTCAGCCTGCTTTGCGACATCGTCCTTGTATGCCTGCTGTGCGTTGGCTTCGGTGTCGCCGACGCCGGACGCCTTGACCTTCTTGAAAAACCGGTCCGGGCATTTGTGCCCGGCGTATGCGTTGCGAGCGACAGTCGAGGCAGCGACCGCGACGATTAGAACCATCGCCATCAGGAAGATGCGTTCGAGTTTTGCCATGATTTTCCCCGCTGAAAGTCCCCCACAGCTCGAACCGACTGAACGGATGGCGGATTAGTCCACGAAGAGCTTCTCAAGATCAAGCTCGCCCTGGTTTTGCGCGATTCGGCCCGGAGCGGCGCGACAGGACCATCGCGAAGGATGTGCGGCGGGTTCGACTTTGCTCGGCGCTACTTGATGCCCGCGAGCTCGGGGAACGCCCGCTTCAGCTTGAGCTTGATCGTCCGCATCGCGAACTCATTGAACGGCTTTACCACATAGGCGAAGACGCCTTCGTCCTTGAACTCGCGCTGCACGCTTTCATACGAGATGATGCTTACGACGATGATTTTCGTCGCCGGTGCTTCCTTTTTGATGATGCGCACGAGGGCCTTGCTGTCGAAGCCGTCCTTAACCGGCATCATCAGATCGAGAGTTACGATATCCGGCTTGAGTTCGCGGACCAGTGCCAGCGCGTCGGCCGCGTTTTCGGCCTCGCCGACGACTTTGCATCCGGCGTCGCGCAGGTGATAGGCGATGATGTGCCGCGCGGTCGGCGAGTCATCGACAATCAGAACGTTGACCGGCATTCCGCTAGTTTCCAGTTAGTTGACGATCGTTTCAATGGCGTCCTCACGCTGATTTGGAACGAATCAGGCCGCCAGTCAACTCCGCTCGATCTCTCCGGACGCCACCCACGCTCCCTCCGCGCGGCCTGACCGTATCGCGTGAGCGCTATCGCACTCAGCGGGCGCTTGCAACTTTGGTGTCAAACGGTCTTTCATCCCCGATAGCGCGAAGCCGTCGCGCGCGCGGAGGAACGCCATGGCATTCACCAGTATCACACTGGAGAAAAATGAACTCATCGGCACCCTTACCCTGAATCGGCCCGAGAAGTTGAACGCGATGACGCCGGCGCTGATCGCGGAGATGGGCGAGGCGCTTTCGCAGATCGAAGCCGATCCCGAGATCAAGGTCCTGATTATCCGGGGCGCCGGCCGGGCATTCTGCACGGGCTACGACCTCACGGTCGGATTGGGCGGCGGCGGATCGCGCTACACGCTGGATGACGACCAACGCTCGCTGCAGCGGTACGTCGAGCATTGGTTGAGGCTGCGCGATCTGCCGAAACCAGTCATTTCGATGGTTCACGGGTATTGCCTTGCGGGCGGAACTCAACTCGCCATCTCCACCGACATCATCTTCGTGGCGGAAAACGCCAGCATCGGATTCCCGTCTATTCCCGCGGGGGCAGGCTATGTAAGCGCATTCTGGAACTGGATGATCGGTCCGCATCGCACCAAGTACATGGCTTTCCTGCCCGGCAGCCGCATCAGCGGCAAGGAGGCGGAGGCGATTGGCTTCGCGACTCGGGCGTTCCCGCCCGAGCGGCTGGAAGAAGAGACCTACGAGTATGCGCGCAAGGTGGCCAGGGTCCCGGCGCAGAAGCTCCGTCTCGAGAAGATCGCAATCAACCGGGCGATGGATTTGCAGGGCTTCCGGACCGCGGTGCTCGCGGGCGCGGAATTCGACGCAATCTTCCATTTCGGCCCCGGCAACGAAGAGATTCGCGCCGTGCAGAAAGAGCGCGGACTGAAGGGCGCGATCCAGTGGTACGAGCGCAAGTAGATCGGCGCCGAAAGACAAGCGTGCGCCACCCTCGGCGTTCGCCGATCGGGCAAATCACGATGCCACGCTAACGCGCGGTCGATGGGTTCGGATGATTCGAGGGCTAGAGGAAAAGGGAAGGAGCGTCAGGTTGAAGCAACGATGCCGGCCAGAGCGGAACCGTTGCGGTAAACAGGCTTGCTCGCGAACCGTCTCTGCCTGAAACAGGCGCGCCCACTCAATCCTTCGAACCGCGAGCCGGCACTCGCCGCTGTTTCAGGAATTCCTCGATATCGTCATGGCGAAACCGCATTATTCGTCCGATCAGATGGCACGGCAGTTGGCCCGCCTTTACCATCCTGTAGATCGTCATTTCGTTGAGCTGCAGCAGATCCGCGAGCTGAGCTACCGTGTAGAACTCGCGCGAGCCGCTATGTCGGGTCTCCACCGCCTCCGAATTTTCCATTTGACGCATCTTGTGTGCCCCGTCTTCCGTCATCTCTGTCAGAATATCGACTCCTGTAGAGTTTTGGTGCCATTTGGCTAGCGATACACCGGCCTTGGCAGTTAATCAATACTTTGAACAACTCTCTTTAACTAGGAACTACAGTGGTGTCAGCGCAGGAAGGATAAACTAGAGAGAATATAACGATTCTCAAAAAAACTTCCCTAAACGGGCCAGGAGCTGTGGAAAAATCGTCACTTCCGGCTCAATCTTTGTAGCAGAAGGCAACATTTACCAACTCTTCGCCGCGTCTTTATTGAAACTCTAGCTCGAAGCCAAAACTCTCGCTACTGGCCGTTTCGAGAAACAAACAGACAGGCCTGTCCGAATCTCCCTGCGGATGATTCACCTCTGAGCGGCCGCGTCAGATGCCGCCCATGCACAGGTACTTCACTTCCAGATATTCCTCGATGCCATACTTTGAGCCCTCGCGCCCAATCCCGGATTGCTTCACTCCGCCGAAGGGAGCCACTTCGGTCGAGATGATTCCTTCGTTGATTCCGACCATCCCGTATTCGAGTGCTTCCGCGACGCGCCAGATGCGTCCGATGTCGCGGCTGTAGAAATAGCTGGCAAGTCCATACTCCGTATCATTCGCCATCCGTATCGCGTCGCGTTCGGTGGCGAAGCGGGTCAGCGCAGCGACGGGACCAAACGTTTCCTCCTTCATCAGCCTCGCGTCGATCGGCACGTCGAGCAAAAGCGTCGGCTCGAAAAAGGTTCCGCCGCGCGGGTGTCGCTTTCCGCCGATCGCAACGCGCGCGCCGCGACGGACCGCATCCGTCACATGGTCCTCAACTTTTTCGACCGCACGCATATCGATCAACGGACCGATCGTGACCCCCTGGTCCATGCCATCGCCCACGACCAGCTTTCCGATCGCATCGCACAGCCTTTTGGCGAAGTTGTCGAAGATTCCGTCCTGAACGAAGATGCGATTGGCGCATACGCAGGTCTGTCCGGCATTGCGGAACTTCGAAGCCATCACGCCCGCGACGGCCTTGTCGAGGTCCGCGTCGTCGAAGATTATGAAAGGCGCGTTGCCGCCGAGCTCCAGCGACATCTTCTTGACGGTCGGAGCGCACTGCTGCATCAGGATTCGGCCGACTTCGGTCGAGCCGGTGAAGGACAGCTTGCGCACGGCGGGGTTCTCGCACAGCTCGCGTCCGATCGCGATCTCGTCGCCGGTAACGACGTTGAGCACGCCGGCTGGAATCCCCGCGCGATCAGCGAGCTCGGCCAGCGCGAGTGCCGAGTACGGGGTTGCCGGCGCGGGCTTGATCACGATCGTGCATCCGGCGGCCAGCGCCGCACCCGCCTTGCGTGTGATCATCGCGTTGGGAAAATTCCACGGCGTGATCGCGGCGGTCACGCCGATCGGCTGCTTGATCGTGATGATGCGGCGGTCGCGAGTATTGGCTGGAATTATGTCGCCGTAAACCCGCCGCGCCTCTTCGGCAAACCATTCGATAAAGGCCGCGCCGTAGGCTATTTCACCGCGCGCTTCCGCCAGCGGCTTGCCCTGTTCCAGCGTGAGGATAGCGGCGAGATCTTCCTGATTTTGCACGCACAGCTCGAACCATCGGCGCAGCAGCGTCGAGCGCTCCCGCGCGCTGAGCGCCCGCCATCCGTCAAGCGCCGACTCGGCCGCCGCAATCGCACGCCGCGCTTCCGAAGCTCCCAGAACGGGCACCGTCCCGATTACGCGGCCATTGGCCGGGTTCCTTATGCTATCGACCGACCCGCTTTCGGCATCGATCCATCGTCCATCGACATAGCACTGGCGGCGGAACAATCGATCGTCGTGAAGCGCCATCGTGGGCTGACTCCTTCTGCTGCGGGATGCGCGAAACGCTGCCTTTTATCTTGCATCGCCGCGCCGATCATCGCGAGGTCCGCAACCCGGACGATGGAAACGGGATTCTCCAGGCGAAGCGCCGCGAATGATCGCGTGATCGGAACTCGCACGGTCCGATCCACGTAAACCGTATGGAGGACGGCGAGACTTGCCTGGCCTAACCGCGCAAGCCGGCAAGGCAGCCGGCACGTTCGAGGATCGGATCGATCGCGCGCTTGTCGGCGATCGCGGCGTACTTCTGGCGCAAAGCGGCAAGCGATTTCGCGTGATACTTCTGCGGCTTTTGCGTCCAGGGACGGCCCGCCAGCTCGACGGTAAATTCCTCGCGGCCGCTCGCGATCGCGGCCGCGTTCGCGATCGTCCATGGCATGAACAGCCGGCCCACCTGCCGCTCGAGCAGCGGCATCAGTGTAGGTTCGAGCTTGCTCCACGGCTCGAACTCACCTTCGGCCCGCGGCCACAGCATCCGATGAATCCACGCGAGCAAATTGGGCGCGCGACCTTCGATCAGCGCTCCGGGTGTCGGATCCGTCCACGCATTGTAGAGCTGCCCCCACATCGCAAAGTCGCCGAACGCGGGACGGCCGCCGAAGAGATAGGGGCGGCTGGAAAGATGCGTTTCGAGGATGGCGATGGTATCGCAGAACGACTCTTCGATTTGCGCCGCCGTCTGCGGGTTCGAGCCCACGAACCAGACCCTGCCGACCATGCGATCGCGCACCTGCGCGATGGCCGCGGAGATCTGCTGCTCGTTCGCCTCCGGCATCATCATCCGCGCGAGACGGCCCGCGGCGCTGAGCTGGTCAACCTCGCGCGCCCACCGGTAATGGAACATCCACTTGTTGCCCCATTCGTCGCCGAACTCTTCGATCAGCACGGAGATGAACGCGGCGGCGGGATCGGCGGGATGAATCGGCGGCTCGGGAAATTCGGCTTCGAGGCGCTCGATTATCGGAGTCGAGTCCTGAATTCCCTCGTTTGCGGGCGTCACCACCAGCGGCACGATCGGAAGCTTGGCGTATTTCTGGTACTCGCTCTGGGCGGCCGCATTGCGAGGCACCCACTGATGGGGAATTCGCTTGTACCTGAACCAGGAGCGAACCTTCACGGAATAGGGAGAGAGCTCCACCCCGAAGATACGGTAATTTTCCGCCATCGTTTATCCTCCGATACGGCTCAGCCGGCGGCGGTCACGATCGACCAGACCGATCTGCCGCGTTCGTTCAATATCATCTCACCGATTCGGCGGTTCCAAAACGCCGATGCCCCGTATTCGCCCCGCCACGACTGGATTCTGCGGGTGAAACGATGAAGCTGATATTCGCGCGCGAAGCCGATTGCCCCGTGAACCTGATGGCTCATGCGCGCGACCGCGCCGGCGGCATCGTTCGCGCGAGCCTTGGCGATCGCGCAGGCGAACAGGACGTTGCCGCCCTCGGCGATCGCGAGGCGGGCCTGCTGTGCGGCCACACGAGCCGACGCGACCTCGCCGGCGGCCGCTGCGATTTGATGCTGAATGGCCTGGAAGGCCCCGATCGGCCGGCCGAACTGCTTGCGCTGTCCGGCATACTCGACCGTCATTTCGAGAGCGCGCGCGGCCGCCTCCGCCAGTTGCAGCGCGCGCACCGCCGCGCATCGGCATAGCATGTACTCGCGATCGGCTCCGGCCGCACTTGCGATCGGCGCGGCGGCATCGAACTCGACCGTATCGCGCGGCTCTCCGGCCATGTTCACGCCGCGCGTCAGCTTTGCGGAGCGCGGATCGATAAAGAGCAGCGTGTCGCCGGCAACCGCTACGATGCCGACCGAGTCGCGCGCCCATGGCACGCGCTCGAGCCGTCCGCTCGCCTTGCCTCCCGAGAACGTTAGCTGTTCCGCGCCATTGAGGGCGGCCAGCGAAAGCGGCCCCGATGGCGCCTCGATCCCGTGGCGGGCAAGAAACCATCCGGCGAGCGCGGTCTCGGCTATCGGCAGCGGCGCCGCCGAAGCGGAAGCCGCGCGAATGACCGCGGCCTCGATTTCGAGGCCCTCGGCCGGATCGCCGCTTTCAGCGATCGCGGCAGGCTGAAGCAGGCCCTGCGCCTCGAGCCGGTTCCAGAGCGCCTCGGACCATTCGCCCGCCTCGGCGCTCTCGATCACTTCGGGAGTGAGTCCGTCCGCGATTGCGCGGCGAGCGGTCTCTTCAATCAATGCGATATCGCTCATCACCGTAACCCCAGGTCGCGCGCAATGATGCCGCGCAGTATTTCGCGGGTGCCGCCGCGAATCGAAAACGATGGCGCATGCAGCATCGCTTCGGCGAGCAGGCGGCGGAACTTGTCTTCGGACGTCGGATCCGCTTCGGGAGCGATCTCGCCAAGGATCTTCTCCGTGAGATCCTGCTCCAACAACGAACCCGTCTCCTTGACGAGTGCCGCCTCGAAGTTGGGCAGTTCGCCGCGCCCAAGCTGCGCCGCGATCGACATCGACATCCCGCGCAACGGCGCCAACCGCGAAATCAGCGACCCGATCAGAATTGCGGCTTCGGCCGACGGCTCGCGGCGCGCGCGCTCGACGAACGCTTCAAGCAACACGAACGACGAGAGGAACCTTTCGGGACCGCTGCGCTCGAAGGCAAGCTCGCTCATCACCTGGTCCCATCCCGCGCCTTCCTGCCCCAGGAGTGCATCGGCAGGCACGTGCACATCTTCGAACAACACCTCGTTGAAGTCGTGCGCGCCGGCCATATTGACGATCGGGCGAATCGAGAGGCCGGGCGAATCGAGCGGAACCAGGATCTGGCTCAAGCCCCGATGGCGAGCGGAGGCGTCTTCGCTCGTCCGGCAGAGCATCAGGATGTAATGCGAGCGATGCGCGTAAGTTGTCCAGATCTTGCGCCCGTTAATCACCCATCCGTCGCCCGTGCGGGTTGCGCGGGTCCGGACGCTGGCCAGGTCTGAGCCGCTGTCCGGCTCGCTCATTCCGATCGAGCAGTAACATTCCCCGCGCGCGATTGCGGGCAGGATGCGCTGGCGCTGCTCTTCGGTGCCGAACCGCAGCAACTGCGGTCCGGTCTGCCGGTCGGCGATCCAGTGGGCTGCGGCGGGAGCGCCGGCGGCCAGCAACTCCTCGACCACCACGTAGCGCTCAAGAGAGCTGCGTTCGTGCCCGCCGTAGCGTTTCGGCCAGGTCATCCCGATGTAACCAGCCTGGCCGAGCCGGCGGCTGAATGCGTCGTCAAAATGGCTCCAGCAGTCGGCGCGCGGCGTCGCCATTGCGGGATCGGCGGCGAGAAACTCGCGGATTTCGGCGCGAACCCGCTCCATCTCGGGAAAATTCATTCGAGCATCAAAATTGGGCGTCTTCATCCAGCCTCAAGCGCTCCCGGCTATTGAGCAGATTATGCAATCTGCCGCGAACCGCGGGGCGGGGTCAAATTCCTCCGCGTGGCGCCGGAGCTTGCGATCGAACCCAAAAATGCTCAGAGCGCGCGATCTCTTTCAAGGAGTGATCGGCTGTGCGCATGCGGCGGCGGGGAGAGGAACGGCACGACGATGCAAGGCCGTTGGACGAGTCCTGTCACTGCGCAGATGGCGGCAATGGGGTTGCTGCTGAAGGCCACAGTGTCCGGCTGGAGAGATGGAAACTGATTCCTTCCGCTTCATATCGCGTTCGCGCGATGGCTTCCGGAGCAATCGCGAAAAAGATCGTCCTCAACCCGAACATGCGGCGAAACCGCACCCTGAGACTCGCGCCTTTCTCATCCGGCTGATCCACATCGTGTGGTTGAAGTATGACAGTTGCTGAACAGCCTGTAGCTGAATCGAACACCTGCGTACACGCGAACAGGCAAAACCGGTGCCTCCTTCTCCGGTACGCGTTTTGCGGTGCGATGCCTTCGTATTGGAGTCCTAGGAGGAAAATATGAATTTGCCATCTCTTTCAGATGCCGGAACTGCGCACGGCCGAAGATGCTTCAAAGCGGCACTGGTCGCCGTCACGGCTCTGACCTTCATGACGCTGGCTGGCTATCGCGGAGCAGCTTTCGCCCAGACTCTGTTGCCGCAGGGAGCAGGAATGCCTCCGAGCGGAGTGCCGGGAGCTGCTTCCTTGAATGTGCATGTGCTGGAGCAGGCGGCCCCCGACGAATGCTTTTTCGGAATCGGGAGTCCGCTGAATCAGTTTCCCGCGAATTCCTGCCCTGCCGGAATGCCCAAGGTGAATCAGTCCTATGTGTGGGGGCTGGCGCAGTCGGGCGATACCTTGTGGTACGGGACGGCAGCCAATCCGCTTTGCGAGGTGTTGGCCGCGCTGTTCACGGCGGCGGGAATCACTCCGCCTGCCTTCGAAACTCCCTCCTATGTGTGCGAGTTTTCGCAGAGCAACTTTCTGGTGTCTCATCCGGAGGTTCCGCCCGCGTTGGGCGATTGGCGCCCGCCGGTTATCCATACCTTCGATCTCGCCACCGGGACTCTAGCGAACAAGACCCCCAACGATCCGCGCATCCAGCAGACGCTGGGGCTGCGGTCGGCCGTGGCCACCAAGAAGGTGATCATCCTGGGAGGGCCGGTGCTGGCTCCGTTGGGTGCGCCGCCAGGAGGAATCAACCTGTTCGCGTTTAACGCCAAGACCGGAGCGTACCTTGGATCGACCACTCTTCCTCAATACTCGGACATCCGCATCTGGACACAGCTCAAGAACGGGTTTTACGCCGGCGTCCAGAAATCCAACGGTACCGGTGCGATCCTGCGCTATCGCGGCAACGTGAAACATCCGTTCGAGTTTCAGGTGGTCGGCAATCTCGACAATGAAGCGTCCTATATTATCGCCCACGGCGGGAGGCTTTACGCGACCACCTGGCGCGATGTGAGTTCGCCGAGCAGCCCGATGTCGGGATTGTGGGTCAGCCCGAAGGCCGGAGCCGGAGGGCTTGGTCCCAACGTGGCCAACCGATGGACGAAAATCTTCAACGTGTCGCAGTACGAACCGGATCCGGTTACCGCATCTCTCACTCTGGGTGGAGCGGTTGGAGAAGAGGGGCCTTACCTTTATTTCGGCACGATGAGCGTCCCGATATCCGCGGCGCTCGCTCACTTCCGCACGTTCCCCTCAACGTTCAGTTCGCTGACCGATATCATCGCGACGATCATCAATTCGCAGCGCGCGATTGCGATCTTCCGATGCTGCAAAGCCGGGCCGAAGGGCTCTTTGTCCCCGGTCGAGCTCCTGTATGGCGACAGCGTGATGCCGGTGTACGATCCCACGAGCGGCAATTGGCAGACGGTTTCAAACAACATGAACGTCGAGCCGACCTTCGGTCCGGCCGGTTTCGGCAATCCGTTCAATACCTACACCTGGGCAATGGCGAGCTTTCAGGGCAGCCTCTACGTCGGCACCTTTGACTGGAGCTTCCTGGTTGCCGACTCGCTCGATGCGTTGCTCACCGCACTGGGCCTTAACGGCAGCGATATCATCACTACCATCACCCAGCTTCAGCAGGCCTTCAACCCGGGTCTCATTACCTTTGGCGCGGATTTGTGGAGATTCCCAAACGCCAATTCTCCGGCAGTCGTCGAAAGCCAGTTCGGAGTAGGCAACTTCCTGAACTACGGGATTCGCACGATGATCTCGTCACCGAGCGAGTTGTTCGCGGGAAGCGCCAATCCGATGAACCTGCGGACCGATCCGAGCAATCCTCCTCTCGGCGGGTTCGAATTGCTGGGCCTCACGCCGTAAGCTGGGGCGGTACGGATTGTTGCCGGGGCGGCCCGCGACCCATCGCGGGCCGCCCTTTTCTTTCCGCTCATGCAGATCGCAGATTTACAGATGAGATTGTGCCTTCGGCTTCGCGGAGGATGACCGATGCGAGTGTTCATCACGGGCGCGACCGGTTTCATCGGACGGCCGCTATGTACGCGGCTTACCGATGCGGGCCACGAGGCGGTCGCGTGGGTTCGCGACGAGAGCAGAGCGCGCGCGCTTCTGAATCCCTCCATCAAGCTCGTTTGCGCGCGCCATGGCGGGAGTATTCGCGACGAAATCGCGCTGGCCGACGCGGTGATTAATCTGGCGGGCGAGCCCGTGTTCGGCGCCAGATGGACGCCTGAGCGCAAGCGCGCGATCGTCGAAAGCCGCGTCAACCTCACGCGTGAAATCATCGAAGCGATCGCGGAAGCCTCAAAGCGCCCGACAGTCCTCGTTTCCGCGAGCGCGGTCGGCTACTACGGCGACTGCGGCGACCGCATCGTCGAGGACGATTCTCCCGTCGGACACGACTTTCTCGCCGCCGTATGCCGCGATTGGGAAGCTGCCGCGATGGAGGCGTGGGCGGGCGGAGTCAGAGTCTTCATTCCGCGTATCGGTATAGTCCTCGGCGCCGGGGGCGGCGCGCTTGCCGCAATGATGCTGCCATTCAGATTCGGTCTTGGCGGGCCTGTCGGATCGGGCCGCCAGTTTGTCCCATGGATACATCTTGACGATATGATCGCGATAATCATCGCGGCCGTCGACGATGGGCGCCTGGCCGGCCCGATGATCGCGGCAGCACCCAATCCCGTAACTAACGGCGATCTGGCGCACGCAATCGGAAGGGCGATGGGTCGGCCGAGTCTGATTCGGATGCCAGCCTTCTTGTTGAGGTTGGCTTTCGGCGAGGCGGCGATGGTGTTATGCGGGGGTCAGCGGGTCCGTCCCAGGAAACTTGAACAGGCTGGCTTTAGATGGCGCTACCCGACCATCGAGAGCGCCCTCGCCGCCATCCTGAAGCGCTGACGCCTCGATTTTAACTCGTAAAAGTTCCGCAAAATAAAGGCAAATTTATTTTAGCCGATTAATCAAATCGGCTTACTCAAAACTGTTGACTAAAACGGCGATAATGACGAGTATGGGCGGGTCAGAGAGATAGTCGAGTAATCCGATTAGATGAATCTGAATCTCGTCATGCTCGGTTTCGTTGTCGCCGCCCTGGTCGCTCTGACCGGAGTCGGTGGCGGCTCCCTGATGGCGCCCGCTCTCATCCTCGGATGCGGCATCGCCCCTCCCGTAGCCGTCGGAACGGACCTTATCTACGCCGCCGTCACCAAAGCCGGCGCGCTGTGGGTTTATGGGCGACAGGGGCGCGTGCGATGGCGGATTGCGATGCTGATGCTGGCAGGCAGTCTTCCTGCCGCCCTGGTTTCGAGCGTGACGCTATGGTCGGTGCGTAACGACATCGCCGCGCTCGATCGATTGGTCAGCATCGCGCTGGGGGTCGCGCTCTTTTTCAGCGCGATTGCAATCGCATTCCATGAGCGAATTCGAGATTTTACGATCTCACGCGCTGATCGGCAGCCGCGCATCGAGGCGATCGCCGGTTGGACCCGCAACCATCGCAACGGCCTGGCGATTGCCATCGGCGTCGTTGTGGGCGTGCTGGTAACCCTTTCGTCGGTTGGTGCAGGGGCGGTGGGCGTGGCCGCGCTGATGCTTTTGTTTCCGGCGATTAGCCCGGGCGAGATCGTCGGCACCGATATCGCCTACGGAGTCCTGCTGGCCGCTACCGCCGGTGCGGGACACTTCATGCTCCACAATGTGGATTTCACTCTGCTCGCAAGCCTGCTGATCGGAATGATTCCGGGAGTTTACGTGGGCGGCCTGTTTTCGGGCTCCTTGCCGGAAACGATGGTTCGGCGCCTGATCTCGCTTGCGCTCCTGGCAGTCGCGCTCAAACTGTTCGTGGTCTGACCTCAGAGTAAAAAAGGGGCAGAGCCTGACGGCCCTGCCCCTTCCAATATCTTGTGTCGCGCGCCACGGGCACGCGCATTGTCTTTCTACACGCGCTCGATCAACGTTCCGGTGCCGAGACCGCCCCCGCAGCACATCGTGATGATCGCGTGCTTGCCGCCCGATCGCTCGAGCTCGTTGACGGCCTTGGTCACCAATCCGCATCCGGTCGCGCCAAGCGGATGGCCGAGCGCGATGGCGCCGCCGTTGGGGTTCACTCGCTTCATGTCGGGTCCGAGTGTTTTCGCCCACGCAAGAACCACCGAGGCGAACGCCTCGTTTATCTCGAACACATCGATATCGCCGATATTGAGGCCCGCGCGCTTAAGCAGTTTGCGCGTGGCCGGAATCGGCCCCTCGAGCATCAGTACCGGGTCGCATCCAACCAAACACGCCTCGCGCACGCGCGCTCGCGGGCGGCATCCGAGTTCGCGCGCCTTCTCCGGCGTCATCAGCAGCACCGCGGCGGCGCCATCCGCAACCTGCGACGAAGAACCCGCCGTGTGAATGCCATCGGGACGGGCGACCGGCTTAAGCGCGGCGAGAGCTTCAAGGCTGGTTTGCCGCGGAACTTCATCGCGCGTGACGACGCGGGTTTCGCCCGATCGTTCGCCGCCCTCCTGGACAACAGGAACCTCGATCGGCACGAGCTGGGAATCGAAGCGGCCTTCGGAGATAGCGCGAGCGGCGCGAAGTTGAGATTCAAGCCCAAACCGATCGGTGTCGTCGCGAGTGATGCCGTATTTCGTCGCGATTCGCTCGGCGCCTTCGAACTGGCTGGTGAACTCGAAGTGTTCGCGATACTTGCGGGTAATCGGCTTGCCCATCCCCGCCTGTGCGCCCGCGATCGCATCCGAGCCGATCGGCAGCATGCTCATGTTTTCAACGCCGCACGCGAGCACGACATCCTCGGCGCCCGAGGCGATCATGCTTGCCGCCAGGTTGACGGCGAACTGGCTCGATCCGCACTGCGAATCGACCGTCGAGCAGGCCACATCGGGCGAGAGTCCGGCAGTCAACCACGCGGTCCGGGTGACGTTGAACGCCTGCGCGCCCACCTTGTTGATGCATCCGCCGATCACCTGGCCGACCAGTTCCGGCGCGACCTTCGCGCGCTTGAGGACTTCGGCTATCACCTGGGCGAGCATCTCGGTCGGATGGGCGTTTGAAAGAGCGCCCTTCTTTTTACCGATCGGGGACCGGCCCGCCTCGACAATTACGACATCTCGCATCGCTTTCCTCCGTCAAAAATCGAGCCGCGGCCCGATCTCAAGTTCTTCAAATCCGCAGTCTTCGCAGATTAGCGCAGAAGGGTAACCCGTGGGAAATCTGCGCAACCGGCACGACCCCGAGGATCACATGGCGCCTTTCATGTTACAACGGTCAACCGATTATGCCGCAGCCGAAACCGAGCGACCCAAATTCCGCAACCGCGGCCCGGGCCCTCGATCCAATCCTGGCGACAGTTCGCCGTTTTTGGGGGTATCAAAGCCTGCGTCCGCTGCAGGCCGAGGCGATTCGCGCCGGGCTTGACTGCCGCGATTCGCTGGTCGTGATGCCGACCGGGGGCGGCAAATCGCTTTGCTATCAGGCGCCGCCGGCGGTCGCAGGCCGCACCGATATCGTCGTCTCGCCGCTCATCGCCCTGATGAAGGATCAGGTGGATGCGCTCAGGGCATGCGGCTATCCGGCCGCGGCCCTGCACAGCGGAATGGATTTGGAAGAGCTGCGAAGGACCGAGCGCGAGATCGCGGCCGGCAAGCACCGTCTTATCTTTGTCGCTCCGGAGCGGCTGCTCACTCCCCGTTTTCTCGAACTCGCCGCCCGGCTGGGCGTATCGGCATTCGCGATCGACGAAGCTCATTGCATCAGCCAATGGGGCCACGACTTCCGGCCGGAATATCGGCAGCTCGCCGAGCTGAAGAACCATTTCAAAGGCGCGAGCCTTCATGCTTACACGGCGACCGCCACCGAGCGTGTGCGGCGCGATATTATCGAACAGCTCCGGCTCGAAAACGCCGCCATCCTGGTCGGCTCCTTCGATCGTCCCAATCTTGTCTATCGGGTGCTTCCAAAGCATGACGTCAATGCGCAGGTGGCCGAAACGCTCCGCCGCCATCGCGGAGAGGCAGCCATCGTCTATTGCATCTCACGCAAGGACACCGAGCAGATGGCCGCGTATCTGGCCGAACGCGGCATCCGCGCCGCCCACTATCACGCCGGGATGGATGCGGATGCGCGGCGCACAGCTCAGGACCGGTTTGCCGCTGAAGAAATCGAGGTTGTGGTCGCGACGGTGGCCTTCGGCATGGGCATCGACCGCAGCGACATCCGATGCGTGGTTCACGCGGGGATGCCGAAGTCGATCGAGGCGTATCAGCAGGAAACCGGACGCGCCGGGCGCGACGGCCTGCCCGCCGAGTGCGTGCTCTTCTACTCGGCCGCCGATGTGCTCCGATGGCATCGGCTTATCGAGCGCAGCGCGGAGGAGGCGGAGGTTCCCGCCGAGGTGGCCGAAAACGGGAAGCGGCTGCTGGAGGAGATGCGGCGGTTCGCGTCGGTCCTGCGATGCCGCCATGCGCAGCTCTCCGCCTACTTTGGCGAGGCTTATCCGGCGCCAAATTGCGGCGCCTGCGACTTCTGCCTCGGCGAAGTCGAAGGCGTCGCCGACGCCACCCTCCTGGCGCAGAAGGTTCTATCCTGCGTGGCGCGCGTCGATCAAAGCTTCGGCATCGAGCACGTTGCCGATGTGCTCATCGGCGCGGACAACGAACGTGTGCGCAAGTGGCGGCATGACAAGCTTTCCACCTACGGCCTGCTCAAGGAGATGCCGCGCAAACGCGTCATCAACCTGATCTATCAGCTCATCGACGAAGGGCTGATCGAACGCACGACCGGAGAGCGCCCGATAATCAAGCTCAATGCCCAATCGTGGGAAGTGATGCGCGGCAGGCGGACGGTCAAGTTGCTGGAAGCAAAAAAACCGAAATCCGCGCGCACCAAAATCGAAGAGGCATCGTGGCGGAACGTCGATGAGGCGCTGTTCGAAAAACTCCGCGCCCTGCGCCGCGAAATAGCCGCCGAGCGGAGAGTCGCCCCCTTCGTGGTGATGCACGATTCGACGCTCCGCGAACTGGCGGCCTCCAAACCCACAACGATCGAAGCGCTCAGCCGAATAAAGGGACTCGGCGAGCGAAAACTCGCCGACTTTGGCGACCGCCTCATCGCGTGCATCAAGGAACCCTCGTCAAAGGCGTGAGCCTTTAAGAGGGTGCGCCCTGGCGGCAAATCTCTCGAATCTCGAGCCGTTGATTTTGCGGGCGTTCCTTTGTGATAGTCCGGGCGAGAGGACCCGGCCATGTTCAGGATCGGCAAGCTGTTTCACGTCACGCATGTGGTCAGCGATCTCGATGCGGTCGATCGCTGGTATGACGAAGTCTTCGGATGCACGCGCTTCTATCACGGGCTGGCCAAGGCGGCCGGACGGGTCGCTTCGCTGCTCGCGATCGGCGACGTGATCATGGAGCCGATGTCGCCGGCGCGCGTGCCCAATCTTCGCAACCAATCGGTCCAGCGCTTTTACGACCGCTTCGGCCAGCACCTTCATTCGATCGCCTGGTATGTCGATGACGTGCCGGCGCTCTCTACGCATCTGGCTTCCCATGGCTTGCGGCAGTGGGACGTGGTCGGCCGGGAGATCGCGCCACCCAACGAAAAATTCGCGGTCTGGACGCATCCGCGGCAGACGCATGGCCAACTCGAATTCGCCGTAATCGAACGCAACACCATCGATCCGCGCCTGCAACCCGCGTGGTCAAACGAATTCTGGCGCGAGCGCCATCCGCTCGGAATCGAGCGCTCTTCTCATATCACCGCGGTGGTCGCGGACCTCGATGCCGCCCGCAAGCTCTATTGCGAGGTGCTGGGAGCGTCGATGGTCTGCGAAGAGGAAGTCGCCGGGCGCAAACGCAGCGCATACGTGGCCATCGGCGAAGACACCATCATCGAACTGGCGCATCCGCTTTCCGCCGACAGCGCCGAAGGCATCGACCTCGCACGCAACGGAGAGGGCTTTCATTCGCTCACTTTCAAGACACGCAACCTCGCCCGCGCCGCGGAGTTTCTGAGATCCAAGGGGATGCGGCCCGAAGCGGCCGGCACGAGCACGGTTGTGCTGGGAGCCGATCAGGCCTTTGGGATGGTTGTCGGATTTACGGAGCGGACGCTGCCGAACGATCCACGCGTTCGCTAAGGCGATCTGCCCAGCATCGAAGCTGTCTTGAACTCAGGCCGCTAGCCCATCAAACGTTTGCTGGCGATATCGGCGCCGGCGCGCATCGCCTTGAGCTTTTCCCACACGAGTTCTTCCGCTACGTCGCCCAGGCCGGTGGTGGTTTCGAAGCCGCAGTCCGTGCCCGCGATGATGCGATGCGGATCGCCGATTGCCTGCGCCGCCCGTTCAAGGCGCTCGGCAACGACCTCGGGATGCTCGACGTAGTTGGTCTTGGTGTCGATCACCCCCGTGACAAGCAGCATCCGATCGGGCAGCGGATGCGCGCGAAAGCATCGGTACTCATGCTGATGGCGCGGGTTCGCCGCTTCGAGGACCAGCGCTCCGGCTTTCGCTTCGTATAAGTGAGGCAGAATTTCTTCCAGCGGGACATCGAGATGATGCGGTGCCTCGTAGTTTCCCCAGCATACGTGCAGCCGGATGCGATCAGCGGGAATTCCTTCAAGCCCGTGATTGATCGCCGCGACATTCAACGCGACATATTCGATAAACTCGTTCAGCGGACGGTCCGCGTACGAAGTGTGGCGTTCCATCGCAAGATCGGGCGCATCGACCTGCAGCACGAACCCGCTGTCCACGATCTTCCGATACTCGACCCTCATCGCGTCCGCCAGCGCGAATACATATTTCTCGTAACTGTCGTAGTGCTGGTTGAGCATCGCGGAGGCGATGATGCCGGGTGAGGGCGCGGTCATGAAGGCTTCGGCGAAGCTGGAGGACCGCTCGGCCAGCATCCGCTTGAAGTCGGCGCATTCGCGTTCGAGCGGCGCGCGGTTTTCGTAGCGGACCTCGCCCATCGCCATCGGCGCGTGCATCAGATCGACCATCTGCAGGTCGCCGATCCGCATCTTCTCGAGGAACGAACGATACTGCACGATGTCGCGCATCATGGGACGCGAGCTGCGGCCGCCGAATCCGCTCATCCGGTCCCGCACATAGGTGAAGAAGCTCTCCCGCGCCTGCTCGCCGTTGTTGCCGATGTCGATTCCGGCTTCGATCTGCCTGGCAATTACGTTGCGGGTCGATTCGGCCACCTCGCGGTCGAGCGCCGCCGGATCGATCTCCTCGCCGCGGCTGCGGCGGATAAAAAGATCTCTGAGCGGAGCTCTGCGCGGCAGGCTGCCGGTGTGAGTGGTTAGAATTCGCTTTTCACTTCTCAGCATCTGCCGTTCACGCTTTCGGGCGATCGCTCTCTATGGCTGCGATGGCGCGCCTGGAGCGCTCGCGGCGCTCGGGGCCGCCGCGCCTGGCGCCGGAGCATACACCACCTGGCTTCCGTTGTAATACGGCTGATATCCCGGAGGCGGCGCTTCCGCATACGCGGGCGGCCGATACGCGCCATAGTTCGGCGGGGGATATGCGGGATAACCCGCGGGCGGATAAGCGCCATAGCCCGGCGGCGGATAGTATGCGGGCGGCGCGGCATACGGATTTTGCGCCGGCGGCGCGCTTTGCTGCTGCGGCTTGTTCATCATCGAGCCAAGCGCCATGCCCCCGACCACTCCAAGCGCGGCCGCGCCCAGCGCTTCTCCGGTGCTCGAGTCGCTGCTGCCGCCGCCCCAGTCGCCGGCCGTGTTGTTGATCGTGTTCATGGTCTCGTTGTGCATCTGCTTTTCGGTGTTTTCCTGGTTCTCCTGCAGCGTGTTCATCTCGTTGTAGCGGGCCTGCTGCTCGGCATTTTTGTTCTGAGTGTAGGCCTGGTAGTCCTTGCCCGCGTTCGGATGAGTCTGGCTGGACGAGGAGGTGCTGGTGGGCTCGCGTCGCCGGGACTCGTCGAACCTGGAATGGCCGAAGTTGCCGCGATCGAAGCCGTCGCCGCCGCGGCGGAAGCGATCGCTTTCGTTGAATCTCTGACGATCCCACTGAGCTTGCGCGGCCGGGACGCACACCAAAGCGGTCCCCGTGACTATCAGGATTGCCGCAACGGATGCGAAACGGGTTCGGACCTTCATGGCTTTGACTCCTTAACCTTCAGAAACTCGATGCGTTTGGCGTCCCTGGGCAAATCGGGCTGAAAGCGCGTGGCGGAGATTTCGGCCGGAAACTTCCAGTCCGAAAGCACCGCGATGTACTCGGGCGAGCCGGGCTCGGTTCGATGGTTGATCACGATCTTGCGCGGCACCGGTTTGCCCGAGTGCTGGACCCAGATCTGGAAGTCGTTGTCAGCCGACGAAAAGGCCAGATGGTCGCATGGGACGCCGTTGACGTCATTGACGCCCATATATCCGCTGTAGATCGCGATCTTGCGCGGCCGCACGCACGGGTTTGAAAACGCGAGGTCCGAAAGCGGCATCGTCAGGCCCTGTTTCTGCGCAACCTCGTCCAGCATCGCGTCGATCGTGCCCGGCACCGCAATCGTCGCATACATATCGTAGCGCGGATCGAACAGCGTCAGCTTGCCGTCTCCATACCACAGTTCCTTGGCGCCCGTATCGCTCCGGTAATTGACCGCGAGCTCGCCCGGACGCTGCAAGGAAAAATCCATCGCACCCGCGTATTGCACCTTCACCGCCGAGGGAAGCACCTGCTCAAACAGGACTTCCGCGTGAAAGCTGAACGCATTGGCCGAACCCAAAGCCTCGCACATGTTGCCGAACAGCTTGTCGGCGGCGGGATCGAGCGCGGGCGGTTTGGCCGGCTCCGCCATCGCGGCGCTGCCCCAACTCGCCGTCAGGAGAAAGATGGCGAGCAACGTACGATAAAATGCTGGCCGAAAGATCATGATATTCAAGCTCCTACGCGCAATCTTAGTGGGAAACCACGCGCCAAGAATGTTGTCCTTTCGGCCAATATGTCTCTTCGTCAGCCGGAACCAAAGCGCCAAAGGCAAGCCGATGGTTTGGTAGATTCGGCGCGAAGATGGCACACTTGCCCCACAGGCGGGAGGCACTTTCGATGGCGGGACTACTTGGCGGCAAGGTTGCGATCATCACCGGCGCGGCATCGGGGATCGGGCGCGCCGCGGCGCTCGTCTTTGCGCGCGAAGGCGCGCGCGTGCTCGCCGCGGATGTTTCCAAAGAAGCGGGGTATCAAACCGTGCGCATGATTCGCGAGCAGGGCGGAATCGCGGAGTTCGCCGCTTGCGATGTCGCCCGCGCCGCCGATGCCGACGCGCTCGTCGCGGCGGCGATCAAGTTCTTCGGACGCCTCGACTGCGCCTTCAACAATGCGGGCATCGCGGGCTCGCAGTGCAAGACCGCCGACTACAGCGAAGAGGAATGGGACCGCATCATGGCGGTCAACCTCAAAGGCGTATGGCTCTGCATGCGCGCCGAGATTCGCCAGTTCATCGCGCAGCGGTCGCCCGGCGCAATCGTCAACACCGCCTCCGCCGCCGGCCTGGTCGCATCGCACTCGATGCCCGCATACACGGCGGCGAAGCACGGCGTCGTGGGGCTGACCAAATGTGCCGCAATCGAATATGCCCGCTCCGGCATCCGTATCAACGACGTATGCCCCGGCGTCGTCGATACCCCGCTGGTCGAAGGGATGGTCGCGGGCAAGCCGAAGCTCGCCGCGCGGCTCGATGAGGTCGAACCGATTGGGCGCAAGGCGCGCCCCCAGGAAATCGCCGAGGCGGTCGCGTGGCTTTGCTCCGACAGCGCGTCGTTCGTAACCGGGGCATCGCTATCGGTTGACGGCGGCTTGACCGCGGTTTGAGAGACGATGGCGGTAAAGCTCGATCCCTTTATCGAGGCGTGGGAACTGCGCGAACTGGCGCGCAAGGGCGAAGTGCGTCCGCTCGAAGTGGCGGAATTTTTCCTCGCGCGCATCGAGCGGCACAATCCAACCATCGGCGCCTACATGACCGTCACCGCGGATCGCGCGCTTGCGGATGCTAAGCGGATCGAGGCGGAGCGGACGAACGCGGCTTCGATGCCGCTTTACGGCGTGGCGTATTCGCTCAAAGACCTGACCCCCACCAGGGACATCGTAACCACGCTCGGGTCGCGCAACTACGCGACGTCGCAACCGCCCGACGACGCGGCGATCGCGGTGCGCCTGCGCGAGGCCGGCGGAATTCTGCTCGGCAAGACCACCACGCCCGAATTTGGCGGCCGTCCCACGACTGAAGGCGGCCTTTGCCCCATCGCGCGCAATGCCTGGAACCTTGACTACAACGCCGGCGGATCGAGCGGCGGCGCCGCCGCGCAGGTCGCGGCGGGTCTGGGTCCGCTCGCGGAAGGGAGCGACGGCGGAGGCTCGATTCGCGGCCCGTCATCCAATTCCGGCGTGGTCGGCCTGAAGCCGTCGCGCGGACGACTCACCTACGCCCCTTATCGTGGAGAGGGCTGGGGCGGATTTGCCACCCGCGGTCCGATCGCGCGAACCGTGCGCGACGTGGCGATGATGCTCGATGTGATGGCCGGTCCCGCCGTTGGCGATCCGTATTGGGCGCCTCCCCCCGAGCTGCCGTTTGCCGATGCCGTGAAATTCGTGCCGAAAAAACTGCGGCTCGCCGCGATCGCGGAAACCCGGCTTGGTCCGGTGGACGACGACGTGGCGCGCGCGTTCCATTCCGCGTGCGCCGCGATGCGCGAGATGGGCCACAGCGTCGAACTCATCGATCTCGATCCCGGCGCGATGCTGCTCGATTGCGCGCGGGCGCTCATCTGCGTCGGCATCGCAGCGATTCCAATCACCAACCTGGACTGGGTCGATCCGGTCGTGCGCGAAATGTTTCACGAGGGCAAGAAGCTTTCGGCCGCCGATTACGTCAATTTGGTCGCGGTGATGCACAACACCGCGCGAACGATCGTCGAACGGCTCGATCCGTTCGACGCGCTGCTGACGCCCACGATGACGAAGCCGGCCATGCGCAACGGTTCCTTTCCTTCGCGGCCCGATCGCTATCTGGACGAGCTTTGGACGTGGATCGCTTTCGAGTATCCGTTCAACGCAACCGGCCAGCCGGCAATTACTCTTCCCGCTGGGTTTTCGGACCGTGGGCTTCCGATCGGGCTTCAGATCGTGGGTCGGCCCAACGGCGAATTCGAGCTGCTGTCGCTCGCGGCCGCATACGAGACCGCGCGCCCATGGAAGCGCCTTAAGCCGCCGCTGTTCGACTCCTGACCTCAAATTTGACTGTTTGGCCGCGGACCGCGATGCTTGCGGGTGAAACGCGATGGACGTGACGCCACAATCGGTCGCCGAGGGCCTCAAGCGCGCGCGCTACATCACCAACGAGCGCGTCGAGACGGCGATTTTTCTTGCGCTTGCGCTCGAAAAGCCGCTCCTGATCGAAGGACCGGCGGGAGCGGGCAAAACCGAAGTCGCCAAAGTCCTCGCGGAGATGCTGGGCACTTCGCTCGTTCGCCTTCAATGCTACGAAGGACTCGACGAGGCGCGCGCGCTCTATGAGTGGAACTACCAGAAGCAGCTTCTCAGGATGCAGGCGGATGAGGCGCAGGGCCTTCGATGGGAGGAGCTGTCGGAGCACATTTTTTCCGCGGAGTACCTGCTCGAGCGGCCCCTGCTCAAAGCGATCACCGCGCCGCATCGCGTGGTCCTGCTGATCGATGAAATCGACAAGGCGGACGAGGAGTTCGAGGCGTTCCTGCTCGAATTGCTGTCCGACTTCCAGGTCAGCATCCCGGAACTCGGAACGGTTCGCGCGATCGAGCGCCCGATCGTGGTGCTGACATCGAATCGTGCGCGCGAGCTATCGGAGGCGCTGCGCCGCCGCTGCCTTCATCTGTTCATCGACTTTCCCGGCGTCGAGCAGGAACGCAGGATTATCGAGCTCAAAGTGCCCGACCTCGATGCGCGGCTGGCCGCGGAAGCGGCACGCTTCGTCGGCGCGGTGCGCAAGCTCGGACTGCGCAAGCCCCCTTCCATCGCGGAAACCCTGGACTGGACCCGCGCCCTGCTGCAACTCGGGATCAAGGAACTCGACGCCAGCGCAATTCGCGCCGCGCTCGGCGTGCTGCTCAAGCACGAAGACGATCGGGCGAAGGTCGAGACGCGGGCCTCCTCGCTTGCCACGCGACCGCGATGACCTCGCTGCGCGAACAGCTTGGCAGGTTTATCGGCGAGTTGCGCAGCACCGGAATCCGGGTGTCTGTCGCCGAATCGATCGATGCGATGAACGCGGTTGCGGCCGCGGGACTCGAACGCGCGCGGATGCGCGAAGCTCTCGCCGCGACATTGATCAAGGACGAAGCTGACCGCGAATCCTTCGATGATCTATTCGCGCGATTCTTCGCCTCACCCGCGCGCGGTAAAACCCGCAAGCAACATCCGGATCATCGCGGGATCCAGGTTTCCGCCGGCGCAGGACAAGGCAAGCCGGGAGAAAGCTTGCGGCCGGAGCCGAAGCGAAGCGACGAATCGCCGCGGGAAAGCGGCCGCGCCGCCGGCAAACCGCGCAAACCGACCGAAACCGAAACGCAGGCGGCGCGCGAGAGCATGAAGGACGCCAGGGGCGAAGGCGCGCTTCAACCGGCGTTCGCCGTTTCCGCCGCGGAGCGGGAACTCGGCGAGGCCGAAGAGCCCGGGCTCGAAGGAATGCGAATCGCGAAGCTTCGCGAAATCGAGCGGACGCCGTTCAGCGCGTACAGCGATCTGGAATACGAGCGGGCGCAGGAAGCGCTCAAGCCCCTCGAACGCCACTTCCGGATTCGGCTGGGGCGCAGGCTCAGGCTCGCCCGCCGCGGCAGGATCGATTTCCGGCGCACCATTCGCGCCGGAATCCAGCGTGGCGGCGTGCTCGCGGAATTGCGCTTTCGCGCGCGCCGCCCCCGTCACGTTGACCTGCTGATGCTTGCCGACATCTCGGGATCGGTGCGATACGCGGCGGAACTGATGCTGGAACTGATGGCGGGTGCGCGAAACTGCTTTCGCCGCGTCACCGGCTTTGTTTACATCGATCGCCTGGCGGAAGCTTCCTTCGAGCAGGGACATCTGCTCACCTCGCCCGCGCTCGATCTCTATGCGCGGTCAGATTTCGGCCGCGTGCTCGTCGAGCTCTGGGAAAATCATCGCGAGCTTCTCACCCGCCAGACGCTGGTCGTGATTCTTGGCGATGCGCGGAACAACCGGCGGCCGCCGCGCGCGGACTTGCTGCGCGAAATCTCGCGACTAACGCGCGGGGTCGTGTGGCTCAACCCCGAGGAGCCCGCGCGATGGGGTACGGGTGACAGCGCGATCGAGCAGTACCGCGCGGCCGTGACGGCGCTGTATCCTGCGGGAAATCTGCGTGAACTCGAGCGCGCGCTGCTCGCCGCCTGTTGAAGGCTCGGGCTAGTCGATCGCGAGGCTCGCGAACGATACGCAGGACTCGGTCTGCGGCTCCATCGCGATTCCGTACTTGAGAAGCCGTCCGCTCCGTCCGCGCAACAGCTCCAGTTGCGTGTACATCGGAGCAAGACCACAGATCTTTCGCGCGTCGCCGTCCCTGGCGATGTCCGCGAAGAAGCCGGCAGGGTCGCCGCGCTTGATATTCTCGATCAGCTCGAGATCCTCGCGCTTAACGCGCTCGGCCGCCGCTTCATCCACGGCGAACGGGTCGCCGAACTTTCGTCCTACGTGAGCGAAGTCCACGCCCGCCAGCACCAGCACGTTGCGGGTTTCGGCCGCGATCAACTCGGCGATAGCATCCAGGAACGACCGCACGCGAGCATCACTGGCGGGGGTCTCGCCCGATGCGACCATCTCGTGGAACGAGCTCACCAGGATTGGGACCACCTGGTAGCCGCGCACGCCGAGCGCATACGCGAGGAACAATGCCTGGAATTCGATCGAGTGCTCCGCGCGATGCAGGATTTCGTCGCCGAAGAGATCGCCGCCCCTGTAACGCGCCGCGAGCCGGTCGACGAACTCGCGGTCCGTTTCCACCGTCCCGAGCGGAGTCTGATAATTCTTGCGCGTCGCGCTGAAGAGCTCGGGGCCCGCGCCGTAGTGCGAAGTGCCCAGGATTATCACCAGCTCCGGCGGTTCATGCGCCATCAACTCGGAGTAGGCGTGCGCGTAGGCGGCGGCGCCGCGGCGCGGATCGATATGCGGCGCGATAAGTCCGCTGAGCGAGGCTCCGGCCTTGCGCGGCACCGATCGTCCGGGGCCTTCCGGCGGATCGAAGAATGCCGCCAGTTCTGCCCGCAGCGCGGCCGGTTCCTGGCTGTAACACAGGCCCGCGAGCGCGGGTGGCCGCTCCGCAAGCGCAAGGAAAGCTTCGCGCTCGCCGCGTTCGCGTTCGTGAAACGCGGGCGAGTCAAGGAAAAAGGCTTCATCGAGCGCCGCCACCAGGCCGCTCAACTGTTCCATCGGCAGCAACTGGCCAAACCGCTTCATGAATGCGGCCTGAATGTCGCGCAAATCGTTGATGCCGTTGAACAGCGTCACGAGGAAGTAGGCGCCCGGAGCCAGCACGACGGGATTGGGCGCAAGCCCGGTGGAATCGCGCAGACAAACCATCGTCTGCCCGTTCTGCTCGACCGGAAACGCCTCGACCGCGCGAATTTTCGGCCGCTCGATCATCGAATTGCACCTGCGTTTACAGATGCTATGGGCTTTGAGAAACTCCGGCAAGCCAAGCCTTCTTGCCGCACCGTTATGACTGATCACAGCCGCCGTCACGGACTCATGACACGATCGCGTCCGCGCCGAAAAGCCGCTGCGCGCCGTTATCGCGTGGCGAAGGTGGACGACCTTGCGCCCGGCGAATCGATGAAGTTCATGATGCCGATTCGCAATGCCGACGAGGAATGCTTCCTGATCAATTTCGGCGGAAATTTTCACGCTTACGTCAATCGATGCCGGCACGTGCCGATGGCGATGGACTGGGTCGATAACCAGTTCTTTGCCGAAGAAGGGCGCTACCTGATGTGCCAGACGCACAACGCCTACTACGACCCGGCCTCAGGCGAATGCATCGCCGGTCCGCCCACGGCGTGCGGCAAGTTCCTCTATCGCGTGCCGCTGGAGATCGAAGAGGGCGTCATCTACGCGACACCTCCGGAAACCGAGTTCAGCGACTGATTTCCGAGCGAAAGAAGGTCAAAACCGTCCGTGCGCCGGATCGGTCAGCCGTTCCCGAGGTGCTTGAGACGGTTAGAGGATGGGTTGCGCGCGGGTCCGGAAGAGTTACTCGTACTCGTCGCCAAAATGTGCGCGGACGATGCGTGCTTTCAGGTATTCCAGCGTGCCGAGGTCTTCAACGATATCGCCGCCGGTGTCGTAGAAGAATAGTTCCCCATTCTTGGTGCGCCCAACCGCGATGATCCATTCAAGATCGTCGCGGTCTTCGAGCAGATAGTTGATGGTTTGAGCCACACCGCGGCCCGGGATGATGGTAATCTTCGGGCGCGCGAGTTTTTCCTTTTCCTGCTTGGGCATCGCCTTGGTTTACCCTCTGGCGGGAGACGCGGAGTCGATGCCCTACATTAAGAACGGCCCGCAATCTAAGTCAATACCGCCCGGACTGCGATCTCGACATGATGGGTGTTGGGAAAGAAATCGAACGCCTGCACGCGATCAATTCGGTAGTGCTCCGCGCACAGCATCCGCAAATCGCGGGCCAAAGTCGCGATATCGCACGAAACGTAAACCACGCGCGCGGGGCGAAGGCGAACTATCGGCTCCATCAACTCCGCGGCTCCCGTCCGCGGCGGATCGAGAATCACCGCCTGCGGACGCAAGCGGGCGCGCAGAAGGAACGCCGCCAGCTCTCGCGCGTTCATCGCAACGAACTGCGCATCGTTGATACCCAGCCGGACGGCATTGCGCGCGGCTGCCGCAATCGCCGCCGAATCGGAATCCACGCCTGTCACGCGCGCACCGCGCCGCGCCGCCACAATCGCAAAGTTTCCCGCGCCGCAAAACAGATCGATCATCGCGCACGATTCTCCCGGCTCCGCCATCTCCATCGCCGCGGCGACCAGCTTGCGGTTTTGGGCGCGATTGACCTGGCTGAACAGGTCGGCATCGATGCGCAGCGCGATCCCGGGTTCGATCTCGACTTCGATTTCCGCATTTCCCGCCACGCCGCGCCATTCGCCCGCTCTGAGCACAACTCCCGCGATGGATTCTCTCGAAGCGAGGAATCCGCTCACCCGCTGAGTCGCCCGATCGTTCGCGGGTTTTTTCAAGTATCCGACCAGGACCTGGCTTGTTTCCGATTGCCGCACCACTTCGATCTCGACCAGCTCGCGGGCGAGCAGGCGCGCGAAATGCCGGGCCGAATCGAGATCGCAGTCCGCGACGATGCATCGATCGATTGCGACCAGGCGGTTGCTTCCCTGCTCGTGAAATCCGATCGTCCCTTCCCGCCCGGTTTTGAGCCGCACCCGCGATCGATAACCGAACTCCTGCGGCGCCGGCTCGACCAGCCCCGCCGTATCGACGTCGAACCCCAATGCGTGTTTGAGTTCCCGCGCGATCGTTTCGGCCTTGAGCCGGAGTTGCTCGGGGTAGCTGATTTGCTGCCAATCGCACCCGCCGCATCGAGGCAGATACGCGCAGGGAGGCGTGCGCCGGGAGCGACCGGGGCGCACGATGCGCTCGATGCGGGCGATCGAATAGCCGCCGCGCTCGGACTGGATCGCGACCTCGAGCAGATCATCCGGCGCGGCATTGGGCACCATCACGGATTTCCCATCGAGCTTCCCGATGCCGTAAGGGCCGAACGTCATTGCGGTAATTTCGACAAGTGGCATGGCGAAAATTCGATTTTAGCGGAAAGCGCGCGATCGAAGGGAAACCGCAATCAGTTTCCCAATCGGGGGCTCGCCCGCGCAGGTTCCTGGCCGAATCGGGACGAGCTTGAACTGCCAGTGGCAGGGGCGCTCGCGTGAGTCCTATAATTGCCGATTGATGGCGTCATCGTCCGGCCTCACACAGTCCGCCGTCCCGTCTTTTTCAGGCGAAGACCGGTTGCAAGTGTTTGCGGAGCGCCTGTTTGCGCGCGAGCCTCGCGACCGTATCGAGCGCATTCCTCTCGATCGCCGTATCGCGCTTATCCGCTCGGCCTTCGACTTCTTTTCGGTCCGCACGGAACCGATCGCGGCCCGGGTCATCGCCGGTCCTGCCGACGGCACCATCATTATCGAAACTTTGATGGGGGACTGCCCGTTCATCGTCGACAGCCTGCTCGAATATCTTCGCCCGCTCGGCGCGCCGGTCGCAATGATGCTTCATCCGGTGCTCCGAGTCGCCCGTGACGGCGGCGGAAAGATCGTTTCCTTCGAGCAGGCTTCAGTTTCAGAGCGGGAAGAGTCGTTTGTTCATGCCGAGCTGGAAATGGCGGCCGGCGCGGCGGAGATGGACCGAATTGGGCACGAAGTGCGATCGGTCCTGCTGGACGTGCGCGATGCGACCGGAGACTTCGAGGCGATGACGGCGCGCGCGCTGCGGATTTGCGAGGAAACGGCGGCTCAGCGCGATCTCATCGAAGTGCGCGATTTCCTGCGGTGGCTGGTACAGGGCGGATTCGTGTTTCTCGGCTATCGCCGCTACACCGTGAGCGGCTCCGACGGCGCCGGCAAGCTGAACGCCGACTTCGGATCCGAACTCGGCATCATGCGCGAGCGCGATCCAAAGCATCCTCCGCGGCCCGGGTCGCTGAGCGATGCCACGCCCGCCCGGCGCAGGCTGTTTTTTGAAGGACCGCCGCTGATCGTCAGCAAGTCGCGGGTCGACTCGCTGGTGCATCGCCGCCGCCCGATGGACAGTATCGCGATTCGCCGCGTCACGGCCGCCGGCAGGGTGGAAGCCTTCGATCATTTCGTGGGGCTCTTTACCTCGAAGGCCTACGCGGAAGAAGCGCAGCACATTCCGATTTTGCGGGCCAAGCTGCGCGAGGTCCTCGCCTCGGAAGGCGCGGTCGCCGGATCGCATGACTACAAAGAGCTGGTTGCCGCTTTCAACAGCTTCCCGAAGGAAGAACTGTTCCGCGCGCCGGTGTCGGAACTGCTCGAGCAGCTTCGCGTCATTCTCGACATCGAGAACGAAAACGCGGTGCGGCTCAAGCTCCTCGCCGATATTCCGCGCAACAACGTGATCGCGCTGGTGGTGATGCCGCGGGAGGTCTTTTCGGACGAAGTGCGCCTGAAGATCCAGCACGCGCTCGCCGAGGGTCTTGGCGGCACCCTAGCCTATTTCTTTCTCGCGATTGGCGAGGGCTACACGGTCCGCCTTCACTTCTGTTTTCACGCCGACCCGCCAAAGGCGGCCCGAATTCGCGACCTGGAAGAGCAGGTCGCGCGCCTGGCGCAGCGATGGGAAGATCGGCTCGCCGAGCAGATCAGCGAAAAATTCGGGACGCGCCGGGGCCGCGCGATAGTCGCGCGATGGACGGGCGCGTTCGGCGCCGAATACAGGGCCGCAACCCACGTGCGCCGCGCGCTGAAAGATGTCGAGCGGCTCGAGGAGCTGATCGGTTCCGGACGCACTTTCGCGGTCGAGCTGGTCCAGCCCGCGGACGACCAGAACTTCGATGAATTGCGGATGCTGGGAGCCGGGGATGCTCCCGGACTCTCCGAGTTGATGCCGATTCTGCAGAACTTCGGCATCGTCGTCCTGTCCGAAGATTTTCACGTCTTCAGACCGCGGCTTGACGGCCGCTTCTACTATGTCCAGGCGTTTGCGGTGCGGGGAGCCGACGGCCAGCCGCTCAGGAAATTGCCCGGCGCGAATCTGGTCGGCGAGGCGATTGCCGCGGTGCGCGCGGGACTGGCCGATGACGATGCGGCCAATGCTCTCGTGCTGACGGCGGGCCTGAAATGGCGCGAGGTGGCGCTTTTGCGCGCGTATCTGGCGGCGGCCTTTCAGATGCGGCTGGCGCCCGCGCGCCCGACGCTGCGCCGCACGCTCGTCGCGTATCCGGGACTGTCGCGCGCGATGTTCGATCTGTTCGCCGCGCGGCTCGATCCGGATCGCGAATCAAGTCCCGAAGAAATCGCGGCTTTGCGCGCCGCCTACCTCGAAAAGCTCTCGGCCATCGACAATATCACCGACGACCGGACCGCCCGCACCTATCTGAGCATGGTCGAGGCTACCGTCCGCACCAACTACTTCTGCGAAATCCCCGCGCCCGACCCGTATATCGCGCTCAAGTTCGAGAGCGGCAAGATCGCCAACCTGCCCGACACTCCGCCGCTATACGAGATCCATGTGAACAGCCCGCGGATGGAAGGATGCCATCTGCGGGCGGGACGTGTCGCGCGCGGCGGAATCCGCTTCAGCGATCGGCTTGATGACTACCGCACGGAAATTCTTGACCTGATGAAGACGCAGACGGTCAAGAACGCGATCATCGTTCCCACCGGCGCCAAGGGCGGGTTCGTGGTCAAGCGTCCGGGCACGCAGGCGCCGGCGGGCGTGGAAGCGTACAAGACGCTGATTCGCGCGATGCTCGATCTGACCGACAACCTTACCGATGGCGGCATAGTGCATCCGCCGCGTGTCAAAGTGCTGGACAACGACGGTCCCTACCTGGTCGTTGCCGCCGACAAGGGGACCGCGACCTTTTCCGACGTCGCCAACGCGATCGCGCTCGAACGGGGCTTCTGGCTCGGCGACGCATTCGCATCCGGCGGCGAGCACGGTTTCGACCACAAGAAGATGGGCATCACGGCGCGCGGGGCGTGGGAATCGGCGCGGCGGCATCTGCGCGAGATGGGCCGCGATCCGGACCGCGGAACGCCGCTAACGATGATCGGAATCGGCGACATGTCAGGCGACGTGTTCGGCAACGGGATGTTGCGCTCGCGCAATATCAAGCTCATCGCCGCATTCGACCATCGCCACATCTTTATCGATCCCGACCCCGATCCCGCCGCAAGTTTCGAAGAGCGCAAGCGCCTGCACGAAAAACCGCGGTCGCAGTGGTCCGACTATGATCCCGCGCGCATCAGCCGCGGCGGCGGCGTGTGGCGCCGCAACCAGAAGCGGATCGATCTGAGTCCCGAGGCCCGCGCCGCGCTCGCGTGCGCTGAAGAAGCGCTCGACGGTGAAAGCCTGGTCCGGGCGATTCTGCGCGCGCCGGCCGACATGTTGTACAACGGCGGCATCGGCACCTACGTTCGCGCCAGCGATGAAACCGACGAGGATGTCGGCGATCACGCCAACGACGGATGCCGGATTGCCGCGGGCGAGCTGCGCGCGCGGGTAGTCGTCGAAGGGGGCAACCTCGGATTCACGCAAAAGGCCAGGATCGAATACGCGCTCGCCGGCGGGCGCATCAACACCGACGCCATCGACAACTCGGCGGGAGTGGACACTTCGGACCACGAAGTGAATCTCAAGATCCTGCTTCAGCGCGAAGTGGACGCCGGCGCCATCAGCATCGATGAACGAAACCGGGTGCTGGCTGGCTTGGCCGATGAGGTCGCGGAAAGCGTGCTTCGCGACAACCGCGATCAGGCGCTCCTTCTGTCTCTGGAGCAGGCGCGCAGCCGGACGCATTCGGTCGCTTTTCGCGATCATATGACCGCCGTCCAGGAGCGCGGATCGCTAAGCCGCTACGACCGCGCGCTTCCTTCGGAGGAGGCACTGCGCGAGCGCCGATCGCCGGGGCTCACCCGGCCCGAGTTGGCGCTGGTGACCGCCTATACGAAGATCGACCTGGTGCAACGGCTCGAGGATGCGTCCTTGCTTGCCGATTCATACCTCATCGGGCGCTATCTGACACCGTACTTTCCGCCTTCGATAGTCGAACGCTTCGGCCCTTCGATCGGCAAGCATCGGCTGCGCCGCGAGCTGATCGCGACCCGGATGGTGAACGAGCTGGTTGACCTGATGGGATCGACGTTCGTGTTCGGACTGGTTCGCGATCACAATATCGAAGCGTGGCGAGCGATGCGCGCGTGGCTGGTAGCCGCCGATATTCTCGGGGTTGGCGAAGCCGCCGATCATTTCAAGCGCAATGGGAATCTGTTTTCGGTGAGCGGCGAGGCGGAGCTGGAGGCGTTCTTCGCGCTCGAGCGCGCCTGCGGCCGCGCCGCCCGCTGGGCCATCCGCGGCATCGAACCCGACCTCCCGGTCGGCGACGCAATCCAGCGTTACAAGCCCGCGTTCGAGGACCTGGCGCGTGGATTCGAGGAATTTCTGGCCGGCGGCGAACGCGAGCGATTCGAGACAACCTATCGCGAATTGCGCCACGCGGTGGCCGATGGCGAATCGGCGCACTATCTGGCGCGGATGATGTTCGCGGATCATCTGCTCGAAGTGCTGGCGATGAGCTTCGCGCGCAAAGTCGAACCGCGCCAGGTAGCGGCCTGCTACTTCGGGATGGCCGCAACGCTGGATTTCTCGCGGCTGGAGCTCGCGATCGCTAGCGTCGGGGACGAAGACCGATGGGAGCGGCGCGCCGCGCAGGAACACGCGGGCGAACTCCGCGAGGCGCGAGTCGCCCTTTGCGCCACGCTGCTCGACGAACATCAGGAGCTTTCCGGCGCGATGCGCCTGCTCGAGGGAAAGCGATCGGCCGAGTTCGCCGGAGTCACGCGGTTGCTCAGCGAAATCTCGGCGATGACGACGGTGACGATGCCGGTGGTGCATGTGGCAATCCGCGCGATCTCGCGCCTGGCAACGGCGTGAGGGTTGCCCCTTACCCGCGAGTTGTCGCGTAGTAGAATCTCGGCGCGATGGCATCCGCGCTCGATATTCCCCGCGTCGTCATAGCCGCCACCGGCAGCGGCGCCGGAAAAACCACCGTCACGGTCGCGATACTCGGCGCACTGCGCGCGCGCGGCATCAGGGTCGCCGCCTTCAAATGCGGACCCGACTACCTTGATCCCACCTACCACGCGCGCGTGCTCGGCAAGCCGTCGCAGAACCTCGACGGATGGATGATGGGACGCGAGGCCGTGCTCGCAACCTTTGCACGAGCTTCGGCGGATGCGGAGTTGGCGGTTGTCGAAGGGATGATGGGACTGTTCGACGGCGCGGCGGCGGATCGCGATGAAGGCTCGACCGCCGAAATCGCGAAGTGGCTCGAGGCGCCGGTGGTGCTGGTCCACGATGCGTCCGGGGTCGCGCGCACGATCGCCGCGATCGCGCACGGATTCGCGCGCTTCGATCCCGATCTGCGCTGGGCGGGCCTGGTCTGTAATCGCATCGGCAGCCGAGGCCATCTCGACCTTCTCATCCGCTCCCAGCCGGCGATTCCGGTGGTCGGCGGCCTGCCCGCGAACCACGAATTGTCATTTCCCGAACGGCATCTGGGATTGATAACGGCGAACAAAGAGGTTTTTCCCGACAGCCTCGTTGAGCAATGGGCGCGAATCGGCGAGCAATGGCTCGATCTCGACGCGATCATCGGGGCTGCGCGCCGCGCGCCCAGGCTCGAAACTCCAGCCGCAAGGCGAAGTGCCACGCCGCAATCGCCGCGCTGCCGCATCGGCATCGCCTACGATGACGCCTTTCATTTCTATTACGAGGACAATCTTCGCCGCCTCGAAGAGTTGGGCACCGAACTCGTCCGCTTTTCACCGGTGCGCGATCGCGCGTTGCCGAAAGCAGACGGACTCTACTTCGGTGGCGGATATCCGGAAGCGATGGCACGAGAACTCTCCGAGAACAAGGCGATGCGTGAGGAGATTCGCCGCTTCGCGCGCGATGGTCGTCCAATTTACGGAGAGTGCGGGGGGCTGATGTACCTGTGCGAGGCCATCCGTACTCTCGATGGAACCGAATGGCCGATGATCGCGCTGCTGCCGGGCGTTGCGGTTATGGCGGATCGTTTGCAGGCTCTCGGCTATGTCGAAGTGCAGACGCGCTCGCCGAGCATCCTCGGCCCCGCGGGCCTGCGCTTTCGGGGCCATCAATTCCGCTATTCCAGCCTGGAAGGCGTCGATGCCTCGCGCATCGAACGCGCCTATTCAGTCGTACCGCGCTGGGGCGCGGCGTTTGACGAAGGATATGCGGCAGGCAGCGTGATCGGATCGTACGTTCATGCACATTGGGCTTCCAATCCCGCCGTCGCCGAAGGATTCGTGAACGCGTGTATCACCTCGCAAAGACGCTGATGCTTCAGGGCACCGCGTCGTCGGTGGGCAAATCGCTGCTCACCGCCGCGATGTGCCGAATTCTGCGCCAGGACGGGATCCGCGTCGCTCCCTTTAAGGCACAGAACATGGCGCTCAACGCCGCGGTGACGCCCGCCGGAGGCGAGATCGGCCGCGCCCAGGCGGTGCAGGCGGAAGCCGCCGGCCTGACGCCAACCGTCGAGATGAACCCGATCCTGCTCAAGCCCGAAGGCGGGATGCGCTCGCAGGTCGTCGTCCTCGGCAAGGCCGCCGCAAGCATGACCTGGAGCGAGTATCAGGAGAGGCGCGGCGAGTGGATGAAAATCGTCGATGAGTGCATCGCCAGGCTCCGCCGCGAGTTCGAGGTCGTGATAATCGAAGGCGCAGGCAGCCCGGCCGAGATCAATCTGCGAAGCCAAGATCTTGTGAATATGCACGTCGCCGAGGCGGCCGAGGCGCCTGTGCTGCTGATCGGAGATATCGATCGCGGCGGAGTTTTCGCGCAACTCGTCGGCACGATGGAACTGTTGGAGGCGGAGGATCGCGCCCGTATCGCCGGTTTCGTCATCAACAAGTTCCGCGGCGACGGCGCGCTTCTGAAGCCCGCCCTGGACTATCTGGAATCCCGGTACGGCCTGCCGGTGCTGGGAGTCGTGCCGTATCTCGAGCGGCTTCGAATCGCAGAAGAAGACTCCGTCGGCCTGGATCGCAGGCCGCGCGAACTGTCCCGCGACCCAGACGAAGTGAAAATCGTAGTCGTGCGCCTTCCGGGCATTTCGAACTACGACGACTTCTCCGCGCTCGAACACGAGCCGGGCGTTGCCGTCATTTACACGGCCGATACGGATGCGATCGTTCGATGCGACCTCGCGATAGTTCCCGGCTCGAAGAACACGATGAACGACCTGGCGTGGATGCGCCGTCGTGGGCTCGATCGCGCGCTGGCGAGTCGATCGCGCTCGGGGGGCCTGACGCTCGGAATCTGCGGCGGATGCCAGATGTTGGGCAGGCGAATCGAAGACCCCGGCCTGGTCGAATCCGGTGATCACGAGGCCGACGGAGTGGGCCTGTTACCCCTCGTCACGCGTTTCGAGTCCGTCAAGCGCACTACGCAAGTGCGCGCGGCGATTGCGGCCGAGTCGATTTTCGGCGACGCCGGCGAGATCGAAGGCTACGAGATTCATATGGGACGGACGGTCGCGCTCGACGGAGCGGCGGCGCCGTTTCGCGTCATCAGCCGCAACGGTTCTTCCTGCGATGTCGCCGACGGCGCCATCAGCAACGACGGCGCAACCATCGGAACGATGCTCCACGGCATCTTCGAGAACCGCCGCCTCCGCTGCGCGATGCTTGCGGCGCTGCGAATGCGCAAGGGGTTGCCGGCCGCGGCGGCCGGCGCGGAGGTTGCCGACCGCGGCGCCGAATACGATCGGCTGGCCGATGCGGTCCGCGCCGCGGTGAACATCGCGGCAGTCAAGCGAATCGCCAAAATCGCCTGAGCGCGCCACCCAAGACATGGATGCGCAAAGATTCTAAAATTGGGAAGCTATGAAGACCGAACGACCCTCGGAAGCAAGGAGCGATGACGCGCCGGTCGCGCCGCTAACGCTGGAAGGCTTCAGCGTCCTCCATCAGATGTTTCGCCTGAAACGCGCCGAATGGCGCGGCCGCCTCGAATCGCAGCGCCGGCAGATCGTCGATGACGCGGCAAAGGAATTTGACGCGCTCGCATCCCGCGAGGATGGCGAGAGCGCGATCTTCGCGGGCCTCGGCCACAAGGGCGACCTGTTTGTCATTCATTTCCGCCGCAGCTTCGACGAGCTGAGCGAAGCGCAGACGGCGATCGGAAAACTGGCTCTCAGCGACTATCTCGAACCGACCAGTTCCTACGTATCGATCATCGAAATTGGATTGTATGAAGCCTCGATGGCGCTTTACGAGCGGCTTGCGGAACAGGGATTGCGCCCGCGCTCGCCGGAATGGCAGAAGGCGGTCGAAGCCGAGCTTGCCAGCCAGCGCCAGAAGATCGCGCCGCGCCTTTTTCCGAAAATACCCAATCGCCGCTACCTGTGCTTTTACCCGATGGACAAGAAGCGCGAGGGCGCGGACAACTGGTACCGGCTGCCGATGGAAGAGCGGCGGCGCCTGATGCACGATCACGGGATGGTCGGGCGCAGATTCGCCGGCGAAGTCACACAGATCATCTCGGGCTCGATCGGGTTCGACGATTATGAATGGGGCGTGGACCTGTTCGCCGACGATCCGCTGGTGTTCAAGAAGCTGGTGTACGAGATGCGTTTCGACGAAGCGAGCGCATCGTATGCCAAGTTCGGTCCGTTCTACACCGGGATTAGGATGGCGCCCGCGGACCTGCATCGAATTCTCGCTATCTGAAAGCGAAAATTAACGGGCTCAGAATTTGTTTTTCGGCCAAATCCGCGTAATCTGCGGACTCGCCGATCAGGGAGGAAACTTGCAATGATCACTTCGGGCGACGATTTTCCAATTCATCAGACCCCAGAGCCCGTTCAACAGGTCTTCACCAGCGACCGCAATTTCTACGATCGCTTTTTCTTCAACGGCTACTGGCGCGAGGGCGAGCCTTACTTCGCGGTTGCGATGGGCATTTACCCCAACGTCGGCATCATCGACGCCGCTATCAGCGTGATCTCCGGCGGCGTCCAGCACTGCCTGCGCGCCTCGCGCGTGCTCGGCGCCGACCGGATGGACACGCGCGTCGGGCCGATCTCGATCGAAGTCGTCCGCCCGATGCGCGCGATTCGGCTCCGCGTCGATCATGCCGAGATAAAGGCGGACCTGACGTTCGAGGGACGCGCCCAGCCCATCGAGGAGCCGCGCTTTACCCGCCGATCGGGTCCGAGACTGATTATGGACCTGACGCGTTTCACCCAGCACGGCGGCTATTCCGGGCCGCTCACCGTGGCGGGCCGCAAATTTGAGGCATCCCCGTCGCGGGTCTGGGGGTCGCGCGATCGCTCGTGGGGCGTGCGTCCGGTCGGCGCGCAGGAGCCCGGAGGAGTGCCGTCGAGAGACCTTCCGCAGTTTTTCTGGCTATGGTCTCCAACCAACTTCGAAGATCTGTGCACGCATTTCGACGTGAACGAGTACGCTGACGGGTCGCGATGGCATGAATTTGGCGCCGTCACCAAGGCCGATCTCGGCGCGACCCTCGAGTTGGCAAGCGCCGTCAACTGGAAGGTCGATTACCTGCCGAAAACACGGCATGCGCGTAAAGCCGAGATCACGCTGCGATCAGCCGCGGGCGAAACGCGCGTCGAGCTCGAGACGCTCTACAACTTCTATATGCACGGGATCGGCTACGGTCATCCGAAGTGGGGGCACGGCGCATACGTTGGCCCCGACGTTTCAACTTACGAATCGTTCAAGGTAGCCGAAATTGACGAGACCCAGCCGCTCAATCAGCACATCCAGGCCGTTTGCCGCGCCAGGAGCGGTTCACGCGAGGGGATGGGCATCCTCGAGATGCTCATAATCGGTGCGCATCAACCGAGCGGCTTCAAGGACATGCTCGATATGCATCCGTAGAGTCTCGGGCTCGCGCAGCCGGGATATTTCAATTGCGCAGCTTGTCGAGGACGCGCCTTACGATCCCTGACGGTCGCGGTTCGTCAGGCGGCGCGGGCGGTTCCTTGCCGTCGCGGATTGCTTCGAAGATCGCCTCGACCTCGCCTTCGATAGGGAAGCGGCCGGTCTTCGCTTTGGAGAAGACGAGCTGATCGTTGATCAAGACGTCGAACTGTCCGGTCGAGCCGGCCTGAATTTCGGTCGCTTCGCCAAAGCGGCTCTCAAGTGAGGCAGCCAGACTGGCTGCCCTGGGTTTATAGCCTCAGGCCGAGCAGTAGAGAATCTTCGTCGCCATAGTACGAGCCTACCGCGCAATTCGCTCGGGCTCAATTGGTTCCCTGCACTGCCGCGGGAACGCTCGCTGACAGTGGCGGTCAGAGCGTGTTGATGGGCTTGTATTCGCCGAACACTCGGCGCATCGCGTCGGCGATTTCGCCGAGCGTGCACCACGACCGGACCGCATCGACAATCGGCGGCATCACATTCGACCCGTCTCGCGCCGCGGCCTCGACCCGCTCGAGCGCTTTGGCGGCCTTCGCCGAGTCGCGTTCGGCGCGCACCTTGGCGACGTTGCGCTTCTGCTTGTCTTCGAGTTCCGGGTTGACCTTGAGGATGTCCGTGGGAGGTTCGCCGCCGGAGGTGAACTGGTTGACGCCGACGATGATGCGGTCTTTGGTTTCGATTTCGCGCTGGTAGAGGTACGCCGAGTTCTGGATCTCGCGTTGCAGATAGCCGCGCTCGATTGCGGCGACCGCGCCGCCCAAGTCATCGATCTTTTCCAGGTACTCGCCGGCCTTCTGCTCGAGTTGCCGGGTCAGGCTCTCGACGAAATAGGATCCGCCCATCGGATCGATCGTGTCCGCCACGCCCGATTCATACGCGATTAGCTGCTGCGTGCGGAGCGCGAGGAGCACGGAAGATTCGGTTGGAAGCGCCAAGGCCTCGTCGCGGGAGTTGGTATGCAGCGATTGCGCGCCGCCGAGCACGGCGGCAAGCGCCTGGATCGTGACCCGAACGACGTTGTTGTCCACCTGCTGTGCGGTGAGGGTCGCGCCCGCGGTCTGCGCATGAAACCGCATCATCATCGAGCGTTCGTCCTTCGCGCCGAAACGCTCTTTCATGATCCGCGCCCACATGCGGCGCGCCGCGCGGAACTTCGCGATTTCCTCGAAGAAATTGTTGTGGACATTGAAGAAGAACGAAAGCCGGCTCGCGAAGCTGTCCACTTCCAGGCCCGCCTTGATGGCCGCATCGACGTACGCGATTCCGTCCGCCAGCGTGAACGCGAGTTCCTGCGCCGCGGTCGAGCCCGCTTCGCGGATGTGGTAGCCGGAGATCGAGATCGTGTTCCAGTTGGGGACTTCCTTGGATGCGAAACTGAAAATGTCGGTGATAATCCGCATCGAGCCGCGCGGCGGATAGATGTAGGTCCCGCGCGCGATGTATTCCTTCAGCAGATCATTCTGGATGGTGCCGTTGACTTTGTCCCATCCCACTCCCCGCCGCTCCGCGACCACCAGGTAGAGCGCGAGCAGAATCGAAGCGGTCGCGTTTATCGTCATCGAGGTGGAAATCTTGTCGAGCGGCAGCCCATCGAGCAGGGTTTCCATGTCGGCGAGCGAACAGATCGAAACTCCCACCCGCCCCACTTCGCCGCGCGCCAGCTCATGGTCCGCGTCGCGGCCCATCTGGGTCGGCAAATCGAACGCGACCGAGAGGCCGGTCTGGCCCTGATCGAACAGGTAGCGATAGCGGCGATTCGATTCCTCGGCCGTGCCGAACCCCGCATACTGGCGCATCGTCCACAATCGCCCGCGATACATCGTGGGCTGAACTCCGCGCGTGAAGGGATAGTCGCCGGGAAAACCGAGGTCGCGCGTAAAATCGAAGCCGTTCAGATCGGAAGGATCGTAGGCGCGATTGATCTCGATTCCGGAAGTGGTCTCGAACTTTTGTTTTCGTTCCCCGCCGCGTTTGAGGGCGGGCGCAAGCTTGCGCGCCTCCCAGCTTTTGCGCGCGGATTGAATCGCGGTGCGGTCGTCGTCTGCCATGATGCCTACTCGATTACCAGCAGCAATTCGCCCTTTTCCACCGTCTGGCCCGCCACCACCTTCACCTCAGTCACCTTACCAGCCTTGGGGCTTTTGAGCTCGTTCTCCATCTTCATCGCTTCGACGATGATAACGCCCTGATCGGCCGTGACCTCGTCGCCGGCCGCCACCAGCACGTTCACCACGCGGCCCGGCATCGCGGCCTTGATCTCGACTCGCCCGCTGACCTCGCGCGGCGCCCTGCGCGCGCGCATCGCGTGGCGCGACGCGTCCACCAAAGTCAGCCGGGTGGCGCCGGTCCGCGATGCGACCACGATCTCGTCGCCCTCGCGGGCCAGGTCGAAATCGAACGAACGGTTATTGACGATAATTGATACCGAGGCGGGTCCCACCCGGCGCAGGTCGGCTTCAAAACTCTGATCGCCGAAGCGGATCGCGTAGGTGTCAGCCGAGAGCTCCTCGACTTCGACTTCGTGCTCCGCTCCCTCGATGGTTGCGACGTAACGCATCGCGGCTTGCTATCTCCTCAACATGTCGATTCGGCCGAGCGTGCGCCACGCGGAACGCTCGCGCGCCGGGGCGGCGGGAGCTTTTCCGTTCGTGCCGCCCGCGCCGCGCTGCGCCGCCATCGCCGCCAGAAGCATCGCCGCCATCCGCTCATGGTCGGCGTCCTTCTCATGCGACGGGCCTGGACGATATTCGCGCCCGATAAAACCGGTATCGAAGTTGCCGGCCAGGTAGTCCGGATGGTTCATGATCCAGCGATGGAACGCCAGGTTGGTGGTCAGATCGCCGGAGATGATGAATTCGCCGAGCGCACGGCGCATCCGGTCGATCGCCTGCGCCCGATCCGAGCCCCATGCCGCCAGCTTCGAGATCATCGGGTCGTAGTAGATCGGGACCTCGGCGCCCGGATATACGCCGGCATCGTTGCGGATACCGGGTCCGTCGGGAAAACGCAGGGTCTCGATCCTGCCCGGCGCGGGAACGAAGCCCGCGGCAGGGTCCTCGGCATAGATGCGGCATTCGATCGCCCATCCGCGCTGCTCGATGTCGTGCTGCTTGAACGGCAGCGTCTCGCCCGCGGCAATTTCGATCTGAGTCCGCACCAAATCCAGGCCGGTAACCATCTCGGTGACCGGATGCTCGACCTGGATGCGGGTGTTCATTTCAAGGAAGTAGAAATTGTGATCGGCGTCGGCAAGAAACTCGATGGTGCCGGCGCTGTAATACTTGACCGCCCTGGCCGCGCGGACCGCGACCTCGCCCATCCGCGCCCGCATCTCGGGCGTGACGAACGGCGAGGGCGATTCCTCGATCACTTTCTGATTGCGCCGCTGAATCGAGCATTCGCGCTCGAACACGTGAACCGTGTTGCCCTTGCGGTCCGCCAGCACCTGTATCTCGATGTGGCGAGGATTGCGCACGAACTTCTCGACGTAAAAGCGGCCGTCGCCGAAGGATGATTTCGCTTCGCTCGACACCGTACGCACGACCGAGGCGAGATCCTTGTCGTTCTCGACCAGGCGCAGCCCTTTGCCGCCGCCGCCCGCCGCGGCTTTGATCATGATCGGAAAGCCGATCTTTTTGGCGATCGAGCGCACTTCGCTTTCGGTCTCGAGCGTTCCGGGAGAGCCGGGGACCACCGGCACGCCGGCCGCGGCCATCAGCTTGCGCGCCTCGACCTTGTCGCCCATCCTTTCGATCGCTTCGGGAGGCGGACCGATCCAGACAATACCGGCATCTTCAACCGCGCGCGCGAAGGCCGCGTTTTCCGAAAAGAACCCGTAACCCGGATGGATCGCGTCGGCGCCGGTTCGTTTTGCGGCATCCAGGATTCGATCGATTTTCAGGTAGCTCTCGGCCGCCGGCGCGGGACCGACGTGGACGGCGTGATCGGCTTCGCGCACATGAAGCGCGGCGCGATCGGCGTCGGAATAGACCGCGACCGACTCGATACCGAGGTCGCGGCAGGCGCGGATGACGCGCACCGCAATTTCGCCGCGGTTGGCAATCAGGATTCGCTTAAACATCTGTTCTCCGGAACTGCTGTCCTCGAATTTCCTCCTTCGGAACTTCCGAGGGTCCTGCGACCGGCTCTCCTGTCCGCGGCGATTTCGCGATCGCAGGCCCCTGCAAACCCGTCGGTCACAGCGGAATGTTCCCGTGCTTGCGCGGAGGATTCTTGTCGCGCTTGTTCTCGAGAGCCTTGAGCGCGGAAATCAGGCGCGGGCGCGTGTCGCGCGGCATGATTACCTCGTCCACATAGCCGAGTTCGGCCGCCTTGAACGGGTTGGCAAACTTGCGCCGATAGTCGTCGGCCAGCCGCGCGCGTTCCACCGCCACGTCCTTCGCGTTCGCGATTTCGCTGCGGAACAGGATATTGATCGCCTGCTCGGGACCCATCACCGCGATTTCCGCCGTCGGGTAGGCGAAATTCAAATCTCCCCGGATATGCTTCGAGGACATCACGTCGTAGGCTCCGCCGTAAGCCTTGCGCGTTATCACCGTCACCTTGGGGACCGTGGCTTCGCAGTAGGCATACAACAGCTTGGCGCCGTGGCGGATGATCCCGCCGAACTCCTGCTCGGTACCCGGCAGAAACCCGGGAACATCGACGAAGGTCACAATCGGGATATTGAACGCGTCGCAAAAGCGAACGAAGCGAGCCGCCTTGACCGATCCGTCGATATCCAGCGCGCCGGCAAGATAGGCGGGCTGGTTCGCCACCACCCCGACCGAGTAGCCGCCCAGGCGCGCGAATCCGATCAGGATGTTGCGGCCGAAGTCCTTCTGGATTTCCAGGAAATGGCCCTCATCAACCACGCGCCGAATGATCTCGCCCATGTCATAAGGCTTGTTGGGATTTTCCGGCACGATCGCGTCCAGCTCCGCGTCGCGCCGCTCCGTATCGTCGCTCGTCGCAACGAAGGGCGGATCGTCCACGTTGTTCGACGGCATGTAGGAGAGCATCTCGCGCACCAGCAGAAGCGCGCCCTGGTCGTCGTCGGCCTCGAGGTGGCATACGCCGGACCTCTGCGAATGGGTGTCGGCGCCGCCCAGCTCCTGCATCGTGACGTCTTCGTGCGTGGCCGCCTTAATCACGTCGGGGCCGGTGATGAACATATACGAGGTGTCGCGCACCATCACGATAAAGTCGGTCATCGCGGGCGAATACACGGCGCCGCCGGCGGCCGGTCCCATGATCACCGAGATTTGCGGCACTACGCCCGAGGCGAGCACATTGCGCAGGAAAATTTCCGCGTAGCCCGCGAGTGAGACGACACCTTCCTGGATTCGGGCGCCCGCTCCGTCGTTCAGGCCGATCACCGGACATCCGGTCTTCGCGGCCAGATCCATCACCTTGCAGATTTTCTCCGCATAGGCGCCGGACAAGCTTCCGCCGAAAACCGTAAAGTCCTGCGAAAACACGCATACGCGGCGGCCGTCGATGGTGCCGTAGCCGGTCACCACGCCGTCGCCGGGGATTTTCTTCACATCGAAATCGGCGATCCGATGAGTCTTGAATTTGTCGAGTTCAACGAAAGAGCCGCGGTCGAGCAAAAACTCGATTCGCTCACGCGCCGTCATTCTGCCGTTCTGGCGTTGTTTTTTAAGCCGGTCTTCGCCGCCACCCAGCTCGGCCTGGCGCGACAGTTCCTGGATACGTTCGATATTTTCCTTTAGTCCCATGCTTCAATTCCGGGCAAAAGATGATGATACGGCGCGAGGACCCGGCCGCGCAACGCAAGCCGCCGCAAATAGATACCGTATGTTCAATTGCCGTTAAAGGTACGCGGGCCGAGCGCAGCCTGGCGCGACAGGACGTCGCGCGGCCTCAGATCGATTGAGGACTCGGCCTTGCCTCAGTTCCGGGCGTGCGGCGCGAAACCGATAAAGACCATGCGGTCGCCGGGCTCGATATGATGGCTTGCGGCAAAGCCGCCGTTGACCTCCAGCACGTACTGCGAATCCGCGCCGACGCCGCGCGGGGTCTCCGAGTAGGGCTCGGCGTTCGCCACTATTCCCACCACGCGCCCGCCGCCATCCGCGAAGATCATGTCGAGGGGAATCTTCGTGTTCTTCATCCAGAAGCTTAGTTGGTCGGGCGCCTTGAAGACGAAAATCATGCCGGCGTCGCTTGAGAGCCGGTCCCGGTACATCAGGCCGGTTTCCCGCGCGCTCGGCGTGTCGGCGATTTCAACTTTGACGGCGGCGCGCCGATGGCCGTCGGGCGCGACGATCTCGATGCGCGGAGCGGGCGTGCAGGCGGCGGACAGAAGGATCGCCAGCGCGATCGCGAAAAAGAGCGACCACCGCCTCGTTGGTTCGCGCGCGTTCAGCTTCATCAGGGTTCGGTCAGCCTGCCGCTTCGGTTTCCGGCGAGATCGTTTCCAGTTCGCGACCCGCGGTCTCCGGGAATCCGAAAAACATGATCAACGGCGCCATCATCCAGAACACTGTCAGATAGGTGATCGCGGTCCAATGCGAATGCGTATAGCGATAAAGCAGGCCCTCGAGCAGAAACCCCACCGCGCCGCCCGTGGTGCCGGCGACCGCGAGGGCGCTGCCCGCCGTCGACCGATGCGAAGTCGGAAAAAGCTCCGCGCCGTATGCTGAGAAAATTGTGCTCGATGCGGTGTCAAAGAACAACTCCAGCACCCAGGCGGGGATGACGCCGCTGCCCGCCGCCCTGTAGATCCAAACCGTCGTCAGGGGCGCAAGCAGAAAGCACAGCGACCCCATCTGCCGCCGCCCGAACCGATCGCTCAGGCGGCCGACGATGATGTTGCCCATGATTCCGACGCCGCCGCCGACGAAGAACAGCGTGGTTACATTGCCCGGCGAATAGCCGTGAACGTTCTGCAGGTAGAGCGGGAAGAAAAAGCCCGCTGCATTGCCGCCCATGTTGGCGAGAAACGTAACCGCGATAAGCATCGCGAGCCGGCCGGGATAGGCCCGGAACAATGCAACCACCGGCTGGAGGACGCGGGAGGGATGGCGCGGCGTGTGCGCGGTTTCCTCGAAGCGGTGGCTCTCCGGCAGGGCGCGGCGCAGCGGGATTATCACCACCAGCGGGATTAGCGCGAGCGCGTACAACCCGCGCCATCCGTACGGCACCACGTTGATCAGGCCGAACGCCAGCGCCGCGATTCCGTATCCCACCGAACTCAGCGCTCCCAGCAGTCCGATCGTCCATCCCCGCACCCCCGCATCGACCTCTTCCACCAGAATTACCAGCGCAATCGTTCCTTCGGCTCCCGCGAACGCGCGCGCAAGCACCTGGAACAGAATAAAGACGCGTTCGTCAGGTGCGATCGCGCTCAATCCCGTGAAGAGCGTGTAGCCGACAATCGTGTAAAGGAGCAGGCGGCGGCGTCCGAACACGTCAGCGAGCGGCGTTATGAGAAACGAAAGCAGGTACCCGAGTTTGATCAGCGAAGCCATGATGCCGAGGTGCGATTCGGCAATTCTGAGACCCTGCTGGATTTGTTTGAGCGCGAGGCTTATCAGCGCGCGGTCGTATTGATCGAAAAATCCCGCCGTGATCGCGATCGAAAAGACGCGCCATTGCCGCCGCGTGAACTCAGGCGTGCGCCCAAACAGCCCGAAGTGGATGCTCCAGCGTTCGTCGTCGCGTGAGATGGAGACCGGCGCCGTCAATGCTTCGCTCATAAAATCGGTGGACCCTTCGGTCTGCCGCTCGCGACTCAATCGAGCGCCATTTTGAGCGAGTCGAGACCGCGCAGAAAGTACGACCCTTTGTATGCGAGGGGCGCCGACGGGTCTTCGATTCGGAGATTAGGGAAGCGCCGCAGCGTCTCCCCGATCGCGATCGCTCCCTCCAGTCGCGCCAGCGGAGCGCCGATACAGAAGTGGATACCATCGCCAAATGCGACGTGGTCGCGCGGCTCGCGCGTGATGTCGAAGCGCTCGGGGTCGGGAAATTGCGCCGGGTCGCGATTCGCCGCCGCCAGCAGGACGAAGCATTCCGCTCCCGCGGGAATCTCCGTTCCGCCGATTTCGCAGTCGGCCGTGACGCGGCGCGAGGTTGCCTGCACCGGACCGTCGTAACGCAGCATCTCCTCGATTGCGCGCGCGGTGAGTTCCGGGTTGCGCCGCAGCAGGTCCATCTGATCGGGATTTCGTCCGAGCGCCAGCATCCCGTTGCCGATCAGATTGGTCGTCGTTTCGTTGCCGGCGAGCAGCAGCAGGATGACGAAGGCGAGCAGTTCGTTGGCGGTCATCGCCTCGTTGTCGTCATGGGCCGCCACCAGGGCGCTGATCAGGTCGGGGCCGGGGTTGACGCGCCGTTTCTCGATTTCGCGGGTAAAGTATCCGCGCAACTCGTCGATCACCTTGACCACGTCATCGGGGACCGGCTGTCCGGGCAGAGTATTGCCGCGCGCCACGATGAAATCGGACCAGTGCTTGAAGGTCTGGTAGTTTTCCGGAGGAACGCCCAGCATCTCCGCGATCACCATCACCGGCAGCGCGTTGGCCAGATCCTCCATCACGTCGAAAGTGCCTTTGCGCTCGATCTGATCGAGCAGCATGGTCGTGATCTCCCGGATACGCGGTTCCATGGCGCGAATTCGCCGCGGCGTGAAATCGCGCGAGATCAGCCGGCGCAGGCGCGTCTGCACCGGAGGGTCCGAGAACAGCACCGTCGCCGCGCCGCGAAAGATGCCCTTTTCGCGAACCTCGGGGCTGAGCTTCTGCACGCTTGAAAACCGGACGTAATCGCGAAGGATCGCGACCACATCCGCATACCGCGCCGCGATTACGAACGGCGTGCCGAACAATTCGATTTTGCGCGGCGAGCCCTCCAGCAGAACGCGGTAATGCGGGTAAGGGTTGTCGCGAAACGATCGGTCCCAAGGATTAAAACTGATAGATACCGCCTGAGCTTCCATTTTGATGCTTCGCTCCTGTACTCCTTCGCCGGTTAAACTACTCGCGCCACCGCCGGTATTCGCCGAAGCGCGGCCACCGATCCCCAGCTCAGCGCCAACGCGCCGGCAAAGACGAGCAGCCCTTTTGCGATCGGCGAAAGATGCGCCTGCAGCAGCGCATATTGCATCCAGGTCACGTACGGATAGTGGACCAGGTAGATGCCGTAGGAATTGTCGTTGAGGCTTTCAAGAATCGGAAAACGCCCATTCACAAAGCGCAGAAACACCGCCATCCACGCCAGGCTGATCGCCGCGCTCGCCGCAACGAATACGCCCGCATATGGCATCGGAGGCGGCGGCCATTGCCGGATGATCACCCTGAGAAAGGCCACAGCCGAGATTACGGCCACAACCGCCCACAGCCACCAGGTGCGCGCAAGCCTGCCTCCCGATGCGAACGCGCTGGCTTCTAGTCCATAGACGCCGAGCGCCACGCCGGCAAGGAAATAGGCCAGGTAATGCAGCGCGCGGCTCGCCTGGATTGCGATCGGTCCGACTGCAAACCAATACAGCACGCCGAACCGAAGCAGCATCGGGACATACGCCGCCCCCGATACTGCTATCAGCGCCGCAAAGAAAACTATCGGATAAACGAAAACGGCCGAGGCCCGATTGCGGATCGCGATACCCAGTCGGGGTGCTGCGAGGTAAATCGCGGCGGCCACGCAATCGAACCCGAGCAGAGCCGAAACGAACCACGACGGACCCGCCGGCCACGGACCGGCCAGGATCGTGTCGCGCCAAAAGGCGAAGTAGCCTGGATCGGCGCCGGTCATGCGAAACGACGGATAGAAGGCAAGCGGCATCAGAAACGTGACCGCCAGCGCGAAAGGCACGCCCAGACGAAGCGCTCGATCGCGCAGGAAGGCCACGGTCCCCTTACGATTCAGGCTCGGCCATACAAAGAACCCCGATACGAAGAACATCAACGACATGAAAAAGATGTCGTTGACCGCGACGATCGGGTCGAACCCTCGCCATCGGCCGCTGTCCACGATCGGCGCGGTTGACCACAGATAGTGGACCCGGTCGAAGTGCCCGAAGCTCACGTACGCGAGAACCGAGTGATGCACCAGGACGAGCACGATGACGAAGGTTCGCAGGTAGTCGATCGCGACGACGCGGCCACCGCCCGCGGGTGCGCGCCGGGAATAGTGCGACAACGAGATTGCCTGTGCCTGCGATGCCATCAGCCCACGCTGCCCGACAAGCGTGGTTCAGAGGCAAGCGCGATGCCATCGCGAGACCTCGCACTTCCTCGCGTATTCGGGCCGGCCTCCGCAGTTGCGCGGCTGCGTGCAGTCACCTTGCGGCGGCTCAATCGAGCGCCAAATGAAGATTTGCGAGGCCGCGCAGGAAGTACGACCCCTTGTACTTAAGCGCCGCGCTCGCGTCGGCGAGCCGAAGGCGCGGGAACCGCTCGAGCATCGCCCCAATCGCGATCGAGCCCTCCAGCCGCGCCAGGCCCGAGCCAAGGCAGAAGTGGATGCCCTCGCCAAAGGCCATATGGTCGTTCGGGTCGCGCGTGATGTCGAACGTGTCGGGATTGGGAAAGTGGGCAGGGTCGCGATTGGCCGCCGCCAGCATCACAAAAGCTCCCGTTCCCGCTTTGATCTCAGTGCCGCCGACGTTGATGTCGCGCGCCGCGGTGCGAAAGGTCGATTGAACCGGACCGTCGTAGCGGAGCATCTCTTCAATCGCGCGCGGCATCAGAGCCGGATTCGCGCGCAGCTTCGCCATCTGGTCCGGATGGCGACCGAGGGCGAGCATCCCGTTGCCGATCAGATTGGTGGTGGTCTCGTTGCCCGCGAGCAGCAACAGGACCACGAACTGCAGAAGCTCGCCCGCGGTCAATGCCTCTTCCTGAACGTGGGCCGCCACCAGCGCGCTCACCAAATCGGAGCCCGGCCGCTTGCGCCGTTTTTCGATTTCGTCCGAGAAGTAAGCGCGCAACTCGGCCATCGCGGCCTTGATATCCTCCGGCATGGGCATGCCCGGCACGACGTTGTCAGATTCGATGATTCTGTCCGACCAATGCTTGAAGGTCTGGTAATGATCCGCCGGCACCCCCAACATCTCCGCAATCACCATCACCGGCAGCACGTTCGCCACGTCAGCCATTACTTCGAGGCTGCCCTTTCGCTGGACCGCATCGACGAGATGGTTGGTGATTTCGCGGATGCGGGGTTCGAGTTCACGGATGCGGCGCGGAGTAAAGTCGCGCGAAACAAGTTTGCGCAGCCGCGTATGAATCGGAGGGTCCGCCGACAGCATCGACGGATCCGACCCGAAGAGCTTGTTCTGCTCCCCAAATCCGATCGTCGGCGGCTGCACGCTCGAAAAGTTCACATGGTCGAGCAGCACCGCCTTGACGTCCGCGTAGCGCGCGATCAGAGCGAAATCAGTGAACAGATTGATGACTCGCGGAGGGCCGTCGTACAGCGGCGCATAGTGCGGGTAGGGATTCGCGCGAAAGTTCTCGTCCCAGGGATTGAAGTAAACTTCGGCCGGTCCTGCGCTGGTTGCTGCGGCTTCCATCGTCGTTACTCCTTTTCAGTTGGCCCCCGGGGAATGCACGGAGGCGAGGATCGAGCACGCGAGTTTCTTTAGCGACTCGAGTCCATCAACGAACTCGCGCGGGTCTTCGCCCGTATCTGCGAACAACTCGCGCTCGAGTGCGAACGCCTCCAGTTGTCCGAAGATCAGGTCAATGAGCGCGTTCAAGTCCTCGCCGCGGCCTTGCGGCCAGTTGAGAATCTGTTCGAATCCGCGCCGCACCCGCTCGGTTAGCTGCACGCCGGCCGAGCGCACCGGTTCTCTCAGGGTCGGATCGGTGCGGCTTGCGACCACAAGCTCAAGCCACGCATAAAACGTGGGACTCTTGAACACCGGCCAAAGAAGATCGATGAGCGCGCACAGGCGGTCCTTCGGATTGCCGGCGGGAAGTTCCGCCGCAAGCGCCCCGAGCTCCTCAACCCGCCGGTCGAAAACGTATTCCAGCGCCTTGATCACCAACTCGTTCTTGGTGGGAAAGTGATGGAGCTGCGCGCCGCGCGAGACGCCGGCGCGCGCCGCTATCTCGACTGTGGTCGTGTGCGCGTAGCCGCGTTCATGGAGACAGGCGACAGTCGCTTCCATCAAGCGCCGGCGTGTTTCGGCGCTTCGCTCTTCCTGCAAGTTGGGCATAGGGGGACGAGTTCCTCTTAAGAAGACGGGATATTACCATCATCCGCGACTGTTGCAAGCAGTCGTGACTGTTTCTTTACCGGAAGCTTAATCTTTCATGACAAGCGTAATCGAAAGCGTCCTTTCAGTCCGCTCCGATGAGGCGGCTCCGCCTGTGAATCGGCCTTAGCGACCTCGGAAGTTCGGGCGGCGCTTCTCAAGAAACGCGCGGACGCCTTCCTTGTAGTCCTCACTGTTGAAGCATAGGGCGACCAGTTCGGAGACGCCGTCGATGTCGCGTTTGGAAGGATCCTTCAACCCTTCGCGAATTGCGGCTTTGGCGGCCTCGATCGTCAGAGGAGCATTTGCCGCCATCTTCGTGGCGTAGTCGCGCACATATGTCTCGAGATCGCCGGGCTCCACCACGCGATTGACCAGTCCCATGGCGAACGCCTCGTCGGCCTCGAACAGCCGCGCGGAAAACAGGATATCGCGCGCGTTCGCGTGACCAACGGTCTGCGTCAGGGCGATAACACCTTCGAGCGGATAGGCCAGACCCAGCCGCGCGGCCGGAATTCCCATCCGGGTGCCGCGCGCGGCGATTCGAATATCGCAGGCCAGGGCGACCTGCACGCCGCCTCCGATGCAAACGCCTGAGATCATCGCGATAATCGGCGTTGAACATTCCAGCATCGAGGTGATCGCGCGGTTGGGTGCTTCGCGATACACGCGCGCCTGGGAGGCGTCGGATCGAATGGACGGAAATTCGGAAATATCGGCGCCGGAGATGAACGCCTCGGGCGTCGCACCCGTCATCACGATCGCGCGGACATTTTCGTCGCGATCGAGTTCGCCTATCGCCTCGGGGATGCGTTGCCAGGTCCGCAGGTTGAGCGCGTTGCGCACCTGCGGACGGTTGAGTATGAGCCATCCGATAGGAGGTTCACGCTTGACGATTATGGGATCGGCCGAGTTTTGTTCACTCATGGGGGCGTGCGCTCCGGGAGTTTAGCTCGCGATGGTTATAATCGAACGAGCCACGAGTCAGGATTTTGAGCACATTTGTGCGCTGGACGAAACCGTGCGGCGCGGGCCCGCCCGCCGCGCCCTTATCGGCACCGCACTCGCCCAGGCGCGATGCGCCGTGGCGCGCGCCGACGGTGTCGTGCGCGGCTTCGTCATTCTGACGCAGAACTTCTTCGGTCACGGCTTCGTCGAGCTGCTGGTCGTCCATCCGGACTTCCGCCGCCGCGGACTTGCGACCGCGCTGATGCGCGCGGCGGAACTCGATGCTCCCACAGAAAAGCTCTTCACCTCAACCAATCAATCAAACGAACCGGCCAGGCGCCTGTTCGAAAGACTGGGCTTCGTTCCGAGCGGGATGATCGAGAATCTCGACGATGGCGATCCGGAGATCGTCTATTTCAAACGCCTCGCGCCCGGAGGCAATCGCGGCGACGAGGAATGACTGCCAAGACCATCCATCATGCGCATCGGGCACCGACGGCCGGAGCTGATTTGAGGCAGTGGCACGCCGGCGAAGAGAAAAAGGGCTCGGGATGACGGAAGAAGAGGAGGGTGAAACCAGGGTTACCGTCCGGACATCCGAGCCCTTTGGGAGAATTCGGAATTGCCGCAGGCTGGATCTATCTGACCGGTCGAGTCCCGCCTTCAGCGGCGCGTGACTCGCGTATCATTCCGTCTCCTGCTGTTGTTTCAGGCTCTGGATTTCGCGGCGCTGATTTTCGATCTCGCGCTGTTCCATCGAAACCTGGGATTGTAGTTGATTCTGTCGAACCTCCTGGTTTTGCATCTCGTTGCCGACCAGAAAACCAGTGCCGGCGCCGAGAGCGCCGCCGATGGCCGCGCCCGCGCCGGGTGCTCCAACTGCGGCGCCGATGATGGCGCCGGTCCCCGCGCCGAGCGCACCGCCACCCAGCGTGCCCTTCTCGCGCGTCGAGAGCGGCTGCCCGGAGCAGGCACTCGACGCCAGCAGGGCGGCCGTGGCGAGAATCGCGGTGAGCATAGGCTTTGTCACGCGCATCTGAAACTTCCCTCCTGATTGAAAACAGGCTGAGCCGCGCCGGGCGGCCTTTAGCACAACCTCGGCCATAGACCACACCGTTTAACGCCGCTGCTTCACGAAATCGTGACTCGTCGCAGCTTCAGCCTGCCGGAGGAATAGCAGGTTCCGGACCATCAAAAATTCCCGCGATTTCTCGAAACTGTGCTGAAAAGAGTTTGTAAAAATTACAAGTTTCCCGACAAACCGGCCCGTTTCCGAAGCCGTCCCTCCGAAACCGCGACAAACGCATCCAAGCGGCCCCAACCGATGCCGCGCCGCCGCGTGATTTCCGGGGGCTATGAAAAAAGTCTCGTGCCGGCGTACCAGCCGGCACGAGACTTTCGTTTGCTTTGAGGCGGGGTGTTTAGTTGGAGGCGAGCGGACCGCGAAGCAGCTTGCCCGGCAGTGCGCCGGTGTGCTCGTTGTCGCGCAGGAGCACTTCTCCGTTCACTACCGTCGCGAGCAGGCCTTGCGACTTCTGCTTGAGGCGTTTTGCTCCCGCCGGCAGATCGTGCACGAGTTCGGGCAACTGCGGCGTGATCTTGTCCGGGTCGAACACGATGATGTCGGCGAAGTTGCCCTCGCGCAGCAATCCGCGTCCCTTGAGTCCCCAATGGTAGGCCGGGATGAAACTCATCATCCGGATCGCCTGCTCGAGCGTGAGCGCCTGCTTTTCGCGCACCCAGTAGCTGAGCACGTGGGTTTGCAACGACGAGTCCATGATCTGCGATACGTGAGCGCCCGAGTCGGAGAAGGTGACCACCGACCGCGGATTCTTCATCATCTCGAGCACGTGATCCTGGTCTTCGTTTACCAGGGTCTGCATGAAAAACTGCTTGAGGTTCTTCGTCAGGGCGAGATCGATCATCACGTCAACCGGGTCCTTGTTTTCGGCATCCGCGATCTCAGCGATCGATCGATGCGGCGGCGTAGGCCTGAGCAGCGGGAAAATCCATTTGAAGTTTGCGGAGCGCGCTTCCGCTCCCACGCCGCGTTCGCCCTCGCGCGCATGTTCATGCGCCGCCTGAACCAGCCTGCGGCGGATATCGGGATTGCGCAGCGCCGCTTCCTGTTCGGCAAGCGGCAGCGCGCGGATTTCCTTCCAGGCGGGAATCCGGTCGAACGGCATCATCGTCTCGAACGAGAGCAGCACGTTGAGCGAACGGCTGTGAACCTGGATGAACATCCTGCCGCCCGCCGCCGCGGCTTCATCGGCCAATTGGAAATAGCGCCGCCAGTAGTTCGGCGCGCGCCGCGAACTGAACATCCCGAAGGTCACCGGGACCGAGGTATCAACCGCGAGCGCCTTAAGCCGCGCCAGATAGTCGTCGAGCCGTGGCCCTTCGGAGCCGGTATCTTCGCCGGCGATTTCAAAGATTCCCGCGCCCAACTCTCCCATCACGCCCACGAGCTGGCGCACCTCGTCCCAGTTCGCGATGCGGCTGGCGACCGGGCGTCCGTCGGGGGTCTGATGGTTGCTGGTGCGCGAGGTCGTAAATCCCATTGCGCCCGCGCGAATCGCGCCGCGCAACTCATCGCGCATCATCTGCAGATCTTCGGTGGTCGCCTTCTCCTCGAACGCCCGCGCACCCATCACGTAGGTGCGAAGCGCGGAATGGCCCATGTAGGCGGCATAGTTGATGCCCTTGGGCTGGCGGTCAACCGCATCGAGGTATTCCGCGAAGGTGGTCCACGACCATTTGATTCCCGCCTCCATCGCTTCGGGCGAGATGTCTTCTGCGCGCTCGAGATTGCGCATCACCAGGAGCTTGTCCTTTTCGCCGCAGGGCGCCAGCGAAAAGCCGCAGTTGCCCATCACCACGCTGGTCACGCCATGCCAGCACGAGCAGGTGCCGAGGGCATCCCAGAACACCTGAGCATCCATGTGCGTGTGCGCATCGATCAGTCCGGGCGCTACGACATGCCCTTCGGCATCGATGGTCTCGCGGGCGTTCTCGCGAATCTTGCCGATTGCGGCGACTCTGCCTCCCGCTACTCCGACATCGCCGCGATACCGCGGCATCCCGCTGCCATCGACGATAGTGCCGTTGCGAATGATTAGATCGTACATCGCTCACTCCCTTCCGGGTCGGTCCCCGGGGCCGAACCAAGGCGTCCGGCCGGTAAGCTGCGTTGGATATATACAGATGCTTATTTCAGAATCGGGGCTGGGTCGGCAAGCGGGACATAGAGGCTATTTTCGCTAATCTTCGGATGAAGCCAGGCTTCAAAGCCGGATACCGATCGATTCGGGAGGACCCGCAAAATGGGGGATTCAGGGGTAAGCTCGGCCTTGATGGGCCGCCGTGCGTTCCTGAAAGAGGCCGGCGCCATCGCGATTGCCGCAATCACGCCGCGGCTTGGACTGGCGGCGGATGCGCGAGCGCAAGGATGTCCGCAACAGGCCGGCACCGCACGGCGCCTTCAAGTGCGCAGCCTCGCGGATTTCCGCAAGGCCGGGCGCGATCTCAGGATGACGGCGGTCCAGGGCCTTGACCTTTCAGGATTCGATGCCCGGTTTTGGCGCGATGCGCAGGTCGAGGGAAGCTACTTTCTCGGCTGCCGGTTTGCCAATCCGGGAACTGCCGCGATGCTGCAGCGGAAAGGCGCCGTCATTCTGCCGCCATTCACCGAACTTCCGTACGATCCCTACCGCACTACCCTCTACACCCTCGCGGATCTGGAACGCCGCCAGCCATCCGGCATCACGTTCGACGAAGCAGTGTATTGCGATTTCGTCGCCAAAGGCAGGTTCTCGCCTGGCGTGATCGAAGCCCTGGCGCGGCGCATTCATGACAACTCGATCGACGACGCGTTGGAGCGCTTCGTTCGCGAACAAGGCGAGGACCGGTTTGTCGGGATAATGGGTGGGGCCGATGTGCCGCGCAGCGATCCCTGGTATCGCAAGACCGCGGAAACCGCGTACCTTCTGGCCAAATCCGGCAAGATTGTAATGTCGGGCGGCGGAAGCGGGATGATGGAGGCGGCGAATCTCGGCGCCTATTTGTCCGCATACGACAGTTCGGCCGTGAACGAGGCGCTGCGAATTCTCTCCGCTGCCCCGGAAAAACAGGACGCCGGATGGAACGGCAGCACGCTCGAGGTCAAGGACAAGTTCCCCAAAGGCGCGGAGAATCTGGCGATCACAACCTGGTATTTCGGCGCTGAATCAATCAATCCGTTCGCAAATCCCATCGCCCGCTATTTCGACGTCAGCATCCGCGAAGCGCAGTTGATCCACAACTCTCGATCCGGCATCGTCTTCGCCCCCGGAAGCGCCGGCACCCGCGAAGAGGTCTTCATGGATGCCGAGCGGAGCCATTACTCGCGATCGGGATTCCGCAACGTGATGGTTTTTCTTGGCAAAAGCCAGTATGAACGCGATCTGCCCGTGTTTCCGATCCTGCGCAAGATGGCTAACTCCAAAGACCTGCTTTTCATCACCGACGAGCCCGGCGAGGCTGCCAGGTTCATCATCGAGCATTCGCCGCGTCCCGATCATTGACTGTCAGTTCGGATGTCACTCGCCTATCGGCGCCAGAAGGAATCGGCCGTTTGTCGGTTGCGGAGGACGATTGGTGACTTTCGTGCCCCAGCACGCCTCGGATGCGTCTTCAAAGGCGGCGATCTGCTCTTTTGACATCACGATCGGCGTGAGCATCTCGGTCCACACCACGCCTTCCGCGCATCGCGGCAGCTTGGTGGTGGTCCCCGGAGTGGTCAGCGATCCGTTGAAGCGCAGGTAACTTTTTTTCGCGGGAATGAGGTCCGTCAATTTGAGATCGACGGTCGAGGGTTGTTTGAGGCTGGGCGGCGCCACCACACCCGGATCGGCATTGCCCGCGTTTACAAAGACCCCCACCACCGCAAGTTGACCGGTGTTCGGGTCCTGATGAACGAGATGAATCTCCATCGGGAACCGCTGCCCGTTCAGCGTGTATTCGCTCGGCGTATGATCGTGGATGTTGATCAAGTTGTACCTGGTCTTGCCGATCGTGATGAAGTTGCCGGCCCCGTGATCGAATCGCACCTGGTCATCGTGATCGAGGACCAGCACATCGGCGACTCTGTAATGAAACGTCAGGGGCGGAAGCGGGGCGGGCTGCGCCGACGCGGTCACGATGTCGAAAGGGGATTGCCGCGACCCGTTGCCGCATTGCGTCGGAAAGAGCGAGTTCCAGTTCTGCGGGCCTTTGGCGCCGGTGTACGACCAGTCAGGCTCGCTCGGGCATCCTCCCGCTTTGAGCCCCGATGGAGACAGGCAGAGAACCAAGGCGGCGAGCGAGATCGCCAACGCGTTCGCGGCTTTCATCGGTTATTCCTCCTCGGTAACAATCACGCGCTTCAAAGTCTTACGGACTCGGGGCGATCATTGATAGCAGGCCCCTGGGCGGAATCTTCCTTCGGGCCGATCCTTGACGGCCACGGGCCGGGGACCTAGAGAAACAGACAGTCTGTATGTTCGATGCCCGATCCGGAGGCTGCGCCGATGGAAACCAGGATCGATGAAGTCGCCAACCGCATCTACCGGCTTTCCACCTACGTCCCGGAGGTCGCGCCTCCGGCCGGAATAAGCTTCAACCAGTTTCTGATCGACGCGGACGAGCCGATGCTGTTCCATTGCGGGCAGCGCTTTTTGTTTGGGTCGGTTTCGGCCGCCGCCGCCGAAATAATCGATCTCAAGCGGCTCAGATGGATTACCTTCAGCCACGTCGAATCCGACGAATGCGGATCGCTCAACGAATGGCTGGCCGCCGCGCCCTCCGCAACCGCCGCGCATGGACGTATCGGATGCAACATCTGGCTGAACGACACGGCGGCGCGCCCGCCGCGCGCGCTCGCGAACGGAGAGGTGATCGACCTCGGTGGAAAGCGCGTCCGGCGCATCGACACCCCGCACGTGCCGCATTGCTGGGATGCGGGACTGATTTTCGAGGAAACGACGGCGACGCTGTTCAGCAGCGATCTGCTGTTTCAGTTCGGCGATGGACCGGCGATCGCAAGCGGCGACATTCTGCCCGCCGCGCTCGATGCGGAAGAAAAATTCCGCGCAACCGGAATCACGACCGATACTCCATCGACCGTGCGCCGTCTTGCGGCGCTCGAGCCGCGAACGATCGCGGTGATGCACGGATCGTCGATCAGCGGCGCGGTGCGGCCCGTCCTCGAAGGGCTGGCCGATTACTACGATCGGCGCCTGCGCGCCGCGGTCGCGGGGTGACGGGCTCCCGCCGTCGCGCGCGCTCAAAACATCGCCCTGAACGCGGTGAACAGGATTGCCGACAACAGCATCGCCGCCGGCAGCGTCAGCACCCATGCCATCGCGATATTGCGGATAGTCTCCCATTGCAGGCCGGAGCGGTTCGCCGCCATCGTTCCCGCGATTCCCGAAGAGAGGACGTGCGTGGTGCTGACCGGCAGGCCGACATAGTCGGCGCCGCTGATCGTCGCCATCGTGATGATTTCGGCGGCGGCTCCCTGCCCGTAGGTGAGATGTTCTTTGCCGATTTTCTCGCCGACGGTAATCACGATTCGCTGCCATCCCACCATCGTCCCCATCCCCAGCGCGAGCGCCACCGCGACTTTTACCCACGGCGGGATGAAGCGCGTAGCGGCGTCGATGTACTTTTTGTAGTTCATCAGCGATTCCCAATCGGTCAATCGGATTCGGGGCTGTCCCGATTTCTGCATCAGGCGCAGCGTCTCGCTGGTCAGGTACATGTCGTTGCGGAAATTGCGCACGCTCTGGTCGGGAACCGATTCGAGCGATTTGAACATCGCGGTTTCGTCGCCAACCTCGGTTATCATCTGTCGCAGCGCGAGCGCCACCGAGGGCGTGTACGTGCGGCTTCGCAGATACTCGGAGAGTTCTTCTCGCGGATCGGCCACCACCGCCCGCGGCTCGACGTATTGATCGATGACGTTGGCGGCCTGCCGCGACACCGCGATGAAATCCTGGGTCTGGCCGGGCGTGATCGCGTGATTGAGCGCGTATGCGGTCGGCACGGTGCCCACCAGGATCAGCATGATGAGCCCCATTCCCTTCTGTCCGTCATTCGAGCCGTGCGCGAAACTGACGCCGGTGCAGGTCAGGATGAGCATGGCCCGAATCCAGAACGGCGGAGGCATGGTTCCCGCGGGAGCGGTGTAGAGCTTCTTGTCCTTGATCACCATGCGCATCGCCATAAGCAGCATCGCGGCCAGCACAAAGCCCACCACCGGCGAGACGATCAGCGACTTGGCGACGTTGGCCGCCTGCGACCAGTCAACGCCGCTCGTCGCGCCTCCCTTCGATAGCAACTGGTTGGCGACACCCACGCCGATGATCGATCCGATCAGGGTGTGCGAGCTTGAAGCGGGCAACCCGAGGTACCAGGTCCCCAGGTTCCACGCGATCGCGGACACGAGCAGCGCAAACACCATCGCAAAGCCGGCCGCGCTGCCCACCTGGAGGATAAGCTCCACCGGCAGCAATGAAACGATCGCGAACGCAACCGCGCCGCTCGAGGTCAGAACTCCCAGCAGGTTCCACGCGCCCGACCAGGCAACCGCGAAATACGGTTCGAGCGAATGCGTGTAGATAACCGTCGCAACCGCCTCCGCCGTGTCGTGAAAGCCGTTTACGAACTCGAACCCGAGCGCAACCATCAGCGCGACGCCGAGCAGCATGAACGGCATCAAGGTGACGCCATGAGCGGTCCGAAGGTCTCGCCCGAGGCTGACGGCGACATATGCCGCGCCAATCAGAAGAACCGCGCTGAAGATGACGGCGCCGATCCTTCCGGGGCTTTGCGAGAATTTCTCCCTTAGTACAGAGGCATCAACGGCCGCCGCCATCTTTTTCCACCATCACTTTTTCAAAGCAATTTTAGGCGCAGGCACTCTAAATCATCGCTACACACGACGCTACCTGCAACGTGTGATGGGTTGTTTACGGCTTCATTTCGGGACGGGTGTGACCGTTTTGCGAGCCTTAGCGGGAGCCAATCAGAATTGCGACTCGGTCGCGCACGAACTCATGCCATGAACGGTCGCCGATAAGGTCTGGAAGCAGAGTATCCATGTGGATGAGCCCCATGATGAAGACGCAGAACAGGCGCGCGACATGCTCGGGATTTAGATTCGGATCGATCTTGCGGGCGCGCTGGGCGGCGGCGATGCTTTCGGCGATTCCTTTCATCGCAAGCTTGTCGGAATGGGACAGGACCTGCCTGACCTTGGCATCCTTGGTCGATGCCGAATGGACCTCGATGGAAAGCTGGCGCACCAGCTTGAGCGCCGGCTCCGTATAAGCGGCTGCCAGATATGGCAGCGCGGTCGCATCGTTTTCCGTTTCCGATCCGTGCGCGAAGAGCGGACTGGAGAGGAACGATCGCTTCACGACTTCAAGCAGGAGGTCGCCCTTGCTCTCGAAGTGTTTGTAGATTGCGCCCGCGGTGATTCCGCTCGCTTTGGCAATCGCCGGCATCGAAGCGCTCTCGAACCCATGCTCGGCGAACAGGCGCGTCGCCGAATCGAGGATTCGCTCGCGGGTGGATTGACTTCCTCTTTCGCTCGCCGGCGGGCTCTTCCGCGACGATGCATCATCGGGTGCCAGCGGTTTGCCCGAGAGTGCTTTTCGGGTGGCGATGCTCACGCTCCCATAATGCGCATTGGCGTTTGACAAGTAAACGGTCATTTACTAGGCTTCATCCCGTCGCCAGTAAATGCTCATTTACTGAGACCGGCCGCCCGCGTCGCGGGCGCTAACAATCGCCCCGTTGATACTCGAACTCCGGGAGCAGCAGGCCTCGTCACACTGAAGGAGACAATCTGATGGAATTTGCCCTGCAGTACGAGATCCAAAGAAGCCGGCCCCATTACGAAGGGTTCATGTACGACATCTATCACCAGGCGACCGAGCAGGTGAAACTTGCCGATCGCCTCGGCTATCACTCCGTGTGGACGGTCGAGCATCACTTCCTCAGCGAATGGTCATATTCGTCGGCGCCCGAAGTATGGTACGGCGCGCTCAGCCAGGTGACTTCGCGCATCCGGCTCGGCCACGGCGTCTGCCTGCTGCCGATTCCGTTCAACCATCCGGCGCGAGTCGCGGAGCGAATTGCGGTGCTCGACATCATGTCGAACGGGCGGGTCGAATTCGGTTCCGGCCGTTCGATTACCGAAGCGGAACTCGACGGCTTTCAGGTTCATCCGGAAGATTCGCGCCCGATGTGGGAAGAAGCGATCGCGGCAATTCCCAGGATGTGGACGCAGCCGACGTTCTCGTGGGACGGCAAGTACTTCAAGATGCCGGAGCGCGAAGTCATCCCCAAGCCCGTTCAAAAGCCGCATCCGCCCATCTGGGTCGCGGCCACGCAGCCGACCACGTGGGAAGTCGCGGCGCACAAGGGCATTGGCGCCCTGGGATTTGGAATCTCCGAGCCGGGCGTGCTCGAAAAACTGGTAACCGCCTACAAGAACGGACTTAAGAATTGCGAGCCCGTGGGCGCGTTCGTCAACGGGCGCACTGCCGCCGCCACCGTATGCATCTGCGCGCCCACGCGCGAAGAAGCCAAGCTGCTCGGAAAGGACGCTATCGACTTCACCACGCGCAAGGGCGCCGAGTTGTTCACGCCCTTCGCCAAGCGCGAGGTCAAGGGCTACGAGTATTACAAAAAGATGGCGGAGCAGGCGGTCGCGCTCGGAGATTACCGCCTTTCGCTCGCCGAGCTGGACAAGCGAATCGAAGCCGGCGCGGTGATGGTCGGCGATCCGGAAGATTGCCTCAAAGTGGCCAAGATGTACGAATCGGCGGGCGTCGATTTGCTCCTGATGCTGGTGCAGGTGGCGTCGGTCCCGCACGAAAAGGTCATGCAGACCATCGACCTGATCGGCCGCTACGTGATGCCGAAGCTGAACCCCAAGGTCAAGGCCATTCAGTCGGAGGCTTCCGCTGCCGCGCGCTAGGCGCGAATGACTTTTGGAGGGAGCTGAAAATGCCATCCAAAGATCTCGTTGTCGATGCCGACGGACATATCCTCGAGCCGCCCGATCTCTGGGAAAAATACCTGGAGAGCAAATACCAGCCGCGTGCGATCAAGATCGTGAAGAACGATCAAGGTCTCGAATGCCTTCAGTATGACGGCAAGCTTTCCGAGCAGGCGCAACCCGGCTTCCTCGCGGCGCTGGGCGGGATGGGCCGGGCGCAGGACGAACTCCGGCCCGCGGCGGAACGCACGTACGTCGGATGCGCGCCGTTCGGCTCGATGGACGCGCGCGAGCGCGTCGAATTGCTCGATCGGGAAAACCTGGCCAAGGCGCTTCTCTACCCGACGCTCGGAATCCTCTGGGAGTCCGAGGTCGAAGATGTCGAACTGTCGCAGGCGTATTGCCGCGCATACAACCGCTGGATCGCCGACTTCTGCCGCCCCTGCCCCGATCGGCTTGTGCCAATCGCGCATCTTTCGCTCGGCGATCCCCAGGCTGCCGCGGCCGAGCTGCGCCGCGCCGTGAAGGACGGATGCCGAGGCGCATTCGTCGCGCCTTTCACCATCACCCGCAAACCGCACGGGCATCCGGATCACGATCCGGTCTTCGCCGCCGCCGAGGAGTTGGACGTTCCCCTGGCGATCCATCCGACCTTCGAGCCCAAAGGGCTCAACCGCGCGCGGTTTCGCGGGATGGAACGGATGCCGCTGCTCGGCGTGATGGCATCGCAGATTCTCCAGCAACCGCTCTCGACCTTCTTCCAGTTCGGCGTGTTCGACAAGTTTCCGAAACTGCGCGTCGTAATTCTCGAATCGGGCTCGTCGTGGCTCGGCTTCTGGATGGACCGGATGGACGAGGGCTACGAGACCTGGATCGGGCAGACCGTCCCGCTCAAGAAGAAACCCAGCGAGTATGTCCGCAGCCAGGTGTGGATTTCGGGCGATCCCGACGAGCAGGCGACCGCCTATGTAATCGACTACGTCGGCCGCGACCGCTTTTTCTGGGCCAGCGATTTTCCCCATCCCGACCACGGCGGGAAGTATCTTGACGCGCTCGAACGGATGGTGGCGCCGATGTCGCCCGAGGCGCGCCGCGGCGTGGTCGGCGAGAACGTCGTCCGCTGTTACAACCTTTAGAGAATCCGACGATGCCGGCAGAGCAGGTTATCATTGACGCCGACGGCCATATCCTCGAGCCGCCCGATCTCTGGGAAAAGTACCTCGAAGACACGTTCCGTTCGCGCGCAATCAGGATCCGCCGCGACGAAAATGGAATGGAGTTTCTCGAGTACGACGGCAAGCCCGCTCAACTGATGCGCCACGGCGTGCTGCATACGCTGGGCGCGATGGGCCGCGGCGCCGACGAACTCAAACCCTCGGCGAGCCGAACCTATCTGAATTCCGCGCCGTTCGGCTCGATGGACATGAAGGAACGCCTCCAGCTTCTCGACCGCGAAGGAATCGACAAGGCGATTCTTTATCCAACCATCGGCCTTTTATGGGAGGCGGAGGTAGAGGATCCCGAGCTCTCGGCTGCGTATTGCCGGGCTTACAATCGATGGATTGCGGATTTCTGCCGCGATTCGGGCGGCCGCCTGATTCCGATCGCGCATCTGTCGCTGCTCGACATCCCGGCCGCCGTGGCCGAGCTGGATCGGGCGGTGAAGGACGGATGCCGCGGCGCATTCGTTTCTCCGTTCAACCATTCACGCCGCGCGCACGGGCATCGCGACCACGACGCGCTGTTTGCGAAGTTCCAGGAACTCGACGTGCCGTTCGGAATCCATCCGACCTTCGAGCCCGCCACGCTCGCATCGCGCCGCTTCAACGGACTTGGATCGTCAATCTGGTATCACCAGGTGATGGCGTGCCACTCGGCGCAGGTTGCTTTCACCACGCTCTTTTCTTTCGGCGTGTTCGACAAGTTCCCGAAGCTTAGGACCGTGGTGCTCGAAAGCGGCGCGGGATGGATCGGCTACTGGATCGACCGGATGGACGCGCTGTACGAAGTGCCGATCAATCGCGCGCCGCTGAAGAATCCGCCGAGCCACTATATCCGCACCCAGTGCTGGATCAGCGCGGATCCTGACGAGCGCGCGCTGGCAGGGTTGATCAGGTTCGCGGGAGAAGACCGATTCTTCTGGGCCAGCGATTTCCCTCATCAGGATCACGGCCGCGAATACATCAAGGAGTTAAAGGGCCTGCTCGCCGAAATGCCCGCGTCCGCCGCGGCCAAGCTCGCCGGGCAAAACGTGGCGGCCTTGTACAAGATCTGATCTTCCCCAGGCAAAATCTCCGAACGGCGCGGGTTTCGGCTGCCGCTTCGCCGGCGCTGCCCCGCCGTTTTTCGATTCTCGCGAAAGCCGGACGCTCTCCGGCAGCCTGATGTCCGTCAGTTAACTTGAAATGGAGTAGGACTAGATGAAGGAAAAACACGCTGTCGTGATCGGCGGCGGAATCGGCGGGCTGTGCGCCTCGCGCGTGCTCGCCGATCATTTTGAACGCGTGACGCTGATCGAGCGCGATGAGCTGCCCAAAGACGCGGTCCATCGCAAGGGCGTGCCGCAGAGCCGCCATCCGCACGTGATACTCGATCGCGGCCGGCGCGAGCTCAACTCGCTTTTCCCCGGCCTGGACGACGCCCTTCGCCACAACGGCGCGCTCGATTTCGATGCGGGCGTCGATATGGCGGCGCTGCAGCCGGACGGATGGTCGCGGCGCCGGCCTACCGGCCATCTGATGCTCTGCGTGAGCAGGCTGCTTATCGAAAAGCAGATCCGCGAGCGAATAAAGCAGATGCCGCGCGTGACTATCCTCGAGCAGACCGAGGCCGCCGGCCTGCTTTTGACTTCCGACCGCAGCCGGATGCGCGCCGTCCAGATGCGCAAGGTCGCGGGCGGACAGACTGAAACCATCGACGCCGACCTGATTGTCGATTGCAGCGGGCGCAGCTCCCGCGCATCGCAATGGCTGGAACAATTGGGATTCCCGGCGGTCGAGTGCGAAGTGGTCGATGCCGATGCGGGGTACAGCACCTGCTGGTACCAGGCGCCGCCGCCGGGCGAGCGGCCATCCAATTGGTGGTGGAAGGGCATCTTCCTGAATCCGTCGGCGAAACCGAAACGCCCGGAGGATTACTATTTCGCGTTAATCCTGCCGATCGAGGGTGACCGCTTCCTGCTTACACTCGCGTCGTGGGGAGGCCGCCCGTTGCCGGCCGATCACGAATCGTTCGCCGCACTCTGCGCGAAACTGAGATCGCCGATCGTCGCCGAAGCGGTGGCCATTTCGAAGCCGGTCTCCGCGATTTTCCATCGGCGCGGCATGCAGAACATGTGGCATCACTACGAGAACTGGAACGGTCCCGCGGGATACATCAGTCTGGCCGACGCGGTGTGCGGGTTTAATCCCGTTTACGGCCAGGGGATGACCAGCGCATCGGTATGCGCCCAGATACTGCGGCAGCATCTGAGCGAGATGAGTCCCGCCGATCCGGCCTTTCCCGCGGCTTTTTTCAAGCGGCAGGCTGAGTTCCTGAAACAGCCCTGGTCGCTTTCGGTCGCGCGCGATCGGCAGGCGCTGGCCCAGGGCTCCGGCACAGCCGATTCCCAGGATCCCTTCAACGGACCGGTCGGAGAACGAATCATGCGCGAAGGCATGGACGATCCGGTGATCGCCGAGGCCATCTTCAACGTGCTCAACCTCAATCGCCCGCCCGAGTCGCTGGCGACCGATGAGGCGTTCCTGGCTGCGGTGAATGCCCTGATGCAGCGGCCGCCGCGCCCGGCTCCGGACTCTGACGATATTCCACCCTATCCACCCGCGGCGATTGCCCGGTAAGGAGGATGTTGATGAACACGATACGACCCAATCGGATGCGATGCGGTATCTTCATGGCGCCGTTCCATCCGGTGGACGAAGACCCCACGCTCGCGCTGCGCCGCGATATCGAACTGATCGAGCATCTCGATCGCATCGGCTTCGACGAAGCCTGGATCGGCGAGCACCATTCCGCCGGCTACGAGATTATCGCGTCGCCGGAGCTGATGATCGCGGCCGCCGCCGAACGTACTGAGCGAATCCGGCTTGGAACCGGCGTCATTTCGCTGCCGTATCATCATCCGCTGATGGTCGCCAACCGTATCGCGCAGCTCGATCACATGACGCGCGGGCGCGCGATGTTTGGCGTAGGACCGGGGCTGCTCCCCTCCGATGCGGAGATGCTGGGCGTGCCGGTGCCGAAGCAGCGCGACCGGATGGCCGAGTCGCTCGACGTCATCCTGCGGCTGCTCGGCGGAGAAATCGTGAACGAGCAAACCGAGTGGTACACGCTCAAGGAGGCGCGCTGCCAGCTACTTCCGTATTCCCGTCCGCGGCCGGAATTCGCGGTCGCCAGCACCTTTACTCCCTCGGGCGGAAAGCTCGCGGGCCGCTACGGACTCGGGATGCTGTGCGTGGCCGCCTCGCAACAGGGCGGTTACGATGTGCTCGGCACCAACTGGCAGGTCGCCTGCGAGGTCGCGCGCGAGCACGGTCGCGAGATGGATCGCTCGGCGCTTCGCCTGGTCGCGCCGATGCATCTGGCGGAAAGCCGCGAACAGGCGATGCGCGACGTGAAGTTCGGGCTCACCAAGTGGGTTGATTACTTCAGCCGCATCAACCCCACCGCCAGCGGCGACGATCTGACCGCCAAGGATCCGGCCGAGGCGATGGTGGAATCGGGGCGCGCGGTGATCGGCACGCCCGACGACGCGATCGCGATGATCGAACGGCTGGAGAAGCAGTCGGGAGGCTTTGGATGCCTGCTGATGCTCGCGCATAACTGGGCGAACTTCGACGCGACCAAACGATCGTACGAGCTGTTCGCGCGGCACGTGCTCCCGCGCTTCAATGAATCGAACCTCGCGCGCGCCGCGTCGCTGCAGTGGTACACCGATCACAACCAGGAATTGATCGGAAAGGCGATCAGCGCCGCGACCGAAACCGTGCAGAAACATTTTGCCGAGCAGGCCGCGAAGCAGAAGCGATAGGAATCGAATGACGGAATGATCGCTCGGACCGCACAGATCATCCCGTCAAATGAAGCCATCGGTGTGAAACGACGAGGAGAAACGACATGCCGAATCTGAATTGGCCCGCACCTCACGCGGTCGCGCTGCCGAAGCGCAAGGGTAAGCCCGATATCACGCTCTCTGTTCATGAGATGGGGAGCGGCCCGGCCGTGGTCTTCTGCCACGGCTTTCCGGAACTCGCGTATTCATGGCGCTACCAGTTGCCTGCGGTTGCGGCAGCCGGCTTCCGCGCAATCGCGCCCGATCAGCGCGGTTACGGCGCTTCCACCGCGCCGCCCGCGGTCGAGGACTACGGGCTTGCCGAACTGACCGCGGACATGGCCGGGCTCCTCGATGCTCTCAAGATAGAGCGAGCCATCTTTGTGGGCCACGATTGGGGAGGATTCGTCGCGTGGGCGATGCCGGTGCTCTATCCGGAGCGGACCGCCGGAGTGATCGGCGTCTGCACGCCTTACATCGCATTTCCCGGATTGGCGCAGATGCGCGCGATGGTCGGCGGCAAGGACGAGCGGATCTATATTCTCTGGTTCCAGGAGCCGGGGCGCGCCGAGAGCGTGATGGACCCCAAGGCGCGGCTGATCTTCGACCGGCTGATGCGCGCGCCGATCGATCCGGCTGAGGCGACCAGACAGATGATGGCGAGCGGCGAGCTGGACATGAACCCCTTCCGCCGAATCGAGGACCTTCAGCCGAACACCCCCCTTATCGTCACGCCGGAGGAGCTGGACACCTACGTGCGCGCGTTCGAGAAGACCGGCTTCCGCGGCGGCATCAACTGGTACCGCAACATCGATCGCAACGCGCGCGAGCATCCTGAGGTCGGCGTGAATAAACTGGCGCTGCCGTGCCTGATGATCACCGCGGCCTGGGACATCGCGCTTAGGCCCCAGATGGCGGCCGGGATGCCCGCGCTGTGCTCCGACCTCGAGATGCACAACATCGAACGCGCCGGACACTGGGTTCAGCAGGAGTTCCCGGACCAGGTTAACGCGAAGATGGTGGATTGGCTGAAGCGCCGATTCGGCCATTGATTCAGTAAAAGAGAAAGCATCCGAACACTCACACCGTCAGGGACGCGGCGGGCGGCCGCTGAACGAGGAGAACACATCATGAGTCAGGCAGAGCTAGCCATTCGCAATGCACAGATAGTCGATGGGACCGGCGCGCCGTCATTCAGGGGCGACGTCGCCGTGAAAGACGGCAAAATCGCCGCGGTCGGAAGATTCGACGGCGCCGCGGAGCGCGAGCTCGACGCGCAAGGCAAGGTTTTAAGCCCGGGATTTATCGACGTGCACACGCATTACGATCCGCAGCTTTGCTGGGATCGCCTGGCCACTCCGAGCCTTGAACACGGAGTCACCACCGTCGTCATCGGCAACTGCTCGCTGAGCCTGGCTCCCGTGCGCGAGGGCGGAAGCCGCAAGCTCATCAAGATGTTCGGCAAGATCGAGGACATCAAGGAGCCGACTTTCGACGAAGGCGTGCCCTTCAAATGGGAAAGCTTCGGCCAGTATCTCGATTTCATCCGCCCCGGACTCGGTATCAATGTCGGCGCGCTCGTGGGCCATTCGGCCCTGCGATGGTACGTGATGGGGCCGGAGAGCCAGGAGCGAGTGGCGAACGATGCGGAGATCGGCGCGATGTGCGAGCTGATGGAAGAGGCGATGGCCGCGGGCGCGATCGGCCTTTCCACCTCCTACGTGGACATCGACGAGAACGGACGCCCCGTTCCCAGCCGGCTCGCCGATATGCGCGAGAAGATGGCGCTGTGCAAGGCGATGGCCCGGAGCGGGCGCGGCACGCTCCAGACCGTACCCTACTTCATCGACCCGCAGGCGCAGCTCAGAAATATCGAGGAGCTTGCCGAGTTGAGTCTCGGAAGCGGCGTCTTCTGCACGATCGCGCCGATCGTTTACAGTCCCGCCCAGCCCGGAAATTACAAACTCAACCTGGACAAGCTCGACGAGCAGCGCGCGCGAGGCGCCAAGGTGTTTGGCCAATCGATGCCGCGCAGCTTCAATATCAATATCCGGCTGTCGGAGACCTCGTTCCTGCTCTACGGGGTGCCGGCCTGGAACCGCCTGATGCAGCTTTCGCTGCCGGAACGCCTTGCGGGATTTGCCGATCCCGCCGCGCGCCCGAAGCTGGTCAAGCAGGCGGAACGCCTAATCGCGCCGCTGCTTCACGCCGCCGTCGTGGGCGAGGTTTACAATCCGTCAAATCGGCAGTATCAGGGACGGCGAATCGCGGATATCGCGAAGGATCAGGGCAAGGCGATTCCCGATGCGATGCTCGATATCGCGGTGGCCGACGAGCTTCGGACCGAGTTTCAGATCAACGACGTCATCCACGCCGATCCGGCGATTGTCGCGCAGATTCTTGACCATCCGTCGATTCACATCGGCGCATCGGATGCGGGCGCGCACGTGTCGCAGTTCTGCGGAGCCGGCGACACGACCGATCTGTTCGCTCGTTTTGTCCGCGAGTACGGCAAGTTTACGCTGGAGCGCGCCGTACAGCGGCTGACTTCGGAGCAGGCGGACGCGTGGGGGATAAAAAATCGCGGCCGAATCGCGGCCGGCGCCGCCGCCGATCTCACCCTGTTCGATCCGAAAACGATCTCGCGCGGCGAAGAACAATTCGTTAGCGACTTCCCCGGCGGCGGAAACCGCTATATCCGCCACGCTCGCGGAATCGAAAAGGTCATCGTCAACGGCAAGATCGTTGTCGACGGCGGCAAGTACACGCAAGCCCGCGCCGGCCAGATTGTTTAACCCGCGAACAACGCACGCTGGAGGGCTTCGCCGGCTTGAAGAGGGGCGCAGTCTTTCATCGCCGGCGAGGATGCCGCGGCTTCGCGCCCCCTTCGCGGCATCCTCGTCAGGCGAATGTCTAGCTGTACTTGCGTTCGGTCCACCACGGGAAATATGGCGGCATCCCGGTCGATACGCGATCGGTGAACCTGGGCGGCCGCTTTTCGAGAAACGAGGTGACGCCTTCCTTGGCGTCGTCCGAAGAGCCGCGCACGAAGATGCCGCGGCTGTCGATCTTGTGCGCTTCCATCGGATGGTCCGCGCCGAGCATCTTCCAGAACATCTGGCGGATGAGCGCGACCGAGATCTGCGAGGTGTTGTCGGCGATTTCGCGCGCCAAAGCGCGGGCGGCGGGAATCAGCTCGTCCGGCTTGTAGATCTTCTTTACCAGTCCGCCTTCCAGCGCTTCCTGCGCCGAGAAGACGCGTCCGCTGAATGCCCATTCGAGCGCCTGCGAAATTCCCACGATTCGCGGCAGGAACCAGCTCGAACACGCCTCGGGCACCAGCCCTCGGCGCGAGAACACAAATCCGAAGCGCGCATTCTCCGACGCCAACCGCACATCCATCGGCAGTTGCATCGTAACGCCGACGCCGACCGCCGGTCCGTTGACCGCCGCGATCACCGGCTTGAGGCATTCGTAGATTCTCAGCGTAAGCCGTCCGCCGCCATCGCGAACCGATTCGTGGCTGAAGTCAATCGAGCCGTCGGGCTTGATATGCGGCTTTCGGTCGGGCCGATCGTCACGAGCCTCGTAGTCGAAGGTCTTGGCGCCCGCCGAGAGGTCGGCGCCCGCGCAGAAGCCGCGCCCCGCGCCGGTCACGATAACCGCGCGCACGTTGTCGTCCGCATCGGCCCGATCGAACGCGTCGATCATCTCGGTCATCATCTCGCCGGTGAACGCGTTGAGCCGCTCGGGCCGGTTCAGCGTGATGGTCAGGATGTTGTCAGCAACGTCGTAAAGGATTGTCTGGTAAGGCATTTTGGTCGTTCTCTCCGGGGACGCACTTTATCACGGCTTGCAATACCGTGAACTCTTGCGCTTTGGTTTGAATTGGCCTTTGTTAAACGTTCGTTTAGCTCGTTCAAAGGAGACAGTCACGTGGATTTCGAAATTCCGGCCGAACTTAAGGCCTATCTGAGGGAACTCGACGAGTTTATCGAAAAAGAAATCAAGCCGCTCGAACGCGAAAACGATAACATCCGCTTCTTCGATCACCGCCGCGAATGGGCCCGCACCGACTTCGAGCGCGACGGACTGCCGCGTCACGATTGGGAGGCGCTGCTGGCGGAGATGCGCCGTCGCGCCGACAAGGCGGGGCACTACCGCTATGCGCTGCCGAAGGAATACGGCGGCAAGGACGGCACCAACCTCGGGATGGCGGTGATTCGAGAATACCTGGCCGCCAAGGGGCTCGGCCTGCATAACGATCTCCAGAACGAAAGCTCGATCGTCGGCAACCTGCCCACGGTGCTGATGTTTCGGGACTTCGGCACCGAGGAACAGAAGAAGAAATTCATCCCCGGCATCCTCGACGGCTCGATTCGCATCGCCTTTGGCCTGACCGAGCCCAATCACGGTTCGGATGCGACCTGGATGGAAACGCGGGCGGTGCGCGACGGCGACGGCTGGCGAATCAACGGCGCCAAGATGTGGAACACGGGCCTGCACGTCGCCACCCACGATTTCATCTTCGCCCGCACCTCCGGCAAGGACGGCGACGCCAAAGGCATCTCCTGCTTTATCGTTCCGACCAGCAGCCAGGGATTTAAGGTCGAGGAGTACCTCTGGACCTTCAACATGCCGACCGACCATCCTCGCGTCTCCTTCAAGGACATCTACGTCCCCGCTGGAGAGATTCTCGGCGATCCGGAGAACGGACTGGCGGTGGCGCAGCATTTCGTGCACGAAAACCGCATCCGCCAGGCTGCGTCATCGCTGGGCGCGGCGCAGTACTGCATCAATGAGTCGGTGAAATACGCGAAGGAGCGCAAGCCGTTCGGCAAGGCGCTGGCCGTCAATCAGGCGATCCAATGGCCCCTGGTTGAGCTGCACACCGAAGCCGAGATGCTGCGGACGCTGATTTACAAAACGGCGTGGGAGATGGACCAGATTCCGAAGGCGGAAGTTGCGCGCAAGCTCTCGCACAAGGTCGCGATGTGCAACTACCGCGCGAATCGGCTGGTGTGCAATGCGGCGGACCGGGCGATTCAGGTCCACGGCGCAATCGGATACTCGCGCCACAAGCCGTTCGAGCACATCTACCGTCACCACCGCCGCTACCGCATCACCGAGGGCTCGGAGGAAATCCAGATGCGCCGGGTTGCGCAGATCCTGTTCGGCTTCACCAGCAGCCGCGGCAAGGCGGCCGCCGCCGACTGAGCATCGCGCGCATTCGCGGACTATGATGGAAAGGCTAATTGATCGCTAATGAACAAAGGTGATTTCGCGGACCGCCTGCATGCCGCCGTGGCGCGGCATGTAGGCGCGCCCGGCACCCTTCACGATTTGCAGCAACTGACCGGCGGCGCGAACCGGACGACGTGGTCGTTCGATGCCGACATCGGGAGCGAACGCCATCGGCTCATCCTTCAGCTCGCCGCCGCGGCGCCCGAGGATGTCCCGGCGCCGCTTGCCGGCATCTCCCCCCATCCGACGGCCGAAGAGGGCGCGCATCTGATGATGGCGGCGGTGAGAAACGGAGTTCCCGCTCCGCGCATCCGCGCAATCCTGGAGACATCCGACGGGTTGGGGCCGGGCTATATCACCGACCGAGTGGATGGAGAAACGCTTGCACCGAAAATTCTGCGCGAGCCCGCGTTTGCGCCGGCCCGCGCGAAGATGACGCGGCAGGCCGGCGAGATTCTCGCCAAAATCCACTCGATCCCGCTCGCGGAAGTTCCATTCCTCAAGGGCCAGAGCGCCGCCGAGATGATCGAGGCACAGCGCAAGGTCGTCGATTTCTACGGCCTGAATCTGCCCGCGATCGAATGGGGACTCAGGTGGGCCTCCGACAATCTCCCCAAAAACGCTCGCTACACGGTCGTGCACGGCGACTTTCGCATCGGCAACATGATCGTCGGCGAAAACGACGGTATCCGCCTCGTGCTCGACTGGGAGATTGGGCAGGCGGGCGATCCGATGCAGGATCTCGGATGGCTCTGCGTAAAGACCTGGCGCTTCGGCGGTAAACTGCCGGTCGGAGGCTTCGGCCGGCGCGAGGAGTTGTTCGAAGCATACGAGAGGGCGAGCGGCTTCACGGTCAATCCCGCGGATGTGCGGTTTTGGGAGGCGTTCGGCAGCGTGAAGTGGGCTGCGGGATGCCTTCGGCTGGGCACGCGCGGAATCGAGGAAATGGGGGTCGAGCGATGCGCTATCGGGCGGCGAATCGAAGAGCCGCTGTGGGACTTTTTCGAACTGCTGGAGGGCCGAGACTAGGCGCTAACTGACCATGCCATCGAGTTTACCCAAAGCGACCATCCTCCTGCAGGCTGCCGTCAAGTACCTGGAAGAGGAGCTGATGCCGACCCTGACCGGGTACCATCGCTTCAAAACCCGCGTCACCGCCAACGTCCTCAACACCGTCCGCCGCGAGCTCGAGCTGCGCGGCGCGCATGCCGCGGCCGAACATCAGCGCCTGGTGGCGCTTTTGGGCCATGACGGCGAGGTCGAGGAGCTGAGCCGCGAACTGGCGCGAAAAATCCGCGCGGGGTCGATTCCTCTCGACGCCCCGAAGCTGCGCGAGCATATCCGCCAGTCGCTGGCCGACGCGCTCGCGATCAACAATCCGAAGTGGCTCGACCGTTAGCGCGGCTAATCGACTTTCACCGCAAAAGTGGCTCGCCTGGCTGCACCTTTGGTGCAGGAATTGGACGGCATTATTCCGCTGAACACGCCGCGATAAGATTCGTTCTTGCGCGAGGTGCTTTGGCTTGAATGATCCTTCTCAGTTCGATCCCTCCGAAGTTCAGGGCGGCGGTCTGCGGCAGGCATTGCCGGCGCTGGTCTGGGACGCGGCACTGCCGGTGATCGTTTTTAATGTCCTGACCCACCGCGGCGTTTCAACGCTGTGGGCGCTCGCGGCTGGCGGCATTTTCCCCGCGCTGAATATCGCTCGCGGATGGATTCAGACGCGCAGGCTGGAACCGCTCGGGCTCATCGTGATGAGCTTTCTTGCGGTGGGGACCGCCACCTCCCTCATCTCGGGGAGTGTACTTTTCGCGCTCATCAAGGAGTCGTTTCTGACCGCCACTTTCGGCTTTATCTGCCTCGGATCGCTGCTTGGCCAGCGGCCTTTGCTTTTTTACATCTCGCGGCAGTTCGTGGCTGGTTCCGATCCCGTGCGGCTCGAATGGTGGAACGGACTCTGGCAGTACGAGGCCTTTCGTTCCGGAATGCGCTTTGTCACGGCGATGTGGGGCGTGGTCTATCTGATCGAAGCCCTCGTGCGTGTTGGCTTTGCCCTGACACTAACGCCGGCGACAGTCGTGGCGGTGTCGCCAATCATGGCTTTCGCGGTGACCGTCGTGATGATCGCGTGGACCCGGCGGTATATGCTCGCGATGCGCGAGCGGCGGATGCGCGCGCTGCAGGTCACGGAGGCCGGCTGAGTGGCCATGCGGCGAAATGCGCGCTGCGGCGGTCGCTAGATTCCAAGCAGCTTGCGGAGCTTTACCGGGCTGAAACCCACCATCGATTCTTCGCCCACGCGGATTACCGGAACCGCGCGAAATCCCGCCCTGATAAGCTCGTCCCTGGCCGCCGGGTCATCGCCAATATTCCGTTCCACGAACGGAACGCCGTGCCGCGACATAAAGTCCATCGCGGCGTGGCAGGCCGATCAGCCATGGTTGGTGAAGATCGTCACTTCCCGCATATCATTCTCCGATAAGCTCGGTTGGCGCTGGCGCACCCCTGGCAATCCCGAACCATCTTTCTCAGCGTGCGCTGCAGGCGCTGGAGGCGGGCAATTTCGCCAGCCATCTCAGCGAGCTTGGCTTCCGCCTTTCTGGTAATCGGACCGCATTCGCGCGTCGAACGCACTCCCATTGAAAGCAGCTCGCGAATCTCGCGGAGCGAAAATCCGAGCCCCTTGGCGTCTTTCACGAACTGGAGCCGTTCGACAACGTCCTCGGAATAGTTCCGATAACCTGAGATGGACCGGCGCGGCCGCGCGATAATTCCCTGGCGCTCGTAAAAGCGCAGGGTGTCGACCGTCAGGCCCGCCCTGCGCGCCAATCGCCCAATCGTCATTGGTCTATACCCTAGACCTTGGAGTATAGTCCGGGGTCAAGAGCATAGAAGCCCTTTTGCCAACTAATCCGTGTTAGGCTTGTATCGTATCGACTTTGTGGCGGCGGATCGCACCTGCCGATGCGCCCGCGTATGATTTTTTTGGATAGGCTTAAAGGTAGAACTTGCCCGAATGCAGGCTGAAGCTGTCACGACCACTCTGACGGGACTCGATTTCGAACGAGGCCCGGACGCGTCTCTGGTCATCCGCCTGTCGGGAAGCTGGCGGATGCATCATGGGCTGCCGTCGGTCGGCAAGGTCGTGCATGAAATCGACAAGGCTCCAGCGGTCCGTCGCGTCACTTTCGACACCAGCGATCTCGGCGAATGGGACAGCGGTCTCTTGACCTTTGTCGCTCGCACCACGGATCTGGCCCGCGCGCGCAAGGTTCCGATCGATTTCTCCGGCCTGCCCGACGGGCTCGTCCGGCTCATCGAGCTGGCTGAAGCGGTTCCGGAAAAGAAAGACGCCAGGGTCAAGTTGCAGTCGCGCCCGCTGGTTGATCGAGTCGGAGAGGCGACCATCGACTACGCGCAGGGAACGGAGGCGTTTCTCACGTTTCTGGGCGGAATTGCGATCGCCTTCGGCAGGATGTTCAACGGCAGAGCGCGCTACCGGCGCATCGACATGCTGGTGGAAATCCAGGAATGCGGCGCAAACGCGTTCGGCATCGTGACCCTCATCAGTTTCCTGGTCGGCACTATCCTGGCCTTCATGGGTGCGGTGCAGCTTCAGCAGTTTGGCGCTCAGATCTATGTCGCGGACCTGGTCGCGATTGGAATGGTGCGCGAGATGGGCGCGATGATGACCGCGATCATCATGGCCGGCCGCACCGGCGCCGCATACGCCGCCCAACTCGGCACCATGAAGGTGACGCAGGAAATCGACGCGCTCACCACGATGGGCATCTCACCGATCGAGTTTCTGGTTCTCCCGCGCGTGGTCGCGCTGGTCCTGATGATGCCGCTGTTGTGCGTGTACTCCGACGTGCTCGGCGTGATGGGCGGGGCGTTCGTCGGAGTTGCGATGCTTAAGCTGGCACCCACCACCTTCTTTCGCGAGGCCTGGAACGCGACCACGCTCACCAATTTGTTTGGAGGGATGTTCAAGGCTACCGTCTACGGGGTGATAATTGCGATTTCCGGATGCCTGCGCGGCTTTCAATGCGGCCGCAGCTCCTCGTCGGTCGGCGATGCCGCCACTCGGGCGGTGGTCACCGGCATCGTATGGGGCGTGGTCGCCTGCGGCATCATGGCCTTTCTGTTCAACCTGCTTGGAATCTGACTTTGAGCGCATCCCCCGCATCGCAAGCATCCGTAAAGCGCCACGCCATTGGCGAGCCGCACATAATCGTGCGAAACCTGACGATGGCGTTCGGCGATTTCGTGGTGATGCGCGATCTCAACTTTACCGTGCGCCGCGGCGATGTATTCGTAATCATGGGCGGCAGCGGATGCGGCAAGAGCACGCTGCTCAACCATATGATCGGCCTGCTCGAGCCCGCCACCGGCGAGATCCTTTACGGCGATTTCAATTTCACCAAGGCTCCTCCGGAGCAGCGTGAAAGGATGCTCCGGCGGATCGGCGTGCTGTACCAGGGCGGCGCCTTGTGGAGCTCGATGACGCTTGCCGAGAACGTCGGCCTTCCGCTCGAAGAGTTCACCGACCTGTCACCCCGCGAAATCCGCGCGATCGCGTCGATCAAGCTGGCGCTGGTCGGCCTGCGCGGCTTCGAGGACTATTATCCAAGCCAGATCAGCGGCGGGATGCAGAAGCGGGCGGGGCTGGCGCGCGCGATGGCGCTCGATCCGGAAGTTCTGTTTTTCGACGAGCCTTCAGCGGGCCTCGACCCCATCAGCTCAAGGCTCCTCGACGATTTGATTCTCGAACTGCGCGACGGGCTTGGCGCGACGGTGGTGGTGGTCAGCCACGAATTGCCGAGCATCTTCGCGATCGCCAACAACAGTGTTTTTCTCGATGCCGAAACCCGGACGATGATCGCCAGCGGCGACCCCAAGGAACTGCTGGCTCATCCGCCCGACCCCAAGGTGCATCGCTTTTTGACGCGCGGCGCCGACGAAAGGCATCCAGGGTAAACGGGAATGGGCAAAAGAGCGAATCCAACGATGGTCGGAGCGTTCGTGCTCGGCTCGCTGGCGATTGTAATCGCGGCGATCATCGCGCTGGGCTCGAGCCATCTGTTCGTGCACGAACACAAGTTCGTGATGTTCTTCAGCAGCGATGTAAACGGCCTGAACGTCGGCGCTCCGGTCAAATTTCGCGGCGTCGAAATCGGTTCGGTGTCGAATATCCTGCTGAGCCTGGGCGGACTCGGCGCGGGCAATCTTCAGCAGACCGCCGACGTGCGCATCCCCGTCATCATCCAGCTCGACTCGCGCAAGATTCTCGCGCGCGGCGCCGAGCTCGATCTTGATGACCCCAAGCAGATCGAGACCGCCGTCCAGCTCGGTCTGCGCGGCGAGCTCAAAACCGAAAGCCTGCTGACCGGCCTCTGCTACATCGACCTCGACATGCATCCAAACACACCGATCAAGTACTACCTGGGCCGCAACTCGCCCTACCCGGAAATTCCGACCGTGCCGACTCCGCTGGAACAGGCGCAGACCGCCGTGATTCGCATCATGGCCGCGCTCGAGAAGGTCGATTTCGACGCGCTTACGGCATCGTTGACGCAGACGGCGCATCAGATAAGCGAACTGATCAAGTCTCAGGAAGTGCGCAAGATGATCACGTCGCTCGACGAGGCGGCGCTCAGCCTGAACGCAACCGCGGAAAGCATCAAGAAGACCAGCGACTCGCTGAGCAAGGAAGTCGGTCCCGCCGCCGAGGACTTGCGCAAAACCACCGCCGCCGCCCGCGCCGCCTTGCAGCAGACTCAGGACACGCTGGCAGCCGTGCAAACCTCGCTCGGACCCGGATCGCCGGTCACTTACCAGTTGACCCAGGCGCTGGAACAGACTTCGGATGCGGCCCGGTCGTTGCGGCAGCTCTCCGACTATCTCGAACGCAACCCGAGCTCAGTGGTCCGCGGCCGCTACGTGGGAGACAACAGTAAATGAAACGAGCCTTGACCATAATCGCGCTTTGCGCGCTCGCCTTTGCCGGATGCCTTTCACCGCGGCGCGACGAATCGCGATTCTTCGTTCTGTCACCCGTGCACGGCGACCCGGTCGGCGTCGCTACCGCGTCGTCTTCGCAGGTTCTTATCGGTCTCGGCCCGATCCGGCTGCCCGCTTATCTCGACCGGCAGGAGGTTGTAACGCGCGTCGCTCCCAACCGGCTCGAGCTGTCCTCGATCGATAGATGGGCCGAGCCGCTCGATACCGATTTCACCCGCGTTCTGGCGCAGGACCTCTCTTCCGATCTGGGAACCCAGCGAATCACTTTCTTTCCCTGGTACGGCACTACGCACGTCGATTACCAGGTCAAAGTCGATGTATATCGGTTCGAAGGCGACAAGGACGGCCATATAAACCTTGCCGCGCACTGGCAGATACTCGACGGCACCGGCAAGCTGCTGATTGCGCGCGACTCGGCCTACTCTGAAACGGCGCAGCCGGACAACGCTTCCGATGTCGCGGCGGCGATGAGCCGCGCGCTCGGCAAATTGTCCCAGGATATCGCTTCCGCCATCCAATCCGCCCCTCACGCGCCGAACACCACCGCCTGAGGGCGCCTGCAGGCGCATCGGGGACACCGACCGGGCGCGCTATGGAGCGCCACCCTTCTCGCGCATCGAGACTTCATCCCATAGCATCACCAGGTATCCGTCGGGATCGTTAAGTTCCGCGCCATATCCCCAGAAATGCTTGCCCGGCGGATTCACGAACGTGATTCCGCGTTCGTGCAGCTCCCGATATTTGCCATCCACGTCGCGGACCTGCAGCGTCAGGCCGCATTTCACATCGGCAATGTCGCCGGCCGGCCGATACAGAAAGATCGTGAAGTCGGCGTCGTCCTTGATCGCGATCGTGTTTCGCTCGGGCACCTCGAATTCAACCTGAAAGCCGAAGTTCCGGACGTACCAATCGCGAGAGACTTCCGGATTCGCAACCGGCATGCTCATGTGATCGAATTTGACCATCTGTCAGACCTCGAGCCCGAGTTTCGCGTTCCCCGTAGATTAGCAACCTCGTGAACTGCGCGAGAAGCGTCGGATTTTGGCGCTCTGAAACGGCTGCGTCTTTAGTCGTGAACGCCTCGAGGCGGTGGATATCTTAACCCGTCTTGACGATTGGGACTTGCTCACGCGGTCTCGTAACGTTACAAATCGCGCTTGTAGCAAAGGTCTGCGATTCTAATGAACGGTCAAGGTCGGGTGCGGCCGACGCCAGGCAAAACCTTTGCCCTGGTTGCGTCGCTTTTGCCTGCCGTGGCGACGCTAATCTACGGATGCGGCACCACACCGGGATGGACCCGGCTCAAGCCCGTCGAGACCAAGCCCAAGCCGTTTCATCAAACGGTCTTTCTTTCCTCCAGCGCGTGCCAGACCTGTCATCCCAAACAGTACCAGGAATGGCGCACGTCGATGCATTCGTACGCGCAGCACAGTCCCGTATTTCTTGCGTTCAACGTCTACGTGCTGACGCGCAGCGGCGGCACGCTCGGCACGTTCTGCGATCGATGTCATACGCCGATCGGCATCTCATCCGGTGAAAGCCCGACCCTCGCGAATGACAAGCGTTCCGAAGCCGCGATGGACAGCGTCGGATGCATGAGCTGCCATTCGCAGCACAGGAACTACGTCGAATCATCGGGGCTCCTTCCGGTGCCGATTCCCGGAGATCCCGAACCGATCATTTACGGTCCCTATTACGGCTCTCAGGAAAACAATCCCACCGGCGATCCAATCAACCAGCTAATCAAGACTCCGCACGAGTCGATGCGTTCGGGGCTGTTCGAGTCCGCGCAGCTTTGCGGGTCCTGTCATGACGTGTTCTCACCGGACGGCTTCCGCATCGAAGAGGCATACAGCGAATGGAAGAATGGTCCGTACGCGCGCAAAGGGATTGTGTGCGAGGACTGCCACATGGGTCCCGAACCGGGTAAGCCTTTCGCGCGCACCGAGCTGACCAGGGACTACATCGTCGATCACAACATCTTTCCGCAGGCGCCCAAACGATATCGCACCAACCATAGCTTTACCGGTCCGGATTACTCGCTCATTCCCGAGTACGGCAAGAACGCTCTCGGACTCGGCAACAAGCAATTTGCGGCGCTGACCGAGCATCTGAAGCAGGAGCGCGAAACGCTTCTACGCAACGCCGCAACCGTGAACGTCGATGTCCCGCACACGGTCGCCGCGGGCTCCCGGATGACGATCGAAGTGTCGATAACCAATTCCGGCGCGGGGCACAATTTTCCGACCGGCTTCGCTTCCGAACGGCAGGTATGGCTCGAGGTTGTCGTGTCCGATGCTTCCGGGCGGCAGGTGTACGCGTCGGGCGATCTCGACCGATACGCGGACCTCCGCGATTGGGAAAGCGAGGCGGTGCAGGCCGGCGAAATACCGGTCGATTGGAATCTCACCAATCTTGAAGCCGCGTTCGTGCTGACCAACTTCCGCGGCACGCAATCCAGCGCGGTGAGCACGACCAATCGGCTCCTCAACCCGGTCCCCTTCATCACCCCTGCGACCAATCCGACCTTCTCGCAGGGCTTTCCCTTCGCGGGCCGCATCTTCAAGGAGGGCATACCTCCGCTGCAAACCCGCACCGCCGATTACGAAGTAAAGGTTCCCGTGGACGCGGTCGGCCCGCTCAAGGTCTCGGTCCGGCTTCGCTATCGAAATTTCCCTCCTCACTTCCTGAGAGATCTCGGAGTGGGCACCCTCGCCGACCAGCTTCAGATCATCGATCTGGCAACGCTCAAGAGCGAAGTGGCAATCGCGAAGTAACGGAGACTTGATGCCTTATTCGGGGAGAATGGGACGATGCCGCACACGCACTGCGCGGCCCGGACCAATCGCGGCTCTGCTCGGGGCGATATTGACCCTTTGCTGCGCTCCGGCCAACGCGATCACTCTGTTCGGCAGCAATTTCGTCTCGCCCGGCCAGCAGTGGGATCCCGGGTTATCGCTGTTTGGCGAGGAGCTTGCCCCGCGGCTCGATGTCGACGGCCTGGTGCGCTTTCAAGTCCTGAATCAGCAGCTTGCGAATCAGACCGATGATTTCGTCACTCCCGAACTCGACCTGCAGACCAATCTGCAACTCACCGCGACTCAGCGCGTATACTGGCTGTGGCGCCCGTTTGAGTATGGAGCGCGCGAGCCAACCTACTTTCACTTCGGCAACGATCACGGCTGGACGAAGAGGTTCAGCGAAACTCCGCAGGCGCTCTTCTATGAGGGCCAGCCTTTCAACTGGCTGAGTCCGAACGATCGCGTGCCGCTCGACTTTACCCTCGCGATCGGACGCATCCCGCTCTTCCTGCACAATGGGCTGTGGTTCAACAACTTCATGGACGGGTTCCAACTCTCCAAGAACAATATTCAGATCGGAACCTTCTCGAACATCAACATCATGTACTTTCTGACTTTGGGCGAAGACCAGCCGGGGCTGAACCTGAACCTGGCCAATCGCCGCGAGGCCGAGAAGCGCGTGATGGGCTTTGACATGAACGGAGACTGGCGCAACTACTTCTTCGAAATCAGCTACGCTGCCAGCTATGACAACAGCAAGCTGCCGGGGCTGGATCAGAACCTGAACCGCGGCTTCTGGGCCGTATCGATCACCCGCACCTTCGGCTTCAACTCGGGAGTGTCGCTGCGCGCGATGGGCAGTACGGGCAACGGCACTGCCGGCGCGGGCGAACTGGCCGTGCTCGAGACCCAGCGCGGCGTATGGGGACAACTCCTCTACTGCAATGTCTTTGGCGCAACCAACCAGTGGAAGACTCCGTCGGTCAGCGGCTCACCCCTAAGCCAGGAAGGCATTCTGTTCACCTTCGATCGGCAGCAGGCCACTCCCGAACTCAATCTGCGCGGGCACGGCACCGTCGGCAACGCGATCGGAGTGGTGCTCGATCCGCGCGCGCCCATCACCTACACCCCCGAGTTTGGATGGCTGATAGACAACGAGTATACGAGCAACGATCAGGTGGGCCTGGCGTTCCAGATCCAGGCCGACCTCGCCCATGTTTTCATCCCGGGCAACACCTTGAGCGAGATGGTGCGCCGGGGAATTCTTTACGGGGCGCTCGCACGCCTGACCTTGCTCGGCGTTCGCAACGAAAACACTCACACTGCGGGCGATCGATTTGATTTCGGTTCGATGTTGGAACTTATCTATCAGTTCTGAGGCCTGTTCATGTTCAACCAACTGTCGGGAGGAAAGTGATGATCCGTCGAGTGATTCCTGCCATAGCCATCGCCGCATTGCTTCTGTCCGGCCACGCCCTGGCCGCGGATATCGCAGCGGGGAAAAAGATCGCCAACCAGAAATGTGCCGGATGCCACGGAGCAGGCGGCGCGGGTAACGGCGTCATGCTGCAGGCCCTGAACCCGTCGACCCCGCCCGTTCCATGGACCAGCAAGAGCGGGATGGCCGCTTTCACTGACGCTGACCTGACCAGGATTATCGCCGGCGGCGGCGCGGCGATCGGCAAGCCGCCCCTGATGCCCGCCTTCAAGGGACAGCTAAGCGATGCCCAGATTGCCGACGTGGTCGCCTATATACGCTCGCTCGGCCATTAGTCACGGAGCCGGATTATGAACGGCCAGGGCGCGCCGATACCCATACAGCCGCAGGGGCTCCTCAAGTTTCTGGAGGCTGGACACCCATCCTACGAAGCGTGGGGTAGCTGGGTCGACTGGGGAATACTCCTGACCCTGGTTCTGTGCGCGTTGATCCTCGCGTTGATCGTCTGTCTGCGAGTGTTCTATCGGCATCGCTTTACCGACGCGAGCGCCCAATTGCTGCATCTGCTCTCGCTGGCGATCCTGCCGCTCCTGCTGCTTCCGTTCGCGAATTTCACCGTGATGGAATACACGAAGCAGGTTAATTTCTGCGGTTCGTGCCATGTCGCGATGCAACCATATCTGGACGATATGATGACGCCCGGCCATCAATCGCTGGCAGCGCTCCACTACCAGGATCGCTTCGCGCCGACGCAGCCCGGCACCGAATGTTTCGAGTGCCACGCCTCATATGGCGTTCACGGAACCTTCGTGGTCAAGCTGCAGGGATTGCACGACGCTTACAGCTACATGCTGGGCAACTACACGTTGCCGATTAAGCTCAAGCATCCCCTCTCCGACCAGATGTGCCTCAAGTGCCATGAGCACGCGAAGCCGTTCCTGTCCCAACCGCTGCACCTCGATCAGAAGACCGGGCAGGTGTCGTCCCTGATCCTGAGCGGGACCATCCGCTGCGAGATGTGCCATCCGAGCGGACACATGGTGAACGGCTGATCGCGGGAGTGTAACGAACCATGCCCGAACTGTCTCTGATTCATCGAATTCGCCGGGGCGAATGGGTCGATCACATCCTCAAGATCGCGCAGATCCTGGTTGCAATCGTTGCGCTCCTGGGCATCGCGGGATGGCTGACCCTGAACCCGTTTCTTCTGTTGAGCTTCATCTTCTCGCAGCCGCTGATTGTGCTGGCCCTGATTCTGTTCATCGTTGCGGCGATCTTCTTTCAGCGCGCGATGGTGCTTGAGCGTTTCGACGCCGGTGAAGTCATCTACGAGCGGGGCACACACCCCCGTTTCGTTTACCTGATCAAATCGGGTGAGGTGGACGCCGTACTTAAGTTCGCCAACGGGAAGGAACAGACCATCGCCAGCTTCGGCCCGGGGCGTTACCTGGGATTCGCCGCGCTCGCGGAGCATATACCGCACAAATTCACCGCACGCGCCCGCACCGCCGCGCAGATTCTTCGCATCCGGCCGAGCGACTTCGTCAGTCTGTTTGCGGAGATTCCGGAACTGAAGAGCCATATTCCGGCTCTGATCAAGGAGATCGAGGACGCGATCGACAAGTATGCACCGGAGCTCAAGGGCACCAGTCCCAAATTCAAGTGCGATTGACACCCCGGCCAGGATTCAGTCGATGAAGGCGCCGGAGATGTCTTCGATACCGCTGCGGTTCCGCGCTACGGAATCGCGATGCGAACATTGACCGTCGCGCTCGGCCAACCAGGGTAGAGCCTGTCAAAGTATCAGACCCTTGGCCATCCGACGGTTGTACCTGCGGTCGGGCGCGAATATTTAGAGAGGATTCTTTCCAACGGCGGCAGGCAAAGTATGGATACCCGGGAATTTCAAACTATCAAGGTCGAAATTGACGGCGCCCTGGGCCGACTTACGCTCAATCGTCCGGAGCGGCTGAATGCCATGGGCGCAACGATGCTCCAGGAGCTTGCCGAGGCGGCGCGATGGTTCGACACCCATCGGGAACTTAGAGTGGTAATCGTAAGCGGCGCCGGACGCGCGTTCTGCGCCGGTGCAGACCTTAAAGACTCGCCGGCGGTATCGGCGGCTCCCGCCCCCGGCAGCAGTTGGCTCTTTCGCCGCGAGGCGGGACAATACGGCCTCCGCGCCGCCGACGCGCTCGAACAGATGCGCGCGGTGACGATCGCGCAGGTCCACGGCTATGCCGTCGGCGGAGGCGTGGTGCTGACCGCGGTGTGCGATTTGAGAGTGGTCGCGGACGATGCCTGGTTCTTCATACCCGAGGTTGACCTGGGTCTGCCGCTCGGCTGGGGAGGCATTCCTCGCCTCGCGCGCGAGATCGGCCCGGCGATGACCAAGGAACTGGTGATGACGTGTCGGCGCTTCGGCGCGGCCGAAGCGAAAGCGATCGGATTCGTCAATCGCGTCGTGCCGGCCGACCGTCTCGCCGCCGAGACCGAAGCCCTGGCGCGCGAGTTGGCCGCCAAACCGTCCGTGCCGGTCGTCATCACCAAGGAGCACGTCAATGCGATCACGCGCGCGGCCACAGCGGGCGTGACCGCATACGCCGACGGCGACGTCCTGATGTCAGCGTTTGGCGAAGAAGAGTCGCGCGCCGCGGCGCGCGCCTATCGCGACAAGGTTCTGCGCAAAAAATAATCGACGGTCCGTCTCGCTCGGCGAACGGACGCAAAGATGCTTCATCTTCACTACGCAAACCGGCTGGAAAATCTGCTCGAGCCGCTGGCCGCCGCCGTCGATCTCCATCAGCATGGCGATCCTCTCGCGCCGCTTGCGATCGTCGTGCCCAATCGCGCGGTCGAGCAATTCGCGAAGCACGCAATCGCGGAGCGGCTCGGAGTGGCCGCCAACCTCGATTTTCCGTTCCTGCGCCGTTACCTGGCCGAGGTGGTTGAGCGCGCGGAGTCTTCGCTTCGGGTGCTCGAAGTCGCGCGCCTGCAGGTCGTCCTCTTCGAGTGTCTGCGCAGCGATTCCCATCGCGCCGATGCCGCATTTCAGCCGGTCCGCGACTACGTCGCATCCGGCGATCCTTCGAGCGGCCGTATCGCGGACCTCCGGATGTTCGAGTTGGCCGGCCGCGTGGCCCGTCTGTTCCAGGAATACTCGATTTCGCGGGACGAGATGCTGCAATCGTGGCGTTCAGCCGGAACAAAGGAGGCCAGCCTGCGCCCGGAGGAGCGCTGGCAAAAGCGCCTGTGGACGGCGGCGTTCGATCGCGAGTTCGCGGCGCTCCCGGCCTGGACGCACGACCGCGACCATCGCTGGATGCTGCTTGTCCACGCACTTGCGGCACTTTCCGACGATCGCCTGCGCTCCGCTCTGCCGCCGGCGTTGCATGTCTTCGGCCTAGCCTCGCCGGGCCGCGCTTTTCTGAGAATCTTCGCCCGGCTGGGCGCGCTCCGCGACCTGCACGTCTATGCGCTCAACCCGTGCATGGAGTTTTGGGAAGACGTCGACACCTCCGCTGCCGCGCGACGCGATGCCTGGCGCCGCCGCTCGGAGCGAATCGGCGATGCGTTCGAGGATCGCGAGGATCCCTTCGGCCTGGCGGCGCGCTCCGACAATCGCGCGCTACAGCTCTGGGGGCGGCCGGGACGCGAGTATATCCGGATGCTCAATGAGCTCACGGACTGCGACTTTCATCCGCATTTTTCTCATCCGCCGCGGACCTCCCTGCTGTCCCGCCTCCAGGACGACATCCTGATTCGCGCGGTCGAAGGCAGCGGCGAGGGCGCCGGGGATGAGGAACCGTCGCCCCCCAGCATCCGCTTCATCGGCGCGCCCGGTCTCCGCCGCGAAATCGAAATCGTGGCCAGCGAAATTTTGCGCGTCGTCGCGGGCGGCGATGGGGACGAAAAGCGGGCGCCGGTGCGGTTTCATGAGGTCGCGGTGCTGGTTCCCGAAAACACGTCCGATTCCTACCTGCCGCATCTCGAGGCGATCTTCGAGTCGCAGTTCGGCATTCCCGTCGAGATCGTGGGCCGCCGCGCCGCGGTCAGTCCCGCCGCCGAAGCGATCGGCCTTCTCCTCAAATTTCCGCTTGGCCGGGCCGGACGCGACGAGACACTGCGCCTGCTCGCTCATCCCGCGACAGGCGCATCCGGCCCGGAGGCCGGAATCGATCGCCTGAACGCATGGTGTGAAGAGCTGGGCGTGTTCTTCGGCGCCGACGCGAGCGATCTGGCGAACACCTACGTCCCGCCTAACCTGTTTCAATGGGATCAGGCGCTCACCCGCCTCACCCTGGGCGCGTTCATGGAGGGTGACTCGCGGGGCGAGGCTTCACTTTATGCCGGCGAAGCCGGAGACGTGCTGCCGCTCGGATTGTCGCAGGACGAGATTCCGGGCGCCGCGCGCTTCATTCAGGATGCGCGCGCGCTGCTTGCCGATGCGCACGCGATTCGTTCCCATACGCTGCCACTCTCCGAGTGGGCTGCGGTTGTCGCCGAGTTGATCGGCAGATATATCCGGACTCCGGACCCCGCCGATCAGGTCGTGCGCGACCGGTTTCTCGAGACGCTCGAATCGATCTCGTCCGTCCAGAGCGGACCCGTCGGCTACGAAGTGGCATATTCCTTGATAAGCGCGTCGCTGCCCGATCTTTCCGGTTACCAGGGCGGATTCTCAGGGCGCGGGGTTGCGGCGGGTTCGATCGCAAGCCTTCGCGGACTGCCGTTTCGCGCAATCTTCGTGATGGGGCTGAACGAAGCGGTCTTCCCTGAGCGCGAGACGCGCGACCCGATAGACCTGCGCCTCGCCCGCCGGTTTCCGGGAGACATCAGCCCCGCGGAACGCGATCGCTACCTGTTTCTCGAAGCGCTGGTGTGCGCACGCGAACAGATCGCGTTTTCCTGGGTGGAGCGCGATGCGCAAACAGGCGACCGGCTTTTTCCGGCCACGACGATACGCGAGCTGGAATCGATTTTGACCGCCTACGCGGATGATCGGACCGTTCGCGGCCTTACAACATCTCATCCCGTGAGCAGATACGACCCCGCGTACTTCCCCGACCTGAATTCCGATCGGAACAGCGACGCCGGCAGGGATCTGGTCAGTTTCGATCCGGATGCGCGGCGCGGCGCGCGGATGCTGGCGATTCGCGATCATCTCGCCCGCTCGGCCGGCGAAGCGGCAATTCCCCCGCGTGACGAGTTTCTTCGCCGCATCGACTCCCGCGTTCGCGCGCGGCTCGCTCCGAGCCTTGGATTGTTCGATCTTCCCGCCGGCGCCGGTTCGGCCTCCGGCGAAATCGATCTTCCTGTGGCCGCCATTCGGCGTTTCCTCGAATGCCCTCTGCAAGGTGCGGCACGGTATGCGCTCGGCATGGCCGACGACAACGCAGCGGAAGAAGAAGCCCTCGACGAACCGATCGTTCAATCCCGGATGGGCCACGCGAGGGTGCTGCGGGACGCATTCTGGGCGGCGCGCGGCGACCCCGACACGTTCAAAGCGGCCTATCGCGAGGCGCTCGAAATCGCGCAGATGAAGGGACTTGCGCCCGCGGGGCCGTTCGCGGATGCGGCCCTGGCGGCGGATTGCGCGCGCTTTGCGCGATGGTGCGCGGCGATGGGCGATGCGCGCGAAGACCTGGATCGCTGGCGCGTGTTCAGAATCGGGCGCGGCGACGAATTTTCCCGCGCCGATAAGCTGCTGCCCGCGCTCCCGCTTGATGTTCCCGTCGTCGACAACGCCGGCCGTCCAACGATCCGGCGCGTGAATCTGCACGGCTCCCTGGGTGCATTCTCGCCCTCATTGGATTGTTCGATTCGCCTCGTCGCACGGAAAAGGCCCAAGCCGCGGGATTTTTTGGAACCGTTCATCGCGGCGCTGTTGCTGAACGCGGCGGGAGAACCGGTGCCCCGCGTTTTCAACGCGTTGGTGCTTGGTGATCCTGCCGGAACCGCGAAAGATACGGGTGCGTGGAGCAGGACGCTGCGGATGCCTTCGCCCGAGGCTGCGCGCGAATATCTCGCCGCCCTGATCGGCGAGATGATGGCAGGCGCGCACGACTACTTCCTGCCGATCGAAGCGGTCGCGGCGGCGCGCGAGGCGCTCACCGCGGGCAAAGACGCCATCGCCGCGATCGACCAAACTCGCGAGAACCCGATTTCCTCCTGCGCCTCGGACTTCGGCCCCGTGCGCAACGCCCGCGACTACGAACCGCCCGATGAAACCGAGATCGAAGGAATCATCGAGCGGCGTTTCGGGCTGGTCGCGGCAATTTTCGACGACGGGGGCGACGCATGACAGATCAGCGTTTTTACCGCCGTCCCGAAGTGATCGACGAGATATCGCTCGACCGCCATTGCGTCATCGAGGCGAATGCCGGCACCGGCAAGACTTTCACGATCGAGCATCTGGTGATCGAAATTCTGCTCAATTCGCAAGCCCGTCTCGACCAGATTCTGGCGGTGACCTTCACGGAAAAGGCGGCCGCGGAGATGCGCGCGCGTATCCGAGACCGAATCGAAAAGACGCTGCGGGGAGACAGTGGAGACTCCGGAGCGCAGGGATCGAAGGTTGCGCTTGACGCGCGCGCTGTCGAACAGCTCGAAAGCGCGCTCTTTGCATTCGATCGCGCGCCGATTCACACGATCCACAGCTTCTGCCATCGGATGCTCACCGAGCTGGCGTTTCAGACCGGCACGCGCTTCGCGGTCGAAGTTTCCGATTCGCGCGCGATGTTCCACGAGGCATTTCGCGCCGAATTGCGCGAGCGTTTCGCCCTCGACGAATGGATGCGCCGGATGCTGGAGGAATGGCTCGCCGATGAGCGGCGCACCGCCGACCGCCTCGAATTGCTGCTGTTCGATGCTCACCGCCGCCGTTACCTCGAATCGGGGGCGCCGGCCAGAAACGTTGCCGCGCTGGAGGACTTGTTCGCGACTTTCGACGCCGCGCGCATCGCGCGCGAATTGCCGCCCGCCGCACGGAAGAAGATCGGCGCAAATCTCGACGCGATCGGCGACGCGATCGCCCGTTCGAAACGCGACCCCTGGCGGCTGCGCATCGAATTGCGTCCCGAAGACCTGAACAAGGCCGCCACCGCCCTCGCACGCATCGGCAAACTGCCGGATCACGTCCGCCGCGCCCATCGCGCCATCAGCCTCGCTCAGTTCGCCGTCGGCCTCGATCCCTGCGTCGCGGATGCGTTCCTTCCGGCGGTGTCGGATCGGCTCGAACGTCTCAAGCGCGAGCGCGGCGCAATCGACTTCGACGACATGCCGAAGTGGTTATGGTCCGCGCTTGAAGGCTCGCAGGGCGCTGCGCTCGCACAGGTTCTGCGCGACCGCTTCCGTATCGCGCTGGTCGATGAGTTCCAGGATACCGACGACCTGCAATGGCGCATTTTCAAGCGCGTGTTCGTCGAGGGCGGCAACAACCGCCTGATAGTGATCGGCGATCCAAAACAGGCGATCTACGCGTTCCGCGGCGCGGATGTCTTCGCGTATCTTGAGGCGACGCTCGAGCTGAGAGAACGCCATGATGCGCGGTGCGTTCGGCTGACCCGCAATTTCCGCTCGACCGCCGCGATGATCGATGCGATCAATCTGATTTTCGCGCAGTCGCCATCGCCGGCAATTTTTACCGCCGGCGACATCCGCTACCAGCATCCCGTCACCTGCGGGCGGCCCGAGATGCTCGCGTTGCAAAACGGCCGCGCCGTGAAGCCGCTTACGATCTTCAGCCTGCCGCCGGGGCTGAAGCTGACGGCCAGGCGCTATCGCACGGCGCTTGGCAGAGAGATCGCCGCGACTCTGAAGAGACTGCTCGACGGCGGAAATGCCCTCGAGATCGTTGAGCAGGATCGCCGGCAGGTGCGGGCCCGCGACATCTTCGTCTTGACGCGTACGCTGACGGAAAGCCGCGAGATTGCGGCCCATCTGCGTGCCGCCGGAGTGCCCTATGCTTTTTACAAGCAGGATGGATTGTTCCAGACGCGAGAGGCCGGCCATGTCCTCGACGTTCTCCGCGCCGTCGCAGAACCTCATCGGCGCTCCAACCGGCTCAAGGCGTGGTCCACTCCGTTCTTCGGCGTCGCGCTTCGCGATCTTCCCGCGCTAGGCGACGTCCCGCCCTCGCATCCCCTGATGGCGCGCCTGCTTGAATGGAAAACGCTCGCCGATGAGGAAAGGTTCGAGGATCTCTTCGCGGCGATGCTGCATCAAAGCGGACTCGCCGCCCGCGAATTGCTCACCGCCGATACTCAGCGCGAACTGACCAACTACGAGCATATCTTCGAGATCCTGCTCGAACGCGCTTTCACAGATGCGCGCGACCTGCGCGATCTGGCTCGGATGCTCGCGGGATGGATCGATGGCAACAATCTGCCGCCCGGCGAAAACCCCAACGTTCAGCGCCTCGACAGCGAGCGCGACGCCGTCCAGATCATGACCGTGCACAAGTCCAAGGGCCTGGAGGCCGATGTGATCGTGCTGTTCGGCGGATACGCGCGCGGCCCGCAGACGGACCGCGTGACCGTGTTTCATCGCGACGGCGAACGCCTGGTGGTGGTCGGGTCCGAGGCGCGGTCCGCGGCGAAGCCGCAAACCGATGCCGAGACGAACGCCGAAGACGAGCGTCTTCTCTACGTCGGGCTGACCCGCGCAAAGGCGAAGCTCTATCTCGCGATGTTCCCGGAAGGCGCGGCCCGGATGGATCTGAACGGATGCTACAAGCGGCTGAACGATCGAATCCGGGCGCTCGCGACCGGAGAAGGAGAGTATCGCGCTCGCTTCGACGCACTGGCGGAGATCGTTCCGATCGGTCCGTCGCGAACGTCCGGCTCCGGCGATGAAGGCGCGGCAAATGCGATCGGCTCCTGGGCGCCGCCCGAAGCCTTGACGCAGCCGGATGGCGAGCGGCGGCTGGACGGCACGCGCGCCGAGATCATCGCGCGTCATCGCCCGCTTTCAATTCTTTCGTACACCTCGTTGCGGCGCCGCGCCGAGCTTCGCGACGAAACGGATCATCTGCTCTCGAAGTACGACCCGGAACCGGCCGCCGCGGAAGCCGCGGCAGGCGAAGAACTCGCGCGGGGGAGGGCGGTCGGAATCTTTCTGCATGAGGCGATCGAGCGGCTCGACATGGGCCAGCTCAGACAGGCGCGCGATCTCGAAAGCTGGAAGCAGTCGCCCGAGGTGCGGGCGCTTCTGGATGGCGCCGCGCGGCGCCATCAGGTGCAGCGCGAGGCGTGGATCGAACGCGGAGCCGAAATCGTGTTCAACGCGCTCCGATCGCCGATCGCGCTGGGTGACAGAGTGGCCGAGGCGCTGGCGCAATGCGACGCTATCCGCGAAATGGAATTTACGTTTCCGATCCCGTCGCGCGCCCATCCGATGCTCAACGCGCGGAGCGACGGACGATGGAAGATCGATCGCGGCCTGATGGTCGGGTTCGTCGATTTTGTGTTTCGCTTCCATGACCGCGTCTATTTCGCCGACTGGAAAAGCGATTACCTTGATTCCTACGAGCCCGCGGCGATCGCGGCCCACGTTTCGGATCGCTACCTGACCCAGGCTCGCATCTACACGGTCGGAATTACGCGGCTGCTCCGGATTCGCGACCGGCAGGAATACGAGCAGCGCTTCGGCGGCCTTGTCTATATTTTTGTGCGCGGCGTGAAACCGGCGGGCGACGGCCGCACCGGCGTATATTTCCATCGACCTTCATGGGATGAGGTCGTGGCATACGAGCGCGATCTGATCGCATCCGCGGGAGTTTGATTGGTGAATAGCGCGGATTCGAAGTACGACCGCTTGTTTCTGTCCACGGCATGGCGCGGGCACGAGATTTCGCGCGGCGCTTCCTCCGGCGATCTCGAGCGCCGCCTGCGCGAGCTCGAGCAGCGCGCCGCGGACCTCAATCTCGAACGCGAGACGGTCCATCTCGCTGTGGAGCTGGCAGCGCTCGAACCCGCCCTCGACGACGACGCCAGGTTTGCGCTCATTGTTCTGATTGTCATCACGATGGCTGCGCTGGCGCAGGGAAGCACGCGTTTTCCGGTCGCCGGTGACGCCTCGCGCGAGCCGATGGAGCAGATGCTGGCGGCGCTTGCAGGTTCCGGCCGCGATCGGCTGCGCGCTTCAATCGCTGCTTTGCTCGCGAACAATCTCGCGCCGCGGATAATCGGGCGGCAGCCTTCCGATCGGCTGCCGCTTCTGTTTCTGGACCCGTTCATCGCGCATCAACGCTCGCTGAGGCTCGAGCGCCGGCTCGTCGACAGCATCGTCGCGCTCAGCGCGGGCGAGAGAGGGTTAAAGCCATCCGATGTGCGTGGCGCGATCGACGACGTAATCGCGAGGCCATCGATGCAGGAGAACCGCCGCGTCGAGCTTTCCCACGAGCAGCGCCGCGCGATCGAAACCGCCGCAACCGGCCGCTTCGCGATCATCTCGGGCGGTCCGGGAACCGGCAAGACCTCGATTGTCGTGGCGATTGTCCGCGTGATGGCGCGGTTGGGAATCGCACCGGGCGAAATCGCCCTGTCGGCGCCCACCGGCCGCGCGGCGTTTCGAATGCGGGAATCGGTGGCCCAGGCGCTCGCGCGAATCGCCGAGCCCTCGCCTGAAGACGATGCTCTGCGCGCTGCCGGACTCGATGCCGCGACCGTCCATCGCCTGCTCGGCTACTCCCCCGAACGCCGCACGTTCATGCATCATCGCGGCAACCCGCTCGCCGCTCGCGTGGTGATAGTCGATGAAGGCTCGATGCTTGACCTGGCGCTGATGGAGCGGCTGGCGGGCGCGCTGAGCGCCGACGCGCAACTGGTGCTGCTTGGCGACGCCGACCAGCTTCCCTCGGTCGCGGCGGGCGCCGTTTTTCGCGACCTGGCGCCGTCGGATCGCAATCATCCCCTGTTCAAATTCGGCGTACGCCTGACCCGAAACTACCGCACCCGCGCGGAAAGCCCTGCCGGGTCCGCAATCGTCGAGGTCTGCCGGCGAATCAACGCGGGCGAGACCGATTTGTCCGAGGCGATAGCGATGCGCGCCAATGCGGAAGCGGTCGAATTCGGCGGCGTCGAGATGACGAGCGGACTCGATGGGTTCCTCGACCGGTGGGAACGCGAGCAGGTCGCCGGCGATGGCGAGATCGCCGCGACTGTCGAGCGTGAATTTTCACTCGAGGGCGGGACCATGTCCGCGGACGAAGGCCCGGCCCTCGCGCGCTTGTTCGAGCATCGCGCCCGCGCCCGCCTGCTGTGCGTTACCCGCGTCGGCGCCGCCGGCTCCGACGCGATCAACGCGCGGATGCATCGGCGCGCGCTGCGCGGCGCAAAGACCCTGATGCGGTCACATCCGTTCGTCCCGGGCGAGCCGGTGATCGTGCTTCGTAACGATTATGAGCGCGAATTGTTCAACGGCGACCTCGGGGTCATCGTGAATGCGCGCGATGCCGACGGGCGGCGCTTCCTGGCCGCGGTCTTCAACCGGGGCGACACCTTCGCGGCGTTTCGGCTGGAGACGATGCGCGATCTGATCGAGCATGCGTATGCGACTACCGTACACAAGGCGCAGGGCTCCGAGTTCGACCTGACGGCGTTGATTCTGCCGGACCGCGACCTGCCGCTGCTGACCCGCGAGCTCCTGTACACCGCCATCAGCCGATGCCGTCGTGCGGCGACCATCGTGGGCGATCCGCAATTTTTCACGGCGGGAGTGGCGCGAAAGCTGGAGCGCTACTCCGGCGTCGCCGACGCGCTTTCGGCCCGACTGGCCCCACCAGCAGCTCGCCAGCTCGGCTTCGACTTCTGATCGAACCGGCTTGCCGCGACTATCGACATACCTTCGAAATAGTAGTGACAATCGCTGTTCACAGTGCCGATGATAAGTGAGTCGAGCGTGCTGCTGCGGTCGCTCGACCGGAAGTGTATCCTTTAGGCGTCGCACGGCATCGGTGGCGGTGAGCCCGGGTTGCCTGCCTGCCCGGAGTTCCCCCGCAGTATGTCGATAAGAGGTGATTACCATGGCGAACTCTCCGATTGATAACCTCTGCATCAACACTATCCGCACTCTCTCGATCGACGCCGTTCAGCAGGCCAACTCGGGCCATCCGGGCACTCCGATGGCGATGGCGCCGGTCGTATATTGCCTGTGGCAGCGGTTTCTGCGGTTCGATCCGAAAGATCCCATCTGGCCGAATCGCGATCGCTTCGTGCTGTCCGCCGGGCATGCCTCGATGCTGCTTTATTCGATGCTGCATCTGGCGGGAGTGCTCGCGGTCGATCCGCAATACGAGATCGTCGGCAAGCCCACCGTCTCGCTCGACGACATCAAGCACTTTCGCCAGCTCGACAGCCGCTGCCCGGGCCATCCCGAGTATCACTGGACCTCGGGCGTGGAAACGACCACGGGGCCGCTGGGACAGGGAGTCGCGACCAGCGTCGGGATGGCGATCGCGGGGCTATGGCAGGCCAGCAATTTCAATCGCCCGGGCTTCGAGATGTTCAACTACAACGTGTACGCGCTGTGCGGCGACGGATGCATGATGGAAGGGGTTTCGAACGAAGCCGCGTCGCTGGCCGGCCATCTCAAGCTTTCAAACCTCTGCTGGATCTACGACAACAACCACATCACGATCGAAGGGCACACCGAACTGGCCTTCAGCGACGACGTCGCCACGCGGTTCATCGGTTACGGATGGAACGTAACGCGGGTGGGCGATGCAAACGATCTCGACATGCTCGAGCGCGCCTTCCGCGTCTTTTTGGAAACCAACGATCGCCCGACGCTCATAATCGTCGACAGCCATATCGCGTACGGATCTCCCAACAAGCAGGACACCAGCGCGGCGCACGGCGAGCCGCTGGGCGAAGATGAAATACGCCTTGTGAAGCGCAACTACGGATGGCCTGAGGATGCGAAATTCCTGGTGCCCGACGGAGTGCGCGAGAACTTTGATGCCAACGTCGGAAAACGCGGCCGCGAGCTCAGCAGTGCGTGGAACACCGCCCTTGAGGATTATCGGGCGAAGTATCCCGAGCTTGCCGACGCTATCAATCGCATGCAGCGCCGCGAGCTGCCCGACGGATGGGACAAGGACATCCCGGCCTTTCCCGCCGATCCCAAGGGGCTTGCCAGCCGCGATTCTTCGGGCAAGGTCCTCAACGCAATCGCAAAGAACGTCCCGTGGCTCATCGGCGGCGCCGCCGACCTTGCGCCCTCGACCAAGACGCGGCTCACATTCGATGGCGCCGGCGACTTCAATGCGGCCAACCGGGGAGGGCGCAATTTCCACTTCGGAATCCGCGAGCACGCGATGGGCGCGGTGCTCAACGGATTGGCGCTGAGCAAGATCCGCCCGTTCGGGAGCGGCTTTCTGATCTTCAGCGACTATTGCAAACCCGCCATCCGCCTCGCGGCATTGATGGAAGTTCCCGTCGTCTATGTTTTCACGCACGATTCGATCGGCCTCGGCGAGGACGGCCCGACCCATCAGCCGATCGAGCAGCTCGTCTCGCTGCGCGCGATCCCCAACCTGATCGTGCTTCGCCCCTGCGACGCGAACGAAGTCGCCGAGGCCTGGCGCGTGATCATGCGGCTGCAGCACGAGCCCGTCTGCCTCATTCTGAGCCGCCAGAACCTGCCGACGCTCGATCGGACGAAATACGCTTCCGCCGCCGGCATCGCGAAGGGCGCCTACGTGCTTGCCGATGCGAAGGGCGGCAAGCCGGAGGTTATCCTGATGGCGACCGGGAGCGAGGTCGCGCTGTGCATCGATGCGTACGAGAAGCTCAGCGCGGACGGCATCCGCGCGCGCGTGGTCAGCATGCCTTCGTGGGAGATTTTCGAACGCCAGCCCGAGTCGTACCGCGCGGAGGTGCTGCCGCCCGACGTGCGCGCGCGGGTGGCGGTCGAGCAGGCATCGCTGATGGGATGGTCGTATTATACTGGTATCGGGGGCCACGGAATCGGCATGCACACTTTCGGCGCTTCGGCGCCGCTCAAGGCGCTGCAGAAGAGGTTTGGCTTCACGCCGGACAAGGTCGTCGAGGCGGCCAGGGAAGCAATCGCAAGAAACCGCTGAACGGTGGGAGATGGAGAAAGCGCGAATGAATCCTCTTAAGGACCTGCGCAACTACGGACAATCGGTATGGCTCGATTTTATTCGCCGTAACCTGATCAAGAGCGGCGAGCTGCGCCGCCTGGTCGATGCGGACGGCCTGGCCGGCGTCACCTCGAACCCCGCGATTTTTGAAAAAGCGATCGCGGGCAGCGACGATTACAAACAGTCGCTCGCGGCGGCAGCGAAGGCCGCTTCCTCGCCGATGCAGCTCTACGAAACGCTCGCGATCGCGGACATCCAGGACGCAGCCGACGTGCTGCGCCCGGTCTACGAGGAAACCAAACGGCGCGACGGCTACGTAAGCCTCGAAGTGTCGCCGTATCTCGCCAACCAGACGAGCGAGACAATCGACGAGGCGCGCCGGCTGTGGAAGGCGGTCGGCCGGCCTAACGTGATGATCAAGGTGCCCGCTACCGAGGCCGGAATTCCCGCGATCCGCCAGCTCATCTCGGAAGGGATCAACGTCAACGTCACGCTGCTTTTCGCGCAAAGCGCTTACGAAGCGGTCGCCAATGCCTACATCGCCGGGCTCGCGGATCGGGCGAAGACGGGCGGCGACATTTCCGGCATCGCCAGTGTCGCGAGCTTTTTCGTAAGCCGGATCGACACCCTGGTGGACGCCACCATCGACAAGCGCCTCGCATCGAACGGACCTTCCAGCGCGGAGCGCGCGATGCTGGAGGGCCTGAAGGGAAAGGTCGCGGTCGCCAACGCAAAGCTTGCCTACCAGCTTTACGAGAAGATCTGCCGCAGCGAGCAGGCTCGCGCTCTCGCCGCGAAGGGCGCGCAGTCTCAGCGCCTGCTGTGGGCCAGCACCAGCACCAAAAATCCGAAGTATCGCGACGTGATGTATATCGAGGAGCTCATCGGGCCCGATACGGTTAACACCATCCCTCCCGCGACGATGGATGCGTTCAGGCAGCACGGCGTCCCGCGCGCAAGCCTGACCGACGGCATCGATCAGGCGCACGAAACGATGGGCGCTCTCGAACGCGCGGGAATCTCGATGAAAAGCGTGACCGACCAGCTCGTCGTTGAGGGCGTCAAGCTGTTTGCCGACGCCTTCGACCAGCTACTCGCCGCGGTTGAAAAAGAAAGCAAGGCGTGATCGCCAGCCGGCGGCTTCCCGCCGGCGCTGCGCCAAGCATTTTCCGAGAGGAGAACTGTCAAATGCAGATGGGCATGATCGGTCTGGGCAGAATGGGCGCCAACATGGTTCGGCGGCTTTTGCGCGGCGGCCACGAGTGTGTCGTCTTTGACATGAGCAAGGCAGCGATCGCCGAACTGGTCAAAGAGGGCGCCATCGGCGCCGACTCGCTCGATGACTTCACGAAAAAGCTCAAGAAGCCGCGCGTGACCTGGATGATGGTGCCGGCGGCCGCGGTCGAGAATACGCTCGCCGAACTCACCAGGCGCTTCGAAAAGGACGACATCATCGTCGACGGCGGCAATTCGTACTACATCGACGATATTCGCCGCGCCAAGGCGCTGAAGGCCAAGGGCATCCACTACGTCGATTCCGGCACCAGCGGCGGAGTATGGGGACTCGAACGCGGCTACTGCCAGATGATCGGCGGAGAGCCCGAGGCCGTGAAACATCTCGATCCGCTGTTTGCGACGCTCGCGCCGCCGATGGACTCCGCTCCGCGCACTCCCGGACGCGAAAAAGCCAAGCCCTCGACCGCGGAGCATGGCTATCTGCATTGCGGCCCCAACGGCGCAGGCCATTTCGTCAAGATGGTTCACAACGGGATCGAATACGGGATCATGGCCGCCTACGCGGAAGGCCTGAACATCCTGCATCACGCCAATGTCGGCAAGCAGCACGGCGCGGTCGATGCGGAAACCACGCCGCTGCGCGAACCGGAGCATTATCAGTACGACTTCAACATGACGGAAATCGCCGAAGTGTGGCGTCGCGGCAGCGTGATCGCTTCGTGGCTGCTCGACCTTACCGCGCAGGCGTTGCTCGATGATCCGCAGCTCAAGAAATTTGCCGGGCGCGTTTCGGATTCGGGCGAGGGACGATGGACGGTGGATGCCGCTATTGATGAGGGCGTGCCCGCCTACGTTCTCAGCGCGGCGCTCTACGAACGCTTCAGCTCGCGCGGCGCGGCGGATTTTGCCGACAAGCTGCTCTCCGCGATGCGCTATGAGTTCGGCGGACATCTGGAAAAGACCAAATGACCGCTGGCTCTGAAGGTCACTGAAAGGCAGCTCGCTGATGATCCTGGCGGGCGATATCGGCGGCACCAACGCGCGGATCGCCATCTTCGAGGTTGACGACCGCCGCCCCAAACTCGTCTGCGAGCGCATCTATCCGACCCGCGAGCACCGGAGTCTCGAAAGCGCGTTGAGTGAGTTTCTAAGCGCGAATCCCTCCGCCGGGATTCGCGCGGCCTGCTTCGGGATCGCCGGACCCGTGCGCAACGGCCGCGCTTTGATGCCGAATCTCGGATGGACCGTCGATAGCGCTTCGCTGGCGTGGCTAGTCAAAATCGACCGCGTCGGTATCGTCAACGATCTGGAGGCGAACGCCTGGGGAATCGCGCTCCTCGAAGACAAAGACTTCGCCGTGCTCAACGCCGGCGCGCCGGATCCTTCAGGCAACGCTGCGGTGATTTCACCCGGCACGGGGCTTGGCGAGGCCGGACTCTACTTCGATGGCCGGACGCTGCGTCCATTCGCGTGTGAAGGAGGGCATACCGACTTCGCTCCCGCCGACGAACTTCAGACCGAGATGCTTTCGTGGATGCGAAAACGATTCGGCCACGTGAGCTGGGAGCGGGTCCTTTCCGGCCAGGGCATCGTCAATATCTACCGCTTTCTGCGAGAGACCGGCCGCGCCGAGGAACCGGACTGGCTCGCCCGGGACCTCGAACGCGGCAACGCGCCCGCGGTCATCACCGACGCCGCACTCGAAGGGAAGTCGCGTTTGTGCGAGTTGGCGTTCGAGGTTATGGTAGCCGCCCTCGGCGCGGAGGCCGCGAACCTGGCGCTTAAGGTGATGGCTACCGGCGGCATCTTTATCGGGGGAGGAATCGCGCCCAGAATCGTCGCAAAGCTGAGAGAGCCCGCTTTCATGCGCTCTTTCACGAACAAGGGCCGGATGGGTGACATGCTCGCGGCAATTCCCGTCAAGGTCATCCTCAACGACAGTACCGCGCTCTTCGGAGCGGCTCGCGCCGCCGCTTTGTCAGCGGGTATGTTGTAGCGGCTGCGGAGAAGGGGGCCGAGGGCGCGTTCAGCGCCGGCATCGGCAACCGTCACCGGCCCGTCAGGCTGAGCCTTCGAGATGGGCGCGGATGACCGCGTGCGGCACCGCGCCCGCGCCAAGCCGCAAGGCCGCGCCGATACGCAACAGATGAAATACGAACACGGCCAGCGCGAATCCGGCCGCGACCACGCTCAACGACGCAATCGCGCCGGGGTCGGTGCCCGACGAGCGGGCGCAGGAAATCGCGTAGAGCGCGGCGACCGCGGAAATCGCGATCGCAATCGCGGCGGAAACCGTCACGTCGCGCAGCGGCGATTTTTCTCCGCGATGGTTTAAATAGCGGCGCAGTTCGCCGGCTGAAAAATAATCCAGAAACCATCCGGTCGCTTCATCCACCGGACCGGCCTCCGGCGGCGGCACCGATCGTCCCGTCAGCGGATCGATCGCGTCCAGCCCCTTTGCGTGGCGTGCGATGCCGTCGAGGATCGCGCGATGAATTTTTTCCGTGATCGGAAATTTCCAGGCAAGGACGAATGCCAGCACGGCGCAGAGCGCGGGCAAAAGCGCAAACATCGCCTTGATTGCGATCACAACCTGCGCGGACTGCACCGCATTGGGAACATAGCCCAACTCGCCGAGCACCGCGATCGGCACGACCGCGCTCGGGATCGCCACGAATTTCGGCAGGATGCTCCAGAAGGCGGTGTACTGCGCCTCGCGCCGCTTGCCGGTGTAGAGCTCGTCGTAATCGATCACGTCCGCCTGCATCGAGGGCCCCAGGAACAGCCCGGCCCCGAACGCCGCTCCCGCCCATGCGATGAGTACGAGCAGGCCCGCGAGATCGCCTTTGCCCAGAAAGAACATCGCGCCCCCTCCGCTGATGTTCATCACGAAGCTGGCTAGCCAGGTCGGAAGCTTGCCAAAGCGCTTCGATGCGGCGACCCAGAGAGGCAAGCACAGGAATCCGAGTCCGAAATACGCGAGCAGTTCCACCGACAGCCACAGGTTGGGATTGGTCGGCTGAAGCACGTAAGCATTGAAGAACGGCAACAGTGTCGCGGGAATTGCGCCGGTGATCGATGAAACCACGTAGCTCGCAAGCAAGATCGTAAACGGCCGATTGCGCAAAGCGCGCCGCACGCCGGGCACGAACGGATTCGACTCGCGAACCGCAAATTCCGCGCGCTCCCGCACCTGCCAGGCCAGCAGCCAGTACAGGCTGGTCAGCAGGATGGCGAAGGTAACGCCGATGACGGAAAAGACGCGCCGCTCATCCCATCCCAGCGTCTTCATCATCACCCCCGGCGCGGCGGCGGCAACGATCGTTCCGAGAATCGTAAACGACTCGCGCACTCCGAACAGGCTCGATCGCTCGTTGTAGTCGAGAGTCAGCTCAGGTCCCAGGGCGTAGTGGGGCAGCGCATAGATGGTGTGAAAAATGAAGTACAGAGTAAAAGTGATCGCGAACCACAGCGCCGCATGGTTTCCTGTCATCGCGCGCGGCGGACTCAGCATCGCCCAGAACGCCAACCCGCACAGCGGCGGGCCGAAGATCAGGAACGGCCGCCGCCGTCCAAGCCGCGTGCGCGTCCGGTCCGAAATCCATCCCACGACCGGGTCGCTGAGCGCATCGAGCGATCGCGCCAGCGCGATCGCGATCGCCAGGTAGCCGAGCGGCACCAGGACCACGTCGGCGTAGAACTTCGGCATGTTGACGAGGATCGGGATGACGAGCGCGGCGCCCGCGAAGTTCGGCGCGCCGTACAGCAGCTTGACCTTCCAGGAAAGTCGTTCCGATTTTTCCTGCGGCGCTTGCGCGGGCGCCGCTACCGCGATCTTTGGTGAGGCCATTATGCACACGATCCGGACGGCGCGGCCCTCCGGCCGAATCATCAGGAACAGACAGAGTCTATCTCACGGGAAATGCCGGAGGACAACGGCTTTTGTGCGATCGCTGCACGCTGGCCGGGGTCGCTTTTCTCGGAGTGCGAAACGTGAGACGACCCGACCAGGTCCGCGAGCCGCTTGAAGTCGCGACTGTAACGCCGGAGCGAATATGCGCCGCGGTTTACGTACGCGGGATGGTACATCGGATAGAGGAGTGTGCCGTCGGCGCGTTTCATCGGTGGAATTTTGGGGCTGAATGGATTCGCGGCGCCGGCCAACTCCTTCCATGCTATCCGTCCCAGGCACACGATTACGCGCGGCCGCGCGATGGCCAGTTCGGCGGCGAGATGGCCGCGGCAATTGGAAACTTCATCGCCGCCGGGATCGCGGTTTCGCCCCCGAGCGTCCCGCGGGTTGCATCGAACCAGGTTCGTGATGAAAACGCGATCGAGCCCCGCGCGGGCAATCATCTCGCGCAGGAGCCGGCCTGACCGATCGCCGCTGAACGGCGTGCCGGTGCGATCGCCGCCAAAGCGCCCCGGTGCGATTCCCACGAACGCAACCGCCGCCGGCACGTCCCCGTCGCCGGGAACGGGCTGCGTGCGGCATCGTACCAGCGCGGCGCATCGCGTGCATCCGCGAACCCGCGATTGCAGCCGTTCGAGCGATCGCGCCGCGCTATTTTGGAAATCCGGGCTTGTCAGGTCGGCGCGAGCTTCGTCACTTCGTATGCGCGATGACAAATTCGCCAATGCGATCGATCGCCTGCTGCCCCTCGGGAAGAATTTTCGCGAACACGTGCCATACGTGGATCATCTCCGGCCACACTTCCAGCGTCACATCCACGCCGGCGGCCTTCGCCCGATCCGCGATTCGCGTCGAGTCATCCAGCAGAATCTCCGCGTCGCCGACGTGAATCAGCGTCGGCGGAAGCCCGCGCAGGTCGGCATAGAGCGGAGATATCAGCGGATTGCGGGGATCGTTCGAGCCGGCGTAATGCCGGGCCATCGGCACCAGCCCCTCGCGACCCACCATCGGATCGGCGTTCGCGCGCGTCACCAGGGAAGCTCCAGTCGCGGCGAGATCGGTCCATGGCGAGATTGGAACGGCCGCGGCAGGCAGGGGAGTTTTGGAATCGCGCAGGGCGACCAGAGCGGCGAAAACCAGTCCGCCGCCCGCCGAATCGCCGCTGATCGCGAGTCTCTCGGCCCGGCAGCCCTGTGCCAGCATCCAGCGGTACGCCGCGGTCGCGTCCTCGACAGCGGCGGGAAAGGGATGCTCCGGCGCGAGACGATAATTGATCGCGAGAACTCTCGCCTGCGCGGCTCGGCTGATTCGACCGATCATCGCGCGATGCGTGTTTACCGAGCCCATCACGTAGCCGCCGCCATGCAGGTACAGGATTGCGCGGTCCGAAGCGGCGTTCGGCGCGACTATCCATTCGCCCGGCACCCCGCCCGCATCCACTGGCGTGCACGAAATCTCGGGGCCGACGCGCTCGGCGACCTTCTCCATCCCCGCGCGCATCTTCTCGATGGGCGCGTTGGGGTTCGAAGGCTGAGCGGCCAATATTTCGAGGACCTTGGCGAGTTGCTGGCTGGCCATCGTGCGTGCTCCCGGCGGTAAGGTTGAGTTTTCTGTACAACGAAACGCGCAATTTTGCGAACGGTTGGCGAGGAGCCTTCCTCGAATGACAATCGGTGCGCCATCCTGCTAATGGTCGGGACGGGAGGAAATGGCGATGCTTACGGAACGAGAGCAGGACGTCATCCGTCGATGGAACGAGTTCTATCTGCGGCCGCGGCAGGGCACCGTCCAGGAACAGCGCCAGCGGCTCGCCGACTATTTCGTGGAGTTCAACGTGAATCCGCCCGAGGTCGGCGAATACCACGAGGCGGTCAGCCTCAAGCAGGGCCTTACCGTGGATATCGCGGTGCCGCGCGCCAAACCTCCATATCCTGTTGTCATCTACATTCACGGCGGCGCCTGGACGCTCGGGAGTCCTTCAACCCATCGGAAGCTGATCCGGCAATTCGCTCAAGCCGGCTACCTCACGATCGCACCCGACTATCGGCTCGCGCCCGAGAATCCATTTCCCGGCGGCTTTGACGATTGTGTCTTCACCGCGCAGTGGGCTGCCGAAAACGCATCGCGTTACGGCGGATCGGCGGATCGCATGGCGATGGGAGGAGACTCGGCGGGCGGCAACCTGACGGCCGCGGTGCTGCCCTCGCTCGCCGCGCACGGACCCCGGTTCAAAGCCGCGATTCTCATTTACGGAGCCTTCGATTTTGCCGGGCTGGTAAAGATGGCGCCCGAGGCGGCCGAGCCGCTGGCCAAGGCTTATCTCGGCGGCAACTACCCCGCGCTGCTCGACGATCCCCGCGTGAGCCCGATTCGCGCGATCAAGGCGGGGGCGATGCCGCCAAGCTTCATAATCGGGGGCGCCGCCGACGGTATCGTCGGCGAGTCGCGGATGATGGCGGAGGCGATGAATCGGGCGGGAATCGAAAACGAGCTGCACGTTCTCGACGACATGCCGCACGGTTTCATGCAGATGAATGAGCTCTCGGGATGCCGCGAAGGGCTGCGCCTGATGTTCGATTTCCTGAGGCGCAGAGTCTAGCGAGGCGAACAAGCGGATCGCGCGGATCTGGCAAGTCTTTCACCTGCGCTGATCCGCGCGATCCTAAAGATGCCTGATACGTCTCAGGCGTGACCGTGGCGAAGGAGCTTGCCCGGGGTCGCGCCCGTGCATCGCCCTTCCGAGAAGGTCTCCTCGCCGTTCACGATAATTGAGCGATAGCCGACCGCGTGCTGCACGCGGCGCCATTCGCCGCCCGGCAGGTCGTGGGCCACCTCGCCGATCCAGTCGGGCTCGATGTCAAGATGCTTCAGGTCGTACACAACCACGTCGGCCCATGCGCCTTCGCGCAGGATGCCGCGGTCGCGGAAGCCCGCGGCATGGGCAGGCAGCGCGGAGAGGCGGTAGTGCGCTTCTTCGAGCGATACGCGCTGCTCGTCGCGCACCATCCAGCGCAGGAAATCGGTGGTGAACGCGCCGCCGGTGAAGAACTTGGTGTGCGCGCCGCCGTCGGACACGCCGGGGAAGGTGTACATCGAGCTGTTGATTATTTCGGCGTTGTATTCGGCGTTGAATTGCGGCAGCGCCTGCAGGAACTCCGCCTTCAGATCGGTCGCCAGCGACAGATCGATCATCACGTCCACCGGATGGCGTCCTTCTTCCTGGGCGATCTGTCCGAGCGACTTGCCGACGTACTTTTCGAGTTCCGGCTTGTTGTCCACCCACTGCACCAGGAGCTTGACGAGCCGCCCGCCGATGCCGGGGGCGTTCTTGTCGAGCGCGCGCATCGAACGCTCGCTCTTGACCGCCTCGCGAATCGCGGGATCGCGCATCTTGCGCAGCTTCTCTTCCCTGGTGCCGGTCAACATGTCGCGCCATGCGGGCGCCATGTCGTACAGGTTCCAATGCTCGAGCGTGAAGGCGAAGCCGCTGCGCACGGTTCCCGCCTGACCGAAGATCGGCAAACCGTTGGCGCGCGCCTTGTGCAGCCAGTGAAGGCTCTTGCGATGGATGTCGGGATTGCGGGTGCTTGCGGTGATCGCCTGGAAGAGAATCGGACGGCGCGCGGTCGCCGCGAGCTTTTCCACGAAGGCGAGGTCTTCCTTGATATGCCCGGTGGCCTGCGTGATTTCGATGAAGCCTTCGTCGCGATCGGCCAGTACGCGCGCGAGATTCAGGATGTCTTCATCGCACATCGTGTCGGTGACCATCGGCGAGCCGTCGAAATCGGCCTGCGCCGAATGCTTGCCGAGGCGCTGGATGGAGAACCCGCAGAGGCCCGCATCCATGCCCTCGTTGAGCAGCCGGCGCATCTGCTCTCGCTCCGCATCCGTGGCGGGCCGCGTCTTGGCCGCATCGAGACCCATCACATAGGTCATCAACGAAGCGGTCGGCATGTACTGGATGCAATTGACGCCTTTGGGGGCGCGGTCAAGCGAATCGAGATACTGCGGAATCGTTTCCCAATCCCACTGCATCCCCGCCTTCATCGATTCATACGGAATCGCTTCCGTGCGCGTCATCGTGAGCATCGAGCGCTCGCGAAAGTCCGGCTTGACGGGCGCGAAGCCGAAGCCGCAGTTCCCGAGCACTACCGAGGTCACGCCGTGCCATCCCGAGATCGTGCACCACGGATCCCATCGGATTTGCGCATCGTAGTGGGTGTGCAGGTCAACGAAGCCGGGCGCAACGATCAGGCCGTCGGCGTCAATCACTTTTTTCGCAAAGCCCGGCGCGCGGCCTCCGATCTGCGCGATTTTCCCGTCCTTGATCCACAGGTCGCCGCGAAAGCGCGGAACACGGGTGCCGTCAACGATGGTGCCGCCTTTGATTTGGATGTCTAAATCAGCCATGGCAAGTTCCCTCCTGCCCAAGGTAAGGACTTCAGCGGACGACTGAAGCAGTGAAGCCTGTTTAATTTCCGATTACAAAAGCCCTTATACAAGAAAATCCAAAATGCCGACAATACTGCGGCGGCATGCTGACCCCAGTTCGTGAAAGTCAGCGCCGAGGCCGGCGGCTCAGGTCTGAGTCAAATTTCCGGTCCGCGGCCGCCCTGTGCCATCGCTCCTGGTGCGGTGCTTCGCGGCTGTGATGGTTCGCAGGTCACCGTGGACCGTCAGCTTCGGCTTGGAATATGGCCGTTTGGGTGCGAGATTTTCGCGGCTCTCGGAAGGGGGATTTGGCTGTTTGGGGTTCATAGCATTGCTCCCGCAGCGTCAGCCTCTCGACTCAACGCGTGAGGAGGGTTTCGTCGACATTCCAGTGCGATTGGCTGCCCCAAGGTATGGTGGCATTGACTCTGCACGCCTAAATGTTAACCCAAATGGGCAGAGTTTATCAAATCTTATTCAAAACCCCCTCAAACACGTCTACTGGATTGCGGCTGGCCAAGCAAATTCCTCTTGAAATCAACGGCTTCACGCGCCCTTCTTCATCACCGATTGAGATCTGCGCTTTGCCGCGCTGGTCGGGCCTATGGTCAGGACAGGGCATGGCGCCTCCCGCACTACTCTTTCAGCGACACTGCCGAGCACAAGGCGGCGTATTCCTTTTCGGCCATGCGTCGCCATCACGATCAAGTCAGCGCCGCTTCGCTTCGACGCCTGCAGAACCTCCGAGGAAGGATCGCCCAGCATCACTTTGACCTCGTATCGGACTTTGCCGGGGATCTTCTGGCGGGCGAGCTTTTCAAGCCTGGTTCGCGCCGCCGTTTCCAACTTCCCGAACGGCAAGGCAACCTCGGGAGCGGGAGGCATCGCGACCGCGTGCAACAGGATCAGGTTTGCCTTGCCCGCTTCGGCCAAATCGCACGCGAATCGCAGTGCTTTGAGCGAGTTTTGATCGAAGGCGACGGGGCAGAGAATTTTCCTGAACGAAAACATCGGAGATCCCCTTTTAGCGACGCAGAAAACATCGGCTTCAGGACCTATAGCTCAATCTCCGCCCGAGTGGGACCTTTGAATCACATCACAATCAGTTAGCACATGGGCGCCGAAGGCGGGGCGCTCGCGAATCAGATCCTCTGCCTCCTTCGCCGCTCAGCGCGCGGTCTGAAATGAGAAGGCTCGCCGGGTGACCGGCCACCACTTTGACCCGAGCGGTGACCGGCACACCCGGGAGCCCGGCCGCGTAAGCCCTCAACCAACTAACGCAGAGCCGCCTTGGCGAGCGCCTCTACCGTGAAGAAGGGACGGTCGACGGCGCCCATGTTGATGTACCAGCATTCGCGCTCCGGCGTTTCGATGCCGGGCAGGTAGCACATCGTTCCCTGGCCCGATTGCACGTCGGTCGATGTCGCGCCCACGACGAACGCGCGCTTGAACGGATAGATCGCCACCCGCGCGTCGGGAACCGGCCGATCGCGGTACGCGAGGTAGTAGATGTGGCTGCGCCAGAGCTGTCCGCGCTGATCGTAGGTGTCGATGTAGGGCATGAACCAGACTTCGGAATCCATGTAGATGAGCGTGCGCGAATCGATCGCCTGGGTGTTGCTCTCGCCTCCGGAACGCCGAGGCTGCGCTTCCACCACGTAGAGCCGGCGCATCTCCCAATCTTCCGGACACGCGCTGGTTCCTCCGTCGGTAGGACATCGGACCTCGGGCGAATGCGCCGCATGGACGCATCCGAGCATGTTCTTTTCGCCCAGGAACTTGTAGTCGTACTCCTCGACCTTCGCGTTGAAGCCGGCATAATGATCGGGATCCCACGAAAACGCCGCGGTTCCTGATGCCGCCGCCGAACTCATGATCGCCTCGTTGAGCCTGCGGATTCGCTGCGCGGAAGGAGTGTACTCCCAGATGTCATCGGCTTTCTTGGGATCCGCATACCGGTAGCGAATGAAACCTCCGCCCTTGATCTCCTGCGGCGCCAGCACCGGATACAATCCGAACAGCCAGTAGCGCCCGGTTTTCCTGAAGTCCGGATCTATGGGCATCGGATCCACTTCAGTTCTTCCGACCAGGTCGTAGCCCGCGTAGTGCCCGATCTGGAAATACTCGATCTGGCGGTCCTGGCTGCCCCGGCGTTCGTAGGAGGTATCGCAGTCGTAAAATCGCAGATCGTAGTCATCTGACCACATCGGTTTGAACACGTTGTTCCAGATGATCTTGGTTGCGATGTACGGATCGTTGGCGTCAAGCAGTGGAAACGGCTGTCCCGCCACGTAACCAACCAAACTTCGATGGTCGGCGCTCAAGCGGACCTGTGCCGAATACTTTTCGGTCGCTTCCTTGTACGGAGGCGGCCAATCGATACGTTGACTTGGAACGATCTTCATCGTCATCCCGTGCTGCACTTTGTACAACGCGCCCGGTGAGAGAAGATCGCGCACCTTCGACGCATTTGCGGGCGTAATAAAGTCGCCCGGCCTGACTTCGGCCTGCGCCGATTGCGCAAACACAAAAGCCGCCATGATGATTGCGGCGGTTACGGCGAACAGCCGCCGCCACACAGCTTCGGTAGAAGACATAGGCTGACTCCCTGCAACATTCCTTGTGAGCGTTCGTGGCGCTCTCGTGCCGCCACGAGCGCAGCCCATTGGTTCGCCCCGTCATCGCGCGCCCGCGGCGGGGCGGGGCCGATGAGACGGCGCCAAATCGACGCGAATGATGCGGAAGCTCAGCCGTCCTCCGGCGAGGGATGAAGAATTTTGCGGTGAAACCGTCCGAACATCGTGTCGGGAAGCTCGGCTTCCGCGACACAAAACAAAGGCATCGGCGCGGCGCAGGCCTCGCCCGCGCCGAAACATCCCGTTGCGGCGGCGGAAAGGTCCAGCTCCTCGCCGCTCACTTCTTCCACGCAATGCCGGGTCAGGCGCAGATGGAGATTCGCGGCGGCTGGCGCTTCGGTCAGAATGGCGGTCGGGAACGCGCCGGTCGTTTGCGTTACCACCAGCAGCAGAACGCAGCCGGCGATGACCGTGGAAACAAGGCGAGCGATATTTCCGATCCAACGCATCGCGAACCCCAAACTTTCACGACGTGCGCTACGATCGCGAACTGACCGATCATTGGCGCGGGGTCCGCGCAATGTCAAATCGCGTCAAAGCGCGCGCAGTTCGCAATCGACGCTGCCGAAAACTTTAAATCGATTCTTCGCGGACAAAACTCATCGGTAAGTCAGCCGGCCGAGGATTCGGACCTTCGCGAAATCGAGCGCGATCAGGTAAGCCGCGCTGGCCAGCATCACGACCGCGATAACCTCCGCCCCAAGCGGCGCCATCAGGATTCCGCGCGCCGACAGGGTAACCACCACGGCAAGATCGGCTATCGAGCTCAGAACCATCCATCGGCTTGGCGCGGAGTTCCAGAAATGGCGGCGTTCCCGCACCAGGTAGACCATCCCCTGCCCGGTGAACACCAGCGTCAGAAAGACCAGCGTCTGCAGTTGCGGCAGCGCCATCCCAAGAAAGTCGCGCGCCCAGAAGAACAGTCCGAATGAAAGAATCAGGATGAGTCCGCCCAGGCTCGCTCCGGCCGCCATCAGGGTCCCGATGCGCCAGCGGTCGGGAGTGGGCGACGCGCACACATGATCGGTCGCAATCGACATAGTCACGAAATCATTGGTGAACAGCAGCAGCACGATGAGCAGGGGCGTGATTATGAAGGTGCGGGTAAGAATTACGCCCGCGCTTAGAAACAAGGCGATCTCGACGGTCTTGATGATCTTGTTCAGCGTGTAGGTCAGCATCCGCTGGTAGATTTGCCGGCTGGTTTCGACCGCCGCGAGCGTATCGCCAAGCCCGGGATTGGTGAGCACAAGGCTGGCCGATGCCTTTGCAACATCGGTAGCGCTGGCGACCGCGATTCCGACCTCGGCCTGCTTGAGCGCCGGCGCGTCGTTGACGCCGTCTCCGGTCATCCCGACCACGTGACCCGCCGCCTGCAGCGCGCGAACCAGACCGAACTTGTCGTGCGGAAAAACACCGGCGAAGACCGCGCAATCCAGCGACCTCTCGAAGCGATCATGAAGATCCTGCGCGGAGCAGGCGCGCCCTTCGATTCCCACTTGCGCCGCTACCGCGCGAGCGGTCACCAGGGTATCTCCGGTGACCATCAGCACGCGGACACCCAATCGGTTCAGGCTGGCCACGACCGAGCGCGAGTCCTCCCGCGGCAGATCCTGAAACGCCAGGAGCCCCAGCAGCTTCATCTCGTCTTCCGTGCCCCCGGCGACCGCGAGCACGCGATAGCCGCCCGAGGCGAGCCGCTCGACGTCGCTGTCCAGGTCCGCCGCGCCGAGATGCGCGGCGATCGCTTGCGGAGCGCCCTTCAGCGCGCGGAGCTTCACACCCTCGTGAACGACGGCCGCTGCCGCCAGCTTGGTCGCCGGCTCGAAGGGAACGAACTCGACGCGCTCGTCAGCGGCCGTCCAAACGCCGGCCGCCTTTGCGCGTGCGAGAATCGCCAGATCGAGAGGATCGTGGCCGGCTTCATCGCAGGTATAGGCGGCAAAGCGGAGCAACTCCGGCTCAGTCGCCGGCGCATACGCCAGCATCGCCGCCAGCGAAAGCCGGTTTTGGGTGATGGTTCCGGTCTTGTCGCTGCACAGCGTGTCCATCGCCGCGGCTTCTTCGATCGCCGACAGGCGCGTAACCAGCACTCCGCGCCTGGCAAGCTCGACGGCACCAAGCGCGGTCGCCAGCGTAAACGTGGCGGGAAGCGCAACGGGAACCGAGGCCACCAGCAGAATCAATACGAAGGGGACGGTATCTGCCAACGGCAGGCCCGCCGCGGCGGCGTACAGAAAAACCGCAACCGCCAGCGCCCCGTCCATCGCCACCAGGTATTTCACGATGGTGAGGATGATCTCTTCGAGGTGGCTCACGGTTTTCGCCGACCGCACGAGATCCGCGGTTTTGCCGAAGTAGGTGTTTGGTCCGGTGGCGACCACTTCGCCGCGCGCTTCGCCGCGCGTGACGAGTGAACCCGCGTAAGCGGTCTTTCCGCGCTCCGCGTCAACCGGGGCCGATTCGCCGGTCAGGGCGGATTGATCGATGGAAATCCGGCCGTCGGCGAGTTCGATGTCAGCCGGCACAAAATCGCCCATCTGCAGATGAACGAAATCTCCTGGCACCAGCTCGCGCGCCGCGATGACGGTCCACGTGCCGTCGCGCAGCACGCGGGCCGATATCGCCAGCCGCTTCTTCAGCAGATTAACCGCGCCCTGCGCGCGGGTCTCCTGAACGAGGCTCAGCATCGCGTTGAATACCAGCAGCACCGCGATGATCGCGGCCTCCAGCAGTTTGCCGAGCACCAGCTCGAGGACGATCGTCGCCTCGAGCATCCACGGCACCGGAGCCCAGAACTTGCCCGCCAGCGCGAGCAGCGGATGAGCCTTCGCTTCCGCGATGGTGTTGAAACCGCATTTTTCCAGCCGCCGCGCCGCTTCAGCGGAAGCCAGTCCGCGCCCGCGGCGCTCCACAGCTTCAGGATTTGGAATCATCCGGATGATCGCGGCATGTCCTCCGCCCTTTTTCGCCGGAGAATAAATGCGGGCGTCGGAACACGAACGCTACATGTTGGTCAGCGACTCGGCGGTGGCGCGCTGGACGGCGGCCTTCGCGGTTGCGTACCCGTAGAGCGAGTTGACGTAGGTCGCCGAATCTTCGGTAAAGCGCCGCTGGGCGTCATCGAGTTCGACCACCGAGCTCAGCCCCTGGCGATAGCGTTCATCGGCAAGCCGCAGCTCCTCGCGCGACGCGTTGAGGGTCTGCTCGGCTTTTTTGATCACGGCGATCGAGGCCTGCCAGTTCAAGAACGTGGTGTGCACCTCTTCGATAACGCGCTGGCGCATGTCGGCAATCGCGTACTCGGCGGCGCGCTGGCGCTCTTTCGCTTCGGCGACCTGTTCTTCGGTGAAAAAGCCGTTGAACAGCGGCCACGTGATCACCAGCCCGGCGAAGTAGTTGTTCGCGGCCGGCAACCCGTTCGACATCGCGATATATCCCGCTTGCGCATCCGCGGTCGGAAAATAATCGCTTTTCGCTTCCACGATTCGCGCTCCGGCCGCGCGCGCCTCGCTGACGAGGGCGTTCAGGTCGGGCCTGAGCCGCATCGCGGTCGATTCCAGCGAATCCAGCGTGGCGGTCACCGGTTCGTACGACAGGGTTCCGGTTACCCGGTAGGGTGGCGCCTCGCCGGCCAGTCCCATCGCGGCATCGAGCGCGACCTTGGCGTCATCGACGCCGTTCTTCGCCTCGATAAGCCCCATCTCGGCGCGGGAGAGATCCGCCTGCGTCACGGACACATCGATTGCCGGGCGCAAATCCGCCTGCGCCATCACCTGCGCCTGATGCAGATGCGCCTGGCGCTGCTGGATGGCCTGTTCGTAGACCGTGACTATCTGTTGAGCAGCCAGCAGCCCGTAGTAGCGCTGCGCGACCTCGTAGATGAGATCCAGGTCGGTGAGCTTGAGGCGCGCCTCGGCCGCGTCGCGATTTGCGCGCTGCTCGTCGACGAACCCGCGCACCTTGCCGAAATCGAACAGAAACTGCTGAAGCGACACGCCGGTGGCCCAGTTGTTGTGCGAGCTGAACGACTGCGAGAAGTCGCCGTTGGCCTGATCGTGATTCTGCCCGGTGAAGCGCGGGAACAACTGTTCGTTGAGATAGGTCGTGTTGCCGATGCCGTTGGTGGTGGATCGAAGGTACTGGCCGAGTCCGTACACCTGCGGCAGGAGGTAGGCTTTCGCTTCGCCGACCCGCGCGTGCGCCGCCCCGGCTTCGGCCTGCGATTGCATCCTGCGCGGATGCAAGCGGAGCGCGATTTCGGTCGCCTGCTTGAGCGTCAACTCGGAGTTCGGCGCGATCGGAACCTCGGCCGCCGATGCGGCCGCGCACATCGCGAATGCCCACACCAGGAGAATGCTCGCGGCGAGCCCCTTCGATCCCGGATTCCGCCGATTCCCTCCGGATGCGCCGGCCGGCTCCGCCTGCCGAACGCCGCATAACCCGATCCGTTTGCCTTCCGGCAAGAGTGGTGTTTGCGCCCGCATAGATAGTCTCTCTTTAATCGCGCCCGTTTCCGGGGCGCTCGCCCGATCCCAAAAATGAATGCGCATCGCGAACGGACTGCCGGCGCCCTATTCGGCCCGCACGGTCGATGCCGCAGTCTGTTCCAGCGGGGTTTCATCGAGCGTCCGCACCTGCTCGCCGTCGTTGAAAGAAGGGCTCTGGCTGCTGACGACCATCTCGTCTCCGCTCAATCCCGACGTGATCTCGACGTTGACGCCGTCGCTGATGCCCGTGGTCACGGCGGTCTTTTTCAGCCGGCCATTCTCGACCGTAAAGAGATAAGTGCCCGGCTGCCCGATTCCGTACACCGCGCCGCGCGGCACCTCGATCGCCTTGGGATGGTCCATCAGGACAAGGGTCACATCCGCGTACATGCGGGGATAAAGGCGATGGTCCGGGTTTTCGATATCGAGCTCCGTCAGCATCGTGCGCGTCGCGAGATCGAGCGATGAAGCGAACCGGGTGACGGCAACCGGGAAGGTCTTGCCCGGAAACGCGCGCAAGGTGAGCGTCGCCGGCAGACCTACCCGCACATACGCCGCCTCCCGCTCGGGCACGTAGATGTACACGCGGAGCTTGTCGATGCGCGCCTCGCTGAGCACCGGGCCCCCGCCGGTGAGATGGCCGCCGGCGCCTTCCAGCGCGCTAGGGCTTACTATCACGCCGCTGCCCGAGATGCCGAGGTCGCCGCCGCCGGCGCGGATGAGCGCGCCCGGGTCGGCAAAGCGCCCGGTAATCACCCCGTCGAACGGCGCCACGATCGACGTGTACCCGACCAGGGTTTCCAGCTCGCCGACGCCCGCCTTCGCTTCCATGTATTTGGAATACGCGATATCGACATCTTCCTTGGCGACCAGCTTGGGGTCGGTCTTTCGCACCTTGTCCATCCGCTCCCAGGTAAGCCGGCTGATTTCAAGTTGCGCGCGCGCGCGTGCAAGGTTCTGCTCGAGTTCGGGAACTTCGATCGTCGCAAGAACCTGTCCCTGCTTGACCCAATCGCCCTTGTCGACCCGCACGGTGCGCAGGTAGCCGGTAACCTTGGAGTGAAGTGCCGCCTCGTAAAAGCCGACCAGGTCACCGGGCAGCGTGATCGATTGCACGGCATCCTTGCGCTGGGGACGAACCACCGCTACCGTGCGCTCGCTCGATCCCTTGGGAGTTTCGGAGGATGAAGAAGCTCCGCCGTGGCCGCATCCCGCCGCCAGACCCAGGCACAAGACAACCATCAGAATACGTGCGCGGCTCAATGCTTACCCCTCCATGAGTAGAACAGTTCGTAAACCGCCGGCACCAGGAACAGGGTAAAGGCGGTTGAAACCACCAGCCCTCCGACCGCCGCTCGGGCCAGCGGAGCCGACGCTTCGGAGCCGGCGCCCAGCTCGAGCGCGATCGGTATAAGTCCCGCGACCGTCGCCAGCGCCGTCATCAGAATCGGGCGCATCCGGATGCGCGAGGATTCGATCACGGCTCGGCGCAACTGTTGGCCTTCGCGCCGGCGCTGGTTGGCAAAGTCAACCAGCAGAATCGAGTTCGACACCACGATTCCGACCATCACGATGATGCCCATGAACGACTCGATATTGAGCGTGGTGCGAGTCAGCCACAGTGTCCAGATGACGCCGATCAGGCCCATCGGCACCGCGAACATGATGATGAACGGGTCGAGGAAGGAGGCGAACTGCGCCACCATCACCAGGTACAGCAGCAGCACCGCCATCCCAAGCCCCAGGCCGAAGCTCGAAAACGACCGCTGCATCGCCGCCACCGCGCCGCGATAGTCGATCCGGACGTTCGGCGGCAACTTTATTTTTTCGAGCCGCTGCTGGATTGCGTCCTGCGTGCCGCCCAGATCCGACGTCGCGGGTTCGACCAGGATATCGACGACCCGCTGGATGTTGTAGTGGTCGGCCTCGGAGGGAAATTTCTTCGGCACGATGGTCGCGACGTTGCGCAGCAGGATCGACTGCTCGTGCGCTTCGTGGTCCGCGATGTGATGGACGGGGATGTCCTCGAGCGTCTCGATCGAGTCGATCGCCTGCTCGCGGTACTGCGCGGTCAAAAAGTAGTCGTTGCCGGTCGTGCGATCGATCCAGATCGACGGGTTGATCATCTGGTTCGACGTCAGGGCGGTGATGATGTTCGTCACCACGTCCTTCTCGGTCAGCCCGAGCCGCGCCGCCCGCACCCGATCGACCTCGACATCGAGCGTCGGATAGTCAGCCTCCTGCGGAATGAAAGTCTGGGAGATCTCGGGCAGCGCCTTCACCTCGTGCGCGATCCGATGGGCGACCTCGAAGAGCGGCTGATAGTCGGGACCGCTCACCTGGATATCGATCGGCGCCGGCAGTCCGAAGTTCAGCACCGCATCGATAATGCTGCCGGAGGAGAAAAAGGCCGTCACCTCCGGGACCTCGCGCGGCAACCTCCGCTTGAGAATGTCCATGTAGTGAAAAGTTGAGACCTTGTGATCCGGGTTGAGCGTTACCATCACCTCGCCCGTGTCCTCGCCTGAATTCGACGAGTAGATGGCCGAGATGCTGGGGGCGAGACCGAGATTCTCGACCACCGTTCCGATCTCATCGGGCGGAATTACCTCGCGGATTACCTTCTCGACCTTCTGCGCGAGCTGTTGGGTGACTTCGATACGCGTGCCGGCGGGAGAACGCATGTGAATGATGAACTTGCCGGCATCGGTAGTGGGGAAGAGCTGCGTGCCGAGCATAGGATAGATGGTGAGCGAGAGCGCGAAGATGATGCCCACTCCTCCAATCACGAACATCTTCCGGTCCAGCGCCTTCTCGAGCAGTTTTTCGTAGCGCTCGGCGAATCGCTCGTAAAAGTGGTTGAATGCGGCAAAGCCGCGGTCGACGATTCCCGAGCGCTTGTGCTGATCCTTCTCCGCGACCAGAAACCGCGCGCAGTAGATCGGAATTATCGTCATCGCGACCACGTACGACGCCAGCATCGCCAGCACCACCGCCAGCGCCAGAGCGCTGAACAGGTACTTGGCGACTCCGAACAGGAACATCACCGGAAAGAACACGATGATGGTGGTGATGGTGGAAGCGAGCACCGGCAGCGCCACCTCTTCGGCGCCCTCGCGCGCCGCAATCGCCGGAGTTTTGCCTTCCTCGAGATGGCGGTTGATGTTCTCGAGCACCACCACCGAGTCATCAACCAGGCGTCCGATCGCCAGCGCGAACCCGCCCAGCGTCATGATGTTGATGGTCGAGCCATTCATGAACAGGCCGAAGGTCGCGGCCAGAATCGACAGCGGAATCGAAAGATAGATCGCAAGCGTCGATCGAAAGCTCCCCAGAAAGATCAGGATCATCAGCGAGGCCAGCACCGAGCCCGACACCGCCTCGTGCTCCAGCGAATGCACCGCGTCGAGGATGTAATCCGACTGATCGAAGATGGCCTTCAGCTTCATCCCCGGCGGCATCCCGATTATCTTCGGCAGGATTTCGTGGATTCCGTTCACCACCGCGATCGTATTGGCGCCGCCCTGCTTGAGCACCGGAATATAAACCGACGGCTGGCCGTCGATGAGAACCACGTTGTACTGAATGGCGGTGGCGTCTTCCGCCTGGCCTACGTCGCCGAGCCGGACGGGAGCCTGTCCCGTGCCAATCTTGATCGGCACGTTGTTGAGATGCTCGGGATGATCGATGAGCGCGTTCGAGTAGATGTAGTAGTCGGTGTCGCCAATCTTCGCGTCGCCCGCGGGCAGAATCAGGTTGGTGTCGTTGAGCGCATTCACCACCGAGTTGAGTGAAAGCCCGCGCGCCTGAAGCGCCTGGCGATCGACGTACGCCATGATCTGGCGGATCTTCCCGCCAAACGGCATCGGGATGGATGCGCCCGACACCGTCGCGAGCTGGTTGCGGACGTTGTACCGCGCCTGATCTTCAATGTCGGCCTGAGAGAACCCTTTGCCCTCGACCGTCACCAGGGTTACCGGCAGCGACGATGCATCGAACTTGAGCACCAGGGGCGGCAGAGTCCCGGGCGGGAGCACGCCCAGGTCGGCCATCGCCAGGGTGGCGAACTGCGCGGCGGCCGCGTCCACATCGACTCCGCCGTGCAGATAGATGGTGATCATGCTGACCCCCGGCAGAGAGCGCGATTCGATATGCTCGATGCCGCTGCCCAGCGTGAAAAAGCGCTCGTAGCGGGTCGTGATGTCGCGCTCCATGTCGAGCGGCGGCATGCCCGGATAGAATGTTGCCACCACTACCGCGGGAATTTTCAGGTTTGGAAAGACGTCAACAGGCATTCGCGCGAATGCGGTCACGCCAAGGATCGTGACTATCAACGCCCCCACTATTGCCGTGAACGGGTTGCGCAGAGCGAAACTCGGCACGTTCTTACACCTCGCAAATTTCTACGTCAGGACGCGGCCACACCCGGCCCTGAACCTGCAAAAGCCAGTCGCGAAAAGACTCAGGTCGTCGCGCGCGACCACCAGAAGATTATCGACCTACGCCAGAACTGGCAGATCGGGTGCCGGATTGATTCCGAGCCGGAGCCTTTTCAGGAGGCAAATCAGTCTGACCGGAGACACGCGCGGCGCAGGCCGGAACGCGACGCCAATCCGCACAGGAGCGGCCAGAAGCCCCGTAAACGGAACCTTAACCGCGGCCCGGTCGATTGCCGAATAATCGCGCTCGTCGTTCAAATTGACCGAGCAGTGGCGCGCGGCGCCCTTGTGCACCTCGACCGGCTTGTAGAAGGAGGAAAAGTGATGGGTCCGCAGGGCTGGCAGGACCACGGTTACGGCGACCGCGACCAGAGCCATGGCGATCCCCGACAGTCCGGCGGGGCGCGCGGATGTTCGATGCCAGCCAAGCATGGCGGTCACAGAGTCTATGGCGCATCGGTACCGGGTTCAAGCAACCAATGTTACGCGCAAGACAATTCCACGAGCGGCGTGTATGCTCCTGTGGCTATGGCCCGCCAATTTTTTCGAAGTCCGATTCACATTGTCGTAACAATTCTCGCGGCGATGCTGGCTGTTTCATCGGCTGCGGATGCCCAGAATTATCAGGTCGATAAGTACGGGAGCGAACGCGTAACCCGCTTTCTCCATCATCACAACCTTCCCCTGGTGGGCGCACAGCTCATCGACAACAACGACGGCAGCCGCGAGCTTCATCTGTTTGGATTCGTGGCGACTGAGTTCGGCAAGCAGGATGCGCAGCAGAAGGCGCTCAAATATCTCGGCGACAACACCATTCAGGTAGTCAACTCGATCCAGATCAATCCGTCGATCGAAAGCATGCGTCCCCTCGCGCAGGATCCGCCCGCCGCCGCGAACACCCCCGTGCCTCCCCCGGCCAACTCGAACAGCCAGTGGGACAAGGCGATCGACAACATCTACCGAAACGGCGCGCAGCCGCTGCCCCAGCCCAGCGGACCCCTCCTCCCGTAGCGGCATCCGCGTCTGGAGCGGCGCGGCGGCGTGATAGAATATAGGCCGCAGTGGCGGACAAGGTTATATACCTGCGCGACAAGGCGCGGGCGGCCGACGAGAGCAGATACAGGATCAAGTACGCGGAGTTGCTCAACGAGGCGCAGCTCGCCGCCGTCACCCATCGCGAGGGCCCGCTGCTGGTGGTTGCGGGCGCCGGATCGGGCAAGACCCGCACCCTCATCTACCGCGTCGCGCGGCTCATCGAGAGCGGCGTTCCGCCCGGCGCGATCCTGCTTCTGACCTTCACCCGCCGCGCCGCGCAGGAGATGCTCGATCGGGTCGAGCGGCTGGTCGGCAACGGGTCGCGCGCCGTCGCCGGCGGAACGTTCCATTCGTTCGCGAACAACGTCCTGCGCCATCACGGCGGAGCGATGGGTCTCAAGCCGAACTTCACCATCCTCGATCGCTCGGACATGGAGGACGTGCTCAACCTGCTGCGGGCGCGGATGGGACTGGCGTCGCGCGAGCGGCGCTTTCCGAAGAAGGCCACGCTCGCCGAAGTTATCAGCATGGCGCGCAACAAGCGGCGCGAGCTGGCGGAGGAAATCGAGTTCGATTTCCCCCACCTCGCCGAGCATCAGCAGGAGATAATCGATCTCGCCGCAAAGTACGAAGCCTACAAGCGCGAGCGCGGCCTGCTCGACTACGACGACCTGCTCTACCGCCTGCTGGAATTGCTGCAGCAGTACAGGCTGGTGCGCGAGCGGCTCTCAAACGCGTATCGCTACATCATGATCGACGAGTACCAGGACACCAATCTGGTGCAGGCCGACCTGGTGCGCCTTCTCGCGATGACGCATGAGAATGTGATGGCAGTGGGAGACGACGCGCAATCAATCTACTCGTTTCGCGGCGCGAACTTCCGCAACATCATGGACTTTCCCGCCATCTTTCCCGGTACCCGCATCATCAAGCTCGAAGAAAACTACCGGTCGCTGCAGGGAATTCTCGATGTCGCAAACGAAGTGATCTCGCGCGCGGCGGAGAAATACACCAAGGCGCTCTACACGCAGCGGCGCGGCGAATTCCGCCCCATCCTGGTGCGCGCGCAGGATGAGCACATGCAGTCGCGCTTCGTCGCCCAGCGTATCCTCGAACTGCGCGAGGAGGGCGTGGAGTTGTCGGAAATCGCGGTATTGTTCCGCTCCAGCTTTCATTCCTTCGATCTGGAGCTGGAGTTGCAGCGCCGCGACATCCCGTTCATCAAGCGCGGCGGTTTCAAATTCATCGAAACCGCGCATATCAAGGACGCGCTCGCGCATCTGCGCGTCGTCGCGAACCCCAGCGACGCGGTCTCGTGGCTGCGCGCGCTGACCATCGTGCCCGGCGTGGGACATCGAACCGCCGAACGCGTCATCGAACCGCTCATCACCGCCGCCCAGCCGCATCAGGAACTGGCGCGGATGGCGCGCGAAAGCGCATCGCGCGGCGGAGCGGGTTTCAGGCGGCTGGCCGAGCTCATCGCCGCCATCACCGCCGAGGGTCAGCGCCCGGCGGATCAGCTTGCGATGGTCCTCGAATACTATCTGCCGCTGATGCGCGAGGCTTATCCTGACGACTATCCGAAACGCGAGCGCGACCTCGAACATTTCCAGAACATCACCCAGCGCTACCGCAGCCTCGAACAGATGCTTGCGGATATGGCGCTCGAACCACCGAGCGACTCGCTCGATGGAGTGCTCGCCACCGAAGCCGAAGAGGGCTACGTGACGCTCAGCACTATCCATTCCGCCAAAGGGCTGGAGTGGCGCGTGGTTTTTCTTATCTGGGCGGCTGACGGACGGTTCCCGGGCCCGATGAGCACGGAGGTCGAGGAACTGGAGGAAGAGCGCCGTCTGATGTACGTGGCGGGGACGCGCGCCCGCGACGAGTTGTACATGACTTATCCCATCTACATGTTCGATCGGATGCGCGGGCACACGATGGGCCGCGCCTCGCGCTTCCTCGAAGACCTGCCGCCGGAAATCCTTCCCACCGCAACTCTGCAGGAGTCCGACGAAAGTTGAACGACGGGGGCGCCCCCTTTCGAATAGTGCGGCCCGGATCAAAAGACCGCTAGTCGTCTTGCGGGCTTGCCAGCTCCGTCGATACGCCCGCCAGCGCTTCGACGACTGCTTCGCGGCTGTCCACGCGATATTCCGCGCACGATTGGCGCTCTTCGCCGACCAGTACGGTGATGCCGCAGCGGCGCAGCTTGTAGAACGCGCTTTCATCCTGGGGATCGTCGCTGAAGTAGACCGGCGTGCATCGGATGCCGGGGGTCCGCTCGATCAGGGAGAGAAACGCGAATCCCTTGTCCGGCGCGACGCGCGGCACGATTTCGATCACCATATGGCCCTGAATTATTTCGAGTTCGGGCGCCTCGCGCTCGATCAGCATCCTCAACCTTGCGCCGACCGACGCCGCCTCGTCCCAACTTGCGCGCCGATAGTGGAGCGCGCAGCAGATTTCCTTGTCCTCGACGAAGAAGCCCCGCCGCGACCCCGCTATCGTGCCGAGCCATAGGCGAGCCTTGTCGAGCGCGTTGGCGCAGTGCGCGATGGGAGAGGTGAAGCGGCGGCGGCCGTCCCAATCAACGACCTCGAGTCCATGCACCCCGATGATCGCGAGCGGCCCATCGTAGGCGAGCAGGGCGCGGACTTCGCTCGCCCTGCGTCCGCTCGCGATTGCCATCAGGACTGACCGGGGCGATTCGGCAAGCCGGATGATAAGGTCGCGAATTTCGGCGCTGGGAAGCGCCTCTTCCGGGTTTGCGGTAATCGGCGCGATCGTGCCGTCGTAGTTGAGACAGATCGCCAGCCTGCGTCTTCGCGCGAGGTTGCGCAGGAACTCTTTGGGCAGCGCGCGGGGCATAGAAGGAATAAAAGCGCCGTCGCCTCACGCAATCGCGAGTGCATGCGCGGAAACTGTTGTGCTGGACTCTGTTAAGGATGCGCGCGGAATCCGGCCGGATCAAGAAAGATCTGCGAAGCCGCGCCGCGAATCCTCACTCGGGACTCTGCCTGCGCACCAGCGGGTCGGCGTGGCGATGGACGAGCTTCCAGGCGCCGTCTTCCAGGCGGAACACCTGCGTCACCCGAAGCTCCTGCGCGGTCTCGCTCCCGCCGTCAATTCGCACCGAGTAACGCTCGATCGTCACCGTCATCGCAAGGTCCGCGCCGATGATCGCGCTGACGTCTTCCTGCCCGTAGCGTCCGTCCGAAAAATGCGAGGCTGCCCAATCAAGGCGCGGTCCCACTTCGTTCCATCCGCGCTCGAAGCCTCCGAATCCGCCCAGCACCGTCACGTCATCGCGATGCGAATACAGGAGTTTGATCGGCTCGGGATTGCCGCGCAGCACTTCGAGGTTGGCCTGCTGCGCCAGCGCCATCGCTTTCTCCCACGCCTTGTCGCTCATGACGGCCCTCCGTTGCTGACCTGGAACTTCGCGTAGCCCGGCGCGGGTTCATCGAGATGCATCGGCAGAGAGACTTCGCGCAGCACCGGGACTTTCTCGGTGATGGTTCCGGTCGCCGGCGCATCGCGCGGCACCGTTACCACGCGCGTGCCGACGAACCGAATCACCGTCGGCAGCATCTTGCCCATTTCGAGATAGTGCGTATGCGTGGCCTCGAAAACCGTATCGCTCTTGAACAGCTTGGACCCCGCGCGGATCAGATATTCGTTGTGGCCGAGCGGACGCACCGCGGTCGACTCGCTCATCACGTAGATATGGCCGACGGTCGGGCGCAGAAACCCCGGATAGAGCGGATTGATGCCGAGCCAGAACGGGATGATGATGCGCCGGTTCTCGGGCCATCCGCTGAGCCGCACGTGCGCCTCGCGATCGTCGTTGGTGAGCGTGAAGTCGTGGCCGTCGAAATCGCGCAGGATCTCGCGGCTCAACTGGTCCTGGGGCGGAGTGTCGATTTCGCCGGTGGGGCCGAAATCGAGCGCCTTGTTCGGATTGCAGGCGGCCATGCCGATCGCGAAAAGCATCGCGGCCGCGACAAATATGGCTCGCATCCCCGTCATTCAACCCGATAGCGCGCGTAGCTTGCGGGAACCGCTCCTCCCAGCGTCCACTTCATCGGCGCCGAGACCTCGCGCACAACCGGAATCTCGACCACCTTGCCGTCCGGGCGCGTGAACGATCGCTTGCCCATGTATTGTACGATGATCGGAAGCAGCTTGCCGCCGGTGAGGTAGTGAACGCGGCTGGTTTGGAGAACGGTTTCCTGCTTGATGAGCGAGCTGCCCGCCTCGATCATCCATTCTCCGGGAGTATCCAGCGGTTTGCCCAGCCGCGCCTCGCTGATCACGTAATACTCGCCCTCTTTGGGCTGCTGTACGCCGGGAACCAGGATATTCACGCCGAACCAGAACGGCAGCTTGAGCCATCGATCTTTGTCCCACCAGGTCGGGCGCACCAGCGCGACGGTGTTGTCATTGCCGAGCACGAACGGCTTGCCGCGAAAATTTTCTTCCACCTCTTCGGCGCTGGCGTAGAGCGATCGATGCGTCCCCGGCATCGGCTTCGCGCATCCGGCACCCAGGGCAATCACGGCGATGGCAATCAGCGCGGCGCGCGCCGCAAGCTCACGACAGGCGCGCATAGTGCGAGGCGACTTCCCGTCCCACCAGCTCGACCTGGCGCGCCCACGACGCGGGATCGGCGATCGGCCAGAGCACGAACTTGTCGAGCCCCTGCGCGACGTACTCGCCAAGACGCCCGATCACATCCTCAGGCGAGCCGAACACGCTGCGTTGCAGAAACTGGTCCGCGCCCCGTCCCAGCGCCGACAGCATCGGACGCATCTCCTCGAGCGCTTTCTCGCGCGATCCGGCGATGCGGCAGAGCAAAATCAGACCCGACTCGATACGCGCATTCGCGCGTCCGTACTCGGCGGCATAGCCGCGAATCTTCGCCATGTTGGCGGCGAACTCAGCGGGGGTCTGAAACGACGCGAAGTAGCCATCGGCAAGGCGCGCGGTCCGCTTGAGCACGGCCTCCGAGCGGCCGCCCACCCAGATGTCGATCGTGCCGGAATCGTTGTTGGTGCGGAGGGCCGGGCGCGGCTCGATCGTTACATCGTCGAAATTGAAGAACCGCCCGTGATAGCTGGCCTTAGGCCGGGTCCATACCGCGCGCAGCACTTCGATTCCTTCGTCAAGCCTCCTGCCGCGCCCCTCCGTCGGAACGCCGCATGCGGCGTAGTCGGCGAGGTTGGCGCCCGTCCCCACCGCCATCACCATCCGTCCGCTGGAAAGATAGTCGAGCGATGCGAACGCCTTGGCGACCATCAGCGGATGACGCAGGTTGAGCAGAAGCACGCTCGGCCCAAGCTTCATCTTCGAGGTGCGCGAGGCGAGCAGCGAGAGCGTCGCGACTACATCGAGTTCGGGTGAGGGAGCGAGCAGATGATCGGAGAGCCAGAAGGAATCGATTCCCCACTCCTCCGCGCGTTCCGCGACGCGCGCGATCGTCTCCGCCGACGGCATCCCGAGCCGCCACAGTCCGAATCCAGCGCCGATTTTGATCTGTTTCATGACGAAGCCAGCAAGAATTGCGCAGACGTGCCGATGATATTAGCATGAGGGCCGCTTTAATGAATTCGAGCAACGCGCCGTCCGGCGCCAAACCGGTGAGCGTAACCGTACTCGGTTCCGGGGACGCGTTCGCGACCGCCGGGCGATCGCAATCCGGCTACCTGATTCGATCCAAAGACGCCTGCATCCTGATGGATGCCGGTCCGGACCTGCTGGGCTCGCTCAAGCGCAAGAACCTCGCTCCCGCCGACATCGATATCGTTGTAATAAGCCATCTCCACGGAGATCACTACGGCGGGCTTCCGTTCCTGATGCTCGAATATATGTATGAGAGCCCGCCCGAGCGCATGATCTATGTCGTCGGGCCGCGCAACCTGGAATCGCGATCGTACCGGATGATGAAGCTTTCGTATCCGCGTTTCGACCTCGACGTGATTAGGCATTGGCTCCACTTCATCGAGATTGCTCCGCACGAGGAGGTGCGGCTTGGCAGGGTCCGAATCGACGCGATACGCAGTCCGCACACCAATCCCGACGTATCGCTCTCGCTGCGGCTGCGGATCGGAGGCCGGACCATCGTTTACTCGGGCGATTCGGGATGGAACGAAGGATTGGTGGAATTCGCGCGGGATGCGGACCTGTTTCTGTGCGAATGCACCTACTTCGAGAGCTCGCACCTCGAGTTTCATATGAACTACCCGCAGCTCGCCGCCAATCGCGATCGGTTTAAAGTCAAGCGGATGGTACTGACGCATCTCGGACATGAGGTTCTCGAGCATCGGCGCGATATAAAGATGGAACTGGCTCACGATGGCATGAAAATCGACTTGTGAGCGCGGGACCTGTTATACGGCACAAAGGGCAAACACGATGGAAATAGCAAAAGGCAAGCGCGCGCTGGTGGTCGGCGTCGCGAATGACAAAAGCCTGGCCTGGTCGATCGCACGCCAGCTTCACGAGGCCGGCGCCGAAATCGCCTTGACCTACCAGGGCGAGGTGCTCGAAAAGCGGGTGCGGCCGCTCGCGGCGCAAATCGAGGCCGCGGTCATCGGCGAGCTGGATGTAACCAACGACGACCAGATCGCGGCGGTGTTCGGCGCCCTCAAGGAGAAATGGGGCGGACTCGATATGCTGGTGCATGCGGTCGCGTTCGCGGAGCGCGAAGACCTGCGCGACCGCTTCCTGAACGTCAGCCGCAAAAACTTCGCCCGCACCATGGAAATCAGCGCCTATTCGCTGGTTGCGCTCGCCCGCGCCGCGGAACCCTTGATGGAAGCGCGCGGCGGCGGCTCGATCGTCACCCTCAGCTACCTCGGCGCGGTGCGCGCCATCCCGAACTACAATGTGATGGGTGTCGCGAAGGCCGCGCTCGAGGCCTGCGTCCGCTATCTCTCCATCGATCTCGGCTCCAAAAACATCCGCGTCAATGCAATCAGCGCCGGGCCCGCGCGAACTCTCTCTTCATCCGCTATTCGCGACTTCCATACGATGGCCCACGAGGTGGAGCAGCGCTCGCCGCTGCGCCGCGCGATGGACGTCGAGGAGCCGGCCAAGATGGCGGTGGCGTTGCTGAGCGACCTGGGCAGCGGAGTTACCGGGCAGACGGTTTACGTGGACGTGGGTTACAATATCGTCGGATTTTGATCGTCCCCTGCGGAGGAGAACCGTATGGCTATCTTTATCGTGCCGCAGCTTGCCGACAATTTCGCGTACCTGATCGTCGATGACGCCAGCAAAGAGGCGGCCGTGGTCGATTGCGCCGAGGCCGACAAGGTCGTCGCCGCGGCCAATCAGCACGGCGTCCGGCTCGTCTCCGTCCTGACCACTCATTGGCATCCGGATCACAGTGGCGGCAACGAGGCCATCGCCGCACTGGTCCCCGGCATCCGCATTTTCGGCGCGCGCGCCGAGGGCGGCAGAATCCCCGCGCTGACCGACCCGGTGGATGACGGCGGCACGGTGCGCGTCGGCAAGCTCGAAGGACGCGTCATCGGAATCCCGGCCCACACCAACGGCCACGTCGCCTACTACTTTCCCGCGCTCAACGCGGTCTTTACCGGAGATACGATGTTCATCGGCGGATGCGGCCGCGTGTTCGAGGGCAAGGCGGCGACGATGGTCGAGTCGCTGCGGCGGCTCGCCGACCTGCCGCCTTCAACCGCGGTGTATTGCGGCCACGAATACACCGAGAAAAATCTGCGCTTCGCGCTTACGCTGGAACCGAACAACCAGGCGCTGAAGGCCAAGCATGACGCGGTGGTGAAGGCGCGCGCCGCGGGAAAATGGACCGTCCCGTCAACCATCGCGGAAGAAAAACAAACCAATCCGTTCCTGCGCACCGACAGCTCCGAATTGCGCGCCAGCCTGAAGAGGATCGATCCGTCGATCGGCGACGATCCGATCGCGATCTTCGCGAAGGCGCGCGAGCTTAAGGATCGCTACTAGGCCGGCAGCGTTAGCGGAACCGAGCGCCGCACCCGCAAGGCCCCGGATTCGCGCAATCCTTCGATGCCCAGGCACATCGGAATAGTCGCGGTCAGCGCGGAAGGGGCCGCGCTCTGCTATCGCACCATCTGCGCCGAAGGCGCGGCGCTGTTCGGCCGCCATCGTCATCCCGAAGTGACGATGCATACGATCGCGCTGGCCGAGCACATGAAGTTCATCGATGCGGGCCGGTGGGAAGATGAAGCGGAGTTGTTGCTGGTCTCGGCCCGAAAGCTTGCGCAGGCGGGCGCCGATTTTCTCATCTGCCCCGACAACACCGCGCATCCCGCCGTGGACCTGATTCGCGGCCGTTCGCCGCTGCCGTGGCTGCATATCGCGGAAGAGGTCGCTTCCGTGGCGGCGGCGCGCGGCTGCAAGACCGTCGGCGTGCTCGGCACGCGCTACCTGATGGAGGGATCGGTGTATCCGGCGCGGCTCAACGATGCCGGCATCGGCCACATGATTCCCGACAAGGACGATCGCGAGCTGATCAACCGGATCATTTTTGAAGAATTGGTGAACGGACGGTTCGAGGATCGGGCGCGCGCGCAGTTCGTGAGGATAATTCTCGGCCTCAAGCGCAAGGGCTGCGATGCGGTGGCGCTTGCGTGCACCGAGATTCCGCTGCTGATCGGCGAGGCCGACTCTCCCCTGCCCACACTCGATTCGACGCGAATTCTCGCACGTGCCGCGCTCAGGGAAGCCGCGCGCCCGTGAAACCGTCTCGCGCGGCGGAACACGATCAGAACGGGCGCAACATTGCGAGCAGGAGGATGGCGAGAACTATCAGGCTCAGGATGCCGTGGGCCATCCGGAATTCTCCGCCCGAAGCTTCGCCCGGGTTCTCTTCCCAGTAGCGAATCCTTCCGTACAGCCGCCACTGGTAGATGAGGATAATTACCACCAGCAGCAGCTTCGCGTGCAGCCATCCCTGGCGCAGCACGTCCGGCTCGAGCGCGATTATCACCGCTCCCAGAACGATCGTGATGACGGCGCCGACGTTCGCCGCCGCTTTGAACGTGGTGCGGACCGCGCCGAGCAGACGCTCGCGCGGCAGCCCGACTTCGTCGGGAACCCGGGCAAGCATGCTGGCAAGCGTAAGCAGCCCGCCGATCCAGACGATCGCGCCGAACAGATGAAAGGCGATTACGGTGCCGTATAGAATCAAACGGGTCTCTCCTGTGTGATGCCGCGCGCAAGGATGAGCGCGGCAATGGCCACGATCGCACCGCCCACGTAGGGCGCCGCCGGTCCCATCATTCCATAAATCGACGCGCCTGCAATTGGCCCGAAAATCCGCGCCAGCGACATCGCCGACTGGTTCACGCCCAGCACTTCGCCCTGGCGATGAAGCCCGGTGCGGCGCGAAATCAGGCTGGCAACCGACGGGCTTGCGAGCCCGTAGCCAACCGACACCAGCGCAAGCAGCACCAGCAGCACATCGCGATTGACAACCATTCCCATCGGAAACATCCCGGCCGCCAATGCCGCCAGTCCCGCCATCACCAGCGCGCCCTCGCCCGTGCGCCGAACGATCCTTCCCAGCATCCACCCCTGCGCGATCGCCTGGGTGAGTCCCGCGTAGCCGAGCAGCAGTCCGAGCGCGGCGGGTCCGTAACCATACAGCGCCGGGACCATCAGGGTGAAAGTCGCCTCGAGCGCCGCAAGCACGAACGTCAGCAGGAACGCGACGCCGAACAGGCGCGCGAGATGATGTCCGAACAGTTGCGCGGGAAGCGCTACCAGCGGCTCCGCAAGCGCCTTTATGCCAATTCGCGCCCCCGGAGCCGGCGCGTGCGATTCCGCAAGCCGCCGCCAGGCGAAGACCAGGTTCGCCGCGGTGAGCGCGCTCGCGAAGAACACCGGCACCTTCAGGCTCGCATGGCCGAGCAAGCCGCCGATCGCGGGGCCCAGAACAAAGCCCAATCCGAACGCCGCGCCGATCAGTCCCATTCCGCGCGCGCGATTCTCGTCGCTGGTCGTGTCGGCTATATAGGCCTGCGCGGTAGGCACCGTCGCCGCGCACGCGCCGTGAACCGCCCGCGACACCAGCAGCATCGTGAAGGATCCGGCGAACCCGTAAATCAGGTAGCTGAGCGACGACCCGAAAAGTCCGATCATGATAATCGGACGTCGGCCGACGCGATCCGAAATCCGCCCCAGCACCGGAGCGCATACCAGTTGCGCGAGCGAGTAGATGGCCAGGATCCATCCGATGCCAAATGCGCTGATACCGAGCCGCTCCGCAAACAGCGGCAGGAAGGGAATGACAATTCCGAACCCGAGCAAATCGACAAAGACCGTCAGAAACAGAATTGTCTGCGAAGCGCGATCGGTCCCCGCCGCGGGCTCCGCTTGCCTGGTTGCCTGCATAGTTGGCATTGATGGAAGCGCGCGATGAAGGAAATCCTACGCGGTTTTCGCAGTCAAGCTCGGCTAAGCCGCATCGCGAGGGAATACGATGCCCACCTCATACCAAGCGGAACTGAAACGTAAGACGGTGAGCCCTGAAGAGGCCGCCGCCACCGTCAAATCCGGCGATTGGGTCGACTATGGCTTCGGACTCGGACAGCCCGAACTGTTTGACCGCGCGCTCGCCGAACGCGTGCCCAGGCTTGAACGCGTTCGGGTGCGCGGATGCCTGGCGATGACACCGCGGGCGGCGATCGAGGCCGACCCCGAGGGCCGCCATGTCAATTACTATTCGTGGTACTTCTCCGGCCTCGAGCGCAGGATGCACGATCGCGGGCTGTGCAGCCATATTCCGATGAACTTCGGCGAGGCGCCCGACTATTACCGCCGCTTTGTCGAGGTCGATGTCGCGGTGGTGCGATGCGCGCCGATGGACGAGCACGGGTTTTTCAATTTCGGCCCGTCGGTCACCTACGAAAAGGCGCTTACCGAGACCGCCAAAACCGTCATCGTCGAAACCGACGCCAGCGTCCCCTACGTATTCGGGCTCGAATGCGGCGTGCATATCGACGATGTCGATTACGTTATCAACGCGGGCGCAAGCAAGCTTCCGGAGCTCAAGAACCCTGCCGCGGGACCGATCGATCGGAAGGTGGCCGAGCTGATTGCGCGCGAAATCCAGGATGGCGCTTGCGTGCAGATCGGGATCGGCGCGATGCCGAATGCGGTATGCGAGCTGCTCACCGAATCCTCGGTCAAGGACCTGGGCGTGCACACCGAGATGTTCGTTGACTCGCTGGTCGCGCTGTATGAATCGGGCAAGGTCAGCGGCGCGCACAAGGCATTCAACCGCTACCAGATGACCTATTGCTTCGCGGCGGGATCGGCCAGGATGTATGAGTTCCTGAGCCGCAACCCCGCCTGCTTCGCCGGCCCCGTCGACTACACCAACCTGCCCCATCACATCATGCAAAACGACAAGACCGTCGCGATCTGCAACGCCGCGCAAATCGATCTTACCGGACAGGCATGCTCGGAATCGGCCGGGCTCAGGCAGATAAGCGGCACGGGCGGACAACTCCAATTCATCCGCGGCGCGTATGCGTCGCGCGGCGGCAAGGCGTTCCTGTGCCTCGCCTCGACCTACGAGCGCGAGGGGCGGCGCGCAAGCCGCATCGTCGCGCGAATCGACGATTCCAATATCATCACCACGCCGCGCACCGATGTGATGTACGTGGTTACGGAGTACGGAATCGTCAATTTGAAAGGCAAGTCAGTGCCGGAGCGCGCCCGCGCGCTCATCGGCCTGGCACATCCCGACTTCCGCGAAGAACTCGAGCGCCAGGCTCGCGAGTATCGGCTGATCGGAAGAACGATCTTCTGAGGGCACCGCGCGCGGCGGAGGCTCAATCGCGACCGCTGACGGTTACTTGTCCTTCTCGTCGGATTGGTCGGTGTATTTGTAGATGAGCTCGTTTGGACGCGTGTAGCCAAGCTCGCGGCGGATCAATCGCTCGAGGTAGCGATCGTCGGAAGTAAGCCTCTGAACATCCGTTCTGAGCGCCGCGTTGCGCGCCAGCAACTCCTCGCGCCGGGCTTCGAGAATCTTGCGATGGCGCCGGAGCGTGATCAGATCGCGCGGCCCTAGAGGTCCGGCGAACAGGCTTACCGCGAAAAGCACGAGGATTAGCCCGAGAATAAGCGACAACCACTGTCTGCGAATATAACTGCTTAACCGGGCCATCACGCCATCGTAGGCCATCGGTCGGTTCCCTTTCAAGTCGTCTAATTCGTGAACGATATTCTAAAGAGTCGAAAATGTCGGAAGTTCGGAGCTTCTTAGCTGTTTATAATTTCTTTCTAAATCTGCTACCAAGCACTTGCATTTAGAATAACGGGTTTCTATAATCGCCAGCCAAGGGTGGAGGAGTGACTGCCATCCATTAGTTTTGATGCTCAGTCAGCGGGCGGCATGAGAAGGAGGTATCTATGCCAGTGAAAAAACGGGCCCCAAAACGGGCCACCAAATCCAGACCAAAGCTTAAGAGTGCTATGAAGAAGAAAAAGGCTGCCAAAAAGAAGAAGAAGTAACTAACGAGTTTAACCTTCGGGGTTAAACACCCCGAGGGCTGGCGAACGATGCCACGCTAACCGCTGAACTGAGCCGAGGCGTAATCGCCTCGTCAACCGAGAGAGCCCCCTTGAAAGAGGGGGCTCTTTCTTTCTGCGCGTTCCGTTTGCCTGCCGAACTCCGCCTCCCTAATGATCACGGCGAGGCCCGCCGATGTCCCATCCTTCCCGTGATTTCGACGTTATTGTCGTTGGCGCCAGAGTCGCAGGCACCGCCGCCGCCATAATGCTCGCGCGCTCGCGTCGCCGAGTATTGCTGCTCGACAAAGCCGCCTTTCCCTCGGACACGATCTCTACTCATATCGTGCTCTCGGGCGGCACTCAGGTCCTTGGCCGTATCGGCGCGCTCGAACGGCTCGAACGCGCCGGCGGTTTTCGCTTCGCCAGCATGCGCACCCTGGGTCCCGGTTTCGACTTCAAAGCCCCCTTGTATCGTCCCGGCGAAGACCTGCGCGGACTCTGCCTGGGCCGCGAAAAGATGGATGCCGAGATGGTCGCCCTCGCCCGCAGCTTCGACACCGTCACATTCCGCGATCGCCTCCGCGTCACCGATCTCGTCATCGAAGATGGCGCCGTCGCCGGCGTGCGCTGTGAAGATTCCGCAGGCTCATCGGAGTTCCGCGCACCTCTGGTTGTCGGCGCGGACGGGATTCGCAGCACGGTCGCGGCGATCGCGGAGCGGCGCCTCGGGGCCTTCAAGCGTTCGGACGTTCCCTGCGCGCGCGCTTACTACTACGCATATTACGAAGGAGTCGGCGCCGCTCGGCTGGGTGATGAACTCATCACCGAGTTCGAAGCCTCTCCCGGCGCGGGCAACCTGGTCTGCCGATGCGAGGATGGGCGAGTGGTCGCCGCGGCGGCATTCGATGCGAACGAGATGCGATCGTTTCGCACCGACCTGGCCGGGAACCTGCGCCGCCATCTCGATGAATCGATCGCGGTGGGCGCCCTGCTCGCGGACGGATCGATGGTCGGCAAGGTGCGCTCGTCCGGCCTGCTTCTGAACACCTATCGCGACCCGGTCGCCGACGGCGCCTTGCTGCTGGGCGACAGCGGCCTGCACGTCGATCCTCTCTTCGGACAGGGTCATTCGATGGCGCTGATCAGCGCCGAAATCGCCTGCTCGCTCGCTCCCGGATGGTTCTCCGCGCGAAGTGGAAATTCGATCAGCGCGCGCACGATGGATCCGTTCAGGACCAAACGCGACGAGGTGCTGATGCCGCATTTTCGCGCGAGCGAGCGCGCCTCGCGCGAGTTGACGCTGAGTCCGACCACGCTCGCCGCGTATCGCGCGGCGAGCCGGGAACAGTGGGCGGCGGATGAGATGGTTCGATTCGCGCAGATGGCTCCGGACGCAAGATTTCCCTCTTTCCGCTTCGCGCGCCTGATGGCGCAGCAAGCGCGCGCGGCCTGAACCCGTGCAGGAATCGCTCGGACGCTTCACCGCCCTGGTCGAACGCCCCGAACCGGTCAAGTTCGCCTGCCCAATCGTGTTGCTGCCCGAGATGTTCACCACCACGCGGCATCTGGCGGTGCTGCTCGGCTATCTCGCGACGATCGGATGGGAAGTTTATGCGCCGGATCTGCGCGCGATGATCGGCCGCGATGCGACGCCGCCGCTCGAACGATTCTCCTTCAACGATCTCGTCGCGCTGGCGGGCGAGGCAATCGGCGCTCTCGGTCGCGAAGCGATCGTTCTCGGGCATGGCGCCGGCGGTCTCGCCGCGCTCAAGCTTGCCGAGCAAACCAACGTCAAGGCGGCGGTCGCGTACGCTCCGCTGCTTCCCGGATTCGCCTCGCCCATCGTTTCGAGTTTCGCTGCCAGGTATGCGCGATGGCGCGGGCGAGCGCTCAATCCTCCCGCCGGCAGGGCAGGATTCGAGTTCGTCGCCGATGCCGAGCCGTATCAGCGCGAAGCGGCGATCCGTGCGATGGTTCCCGACAGCGCGGCGATGGCGTTTCAAATCGCGCGCGGCCAGACGACGTTCGCGCCGGGCGCCGCGTCGCGGCTAATCGTGGCGGGCGACTCGGATATCTTCGCACCGCTCGATGCGGCTACAAGGTTCGCGCAATCGCTCGGAGCGCGAATCGTGCCGATACCCGGACGCGGCCACTGGCTCATCGGTGGACGCGCGCTCGAGCGCGCAATCAGCGAGACCCAGCGCTTCCTGGTTCGCGAATTGGGGCAGGACTTGCTGCTGCTCTATCCGGAAGAGTGGAAGGACAAGGACTAGAAGCGGTCTTGCAACGCGGGGTTGAAACTCGCGCCCGCACTCATCCGGCGACCATTCGCCCGATCCAGCTCAGCGCAAGGCCGACGAACAGCGCGACCAGGGGCCAGATTCGCTGATCGTTCATCCGGCGTATCTGCGGCAGCACGTCCGAGGTTGCCACCGCGAGAAAGGTCCCTGCGGAGAGCGCGATCGCGGCGCCGATGATCGCATTGTTCGTGTTCGCCAGGACGAACCACGTCAGAATCGCACCCAGCGGGGTCGAAAACGCGAACAGCGTCATCCATCCCGTGATCGCCCGCGGCGACCATCGATCGAGCAGCAGCAGACTGGCCAGCGCGAACGCGTCGGGTATTTTGTGAAACAGCACCGCCAGCAAAACCACGCCCCCCAAATCCGGCCGGTTGTAGGTCGAGCTGATCGCGAGCCCGTCCAGCAGGCTGTGAAACGAAAGTCCCGCATAGGCGGTGATGCCGAGATGGATATGATGGGCGTGGCCGTGCGCGCCCGCGTGCTCGGGGTACGGATGCACGAGCACGAAGCGCTCGAGGATGAAGATGGTGAGAAAACCCGCCAGCAGTGGCCATCCGAGCCACTTGCCCAGCAGCGGAGCGCTCTCCGGAATCATGTCGAAAAAGGCCGCGCCCAGCAGAATCCCGCCCGAGAACGCAACCGGAATCAGCAGCGAACGGCGCGACCAGTTGCCGGCCAGCGGCAGCATCCCGCCGACGAGCGAACCCACAAAGATTACGCCGAGGTATAGGAAAAAACTCGCGCCCATTGGAACCAGTCTCGCTAACACAGGCAATCGGGCGTGCCAAGCCGCGTCCTGCGCTCACCGGATCGCGCCCGGTTGGAGACCTTGTCTCTCCGCGACGATATGCAAAGCTCAGACGGGGCAACGCGCCGGAGGTACAGATCGATGGGCGATCGTAATCTGATGATCGAACGCGACGCGGGCATCGTGACAATAACGATGAATCGGCCGGAAAAGCGCAACGCGCTTTCGACCGCGATGATGTCCGAGATGATCGGGGCGCTGCGCGACGTCGGCGCGCGCAAAGACGACCGCGCCGTAATTATCGCGGGCGCCGGTCCGGCCTTCAGCGCCGGCCACGATCTCGAGGAGCTGCGCGGCCGCGACCTCGCTTTCTACCGCCATGAATTCAGCTTGTGCGCCGAGCTGATGCGCACCGTTCAGGCGATCCCGCAGCCGGTAATCGCGCGCGTGCACGCAATCGCCACCGCGGCGGGATGCCAGCTTGCCGCCACCTGCGATCTCGTGGTCGCCGGCGAAAGCGCGCGATTTGCGACCCCGGGCGTGCGTATCGGCCTGTTTTGCTCGACGCCGATGGTAGCGCTGGCACGCGCGGTCGGACGCAAGCGCGCCATGGAGATGCTGCTGTCGGGCGATCCTATCGATGCGCACACGGCGGCGGAGTGGGGACTCGCCAACCGCGTCGTGCCCGACGCTGAACTGGTCGCCGAAACGCGCAAGCTCGCGATACGAATCGCCGAGGCGAGCCCGCTGACCGTCGCCATCGGCAAGCAGGCCTTCTACGCCCAAATCGACCTCGACCAGGCGCGCGCCTACGACTACACGATGGAAGTGATGAGCCTGAACGCGATGGCGTCCGACGCGCAGGAAGGCATCTGCGCCTTTCTCGAAAAGCGCAAGCCGTCCTGGTCGGGAAAATAGCCGAATCCGCTGCGCGATCCGGCGCGCCGACACTCCCATATTGATTCCACGTGCGGGGGCTGATACCTAGAGATATGGCGCCTCTGCATTTCAAGGACGCGCTTCAACACTTACAACCGGTTGAAAGCCCGCAGTACGACTGCGGGTTTTTTGCTTAAGGAGGGACTCGCGATGCCTCTTTCTGAGCTGCGGGAAGGTCTTACCTTTGACGATGTACTCTTATTGCCGCAATTCTCCGACCTGCTGCCCACAAGTTGCGACATCTCCACCCTTTTGACCCCAAGAATCCGCCTCCAGATCCCCCTGGTCTCGAGCCCGATGGACACCGTGACCGAATCGCGCACCGCGATTGCAATCGCTCAGATGGGCGGACTGGGATTTATCCATCGCAACCTTCCGATCGAGCGCCAGGCCGCGGAAGTCGAGATGGTCAAGAAATACGAAAGCGGGATGATCACCGACCCGGTGACCGTCGATCCCGAGCAGCGAATCGGCGATGCCCTCGCAATCATGGAACGCCATCACATTTCCGGCGTTCCCGTGGTTGCCGACGGGCGGCTGGTTGGAATTCTGACCAGCCGCGACCTGCGCTTCGAGCGGCGCCTGGACAAGAGCGTGCGCGAGGTGATGACCAAGAACGTCATCACCGCCAGCCCCTCGATTACTCTGGAAGCCGCCAAGGAAATCCTGCAAAAGCATCGTATCGAAAAGCTGCCGCTGGTCGACGATCACAACCGCCTGCGCGGGCTCATCACCGTCAAGGACATGGACAAGGCGACCCGCCATCCCCATTCCTGCAAGGACAGCTTCGGACGGCTGCGCGTCGGCGCGGCGGTCGGCGTCGGTCCCGAGCGAGAGGCGCGCGTGGCCGCGCTTCGGCGTGCCGGCGTTGACGTTCTCTGCATCGACACGGCCCATGGCCATACGCGCAACGTTCTCGACGCGATCCGCGCCACCAAGCGCGAATGCCCCGATGCCGAAGTGATCGCCGGCAATATCGCGACCTCCGAAGGCGCCAAGGCTCTGATCGAGGCGGGTGCGGACGCGCTCCGCGTCGGTATGGGCCCCGGATCCATCTGCACCACGCGCGTGGTTTCCGGCGTCGGGGTGCCGCAGATGACCGCAATCATGGACGTGGTTGCGATCGCCGAGCCGCGCGGCGTTCCGGTGATCGCCGACGGCGGAATCCGCTTCTCCGGCGACATCACCAAGGCGCTCGCCGCGGGCGCATCGGCGGTGATGATTGGATCGCTGTTCGCGGGCACCGAAGAGAGTCCAGGCGAGACGATTCTCTACCAGGGCCGTACTTACAAGCTGTATCGCGGGATGGGATCGCTCGGCGCGATGACCGAACGCACCCGCGACCGCTACGGGCTGCAGGAAGCGGAAGAGGGCAAGCACGTGCCCGAGGGAATCGAGGGGCGCGTGCCGCATCGCGGCTCGCTCGCATCGAACGTCGAGCAATTGACCGGAGGCCTGCAATCCGGGATGGGCTATGTTGGCGCGGCAAATCTGGCCGAGTTGCGCCGCCGCGCCCGCTTTATCCGGGTAAGCGATGCCGGCGTGCGCGAAAGCCACGTCCACGACGTCTTCATCACCAAGGAAGCGCCCAACTACCGCCAGGAATCCTGAGGATAGCTCCGCCGGCCCAGCCCCCGGCGCCGCGATCGAGTATCGTCCCTCTGTTCGTGCTCGAACACGCTCCCCGGTAGTGTAAGATTGTGTCCATCGATGGCTGAAACCAGAAAGCTTCGGGTTGGCGTGCTGTTTGGGGGGCGCTCCAGCGAGCACGAAATTTCACTGCGGTCGGCGCTGACCATCATGTCCGCGATGGACTCCGAAAAATACGAGATCGTCCCGATTGGCATCGATCACAGCGGCAAATGGTACTTGAAGGATGATGCGCTCAAGGTGCTGGCCGATGCGACGCCGAACCTTGCCGCGCTGTCCGGCGGCGGAACGCCCGTCACGTTTCTCCCTCATCCCGACAATCGATCGCTCGTGATGGCTCCCAGTCCTTCGGGCGAAAACCTTGGCGCAATCGCGCGCACCGGCGGCATCGCCGCCGCGCCGATCGACGTGGTCTTTCCGGCGCTGCACGGAACCTATGGCGAAGACGGCGCCATCCAGGGTTTTCTCGAGCTGGCCGGAATCGCATACGTGGGTCCGGGCATTCTCGGGTCGGCGGTCGGGATGGACAAGGATGTCCAGAAGCGGCTGCTGCGCTCCGCGCGCATCCCGGTCGTGGATTACCACGCGATCGAGCGCGCCGATTGGCGTGAGCATCCCGCGCTTGCCCGAAACCTCGCGCGAGACCTCGGCTACCCGGTTTTCGTAAAGCCCAACGCCAACGGCTCGTCGATCGGGATCAGCAAGGTCAAACGGCCGGCGGAACTCGAAAGCGCCCTCGAAGGGGCCTTTCAGTACGACACCAAGGTGCTCATCGAAGCCTCCTGCGTGGGCCGCGAGTTCGAAGTTGCGGTGCTCGGCAACGATCATCCTGAAGCCACGCTGCCCGGCGAAGTGATCGTAAAGGGCGGACACGACTTCTACAGCTACGAGTCCAAATACATCGACCCGAACGGATCGGAGACGAAAATTCCCGCCGCGCTCCCGCAACCGATCGCGAAAAAGATCAGCGCCATAGCCGCGCGCGCGTTCAAGGCGCTGTCGTTGCGCGGGATGGCGCGGGTCGATTTTTTGGCAAGCCGCGACCTCAAAAAGATCTACGTGAACGAGGTCAACACCATCCCCGGCTTCACCTCGATAAGCATGTACCCCAAGCTGTGGGCGGCCTCGGGACTCCCGCTGCCAAAGCTGATCGACCGGCTCGTCGAATTGGCGATGGAAGCGCATCGGGAACGCACCTCGCTCAAGACTTCCTATAATCCCGGCGCGCGATCCGGGTCCGCAAAACCATGACGCGGCTGCTGGTTGCCACCAGTAACCCCGCCAAGCTCGCCGAGTACAGGCTTCTGCTGCGCGACTCCGATCTCGAGGTGATTTCGCTCGCCGACGCGGCCATCTTCGAACATCCCGCGGAGGATGGCGCGACGTTCTCCGAAAACGCGCTCAGGAAGGCTCGCTTTTACTTCGGCCGCTCGGGCCTTCCCACTCTCGCCGACGATGGCGGCCTGGAGGTCGATGCGCTGGGCGGCGAGCCCGGCGTGCGATCCCATCGATGGATCGGCGGCATCGAAACATCCGACGAGATGCTGGTTGCGGAAGTGATTCGCCGGATGGAAGGCGTCGCGGATGAGCGCCGGACGGCGCGAATGCGCGCGGCCGCCGCCCTTATCTATCGCGACGATGTCGGGGTGCGCGAGTGTTTAGCGGAAGCCGCGATGGAAGGCGTGATCGCGCATCGCGCCTGGCCTTACATCCGTCCCGGCTTTCCCTATCGGAGTGTTCTCTACCTGCCGGAGCGGCGATGTTACGTCGCGGAACTGGGCGATGAAGAAGAGGCCCGCATCAGCCAGCGCCGCAGCGCAGTCGCCAAGCTCGCCCCGGAACTTCGAGTCCTCGCGTCGAAAGAACGCTGACAGCGCCTTCGCTACGCCGCACGCGCGATCGCGGCAACCGCGGCGCGCACCGCCTGCTCCATCGTCGCCGCTGACATGCTGGCTTGGTCGGGATGGCGCACGCCCTGGCGCGCATCGTAGGGCAGATGGATGAAGCCGACGGGAATCGACTCGCGCCGGCGCATCAAATGAAGGCTCGCGTACATCAGCGCGTTGCACGCATACGCGCCCGCGCTTAGAGAAACCTGGGCGGGAATGCCGTGGCGGCGGAGCTCGCGCATAATCTCGCCGATCGGAAGCCGCGCAAAGTATGCCTGCGGGCCGCCTTCGATCACGGGCGTCATGCCGATGCCGAAATTTGGCTTCGAGGAAGCGCGCTCGTCGGCGAAATTGATCGCAACCTTCTCGATCGAGATCGCCGTCCGCCCTCCCGCCTCGCCCAGGCCGAGAATCGCGCGCGGGCGGTAGCGAACGATCGCCGCATTGATCCGGCGCACCGCGCTCGCGCATCCTACCGGGATTCGCACGGACTTGATGCGCAAGCCGCCGATCTCCTCGGTATCGAGACGGCGCGCCATTTCCCACGAAGGATTGATTCGCTCGCCCCGAAACGGCTGGAAACCGGTCAATAGAAAAATCGGAGGCATGATGTCGCGTCAGCGGCGCACCGGATGCTCGATCGGGACGTCGTCGCGGTTGCCCCACTCCGCCCACGAACCCCAGTAATTGCGCACCTTCGGATAGCCCGCCATCTTAAGCGCGATATACGCGTGCGCCGCGCGGTACCCGCCCTGGCAATACGGCACTATCTCGGCATCGGGCCTGAGCCCGAGCGCCTCGAATTCCGCGCGAAGCTGCCTGGGGGTCTTAAGACGTCCGTCCGGACCGTTGCTTGCCGTCCAATCGCGATGAATCGCGCCCGGAATTGCGCCGCCGCGCCGGGCGCGAACTCGCTCCGCGAAATACTCCTCGTCGCTGCGCACGTCGAAAAGCTGCACCTCCGTACGCCCGAGATTTTGAATGATATAGGCGCACGATGCGGAAATGTCGTCGCGGAGTTTCGCTCTGAATTGCGAAGGTTTGATGGCGGGCGGCAGGTCGGTCAGCTTTTCTCCCTCGATCGCCTTCAGTCCGCCATCCAACATCCGCACTTTCCGATGCCCCATCCACTCCAGCAGCCACACCCCGCGCGCCGCCCGCATCCCGGACTCATCTTCATAGAACACGACCGTCTCGCGCCCGGTGACTCCAAGCATCGACAAGATCCACTCGAGCTGTCCGCGAAACTCCGCGGTGCCGCGCTCGTCGGTGTTGTAGTAGTGGAACGGGAACGGATCGAAATGCCGAGCGCCTCTGATGTGGCCCTTCCAGTAATCGGCGGCGGAACGCGTGTCGATAAACATCACGTCGCTGTCGCGCCGATGCTCCCGGAACCACCGTGCGTCAACCAGCATCCGAGAATTCCCAGTCTTCGCGGCCATCAGAACCTCCCCCAGTCCTCACGAGCTACAGATCTGCCCCAACTGCCTCGCTAATAGAGCGAAATCCGTCGCGGCGGAGCAAGGAGGCCAGGCCCCTGTTGATCGACGCGATCAGGGCCGGACCCTCGAAAACCAGGCCCGTGTAAAGCTCGATCAGGTTGGCCCCCGCGCGGATATGCCCGTAGGCGTCATCGGCGCCCGCGATTCCTCCGACCCCGATAACCGGGAATTCCCGGCCGACGCGGCGCCGGATCGTGCGAATGGCCGCGCGGGCGCGCTCGCGCAGAGGCAGTCCGCTCAATCCCCCCTCGTGATCTGATTTTATTCCGACCTCGGCGCGCGCAAGCGTGGTATTCGTCGCCACGATTCCCGAAAATCCGAGTTCCACGATCGCGTCGCAAAGCGGACCGATTTCGGCCGCATCGATGTCCGGCGAAAGCTTCACCAGCAAAGGCGCCCTTCGTACCGCGGATGCATCCAGCGCCCTGCGTATTTCGCGCAGCCTTTCGGGCGACTGGAACGCGCGCAGGCCGGGTGTGTTCGGCGAACTGAGATTTATGACCATAAAGTCGGCGAGCGGCCCGAGAGTATCGGCCAGCGCGGCATAATCGTCAGGAACTTTCTCGGCCGGAGTGTCCTTGTTCGGGCCGATGTTGATGCCGACGCGGACCTTCAGCCCCTGCTCGCGATTTTCCGCGATCCTCCGCGCCACTCGCTCCATCCCCTTGCTGGGAAAGCCGAGACGATTGATGAGCGCGCGATGCTCCGGCAGGCGCCATACCCGCGGCCGCGGATTGCCGGGCTGCGGCCGGGGCGTGATCGTTCCCAGCTCGATAAACCCGAACCCGAGCGATTGCCACGCGCCCGCCGCCAGCGCGTCCTTGTCCATGCCGGCAGCCAGGCCGACGGGATTGGCAAAATCGAGACCGAACGTCCGGGTCGCCAGCTCTGGCGGCGCTGGCGCCTGCTCCGAGATGGGCCACGCCGAAAGCATCCCAAGCACCATCCGATGAGCCGTTTCCGCATCGAGCCGGAACAGAAGCGGTTTCACCAGCTTGTAGAAAGTCGCGATCATGCCCGACCGGCACTGTTGCAACCGGCGCGTACGGATTCAATCCGTCCCTTCCGCGATGCTGTGCATTGCCGAACGGCCCCGCGCTTAATCCGGCTACATAAGCCCGCGTGCATGACATAAGATGGTCGGCGCGCGGCGGAACGATTCGCGGAGGGCGGAACGACCCGGTGAACACACAGGCAAAAATGCAGGTCAAGCTCATCGACTATGCGCACGAGCCGCTGGAAAAGCTCTACGCGGCGTTTCGCACCTGCTACTCGTCCGAAAGCCCGATCGAGATCTGGCAGAAGATCAAGAGCGAAAAAATCACCCACGAAAAGATCCGCGCGTTCATCGGCGAGCGGCTGAAAACCGGCCACGCTTCCCCCCTCGAGCAGGTGGTGTTCTGGTTCGGAATCTCGGGCGTGTCCCGATCGCTGTCGCATCAGTTCGTCCGCCATCGCATCGGCATCAGCTTCGAGCAGCAAAGCCAGCGCTACGTCAAGTTCAAGGAGAACCAGCTCGCATTCGTGCTGCCGCAATCGTGGGAACGGGCCGGGCTGGACGATGACTTCCGCAAGCTTCTGGCCCGCACCTCGGAGCTGTACGAAAAGGCGCTCAAGGCCGGAATTCCAGCCGAGGATGCGCGCTTCGTGCTGCCCAACGCCGCGCCAACGAATTTTCACGTGATGGTGAATTTCGCGGAGATGCTCCACATCTGCGACTTGCGCCTGTGCGTGCGCGCGCAGTGGGAAATTCGCAGGATGGTCGCGATGATGCGCGCGGAGATAAAGCGCGTCCTTCCGGAGATCGCCGTCTATCTCCAGCCCAAATGCGGCGAGAACCGCATGGGCTATTGCGACGAATCGCTGGAAGACTGGCGCAAATGTCCCCTGGGCAGGGTGCGCCCGCACAAGTCTTCGCTCTTCGAACTGTATGAACGCTACGGCAGCCAGAAAGCGGAGGCGCTGAGCGAGGCCGAGTTCAAAGCGGTCGAGGAAAAAGAATTGCTGTAAAAGGGCCGGACATCAAACCGCCGCGCCCTCAGGCTCGGGATTTTTCAGAGAACTTTTCCGGCTCCGTTGCGCTCGCCGGCAACCGTTCCAGGGTAGAATCAACTGGCATTGCCTTCCGCACTCGATACCGCGATTGCCGCTTTCAACCGCGGCGACTACTTCGAAGCCGCCGAGCTGTTCGAACAATCGGCGGCGGCAATCGACGCGGAATTGAAGGACCTGGTGGGAGCCCTGAACCGGATTGCGGCCGCGATGCATCTGCGGTTCGAGCGCGGCGCCCGCCAGGGCGCGATCAACCTTTTGTCGCAGGCGATGCTCACGCTGGACGACCTGAAGCCCGAACGGGGCGGAATTGACACCGGCAGGCTGTTCGATGAAATCTACGCTCTCACGGAAGAGATTCGCGCCGCTCCGCGCGACGAACGCGCGGGGCTCAAGCACAAAGCGCGGATTTTCCTGGAACGCCGGCGCGCGCCGAAGATAAATCGCGTGAAATAATCGAGCGGCGCGCCGCTCTCATCGAGGCCCCATGAATCGCCGCGACCAAATCAAGCTCACTCCCGCAGAACAGTCCGAGTTTCTCCGCGATTGCAAGAAGGTCGCGCTTGCCACTATCGGCAAGGACGGCTTCCCTCATCTGGTCGCAATGAACTACATCGCGCGCGACGGCGCGATCTACATGACCTCCTACGGCAAGGCGCAGAAGGTCGTCAACATCCGCCGAAACCCGATGGTGGCGGTGATGGCGGAACGCGGGCGCAACTATTCGGAACTGCGCGGCGTGATGATTCGCGGCGAATGCGAAATCGTCGAAGACCCAAAGACGGTTGACGCCATCATGCGCGCCATCCGCCAGCGCGACACCGGCGAGGCCGCCATCCCGCCGATGCCGGAGAAGATTGTCACCAAGCGCGTGGTGCTCAAGGTCGTGCCGCAAAAGGTCACGAGCTGGGACCACAGCAAGCTCGGCGGCCGCTACTGAGAAAATTCGCGGACCGAATCGAAATCTGCGCGGCGCGCGCGTTCCTCAGACCGCGCGCATCCGCATCCCGCAAATCATCACCACGTCGTCCGACACGCGTTTGCCGCGCTTCTCGGCGTTCGCGAACATCGCCTTCCGATCCGTCGCAACCAGGTCCAGTCCGCCGAGGCCTTCGCCGCGGCCGTCTTCATCCTTGACGAAGCGCAGGGTCGCGTTCTCCAGCCGGATCGCCGGATTGCCGCGATCGTCGCGGGTTGCGGGAATCTGCACGATGTCGCTCCAGCGCGATGCCAGTCCGGCTGGATCGGGCGACTGGATTTCGGCCGCGGCGATCGCGCGCACGATATGGGTGCGCACCGCCGGCTTCCAGTTTCGTCCCGCCGGCATCCAGGGCCCGTCAGGCGAGAGATCTCCCTCCTGGAAATCGATCTCGAGAAACGATCCGCCGGTGTCGCGAGGATGGAGTTGCATGATGTGGTACTCGGGCTCGTCAGCCTCCAGTACCTTGCGAATCTTCAATTCGGCGACCCGCTTTTTGCGCGGCGCGTGATCGTCGCATTGCGTGATCACCATGTATCCGCCGTCGCCGCCGCGCCGTTCGAGATAGCGGCCGCCCGCGGTCCCTTCCTGGATCGGCGAGACGACCTCGATAAACTGGCTGCCGACCGGAAACAGCGCATTCCGCAGGCCGAAGACCTTCACGCCCGGATCGCGAAAGCCGACTTCCAGGCCGAGCACTTCATGCAGGTCCTCGGTGATTTGATCGAGATTGTGGGCGACCAGCGCGATCTGACGAAGCCGAATCCACATGTGACTGTCCTCCAATGCCGGTTCGGGAGATGTGTGCAGCCTTTCTAACGGCCGACGAAGCGAGGTTTGCGCTTTTCCACCTTCGCTGCAAATGCTTCCTGCGTGTCGTGCGTCTGAAACATCGGCATATGGCGCTCGCTTTCGAGCGCGATGTAGCTGGAGAAATCCATCCTCTCCGCCTCGACGAAGTTGGACTTGAGCGTGCGCAGCGCGATCGGTGCGGCCTCCGCCAGGCGCTGCACGATTGCGTCCACTTCGGCGCGAAAGCTCGCGTCGGGAAACACTTTCGAGACCAGCCCGATACGCAGCGCTTCGGCGGCGTCGAACTTGCCCGGCATGAAATAAAGCTCGCGCGCCCGCGCCGCTCCGATAATCCTCGGCAGCGTCCACGGCCCGCCCATGTCGCCCGCCACGCCCACGTCAAGAAAGGCCACGTTGAAACGCGCGGACTCCGCGGCGAAGCGCAAGTCGCACGCGCACGCCCATCCGAGCCCCGCGCCGGCGCACGCGCCGTTGATCGCCGCGATCGTCACCGCGGGCATTTCATGGAGCAAAACCGGCACGCGAAAATCGTCGGCGGTGATGCGATCCTCGGCTCCGTTTTCGCCCGATGCCACCATCTGCAGATCCGCGCCCGGGCAGAAGCCTCGATCTCCGGCTCCCGTCAGCACCAGCACGCGCAACTCGCGATCCTCGGCCGCGGCGGCAAGCGCGCGGCGAGTCTCGGACAGCATCCGGTTCGTCATCGCGTTCATCCGATCGGGGCGGTTCATGATGAGCCGCGCGACCGGGCCCGATTTTTCATAGCGAATCGTCTCGTATTGAGCGGTGCTCATGCCTTTCCTCCATGCCATCGTTCAAACCGCGGCGGACGCTTCTCCAGCAGCGAAGCGACGCCTTCTTTTGCGTCAGGATGCTCGAGCGCCTGTTTCATCAACCGGTCGGCATCGTGAATCGCCGGAGCAAGACCTTCGGAGAGATGCCGGTACACCTGCGACTTGATCACCGCGATCGAACGGGGCGAAACGTTTGCCGCAAGATCGCGGATGTACGCGCGCGCTTCATCGAGGAGCCTCGCGGGCTCGCACACGCGATCGACCAGCCCGACCCGAAACGCCTCGCGCGCGTCGATTCGCCGCGAGCTCCAGAGCAGGTCGAGCGCCCTGCTCACCCCGACCATCCGGGGCAAAAGCCAGCTCGTGCCGTGCTCCGCGATGAGACCGCGCTTTGAAAACACGGTCGTGAAGCTCGCGGCGTCCGATGCGAACCTCAGATCGGACATCATCGCAAGCACGAATCCGCCTCCAGCCGCGACGCCGTTGACGGCGGCGATAATCGGCTTCGATACGCGCAGCAGGTAGCTGAAGAGCGCCGGAAGCTCTTCCGGCGATGCGCCGGGACCGGGCTCGGGCGCGCCTTCGCGCGTGGAACGCTGCAAGTCTCCCGCATCGAGTCCCGCGCTGAACGCGCGGCCCGTGCCGGTGATGACGATTCCCACGACCCGCTGGTCCGAAGCGGCGCGCTCCACCGACGATCGAATCTCGTCGATCATCGCGAAGGTGAAGGCATTGAGCTTCTCCGGCCGATTCAGGCGGATGAGCGCGACCGAATCTTCGATTTCGCTGATAACGTTCGGCATCTCGAATACCTGCCAGTGGAAATTCGTATCTTTGGACGCAAATGTCCACCCCCGGCGAAAAGCTCGCGCGCCCCCTGGGCGCGCGCGGCTACCAATCGACGGGAACGGTTATGTCGATGCCGATGATCGTCGTCAGGTACGACGGCGTCAAAGTCGAGGTCGCGGCGATACTGGTGCCGGCGGCTCCAAACAGCATCACGTGTCGATTGAGCTGATAGTCCGCCCCGACATTCATGAGCCATAGCGAGGCGCCCCGGCCCGAGGTTGCGAAGGCAAGGCGCTGCTCGCCAAGCAGTTCCCATCTGCTGCTCAGCGTATAGTAGCCCGCGATTCCCGCCTGAATTTCGTTGGCGGAGGTGCGGTCGTGATACTCCCACACGAAGTTTCCTTCGCCGATCAGGTAGAGATTTCCGATCTCTCGCGCGATGTCGACCGGAATTTCCAATGAATACCCGCCGCTCCCCAGACCCTTGTATTGCGAACCGGTGGGAAAGCTGAGTTGAGGAAACACTGAGACGGAAACGGGACCCTGAAGGCCGTAGGGCGCTTCGCTCTGCTGCGGATCGCAGGTATCGCCGTATTCGAGGCCGTCGATCTGATCCATGAAGCGGTATTTCAGGCCGCCCGAAAAATCGCCAAATCCCCCGACAAACCCTCCGCCGCTCGGCGCCACGGTCGTCAACAATGCATCGCCGGCTATCCGGCCCTGAAGTCGATCGGTGATTCCATAATTGATCTGCACGAGCGGCGCGGCCATATCGAGATGGCTGCGAAACCGCTGCTGGCCAAATGAATCGTGTCCGGGGCCCACGAGGTCCATCGAATAGGCGATCGCGGTATCGAGCGTCGATCGGCACGGGCTCGATGGATCTTCCGAGACCAGCGGCAGTTGGCCGAATGCGAAGGCGGGCATCGAGCGCGCCAGCGTGGCGGCCAGAACCAACACGATCGCTGTCCAATAAGGCCTGCCTCGCAACATGGGTGGACGAAAGGGCACCTCTCGATCGGCGATTGCATCGCATCACCGCGACGGCGGTGAATCGCGCGGCGCATCTACCCCGGTTTTGTGATTAAGCCGGCGCGGAGCTACTTTCCGTGGCGAAGGTACACGTCGGCCGCCATCAGGACGACCTCCATGAGCAGGAGGACGATTATTCCGAATTCCAGCCAATGGCCGCCGATGTACCATCGGTAGTCGGCGATTCGATCGTTGGCGCCCTCATACAGGTCCTCGCAGGCTTCGAGGCGATCGGAGAATGTTTCCAGCCGATCGGAGATTCCGCTTTCGTCCACGAGCCGCGTCAGAATCTGCCGCGCCTCGCGCGAGAGCGCGGTCGGCGCCGCCACCACTTGCGATTCGAGCCGCGCGTAGGTCAGCCGCATCTGGTAGAGCATCTCGATGGTTTCGCCGATGCGCCGCCAATGTTTGCGATCGCGAAATCTGATCCGATGCGCGCGGGCGGCGTCGGCTGGAGCCATCGCCTCATAGCCGGCCAGCGACGCTTCCAGCCGCTGAAGCTCGGTTTCGTAGAAGGCAAAGTCAGCGATCGCGATCAAAATGTCGTCGAATGCCTCCGCCGGCGCCTGAACCAGCGCCCGCCCGGGACGCCATTGAATCTTCTGTCCGCTTATCGTGAACGCCAACGCCGAAGCGAAGACTTCATCGGCCTGCGGCGCCATCCAGGTTTCCGCCAGGCGCCTCGCCTCGGAGACAGCGTCAGGCCCGACCATCGCCACCACGATCTGATCGGGTTCCTCGGGCGCGCGTCGGGCCTCCAAAGCCGGCAAATCGACCGCTTCCTCGATTGCGAAGCATCGCCTCGGCTGTTGATAAGCGCGCAGCACTTTGGATCCCGCCGGCGCCTCGGACGCATAGCGGATGCGCCGGGCGACCGCGGAATGATCGCGGCGCGAAACCACCGAGCCGCCGGGAACTCTGGCGAGCGTATGGCTCATACTCCCGTCCTCGAAAGAGAAGGACTCGTCACCGCAGGCTCCTGCGCCTCAATTCGTCTTCCATCCGCGGCGCCTGCGGCTTTCGAGGCTTCAGCGAGGCTCTCTTCCATATCCTCGCAGATCCATTCGGCAACGACGTCCGCGGAATCGAGCACGCCGTTGAGTGTCGAGTCGAAAAGATAATCGCCTACAACAAACAGCTCCTGATGGTCCTGCGGCTCGGGCTGATGGCGTGAGTCCGGTTCGCGCGCCGGAAAGCCGCCCGGCAGGCCATTCACCGTGCCCACCCAGCGATGCACCCGGCCTTCGAGAAAATGGCGGCGGCCGTTGCGCAGCGAACCGGGAAGCGAATCGAGCACCGCCTCCACCAGAACGGAATCGTGATAGTTGCTCATCGACACCGCCGCCTCACCCGCAAGCAGCCAGCTCAGGACTCCGTAGGAGCCGATCGAGCTGCGCGCACCTTCATCGTAGACGCAACAGCCGCCGAAAGCATCAAGCATGAAATACGATTCGGCGATTTGATTGCGCCAGAACGGCTCGCTGAACAGCACGCTCACCCGCAGATAGTGCGCGGGATAGTCGTAGAACACGTGATGGCGATGCATCGCCTCGGCAAGCAGCGATCCGCCCCAGGTAATCGACGGAATCCAGTTGTTGGGAAGGGCAACGACCACGTAGTCGAAATCCTCGCCGCGCGTTTCTCCCTGATTGCGATAAACGATCCGGTAGAGGCCGTCCGGCAGCTTCTCCACGCGGGTTACGCGATGCTGGAGCAGGATACGGGCGTGAAGCCGATCGGCGATCGCGCGCGGCAACGACTCGATTCCGCCGTCGATCGAGTAGAGCTGCATGTAGTCATGCTCGTTCATCAGGTAGTTCTGCAACCCGTACATCGCGTTGGTCAGGTGCGGTTCGGTTGCGAGATCGCTGTGAACCAGGGTCTCGATATAGCGCCGCGCGCTTTCATCCTTGACCTCGGCAAGCAGATCGCGAAATTTCTGGCGCGACAACGGATCGTCGTTGTCTTCCTTCCAATCCGATTCGTAGTACTCCTTGGGACTTATCGCGGCGCGCGCCATTTGTTTGAACCGCTTGAGCGCCTGGAATGCGTCCTCGCCCAGTTCGCGCCGCAGGTCGGCCGCCGACTTCAGAATACGGTCGTCCATCACGACCGTCTGACCATCCATCGGGCGAACTGAAAGCCCGAGTTCCGCGACCAGTTCGCGCAGCGGATCGGGTCCCGTCTTCGAGTAGTCGTAGAGCTCGGCGACTCCGGCCTCATAGCTGACCGGAGCAGTTGCGAACCGGTCAGTAACGATTTTTCCTCCGAGGCGGGGATCCGCCTCGAAAAGCGTAATTTCGCAAGCAACTTTCGACCGCTTCTGGAGAAGAAAGGCGGTCATCAGGCCACCCAGCCCGCCGCCAATGATGCCGATGCGTTGGGAAGTCAATGATACCCCCTTAGGAAACAGACCCAGGACCAGCGAGGCGTCGGTGAACATGCATGGACTGAATCAGCAATTCGCGAGCCACCGACTTTCAAGCCGAAGCGCCGGGAAATTGTGGCAAAACTGGACAGTTTGCTTGCCGAGAGTTCATCCGAAGCGCGTGGCAGCTTTATATCTCCCGGCAATTTTGACGGCAACACTGCATTGAAAATTCATATTCTGGCAAGCTTTATTAGGCCTCTCACGCTTAAAGAGGCTAGAGAATAGTCTCGCCAAACAAGCTGCACGGCAAGAGCTTCTGATGTGGTATTTTGCCTCACTCCGCTCTGCCAATCGCTTTGGACGACCTCATGTTGCGGTCGGCTCCAGTGCTCCGCGGTTTGCCCCATATGGGGAGCGTGGCAGGCTTTCTTGCGCAATTACTTGAGCGCCATCGGCTGCGCACAAAAAAAGGGCGCGGCAGGAAGTGCCGCGCCGTCTATCTCGAATTTTCAATCCCGCCTGGGCTGCGGGAAATTCGAATCAGTTATCTCGTCTGGACCGCCGAGGTAATCAATCCGTCGGGACCGGTCTCGAAGACGTAGTGATGACCTTCGTACGAGTAGAAAAGCATCTCGCCGCCGGTATCGGTCATCGGTACAGCTTCTTTCGGCTGTCCCATCTGGTTAGACAGTTGTGTCCTGTCCTTTCCAATCCACTGGGCGACGGCACTGCGGCTTTCTTCGGAAGGCGGGGTGATCAAGCTGCTGCACGCCGCCGCCGCGACCATCAGGCTCATCGCGAGGGCTCCGGTAACGATAAATCGCTTCATGCGCTGTTCCTTCTTGAGAGGCTCTGTCTAGATGGGCGGGAACGGCCGAAATCCGGCGTTCCCGCCCATTCCATCTCGCCGCGGTTTAGTAGCTGAACTCCAGGTTGATGAAGATCGAATGCGTGTCCACAGGAACCGCATCGACTACCTGCTTCGTGCCCGGGGCGGAGAACAGACCCGGTACGAACGAGTTCACGTACGCCTCCGATACATCATGCTGCGGGTGATAATAGTTGAAGTTCTGGTTGTCGATCGCAAGGCGCAGATACTCGTTGATCTGCCACTGCACGCCCACAACCCAGCGCTGGAAGTCGAGCGGATCGCTCTGCACCTTCGTGTTGGGCTGGAGCAGCTCCCACAGTCCGAACACCGTGAACGGCGTGCGCGGAATGTGGTAGTGACCCATGAGATCAAAGCCACTCTGCGTCGCTCTGCCGTTGTTCAGGAAGCCCGTGGTCATCGTGTTGAAGTTGATATAGGGGCTGCCGGCCGCCGTGGAAGGCCCACTTCCGGAGAACAGGTTGCCGGAGTTGAACGCATTGTGGCCCCAGTCGTACTCGAAGATCACGCCCCAGTTCTCCGCGGTGTAATGCGCAAGGAACGCCTGCCGCGTGATATGAGCCTGCGGCGCCTGGAAGAACGGTTTGCTACCCACGAAATCGGGCGCGACGTTGCCGTAACCGTAATCGAAGAACCAGGTCAGGCCGAGCCCGTCGAAGCGCCACTTGGCCCCGAGCGGGTACACGCTGATGCGCGACATGAACTGCTTGGTATTGGGCTGCTCGTACTGATGGAAGTTGGCGTCGTCATACACGCCGACATCGTAGTCCGCGTACTGCAGTTCGTTGAACTTTATCGGTCCCTGGAACGACATGCCGACCTGCGTTGACGACAAGCTCAGGTAGTTCCATGGGGTCAACGTCACGTAACGGAATCCGAAGAGGTCTTCTTCCCACGCCACCAGCGGGTTGGGAATCATTCCGCCCGAGATCGTGTCGCCTTTGAGCGCCTGGCACCAGTCGAACAGCTTCGAGTATTGCAGGTAGCCGTATTTGAGGCGGAAGTTCAGGTTGCCGTCGAGGTTGCTGGAGAACTGCGTTCCGTGTCCGATGGTTTGATTGGTGCTGCCGCCAACGGCCCGGTAGATGTTGGGCGTGATTCGCACCGTCAACCCGTCGGTCGGGAAGAAGTAGAAATTCAGATAGGTACGGGTGATGTCGAACGAGTTGAAGATGTTGTTTTGCGGGCCGGGATTGTTGATCTGGGTGAGTTCCTGCGGCTGAAACCCGGTATGCGTGTACAGACGGTAGTCCGCGTACACCAGCGTTCCGACCCGGAACTTGTCCTGGAAGTTGTCGATATACGAGCGCCACGCCGGCTTGATCTCGGCGACCTGCCGCTGAAGATCGGCGTTGCTCTGGGTAAGCTGCGCGTTCTGCTGAACCAGCTGCTGGATCTGCTGCTTGTTCGCATCCAGTTGCGCCTGGGTCTTCTGCTCCACTCGCTGCTCGATCGCGCTGGAATCGAGCGCCGAGACCGGGACCTCGGTCAACAGAGCCCGCCCCTTGCCCGGCCGGGTAAAGACCTGCCCCGTGACCGGATCCACGTACAGTTTCAGCATCGGCGTCGAGCTGCTTTGCGCTCGCGCCGGTGCTGCCGATCCCAGCGCCAGCAGGGCAGCGCCGAGGACCGCCGCAATCGCAAACCTACACTTTCCCTCTTTCACAAGTTTCCTCCCGTTGATGTAAGGCGCGCGTAACGCCGCTGGCTATTTCCCGGACTGCTGCTGGCTCTCGTACTGCTTTTTCATCTTCGCCAGTTGGAAGGTCGTATAGACCTTGCCGTTGCACACGTATTTGCTCGGGGAGCCGATGCTGACGACGCCGCAGTCATGAATGTCGGGCGGCGGTCCGGCAGGCTTGGCATTCGCCTGCGCGGCGGCTATCGGCGGGTCCCCTGGCGCGGGAAAATTTCCACCCTTGCCGGTCGAGCAGCCCGCAATCGCGACCGCGAGAATTCCGGTCGCTATGCTCATCCGCAGGCAATGCGCGTTCACTGTAAGTCTCATTCTCTTCGCCCTCCGTCGTACTGAATCGGCGTTATTGCGCCGGAATCTGGATCTCATCGAGCTGTTTGCCTTCAAGCTCCACCACTTGCGTGGGCAGCGGCGCGTAGTTGAGCGGGGGTGCGTACTGCTGGCCCGCATGTATCGCCCAGTTGAGGAAGCGCTTTACCTGCTCGCCGGTCTGGCGATTCGACTGCTGCTGATAAACCAGCAGGTAGGTAAACGAGGAAATCGGATACGCATCCTTTCCGGGCGCATCCGTGATCGAGACGCGGAAGTCCGCCGGCATGTTGGCCGCCGCTCCCGCCGCCGCCGCGGTCACTCCGTCGAGGCTCGCCTTCACCCACTCGCCGTCGTGATTCTTCAGTTCGGCGAACGGGATGTGATTGGTCAGCGCGTAGATAAGCTCGATGTAACCGATCGCGCCGGGCGTCTGCTGAACCAGCGCGGTCACGCCTTCGTTGCCTTTTCCTCCGAGGCCAACCGGCCACTTGACGGCGGTGGACTTGCCAACCTTGCTTGCCCAGTCGGGACTCACCTTCGACAGGTAGTCGGTGAAGATGTAACTGGTGCCGCTGCCGTCGGATCGATGGGCCACTACGATGTCGGTTGCGGGAAGGTTGGCGCCGGGATTGAGCGCCGCGATCTTGGAATCGTTCCACTTGGTGATCTTGCCCATGAAGATCTGCGCGATTGTGGGGCCGTCCAGCCTGAGCGTGCCGTTGAAGCCCGGCAGGTTGTAGGCGATAACCACCGCCCCCATTACCGACGGGAAATGCAGGATCTTTCCGGGCGCCGCCTTGAGCTGCTCGTCGCTCATCGGCGCATCGCTCGCCCCGATATCGACCGTGCGATTCGTGAGCATCCGGATGCCGCCTCCGGAACCAATCGACTGGTAGTTGAATTTAACGTCGGGGTCCTGTTTGGCGTAAACGTCAAACCACTTCGAGTAGATCGGATACGGGAAGGTCGCGCCGGCGCCGTTTATCAGCATGGCGGCACGGCTGGAGGCATACCCCCCCAGTGCTCCGACCACCGCCAGCAGCGCGGCTACAACAATTCGTCTTCTCATCGCTCTCTGCATCTCCTCAGATCGGTAGTGTGCGCGCACACTACGTGCGCGGCGCGGTGAATCTAGGCGTGCAAGATTACGACCCGATTAATCGGGGATTGCGGTCGATTGAAATCAGACGTTTCCGCTTGGACCAATGTTGATAAACGTCAGCAGATTGAAGAACCCGCCCGCCTCGGCGGCTGGAAGCGCCTCTCATCCACTCCTGAATAGCCAAGACGCGCAGCCGCGCTCATCGTCCGCGGGTTGATTTTCGCGCCCGCGCTCGACGACAATGCCGCCAAAGCCGCGAATGCCGGGACGAAAATGTCCCCTTGCGATACATCTTCTATGTAAGCGGCTCTCGATGGTGGCAGATGTTCCCCGCACTCGAAGGTCTCAAAGTCGTCGAATTCAGTTCCAATCTCGCCGCTGAGTACGCGGCCTGGATTCTTGCCGAGCAGGGCGCGCGTACCCTCAAGGTCGAGCCAAAGGACGGATCGCTCAGACGCGGCTCGCCGCATTTCCACGTTCTAAACCGCTCGAAACAGTCGATGTTTTTCGACGTCGAAGCGGACCCCGCGCGGGTGGCTGAGCTTCTGCGATGGGCCGACGTCGTGGTGACGGGCTTCACTCCTTCCCGCCTCGAACATCTGCGCCTCGATGCCGCTTCGATCGCACGGATCAACCCGTCCGCGATCGCCGTCAACCTGCCTCCGCTCGGGAGCAAGGGACCCCTGGCGGAATTCGATGCCAACGATGAGCTGGTGGCCGCGTACGGCGGGATAACCGGCAGCCAGTGGGCCCGCAGCGGAAATCCGGTCGCCCTGGTCTTTCCGGCCGCCAGCTATTCGGCCGGTCTTCTGGCCGCGACCGCCGCGGCGGCGGCGTTGTATGCGAGAAAAGATCGCCGGGTCGGCGAGGCCGTCGAGGTATCAATCCTGGCCGGCGCGTTTTCCCTGCAGACTGGCGGAATCATCCGGCACGAAAAGATGACCACGCTTTACCATGGTCCCCAGGATCCGCTCGGCCCGATTCCTTGCTATCGGTTGTTCCAGGCCGGTGACGGCCGCTATTTGTTTGCCGCGTGCGGAAACTCCACTTTCTGGGGCAAGTTTGCGCTCGCGCTGGATCGGCCCGACCTGGTCGCCGATCCTCGCTTCGAAAACGCCCCGTGGGGAATTCCCGGCGAGCATTGGCAGGCGCTCAAGGACCTCATCGAGCCGATAATCCGCACCCGGCCGCGCGCGCAATGGCTCAAAATCCTGCGTGAAAACGATGTGCCCAGCGCGCCGGTTATGACGCGCCAGGAATTTATCGAATGGGATCAGACACGCGCGCTCGGGATGCGCCAGGAAGTCGACGATCCTGCCCTGGGCTCGACGGTCCAGATGGGCCTGCCGTTCTTCCTGAACGACACGCCGGGGCGTATTTCAGGGCCCGCTCCCGCGCGCGGCGACGATCGCGTCGCGCGGCAGTGGATCGCCGAGTCCAAGCCTCCCGGCCCTTCTGGGGCAAATCCTGCCCCGCGAAAGGGTCCCCTCGACGGCGTTTTGGTCCTCGACTTCGCGAGCTACATCGCCGGGTCCTACGGACCCATGATCCTCGCTCAGCTCGGCGCGAAGGTCATCAAGATCGAGAGCCTGGAAGGAGACTCGTTCCGTCATTTTGGCTTCGGGTTCCTCGGATGGAATCAGGGCAAGAAAGGCCTGGCGCTGAATCTCTCGACCGATGGAGGGCGGGAGATCGTCGAAGGTCTCGCGCGCAAGGCCGATATAGTGGTCGAGAATCTGCGGCCGGGCCGGATGCGCCGGTTCGGCTTCGATTACGAGCGCCTGTCCGCGCTCAATCCACGAATCATCTACATGTCCGTCAACGGATTCGGCAATCACGGTCCCGAGCATAACCAGCCCGGATTCGATCCGCTGCTGCAATCGCGCTCGGGAGTGATGGCGGCGCAGGGCGGCCCGCACGGACATCCCGTGTATCTGACGTGCGCTATTTGCGACTACGGCGCGGCGATGATCTCGGCGCTGGGATGCGTGGTTGCGCTGTGCGCGCGCGAGAAGACCGGCCGCGGACAGTTCTGCGAAACTTCGCTGCTTCAGGCCGCGATGGCGCTGCAGGCGGGCGAGTTCATTTTCTATCGCGGCAGGCCCGACCTCGAGAACGGCAATGCGGAGTATCGCGGACGCTCGGCGCTGTCGCGGGCCTACCGATGCGCGGATGGCGAGTGGATCTTTCTTTCCTTGAACGAGGCGCGGCAATGGAATTCGCTTCGCGACAAAATCGCCGCTCTGCCCGCGCTTGATTGGCCCGCCGCGGCGGCGGAGCCGAACGACGGCAAGCTCGCCGCCGCTCTCGAAGCCGCCTTTGCGGCGCGCGATCGCTCCTCCGCGCTGGCGATCCTGGCCGAAGCTCGCGTCCCTGCCGTGCCTGTGAATCATTTCAATGACCTGTTCAATGACGCGCAGGTGTCCGCGAACGGATTGATCGCGGAGCTCGAACATTCACAGTGGGGCAAGGTCTGGCAGACCGGCTCGCTGATCAGGTTCGCGCAGACGCAGGCGCCAATCGAGCGCGCCGCGCCGCTGCTCGGTGAACATACCGACGAAATCCTGCGCGAGTACCTGGGTTACGATGCCGCGAAAATCGCGGATCTGCGCAAGCGGAAGATAGTTGCCTGAACGCGCTCCCTCTCGCGCGCAACGGAAGATGAAGAGGTGAAACCGAATGCCGCTGGTAACTCCGGAAACCGTTAAACGCACGCTCAAAGACCTGTACGACTACGACATCGACGAGAGCTCCGCATCGAGGGTGGCGAATACCGCGGGCGCGATGCTCACGCTGGCCGAGCAACTCGGCTCGCTCGGGCTCGATGGAATCGAGCCGCCGTTCGGCTACGCCAACCTGATGACGGAAGCGATGCGCAAGGCGGCCAAAAGGTAGGAGTGCGCGCGATGGCTCATGCGTATGAAGAACTGCTCTCGTTCGACGTTTCTGCGCTGGGCGAGAAACTCAAGGCAAAAGCGATTTCCCCGGTCGAACTCACCGAGGCTTACCTCGACCGAATTCAGCGCACCGACGCCAAACTCCGCGCGTATATCACCGTCACCGCCGATCTCGCCCGCAAATCGGCGCGCAAGGCCGAGCACGAAATCGTAGCCGGCAAGTGGCGCGGACCGTTTCATGGCATCCCGATCGGCCTCAAGGACCTCTGCTACACGAAAGGCATCGCCACCACCGGCGGATCGAAGATTCTTGGCGCCTTCAAGCCGGCGCATGACTGCACGGTGTGGACGCGGCTTGCCCGCGCCGGCGCAATTCTGCTCGGCAAGCTGAATCTGCACGAGTTCGCCTACGGTATCACCTCCTCGAATCCGCACTGGGGTTTTGTGCGAAATCCCTACAACCTCGAGCGAATTCCGGGCGGTTCGAGCGGAGGTTCGGCCGCGGCGATCGTCGCCCGCTCCGCCGCGGCCACGATCGGCACCGACACCGGCGGATCGATCCGCATTCCCGCCGCGCTCTGCGGATGCGTCGGTTTGAAGCCGACCTGGAGCCGGGTCAGCCGCTACGGCGTGCTGCCGCTTGCCTACACGATGGACCATGTCGGACCGATTACCCGCAGCGTCCGCGACGCGGCCCTGATGCTGAACGTGATTGCGGGCCACGACCGCAACGATTCCACCTCGAGCCGCGAGCGCGTCTCCGACTACACGGAAAAGCTCGATTCCCCGATCGCCGGCATGAAGATCGGCATCGTTCGCGAACTGACCGACAACCTCTCGCCCGACGTACAGAAATCGTTCGACAACGCGGCCTTGCAACTGCGCGCGCTTGGCGCGGCCGTCGACGAGGTCACGATTCCCTCCCTTCCCCTCTCGGGCGTCATCAACGGCATCGTCACCTGGGCTGAGGCGACGGAGATCCATCGGCAATGGATGGCGACGCAGCCGCAGGACTACGGCGACGATGTGCGCCGGCTCCTTGAGGTCGGCATGATGATTCCCGCCGGCGCCTATGTGCGCGCGCAGCGAGCGCGCGCCCGCGTCCTTGCCGAAGCGATGGACGCGCTCGGTGATCGCGACGTGCTTATCGCGCCGGGTGCGGCGGTTGCCGCCCCCAGAATCGGCGAGAGCCGCAGGTTCGATTCCGACGGCGGCGGCATCGATGTGCTCGCGGGAATTCTGCGCTTCACGCAGCCGTTCGACGTGACCGGCCAGCCGGCAATCGCAATCCCGACGGGACTGTCCGCCGACAGCCTGCCGCTTTCGATGCAGATAATCGGCCGCCCCTTCGCTGAAGCCACCGTGCTCCAGGTGGCATCCGCCTACGAGAAAGCGCGGGGCGCGCTTCCCGCTCCTCCGCTGATCCAGGAAGGGTAGCGGAAGGGACCCGTCCCGGGATCTCCCGCCGGTCGAGCGGCTGTTTGCGCGGCTCGGGACTTCAGTCGATCCTCAAATCGTTCGGCGACGGCAGCGGCGGGAAAGGCGCCGCTGGTATGGTCTGATACCAGTAGGCCACGGATGCGATATCGTCCTGGAGCGGCCGGAACTCCGCGCCGCGGCGCGGATCGCCGCGCCATCCGAGCGCCTGAATCGTGACGCGCAACTCGCTCTGGAAGCGGATCGGATCCGGGATGTGCCATCGGTACATCCCGAATCGCATCTGCGATTGATACAGCCCGTCGGGCCGAATCACCTGCGCAAGTCCCGAGTAAGGCGTCGTGAATTCGCGATAACCTCCGTTGTCCTTGCCGACATCGAAGTTGTACGAACCGCAGAAGTAGTCTTCGGTGCCGGTGCCGCAGATCGTGGGAAACTCCCGGTCACCATCAAGATAGAACTTCACCTCGCCCTCGCCCCACCATCCGTTGCTCTTAACGCTCCAGGCAATATAGGTGCCGACGTAGTGGCCCTTGCCTTTGACGCCGTCCAGGATGGTGTAAACCTCCTTGTAGGGAAGCGGATTCACGCGGCGGAACTGCGCGTGGAAGTACGCGGCGTCATCCGGCACTTCCGTCAACGTGTAGTTGATCTGGTAGTAGAGAATCATCGCGGTGTCCGCGGTGTTGGTGAGTGTGATCCGCGCGCGCTTGCGAAACGGCATTTCCCAGTAGCAGTTGAACGCGCTTCCCGGATTCACGCACACCGCGAGCGACGAGACCTGCGCATACCGGTTCCATCCGCAGGCAAAGAAATCTCCGATCGGGCACTCGACTGACGGTGCGTCCTGTCCGTCCCAATAGAAGCGGAGGATCGCGCTTCGCCACGCTCCGGTCGGCGTCATCCAGATCTGCTGAATTGCACCCTGGCCGGCGATGTCCGCGAGCACCGCGGTCGCGCCCGCTTCGACCACGATATACGGCGCGACCTTCCATCCCTGCCCCAGGCTGCGCGCGGGACTGGTCTTCGGGTCAGGAACCGCCATCGCACCCCGGCCTTTTTCACCGGTCGGATTTTCCGGACTTACCGAGCGCGACTCGGCATCGGAAAGCCGCGACAGATTCCCAAGATGAAGCCCCAAGCCATTGAACGATCCCATCGCGATGCGACCTCCGGGCGCGCGAGATTCTATTCTTTCCTCGCGCCGCAGTGGAAGTTTGGGAACCTGGCGCCAGTTTGCGCGGCGGCGGCTAAAGATCGACCTCGACCGTCACGAAATCGTGGTCGGAGACGCGCGACGAGAAGAACGATGGCCGCGCGGGAATCACCGCGGCGGTTCCCGCAACCGGCGCAAGGCTGCGCACTCCGATCCAATCGAGCTTTGGCCGAAAGACCGGAGGGATCGCGCGGTTGAAAGTGAATGTGGGTTTGTGGGGAGCGTTGACGCCGTCGATTGCGAGTCCCGCCTCCGAAAGCTGGCGGAACACAGGTTCGTATCGCTGGGGGCGGCGAAATCGCCGCGGGTTTATCATCATCAACGCGCAAGTCCGAAGGAACGCATCTCCGGTCGCCAGCGTGGTGGTGGTAGTGTTCAGATCGCCCCCCAAGATCGCCGCGCCGCTTGCGGGAAATTCAGCCAGGTACGCATCCATCTGCTCCGCGCGGCCGTCCGGCCCGCAGTGGCTCGCCAGATGCACCACGCCGATCGTGATGTCATGGCCGCCGTACCGGGCCTTCACAACCAGGCCGGCAGGAAGACCAACCCGCCGGTGCAGCCGCCGGCCCAGGGAATCGGGAATCGGCAGAGGCATCGGAAGAGCCACCGCCCGCACATCTTCGAGCGGAGCGGTTGCGAGAATCGCGTTTCCGAGAAACGATCGATAGGTTCCGTCACCGGCTGGAATGCCAAACTCGGGGACGTAGGCAAAGCTCATTTCAAGCCGTCGTGCGATCTCGGCCGCGGTTTCCATTTGTCCCGATCGGAAGGTTCCCCAATCGGACTCGCAGAGCAGAACGATGGAACTTCGGTTGAGCGGCGGCCGCGAAAGACACGCGGCGATACCGTCGAGCTTGACGCCGCCCAGCGCGTTGAACAGCGTGACGCGCAGCGGACCGTCGATTCTGCGCGGATGCCGATTCAGGACGATCGGATCGAAGGCGGGCTTGAGCGCGGAACCTTCCGCCATCTTTCGTTGACTGGCCTCGGTCGCCATCGCGATTTCAGCACCTTCAAACCCCGAGTTCAGTCGCAAGATCCTTGAAATCCGTAATGGGAGGCGTGCAGGCGCGATCGCGGCACACGTATGCGGTCAGGCGTCCGTTCAGTTGCCGTTTGCCGCGAACCTGCTCGGGCAGGTTCGCGGTCCCTGCCTCGCCGTTCGCATCGGCCGCGAACAATGCCAGATTCGGCACATACAGAAGTCCGAGCCGCTCGACCCATTCCTGAAATTCCGGCGAGGTGCGATCGCCTACCAGCACAATTTCCGTGGCCCCTCGATGATAAAGATCAACCGCTTCCAGCATGTGTGAAAATCCGAAGGGCTGCTTCTCGATAAATTCGCGAAACAGCTTGAGCGCGCGCTCGGCTTCGGCGCGATAGCGATCCTCGCCCGAATATTCCGCAATCCGAAGCAGCGCCATCACCGCGGCGCTGTTGCCCGAGGGCGTTGACCCATCGAAAGCGGCCTTGCTGCGCGTGATGAGCGCCTCGTGATCGGCCGAGGTAAAGAAGAAGCCGCCCTTTTCGCGATCGAGAAAGCGTTCCAGGATTGCCTCGGCCAGCCTTCGCGCATCGTCCAGGTAGCGCGAATCGAGCGTGGCCTCGTACATGCTGACCATCGCGTTGGCGAGCAGCGCGTAATCTTCCAGATAGGCATTGAACCGCGCGACACCGTCTTTGCAGGAGCGCTTGAGCGCGCGCCCGTCCCACATCGTGCCCATGATGAACTCGAGCGCGCGGCGCGCGGCTTCCAGGTAGCGGGGCTCGTGATGAGCGCGATAGCCCTCGGCGAACGCGGTGATCATCATCGCATTCCAGGCGGTCAGGATCTTTTCGTCGCGTCCCGGATGCACCCGCTTTTCTCGATGGGCCAGGAGCTTGCGGCGTATGTCCGCGATGATCGGATCGATTTCATCTTCGGCCCTGCCGAACATCCGCGCCGCGTCGGCCGGCTCGATTGTGCGATGGGGGATATTCTCGCCCTCGAAATTGCCTTCCGGGCTGATGTCGAAGTAGCGCTCGGCAATGCGCGCCAGATCGGATCCCAGAACCTGTTCGACTTCGGCGGGAGTCCAGAGAAAGAATTTCCCTTCGACGCCTTCGCTGTCGGCGTCCTGGCTCGAGTAGAAGCCGCCGCCGGGACTGGTCATCTCGCGCAGCACGTAGTCGAGGATCTCGCGCGAGATGGTCAGAAATTCGGCCTCGTTCAGCGCGCGCCCCGCATCGGCATAGAGCACCGCCAGAAGCGCGTTGTCATAGAGCATCTTCTCGAAGTGCGGCACCAGCCATCGCGCATCCACGCTGTAGCGATGGAATCCGCCGCCGATCTGGTCGTAGATTCCGCCCCGCGCCATCTTTTTGAGCGTATGGCGCACCATCTGCGCCATCGACTCATCCCCCTCACCCGCGAACACGCGAAGAAACAGCGAGAACACGAACGTATTGGGAAACTTCGGAGCGCCTCCTATTCCGCCATTGACGCTGTCGTAGGCCTCCGCCAATGCGCGAGCGGCCGCGGGTGCCAGGTCCCGGCGCAGGTCGCCGCCCACTGGCTCATAGCTGGAAAGCGCGCCGAGGGCCTCCTTGAGCTTCTCGACGTTATGCTGAACTTCGTGCGCGCCGCTCTGGTAGGCGTTGGCAACGCCGGCGAGAACCCGCGCAAAACCCGGCATCCCCTGCCGATCTTCGGGCGGCCAATAGGTTCCCCCGAAAAACGGATGAGCATCCGGCGTCAGAAACATCGTGAGCGGCCATCCGCCGCGCCCCGTGATGAGCTGCACGGCGTCCATGTAGATCTGGTCAAGGTCGGGCCGCTCCTCTCGGTCCACCTTGATCGGAACGAAGTTGTCGTTCATGAGCCGGGCAATCGCTTCGTTCTCGAACGACTCGCGCTCCATCACGTGGCACCAGTGGCAGGCCGAGTAGCCGATGGAGAGGAGGATGGGTTTGTTCTCCTTTTTGGCGCGTTTGAGCGCCTCTTCACCCCATGGGTACCAGTCGACGGGATTGTAAGCGTGTTGGCGGAGGTACGGACTCTGCTCGTGGATGAGGCGATTTGGTTTGCGCCCGCCGTGATGTTCGGACTTGCTGGTTTCGCTCATCGGTTCTCGAATGTTTCGGAAGTTGGACGGTGAACCTTAGACGCACTCTCGACGCTAGCACGCGCTCCCCGGCCATACCATGCGCAATCGAGATCGGGGCCGGGTGGATGATGCGGCACGGCCGGCATATGGCGAAGGCGCGATGCGGACAGATAGAATTTCGGCGATGAGTTCGGCTCCTTTTACCTACGTCACCCACCAGCAGGCGGAAAATCCTGACGTCGCGCCTTCGAAGTGGCGGGTTTACTTCACCGCAATCCTTGCCTTGGCAGCGCTCCTTTTGTTCGCGCGATTGGGCACGCGCGCCCTGTGGTCCTCGGAATTCCGATGGGCGGAAATCGCGCGCGAGATGATCGCGACACACAATTACTTCTGGCCGACCATCAACGGCCGCGTCTATTACGACAAGCCCCTCGGTTCCTATTGGCTCGTCGTATGGTCAACGTATCTGACCGGCGGGATGAACGAAGAGGCGGCGCGGCTGCCTTGCGCGATTGCCGGTTTGCTCGCGGTCGCTTTTGTGATGCTGCTGGCCAGGCGTCTTTACGATCGCCGCACGGCGCTCTTCTCGGGCGTCATCCTGGCTACCAGCTTCAGCTTCGTCTTCTTTTCGCGACACGCGTCCGCCGATGTCGAGACGCTCACCGGCGAATTGGCGGCATTGCTGCTCTTCCTTCGCAACGAGGAGCATCAGGACGGATGGTGGGTGGTTGGGCTCTGGGTGGTCATGGCGATAACCTCGCTGACCAAGGGCCTGCTCGGATTCGTCCTTCCTCTTATGACGATTGGCGTCTACTGCGTGCTTGCCACGGGATGGACCGACCTGGGTGATTATCTGCTAACCGGTCCGATTACCGCCCGGATTCGATGGATAGTCCATCGCAACCGGTGGCTCTTTAACTGGAAGTCGATGATCGCAATCGCCGCGGGTGTTGCGATCTATTACGCTCCGTTTTCGGTCTCGCATGAGACCGCAGGATCGGAAAAGGGCTTGCAGATGGTGTGGCGGGAGAATGTCGTGCGATTCTTCCATCCTTTTGACCATCGCGGACCTATCTATCTTTATGTTTACGTGATTTTTGCGCTGATGGCGCCGTGGGCGATTCTGCTGCCCGCTGCGCTAACGGAGATTCACAAGCGTAGGTCGATCGGCGAGGAACCGGCGCGAAGTGACAGGTTTGCCCTGGTTTATTTCTGGGCGACTTTTATTTTTTTCACACTCTCTGGATCGCGCCGCAGCTACTATCTGCTGCCAATCCTGCCCGCCGGAGCGATCCTCGTCGCGCGCTTGCTCGCTGGCGGCCATCTCCGATCGGCTTGGGCCCGCAGGCTGCTGACATTCGGCTACGGACTGATCGCGGTTGCCGCAGTCGGTGGAATTGTGGTGCTGATGCCACCTGGATGGATTCTGCCGGGCAAATGGGCGACGCTACCATCGGCGCCAGACAAAGCCGTCTTCGCGATTGGATGGGCGCTCGGCGTCATCGGCATCATCTATGCCCTCAGGCGCTACGAACTCCCTCGTATTGGAGTTTCTGTGGCGGTCGTGGCCTACGTGATGCTCGCGTATATCTACATTTTTGCGATGCCAGCGGCGGACGCATACCGAGGGGAAAAGCCCCTGGCCTTCCAGGTGCTGCAAAAGCTCGGCGGAGACACGAGCCATCTGGCCTTTTTTCGGACCCAGGAATCGCTCTTTTATCTCGATCCGCCGCATCCGCTTCCACAATTCGAGCGGGTACCGGACCTTACGAATGCGATTCAAACCGCCGGCATCAATTGGATTATTCTGCGCCGCAAGGACATCTCGGCAATATCGGTTCCCGTCCAGGTGGTGCTGAGTGAGCCTTCGTTCCCGTGGGAAACCGAAGACCAGATTCGGAACAAGGTCGTGCTGGTCAGGGCCAATCCCTGACCATCAAAGACGCATCGGCATCACGACGTATGTGAATTCCGAATCGGCCGGAGTCCTTATCACGCCTGGGCTGGCGTCATCGGTGAGTCCCAGCTCAACTTCGCTTTCGGCAGGAATCACACCCAAGGCATCGCGCAGGTAGTTGCCATTGAACCCTATCGCGAAATCTTCGCCCTTGAACTTTACGTCGAGTGACTCGTTCGCCTCTCCAACCTCGGGGCTGGTCGATGAGACGGTAAGGGTTCCGGAGGAGAGCGAGAATTTAATTCCGTGATAGCGCTCGTTGGAGAAAATCGAAACCCGCTTGATCGCGGCGAGCAGATCATCGCGCCCCACCGCAATTTGATGGCGTGAACTCTTCGGAAGAACTCCTCGATAATCCGGGAATTCTCCTTCGACCAGACGCATCGAAACCTCGGTGAATCCGCGTTTCAGATAAGCAAGCTGGCCATCGATGCTGAGTTTCGTTTCTTCGTCGCCAGTCTGTTCGAGCAGTTTGCGGAGTTCCTGAAGACCCTTGCGCGGGATGATAACGCCGGCGTCGATCTTGAACCCTTCCGCGTCACGCTCGATCATCGAGAGCCGATGGCCGTCCGTTGCTACCATCCGGACCTTATTGGATGGCGCAGATTCGAGAAGAACTCCGCTCAGGTTGTAGCGAGCCTCATCGGGACTGACGGCAAAGATGGTCTTGTCGATCATTGCGGCCAGCACGGATGCGGGAATCTTGAGTTCCGCCTTGAGCTGCTTCTTGCCGGCGGCGCCTTCAGCGGTTCCCGCGCTCGGCATCGCGGGGAAGCTACGCGGGTCCAACCCCATCATCTTGAACTTCGCGCGCCCGCATTTGAGCTCGACCCAGTCTCCATCCAGGGGGTCAAGCTTAACTTCCTCGCCGGCGGCCTCGCGAACTATCTCAAAAAGCTTGCGGGCGTTGAGCGTGATGCTCTTGTCTTTGCCGGCTTTGCACGGCACTTCGGTGCGGATGCCGACTTCGAGGTCGGTGGCGCTCAGTTTGAGGCTGTTTCCCTCGGGTTCAATAAGAACATGGCCGAGAATCGGCACCGTCGTTCGGCGTTCCACGATTCCTTGAACCAGCCCCAGGGCGTTTTGAAGAGAAGCTCGCTCGATAACCAGTCCCATCACTATTCCTGAAAGATCTTAGATCTTATTCAAAAGAAGAAGTACCAGTAAGCGCTGTCGATTTGTTGATTTGTCGGCCAAGTGCCTGATTATCAAGGGCAATTGGATTGGCATAATTTGTAGATTCGAGCGCGTGACAATCCCCTGTTCCAGCCTTTTCCGCAAATGCCAGGTTTATGAGACAAGTTATTCGCACGCTCTCCACAGGCTTTTCCACATTATGCCGCATTAGCGCGGATAGCTTTCAACTCGCGCTCGATCTTTTCGATCGACAGCCGGAACGCCGAGTCATTGGTGACCCTGCGCTGGATGAGGTTGAAGGCGTGGATTACCGTCGAATGGTCGCGCCCGAACGCCTCGCCGATCACGGGAAATGAGCTTGAAGTAAGCTTTCGGCACAGATACATCGCCACCTGCCGGCAAAATGCGATGTGCTGGGTGCGCTTCTTCGACTTGAGATCGGCAAGCCGGATATGGAAAAACTCCGCGACAGTCTTCTGGATCATTTCCACGTCAGGCTTCGCTTCGTGGTTTCGGATCAGATCGTGAAGCGCCTGCTTCGCGAAATCAACGGTAATGGCAGATTTGTTTAGCGATGCGAGAGCGGCCAGCCGCGTCAGGCACCCCTCCAGCTCGCGAACGTTCGACTGTACGCTCTGCGCGATATAGAGCGATACGTCGGGAGCCAGCCTCAGGTTCTCCAGAACCGCCTTTTTCTGGACAATCGCGACCCTGGTCTCGAGGTCGGGTGGCGCAATGTCCGCGATAAGTCCTGACTCGAACCGGTTGCGCAGACGTTCCTCGAGCTCCGGGATTTCCCTGGGAACCTTGTCCGAAGTGAGAACAATCTGATGGCGGTCCGCGTGAAGCGAGTTGAACGTGTGAAAGAATTCCTCCTGGGTGCGCTCACGGCCGGCCAGGAACTGAACGTCATCCAGAATAAGCGCATCGACGCGCCTGAATTTGTCCCTGAACTCGTTCATCCGATCCCGCCTGAGCGAGCTTATCAGCTCGTTCATGAAGATCTCGGCCGGCATGAAGAGCACTTTGCGCGGCCGATCTCCCGAGCCGTAGATGTGATGGCCTATGGCGTTGACCAGATGTGTCTTGCCAAGGCCCACACCGCCATAGATGAAAAGCGGGTTGTACTTTTCTCCGGGCTGATTGGCGACCGCCAGCGCTGCCGCGTGCGCAAACTGGTTGCCGGAGCCGACCACGAACTCGGCAAAGGTGTATCGCGGATTTAGCTGCGGATGACGGTCCAGGCGAGGAGAAGTTATGGGAGATACTGGCGCGATCGGTGCATGCGGCTTGCCGTTCGTCGGCCTCGGCGCCTGTGGCGCCGTCATGCCGTTCTCTCCCAGCGTCAGCCTGACATCGATCGTCTCACCGGCTTCGGCTGAGAGCGACTTCCTCAGCAAACCCAGGTAGCGTTCATTGACCCAATCGCGAAAGAACCGGTTCGGTGCCTCAACCGTGGCGGTGCGTCCCTGAATTCCGACGAAGTTCAGGGGTCCTATCCATGTTTCGAATCCGACTTGGCCGAGTTCGTCGCGCAGACGGTCAGCGGCTCTTTGCCACAAGCCGTTCATACGATCCCCTCCCGACAAGACCGGATCGCCCACCACGATCCGGTTAGAACGATCGCTAGATCAAATTACACACAAGCTTATCCACATCTGTGGATAAGCCCATTTTGTTTCGGTCCGAAAAGCAAATTCGCGCGCTGATCCATTGGGCTATCAACCAAAAGGGCCCACGTTGTGAACTTCCGGCCTTGATTTTTTCTGGAACAGCGACGGCGAATTGCGCGCGCTTTTCGGGCCATAACTATCGCGCCGCCCGCGAAGTCCTCGCGTGAAAATGAGTCCGTCAGATGCGCGGAGTTTTGCGGCCAAGGCAAGTTGATAAACTCTTTTCCGCAGCATGACAAGCCGCAGTCGGTGAAATGCGCTACGAGCGCGAATTTGAAAGAAAATTCTCGCGCGCGTCACGCGCGCGGTACGCTTCATGATTTCCCCGGGCGATCCCAAACCGCGCGAGCCGAATCTCGCGCGTCCGCTCTCAGAGCCATTGTGCTGCATCGATCGATCGCGCGCAAAATCGGCGCGATTTTTTTGCGATGTAACTCGTTTGAATGAAACGGGCCAGGATGTTAGCGAGAGAAACACTAAGCAGCTCGAATGGCCGCCAACACAAAATCCACTGATCTCTTCACGCGCGCGCAGAAAGTCATCCCCGGCGCCGTCAATTCTCCCGTGCGCGCATGGAAAGGAGTGGGCGGTGCGCCGCTCTTCGTCGAAAGCGCTCGCGGACCGTACCTCTTCGATGCCGATGGAAATCGATTCATCGACTTCGTCGCTTCCTACGGCCCGGCCATTCTCGGCCATGCTCATCCCGAAGTCGCCAAAGCGATTGCCGAGCAGGCGAACTCCGGCTTCGGCTTCGGCGCTCCGACCCGGCTTGAAGTCGAGCTGGCGGAATTGATCTCGTCGGCGGTCAGATGCGCCGAAAGGGTGCGCCTGGTAAGTTCCGGAACTGAAGCCGGGATGACCGCATTGCGCCTGGCGCGCGCCGCGACCGGGCGTCCGGCGATCATCAAGTTCGACGGATGCTATCACGGACATAGCGATTCGCTTCTGGTCCGGGCGGGATCGGGTGGAATGACACTTGCCGTTCCGGACAGCGCGGGAGTGCCGGCCGAACTGGCCGCGCTCACGATGGTGGCGACGTACAACGATATCGAAAGCGTTGAAGACTGCTTCAAAGCCAATCCCGGCCGCGTCGCGGCAGTGATCGTCGAACCCGTAGCGGCAAATATGGGTGTGGTGCCGCCGTCACAGGGTTTCCTGCCGGCGGTTGCGGATTTGGCACATCACCACGGCGCGCTTCTCATATGCGACGAGGTAATAACCGGATTTCGGTTGAACTTCGGCGCGGCGAGCGAACGGATGGGCGTGCAGCCCGACCTGGTGATGCTGGGAAAGATAATCGGCGGCGGGATGCCCGTGGGGGCGGTCGCGGGTCCCGCGCGATATCTCGATTTACTCGCGCCAAAAGGCCCCGTCTATCAGGCTGGTACGCTTTCAGGTAATCCTCTGTCGGTGCGTGCTGGGCTGGAAACCCTCAAGATCCTTCAACGACCCGGCACGTATGAGCGGCTCGAAGCCGCTGGTGCACGGATGGAAGCGGGACTGTCGAGCGCCCTGGCCAACTGTGATGCACCCGGATGCGTGAATCGCGTCGGGTCGCTGCTCACGATGTTTCTGGGGCCCGCGCAGGTTCGAAACGCCGAGGAGGCGCGCGGCTCCGACACGGCGAAATTCGCGCGGTTCTTCCATGCCCTGATCGATCGGAACATCAACGTGCCTCCGTCGCAATTTGAAGCCATGTTCATCTCACTCGCTCATAGCGACGATGATATCGACCTGACGATCGCCGCGGCGCACGATGCGCTGAAGCAAGCCGCTCGCGGTTGAACCGGATCGCGATGGCCATCGATTCTGGAAGGTTTGCCCGGTTTGCCGCGATTGGAATCGAATTTGCCAGCCCAATCATCGCGGGATCGTTTGTCGGCCACTATCTGGATCTCTATTTTCACACCGATCCCTGGCTGACCCTGTTCCTGTTCCTCACAGGGGTCGGACTTGGCTTCTACCGGATGATTCGCGAGTTACAGTTGGCGCAGCGAACGCTCAACAAATGACCATTAGCTGGAACCTTCCGACGATCGGCGCGATTCAGCGCACCAATGTCATACTGGTGGCAATCACCGCGCTGCTGCTCGCGTATTTCGTGTCGCAACAGGCCGCTATCGGATGCCTCCTGGGCGGCGCGGTCGTGATCGCCAACCTTTTTGCGCTCGCAATCCTGGGCCGTCTGGCGCTTGCCGTAGCCTCGGGCGGAGCGAGCGCGGGGGCAAAACTGGGAACGCTCGCTATCCCGCTGAAGTTATTTATTCTTGTTGCCCTGGTTTACCTCGTCTTTACCCATGCACACATCGATGGAATGGGTTTCGGCCTCGGAGTCTTGACTCAAATGACCGCTATAATTATTGAAACCGGGCGTGCCGTGGTGCGTCCCGCTTCGTGAGCATCGACGCGGCCCATCTCGGTCGCCGCACGGAGAAAGCAATTGTCGAAATCGATAAATTTTCTCGAACTGATTGGCGGCGGAAAGATTCCCGAAGTCATTGTCGGCACGTGGCTGGTGATGGGAATCATGATCGTCTTCGGACTGCTGGCGCGTTCGGCGCTGGCGCGCGCCGCCGATCCGGTAATTCCAGACGATCGCGTCAGCATTCGCTCGATCTCGGAAGTTCTGGTCGAGTGGTTTGACGGTTTCGTGCAGAGCGTTCTCGACGACCATCACTATCGCACCCTGGTTCCGTTCTTCGGGTGCATCTTCATGTTCATTCTGTTCGCGAATTTCTTCGGCCTGATTCCGGGGATGGAACCGCCGACCGGAGATTCCGATCTCACGTTCGCGCTGGGAACGGTCTGCTTCGGCTACTACATCTTCAAGGGTTTTCAGACCAAGGGTTTCGGCTACCTGAAGAGCTTCCTCGGTCCGGTGCTGTTTCTGGCGCCGTTGATGTTGCCGATCGAGCTGGCCGACAACCTGTTTCGCCCGTTTTCGCTCGGCATTCGTCTTTATGCGAACATGTTTGCCGATCACACCGTGCTGAGCATCTTCACCGGACTGACCAAGCTGATTATTCCGCTCGCGTTCTACGCGTTGGGATCGATCGTCTGCATAATCCAGGCGATCATTTTCGTGGTGTTGTCGATGAGCTATGTCAGGCTCGCGACCAGCCACGAGCACTGATCGAGGATTGGAAGAATAGGAAAGGCTTTTCCGCGACAGGAGGCGTCCGCCCGGGATGGCGGTGGTAGAGGAAAGAGAGGCGGCCGAGGCGGCTTCCGGATCGCGAAAAACAAGGAGGACAAGGGAATGATTCGCAAACTCGGAACCATCACCACGATGGTGACGGCGGCGGTGCTGATGTCACCGCTGTTCGCAATGGCGCAGGAAGCTGCGGCAGGAGCGGCAGCCGGCAGCCCGCTGCGCGCCGGTCTGATCGCAATCGCCGCAAACATCGGCATCGGTATTGCCGCATTCGGCAGCGCGCTTGGACAGGGCCGGATGGCGGCGGCGGCGATGGAGTCAATCGGCCGCAACCCGAACAGCGCCGGCCAGATCTTCACGCCGATGATCATCGGCCTCGCGTTCATCGAAGCGTTGACTCTGTACGCACTCGTGATCGCGTTCTTCCTGCAGGCGAAAATCTAAGCCGATCGCGTTTTTCACCAAACAAGAGGGGCGGAACTTCGAAAGAGGTTCCGCCCTTTCTGCTTCCGAAAGAACCCGCCTGGGATTCTCCGCATTCTCTTCATCTTCGCTTCGCGCCCTCCAGAATTTCGAAGGGTGCGCGCTGCTTTCCCCGGCGCAGCAGGACATACATGGCGCCGGCGCCGCCGTCATGGGCTCGCGCGGTCACGAACGCCAGCACGTGGCCGCCAATCGTTCCGTGCGAGAGCCAGTTCGATGCCGCATGCTTGAGCACCGGCCGCCCGCCCGGCGAGCCAAGTCCCCGCCCGTGGACGACCAGCACCGATCGCAATCCCTTGCGAACAGATTCGAGGATGAAATCGGTAAGGGCCTGATGAGCGGCCGGCTGGGTCATCCCGTGCAGATCGATGTGATCCTGCATCGCGAATTCTCCGCGCCGCAATTGAGCCAATAGTCGCGGGTCGAGTCCGACCCGCATTCCCTCGACGTATTCTTCGGTTTCGGTGATGTCGAAGGGTGCGTGCCCGGACACAAGGTCGGAAAGCTGCGCGACTACTTCCGCATCCTCGCTCATAATTGCGCGCTTGGGCTTGTGCTCGATGGGCAGGCGCGAGGCGCCGTTGAGCGGTTTCACGCCGGCGAGAGCCTGGCGAAGCAGCGTTTCCTCATCGGCATCTTCAGGCGACGAACCTGATTGGACCGGGACCGGCTTGGGTGCCGCATTCGGAGGAGGCGCGATTTTCGGGGCGCGCTCCGCCAGCATCTTTTTCAGATCCTTAAATGGCGAGAAGATGACGGGTTTATCGCGGGATTTTTCGGGTTCGGCGTTCCGCAGTTTTTTCTTTTTGGCCATGTCATAATCCGCCGAACTTTCCCGAGATTATCCTACGAGACCGCCAGGGCCGCCAGACGGGATGCGGTGCGTGCCGCCCGGATTTCAACTAGACTCGGCATCTCTGAGCTAACCGACAACGAGGATGTCCGATGCGCAAACTTGCTTTCATCCTTGGCGGTATCGCGGGCGCGATCGTTCTGATCATTGGGGCGGTTTTCATCTACGCCGCCGCCAACCTCAATTCGATCATCGCGCAGAATCGCGATGCGATTCTCGAGCGCGCAAGTTCCGCTCTGGGCCGGCAGGTCCAGGTGGCGGAGATTAAGGCGCAGCTCGGATGGGGTGTTTCAGCCGACCTTGGCGGAATCAAGGTCGCCGATGACTCCGATTTCTCCTCCTCGCCGTTTGTCACCGCTTCCGACATCTACGTCAAACTCGAACTGTTGCCCCTGCTGTCGCGACAGATTCGGGTGACAAAGGTCGTATTGGAGCAACCCGAGGTTCACATCATCCGCAACGCCGACGGCCAGCTCAACGTTTCCACTATCGGGAAAAAATCTGAGCGCCAAGCTGCCGAGCCTGGGACCCGGGAAAGGAAGGGTGCAGGCGGCGCGATCAATGAGTCTCCGCTGAGCGTCCCGCCCGAAAGGGCAAAACCCGGGGCGGTTGCGGGGCTGGAAGTCCACGATTTCGATATCCACGACGGAAAAGTGGTTTATGCCGCCGCGGGACAGCCGCCGCTCGCGCTATCTCATATCGATCTCGAAGTGAGAAATTTCGGTTTCAATGCTCCTTTCGACATTTCGCTGCGGATGGCCGCGCTGGGCGAGGATCAAAACGTCAAACTGTCCGGAAGCGCGGGACCGATCGCGACCGCGGGCGGGATCGATCCGAACGAGATTCCCCTGGATTTGAAACTTCAGGCGGGACCGGTCTCGCTTGCGGATGCGCGAAAGGTCGAGTTTGCCAAGGCCATTCCCACCCAACTCCAGGTCTCGGACAACGTCAGTGTCGATGCGGCAATCAAAGGCAAGGTCGGCGCGCCCGACATCCAGATATCCACCGACCTGAGCTCCAATCAGATCGCTTATGGCGATTCGTTCCAGAAGCCGGCAGGAGTTCCCCTGAAGGTCGATGTCGATGCTTCCAGGGCGGGAGGATCGGTCGCAGTTTCAAAGGCCAAGGTCACCCTTGCCGATCTGAACCTGACAGCTACAAAGATAAAACTGGGCGCCGGGACTTTCGGCGGAAGAGTGGACAGCAATCGTTTCGATATCGCTTCGCTGACCCGGCTCTCCCCTTCGGCGGCCAAGCTCGGCATCACAGGTAAGAGCGAAATTCATAGCGACGTTTCGTACGCCGCAGGAAAAGCGTCGGCGGACGGGGTTGTCACCCTTGCGAACGTGACTGTTCCCCGGCCGGGGCAAAATGGCGCGGCCGCGGTGAGCGACCTGAACGGCGACATCAGGCTTGCCGGTTCCGCGGCAAATATCGGTCCGCTCGCATTCAAGCTCGGGTCAGGATCGGCGACGCTGTCGGCTCAAGCCGATCCCATCTATCCTCCGAAAGCCAGCTACGAATTCACGGCGAGCTCGCTTCGTACCGCCGATTTCGCCCCCAAGCGTCCCGCTGATGAGCAGCTAAATCAGGTCACGGCGTCGGGCACCTTTTCGCTCAGGGACGGCACAGTCGCCGATGACGACAAGCTGACCTCGGCATCGGGCAATCTCAACAACATCCCGTATACCGGGCTCGTTGTCGTTACGTCGCTGGCGGGAAAAGAACTTCGCGTGACGCAACTGCAGATCGGGGCTTTCGGCGGGTCCGTTTCCGGAAATGCCGATGCCAGTCTCGAGCATGGCGGGTCGTTCAACGCGGCCGTCACGATGGCCAGTCTCAATCTTCAGCAGGCGCTCGAATCGCAAAAGGCCAAGGCTGCGGGCGTCGTGCGCGGACTTCTCAGCGGCAGGGTTCAGATATCTGGCAGGAACAACGGCGACTTCGATGCTATCAAGCCGACCCTTGCGGGTAACGGCCAGGCGCAGGTCGCGCAAGGCAAATTGGTCGGCGTCAATATCGGCGCGCGAGTTTTTGAAAAGACGCAGAATCTGCCGGTGATCGGCTCCCTTATCCCGCAATCGATCGCCAACAACCATCCTGAATTGTTCAAGAGCCCCGATACCGATTTCGAGCAGATGGGGCTGACCTTCACCATCCAGGGACCCCGCATTACTTCGCATGACCTTCTGATGAAGACGGCGGATTACGCGCTGAAGGGCGACGGATGGTTCGATATGGACAAGAACGTCGATATGACGGCGCGGATCCTGCTCACGCAGCAGTTGACGCGAGAGATCATCGCGCAGAAGAAGAACGTTGTTTACGTGACGGACAACAACGGCGAAATCGACATTCCCCTTCGAATCACCGGGCAACTCCCCAAGCCCGCGATCATGCCCGATGTAACCGAACTGGCGCAGCGCGCAACCCAGCATGCCGTACAGGAGCAGGGCCAGAAGGCGCTCGAGAAGGCTCTCGGCAACAAGGGAATCGGAAAGTTTCTTGGCGGAGGTTCCCCAAACGGAACCAATCAGCCATCGAACCCGCTCAATCAATTGAAGGGGCTGTTCGGGCGCTGAACAGGCGGCGCGTTACTGGTTGAGCTCGACGATGGTTGCGCCGGCGCCGCCGTGATGCGGGTCGGCCTGCCGAAACGATGCACAGTACGCGGAGGTTCCCAGGTATTCCTGGATTGCCTTTCGTAATGCGCCCGAGCCGATGCCGTGGATGATCCGGACCTCGCGCTGATTGGTCAGAAAAGCCTGATCGAGAAAGCTCTCGAGCTTTCTAAGCGCCTCGGATGTCCGCATCCCGATGAGATTTATTTCCGATCCGCCTCCCGCATCCGAGCTGTACGTTACGATCGGAGCACGCGAGGCCGTTTCCGATGTCCTTCCCTTTGCCCGCCGCAGGCGTTCCGGAGCGACCTCTATCTTCAGACCGCCCCGCGCGACCACGGCGCGTCCCGGTTCGATCGAAAGCAGTTCGCCGCGAATCTCGCCCAACTCGACCTGATCGCCGGGTTTTAGTGCAACCTTGTCTTCGGCCTCGCCTTCGGTCGTTTCCGCAGGAGCGGGAGCGCTCTTCTCGAGCTTTTCGGCGGCGCGCGCCACGAATGCGCTCAAGTCGGCGCGCGATTTGGTTCGTGTTTTCAGATCGCGGATCACGTCCGATCCCTCCCGGCGCAGTTCCTCGATAACGCCGGAAACTTCAGCGCGCATGCGCCTGCGCTCGGCATCGGCTCGTTCGCGCGCGCGTTCCGCCTTCTGGCGGGCTTCGGCGGACTCGCGCTCGCCCTTTTCGCGGCTTTCGCGCAGGCGCTCGACTTCCTCGATCAGCCGCTTGCGCTCGCTTTCGAGCCGCCCGATTGCCTGCTCCAATTCGAGGCTGCCGCCGCCAAGCGCCTCGCGCGCCGAGTCGATTACCTCGGCGGGCAACCCGAGCCGGCTTGCGACGGCGAGCCCGTAGCTTTGGCCGATGGTATGGGGCTTGAGGCGATAGAGCGGCGTCAGCCGCTCCGCATCGAAATCGACCGCGGCGGCTTCGAATCCAGCCCGGGAGTAGGCATAGAGCTTTACCGCGGTGGAATGCGTGGCAATCGCGACCAGGCATCGCCGCGCGGCAAGGTAGTTCATCAATCCTATTGCCAGGGCCGCGCCTTCGGCGGGGTCGGTGCCGGCCCCGGGCTCGTCGAGGATGACGAGCGCGGGCTCTTCGAGCGATCGCACGATCTCGGAAAGATTTGCGATATGTCCCGAGAAGCTCGACAGGTTCGCCTCGATGGATTGTTCGTCGCCGATATCGGCGAACACGCTGCGAAAGACCGTGATGCTGCTGGCGTCGCGGGCGGGAATGAGCAGCCCCGCCTGCGCCATCAGCGACAGCAGGCCGACCGTTTTCAGCGCGACGGTTTTGCCCCCGGTGTTGGGGCCCGAGATTACGATTCCGCGCTGCCCCGGAGCTATCTTCACATCGATGGGTACGACTTCGCGATGCGACGCGAGCAGCAACGGATGGCGCGCGTCGCGCAGTTCGAGCCCCTCCTCGGAAATCCGCGGCTCGATTGCCCTCCATCGCTTCGCCAGGATCGCGCGCGCGTTGAGCGCATCGAGCTCGACCATCGCTTCGAACGTAAGCGCAAGTTCCTGCGCATAGCCCCCGGTCATCGCGGTTAGCGCCGCGAGGATGCGATGTTCTTCCGCCTCCGCCTCCCGCTCCAGCATCATCACGCGGTTGTTTAGTTCGACCGCCCACATCGGCTCGACGAACAGGGTTTCGCCTGAGACCGATCGGTCCTGGACGATTCCTTCGAGCCGCTCGGAGTAGTTCAGTTTGAGCGGCAAAACGAAGCGGTGATTGCGGACCGTCACCACGTAGTCCGACACGAACGGCTCCATCCCCGAGGCGCTGAGGGATCGAAGAAGGCGGGTCTCCAGGTCCGCGCGTTCGTCTCGCAGGCGGGTCCGCAACCGCTTGAGTTCCGGGCTGGCCTCATCAAGCAATCCGCCGTCATCCGCGAGCGCTCCCATCAGAGCATCGGCGAGTTCCTTGGGCGCAAGCAGGTTTTGATGGAGCAGGCTGAGATGGGGAAGGCGCTCCACTCTCGATCGGAGGAACGCGGCGATGGTGCGCGAGGCGAGAACGAAGTCGCGCACCTTCACCAGCGACGCGCCATCCAGCACCGCGCCCGATCGCGAAGCAGCCAGGATCAGGCTGCGCTGGTCGGCGAATTCGCGCATCGGCAGAGTTCCCGCATGCGATCGCAGCTCGACCATCTCCGCGGTGGCGCGCAGGCGATCGGCGACCTCGGCCGGATCGGTGGACGGATGCAGGCGCGCGATCGCGTCGCGTCCCGGCTCCGAGGCGGCATGCTCCATCGCAAGGTGCAGAACCTTGTCGAATTCGAGCGCTTTCAAATCGCGTTCGCGCATGGCGATCGTTGCTCCTCGAACCCGATGCGGGCCGGGGAGAACCACAACCCCGCAGTCTACCGCATTTCGTATTCGGCTTGGCAGGTTCTTCGTTCTTGAGGAAAGATAAAGGCCGCATGGAACGCATCGAGTCGCGCATCAATCCAGGCTCCGAGGAATTTCGAAAGAACCGCGAAGCGATCGAAGCGCAGGTCGCCCGGCTGCGCGCCGAGATCGATCGGATTCGCCAGGGCGGCCCGGAACATGCCCGCAAGCGCCACACCGATCGAGGCAAACTGCTGGTGAGAGACCGGGTGAAAAAACTGCTCGACGAGAGCAGCCCGTTTCTCGAACTATCCGCCCTCGCGGCCTACGGGATGTACGACAACGATGCGCCCGCGGCGGGAATGGTCACGGGAATTGGACGGGTGCACGGACGCGAGGTGATCGTGGTCGCGAACGATGCGACGGTGAAGGGCGGCACCTACTATCCAATCACGGTGAAAAAGCATCTCCGCGCGCAGGAGATCGCGATGGAGAACCGCCTGCCATGCGTTTACCTCGTGGATTCCGGCGGCGCGTTTCTTCCGTTGCAGGCGGAGGTCTTTCCCGATCGCGACCACTTCGGCCGCATTTTCTACAACCAGGCGCGGATGTCCGCGATGGGGATCGCGCAGGTCGCGGTGGTGATGGGATCGTGCACGGCGGGCGGCGCCTACGTTCCGGCGATGTGCGATGAAAACGTCATCGTCCGCAACCAGGGCACGATTTTTCTCGCCGGTCCCCCTCTGGTGCGCGCGGCAACCGGCGAGGAAGTGAGCGCCGAGGAACTCGGCGGCGGCGACATCCATACCAGGCTCTCAGGGGTCAGCGACCATCTGGCCGATGACGACCACGATGCGCTCCGGATCGCGCGTTCGATCATCGAAAACCTGGGTCCCCGTCCCCTCCAGGACGCCATTCAGCAGGATACGCCCGAAGATCCCTACTACGATCCCGCCGAGCTCTACGGCGTCATCCCGACCGACACCCGCAAGCCGTATGAAGTCCGCGAAGTCATCGCGCGGATCGTCGACGGCAGCAGGATGCATGAGTTCAAGCCGCGCTACGGTACGACGCTGGTCACGGGTTTCGCGCGGATCTATGGCTACCCGGTGGGAATTGTCGCCAACAACGGCGTGCTGTTCAGCGAATCCGCCCTCAAGGCGACCCATTTCATCGAGCTGTGCTGCGCGCGGCGCATCCCGCTCATCTTTCTCCAGAACATTACCGGCTTCATCGTCGGCAAACGCTACGAGCAGGGCGGAATCGCGAAGGACGGCGCCAAGATGGTGAATGCGGTCGCCAATGCGCAGGTGCCCAAGTTCACCGTGATCATCGGAGCTTCCAACGGCGCCGGCAACTACGGGATGTGCGGCCGCGCCTACGGTCCGCGGCTGCTGTTCATGTGGCCCAACTCGCGCATCTCGGTGATGGGCGGCGAGCAGGCCGCCAACACTCTCCTTACCGTCAAGCTCGATCAATTGAAGCGCGAGGGCGGAGCGATGAGCGAAATCGAGCAGCGCGAATTCGTGCGGCCCACTCTCGAAAAGTACGAGCTGGAATCGAGCTGCTACTATTCGAGCGCCCGCCTGTGGGACGACGGCGTGCTCGACCCGGTCGAGACCCGAAACGCGCTCGCGCTCGGAATTGCCGCCGCGCTCAACGCGCCCATCCCGCCCGCATCGCAATTCGGCGTCTTCAGGATGTAAACGCTCATCCGAGGAAGTGCTCGATCACGATCAGGTTCGTCGCAACGAATGCGATCGGAATAGCCCAGCGCGAGATGCGCTGGATGCGGATTCCCAGGTCGCCGCGGCGCTCGCGGCGATGCGCCAGATGCACCGCCATCAGCTCCACGATCGCAAGGAACACGAACACATAGCAGGTGAGAAAGAACGCATCGATGTACGTCAGGTACGGAACCCGCGGCATCGTCGCCGAAATCGCGAACGCGAACGCGATCACGGTCAGGATGGTGGTGACCGCGATCTGGACCTGGTTGGAGAGGTCGCGCGCCTCCACCCAGAACACCGACCATGACAGCAGCACCATCAGCAAAAGCGGCAGGAACACTTTCCACAGATAAAAATTGTAGCGCCGGGTGACGTTGATCGTATAGCGCGCCTCCGGACTGGAGAGCCTTCCGTAGAGGTTCGTGGTTCGAATCGATGGCTCGACCGTCCGAAACCTCCACTGGGCGAGCGAACTGTATTGATTCAGCTCGTTGGCCGCCCACACGTCGTGATCGTACAGCGCGAAGGCCACGTCGCCGATCTGCCGAACGAAAGGATGGATGATAATCAGCAGCGATTGCTCGTCGAACGGAAACCGCCGCAGCCTGAACTTCGAGGACAGCACCACGTGGAACCGCTCGAAGTAGTTGATCGTGCCGTCCGGTCCTCCGCGGATCGAAACGTCATAACGATCATGCGGGTACACCGCGTTGACCATTTCAAAGTAGGGAATCCAGATCTGGCCCCGTTCGTATTCGCGGCTGCCGTCGTCGGGACCGTCCGGCGTGTAGGCCAGGCGCGGATCGCTCCATCGCGCTATCAGGTAGCCGTCCAGCTCGAACTGCTCCTTGACCTCGTCGATCGACGCGATGTTGATGATGCGCAGGCCGATGGCGACCTTGACCGGCTGGCCGTGCTGCAGCGGAGGCTGGAGCAGCGTGTTGGCGGCGGGCGCCGATGCATAGGCGGCGGATGCGATCGCCGCGAACGCAAGGACGACCAATCCCGCCGCCGCCGTCTTCATCACCTTGGAACCCGAATCACTCGTCGGGGCTCAGCATCTTCTCCGGGCGAACCAGCCGGTCGAACTGATCGCCTGTGAGAAGTCCCAGCGCGAGGCACGCCTCGCGCAGCGTCGTGCCTTCGGCGTGCGCCTTCTTTGCGACCTTGGCCGCATTGTCGTAGCCGATATGCGGGCTGAGCGCCGTCACCAGCATCAGGGAATTGTTGACGTAGCGATCGATCTGCGCGCGATTCGCCTCGATTCCATCCACGCAATACTTGGTGAACGAAACACAGGAATGCGCGAGCAGGGTCACCGAGTGCAGGAGGTCGTGGATGATGAGCGGCTTGAAGACGTTGAGCTCGAAATTTCCCTGCGTCCCCGCCATTGCGATCGCCGCGTCGTTTCCGATCACCTGGATGCAGACCATGGTCATCGCTTCGCTCTGCGTGGGATTCACCTTGCCGGGCATGATCGAGCTGCCGGGCTCGTTTTCCGGCAGCATCAGCTCGGCCAGTCCGCAACGCGGCCCCGAGCCCATCCATCGGATGTCGTTGGCGATCTTCATGAGCGAGCAGGCCAGGGTGCGCAGAGCACCCGACGCCATCACGAGCGCGTCGTGAGCGGCGAGCGCGGCGAACTTGTTGGGTGCCGACTTGAACGGCAGGCCGGTGTACGCCGCGATCTTGTCGGCCATCCGCTGCGCGAACTCGGGATGCGTATTCAGGCCGGTCCCGACCGCCGTGCCGCCGATCGCGAGTTCATACACGTCGGGAAGGATCGCCTCGATGCGCCGGATGTCCGCGTCGAGCTGCGCGACGTAGCCGGAGAACTCCTGCCCGAGCGTAAGCGGCACCGCGTCCATCAGATGCGTGCGGCCAATCTTGACGATATCGGCAAAGGCGCGCGCCTTCGCCTCCAGCGCATCGCGCAGTCTTCTGACCGCGGGCGCGAGCAGATGCACCAGTTCTTCGGCCGCCGCTATATGCATCGCGGTCGGAAAGGTGTCGTTCGACGATTGCGACATGTTCACGTCGTCGTTGGGATGGATCGGTTTCTTGCTGCCGAGCACTCCGCCGGCAAGCTCGATGGCGCGGTTCGAGATGACCTCGTTCGCGTTCATGTTCGTTTGCGTGCCGCTGCCGGTTTGCCAGATGCGCAGCGGGAAGTGATCGTCGAGTTTGCCCGCGATCACTTCGTCGGCGGCCTGGACGATGAGCCGGGCCTTTTCGTCGGGGAGCTTCTTCAGATCGCGATTCACCTCGGCGGCCGCCTTCTTGAGCAGGCCGAACGCGCGCACCACCGAGCGCGGCATCCGGTCCGGACCGATCGAGAAGTGCAGGAGCGAACGCTCGGTCTGCGCGCCCCAGTAACGATCGGAACGCACTTCGATAGCGCCCATCGAGTCCGTCTCGATACGGACGCTGGAATTCTGCTGGCTTGCCATGTTGAAACCTCCAGGCAGGCCGGCGCTAGCCGGCGCTGTCGCGGCGGACAGGCCCTTCGGGCTTTCCTGCCGCGCCCTGCCGATATAGTTTAAGCCGCATACGCTTCTCAATAGGAGAGTAACAGCCGATGCCCTGGACGATTACCCGGCTATGCCGTGACTGCGTCGATACCGGATGTGTCAGTGTTTGCCCCGTCGATTGCATCTACGAGTACGTTGGCTCCGATACGGAGAAGTTTCCCAATCAGCTCTACATCAACCCGGACGAATGCATCGATTGCGGCGCTTGCGAACCCGAGTGCCCGTGGCAGGCGATTTTCGAGGAGCCTGCGGTGCCCGACGTGTTCAAGGACGATGTCGATCTGAATCACGCGATGCTCGAGATTATGGATCAGTTCAAGGTGAAAGCCTTCGAGCAGAAAGAGCATCCGACCAGCGAGCAGATTGCGGCGAACAAGAAAAAATGGGGACTCGATCCCAACGCGTGAATTCGCCTTTCGCGGCGCGGAAGGAAAAACGGCGGAGGCGCGATTCAGCCTCCGCCGTTTTTGTTTCCGGCGGATAAACAGGCGGCGTCAAGCGCGAGATCGGTTCAAGATTTCAGTTTGGACGGATCAGAGTTTCGCTGAACCGCCGGTCAGAAAAAATTTTTTTTCGATGCATCCAAACGAGTCATGTGCGCCAGAAACAGGCGCGCCTGCGAGCATTATTTTCGGGCGATATTAGGGATAAGAATGTCCGGAATTAGCGCCGTCCGCCGCGCCTTGTTTTTTCGCCCAAATCGATTTGCTCCGCTTCTCGCGCACCCATAATTTTAGAGCATTAGTGCGGCAATTTTTCGCCGCGATCAGTTTTTGGAGGACCATGTGATGCGTATCGAGAAGAGAGGACCGTCATGGTGCAAGACGGTCGTCGCGGCTCTGACGATATGCGCTATCGGCGCTATCGGCAGCCGCAGCTACGCGCAGGTCAAACCAGGAGATTTCATCACGCCCGAGAATGCGAGCAAGGTGAAGGACCTGGTCGGGCCTGGCGTCTACTACAAAGTGACCCACGGCATGACGCTGAAGATCGTGCCGACCGAACGGGTCGATTGGCCGCCCCCGTACAAGGACGCGACTGAAAAGTATTCCGCGCAGGTCCGGCTTTCGCAGGACAAGCGCAGCGTCGTGGGCTATGTCGCCGGCCAGCCCTTCCCGCTAATCGACGCGAACGATCCTGACGTCGCCAACAAGATCGTATGGAACAACGTGTTCCGTCCGATCACCACCGACGACTACGATCTCCGCTACTACGACTGCGACTCAAGCTTCGAGCGCTCCGGCCCGCAGCAGCAGCAGATCGAGTACTTCCAGATCGGCCATTACATGGGTTACGACCTCGTGGGCCGCACCGAAGTGGAGCCGGTGCCGATCGATCCCGACTTCAAGACCACCGGCCGCTACTGGCTGTTCGGCCTCTACCCAATCCTGTCGCCCAACGAAATTCGCGGCTCAGGTTTCATCCGCTGGCGCTACGCCGATCCGAAGCGCGGCGATGACATCTGGGACGTCTCGGCAGGCACCCGCCGTGTGCGCCGTATCGACGAGGCCATCATGAGCTCGTCCACCACCACCAACGGCACCTCGGCTCACGCCTGGGATCCGGATCACTACTCTGGATTCAATCCGAAGACCGAGCAGTACTACTACAAGTTCCTCGGCGAGAAGAACATGCTCGCGACCATCCACGCGCTCCATTCGCCCGAGCAGCGCTGCCCGACCGACGGCGGCACCAGCGCCTGCCCCGAAGCGTGGGAGATGCGCCATCTGTACGTGATCGAAGCAACGCCCGATCGCAAGCGCGTGCGCGCTCTCGACTCGCGGACGATCATCTATATGGACGGCGAGATGTGGTTCGAGCCGTACATCGATACCTACGATCAGAGCGGCCGCCTGTTCCGCAGCCACATCTACTGGCTGGCGACGCGCGATCGTCCGGTGCCGGATGCGAAGGTTGCGATCTATCCGTTCAAGCGTTCGTTCGTGGTAGGCGCGGTGTCGACCGACGTGCAGTCGGGCCTGGCGACGATGTGCTACCTGCCGGGTATGGAAACGCCCGAGCGCGAATGCTGGTACATCAACATGGGCGCGGTCGATAAGGCGAGCTTCACGACCGACGCGATGGTGCGGGCGGCGAGCTTCTAATCGCCCGTTTCCGACCGGTAAGCTCGAAGGGCGCGGTTTCGGCCGCGCCCTTTTTTATTCCCGGAAAACCGCGCGCGCATTGCTCTCTTCGCGCATCGGCACGATGGGAGAGAAGTCTAACACTCGTTAGAACCGCGATTCAGCACGCGTTCATCGCAAAGGCTTCTAATAGCAGCGTTCGAATCATTTGTCCGCTTGCGCAGAATGATTAATTTCGCGGGTCTGGGCGATGACGAAATCGGGCGATCCGCGAAAAATTTCTCTCTTTCCGCGAAAATACCGTGATTTTGGAAAAATACCGATGTTGCCGCGCAAAACTCCGCGGTCACATTAGCGGTATGAATAGATCGAATTAGAAGCGCGCCGCACACTGATCATTTTGCGACAATTCGCGTTGACACTCAGCAAAGATCGGCTCTAATGTGCCCTAACTTTTGTTAGCAGCGGCATGTCGCCGCACAATTTTTTTGGAGGCCGAAGTATGCGAATGGGAAAGGGAATGTCGTCGTTGTACCGGACGACGGTCGCAGCTCTGGCGCTGTTCGCGGTCGGTGCGTTCAGCGGCCCGAGCTACGCACAGGTGAAGCCGGGCGACTTCATCACCCCGGAAAATGCCGACAAGGTTAAGAACCTCGTCGCTCCGGGCGTCTTTTACAAAGTCCAGCACGGGATGACCATGAAGATCGCGCCGACCGAGCGCGTCGATTGGCCGCCTCCCTACAAGGATGCGACCGAAAAGTACTCCGCCCAGGTCCGGCTCTCGCAGGACCATAAGAGCGTGGTCGGATACGTCGCCGGCCAGCCGTTTCCGCTGATCGATTCGAACGATCCCGACGTCGCAACCAAGATCATCTGGAACAACGTGTTCCGTCCGATCACCACCGACGACTACGATCTTCGTTTCTATGACTGCGACTCGAGCTTCGAGCGCTCCGGCCCGCAGCAACAGCAGATCGAATACTTCCAGATCGGCCACTATGCCGGTTACGACCTGGTGGGCCGCACCGAAGTCGAGCCGCTGCCGATCGATCCCGACTTCAAGACCACCGGCCGCTATTGGCTGTTCGGCCTCTATCCCCTGCTCGCCCCCAATGAAATCCGCGGCACCGGCTTCATCCGCTGGCGCTACGCCGATCCCAAGAAGGGCGACGACACCTGGAGCCTCGGCGCCGGCTCTCGCCGCATCCGCCGCGTTGACGAATCGATCCTGAGCTCCTCGACCACGGCCGGTGGAACCTCGGCCCATGCCTGGGATCCGGATCATTACTCGGGCTTCAATCCCAAGACCGAGCAGTACAACTACAAGTTCCTCGGCGAGAAGAACATGCTCGCGACCATCCACGCGCTCCATTCGCCCGAGCAGCGCTGCCCGACCGATGGCGGCACCAGCGCCTGCCCCGAAGCGTGGGAGATGCGCCATCTCTATGTCGTCGAAGCAACGCCCGATCGCGGAAAGGTGAATGCGCTCGATGCCCGCACGCTCATCTACCTGGATGGCGAAATGTGGTTCGAGCCGTACATCGACACCTACGATCGCAGCGGCCGCCTGTTCCGCAGCCACATCTACTGGCTGGCGACGCGCGATCGTCCGGTGCCGGATGCGAAGGTTGCGATCTATCCGTTCAAGCGTTCGTTCGTGGTAGGCGCGGTGTCGACCGACGTGCAGTCGGGCCTGGCGACGATGTGCTACCTGCCGGGTATGGAAACGCCCGAGCGCGAATGCTGGTACATCAACATGGGCGCGGTCGATAAGAGCTTCTTCACGACCGACGCGATGGTGCGGGCGGCGAGCTTCTAAGCTCCGGCCTGCAAGCCACAAATCAAGCGGGCGTGGCCCTTCGGGGCTGCGCCCGTTTTTTTTTGACTGCGCGGCTTGAGCGCACGAGGACGCGCGGCAACGGCGAGGTCTTTTTTGGAGCAAGAGAGGGCCTGGACATTAGGAGGGAGGGGACAGAAATGGAGATAAACTTGTAGCAGAATTAGAAAACCAAGAGGTCAATATCGGGCAAATTGACGATGAGATTAGAAAACCATGCGGCCAACATTAGTAGATTGACGCCACCGGACATTCCAGTCTAATGTCGCACTGTTGGGGAATTAATGACGGCAAAGCCGTCAAAAATGTCAGGAGGCCGCGTAAATGGTTAGAAGGAGTGTGTCCAAGTGGATGAAAGGCGCTCCTGTCGCAGCTCTGGCGGCATTGGCCTTGATGGCCGTAAGCGTGCCGGTGCATGCGCAGGTCAAGCCGGGAGACTTCATAACTCCCGAGAATGCGAACAGGGTCAGAGACCTTGTCGGACCAGGCGTCTTTTACAAGGTGCAACACGGCATGAGCATGAAGATCGTGCCGACGGAGCGGGTCGATTGGCCGCCTCCCTACAAGGATGCGACCGAGAAGTATTCCGCACAGGTCCGGCTTTCGCAGGACCACAAGAGCGTGGTCGGATACGTCGCCGGCCAGCCGTTTCCGCTGATTGACGCCAACGATCCCGACGTCGCAACCAAGATCGTCTGGAACAACGTCTTCCGTCCCATCACCACCGACGACTACGACCTGCGTTTCTATGACTGCGACTCCGAGTATCAGCGCCAAGGCGCGCAGCAGCAGCAGGTCGAGTACTTCCAGATCGGCCACTACGCCGGTTACGACCTCGTAGGCCGCACCGAAGTGGAGCCGATGCCCATCGATCCCGATTTCAAGACCACCGGCCGCTACTGGCTGTTCGGGCTGTATCCGATCCTCGCGCCCCAGGAGATCCGCGGCACCGGCTTCATCCGCTGGCGCTACGCCGATCCCAAGAAGGGCGACGACATCTGGAGTCTCGATGCCGGCAGCCGGCGCGTGCGCCGTCTCAACGAAGCCATCATGAGCTCCTCGACCGCCAGCGGCACCTCGGCTCACGCCTGGGATCCGGATCATTACTCGGGCTTCAATCCCAAGACCGAGGAGTACAACTACAAGTTCCTCGGCGAGAAGAACATGCTCGCAACCATCCACGCGCTCCATTCGCCTGAAGTGCGCTGCCCGACCGACGGCGGCGCCAGCGCCTGCCCCGAAGCGTGGGAGATGCGCCATCTGTATCTGGTTGAGGCTCTGCCAAACCGCACGGAGATCAACGCGCTCGATTCCCGCACGGTTATCTACCTCGACAGCGAAATGTGGTTCGAGCCGTATATCGACACCTACGACCGAGCGGGCCGCCTGTTCCGCAGCCACATCTACTGGCTGGCGACGCGCGATCGTCCGGTGCCGGATGCGAAGGTTGCGATCTATCCGTTCAAGCGTTCGTTCGTGGTAGGCGCGGTGTCGACTGACGTGCAGTCGGGCCTGGCGACGATGTGCTACCTGCCGGGTATGGAAACGCCCGAGCGCGAATGCTGGTACATCAACATGGGCGCGGTCGATAAGAGCTTCTTCACGACCGACGCGATGGTGCGGGCGGCGAGCTTCTAAGCTCCGGCCTGCAAGCCACAAATCAAGCGGGCGTGGCCCTTCGGGGCTGCGCCCGTTTTTTTATCTCTGCCACTAAAAACATCTCGAACCCCGATTCCAAGCATCGTGTTGAACATTAGAAAACGAGGGAGTCAGCGAGAGAGAGAATAATAGAACTATAAGAAAACGACAGGTCCAGTATTAGGCTTCTTGATCTTCGCGAGGAAATTGGCCTAATGTCCGCGTGGGAACCAAACTAGCGGATTAAATCCGCGAAAGGGTTGATAGGAGACTGGTCATGGTTAAACAGACTGCGAGAATGTGGCTACCGACCGCGCTCGTAGCTGGCCTGGCGGCACTTCTGTTTACCGCCTCACCAGGCTACGCGCAGGTCAAACCGGGTGATTTCATCAACCCGGAGAATGCAACCAAGGTTAAGGACCTCGTCTCTCCTGGGGTCTATTACAAGGTCGAGCACGGGATGACGATGAAGATCATCCCCACGGAACGGGTTGACTGGCCTCCGCCCTACAAAGACGCCACCGAAAAATATTCCGGCCAGGTTCGGCTCACTCAGGACCATCGCAGCATCGAGGGCTATGTCGCCGGACAGCCTTTCCCCTTGATCGATCCGAACGACCCGTACGCCGGCACCAAGATCGTCTGGAACCTGGTTTACAAACCTTTCTACTCCGACGATTACGACCTGCGCTTTTATGACTGCGATACCGAGTACCAGGCGCAGGGAGCGCAGACCAAGCAGATCGAATACTTCCAGCTCGGCCACTACATGGGTTACGACCTCGTCGGCCGCACCGAAGTGGAACCGCTGCCGATCGATCCCGATTTCAAGACCACCAACCGTCTATGGATCTTCGGTCTCTACCCGGTCCTGGCGCCGATGGAGATTCGTGGAGTCGGCTTCATCCGATGGCGTTACGCGGGTCCCGAGCGTGGCGACGACACCTGGAGCATCGGCTCCGGCTCGCGCCGCGTGCGCCGCGTCGACGAATCGATCCTGAGCTCGGCCTCGACCTCGGGAACCGCCGCGTTCTCGTGGGATCCCGATCACTATTCGGGCTTCAACGCGAAAACCGAAGAATATGACTACAAGCTGCTCGGCGAGAAGAACATGCTCGCCACCGTCCACGCCGCGCATTCGCCCGAGGTCCGCTGCCCGACCGATGGCGGTGCAAGCGCATGCCCCGAAGATTGGGAGATGCGCCATATGTATATCGTCGAGGCGCTGCCTCGGCCCGGCAAGATCAACGCGATCGACTCCCGAACCGTCCTCTACGAGGACTCGGAAGTCTGGTTCAATCCGTACATCGATACCTATGACCGGCGCGGACGGCTGTTCCGCAGCCACATCTACTGGGTCGCGTATCGCGACCGCCCGGTACCCGATGCGCGCGTCGCAATCTATCCGTTCAAGCGGCTCTTCGTGGTCGGCGCGGTGTCGACCGACGTTCAGTCGGGGCAGGCGACGATGTGCTACCTGCCAGGCATGGAAACGCCCGAGCGCGAATGCTGGTACATCAACATGGGCGCGGTTGACAAGAGTTTCTTTACCACCGACGCGCTGGTGCGTTCGGCAATTCGCTGACGCGCGAGCGCCGGTGGCGTTGTAACGAATCGGCGCGGCAGTAGCGGCCGGCCGCGCCGGTTCCCTTTACCCCAACACAGAGAGCCTGCAGGATCCGACCTGCGGGCTCTCTCGTCTTCCGCGCGGCCGCTTACTTCGCGCGTAATCGACGAGCCTTACCCATCGCGCTACTCCCTCCGCATCACGTTTCCATAAGCGGAGGATTTCACGATGACTCAGCCAAACGCATCGGCGCCGGCCGCGGCGCGATCGGCCTCGACGGGCGCTCCGGCTCTCAGCGCAATGCCCCTGGTCCAAACCGCCGACGGCACGGCCCTATTCTTCAAGGATTGGGGCACCGGCAGGCCCGCGGTCTTCATCGCAAGCTGGGGGCTCAATTCCGATATGTGGCAGTATCAGACGGCGGCGATGGTGGATCGCGGTATCAGATGCATTGCCTACGATCGTCGCGGCCACGGTCGCTCAAGCCAGCCCGGGCGCGGTTACGACTGCGACACTCTGGCCGGCGATCTTGCCGCGGTGATGAACCATCTCGACCTCAAGGATGCCGTCTTGATCGGGCATTCGATGGCCGCCTGCGAGATTGTCCGCTACCTCTCGCGCCACGGCTCCTCCCGCGTGAGCAGGATCGTGCTGATCGCGCCCACCACGCCGTTCTTCCTGAAGACGCCCGACAATCCCGGCGGGATTCCCGAGGAATTCATCGAGCAGGCACGCGCTCAGTGGCGCAGGGACTTTCCGAAGTGGCTCGCGGACAACAGCCCGCCGTTCTTCGTGCCCGAAACTTCGCCCGCGATGAAAGAATGGGTGTTGAGCCTGATGCGGCAGACGGCGCTGAAGGCGCTGCTGGACTGCAACTATGCGATGGTCCACACGGATTTTCGGGCCGAGCTCCCGAAAATCGCGCTGCCCGCGCTAATCATCCACGGCGATCGCGACGCCTCGACGCCGCTCGAGCTTACCGGCCGCAGGACCGCGGAACTCATTCCCGATAGCCGCCTCGAAGTGTACGAGGGCGCCCCTCACGGCCTGATGTTCACGCACGCCGATCGCCTGACCCGCGATCTGCTGGAGTTCGCAATCGCATGACCGGCAGTTAACTGGCGTTCTTCCGCGCGGGGCGGTTCCGCAACCGGCTGCGCGGGCAGGTCGGCGCAGCCGCTTCCCGAGGGTTTGCGCTACACGATGCGCTTCTGGCCGTGCTTGAAGCCGCCCTGCTCGCCGACGGCCTCCTGGCGGTTCTGTCGCTCGCGCTTGCGGCCGCGGCCCTCGCCTCCGCGCTCGCGGCGCGGGCTGCCGCCCCCGCCCGCCGGCACGATTTCGATCGAACGCAAAAAGCCGTCGCCTGACGACCGCGTGGTCAGCATCGGGTCGTCCTTGAGCGCGAGATGAATCACGCGGCGGTCGCGCGGCGGCATCGGGTCGAGCGTGACCGATCGATGGTCGCGTTTGGCCCGCTCGCCCATCGACAGCGCCATCCGATGGAGCTGCTGGCGGCGGCGCGCCCGGTAGGACTCGGTTTCAAGCACGACCGGCGCCGCGTCGCGGATTCGCCGCGCCACGATCCGGTTCACCAGGTATTCGAGCGCATCGAGCGTCTGGCCGTGACGTCCGATGAGAATCCCGGAGCCGTCGCCCTTGATCTCGAGTTCGACCGAATCGGGATCGCCATCGGACCTGACCACCTCCGCCTTCTCGCCCATCAGCTCGAGTATCTGCCCCAGCACGGCGCTTGCCTCGGTGGTGAGCTGTTCGAGGTCCGCCGGCTTGCGCTCGGGCTGGCTGTTTTCCTCGGACTCTTCGCTGTCGGCGGGTTCGGCCGCCTGCGGCTCCGGACGCGCCTGTTGCGGTGGGCGCTCGCGGCGTTCGGGAGGAGAAGCAGGCGGTGGGGACTGCACGCCCGAGGTTGCCACGGCGCGGCGCGTGACGCGCACTCGCGCCTGGCGCGCTCCCAGCCCGAGCACGCCCGATCGCGGCGTGGCGAGCACTTCTATGACCACGTCGTCTTCCTGCGCGCCAAGCTGCTCGAGCGCCTGCTTGATAGCTTCGTCCACACTTGCGGCTGATATTTCGATTGGTTCGTTGGTGCTCATGCGGTAACAGGACTGTTTTTGAATTCTCGGTTGAGAAAGACCTGCTGGACAACACCCAGCACATTCGAGGCGAAATAGTAAAGCGAGAGCCCGGCCGGAAAGTTCACGAACATCACCGTGAAGATTATCGGCGTCAGCATCATCATCCGCTGCTGGTTGGGATCCGGCGATGTCGGAGTCATCCATTGCTGGAAGAACGTGCTTGCCCCCATCGCCAGCACCAGCACCGGAATTCCATGGCAGTGGATGAACGGCAACTGCGGCATCCACGACACCGGCAGACAATCGGGCGCGGACAGGTCCTTGATCCACCAGATGAACGGCGCGTGGCGCAGTTCGACCGAATTGAGCAACGCCTCGTACAATCCGATGAAAATCGGCAGCTGCAGCAGCATCGGCAGGCATCCGCCGACCGGGTTCACGTGGTTGCGCTTGTAGAGATCGACCATCTCGCGCTGCAGGCGCTCCTGGTCGTCCTTGAAGCGCTCGCGCAGACGCTCCATCTGCGGTTGCAGCCGCTGCATGCGCATCATCGAGCGCTGGCTCTTGATCGATATCGGCAGCATCATCAGCCTGAGCGCGACCGTAACCAGGATGATATCCCATCCGTAGTTGGGCGCGATCTGATGGAACATCTTGAGCGCGCGCAGAAAAATGATAGCCAGCAGCCCCGTCCATCCGAAATCAATCGATTTCTGCAGGGCCGGATCGACCGCTTCGAGCGCCTCGAGCTTCTTGGGGCCCATGTAAATCCGCGCGTTCAGATGATCGCTCCCCGAAAACAGCATCCGCGCCAGCGCCTGATCGCCTGAGAACGTCATCATCAGCGTCCCTACATTGGGACTCGCGGGCAGATAGGCGGTGAGAAAATAGCGATCGCCAAAACCGGCATAGGTGATATTGCCGGCGACCGGGGCGACTCCCTTGCGCAATGCCTTCTCCGCCTCGACCATCACCTTGCCCGCCACGTCCGCCTGCAGTTCCGGAATGTCGTAGTAGCCCTCGTGCGCTCCCAGCGGCTGGCTGAGCGCAAGTCCGATCGCGTCGTTGTGGGGCCCTCCGCTGATGCTGACGTCGGCTGCGATTGCGTAACTGTCGCCGTGAAAATTCAGCGTCTTCTGGATGGTAGTGCCGTCGGCGGCATGCGCTTCCATCACCAGCTTCGCGCCTTCGTCCGCGGCGATCGTCGTGTTGTCGGGTGCGGAAGTCGTGTATTCCAGCGCGGAGTCGTTCAACACTTCATCGCCGCGCGTCACGATCGCTCCCAGCGGAAGCACAAACTCCCCCGCCTGCGGCACCATCTCGTACCATCCGCTGTCAGGCGCCGCGGTCTCGAGGTAATGCTTCAGGCGAAAGCTGCGAATTCGCCCGCCCCGCGAAGTGATCCTGGCGACGAATTTGTCGGTCTCGACCGTGAGCAGCCGTTCCGGCCCCGCCACACCCGCGGGCTGAAGCGCGCCCGCGGCTGTAACCGGCGCGGGAATCGAAGGCGGCGCCTGGGTGCTCGCGATGCTCGGGGCGGGGGTGGATGCGGAAGGAAGCGCGGCGGGACTCTGCCTGGCGGACTTGAACGCCTGCGGAGAAGGCGGCGCCATCCGCTTCAGTACCAGTTCCTGGTAGAGAAAGATCAGGCCCAGCGAAAGGATAACGGCGAGCAGTACGCGATTAGTGTCCAAAAAAATCCTTCCTCAGCGTTACCTTTTCGCCGGAACCGGATCGAAACCGTGGCCGCCCAACGGATGGCATCGCGCAAGCCGGCGCACAGCCATCATTCCTCCACGCAGCAGACCATGCTCGCGAACAGCTTCCGAAGCGAAGCGGGAGCACGACGGCTCAAAACGGCACGCCGAGCCTGTCATCGAGTGGAGGATTGGCGAAAACACAAGGCGATAGAGCGAGAGCGCGACAATTCCGAGCAAGCGCGGCACCAGCTTCACCCCCGCTCCCAGCCGAGAGGCGAAGCCCGATGGTCTCACTTCCTGTGGCGGACAAGGGTTCGAGCCCAGCTTCGGATTCATCGCCGTCACTTAAGTTTCGCCACGAGCTTCAAGGTAGCAGCCGCAAGCTCGCCGTTGATAGCGCGGGTTTCAAGGTCGGCCGATCCGGCCAGCGCAATCACGACCATCGAGATTCCGTCCGGAAGCCGATCGCGCAGACCGAGCCGGAAGCATTCCCTGACGCGGCGTTTGAGGCGATTTCTCACGATGGCATTACCGATTCGGCGCGATACCGTTATTCCGAGCCGCTGCCGCGTTTTGTCGCCAAGCTTTCCCGCATACAGCACGAAGTGTCCGCTCTGGACACGCACTCCCTTGCGCTGCAGCCGGAGGAACTCGGCGCTGCGATGCAACCGATCTGCGGCTGAGAAGCTTTGCGGCGAGCGGCGCCGGCTTAGCCGGGCTGCTTCGGCGGGATGGAGATTGTCAGGCGTTTGCGTCCCTTTGCGCGCCGGCGCTTGAGCACCTTGCGCCCTCCGGGCGTCGCCATCCGGGCCATAAAGCCGTGGGTTCGTTTGCGTCGGCGATTGTGAGGCTGGTAGGTCCTTTTCATCAGCGGCCAATTTTATCTATGCCCGGGCACTGGCCCCGGGGTGTTGGGTTCTCAAAAGATCGTGATTTTACGCCAGAATTTCTCGCAGAGATAGCCTGTCATCGAACCATACTGAGGCGGCCGGGGCAAGCGCCGGGAATTGCCTGCCTCTGCGCCCCAAGACCGGTGGGTGTTACGGGAACGATTTCCAAGTTTCGACAAACTGATTCACAAGGCATGTGTGCTTGCTCACTGCTCACCTCCACTTAAATCGCCACCGATGTTACGGTGCGGCTGCGAGGACGCCGGATTCTCCAGGGTATCGTGCCTTCCGAAGCAGGCAGCTCGGAGTCTCCGCCAGTGGCTCAACGCGCGGTTTCTTTGGATGTATGTTAGCGACACGATCGTTGCCCCAGTGACTCCGGCCGGAACCGGCGCCGTCGCGATCATTCGGCTTTCCGGTCCCAAAGCAGTGGAGATTCTCCGCGCGATCTGGAAGCCGCGGCATCGCGGAGAGCTCGAGCATCGCCGAATCTACCTGGGTGAGGTAATCGAGCCAGACACCGGAGCGCATCTCGACCGCGCGCTCGCCTTTGTCATGCGCGCTCCCGCCAGCCTCACCGGCGAAGATGTTGCCGAGTTGCAGCTTCACGGCGGAGCGTTCCTGGTCCGGCGCGTCCTCAGCCTCGCGATCGCGCGCGGGGCTCGGATGGCGGAGGCGGGTGAGTTCACGCGTCGCGCATTTCTCAACGGCAGGATGGATCTCACCGAAGCCGAAGCGGTCGCGGACCTGGTCGAAGCGCGCGGCGAGGCTGGATTGCGGCAGGCATTGGCGCAGCTCTCGGGCGTGCTGGCGGACAAGGTGCGCGGCCTGCGCGAGCAGGTGATCGGGGTGCGGGCGCATCTGGAGGCGGAGATTGATTTCTCCGATGAAGACATCCGCCTGCCGTCTCGACCCGAGATGGCCGCGGAGATCGAGCGCGTCATCGCCGACGTCGCGATTCTGCATGACAGCTTCGCGCGCGGCCGCATCGCGCGAGAAGGCGCGCGCGCGGCGATTATCGGCAAGCCCAATGCCGGCAAATCAAGTCTGCTCAATCTTTTGCTGGGAACCGATCGCGCGATCGTGACCGATATTCCGGGCACGACGCGCGATGTGATCGAAGACACCGTTCAACTCGGCGCGATTCCGCTCACCATTCTCGACACCGCCGGCCTGCGCGAGGGCCGCGACGAAGTCGAACGGCTCGGAATCGAGCGCACTCGGCATTCGGTTGCGGAGGCCGATCTGCTGATCGCCGTTTTCGATTCGTCGCGTCCGCTCGATTCGGATGACGCCGGGATCATCGCGCTATGCCGCGAGCGCGCCGGCGTTGCCGTGCTGAACAAGAGCGATCTGCCCGCGCGCATTTCGATCGCGGAAATTCGCGACAAGGGAATCGCGATGCCGGTAATCGCGATGTCGGCGCTGACCGGCGACGGCATCGCGCGACTGCGCGACGAGCTGATGCGGGCAATCGATGCGATCGCGGGGCCGGGCGCGGAAAACGAAGTCGCGATTTCCCGCCAACGCCATCGCGACTCGCTCGCCGCCGCAATTCGATCGCTCAAGGCCGCCCGCCAAAGCGCGCTGCGTGCGATGCCGCCCGAGATCGTCGCGGTCGATATCGCTGCCGCGGCCGATGCTTTGGGCGCAATCACCGGCGAGGTCACCAGCGAAGACGTCCTGGACAAAATCTTCAGCGAGTTCTGCATCGGGAAATAAGAAATACCCGGATGGCACAGATTCCACCGGCAGAGATTCCAGAATCCTGAACCGGTGAAATCTGCGTGATCTGCCGATTCCCGGCTACTTTGCTCCCTGTCCTGCCTGCGCGATAATCTCGCTTCCAGCCATGAAGTACGACGTGATCGTGGTCGGTGCCGGGCACGCCGGTATCGAGGCATCGCTGGCCGCGGCGCGGATGGGCGCGCGGACGCTGATGCTTACGCTCAACCTCGATCATATCGGTCAGATGTCCTGCAATCCGGCGATCGGCGGAATCGGCAAAGGCCATCTCGTGCGCGAGATGGACGCGCTCGGCGGCGAGATGGGACTTGCGATCGATGAAACCGGAATTCAGTTCCGTTTCCTCAATACGCGCAAAGGACCCGCCGTCCGCGCCCGCCGCGCCCAAGCCGACAAGGCCGCCTATCGTGCGCGCAGCAAGCGCGTCCTTGAGACGACCGCCGATCTCGCCGTCCGCCAAGGCAGTGTCGAAAGGTTGATCGTCGAGGATGGGCGCGTACGGGGCGTCGAAACCCAAATCGGCGAGGTCTTCGAGGCCGCGACCGTAGTTCTCACCACCGGAACCTTCCTAAAGGGACTCGTCCATATCGGGCTCAAAAACTATTCGGCAGGCCGCGCGGGCGATTTTGCCGCGATGGGTTTGAGCGAAGATTTAGCGAAATTGGGCTTCAGAATCGGACGCCTGAAGACCGGAACCTGCCCGCGCCTCGATTCTCGCACCATCGACTATTCCAGCTTGGAGATCCAGTATGGCGACGAGCCCCCGCCGCCGTTCTCGTTCCGGACCGAGCGTATCGTCCAATCGCAGATTCCCTGCTATCTGACGCACACGAACGCCCGCACTCACGAGATAATCCGCGGCGGAATCGATCGCTCTCCGATGTACTCGGGCGTCATCAAGAGCCGTGGACCGCGTTACTGCCCTTCGGTCGAGGACAAGGTGATGCGCTTTGGAGACAAGGAGCGCCATCAGATTTTCCTCGAGCCGGAAGGACGCGACACTGTCGAGGTTTATCCAAACGGTCTTTCGACCAGCCTCCCACTGGATGTGCAAATCGCGATGGTGCGGTCGATCAGGGGGCTGGAGCAGGCCGAAATCATGCGGCCGGGCTACGCAATCGAATATGACTTCTCCGATCCGACTCAGCTCTATCCGAGCCTGGAGACGCGGCTGGTGCGCGGGCTTTTTTTCGCGGGGCAAATCAACGGGACGACGGGCTATGAGGAGGCCGGAGCGCAGGGGCTGATCGCGGGAATCAACGCTGCCCTCGAGGTGCGCGGTGAAGCGCCGCTCGTTCTCAGGCGCGACGAGGCCTATATCGGCGTGATGATCGACGACCTCGTAACGCGCGGAATTGGCGGAGAGCCGTATCGGATGTTTACGTCGCGAGCGGAATATCGCCTGGTTCTGCGCGAGGACAATGCCGACCGCCGATTGTCTCCGATCGGCGAGCGGCTCGGATTGCTCGACTCGCGCGCGGGCGATCGCGTTCGCGACAAGGCCGCGCGCGTTGCCGCTGAAATCGAGCGGCTGCGGACGACCTTGGTTCCGGCGAGCGACGCTGTCAACGCTCGCCTGGCCGGATGCGAATCAGCGCAGATATCGCAGTCCACTCGTGCGCTCGAAATCCTTAAGCGCCCCGAAGTGTCTTATCGCGATGTGCTCGAGATGGCGGAGATCGAGCCGGTCTTGGACTTCGACGAGGCGGCGGAACTGGAAGTCGATATCAAGTACGACGGCTACGTGCGCCGCCAGACCGAGGCGATCGAGCGGTTCAAACGGCTGGAAGAGACCGCTATTCCGGAATGGGTTGATTTTCGCAGTGTACGAGGTCTCTCGACCGAAGTTCGCGAGCGCCTGTCGGCATCGCGGCCCCAATCGCTCGGGCAGGCGGCGCGGATGCCGGGGATAACGCCTGCCGCAGTCTCGATTCTCGCCGTCCATATCAAAGCTGGTCGCGACCGAACCGCCGCAGCGGACTGACGTTTCACGTGAAACGTCGCGAGATCGAAGCGCATACTTCCGAAAACGTCGCAGCCGAAGTGTGTGAGTCGGTGCGAGCTGCTTCGATGCTGGAGGCGTGCAAACTCGCGCCGCTCTTTTTCAACAGAATCTCGCGCTTCGTCGAAGAGCTCGTCACCTGGGGGTCGCACGTCAACCTGACGGCTCATCCTGACAACCCCGACGAACTCACCTTCCATATTATCGACAGCCTCGCCCCGCTCTTCGCGGTTCCATCGAGGCCGCTCTTCACCCCGGGTTCCCGGGTGCTGGACCTTGGCAGTGGCGCAGGATTTCCCGGGCTCGTCCTGGCCGCCGCCATCGACGCCGATTTCACTCTGGTCGAGGCGCGCCGAAAGCGGGCGAGTTTTCTCTCCGTGGCGGCAGCGCGGATGGAACTGCGCAACGTTTCGGTCCGATGCGCCCGGGCGTCGGCGGAAACAATCGAGAGCGGGCTCGACACTGTAACATCGCGCGCGGTCGGCGAAGAAGGATTCGAGGTTATGGGCCGCGTGCTGCGGAAGGATGCCAGCGCCATCCTATGGGCGAACCCCGAGCAGGCGATCAATCTGGCGCGGGCGGAAAGAGCGGGGTTGGCCTATCCGGAGCGCTATGAATACGAGGTGCCGCGCGGCATCGAATCCGCCAGGCGGGTTCTGATCGTTATGCGCAAGCGCTAGGCGGAAATTCCCTTGCGATCCGCGCTCCTGTGAAAAGAAAGAACGGGATGCTTTGATTTGGGTGCTCCCGGAGAGTTTAATAGTTGAAGCAGCGTTTCACGTGAAACGTTCGCGCTTTCCGATGGGCGCGATGAGGTGCGGTTGGTTGTGGGGCGGGTTATCGCAATAGCCAATCAGAAGGGCGGCGTAGGCAAGACGACCACGGCGGTGAATCTCTCCGTCGCGCTCGCGGAGGCCGGCCGCCGCGTGCTGCTCATCGATCTCGACCCCCAGGGCAATGCCACCTCCGGCCTGACCATCGTCAGGGACGACGAGGCACAGGCATCCGTTAACTCAAAGACGATCTACGATTCACTGGTAGTTGGCATACCGCTGCATGAGATTGTGCGCGAGGCGCGACCGGGGCTGTTTTTGGCCGCGGCGGGCGGCGACCTGGTCGGGGCGGAGATCGAGCTGGCGGCGATGGAGGGGCGGGAGCGGCGGTTGCGCGCGATGCTGGAAGTTGTCGCGCTGGAATATAACTATGTTTTAATAGACACGCCGCCCTCCCTCGGAATCCTCACCCTCAATGCCCTCGTCGCCGCCGACACCGTCCTCGTCCCGATGCAGTGCGAATACTACGCACTCGAAGGCCTGAGCTCCCTGCTCGCCACTATCCGCAAAGTAAAAACCGCGCTGCGGCCGTCGCTCGAAATCGAAGGGCTGGTGCTGACGATGTTCGATTCGCGCAACCGGCTGTCGCACGAAATCGCCAGCGAAGTGCGCCGCCATTTTCCCGACAAGGTCTTTGCCAGCGTGATTCCTCGCAGCGTCAGGCTCTCGGAGAGCCCGAGCCATGGCCTGTCGGTTCTTGAGTACGAAGCCAAGTCCGCAGGCGCGGAGAAATATCGAAGCCTCGCGGCGGAAATCATGGAGAAAGACGGCGCGCTTGCCGCGCCCGGGTAATCGGCGCGCCCAATGCGCGCGGCGTTTGGAGGAGGAGAGGCGGATGATGCGAAAACCGTTGGGACGCGGACTTGATGCGCTGATCGAAAGCACGGTCGCACCCGTTCAGGCGGAGACCGGACAGGTGCTGTATGTGCGCCTGGAGGAAATTGCGCCGGGTCCGTTCCAGCCGCGCACGCATTTCGATCAGGATCGGCTTGCGGAACTCGCCGCCGCGATCAAAAGCCAGGGCGTCATCGAACCGCTGATCGTGCGCTTTTACGGCGGGGGCGTTTCGAGCGCGCATAGCTACGAGCTTATCGCGGGCGAACGCCGGCTGCGCGCAGCAAAGCTGGCCGGACTCGACCGCGTTCCGGTCATCCTGCGCGAGCTGGACGATCGCGGCGCACTCGAAATGGCCCTGGTGGAGAATCTTGCGCGCGAGGAATTGAACGCGGTCGAGGAGGGCCGCGCGCTCGCCCGGCTTCATCGCGACTTCGGCCAGAGCCACGACCAGATCGCGGCGCGAATCGGCAAAAGCCGCCCCTTCGTCAGCAACGCCATCCGGCTCCTCGACCTGCCCCCGGCCGTGCTGGAGATGATCGAAAACGGACAGTTGACCGCGGGTCAGGCGCGGCCTCTGCTCGCGCTCGGCTCGGCCGAAGCGCAGCTCGCCGCCGCCCGCGGGATCGTCGAGCGGGGAGTCACCGCGCGCGGTGCGGAGGCGCTCGCCAGCGCGCATCGCCAGGCGCGATTGGGCGCGGCCGCGCGCACGGTGCAGCCCGGCGATCCCAATCTGAACGCGCTCGCGGAAGGGCTTCAGCGCGCGCTCAAGCGCAAGGTGCGCATCGTGAAACGCCGCGGCAAGAGCCCCGGCCGCATCGAGCTCGACTACTACGACGACAACGATCTGACCGCGCTCGCATCCACCCTGATGGGCCTGTCGCGCGCCGCCGCATCGGCCCACGCATAGCGCGGGCAAGCGCGGCCGATCACTCTGATGGACGAGCGAGTACGATGCCCGTGGGCGACCAACGACCTCGAGATCGAGTACCACGATCGCGAGTGGGGCGTGCCGCTTCACGACGATCGCGGCCTGTTCGAGTTTCTGATCCTCGAAGGCGCGCAGGCGGGACTTAGCTGGGACACGATTCTGCGCAAGCGCGGCAATTACCGCGCCGCGTATGACCGGTTCGATCCGCGCAAGGTCGCCGCGTACGGACGGCGCGAGATGGCGGCGCTGCTTCGCAATCCGGGAATCGTGCGCAATCGGCTCAAGATCGAAGCTTCGGTCGCCAACGCGAAGGCGTTTATGGCGGTGCAAAAGGAATTCGGCTCGTTCGATTCCTACGTCTGGCAGTTCGTCGGCGGGACGCCGAAGCGCAACCGGTGGCGCGAGATGCGCCAGGTGCCGGCCGCGACCTCGCAGTCCGATGCGATGAGCAAGGATCTGCGAAAGCGCGGCTTCCGCTTCGTTGGATCAACTATCTGTTATGCCTTCATGCAGGCGGTCGGGATGGTGAACGATCACCTGGTCGCGTGCTTCCGGTATCCTCAAGTATGACCGGACGATTCATCCGGGCCGAATCGGCCGGGTTTGCCGCTCGCGCCCGCGCATAGGTCTTGCCGCGGCGCAGCAGCACCAGCCTGCGCCGGCCGTGGTCGCTGGTCAGCACGGGGGTTAAATCGAGCGCCTCGCTCTGGTGCGCCTTCCACACTTTGAGCGGCACAATCACGAACCCGGGCGGCGCGTTGCCGAGCTTGTCCTTCAGCGCGGGCGCGTTGCGATCGAGATAGAAAAGCAGCGGCGCCAGTTCCTCATCGAAACCATAGGTGTAGAGCGGCTCGTTTTTTCCGGCGACCTGCAGGATTTCCTCCGCCGCGGGCCGGTAAGTGGTATCGGCGCAGTCGCGCGCTTCCTTGCGCGGAATGTAGAAGAAGTTGAAAACGATTAGTCCCGCGCAGATTGCGGCGTACGCCCATTTGACCGCGCGGCCGCGAAAGCGCGCGGCGATCCACGCGACCAGCCACGCAATCAGGATCGCATTGGCCGGCCACAGCGGAAGCAGGTAGTTGCGGCGCTTGTAGGCGGCCAGATTGAAAAACACGACCGTTACGATCCAGAAAATCGCGAACAGCCGGATGGACGCCCGCGCGCGATCGCCAATGGGCGGCGGCTCGATGCCGCCAGCTCCTGGCCCCGCCGCGTTGGGGCGCACCGGCCACAGCGCTATCGCTGCGGCGAGCGGAACCAGCAGGCTGAACGGCGCGGAATTCAGCAGGATCGGCTTCACATAGTACAGCGGCGACATCGTGCCGAGCGTGCCGAAAAACCGCCCGACATTCTCCTTGCCGATTTGCCGATCCAGGAATCCGAATTTTCCGCCCAGGTAGCAGGCCGCGTACCAGCTGGACGCGATCGTGGCTCCGATGAGCAGCGGCCCCGGCTCGAGCAGCGCCGGAATCTGGCGCAAGCGCCGGTCGTACACCATAAACGCCAGCATCGCCGCGCCCGGCAGCAGCGCGCCCACCGGACCCTTGGCGAGCACCGCGAGCCCCATCGCGACCGCGAGCGCATAAAGGCGCATGCGTCGTGTGAGCGCCTCTTGTCCCGAGGCATCCGCGCGCGCCGGCATCCACCATACGAACGCGAACAGCGCCATCGCCTCGAAGAAGCACAAGGTCATGTCGACGCGCGCGAAGCGGCCCTGGCTGATGTACTGATACGATCCCGCCAGCGCGAGGCCGGCGAAGACCGCACCTTCGCCGCCCAGCAGCACGCCCGCCACCGCCATCGTGGCAATCGCCCCGGCCAGCGCATAAATTCCCGAAATGGCGCGAACGTTTCGCGCCGTTACCTTGTCGATTCCCGCGATCTTGTCGATCGCCGCCGCGGTCCAATGAAACAGCGGCGGCTTGTACATCGGCTGTCTTCCATTCTCGACCGGAAAGAGCATCTCGTCGTGCTCGACCATCCGCTGTACGAACACCGCCTCGACGGCTTCGTCGCCGCTGCAGATGTCGCTTGCGCCGAGGCGATGAAAAACCAGGGTGGCGATGACGATCGCGATTCCGGCGCACAGAACAGCGGCGGTTCGCCGGGACATCGGTACGGCCTGCGGGGTCATCTCAGGCATAGGCTCGAGCCGCGGTGAGAACATCCTGCACGTTGCCGCCGGAGGAAACTCCAAGGATATGGCGGCTGTGCCAGAGCGCGTAGAACAACATGCTCCATGCGGCCTGATGATTCGTTTCGGGATCCGCGAACACGCGATCGACATCCGCCCGCGAGAATGCTTCGGCAATTCCGGGCGCTTCGGCGACCAGGTCCGCGACGAGCGATTTTCGCACGGCGATCCATTCGCCAATCGGCGGGTTGAAGCCGAGCTTTTTCGCGTAAGGCTCGGCGGCGGGAACGTTTGCCGCCAGCCAGTCGCGAAGAATCCGCTTGCTCATCCTGCGCGTCGCCTTCATCGCGTCCGGCAGGCGCATCGCGAACTCAGCCACGACGGGATCGAGGAACGGCGTGCGGCCCTCGATGCCGTTCGCCATCAGGCATCGGTCCAGCTTGATGAGCAAGTCGTTGGGCAGCCATTCGGCGCAATCGACCGCCTGCAGTTGCTGAATAAAGGTGCGTCCGCTTGCGGCCTCTTCGCGTTCGACTTCGTTCAATCCGTCGCGCCATCCCCTGAGCGCCCCGTTCGTCGTTCCCAGCGCGTCCAGCTCGCCGCGAGTGCGGGCATGTCTGGTGAACATTCCGCCAAGCCATCGCGCGCGCCGATAGCGGCTGTAGCCGCAGAACATCTCGTCGCCGCCTTCGCCGCTCAGCACCACCTTGACGCGATTTCTCGCCGCTTCGGCGAGCGCGAAGGTCGGGATGGTGGCGGCGTCGGTAGTCGGATCGTCGAGGGCGTCCGCGATGCGCGGAGCGTTGTTCCAGAAGTATTCCGCGGTCATCTCGACGATATGATGATCGGCGCCGACCGCGCGCGCGACCCGGCGCGCATCGATGCTTTCGTCGGGCACCTTGCTGTCGCGAAAGCCCGCGGTCAGTGCGATTACCGGGTTGGATGACATCCGCGCCATCAAGCCGGCCAGCGTTGACGAATCGATTCCGCCCGACAGGAACAGTCCGTAGGGAACGTCGGACCGCAGGTGATGGGCGACGCTGTCGCGCAGGATCGCATCAAGCTGCCGCATCGCGTCGTCGGGGCCGATGGCGCGCGGCCCACCGCCGGGGAGCGCGCGGCGGCGGCGGCGCTCGACGATCTTCCCGTCCGCGATCACGAGCGTTTCGCCCGGCAGCGCGCGCCGAATCCGCGAAAAAATCGTGTCGGCGCCGGTCGTGAACTTGAGCTGCAGGAGTTCAGCGCGCGCCTGCGGGCGAATCTTTCGTTCGGCCAGGCCCGCCGCAATCAGAGCGCGCGGCTCCGATGCGAACGCGAAGTATCCCGGCGCTTCGACGTAATAGAGCGGCTTGATCCCGAACGGATCGCGCGCCAGCACCATCCGCGATGCGGCCGGGTCGTGGATCGCGATTGCGTACATCCCGCGCAGATCATCGACGAAATCGAGGCCCTTGCGCCGATAGAGATGCAGCGGAGATTCGCAGTCCGATCCGGTGCGAAAGCGCGCGTCCGGCATCTGCCGGCGCAGCTCGGGATCGTTGTAAACTTCGCCGTTGGCCACGAGCACGGCGCCCCGGTCGTCGTAGAGCGGCTGGCCGCCGGTTTCCAGATCGATAATCGCAAGCCGCGTGTTCAGAAGCCCGGCTTCGCCGCCGAGGTAGCGGCCGGCGCCGTCGGGGCCGCGATGCGCGAGCGCGGCCCCGAGCTTGTCCATCACCGCCGGATCGACCGCGCGGCCGTTGGACATCATCACGCCTGCAATTCCGCACACGGGCGATTACCACCGCGCCGCTTTCGAAACGACATCGCTGACTGTCGGATTCATAACCGGCGTTCAGTCCAATTCGTACCGGAAGATGCTCAGTCGCGCGATACGGTTGGGATCGTAGCCGCGCCATTTGGAGGCCGGCACGTCTTTGGCGCTTACCCGGCGAAAACCGAGGCGGCTGAAAAAACGCGCCGCGCGTTCCTCGCTGGTGCATGCGAAGACATAGCGCAGCATCCGCGCCCGCGCTTCGTTCACGACTTCCTTGACCAGCTCGACCGCGACGCCTTCGCCCTGGAAACGGGTCAGGGTGTAAAGGGCGGTGATCTCGCCGGCGCGCTCGCGCCGGTAAGGATCGGTCAACAGCGCGCAGATTCCCGCAAGATGCTCGTCGCCTACCCGGTAACCGAAGCACGAGGGCAAAAGCCTCGCGATTTGCTCGGAGCTGCGCGGTAGCAGAAACCCTTCGTCCTGCCCGCGCAGGATCAGCGCTTCGACTTCCTGGAAGTCATCGATCGAAATTGGCTGCACGTTTCCGTAAGGGGTTTCGGTGAACAGCGTGCCCGCCCCGACGAAGCTGAACAGCTCCTCGTACACGTCGCGCGGTGCGACCAGGTTCACCGATCCCACGCCGTTTCTGAGCGCGCGCGCCGCGGAGCGGATTATCGCGCGGCGAACCCGCGATCGCGTCGAGTTGAGCGCCTGCGGAATGCGCTTGCTTTCGAGAAACGAAAGCCGCTGGCCTTTTCGATTCACCAGTCCGTCCTGGCGATCGAGAAAAATCAGCTTGAAGACTCTGAGGCGGCTCGCCAGTTCCTGAGCGAATACGACCAGATCGTCCGGATCATCGTCGTTGGTCGAGGCGACTACCGTCGAACCGGCGCGCAGCCCCTCCCAGATTTGCGCCACGGCGCTGTCGGGCGGATACGGCCGCGACCGCACGCCGAGCGATGGGTTGAAGACGGGAACCGGACCCTTCGGCGCCATCCGTCCCATCCTGCGCGAGAGCTTGGAAAGCGCGCTCGGCGACACGATCACGATGCATCGTGTCTGGTTGCGCTTGAGCTGCCGCAAGGTCTGCATCAGCGAATTGAAATCGCTGATCCGGTTCCCCGCCGGAGGCACGAACGCGAAGAGGAGGCTCTTTCCGTAGAACTCCTCGAGATAGAAGCTCTTCTCCGAGAAGCTCCGCGTCCGCGGCGGCTCCCCGAAGCCGCCTGGATGAAAGGAAGAAGCGTCGTTCACCGCGGGCAGTCCGGCCTTCGATGTGGATTCACCGCGTGCGACACTTATTGCTTTAGAGCGACGGGCTCGGTGGCGGCGGCGAAGGTGTCTGCCGGAGTTTTTGACGACGCAATTTCGGCGAGCGAGGTATCCGAGAATACCTCCAGCAGAACGCGCTGCCCCTTTTCCCACACCCGATACATCCGGCAGGTCGGTTGCAGCGCGCACGAACTCGAACCGTCGGTGCATACGTTGAGCTTGATAGGTCCTTCGACGGCCTCGATGATGTCGCGGAAGGTGATGCGATCGGCGGGGAGCGCGAGCTGATATCCGCCGCCGGGGCCGCGGCGCGCCTGCACCAGCCCGCGCCGCATCAGATCGCGAATCACCTTCTCCAGATAGTACTTGGGAATATGCTCGTGCCGCGCGATTTCGGTGCCGCGTGCGACTCCGCCCGGGCGATCCGCCATGTATATCATCGCGCGGAGCGCATATTCGATCTTGCGCGGTATTTGCATCAGGCTCATCGCCTGGCTCCCGCGGCCGCTCGATCGATGGAAAGGCGCCGAGTCACTACGCTCCCGCGGCCGCGGCCAGCCCGCGCCCTGCCAGCATCTTCTCGACGTATTTCACGAGCATGTCGCTTTCGAAATTCACTTTGTCGCCCGGCTGCTTACGACCCATCGTCGTGACTTTGAGCGTGTGGGGAATGAGGGCGACCGAAAACTGCCGGCCTTTTATTGCGAAACAGGTCAGGCTGATTCCGTCCAGCGCCACCGAGCCTTTTTCCACCAGATAGCGGCTTTCTCCCGCGGGCGCCTCGAAGCGGAACAGCTTGGAATCTCCCTCGGGCTTGACCGACACGATCTTCGCCACTCCGTCAACGTGGCCGGCAACCAGATGGCCGTTGATAAGCTTGCCCAGGGTGAGGCAGCGCTCCAGGTTTACCCGATCTCCCGGCTTGAGTTCTCCCAGCGTCGAGCGCCGCAGCGTTTCCGCCGACAGGTCCGCGGAAATTCGGCCGCGCGCCTTGGACACGACCGTCACGCACACACCGTTGAAGCAGATCGAATCGCCGATGCTGACGCGGCCGAGAGGCAGGGCGGTTTTGACCGTCAGTACCACTCCCTTTGGAACCGGTTTGACGCTAACGACGGTGCCCAAGTCTTCTATTATTCCGGTGTACATTACGTCCTTTACGTCCAAGCCGATATCCAAGGATGCGATAACCAAAAATCCAGAAAAATCTTATCTTTTCCGTCTGCAGTCAGGCAACTACGGCGGTCCTGCTTCGACCGTTCGATCGTGAATTTTTCGCACTTCTATGGCGAAGGCGGCTCGGCGCATCTAAGATCGATCTCAGATGGCATCGTATCAGGAATCCGGCACGTCGCCCGTGAAGGCTCTTCTGTTCGACTTCGGTGGAACGCTGGCCTTTCTCGACTACGAACTGCTGGCGCGGGAATTCAGCCGCCCGGGCCGCAGGCTCGATGCGCTCACGCTCGAGTATGCGGAATACCAGGGGCGCGCGATGATCGACCGGTTCATGATGGGCGATCGGGAAAGCGACGTTAACAGCGGATACGAGCAGTTCTTTCGCGGATGGATGCGGGCGGCGGGGATTCCCGACGAGGAAGTTCTCCAATACGGAGCGCGCTTCCAGCAAATCCATCGCGAGGCCACCCTCTGGCGCATCGTGCGGCCCGGCACCTTCGAAGCGCTGGAGCGGCTCAAGTCGCAGGGGTTCAAGCTCGCGGTGGTTTCCAACGCCGAGGGGCAGGTCGAAGCCGACGCAAGGCGTTTCGGACTGGCGCCGTTCTTTGACACGATAATCGATTCGCACGTCGTCGGAGTGGCCAAACCCGATCCGCGCATTTTTCGCATCGCGCTCGAGCGCTTGGGCGTCTCGCCTGCCGAGGCGCGCTTTGCCGGGGACATCTATTCGATCGACATGGTCGGCGCGCGCGCGGCGGGAATCGAAGCCGCTCTGATCGATCAACACGGCCGTTACGATTGGGTCGACCATCGCAAGATTCGCCATATCGGCGAACTGCACCCGTAAATCGGAAGTCTTGCGGCGGTTCTCACCGTTGGGAAGCGGCGGACGGCTTTCCAACTGATTGTTGCGTCTTCCGAGGCCGATTCGAACGCCGGCGATGGCCTGAGCGCGTGGTTGCATACCGGCTCGGACGGGATGATGCTTCTGAATTGCTATGGGCGTAATCAGAGACACTTCCGAGAAGCTGTTGAGCGGCGAGCTTTCCGTCCGCGACCGCCATCCGCTCGCACCCACGGGAGAATGCGAAGAAATCGCCGACGGCGTCATGTTCTTCCGATGGTTTGCTAACGTAACCGCGATCAAGACGCGCGAAGGGCTGGTGATGGTGGATACGGGCGCGTATTTCAACCAGGAGGCGACGCTCGAACTCCTGCGCAAGTTCTCCCCCGACCGCGTAAATACCGCCATCTACACCCATGGCCACGTTGACCACGCGTGCGGCACTCCCGCATTGCTGGCCGAGGCGCGCAAGAACAACGTCGCGCGCCCGCGCGTGGTCGGTCATCGGGCGGTGGCCGCCAGGTTCGATCGCTACAAACGCACCCTCGGGTACAACAACACGATCAACACGCGGCAGTTCAGCCGTCCCTCGAGATGGCCCGAGGAGTACGTCTACCCGGATACGTATTTCGACCATCAGCTCAATGTGGTCGCGGGTGACCACAAGTTCGAATGCCATCATGCGCGCGGCGAGACCGACGACCATTGCTGGGTCTATATCCCGCAGCGCAAGGTGCTGTGCACCGGCGATCTCATCATCTGGGCGGTTCCCAACGCCGGCAATCCGCAGAAGGTTCAGCGCTATGCGCGCGAATGGGCAGAGGCGCTGCGTGCGATGGCGAAGCTGGGAGCCGAAGTCCTCGCGCCCGGTCACGGCTATCCGGTGTTTGGGGCGCTCAAGGTCAAGCGGATTCTCAACGATACCGCGGACCTGCTTCAGGACCTCTACGATCAGACAATCGCCCTGATGAATGCGGGTGCGACACTGGACGAGGTGATTCATGCCGTGAAGCCGCGCCCCGACCTGATCGAGAAGCCATACCTGCAGCCCGTTTACGACGAGCCGGAATTCATCGTGCGCAACATCTGGCGCCTGGAGGGAGGATGGTACGACGGTTCGCCCTCGAATCTTCAGCCCGCCACAGAAGCGGAACGCGGCCGCGAGATCGCGGAGTTGGCCGGCGGAGTTGACAAGATAGTGGCGCGCGCGATGGAAAAGTTCGCGGCGGGGAACCTTGCGATCGCGGCGCATCTGATCGATTGGGCGGTCGCCGCCGCCCCCGACGATCGATTGGCGCACGAAGCGCGCATCAGGATCTACGAGGCGCGCGCCGAAGCCGCCTCTTCCACGATGGCGCACGGCGTCTTCCGTTCCGCCGCGCTTGCTTCGGCCGAGCGAATTGGAGCGCCGCCGCCGCGCGACGACCGCAGCTTTTGAAAGATCGAGGCGGGTGCGGACCTGCCGCGAATCGCTGCTTTGCCGAAGAGTTCCCCAAGCTCGAAAGCGAGGGTCGAAGTTTCCTGCGCGCCCGCACGTTCCCTCGACGATGCGGCCGGCAGGCGGGAGCGGAAAGGCGCGGGGCAGGGGAAGGTTCGAAACGCCATCCCGCGAGCCGGCGGACGGCGCCTCTCGCGTATTTCCACCATCGCCGCGCTCACTCCGTCGCGCGACGCTCCCGACATCGGGCCGATGGCGAACGGCGGTCCCCCGGCGACCTTAGTCGAGTTCGTCTTCTCCGTTCGCATCGTCGCCTTCTCTGCGGCGGCCGGTCAGCTTGAGCATTTCCGCACCCGCCGCGATCAGGCGCCATCCGGAGGGAAACTCAAGTGAACCGCGGTCGTCGTGCGACGGGGGCTGGATAGTAAGCTTCCTTCCCTGCTGCCATTGGATGGAGAGCATCCGATGCGCGACCTGCCGTCCGGTGTCGGGATCGATTTCGAAAGCGCCGAACAGCGTACCGGTCCGGAGTTTCGAGAACTGCGCGCGCATCTGTGCTTGATCGCAGGTACCGACCTGTTTGAGAACCTCGGCCGCCAGAACCGCCGCGGCGTATGCCTGGGCGGCGACGTAGTCGCACTCTCCACCGCGGGTCTGCGTGCGCATCCGATGGGCAAACTCGCGCGGATCAGGTCCGATCTCGGGAATAGCCTGATTTCCCGGCTCCCACTGGCTCATCCCGACGATGCCCTCGACGTGATCGCCGAGGTCGGCGCGAAAGCGGGCGAATCCCGCCGCCACGCAGGCGAGGACCGGAATATCGAGATCGGACGCGACCACCGCGCGCATCACGGCGACGTCATGGTTGTAGGCACCCGCGCTGACCAGCGCGTTGACCCGTTTGCGTCTGAGCAATTCGAAGAAGTTTTCCTGGTCCGCCGCATCGAAGCGGCGGTCCCACTTAACCTTGATGCGCACTCCGCCCCGCCGCGCGAACTTTTCGCGCACGATGCTTTCTCCGCCGCGCGCCACCGCGCGACCGAACGCGTTTGGTTCCACGACGACCGCCAATCGCTTGCGCCAGAATTTGAGCGTCGCCAGCAGCCGCACGAACTCATCCAGATATTGGCTGGCCGGGGTCGGAAGGCCGACCATCATCCGATGACCCTTCTCGTAAAGCTCGTCCGCGGTGCCTGAATGGTTGATGAACAGGCGGCCGGCGCTCTCCGCGACCGGCGCCGCGGCCTCGACGAGCTGGCTGGAAAAGGGGCCCAGGATGATGTTGGTGCCGGGGCTTCCGCACAACTCCCGATAAATTACGGAGCAGCGCCCCGGGTCGCTTCGATCGTCGTGGCATCGCAGCGCGAACGTCGCCCGCTCGCCGTCGACCACGACGCCGCCCGCCGCGTTCGCATCCGCAACGAACAGGCGCAGCGCATCCTCGATCTGCCGTCCGATGGGCGCAAGCACGCCCGTCAGAGAAAGCGAGAGTCCGAGGACTATCCTCACAGCGCCCTGTAAAGCCTCCGGCTGATGTTCAGGCCCGTACCTCGATAAGCCCGCCGCGAATCACGGGTTGACCCTCGGGATTGCAGGTTTCGTAAACGTAACAGCCCGTCGAGCCCGTCTGTTGCCAGACCCTGGTGGTGATGGTTTGGCCCGGTCGCACCGGGCGCGAGAATCTGGCGCGCAGCCGCGCCAGGCGCTCCGGTGTTCCCCCGCATAGATGGTCGATTGCCACCTTCGAGACGAACGCCATGGTGCACAAGCCATGCACGATAATTCCCGGCAGCCCCGCCATCCTGGCGACATTTTCGTCAACATGGATTGGGTTGCGGTCGCCCGAAGCTTCCGCGTAGCGAAAGGTCTGGTCAGGATCTATCGCCTGGGCCACGGTAATCATCGGCTCGCCGCGCTCGTCGCTTTCTTCGCGCGATTCAGCCGGGGCGGAGCGTTTGCCGCCGCCGCGAATGAAGGCGCTGAAGACGGAACGATTGACGGGTGTACCATTCTGGTTTTCGGCTAACAACTCCACGGTCATCGTTTCGCCGGTCGCCTTGGTTTCGATCGCGACTATCTTTGCGCGCGAGGAGACTTTATCTCCGGGCCTGATGGGGGCGAGAAAACTCATGTCCTGTTCGCCGTGCACCAGCCTGAGCAGGTCGGCGCCAACCTCGGGATCCATCACCGCGGTCATCGTTGACGGCCAGGTAACCACGACTGCGAACATCGGCGGCGCGACGATCCCGCCCGGCCGACTGGCGTCGAAAAACGCGGGGTTGTCGTCGTTGCAGGCCCGCGCATATTTTTGCGTCGCATCGAGCGCAACTTCGGTGATCATCGGGGGAAACTCCTTCCCGATGCACGCTCTGTTCAGCGGCATTTATTTTTCTCCTTTTGTCTCCGTTACTGCAGACTTCCAAGCCGCGTGAATTCAGGTGTGCGGGATACGGACCGCATCGGACCGTCACCGGCGCCGCGCGCACTTCTCTAGCCGAGCTCGCGCCCGCTGATGAACACCGCTTTCAATTCAAGCTGGCGATTCAAGATTATCAGATCAGCCCAGCATCGCTGTACGAGCCTGCCGCGATCGCGAAGCCCGAGCACCGCGGCCGGATTGGTCGCCGCCATCACCGCGGCCTCGGCCAGCGGCACGCCCACCTCTCCTGCCATCAGCCGCACTCCATCGAGCATCGAGATGATGCTTCCCGCCAGGGTGCCGTCCTGCAGGCGCGCGGCCCCGCGTTCGATTCGCGCGCGAGCCCGCCCGATCTCGACGCCTGCGCCATTCTCGGTTCCCGCAAGCGCCACCTTGTCCGTCGTCAGCATCATCCCGGGCGTACCGCGCGATCGCCAAGCGAGCCGAAGCATCTCGGGATGCACGTGCACGCCATCGGGAATGAAGGCGGATCGCGCGGCGGAGGGGCCGAGCGCCGCGGCTATCACGCCGGGGTCGCGATGATTCAGCGGGCGCATCGCGTTGAACACGTGCGTAAACATCGTCGCGCCGGAGGCGATTGCCGCGCGCGCTTCTTCGAGCGTCGCGTCGGTATGCCCTATCGATACCGCGACACGGCGCGCGACCAGCCTCCTGGTTGCATCGATCGCGCCGGGCAGCTCGGGAGCAATCGTGATCAACTTGAGCGATTCGAGCGCGAGCACTCGCTCAAAAGCCTCGCCGCGAGGATCCAGGTTAAGGGCGGGATGAGCCCCGAGGCGCCGAGGCGAGATGAACGGTCCCTCGAGATGCATGCCGAGAATTGCCGCCGCGCCGCTTTCCGCGCCTTGCTCAGCCGCGGCCTCCCTGATTGCGCCGTGCGCGCGCTCGATTCGTTCCAACGGCGAGGTCACCACCGTGGGAAGCCACGCGGCCGTGCCCTCGCGGGCCAGTTTTCGCCCGATTTCGAAAAGGGCGCCGGGCGCCGCCGTCATTACGTCGATTCCGTGCGACCCGTTCACTTGCAGGTCGATGAATCCGGGAAGGATGTAATCGTTGCTCGAAGCGGGAGCCGGATGAACTTCTACGATCCGATCGGAGAAAGTTATCTGTCCTCGCGTGAGCGTCCCGTCCGGCTGGGCGATTTCACCGCTCAGCGTTCTCAAGGCGTGACGGCTCATCGATCGAATCGGACAAAGCGGGGCGATGGGCTAGTTCGCACCGAAGCGCTCCGCCAGAAGTCGCGAAAAGCGGGGCAGGTAGATGAGGTCAAAGGCCTCGTCCTTGCCGGGGAACATCGAAACTGCCGCGCCTTTGAGAGCCAGCACGTGCTCCCAGGCCTGGTCGAGGGTCATGTCGTAGTCCTGCGCGATGGTCGCGAAGGTCAGATCGACCAGGAAACGCAGCCGCCTGATCATCTTGTTTTCATGCTCGATTGCTGCTTTTCGGTCGGCATCCGTCATCGCTCTACTCCTGGCGACTGAAGCGGGTCGGAACAACTATCTTCGCGCTAGCGTAAGGCGCCGTCAAATGAGGCAGCCTGGAACGGAAAACACCATCGCGGCGTTCAAAAACTCGCGCGTCTTTTCGAAGCCCGGCTTTCGATCCTGAGCCGCAGCGCACTTGTCTTGGATCGGTGAGGATGACAACCTCTAGCCGCGTGGCGCAGACGCGGCTCAAGAGCAGCTTCATTTACCTTGCCAATGCGGTAAACGATCTCCGCGGCAATTGGGATGTCCTTGCCATCGTTATTGCTCCCTTTGTCCTGGCTGCCGCGCTGTCGCTTTTGCCCGATGCGCTCAACCTGCAGCATCGTGTCGCGCAGACTTTCGAAGGCGCCGGCGGGCAGACGATCGGCTACTCGCCCGTGCAGGTGCCGATGCATCCCGAGCGCAACCAAGGCCGGCCGATCTACCCGGTATGGTTCTATGTCACGCTGCATCCTCTGCTGATCCTGATCACGTTCGCGCTGAAGCTCGTGGTTCTGTGTGCTCTGCAAAGAATTCAAGCGAAGACGCGCGAGGCCGACCTGCTCTCCGAATGGCTCGCGGTGTATCGCCGTGCGGTTCAGCTCGCTCCCGCCTTCGCGCTGGTGGTGTTGCTGCAGTGGCTCGCGACTCTGGTCGGCATAGCGCTGCTCGTCGTGCCGGGGCTGCTGGCCTATGTATGGCTCTATTTCACGCAATATGCGCTCGTGTTCGACGATCGCCATAGCTGGTTTGCGCTGCTCTTCAGCCGCGATCTGATGCGCGGGCGATTCTTCAAGGTTGCGACTCGAGTTGTGGTGTTTCTGGCGGTATGGTCGGGTTACAACTCGTGGGCCGCCACCGTCTTCATCATCGTCAGCCTGCTGCTGGGCCCGGTCGGGGTGATGACGGATTCAATCGCCGCGACCATCTTCATGATCGACTTGTTCGCGGTAGCGGTCACTTACGCGACGGTGGCGTTCTTCACGGCCGCCGGCGTCCGCCTGTACCAGGATCTATGCGCGATCGTGGCGGAAGAGGCTCCCGCCAAAGCCGTCGCGATTCAGGGGACAGTGCCGCTCGGCACGCCCTCCTGATCTCGTTCATTCATCGCGAAGTCTTTTCCCGGCCGCCCTAAAGCGAATTGTTCACCAGCGGCAGGACCTCGTGCACCAGGCGCTGATACTGGCCCTGCTGATCCCATGACGTGATGCGCAGCGCAATCTGCTTCGCGCCCGCCCGGACCATCGCGCGCAGGTCTTCGGCGCACTGGCCTGGGGTGCCCGCCGCCGTCCATCCTTCGACCATCTGCGGAGCGAACACCGGCCCGTAATATTCGTCGAGGAAGCGCTTCGATTCCTCCAGCGCCGCCTGCCGGTCCGGATTGATGTTGATGTTGTGGTAGGCGATGGTCGGATAGGTGGAGGGATCCTTGCCAGCCTCTTTCAGATAGACCGAGAGCTTTTCCCAGTTCGCCGCGAACAGGCCCGGGAACGCATTCGCCGACATCCATCCGTCCGCAAGTCGCACCACGCGCCTGAGCGGCTTCTCGGCTTCGTGCGGTTGGGGGTTCGCGGCGATCCATATCGGGCAGGGCTGCTGGATTGGCCGGGGATTGATCGTGACATTGCTGAAGGATCGATACTTACCCGCAAAGGTGACGTTTTCCTCGCTCCACAACCGCCGGCAGATCTCGATATTCTCCGCCATCCGGTTCCCGCGCGAGCTGTCCTTGATTTCCCATGGCTGGCCCTCACGCGCGCTCACTCCGCCCGCGACGATTCCGGTGCACACCGCAAGCAGCATCCTGCCGCCGGAAATCAAATCGAGCGTCGCCCACTGCAGCGCGAATACGATCGGGTCGCGAATCGGAAAGCTCGCCATGCATCCCACCCCCAGCTTCACCCGCGTGGTCGCGCACGAGAGTGCGCCGAGCAGCGCAATCGATTCCGGCCGCGGCTTTGACATCACGCTGTCACCCACCCAGATCGAATCGAACAGCGCGGTCCGATCGACCTCGCGCGCCATCGCGATCATCTGCGGCCATGTAGCGATTCCGAACAACACGCCACGCTGGGGAATCGTGAATCCGAAACTGACCCGGCCCGCCATGATCGTTCTCCTTTCAGCCGCCGATTGAAAAGCGCGCTCCCCCGATCGAACCGGGATCGATCGATGCGCTCGCGGGACCGGAAAGAACCGCGCCACATGGCGACTGCCCATTCGTCCTGATCCAGTCCACCAGCGGACCGTCCGCGCTTTTGGCCGCCACCAGGTCGATTGCATGAGGACCAACGGCGAATCGCGCGCCCGCACCGTCAAGCTCTTCGCGCTGGATAGGGGCGCCGGGCCTGCCGAGCACGCGCGCGTAGGGGACGCTGGCGGCTCCCGGGTCTTCGACGGCGATTGTCAGGATCTTCAGCCCCGTAACGCCGTTGCGATGCGACCGTTCGCGCGGCACGCGCTCGTCGCGCGGCGTTTCATCCTTGATTAGAAACGGCACGCGGCCGTTGAAGGGCGGTCCCGGAATCGACAGAAGCCACCCAAGCTCGTAACCGTCCGGGCGTTTGCGCGTCATCGGGCTCGCATCGCCCATCGGCACTCCCGCCTGGCGCATCGCGGCGGCATCGGAAGGAAGATCGTCGGTCTGCATGCAGAAATCGACGATGCCCGCGCCTTTTTCCAGCGCCGCATACCACGGATGGCCCGGCACGGGATTGAGGAACGCGATCAGCTCGATATATGACCCATCGGCAAACGCGACTAGCGCATTGTGGGTGCCGATATTGTGCCGGCCTCCGCGCACCACCGTGAAACCGGCGGCGGCATAATTGCGGATGGCGGCTTCGAGATCGCTCACCACGACCACCACGTGATCGATTGCTGTGAACATCCGCTCCTCCAGGCTCGTGAAGGAACCTCAGGGTTCCGGAGAGTTCGCCGCGAGCGTGACCGAAGCGAGATTTACTAAAGATTCACGAGAGGCAGCAAACTCGGCGACCGGCTGGTAGGGCCAGCCTTCGACCTCCGCGGCTAGCGGCGAGAGAAATTGCCCTTCAGACAGACCGCGCCGGAGGGTTTGTCTCCGCCGCCCGATGGTTCGAGGGTAACGGTCACGCCCGCGATTTCCTCGCCCTCGGGCGGTATCGTCAGCTCCACTTTGGCGATTCCTTCCGCGGGCGCCTCGAACAGCCCCGCGCGCATCGCCTGCGCATGCGCGCCAATCCACCATGCCTGATAAATCTTGCCCGGCGGTGCAGGCGAAAGACCCGTTACCTGCATGAACGCGATGCGATTACCGGGGCTGAGTGCGACAATCGCGGCCGCGGAGGCAGCAGCAGTGCCGGTCAGGCGCGCGATGCGCGTGTCGGGGGAAACGGCGGCGAGGGCGAGCGCCGTCGTCAACGAGAGCTGCGTCTTCAGCTCGCCAATCTGCGCCGAAGAGGCTTCAAGCTCGCGCTGGAGATAATCGATCCGCGCGCGCAATGCGGCTACCTCGAAGTTGATCGTGTTGCGGTTAGCCGAGAGACCGCGCTCCAAGGTGACGAGCGCGACAATAATCAGAACCGCGCCGGCTCCAGCCACGATGCCCGCAATCAGCGGTGTTCTGCGTGACGCACTGGGCATGGTCCTGGAGGCGTTCGATTCCGGCCGAGCTCAGCCGAACACGCCCGCCGCGACCAGATCGGTAATGCGTTCCTCGTCATAGTGAAGAATATTTTCGAGGACGTGCTGCGTATGCTCGCCGACGAAAGGCGCTGCCGATCGCACCCGCGCGGGCGTCCGTGAAAGGCGCGCGCGAGGCCCTTCGACGAAGGTTTTGCCAAGGGTCGAATGGTTGACCTCGACGAAGTGCCCGCGATGCGCCATCTGAGGGTCGCGCGCTATCTGGGCGCTGTTCTGCACCTGATGCGCCGCGATGGCGCGTGATTGCAGGAACGCCTCCGCGGCGCCCGCGCCCATCTCGCGCGTCCACGCCGAGATAGCCTCGTCAATCTCCGCCGAATGCTCGCGCCGTCCGGCGGCCGTCGCCAGGCGCGAGTCATTCGCCAGGTCGGCGCGCTTGATCGCGGAACACAGCGACCGCCATTGCGAATCGCTCTGGCATACGATCGCAATCCAGCGATCTTCGCCCGCGGCCGGATAGACGCCGTGCGGCGCGAACTCGCGATCGGAATTTCCGGCGCGGCTCTGGATGCGGCCGTTGACCGTGTAATCGAGAATTGCGGGAGAGAGAAAATGCAGTGACGATTCCGCCTGTGACTGGTCGATATACTGTCCTTCCCCGGTGCGGCGATGATGGTCGAGCGCGGCAAGTATCGCCATCGCGGTGAACCGCGGCGACACGTAATCCGTATACGCGCCAAACGGGCCGGCCGGCTGCCGATCGGCCCATCCGGTCAGATTGTGAAAACCGGAAATCGCCGCCGCCATATTGCCGAACCCGGCGATTCGCGACAGCGGCCCGCTCTGGCCCATCAGGCACGTGCTCACCATGATGAGGTCGGGTTTGACCTTGCGCAGCGATTCGTAATCGTAGCCCCACGCGCGCATCGCCTTCGGCGAGAACGATTCGGTGACCACCTGCGCCCATCGCAGCAGATCGAAAACCACCTCGCGCGAGCGCGGATTGCCCAGGTCGAGCGAGATGCCGAGCTTGCCCGCGTTGCAGTTGCCGAACAGCCCCGAGGAATCCGGTCCCGGCGTGTTGTTGTGAAACGGCTGCAGCGTGCGCGCGGTATCGACCCGTGTGGGCGACTCGATCCGCACGACGGTAGCGCCGTAGTCCGCGAGCATCCGGGTCGCCGCCGGCCCGGCCATCACCCACATGAAATCGAGAATCCTTACATCCGCGAGAGGCAGCGCGTCGGCCATCAGACGATTCCTCTTTCGGCAAGATTCGCAAGCTCGGCTTCGCTCAGTCCCATCTCGCCGCAGTAGATTTCGCGGTTATGCTCGCCGATGGTCGGCGGGCGGCGGCGATACTCGAGCGGCGTCGCGCTGAATTTCGCGAACGGACCGGGATAGGTGACCCGGCGGCCGAGTTCGGGATGTTCGAGGGTGCGCCAGTAGCCGCGCGATTCGAGTTGCGGACTCTTCACCACTTCCTCGATCGTCGTGATCGGCGTCATCAAAAAGCCGCGCTCCACCGCAAGCTGGAGCAACTCCGCCTTGGTGTGGCTGCGCGTGAAGTTCATCACGATCTGCTTGATGCGCTCGAACTCGCTGAGCGGCTCGGCGCCGCTGAACAGTTGATCGCCGAACGCGATCCAGTCCTTGTCGCGCGTCGCCTCATCGCAGAAGCCGCGCGCGCAAACATATTCCATCAGCTTGCGCGTGAAGACGCCGAGCGCCGAACCGAACAGGAAGGTGAGCGCGATATAGCCGTCCTTCGCCGGCCATACCAGCGGAATATCCAGCGGGCCGAATTTCACTCCGCCCGACATCCTGCGCGCTTCGACCGACCCGAGCGGCGCCGCCAGCACGTACGATTGTGTCGCCAGCGCGACCGATTGCTCCGCGGCTACATCCACATGCTGCCCGCGGCCCGAGCGCACGGATTCATGATGCGCGGCGAGCGCTCCCACCGCCGCGTCCGCGCTGGCGTGCAGATACGCCTGCGGCACGCTGAGCCGCACGGGCGGGCGATCGTCGTCGCCGGTCAGCACCAGCGGGCCGCCCGCGGCCATGATTATCAAATCGGCGTCGGCGTAACTCGCCTTCGGCCCGTCCTGTCCGAATGCGCTGATCGACACATAAACCAGCGCGGGATTCAGCGCCGCCATGGTTTCGTAGCCAAGGCCGCGCGCCGCCATGTCGCCGGGATTGAATGACTCGATCAGAAACTGCGCCGCCGGAACGAGGCGTTTCAGAAGTTCCCGCCCTTCCGGACGATCGATATCGAGCGTGATGCTGCGCTTGTTGCGATTGTAGGCCCACCAGTAGAGAGAGCGGTCGGGATGCGGCTCGTCGTTGACGAACGGACCCAGCCGCCGCGCCGGCGACCCGCCGGGCGGCTCGATTTTGATCACGTCCGCGCCCATGTCACCGAGCAACTGCCCGCACAAAACTCCGCGCTCGGTGGCGAGGTCCAAAACCCGGTACGGCGAAAGCATCCCCATCGCGCTTAACCCGTCCATCCCTTACCACCATCGACGGGCCGGTGGTCAAGCCGGAAAGCTTAGTGATGATGTCCGATTTCCGGGGGATGCGACGTCTGGCAGCCAACCCAGATTTCGCCGCCCTCGAAATATTCCTTTTTCCAGATCGGCACGATCTCTTTGAGCCGATCGATGGCGAAGCGGCATGCCTCGAAGGCTTCGGCGCGATGCGCCGCCGAGACGGCGATCGCCACCGACGTCTCGCCAATATCCACCCGCCCGATGCGATGAGCGATGGCGATTCGCACTATCTTCCATCGCCGTCCCGCTTCGCGTGCGAGCTTGCGCATCTCCGAAAGCGCCATCGGCTCGTAAGCCTCGTACTCAAGGCGAATTACCTTGCGGCCGGCGTTGTCCTGCCGGGTCGTGCCGGCAAAGGTCACGATCGCTCCGGCCGCGGCGCTCGCCACTTCGCGCTCGAGTGCGGCCACGTCGATTCGATCGCGACGGATAGTTATCGATCCGGCCCACGGCGTGTCATCGTCTGGCGCGGATGCTCCGCCGCTGACCGGCGGTATAAACGCGACTTCGTCGTTGTCGCGCGGACGGAAGTCGCCTTCGACGTACTCCTGGTTGACGGCGAAGCCGACGGCGTCGCGATGGCCATCCAGCGCGGGGAATTCGCGCTTCAGCGATCGCCATATTTCCTCGACCGTGGTTCCCTCCGGAAACTCGCGCTCGAGTTCAGCGGCGCTCGCTCGCTCGCGCAGAGTTGCGAACAATTTCAAATGCAGCCGGTTCATTGCGAGATTAGATAGGCAATATGCCCGATCTCGGGCAGGATGAGTTTTTCCATCGCCAGCCGGCACGCCGCTGTCGATCCCGGCAGCGCCGCGACAAACCTCTGATTGCGCAAGCCGGCGACCGCCCGGCTCAGCATCGCGGCGGCGCCGATCTCCTGGTACGACAGCATCCGGAACAACTCTCCGAAACCCTCTATCTCCTTGTCCATCAGCGATCGTACGACGTCCGCGGTCACGTCGCGCGCGGCAAGCCCCGTTCCGCCATTGACGACTATCGCGTCCAGCTCCGGCAGATGGGTGATGATCGCGTGCGCGATTTTCGCCGGCGCATCGGGAACGATCTCGTAGTAGGCCACCGTATGGCCGGCTCCCCTGAACATCTCGCGAATCGCCGCGCCGCTGGTGTCCGTTTCCGGCGTGCGGGAGTCGCTGGCGGTCACGATGCCGACCTTGAGATTGGCGCGAACCTGTTCCTTGTGATGCCCGGCAGCCATGATTTTCAAGGATTACATCATCCCCGCGTCCATTATAAGCTCCGCCCGCGATGCGGACGCGACTTTTCCACGAATCTCCGAAGGCGCGGGACTGCGCATGAAACGGCGATGGGTCAAATACATCGCCGCGGCAGCCGCGATCGCCGCGGTGCTGGTCGCAGGGCGGCGCTTCGGAGGAGAGCTGACGGCCGCTCTCGGCGCGCTCTCTTCGCTCGGCCCGGCCGCGCCGATCGCCTTCGTCGCGATCTACGTGGTCGCCTGCGTGCTTTTCATCCCCGGCTCACTCCTGACGATCGGAGGCGGCGCCGTGTTCGGCGTGGTGCGAGGCTCGATCTATGTCTCGATTGCCGCCACCGCCGGAGCAACCGCCGCGTTCCTGGTGGGACGGTACTTCGCGCGCGATGCGGTTGCGCGAAAGATTGCCGGCAATCCGCGCTTTCGCGCGATCGACGACGCAGTCGCGCGCGAAGGTTGGAAGATCGTTTTGCTGACCCGGCTTTCTCCGGTGTTTCCGTTCAATCTGCTCAACTACGCATACGGCCTCACGCGCGTTCGACTCGCCGACTACGTGATCGCCTCGTGGATCGGCATGCTGCCGGCCACGGTGATGTTCGTATATATCGGATCGCTGGGAGGCGACCTCGCCCGCGCATCCGCGGGCGGCGGTCCGGCCGGATTGCGATGGGCGCTTAATGCGATCGGATTTCTCGCGACCGTCGCGGTCGCGCTCTATGCGACCAGAATCGCGACCCGCGCGCTCAAGGAACGGACCTGACGATGGCATCGGATGCGTCCATGGTCGCGCCGCTTGATGCGCACAACCTCGCCCTTCTCGCGAAAGTCCATCCGCAGGGATGGCGCAATCCACCGCCGGCCGCGCGCTACAACCTGGTCGTCGTCGGCGCGGGCACGGCGGGACTGGTCTCGGCGGTGGGAGCTGCAGGACTCGGCGCGAAAGTCGCCATCGTCGAGCGCGCCTTGATGGGAGGAGATTGTCTCAACTTCGGATGCGTCCCGTCCAAGACTCTCCTCCGATCGGCGCGTGCCGCCGCCGATGCGCGCGCGGGAGCAGCCTTGGGCGTAACGGCGGAGCCGGTGCGCGTCGATTTCGCGGCGGTGATGGAACGGATGCGCCGGCTGCGCGCGGAACTTGCCCACAACGATTCGGCCGAGCGCCTGCGTGGACTCGGCATCGACGTGTTCATCGGCGATGCCCGCTTTGTCTCATCCGATGCGGTCGAGGTGGAGGGACAGCGGCTCAGGTTCCGAAGGGCGGTCATCGCAACCGGCGCTCGCGCCGCCCTTCTGCCCATCCCGGGTCTCGCCGAGGCCGGATGCCTTACGAACGAAACAATCTTTTCCCTGACCGAACTGCCGCGGCGGATGGCGGTAATCGGCGCTGGACCGATCGGATGCGAGCTCGCGCAGGCGATGCGCCGGTTCGGCTCCGAAGTCACGCTGCTGGAGGCCGAGCCGCGCATTCTGCCGCGCGAAGACCGCGACGCCGCCGCACGCATCGACCTCGCGCTCGCCCGCGACGGTGTAGTGATCAAAACCGGATGCCGAATTGTCGCGATCGAGAAGCGCGAGTCCGAAAAGCTGCTGCGCATCGAGACCGGCGGTTCGCAAGCGGAAATCGCCGTCGATGAAATCCTGCTCGGGGTCGGCCGTGTGCCCAACGTTGACGGCCTCGGGCTCGAAGCCGCGGGAGTCGAATACGACCGCGCGCACGGCATCCGGGTTGACGACTACCTGCGCACCGCGAACTCGCGCATTTACGCCGCCGGAGATTGCGCCTCGGCGCTCAAGTTCACCCATCTGTCGGATGCGCACGCGCGAATCGTGCTGCGCAACGCGCTCTTCTTCGGGCGCTCCCGCGTGAGTGCCCTGACGATTCCGTGGTGCACCTACACCGACCCGGAGATCGCGCACACGGGACTCGATGAAGCCGAAGCGGCAAAACGCGGCATCAAGGTGACGACCTTTGTGCAGGAGATGGCTGACGTTGATCGCGCCGTGCTCGATGGCGAAACGGACGGCCTGCTTAAGGTGCATGTGAAGCAGGGGGGCGACCAAATCGTCGGGGCGACGATGGTCGCAAGGCACGCGGGAGAGATTATTTCAGAGCTGACAACCGCGACCTCGGCGGGCGTGGGATTGAGCAAACTCGCCGAGATTATCCATCCGTACCCGACTCAGGCGGAGGCTATTCGCAAAATCGCCAATCAGTACAATCGCACGCGCCTCACCCCGTTCGCCTCGCGCCTCTTCCGCCGATGGTTTCAATGGACGCGGTGACTGAATCGCTCGGGCTTGGAACCGCTAGCGCAGGCGCAGGTTGAAGGCCTGTCGTCCCTTTTCACCGGATCGCACCTCGAACTGAACCTCGTTGCCCTCGCGCAAATCTTCGAAATACACCTTGGGCGCCAGGCGCGATCGATGGAAAAAGACTTCGTCGCCGCCGTCATCCGGCTCGATAAAACCGAAGCCTTTGTCCTTCACCACTTTCTTGATTGTGCCGAACACGCGATGAATTCCTCCGCTGCTTATGCTTCATTGTAGCCGGAATTGAGCTTATGCGCTGCGTCCCATATGTAAAGGCCATCCTGGGTCCGGCGCGCGGATGTGCACGGCGATGCTGAAGGCAGTCACTCTCAAGGAGATCGAGAAAATCTTCGAGGTGCTCGACGCGATGGGGATCTCGCGCGAGGCCGTCGTCATCCCGCTTCGCCCCGAGCATCCGGGCCGCGTGTCGCTGATGAAAAACGGCAAGCTCGAAATTGTCGTCGAGCGCGACGATGATTTTGCCGAATGGGTCAGGACTCTGGAGAGCCGGATTCGGGAGCTGATGGACTCGGATTCGCCGGACTGAGTTCGATCAGCACCGCGCCGTGATCGACCATCTGGCCCGCCTCGACCGCGACGCGCTTTACGATCGCGTCGCTTTCAGCCGCCAGCGTCGTCTCCATCTTCATCGCTTCCAGGACCACTAACGGCTGGCCTGCCCCGACAGCATCGCCCGGCTCGACGAGCACGCGCAGCACCTTGCCCGGCATCGGCGCGGTTATCTGCGGAGTCGTAAGTCCATGAAAGCCGTGGCGCGCACCCTCTTCGACCCGAACGAAATCGAACGTGCGCGGTCCGACCGCGACCAGGATCGTGTCCTTCCTGCGGGCGCCGGCGATATGAAAGCGCCGCCCGTCGATCGAAAGGACCGCGCCGCCCGCCGCCAGCGGCTCGACCTGCGCCGATACCTCGCGACCGTCGATGCGTACGCGGAGTTGCGTGCCCTGATGCGCGAGAATTTCGACCTCGCGCTCGCCCGCCCTTCCCGCCTCGCGAAGCTTCATCGGCGTCTCCACAGCTCGAAAGCACCGAGCTCCGCCCATGGCGATCGGATTGCGGCAGCTCGTCTGCCGTTGGCCTCCGCTTTAGCGGCTGAAGGAGCAGCCTGCGCCGCAAGGGCGGCGGCAATCAGCGCCGCATCCATCTCCGGTTGCTCCACGCGTGCGGGCTCCGCGAAGAACTCTTCGACAAATCGCGTGGAGAGGTCGGCGCGCGCAAACGGCTCGCTCGCCACGATATCGCGCAGAAAGCCCGCCGTGTTGGTCACGCCCAAAACCGCGAATTCGTCGAATGCCGCGAGCATCCGCCTGCGCGCCTGATCGCGGTCCGCGCCCCAGCAGATGAGCTTGCCGAGCAGTCCGTCATAGAACGCGCCAATTTCCGCGCCGGCAGCGAGATGAGTGTCGAAGCGGACGCCTGGTCCCGCCGGAATTCTCAAATCGAGTACGGTGCCGGTGGCGGGCCTGAAACCATTTGCCGCATCTTCAGCGTAAACCCGCCCCTCGATAGCGCATCCGCGCGGAGCCGCCACGGGCGCAAGCCGCTCTCCCATCGCGATCTTCAATTGTTCCGCAACCAGATCGCATCCGAAGCGAATTTCGGTAACCGGATGCTCGACCTGCAGGCGCGCGTTTACCTCAAGGAAATAGAAGTGGTCATCCTGTACCAGGAATTCCGCGGTGCCCGCGTTGGTGTAGCCGGCCGCGCGCGCCAGCCTGAGAGCGGAATCGATCATGGCGGCGCGAGTTGCTTCAGCGAGCCCCGGCGCCGGTGATTCTTCGATAATTTTCTGATGGCGCCGCTGGATCGAGCACTCCCGCTCCCCCATCGCAATCACGTTGCCGTGCTCATCGCCGAGAAACTGCACTTCGATATGGCGAGGGCGCGCGAGGTATTTTTCCAGGAACACGCGTCCGTCGCCGAACGCGGCCAGCGCCTCGCGCGAGGCGGCTTCGAGCGCGCCATCGAGACCTTCCAGAGACTCGACCACCCGCATCCCGCGCCCGCCGCCGCCGGCTGCCGCCTTGACCAGGACCGGAAAGCCGGATCTCGCGGCGAAATCGCGCGCCGCCGCGGGCTCGATGGTTTCGAGGCCGGGCACTACGGGCACGTTCGCCGCGGCCGCGATTGCGCGCGCCGCGACCTTGTCCCCCAGCTTCGCCATCACGTCCGCGCGCGGCCCGACGAAGATTATTCCCGCGTCGGCGGCGGCTTGCGCGAATTCGGCGCGCTCCGAGAGAAAGCCGTAGCCGGGATGAATCGCGTCGGCATCCGTCTCGCGCGCCGCCGCGATGATCGCGTCGATGTTGAGATAGCTTTTCGATGCCTCCGGCGGGCCGATGAGCCGGGCTTCGTCCGCGGCCGCGGCGTGCGTGCTGCGCGCATCCGCTTCGGAGTACACCGCGACAGTTTTGATGCCCATCATCCGCGCGGTGCGGATGATCCGGAGCGCGATTTCGCCCCGGTTCGCGATCAGCAGTTTTTTTATTCGCCGTTTGGCCATCGATTCGGCGCCATTCGCCGGCGCGGCATTTTCGGTTCGTTCGGGCCTTTGTAAACGATTCCCAGTCCGCATTCCATGCGATCGGCGCTTCAACTTCAATTGCAACTGATCCGCGCATCGGATAATCGCGATCAAGCACAACCCGGAGCTTATCGCGATGATTCGTTACTTCGAGGACTTTTCTCCCGGACAGGTTTTCAAACACTGGCCCGGCCGCACCATCACCGACTTCGACAACACCTGGTTCACCCTGATGACGATGAACACCAACCCGCTTCACTTCGATGCGGCTTACGCGGCGAAGTCGCAGCATGGACGATGCCTCGTCAATGGACTGCTGGTGCTCTCAACCGTCGTCGGGATGAGCGTCAAGGACGTGAGCGAGAACGCGATCGCCAACCTCGAATATGAATCGGTCCGGCATACCGCGCCGACCTTTGGCGGCGACACGCTCTATGCCGAAACAACCGTGCTCGAGACGACACCGTCGAAGAGCAAGAACGATCGCGGCATTATCTATGTCGAGACGCGGGGCCTCAATCAAAACGGAGAGCAGGTGATGATCCTGCGCCGGCGCATCCTCCAGCCGCGCCGTCCCGCCTGAAGCATCTTCGATGGACCAGCTCTACTTCGTCGTTCACACCCATTGGGATCGCGAATGGTACCAGCCTTTCCAGCAGATGCGCGCGCGGCTGGTTGCGATGGCGGATCGGATGATCCCGATGGTCGAGTCGGGCGAGGTTCCATCGTTCCACTTCGACGGACAAACCATCGTTCTCGACGACTACCTGGAAATTCGGCCTGAAATGGCGGCGCGCGTCAGGAAACTGGTGCGCGCCGGAAAAATTCAGATCGGTCCCTGGTACGTGCTCGCGGACAGCTTCCTGGTGAGCGGCGAGTCGCTGGTGCGCAACCTGGAAATCGGGATGGCGGCGGCGCGCAGGTTCGGCCGCCCGCTCGACGTCGGCTATCTGCCCGATCAGTTCGGCCATATCGCGCAGCTTCCGCAGATTCTCGCCGGCTTCGGCTTCCGCACCGCCGTGCTGTGGCGCGGAGTCGGAGCGGATGTCACCCGAAATCGCTTTCGCTGGGAAGCACCCGACGGCTCTTCCGTGCTCACCGTGTACTTGCCCTACGGATACTCCAACGGCGCGAACCTGCCGCTCGAATCGGTCGAGAGCTTTCTTGCGCGGGTGAACGCGATCGCCGAGCGCGAGCGCGGTTTCGCCGCCGGCAGTCCTATCCTGGTGATGAACGGGACCGACCATGCCGAGCCGGACCCGCGCCTTGGCGCGCGAATTCGCGAGGCGCGTGAAACGAGCGCGATGAGCCTCGAGGTCGGGCCACTCGAGCTTTTCGTGAACCGGAGCGCGGCGGCTGCTCCAGACGGCATTCCGAGTCATCGCGGCGAGCTGCGTTCTCCCCTGCGTGCGCATCTGCTGCCCGGCGTGACCTCGGCCCGCGCCTGGATCAAACAGCGCGATTTTCAGAATTGCTATGCCCTCGAACGGCTCGCCGACCCGATCGCGGCGCTCGCGAATGCGCTCGGCGCCGGAGCCGGTCTGGATGCATGGATGGAGGCGGCGTGGCGGATGGAGCTGCAGAACCATCCGCACGACTCGATCTGCGGATGCTCGGTCGATCAGGTTCATACCGACATGCGCTACCGCTTCGATCAGGCCGCGATGATGGCGGAAGGCGTAATCCGGCGCGCATCCGCGACGGTCCTTGACGGCCCCGCGCGGCGCGATGGCGCGATCGCCGTATTCAATCCGGGTTTCGCGCGAAGCGCGCTGGTGGCCGGCGAGATCGAGCTTGCGGACCCATCCGCGCGCTACGCGGTTGAAGGGCCATCCGGGCGCGTTCCCGCCGCAATTGACGTTGCTCGCCGCGAGCGAACGCTGGAAACCGAGGTCCGCGCGGCGGAACTGAAGCCGATGGTGGCCGCGCTCAGCCATCCCAGCCTCATGGGCCGGACGGTTAACCGCTACGAACTTCGGCAGACCGCTGACGGACGCATCGTGCTCGAACTGTTCATGAGCCGCGCTCCCCTGAGCGACCTGGACCTCGATGAGTTTCGCCGCCGGATTCGAAACGAAGTGCCGGATGACGCCACGGTGATGGTCCGCGCGACCAGCGCAGCGCGGGCGTCGATCTCATTCGTTGCGAACGATCTTGCGCAGGCCGGATTCACTTTCTTTCAGATCGTCCGCGACGATTCGGTTGCGGAGCCCAGCGCGCCGGGCGATTCGATCGAAAACGAATTCTATCGCATCAGTGCGGGCGTGCGTGGCCTCGCGATTCGAGACCTTCGGCGCGGCGCGGAGTTCGAGTTGTATTTTGAAGACGATGGCGACCGGGGCGATGAATACAATTTCGATCCCGTTCCCCGAGCGCCCGCGATTTCGATTCCGGCCGCGCGAAGCGCGCGCGTATTGGAGGCCGCCGGTCCGCGCCGCCGCATCGCGTTGGCTTGCGAATATGCCATCCCCCGCCAGCTGGCCGCGGATCGCCGCTCCCGCAGCGCGGATACCTTGCCGCTGCAAATCGAAATCGCCGCCTCGCTCTATTCCGGACTCGACCGAATCGACTTCGACGTGAGGGTGACCAACCGGTCGCGCGACCATCGGCTGCGCGTCGCGCTCTCGACTCCGATAGCCGCCAACTGCGTCCATCAGGACACGAGTTTCGGTGTCGTGCGGCGTTCCATCGATTCGCTCGAACCGCCTGGCACCGAGGACATCTATCCAACCGCGCCGCATCGCACCTGGAGCGCGGTGGAAGGCGAGACAATTTCAGCCGCGATTGTTTCGCGCGGGCTTTACGAGGTCGAAGCGCGCGCGGAGCGCGACGGAACCACCTTGCTGCTGACGCTGATCAGGTGCGTCGGATGGCTGTCGCGATCGGATTTGGCGACGCGGCGGGGCGGCGCCGGACCCGAACTGGAAACGCCGGGCGCGCAGGAGATCGGAGATCATCGATTTGAATTCGCGGTCGCCGCATACCGCGGCAGCTATCTCGACGGGAATATCGTGCAGCGCGCGGCGGCATACGCCTACCCGCCCCGGATGTTCACGGCGAACTCTGCGCCGGCCGGCGAGATGAGCCTCGCGCGATGCGACAATCCGCGCATCGCCTTTTCCACCGCACGGCCCGGCAAGCGGCCCGCCGTTTATCGGATCCGCGCCTACAGCGCATCTTCCGCCCGCGAGCATGCGCGATTCAGCTTCGGCGCGGGGGCAAAGGCAAGAATCGTCGATTTGGCCGGTAAAACCGTCAAGGGCGCCCCGCTGCGCAAGCATCGCAATGGCGACGTGGAAGTGGAGCTCCGCCCTTTCGAGATAGTCACGTTCGAGGTTAACCGGCCCCGCGATGACCGAGGGCGCCGTTAACAACCTCCAGTCATGATCGTTTCCGCGTCGGGCCGGATCGCGCTCACGGAGTCGTCTGGCTCGCGCCTGCCGATGGAGTCGGCGTCGCTGTCGGCACGAGCACCTGCATCTGCTGGTTGCTTTTGTCGTCGCTGCGAACGATCAGAACCTGCGGGCCGCGATAGTAACGGGCAATCGCCACGCCCTCGAAGCCCCATCCCGTCCCCGGATCGAACCACGCGTTCAGCTTGGGCACAAACGGCGCGATTAGCATGTCGAACCATCCGAAGTGCGGCCTTACGTTCACCTGCACCGCTCCCGCCGCCGAATACGGCCATCCTGTGGGCCGCGATGCCACGCTAATGCTGACCGAGTAGAGGCCGGGCTTCGAGGTGCAGTTGAAAACGTGCATCGCCAGCGAGCCCTCGCCGCCCGCCTGAAGGAATTGCTGGATCGGCAGCAGGATAGTGGCTCCCGCCCACGTGTCGGGGGGGAAGTCCATCACCTCGGCTTTCTCGATGTGCGCGGGGACATCGGAGCAACTGGCTAGCCCTCCCGCGATGTCGGCGTGCGCGGCGCGCGTGACCGAGCCCTCCGGCGTGTAGAAGAGATGGTCGAATTTCCGCAGGGTCGGCAGCGATCCGGAAAAGCCCGGCGACATAACGTCGGTCTCGATGTCGTATTCGCCGGTCGTGTAGCGGCTTTCGCCGTGCAGGATGATGGCGTCTTTTTCCTGGTCGATTGTGTAGCGGCCGTGTCCGAGGGTGATGCGGCCGTCGGGGCTCATGATCGTGAAATCGATCGATCCCGCATCAAGCAGGCTCGCCGCGCCAGCGGTGCGGACGGTGCACAGAATCGCGATTGCGGCGAAGAAAACGCGGAGGAAAAGCGTCTTTCGCGGCGCTAGAAAATGCATCAGATCGACTATCTTTTCCTCGCCGGACAGAAAGCTGGGATTGCCCTCGCGCAACCGATCTGAAAAGTTTTGGTCGCGTTCCTAAAGTCTTCCCCATGAACCAGCCGCAACACAACCCCGCTTCTTCGGCGCTGGAGCGCGCCCGTACTGCCGAGCCCGTCCAGCGCGACCAGGGATATCTCTGGCTTTTGCTCGGACTTCTGATGTCGGTGACGGTCTTCGAGGGTTATGACGTCACGATTTTTCATCTTTGCACACCCGACATTGCTCGCACGTTCCATCTCGACGATGCCGCCGTGGGCAGGATGGCCTCGCTGGTGCGGGTCGGCGGGATGGCCGCGTTTTTTCTGGTGATGTACGCGGACCGGGTGGGCCGCAAGCCGGTCGTTGCCGCCACGGTTCTCTTTTATACCCTGTTCACGCTGTTCACCGCCCTGTCGCAAGGCCTTGGCACATTCACTCTCTTTCAGAGCTGCGCGCAACTGTTTCTCTCGGCAGAGTTTGGCGTCGCGATCATCATGATCAGCGAGGAGTTTCCCGCTACCTCGCGCGGCACCGGAGTCGCGATGCTCAACATGGTCGGATTGCTCGGCGTCGTCGCGGGAGGATTCCTGTACGCGATCGTGGTGGACTCGCGATGGGGCTGGCGCGGGATGTACCTGATCGGGATCATCCCGCTTTTGCTGGTGGCGTTCCTGCGCCGCAACCTCCGCGAGACCGCCAGGTTCGAGGCGTTGCGCGCGCAACGCGAACGCAACGGCGCCAACAACACGGACGTTCTCGGAACGCTCCGCCTGGCTATCGAGCCGTTGCGCGGTCCTTACCGGGGCAGAATCCTGTTGGTGGCGCTGCTCTGGAACAGCGTGGGACTGGTGGGCGCGCCCGCGGTTACCTTTTTCAGCCTTTACGCAAAACGCGACCATCATTGGACTTCGTCCGAGATAAGCCACGCAATTGTGCTGGCATACCTGGTCGGCACGCTCGGTCATCTGCTCGCCGGATGGTCGCTCGATCGGATCGGCCGCAAGCTGACGACCGGAGTTGCTTACGTGGTGGGCGCGGTCGCGATTCTGACCCTGTTCCAGACCGACAGCCACGGGGCGATGCTCACGGCGATGGTGATAACGGTTTTCGCGTTCCAGGGCGCGCGCACCGCGACCGCAACCTATTCTTCCGAGCTCTTTCCGACCGAAATTCGCGCGACTTCTTACAGCCTGACGGTGCAGCTTCTCGGCCAGATTTCCTCTTTGCTGACTCCCGTCACCGTCGGCCTGCTTTCGAAGTCTCTGGGCGGACTGGGCAATGCGGTGGCGGCGGTTTCCCTGGGTCCCGTGATCGGCGCTCTGCTGGTGTGGATTTTCGCGCCGGAAACCCGCGGCCTCACGCTGGAGGAACTCGAAGCCGCGGCGGGAGACTGACACCCCCGATGCTCGACAAGCTCCTGGGTGACAATCCGGCGGTCCGGAATCTTCAATCTTCGGCCGCGCGATCGCTCTCGCGGATCGGACTCAGCGCGAACGCCGCAACCGCGCTCGGCGCGATCGCGGGAATTTGCGCGGGCGTTGCCTTTGCCAAAGAAGAAGCGGGATGGGGCATCCTGCTGCTGGCCGCGAGCGCCGCGCTCGATGCCGTCGACGGAACCCTCGCGCGCGAACGCGGCCAGCCGACGTTTCTGGGCGGCCTGGCTGACCTCGTCTCCGATCGCGTCGTCGAAAGCATCGTGATCATCGGCATCGCATGGCCTCATCCATCCCTGTATCTGCCGGCGCTGATGCTGGTTGCGAGCTGGTACGTAAACATCACCGTGTTTCTCGCGGTGGGCGCGGCGCTGGAGCGGCGCGGTCCCAAGCTAATCGAGTATCCGCCCGGCATTCTGGAGCGCACCGAGGCGATCATCTTTTTCGTCGTGCTCGGCGCGATCGAATCGATCGGCTTTGCCCGCACGATCGGACCGCTATTGTGCTACGCGATGACTGCGCTCGAAATTGCGACTGGCGCGCAGCGCTTTCTCTTCGGATGGAGGATGCTGAAGGATTCCGCGGAATGACGGGCGCACCCCGTCGCTCATCAGCCGTCAAGCAGGCCGGCCAGTTGCTCCACTTCGTTCGCGCTCATGTCGGTTACGATCCAGTAATTCATGCGGGCATGGCGGAAGTGGTCGATGTTATAGCCGTTGAGAGTCGTCATTGCGGGGGAGCTATCCGGGCGGTTCATCGGCCACACAAATACATTGATGAAATGCGGCCCGTGCTGATAGACGAGTGCCGCCACGGCGCGATTGTCCAGGTAATCGACTCGCCCCCCGATCAGTTTGAAGCCTTGCTGCTGAAAATCGGCGACCGGCGGCGAAAAATCGAGTTTGCCTTCGAACCACGGCTTGACCGTGTGGCGATCGCTCGATGCGACGTCGGTGAGATGGTCAACCTGTGTCGATCGGATATGGGCGGCTACCACCTCGCGGAGCAGGAAGTCGCTTTCCGGGCCGGGGAATATCCGCGGCAGGAAAAGCACCGCGAGCAGCGCCGCGATTGCGGTGGTAAGCGCAACCGCCGGCCATCGCGAGAGCACCGCCCTGCGATCGCTCGGCTGCGCCGGAGCGCGACCGGCAAGGCGAGAATTCGCGATCGCGGTTTCGATCTTCCTGCGCAGCGGCGCGGGAGCGCTGAAATGCCCGGCCTGCGAGCTTACGGCCGATTTGACCGCGGCAATTTCGTCCCTCTCGCGAGCGCATCCTTCGCATTCGTCCAGATGCCGCACAAGCTCGCGATCGGTGGCCGGATCGAGTTCGCGGTCCAGGTGCGCATCGAATAGCGGCCGGGCTTCCTGGCAGATCATCGCGACCCTCCCGCCGCCGACAGCTTTTGGATCGCGGCCCTGAGCCGGGCGCGGGCGCGCGCCAGCCGCGACATCACCGTACCGATTGGAAGATCGGAAACCATTGCGATTTCTTTATAGGAAAGTTCTTCGAGATCGCGCAGCACCACCATCTCGCGAAACTCGGCCGGCAACTCTTCGATTGCCGCGCGCACCATCGCGGCGTCGGCCCTGCGGATGACCTCGACATCGACGGGATGCGCCGCTTCGGGCGCGCGATCGTCGTCCAGAGCTGGCGCCAGCTGGTCGCGGCGATTGCGGCTTATCCACGTGTAAGCGGCGTTGCGCACTATGGCCAGAAGCCACGCGCGCGCGTCGCCTCCTCGGTAGTTCCCGGCAAAGCGCAGAGCGCGCAGGTAAGCCTCCTGCACGACATCCTCCGCGTCCGCGTCGTTCCTGAGCAGCCATCGCGCCAGGTTGTAGGCGCCGTCGAGATGAGGCATGAACACGCGCTCGAAATCGACGCGATTTCCAATGATCGCCACGTGGTTATCGCGCGCACTCCAAACTCGCGCGGAACGCATGCGCGCGGCCTGCGAGCTTCGGTTCGCGCCGGTGCCCATCGGATAGTGGACTACCGGGCGCGCGATTTTATTCCCGGTGCGGTTCACCGCTCAATCGCTTTTTTCATGGGAGCACGGTCAGTTTCATCTTCATGTTGCCGTGGCCGGTGCCGCAGTAGTGATCGCAGATGACGATGTATTCACCGGCAAGGCCGGGCGTGACCGCGATTTCGGTAACCTGGCCCGGCTTGATGTCGGCATCGATATTGAGCGGCTTGACAAGGAAGCCGTGCGTCCTGTCCTCGCTGGTCAGGCGCAGCACGGCCGGCTCTCCCTTTTTCAAGGTTATTTCATTTGGGGAGAACTCGTATTTCTTCGCCTTGATCTCGACGATCGTGGGCTGACCGGCCGCATATGCCGCCTGTCCCCATCGATGACCGCCGGGTGTCCCGGTTACGATCACAACCGCCAGCGCCGAGCTGACGGCGCGCACACGGATTTTGCTTGTGATGTTCATTCGTCTATCGAGTCCTCCTTGCCGTGTTTCAGCATCTGGTCCATCCCGACCGTTCCCGAGTATTCATTCATCGCCAGTTCCACATCCTCGATGACCGGTTCGCCGCCGGCTTTGACAACCCGAATTCCCAGGTTTCTGAAGGGTCGCTCCCGGTCGAAGGGAACCGGTTTCTTCGCGGCGGTGGTTGCCGGGTCGGGAAACGCGAAGATGAGCGATCGCGCGGCGTAAAGTCTGGTGTTGCCTCGCTGATGGAAATTCTCGCGATGGATATGGCCGTACAGGATGGTCACGTTTTCGAACGGCGCGAGCGCGTTCAGTACTTCATCTCCGTCGCTTGTGAACCATTCCCATTCCGGCTTGAGGTCGAACAACGGGCGATGGGTGAACACCACGATCGGCGCGGTGTGGGGAAACCGGGCGAGGTCGGATTTCATCCAGGCGAGCTGCTCGCTCCCAACCGCCGGCTTGCCGGAAGACACGTTGTCGAGCGCGAGAAAGTGAACGCCGCGATGGTCGAACGAATAGTAGGTTGGCCCCATCAATTCGCGGAACATCCCGCCGCCGTCCAGCGCCGCGTCATTTTCGCCCGGTACGACCTTGACGCTGGCGCCGCCGATTTTGCCCGCGATTTCCTTGAAGAGCCGGAAGCGCCGCGCGTGCTCATCGGGCGAGTCCGCATCGTGAGTAAGATCGCCGGTGATTAACACCAGGTCGGGCCGGCTTCTGAGTTTGTTGATCGTTGCGACGGCGGCTTCGAAGGCTGCCGTCCCCAGCGGATCGGGAGGGCCGTTGAAGCCGACGTGAGTGTCGCTCAACTGGACGAACGAGAAAGGTGCGGGCGCTTCTCCGTTCAGATCGGAAAGCGTGCGCGCGACAATCTCACCGCCCGCGCCGCGCGCAAGCGGCGCGAAAACACTGAACAGCGCCCCGATGGAAAAGGACGTCCCCGCGATGCGCAGGAACCGCCTGCGATCGAGCCTGGTTTTCACTGGCCAACCTCCGTGAATGCCGCCGATGCGCGCACATTCACAGAGGAGACCAGGCAGGCGCGGAGATTATTCCGCGCCGCCGCGCTTCACGTCAGATGCCGGATGAGCGTGTGCTCGCGATGCCGCCGGAAAGTTCCGCCGCGAATGCGATATGAATCTTCAATCCGTGTGAATCTGTGAAACCTGCGGATTTGCGGTTGCCGCGGCCAGGCTCGCGCGGCCAGGTCCTGTTTCGGGGACCATGAAGAATCCCGCAATCGCCACCAGCGCGAACACCAGCGATCCCTGCATCACCGCCGCAAGCCCGACTTTGCTTGCGATCGCGCCGCAGACGACCGGCGACAGGAATGCGCCGCCGTAACCGGCTGCCCATACCACGCCAAGGCCCGCGCCGGCCTTGGTCGGCGTCATCCCGGGCAGTTCCATCACGAGCGTGAACAGGGTCGGCAGGAGCGCCGAGGAGCCGATGCCGATGAGGATGAGCGATATTCGAATTGCGCCGACGCCGGTAAAGGTGACCGCCCCGAGGCATCCCAAGCCGAACAGGATCTGGCTCGGATAGGTGAACGGCCGCCTGAGCCCGATGGCGCCGGTCAGCACGCCGGCGCCCGCGGCGGCGAAGATTCCCGTGAACGGGATAAGCGCGGTGAGCGCGCCCGATCGCTCGAGCGTCATCCCCCTTATCGTCTCGAAGAATTCCGGCAGGAACGCGCTGTAGAGCTGAAAGACCCACATGCCGCAAAACAGCGCCACCGCGATCATTCTGATCTCGCGCATCGCCAGCACTTCGCTGAGCGCGCCCGTCTCCGCCGCGTGTCCCGCTCCCCGCGCGTGCGACGGATGCGTTCGGCCGAGCAGAGTCCATAGAAGAGCGACGCCGCCGACAAAGACGCCGTAAACCGTCAATGCTCCGCGCCAGCTTGTTCCCAACGCGACGTACACGGGGCCGGTGATTGCGAAGGCGGCGGTAAGCCCGAGAAATGGCGCAACCGCGTTCAGCGTGTTCATGTAGGGCCATTCGCTCTCCGCAAACCATTGCATCACCAGCGTGGTTGGCGGCGCGATCATCAACCCGAAGCCGATTCCTTCCGCCACGCGGCACGCGAGCAGGAGCACAAAGGTGGGCGCATAGCCGCTGAGCACGCCGCCCCCCGCGAGCAGCCACAGGCCGATGATCAGCGAGCGAAGCGCGCCGATCTTTTCCATCACTACCGCGCCGCCGATCGAGAAGATCGCGATGCAGAGCGCGATAATCGAGATGATCAAGCCCGCGTCGCCCAGATGAATCTTCAGATCCTTGATGATCGGGCTCAGCAGCGGCGCCGGGGCAAGCCAGGTCAGAGTTTGAGAAATAAGGGCGAGCAGCAGAAGCCCCTCGATTACCCACCGGTACGGCGAACCATTGTCGCTGGAGCTCATGGAATTTTTCCGCCCTGTCTGGATTTGCCCTTACGCTGGATAATTGGCGCGCCAAATTCAAGCTCTATTTTCGCCGCTTCCGCCGCCGCCAACCATCGCGAAGCCGGTCCTACGATTCGAACTGGCGCATGAAACGCCGCCAGATCTGCCGGCCCAGCTCATCGTATGCCACCATCGTTTCGACCATCGTGCGCAGCGGCCGCTGCGCCATCAGCTCCTCCGGCAGCATCGGATCGAGATTGATATGGCGTATGACGTCGCGCCCGAGCACGAGCGTCTCGCCCGCCGCCTCGACCAGCGGCATCCGATGCACTCGCTTTATGCTCGCCTCCATCGCGCCGGTCAGGTCTTCGTAGGACCTGAGCAGGGCTGCCGCATCCCAAAGGCGCATCGCCTCCGCCTGCGTGCGATGGTCGAACTCGCGAATTTCCGCCACGATCGCATCGCGATGCAGGCCAAGCGCATGGAGTTCGCCGCGCAACTCCGCGACCGGTTGGCGGAGGTTGGCGGGCCGGAGCCATAGACCGGCGCGAAACTCCCGAAATCCCCGCAACCTCATCGCCTGCTCATGCCGGCGCATCGCGGCCCGATCGCTGCGGGCCACGCCGCCGTCATAAATGCAAACCCACGCGCCCGCCCAGGCCTGAGTCAGGCTCGTGATGCTGCGCCATTTGCGCACCTCGCGGCGCATCGCGTCGCCCGACGGCGCGAGCCGATAAGTCCCGCGCGACTCCTTAAGCGCGAGCTGATCGTTGACCAGCCGCGTCAGCGCCATCCGGATGCTCTGCTCGGAGAAGCCGAGCGCGACGGCGCTCTCGACGATCGCGCGCGCGGACATCTCGCGCGGGGCGCGATTGGAAAGGAAGTCGAGCACCAGTTCCTTGGCGGTGAGGGCGCGGGCGGGTTCATAACGGGAATTTGCATTTGAGGCCATTATTCGTTATATTCCCGGACAGCCCTGATACTTCCGCGCGGCGGAAGATTGGAGGAACTGATGGTCGCGGCACGTTCCATTTTCACTCCCGAAGAAATCTCGATGCTGACGCGCAAATCGGACCTGCGCGGCGCCTGGATGGTAGTTCACGCGTGGGCGGTGATTTTTGGCGCGATGGCGATGTTCGTGTGGTGGCCGAATCCGCTCACCTTTGTGCTTGCGGTGGCGATAATCGGCGCGCGCCAGCTCGGGCTTGCGGTTCTCGCGCACGATGCGGCGCACGGCCTGCTCGCCAACAACATCCGCCTCAACGACTTCGAAGGCACCTGGCTCACCGACAATTTGTTGCTCGTCGATTTGCACGCGTACCGCAAGTATCACATCCTGCATCATCGCTTCACGCAGCAGAAGAACGATCCTGATCTGGGGCTTTCGGCGCCGTTTCCGATCACGCGCGCCAGCTTTCGGCGCAAGATTGTCCGCGACCTGACCGGCCAGACCGCCTACAAGCAGAGAATCGCGCTGATTCGCCGCGCCTTCGGCAAGGCGGGCGATCCCTGGAGTGCCAGGCTGCGGGCAGGATGGAAACGGCTCGGCGGCTCCATCATTTCGAACGCGTTCCTGTTCGCGATTCTTGCCGCAACCGGCCATTGGTGGCTCTATCCTCTTCTATGGCTGGTTCCGTATTTTACGTTCTTCTCGATGGTCGAGCGGTTTCGCAGCATCGCCGAGCATTCGATGGTGACGGACAACGATGATCCGTTCCGCAACACGCGCACTACTTACGCGAACTGGTTCGAGCGCGCATTCATCGCTCCCTACTTCGTCAACTACCATCTGGAGCATCACCTGGTGATGGCGGTGCCGTGCTACAACCAGCCGAAGATGCACCGGATGCTGCTGGCAAAGGGATACGGGCCGCGGATGGAAATCAAGCCTGGTTACCGCGCGATCCTTGCGCTTGCGTCATCCAAACCGGACGCATCGGCGATTGCGGCCGCCGCGTAACGTAGCCGGAAGTCCCCGAACCGTTAAGGTTCAACGCTTATGCAAATCAACTGGCGCTGAAAAGCGTCGCTTGAACGCCCGCCCCGCCCGCGCCATGCTGAGCTTCGCGTATGGCAAGCAATCTGTCGCGGGAGAAGTTGCTGTTCTATGCGGCTGCTGGCGGCCTTGGCGGCCTGGCTGCATGGGGTGCGGCGGAGCCCTTCCTGGGAATTCGTTTCGTTTACGCGCGCGACCTTCTGCTCGGCGCGCTAATCGGATTTTTTATCGGCGCCTTCCTGGCCTGTATCGAGGCGATGAGCGTCGGGCAGTGGCGCCAGGCGCTGCGCGCGATCCGCAGCGGCGGCGTCATCGGCGCATTCGGCGGCGCTCTGGGCTTGCTGGTCGGCGAATTCGCCTTTGACTTCCTCGGCGGATTCAACGGGCGCGTGCTGGGATGGTCGGTGCTGGGAATTCTGGTCGGTCTCGGCGTCGGATGGGCATCGCGCTCGAACGCGCGGCGGCGCAACGGCGTGGTCGGCGGATTGGTCGGCGGCGCGCTCGGAGGGTTCTTCTATCAGGCTCTCACGGCGACCTTTCCCCAGGCGTTCGGCCGCGCGATCGCGATCATCGTGCTCGGCGCGCTGATCGGCTTTTTTATCGGCCTGGTCGGCGAACTGCTCAAGCGCGGATGGCTGATGGTGGTGCGGTCGCAGAGCCGCAACGCGCGCGAGGGGCGCGAGTACCCGCTGGCCAAGGCCGTCACGATCATCGGGCGCGCCGAGGAGTGCGACATCGGGTTGTTCGGCGACAAAACCGTGCAGGGCCATCATGCGATCATCCGGCAGGAAGGCCGCGTGTATTACATCAGTCCCACGGGCGGCGGACAGGTGCTGGTAAATCGCCAGCCCGTCGCGGGGCGCCACCCTCTCAAGAGCGGCGACAGGGTTGAAGTCGGCGGTACCCTGTTCCTGTTCCGCGAGCGCGCCCAGGTCGCGCAACGTTGAGGTTGGGCGGTGCGAAGTCGAGCCGCCCCGCGCATCTTCATCGTAGCGGCGATGCTGCTTACGATGGCGGCGTGCGCACTTTCAGGAGGCGGCGAACCGACGGTGCCGACCTCGGTTCAGAAGCTTGAGTATTATCCCTACCAGGTCAAAGGCTACCAAAGCACTTTCCCGCGGCGCACCGTGCTGGTGCTTGTACCCGCCGATGATCGCGACTTCACCGGAACCGAAGCCGCCAACCACGCGCCGCTCGACGGAAAACCCGCAATCGGCGTCGTGATCGGACAGGACAATAACGTTTTGCAACGGCTCTATTCCGCTCCGCTCGGTCCCATCGTGCAGAAGGCGATTGCCGGAGCGGCGGAGGAGGCCGGGATGACCGCGGAGTCCGCCGATTATTCGGATTACAGTCCCGAAAAGGCCAAGAACGACGACTACGTCATCGCCACCCTGATCAAGCGATGCTGGGTGACCAAGCGCCGCCATGCCGATAACAGGTATGGCGCGGTATGGGCGACGAGCGCCGATTTTGCAATCGACATCATCGTCTTCAAGCCGCCGTTCAAGATTCCCTTCTGGCAAGGCGCGCTCCAATCGACCTACAACGACCCGCCGGTCGGCAGCTTTGGTCTCGGCCCCGACGACGAAGCCGGAATCTACGATGAGCCGGGCGAGGTGCTCTCCGTCGCGCTGACGCGGGCGGTAGCGGGAATCTTTGAACGCAAGGATTTTCGCACCCTGGTACAGCAGGACGACATTCGCCGCTAAGGAATATGCCGAGGCGGAACTCGCCTGCGAGGGAGATTTAGGATTCCGATCTCGCTGCCGTGAAATTTGCGCAATCTGCGAATGATTTGATGCGTAATGCGGGGGCGCTTTGCTCGTGGCACGCCTTCTATTAGCCTCGATTCTGAAAGCCTCGATTCGGCATAAGCCTTGCTCAAGTTATCGGCTCGAAGACAGAAGCTGGAGTTTTTATGGCGATGAATGGTGAGCCGATCGTCCTTCCTGGTAATCTTGGCAAACCTGCCAAGGGCGCTTATCCGCCCTGCGCGCTGGTGATTTTCGGCGGCGCCGGCGCCCTCACCCATCGCAAGCTCCTGCCCGCGCTCTACAACCTCGCGCTCGACGGCGACCTGCCGGATCACGCGGCAATCGTCGGGTTCTCGATGGAAGAGCTGAACGACGAGAGTTATCGAAACTTCGCGCGCGACGCGATCGAAAGGAACTCGCGCCGCCCGATTTGCGAGGCGCAATGGACCGGGTTCTCGCGAATGCTCAGCTTCGTGCGCGGGCGTTTCAACGAAGCCGCCGACTACCAGTCACTCCGCGGCCATCTCGAATACGTGGACAACGAATTCGGGACTTCCGGCAACCGGGTCTATTACTTTGCGATTCCGCCCGCGTTCATCGAGACCTGCGCCACCGGACTGCATCGCGCCGACATGATTCGCCCGCCGAACGGCAATGGCAATTTCACCCGGGTGGTGGTGGAAAAGCCGATCGGCCACAGCCTGGCGAGCTCGACCGCGATCAACGATCGCATCGCGGCGCATTTCGCCGAGAGCCAGATCTTCCGAATCGATCATTTCCTGGGCAAGGAAACCGTGGAAAACCTGATGGTGCTGCGGTTCGCCAACGCGATCTTCGAGCCGCTGTGGACCTCGCGCTTCATCGACCACGTGCAGATAACTGTCGCCGAAGAGGAAGGCGTCGGCACCCGCGCCGCCTACTACGAAACCGCGGGCGCGCTGCGCGACATGGTCCAGAGCCATCTGCTCCAGGTGCTCAGCATAATCGGGATGGAACCGCCGCGAAGCACGGCCGCCGATTCGGTGCGCGACGCGAAGCTCGATGTGCTGCAATCGATCCGGCCGTTCAGCGACGAAGACATCGAGAAGTACGTGGTTCGCGGCCAGTACGGCGCGGGGCTGGTGGGAGGAGCGCCGGCGCGCGCCTACCGCGACGAAGACAACGTCGCGCCGGACTCGCGCGTCGAAACGTTTGTCGCGCTCAAATGCTGGATCGACAACTGGCGATGGGCGGGCGTGCCGTTTTACCTGCGCACCGGCAAGCGCCTGCCCAAGCGCGCCAGCGAGATCGCGATTTATTTCAAGTCGGTGCCGCGCATCCTCTACAACGCCAATCCTCGCGCCCATCTGGCGTCCAACATGCTCACTATCCGCATCCAGCCCGACGAGGGCCTTTCGGTTCACATCATTTCGAAAGTTCCCGGACCGCAGGCCCGCCTGCAGCAGGTTGCGGTCGATTTTCATTACCAAACCACCACCCCCGAGGCATATGAAACCCTCCTGCGCGACATCATCGTCGGCGATCAAACCCTGTTCATGCGCCGCGACTCGGTGGAAGCGTCGTGGCAGCTCGTCGATCCGATTATCGAGTCATGGGCGCAGTCGCCGGCGGAGCCTCCGGTCTATTCCGCCGGTTCGTGGGGACCGCTGGAAGCGGCGCTGATGATGGCGGCGGACGGGCGTTCGTGGAGGGTGCTGTAGAGCCATCTTGCGGCTTTTGCCCGCAATCGCGCCCCAGCCTCCGTTTTCCCTTTTACAATCCCGCTTGATGTACTAATTCTGCTCGCGCAGCCATCGTGGGCGTAGGATGGCTTTACGGGCGGCCTGGAGGAAAGGCCGCCGATACGGGCTCTTACGGGGGAGAATTGTATGGGTTCGCACAATACGACGTTGTTGCGGCACGTCCTCACGCGAAAAGGAACCACGATACCGGCCGGAGACCTCGCCTTGATTCTCGAAAGAATCGAACTCATCGGAAAGCGGATCGCTCGCGAGTTGGCCCGCTCCTCGATTCGCGGCGGGCTTGGCTACACGGGTGAGACCAACGTCCAGGGCGAGGAGGTCAAAAAACTCGATGAATGGACGAACTGGGTCTTTCTGGACACCTTCGAGTCCGGCGATCCGGTTTGCAGCCTGATCTCGGAGGAGATGGAACAGGCCGAGCATCGCGGCGGACAATGCCAGGAAAATTCCTACGCCGTGCTTTACGATCCCCTCGACGGTTCTTCCAACACCGATATCAACGGCTCCCTCGGCACGATTTTCTCCATCCGCAAGCGCGCCCCGGGACATCGAGAGGACGTGAATGATCTGATGCGGCCGGGAAGCGAGCAGGTTGCCGCCGGATATATCCTCTATGGTCCCGGCACACAGCTCGCTTACGCGGCGGGAGCCGGGGTCGATATCTTCACGCTCGATCCCGCTATCGGCCAGTTCATCCTGTGGAAGGAAAACGTCCGGATGCCGTCGCGAGGCAAGACGTATTCCGTCAATCAGGGCAACATCACGAAGTTTCATCCCGGCGTGCGCAAGCTCATCGATCACCTCACCAGCCGCAAGGACAAATCGACCAGCTATTCGCTGCGCTACACCGGCGCATTCGTCGCCGACTTCCATCGATGCCTGCTCGAAGGCGGACTGTTCATGTACCCGGGCGAAGTGACACCCGACGGCAAGAGCAAGGGCAAGTTGCGGCTGATGTATGAGCTGAACCCGATGTCGTATCTGGTTGAACAAGCCGGCGGGAAAGCGTCCAACGGAAAGAAGCGGCTCCTGGACGTGGTACCGGCGGGACTGCATGATCGGCAGCCGATCTATATCGGCAGTGCCGAAGAGGTCGAGCTCGCCGAACGCATGCAAGTCGAGGGCTGACGGATTAAGGAAGGTACCCGATGTCTCGGCTGGTACTTGCGGGCGATGTCGGGGCAACCAAGACGCTGCTCGGAATTTTTCGCGAAGAAGACCGCCAGCTATCGCTCGTGCGCGAGCACCGCTTCGCGACGCCGCAATATCCCTCGCTGGAAAGCATCTGCGCGGAGTTCATGGCCGCGGGACCGGAGACTGGGATTGGCGCCGCCTGCTTCGGAGTGCCCGGGCCGGTAATCGGCGGCACTGCGACTCCCAGCAATATCGCATGGCAGATTTCCGACAAAGCGATGTCGAGCGCGCTCGGCGGCATCCCGGTGATGCTGGTCAACGATCTCGGCGCGACCGCGCTCGGTGTCGTTCATCTGCCCGAAACAGATTCGGTGGTAATCAATCACGGCGCGAGCCTGATGCATGGCAACGTCGCGGTGATCGCGGCGGGAACCGGATTGGGCGAGGCGGCGCTGCTGGCCGGCAAAGGCGAGCGCTACCATCTGATTGCTTCCGAAGGCGGCCACGCGAGCTTTGCTCCGGTTGGCGAAGAGCAGATCGAGCTGCTGCGATTTCTCGAGCATGAATTCGGCCATGTCAGTTGGGAGCGCGTGCTCTCGGGTCCCGGACAGGTCAACGTTTACCGGTTTCTGCGCGGCCGGAGTTCCGAGAAGGAGCCGGAGTGGCTTACGGCCGCGATTGCGTCGGGCGATCCCGCGCATGCGATTACCGAAGCGGCGCTCTCGGGACGCGACGGCGTATGCGCTCACGCACTCGAGATGTTTTGCGCTATGTACGGGGCCGAAGCCGGCAACCTGGCGCTCAAGGTCCTGGCGCTGGGGGGAGTTTTTGTATGCGGAGGAATTGCGCCGAAAATATTGCCGATGCTGCAAGGCGGAGCGTTCATGCGCGGATTTACCCATAAGGGCCGGCTGGCCACGATGCTGCGGCAGATCGAGGTGAGGGTCGTGACAAATCCGGACGTGGCGCTTTTAGGCGCGGCGCATTCCGCCCGCGCAATGCTATAAGAACAGATATGGAACGTCGCGCCCACTGGGGCGATCGAAGGAGATGGTTTCTATGACCAAGCGCGTGAGAGAAATTCTCAGTTGGTACGACTCTGAGAATGCCGGCGTGCGGAGCAATCTCGCCCGCATGATGAATCACGGCAAGCTGGCCGGAACCGGCAAATTTGTCATCCTGCCCGTTGACCAGGGCTTCGAGCACGGCCCGGCGCGCAGCTTCGCCGTCAACCCGCCCGCATACGACCCCCGCTATCACTTCCAGCTCGCCCTCGACGCCGGATGCAACGCCTACGCGGCGCCGCTTGGCTTTATCGAGGCGGGAGCGGCCGAATACGCGGGCGAAATTCCGCTCATCCTCAAACTCAACAATCACGCCCTGCTGCACGACGAAAAGGATCCCGTGTCCTCCGTCACCGCGAGCGTAAAGGATGCCCTCAGGCTTGGATGCGCCGCGGTTGGATTCACCATCTATCCCGGCTCGGCGGGCGAAAAAACGATGTACCAGGAGCTGCGCGAAATCGCTGCCGAAGCCAAGGCACACGGCCTCGCCGTGGTGGTGTGGTCGTACCCGCGCGGATCGTCGCTCTCCAAGCAGGGCGAGACGGCGCTCGACGTGGTCGCGTATGCCGCGCAAATCGCGGCCCAGCTCGGCGCCAACGTCATCAAGGTCAAGCCGCCGACGGCGTATATCGAACAGCCGGAGGCGAAAAAGGCGTACGATTCCGCCAAGGTGCCGCTCGAGCCGCTCTCCGCGCGCATCAAACACGTCATCCAGGCCGCCTTCGACGGCCGCCGCATCGTGATCTTCTCCGGCGGACCGAAGGAGTCCGACGAACAGCTCCTCAGCGATATCCGCGAGATTCACGCGGGCGGCGGCTTCGGATCGATCATCGGGCGCAACTCGTTCCAGCGTCCGAAGGAGCAGGCGCTCAAGCTGCTGAACACGATCATGGAAATTTACCGGAGCTGAGTGCGGAATCGGGGTTGGGGAGACGCGATCGACCCAACCCCTAACTGCGGCCGGAAACGGAGCCAGGCACGCATTTGCCCTTAGCGGGTTCTGCGCGCCGGTTCTTCTGCTCGCCGTGGAAGACGATGGATTGCGCGTCGCTATCGGAGGCGGCCGAACATGGATTATCGCGAATATCAGCACCTTCTGTTCGAGCGGAAAGGCGACGGAATTCTGCTCATCACCATCAACCGCCCCGACGTTCTCAACGCGACCAACAATCGCTTGCATTGGGAATTGAGCCACGTATGGCTCGATATCGCGGAAGACCCCGATACCAACGTCGTGGTGGTCACGGGCGCCGGACGCGCGTTCTCGGCGGGCGGCGACCTGGAGATGATCGAAGGGATGGCGGGAAGCGCCGCCAACATCGCGCAGGCATGGAAGGAAGCGGGCGACATTGTCTACAACATGATCAACCTCGACAAGCCGATCATCTCCGCGATCAACGGCGTCGCGGTCGGCGCCGGACTGGCGGTCGCGTTGATGGCCGATATCTCGATCGCTTCCGAGGCGATGCGCATTACCGACGGCCATCTTCGGCTCGGTGTCGCCGCGGGCGACCATGCCGTGATCATCTGGCCGCTGCTGTGCGGGATGGCGAAGGCAAAGTACTACCTGATGACCGCCGACTTCATCGATGGGCGCGAGGCTGAACGGATCGGACTGGTGAGCCTGTGCGTTCCGGCGGACAAGTTGATGGACAAGGCGATGGAGGTTGCGCGCAAGCTGGCCGCCGGTCCACAGCAGGCGGTGAGATTCACCAAGCGCTCACTGAACAACTGGCTTCGCCAGGCGGGACCCGCCTTCGACGCATCGCTTGCGATGGAGATGCTGGGATTTTTCAGCGCCGATGTCCGCGAAGGCGTATCGGCTGTACGCGAGAAGCGACAGCCCAGGTTTCCGGGGGTCGCCGCGAAGACAAGATAGGGTTTTCTTCAACTGTGAACCCGGATTTTCCCAAGGCGCGGTTCAGCTCGCGAGATCGTCGAAGACCGGGTGTTCGAGGGATTTCGCGCCGAAGCGGGACATTTTGCAGCGCTTCGCCGATTCTGGAATACTAGCGAAGGGCCCGATACGGCCAAAAACGGAGGGAATCAAACTCATGCGCAAACTTGCGATTGCCACTGCTTCCGCAATTTTGGGGGTAGCATTGTCGTTGTCGATGGCGGTGCCTGCGGCTCATGCCGCCAGCAAGGTCGACTGCGACGCCGTCATGCAGGCGCTCGGGCAGGGCAAGAAGGCCAAGGAAGTGGCGTCCGACATGAAAATTTCTGTCTCCAGCGTTTACCGCTGCAAGCGGCACGCGAAGGCCGCCGCCAAGGCCGAGATGAAGAGCCAGAAGATGGGCGATCGGGCCGCTGAAGCCGGCGCTGCTCCTTCGCCGACCTCGAAGTAAAAGCTGCGTGTTATGACACCCCGCGGGCGACCGCTTGCGGGGTGTCGTGTGTCTTGGTCAACTCCACGGGATTAGTGCGTCCGCATTCGAGAGATCGCGATGGCGAAGTGTGAGCTTTGCGAGCTGCGCGAGTACACTCAGCGTTACGCCCAGTTCGTTCATCCATTCAAGTTCACGATTCTGGATTGCGATTCGTGCGACACGCCGATGGTCGTGCTCGGCGAGCATCGCGCAAACGCCACCGACCAGGAACGCTCCATCATGATCGAAGCCCTGTCCGTGATCGCGCGGGCAAAGTATGGCGAAGACAAATTTGTGATCGACGGAGTAATGCGCCAGATTCCGGATCATTGCCATATTCATGCCCGTCCGATCATCCGATGGCAGGGCTAATCGAACAAAACAGACTTTCTAACTCAAGCGCTCATCGCTCGATGCGGCTGCGCCCGCCAAATCTCGCCCTGAATAGCCTCGTTTCGCCCGTTTGGTAAGCGGCGCGCCTTATGGTATATGCGCGCCGTTATGCAGTGCCGCCAGGGGACGCGGCGCTGCCCTTCGGGAGCAGGTCGGGACCCTGCTCAGAAGGGTCTGCCAGGGAGGTACGGGGGACATGGCTACCGGTACGGTTAAGTGGTTCAGCCCTAAAAAGGGCTACGGCTTCATCACGATGGAAGATGGACAGGAAGTTTTCGTCCACTACAGCGCCATCGATGGCAACGGCTTTCGCTCGCTGGAGCAGGGCGAAAAGGTCCAGTTTGAAGTCGCGCAGGGCCCCAAGGGCCTGCAAGCCTCCGCTGTAAGCCGCGCCTAAGCGCGCTGCTCAGCCTGTCGAAAAAAAGGGGTGAAAAAATCCGGGCCTTGCCCCGGCGACGCTCACGATTGCGCAAAAATTCCGGCAGCGCGGCGCACTCGTCTGCGCTCGCCGCGTCTTATCCAGCTACTCCGGTTAGCTTATGGCGCTGGTCGCCTTGGTATCAGCGGCCGCCGCGCCCGCTCTCGTTTTTATCGTGATCCTGGTCGCGGTCGTGATCGTGATCGTGGTCGTGGTCACGGGCGTGCTCGTTTTGCTCCACGAAACTCACGCAATCACCCTGGTTCTTGAACGTCGGACCACAGAAATTCCGCCATCCGCCATTCTTACAGTCGTCTTCATCCTTCGGCTGCCTGCATCCCGGCGTCGGTGTCGCGGTTGGTGTTGACGTTGAAGTCGCAGTGGCAGTCGGCGTCGCCGTAGCAGTGGGCGTTGCCGTTGGCGTGGCAGTGCGTGTCGCCGTGGCAGTAGCCGTTGGCGTTGCCGTGGCAGTTGGCGTTGCTGTGGCAGTAGCGGTGGCGGTGGGAGTTGCCGTAGCGGTCGGAGTAGGCGACTTCGCCTGCGCGAACGAGCCACGAATTTCTCCGCCCGACCATCCAGAATGCTGCGCGGCTCCGTTGTAAGCGAGACCGACGACCGACCAGGCACTTCCGGATGCCGGAGGCGCGAATTCGACCGCGTCGTTGCCGTCGAAGTTCACGCCGCCCAGGCTGCCTGAAATATCGAATGACAGGAGCAGGTCGCCGTTTCCTTTGATAAAGCTTGCGCCGGTCACCTTCATCCCGCTCGGAACGCCAGTCGCAGCACTATCGAAGAGCACCGAAAACGGCTGCGATACGCCGCTGAGCCTGAGCACATCCGCCGGCTTCGCGGTGATGCTGGAACTGCCGGGACCCGGCAGCGCCGTCGTTACGTCGAACGCGAGCAGCAGATTGTTGCTGGCATCCATGCTCAAGGAACGGATGCGGGCGCCGTCCGGCACACCGTTGAGCGATCCCTGGAAGAAAAGTGCTGAGCTGAAGAAACCCGTGGCCGGGTTGAAGGTCGCAACGTCACGCGGCGAAACCGTGACGATGCCGCCGCTGGCGTTGGTCGGCAGGGCCGCGGTGACGTTGAATGTGAGCAGGGTCTGCGTCGAGCTGAGCGGCAAGTAGCCGGTGACGTGGACGCCGGGTTGAATCCCGGGAAAGCTCTGCACGGTCACTGCGCCGGCCAGATTGTCGCATCCAGCCTGTTCGGGTCCCAGCGTCGTTCCGCTCAGATCAACGGTGATGTCGGGCGAGAAGCAGATCTGCGCAAGGGGAGTCTGCGCAAAGGATCGCGATACGCTTGCCAGAAGCACCGCCGCGGTTGCGGCAGTCACAATGGTGCATCCTCTCGGCCTCCGCAGCATTACTTGTTACCGGTGGCTCTGACCGCCAACTAGCACTTGCTGCTGGCGCCGCCCGAGGTGCAGACGTTGTTCCCTTGCGAGGTGCCTCCGCCGACGATGAAGCTGCCACCGCTGCCGGCGTTGATCACGTTCCCTCCGTACAGGCTGGAAGAATCGTGAAAAAACAGCAGGAACGATCCGTTGGGCGCATTGATTACGGTATTTTCGACCAGGCAACCGCTGCCGGTGCAGTTGATTCCGGCGCTGGCCCCGGATGGAAGATTCAGCGTGCTGTCGGTTACCCGGCTGTTGGCGCCTATCGCAATCCCGCCCGCGCATCCCGAGAAAGTAACATGGTCGATGGTGCTGCTGTCGGTGTTGGCAAGCTGCAGGCAGTCGGTAGTGGAGTTGCCGACGATCGTGCCGTTCTTGAGCACGAACTGCGTGCTGCCCGCCTGCGCGAAGATGTCGGCAGTCGCGATGCCGGCGCCCGAGATCGTGAAACCGTTCAGATCGAGCGTGACCTGGGGCGCGCCGATCGAAATCGCCTCCGTAGCCGCGCTGGTAACGGTGAGGTTGCTGGTGAGCTTGTAGCTGCCCGGTGACGTGATCGAGAAAATCGGGAAGCCGCTCGCGTTGATCTTCGCCTGGTTGATTTCAATTACACCGTCTTCTGCCCCGCCGGGCGCGGCGCCGAGGCCGATAATGGCGAGCGTGCCGGCAAGGAAGATGGCCAGGCGAGCGGATTTGGGAATCATTCATTCACCTCCCGATCGAGCGAACCAGCCAGAAACGCGTGAAGAAACTGACGAGGAGCAGGCGGGCCGGAAGAGCGTGTCAGATTTCCATCCGCGGTCTTCTGGAGAACCCGCGAATGCGCAGCGCAGCTTAACCGGATGGCTCAAAACTTGTCAATGAGATAGACATGAACTTACGGAAAATAATTTCCCGCGGTAGCGCGTTCCGCCGGGATTTGACATTTCCTGACGCCGCGATATTCCATTTCGTGGACTTGCGAAGCTCTCCTGGAGAAAGGCGCCCTTCGACATGAGCGATTCACTGCCGCTGGCTAAACGAATCAGATTTGGAGTGATGGCTGCCGCGCCCGACCGCGATCATGCTCGAAGCACGGTCGATGCGGTCGCGGGATGGGGTTACGAGGTTATCTGGTCGGGCGACCATGTCGCCTTTACCGGACCCATCAGCGATCCGCTGCTCCAATTGACATATATGTCGGCGCTCAGGCCGGAACTGACCTACGGCACGAGCATCTACCTCCTGCCGCTGCGCCATCCGACGCCCGTCGCAAAGATGGTCGCGACGCTCGACCGCCTGCTGGGCGCCGGACACTTCATCTTCGGCATCGGCGTGGGCGGAGAGTTTCCCCCTGAATTCGAGGCCTGCGGCGTGCCGGTAAAGCAGCGCGGCGGCCGCGCCACCGAGGCTATCCAGGTGATCAAGCGGCTATGGACCGAGCCGAGCGTCGAGCATCGCGGCCGCTATTTCAGCTTCGGTGCGGTGAAGATGGAGCCCAAGCCGGCCACTCCCGGCGGCCCTCCCATCTGGGTCGGCGGTCGCGCCGAGTCTGCCCTGAGACGGGCGGCGCTGTATGGCGACGGATGGATGCCGTATGTCGTCACGCCGAAGAGAATCGCCGACGGCCTCGATTTCATCGCGCGCGAAGCTGAGAAGGCCGGCCGCAAAATCGAGAGTTTCGGCACGTCGTTTCATGCGTTTGTCACGCTGGGGAAGTCGTATGAAGCCGCGCTCGACGTGGCGGCGGAGCATCTGAGCAAGCGCTACGCGATGGATTTTCGCGAGCCCGCCAAAAAATACGCGGTGCTCGGCACGCCTGCCGACGTGGCGGAGAAGATCGCGGAACTTATCAAGGCCGGAATACGCGATATCGGAGTGGATGCGATCTGCCATCCCCGCGACCGCGACGCCCTCCTCGAGCAGTTCGCCCGCGAAGTCATCCCGCTGGTCCGCTCCCAGTGGAAATAGAGGACGGCGGGCGGAGCCTTCCTGATTGCTCTTAACAGATGTGCTAATTTTATTGTTTAAGAGCACTTCGCCGGCCGTTTTTCCCGATCGAGAGAGGGGGCGGTGAAGATGGTCCTCGGGCGTGGTAGTCTCGGGGCCTGAGGCGAGGGCGGAAGTGCAAAGGGGTTGTCCGCCGAACCCGTGATAGCCGCAATTGGAACCTTGCATAATCGAACGCGCTGACCATCCGATCTCGCGCCGCGACATCGATCCGAACGTCCTCAAGGTCCTTTACCGCCTGATCAACGCCGGGCATCTCGCCTATCTCGTTGGCGGGAGCGTTCGCGACCTGATGCTCGGACGCCATCCGAAGGACTTCGACGTCGCCACATCGGCTCATCCGCAGCAGGTTCGCGACCTGTTCCGCAATTCGCGCCTGATCGGACGGCGCTTTCGGCTGGTCCACGTTTTTTTCGGCCCCAAGAACATCGAGGTCGCGACGTTTCGGCGCCGCAGCGAAGATATTGCCGACACCGACGATCCGTTGATTCGGGTTGACAACACCTTCGGCACGCCCGAGGAAGACGCATTCCGGCGCGACTTCACCGTCAACGCGCTTTTTTACGATCCGGCAACTTTCCAGGTCATCGACTACACCGGCGGTGTCGAGGATCTGCGCGCGGGTTTGATCAGGACCATCGGTGATCCTGAACTTCGGATGCGCGAGGATCCGGTGCGGATGATGCGCGCGGTGCGGTTCGCGGCCAAGCTGGGATTCGAAATCGAACCCGCCGCGCGCGCCGCCATCGAGCGCCATCGCGCGGACCTGCTCAAGGCTTCCGTTCCGAGGCTGGTGGAAGAGACCTATCGCACGCTGGGACAGTCCGAAGCGGGCCGCGCAACCATCCTGATGGAGGAGCTGGGGCTGCTCGAGCCGCTGCTGCCGTTTCTCTCCGAGCATCTGAAGACACACGCGGACGATCGCTCGAGCGCGCCCACGGTTCTTCACATGAAAGCGCTGGGCCGCTCGATCGATGGCGGTACGGCGGCCGACCATGCCTTCGTGCTCGGCGCATTGTTTATCGATCTGCTGCGGTCGCGCAGGATGCGCGAGGAGCCGGAGGCATTCGATCTGCTCGCGGAGTTGCGCACGCGCGGATTTGCGCGCGCAGACACCGAGCGGATGAGGCTGCTCGTCGATGCGTTCGAGCATCTGGCGTCGCCTTCCCGGCGAACGCGGCGCCTGATGCGCCGGCCGTACTTTGCCGATGCGCGGCGCTTCTTTGAGATAACCGCGCCGAACTACGGAATCGACGTCGGCGGGCTGGAAAGATTTCTGGCCGATCCCGACACCTTTTTCAGCCATCGCCGCAACTCCCCATCCGATCAGCCCTTGCCTGACGGCCGGCGCCGGCGGCGCAGACGGCGGCGAAGAAGCCGCCGTCCCCGCCATCCAGCGGCGGCGCCTTCCGCAGCCTCAGGGCAGGCATCGAGCGTGCCCGAACAAAGCGGCGACTCCGGCGCGGAACCGATCCAATCGCAATTCTCCGGACCATCCCTGACGCTCGACGATTGAGCTAGCATCGCCTTGTCCGGCATTTTGCGATGGAATAACGTCTGAGGCGCAAACCGGCGGGGCGGCCGATGCCGCGCGCGCCGACTCTTTCCCGAGCGAGGTCATTCCCTTGGCGGCCGATAACCTGCGCAGCGACAAGATATGGATGGATGGCGCCCTGGTTCCGTACGATCAGGCCACCGTCCACGTGCTCACCCACAGCCTCCACTACGGACTGGCTGTATTCGAGGGGATGCGATGCTATCGGACTGATGACGGACGGTCGGCGATCTTTCGCGGCCGCGAGCACATCCGGCGGCTCGTCGAATCGGCCCATATCGTGGAAATGCCGATGCCGTACAGCTCCGAGGAGTTGCTCAAGGCGTGCGCCGACGTGGTGCGAGTAAACAAGCTCGCCGAATGCTATCTGCGGCCGCTGGTGTTCTACGGCGAGGGCGAGATGGGATTGGCGGCGCGCGGCAACAAAACCCGCGTCGCGATAGCCGCATGGCCGTGGGGCGCCTATCTCGGCGCTGACGGCCTTACCAAGGGAGTGCGGCTCAAAACCTCTTCATTCGTGCGCTTCCATCACAATTCGATGATGCCGGCGGCGAAGGCCTCGGGCCATTACGTAAATTCCATCCTTGCCGGCTACGAAGCCCGCCGCGGCGGATACGACGAAGCACTGTTGCTTGACACCCAGGGCTTCGTCGCCGAAGGGAGCGGCGAAAACATATTCGTGATTCGCGACGGTGTAGTGCGAACGCCGCCGCTCACCTCGATACTTCCGGGAATAACGCGCGATGCCGTGATACGGATTCTGCGCGATGGAGGCGTTGAGGTGCGCGAGGAATTCTTCGCCCGCGACGCGCTCTACGTTGCCGACGAGGCCTTCATGACCGGCACCGCGGCCGAGGTGACGCCGGTGGTCGAGCTCGACGACCGCAAAATCGGAGCCGGCACGCCGGGTCCGGTTACGCGCAAGGTTCAAGAGGTTTTTCAGGGCGCCTTGCATGGCCGCGAATCGAAATATCGCGGCTGGCTCTATTACGTCTGACGCGCGTTTAGCCGATCGGCAGTTTTCGGGAACCGGCGGGTTCCCTCGCGAATTGACCAAAGCGGGTGAAACGCCGATGAAGATGATCGCCGGCACAATAATCGTCATCGTTTTGATCGCGCTTTTTCTGGCGCTGCGGCCGCGCACCGCGCGCGCCGAATTGCTCAAGCAGGGAGAAGTCGCTCCGCCCTTCTCGACCCAGATGGTCGAAGGCGATCAGGTCAGCACCATCTCGCTTGCCGACCTGCGCGGCCACAAGGTTGTCCTGTACTTCTATCCGAAGGACGACACTCCGGGATGCACCAAGGAAGCGTGCACCTTTCGCGACGGTTTCTCGCGGTTTCGCGCGGCCGGATTGGTGGTGCTCGGATGCAGCATCGACTCGGCCGACTCGCACAAGGCGTTTATCAAGAAGTACAGCATCCCGTTCCCGCTCCTGCTCGATCCCGACAAGACCATCGCAAAGGAGTACGGCGCGGCGAACGGAATACCGATTTTGGGGCTGGACCGGCGGATAACTTATGTGATCGACGAGAACGGGATGATCGAAAAGGTGTACCCGAAGGTCGATCCGTCAGCGCATTCGGCGGAGATTCTTGCCGATCTGAAGGTGCCGGAGAATCCCGCGCCGACCGCCGCCCCCGCCGCCGATCCCTCCCCCGCGCGCGACCCGCGCCACTAGCCGCGATTACAGGCGCAGGCAGGCTTCGGCGGCCAGATCGAACATCAGCCGGCGAATTTGATGGCGCGTCCAGGAGCGATGGTCCCAATCGTCGCCGCCCAGGTCGTCGGCGCCGTACAAAATCTGCCCGAATTGAACTCCCCGGAACTTCGCGACCGCGAAAAACGCCGCCGCTTCCATTTCCACCACGATGCATCCCTGCCTGCGGCGAAGGTTCACCTTGGCGCGCGTCTCGCGGTATAGGCCGTCGGTGGTCCAGGTCTTGCCGACGCTGTAGGCGATTTTGGCGGCTTCGAGAGTGTCCTTGATCGCGCGGATAGCGCGGACATGCGGTTTAACTTCGAGTGAAGGCGGCAGATAGTGGTACGAGGTGCCTTCGTCGCGAATCGCCGCCGTCGGAACCACCAGATGGCCCACGGCGATCGATGAATCGAGCACGCCGGCCCCTCCGCATGCGATGAACTTGCGGGCACCCGCCGAGATCGCGCCTTCCAGGCTTGCCGCCGCGACCGGAGCGCCGATGCGCGGATGGGTGACCATCAGGCGCCGTCCGCGAAATTCGATTTCGTAAACCGGATGTTCGCCGAGTTCGGAAACGCGCCGATAGATTTCGCGCGCGCCATGGGCGGCAATCTCCGTCATCACGTCCGGGAAAAAGCAGAACACGCAATGCTCGGGCGCGTCGAATTGAGGGCGGATTATGTGGCGCGGCTCCAGTACCGCGGTGCGCGCGGGATCGCGGTCGAGAATTGGAATGCGGTTGGGCTTGAGCGAAGACGGCGTCCGAGTGCGTTTGGTCACAGGAACTGCGGATTTTACCTGCCGGCGGCGGGGGCGGCGGGCTTTTTGACGGCTTGGGCCTTCTGGCGCAGTTGCAGCAGGAGCTGGCGGAGCTTGGCCGGATTCACCGGCTTCTTGAACAGAGCTCCCTCCAGCCCCCGAAGCCGCGCCCGCTTCATGATGTGATCCTTGTCGTAATAGAACGCGGTCATCAGGATTACCGGCATCGCCGGCATCTCTTCTTTTACGCGCAGGTAGAATTCGTACCCGTCCATTTCCGGCATCACCACGTCCGAAATGACCGCATCGACCTTGACGTTGCGCAGAATTCCAAGCGCGCTCGAAGGACGCGTCGCCCGATGCACCACGCATCCCTCGCTCTGCAGCAGATCGCCGAGCGAGGTCACCACCGTAAGGTCGTCATCGACCACCAGCACCGACATCCCGGCCAGCGGAGATTGGGCCGCGGCGGCGGGTTCGTGATCGCGCGCGACGGGGCGGGGCTGTTCGCGCGGCGACAGGTCCGCCATCTTCTTGCCCGCCAGATAATCGCGCGTCTCGTACACGCCCTTGCGCGTCATTTCGTCGAGGCGGCGCACAATTCCCTGCACGCGGTCGATGCTTGCGCGGATCGAGTCGAGCCGTTCGTTCTCTACTACCCGATCGGATTCGCTGAGATGGGGTTCGACGCAGCGCGCGAGCAACTCCAGGTTGTTCGTGATCGACTCGAGGGGATTGTTGATTTCATGGGCCAGGCTCACCGCGATTTCGCCCGCCGTGGCGAGCTGCTCCCGCTGGCGCATCCGGCGGATGTCGCGGGCGAATCCGATCGATCCGATTTCGGCGCCCGAGTCGTCGCGAATCAGCGATCCCGAGATTGAAACCGGGATCGTTTCGCCGGCTTTGTTGAGGAACCTGGTCTCGAAGTTGGCGATACGGCCCGGTGTGCCCGATTCGCGCATCGCCTTCATCACCCGCCGCGCTTCGTCCAGCGCCGGATAGATGCGCGTACAGGGCTGGCCGATGATTTCTTCGGAGGTAAAACCGAGATTCTGCCGGGCGCCGTCGTTGTAATAGATAATGGTTCCCTGCCGGTCGACCGCGATGATTATATCGGGCGAGCTTTCGACCAGGCGCTGCAGATATTTCGGGTCCAGCGGCAGCATATGCCTTGTTAAATTATACAACCAGCGGAAGCGCGTGACCGAGTGTGTCTAAGCCCGTAAAAACACTAGCTTTTTTGGCGGGGGCGGAACTTCGGCAGCATTATCTCATCACTCATCTTCTCGAACGTCACCTCGACCGGCATCCCGATGCGGATGTCGTGAGGCTTGATTCCAACCAGATTCGAGACGAATTTCGGTCCCTCTTCAAGCTTCACCACCACGACCGCATACGGAACTTCCGCGGCAAAGCCCGGATGATAGACTTGGTGCATCACGTTGAAGCTGTAGATTTCGCCCCGTCCGCTGACCGGCACCCATGACGACCTGGTGGAGAGGCAATGAGAACAGAAGCTGTGCGCCGGAAAGTGAAGTTCGCCGCAGCCGTCGCACTTCTGGACCATCAACTGCCCTCGGCGGGTGCCCTCAAAAAAGGCCTGCATGTCAGGCGTCACGGACGGAATTGGTTTTGCCGCTGAAGTCATAGTTATTTTACGTTCCAACGATGGATTGCGAAGAGAAAGGCACGGGTATTGGACCCGCGCCTTGATTGGTTCAGGGGTTGGCTCCCAGGACCAGCGTCGAGTGGGTGGAGAGAATTCCGCCGTTGCCGGAAACAAGACCGATATCATGTTTCGGGACCTGGCGGCGGCCGGCCTCCCCGCGCATCTGCACGATTGCCTCCGCAATCGGCGTCATCCCCCACATGTAGAACGAACTCAGTTCTCCGCCGCCGGTGTTCACCGGGAGCGATCCGTTGGGACCAATCCGTCCGCCTTCGACGAAGGGTCCGCCCTCGCCCTTTTTGCAGAAGCCGTAGTCCTCGAGGGTTACCAGGACCGTGAAGGTGTAGCAGTCATAGAGCTCAGCGAAATTGACGTCGTTCAGATCGATGCCCGCCATCTTGAAGGCGATCTTCTTTGCCGCGGGCGCGCCGGAAGCAAGAGTATCGATCGGGTCGCCGCCGGGATGGCCTTGTCCCATCCCGAGAAGATAGACGGGAGGATGCTTCAGGCTCTTCGCGCGCTCGGCCGAGGTTACGATAACCGCGAGGCCCCCGTTCGAGACTAGGCAGCAATCGAACAGATGGAACGGCTCAACCACCCATCGCGATGCGTGATAATCGGCCATCGTCATCGGCGTATCGTAAAACTGTGCGGCGGGGTTGAGGTTGGCCCACTGGCGCTGCGAAACCGCAATCTCCCCAAGATGATCCTGCCTGGTGCCGTACAGATGCATGTGGCGCTGGGCCACGAACGCGTAGTGCGCGTTGACGCCGAATTGTCCGTAAGCGGCGTTGAGGCCGCGCGCGAAACCGTATGCGGCGGCGGATCCGGTTTTGGCCTTGTCCGGTGAAGGCGGCTTGAGGGGAGCGTCGGCGAACACGCAAGCCACCACGTTTGCCATCCCGGCCGCGATCGACTGTGCCGCATGCATGATCATCGCGGCCGCGGTCGCTCCGCCGATGTTCATCGTGGCGCTCAGCGTCAGGTCCGTGAGGCCCATCGCCTGCTGGAGCGAGAATGACGCCATCGTGGCGTCGGCCCAGGTCAGTCCGGGGTTTACCAGCAGACCGTCAAGGTCGGAACGCTTGAGTCCCGCGTCTTCAAGCGCAAGATCGACGGCCTGCGCCGCAAATCCCATCGCGCTCGAATGGTCGAAGTTGCGGCCCATCCTGGTTTGTCCAAGACCGGCGATTGCGCATTTGCCTCTCAAGTCGGTGCTCATCATCAAGTCTCCGCTTCAGGTCGAGAGATGCAGCCACGAATCATAGCCCAACCGCTCCAGCGGTCCAAAACGCCGGTTAGGCGGGTCGTAGCCTCTCGGGCGGCGCTTTCGTAATCTATCGGCGAGTTGCCAAGGCCCAAAAGATACACCTACAATTGGCAGCGGGAGACTTACCAGGATGGCCCAGCCACTCAGCTTCGAGGCGCTTGCCAGCAGCCAGTATGTGTTGTCGAGCGCTGAAAACTTCGTTCTGTATGTGCTGCTCGAGGCCGTGGCGCGCGGCAAGGGCGGCGGCCGCTTGCCGCTCAACCTCGGCGTCGTCATCGATCGATCCGGTTCGATGTACGATGAACAGCGCCTTGAATTTGTAGTCGAGGCGGTCAAGTTCCTCGCCGGCAACCTATCCCCCGAGGACAAGGTTTCGATTGTGGCCTTTGCCGACAAGGCAAAAGTCATCATCACCCCGGAAGAAGCGCAGAATCGCGACGCGGTCAGACGCGCGATCGATGACATCGATCTGCTCGAGATCGGCGGCGGAACCCAGATGGCGCTCGGGATGCGCGCGGCGATCGATGAGGTCAAAAAGAACCTCGACCCGTCGCGGCTCAACCGCGTGCTGGTTCTGACCGACGGACAGACCTACGAGGAAACCGCCTGCATCGATCTGGTGCAGCAGAACCGCGATCAGATTTCGTTCTCGACGATGGGCGTGGGCGTGGAGTTCAACGAACGGCTGCTGATGCGCCTGGCGCAGGACTCCAACGGCAAGTATCACTTCATCGGCAATCCCTCCGAGATTCCGAATATCTTCGAGGACGAACTGCACGGCCTGCGTTCGGTTACGGTCCGCAACGGACGCATCGATGTAACCCTTGCGCAGGGAGTGCAGGTGCGCGAATCGTTTCGCGCCTCGCCCGAGATCTATGCGATGGGATCGCCGGTGGTAGGCGAAGATCGCAAGGTAAGCTACGACATCGGCGATCTCGAAGCCGGTGTTCCCGGATCGGTCCTGCTCACGCTCGTGCTGCCGCCGCGCAAACCCGGCTCCGTGCGAATTCTCCAAAGCACCCTGCATTACGAAGTGCCGGGAACGGGCGAAGCCGAGGCCGCCTGCGATCTGGCGATCGAGTACACGCTCGACCGCACACTCACCAGCAAGCGCAACGGCCGCGTGATGAGCCTCGTCGATCAGGTATCGATCGCGAAGCTGCAGGCCAAGGCGGAAGAGGAACTCAAGGCCGGCAATGTCGACCGCGCCACGCGCCTGCTTGGAAACGCGATCCAGGGCACCCAGCGCCTCGGCAACACCAAAGCGACCCAGGCGTTGGCCGGTTTGCTCGACCAGGTGAAGAAGACCCAGACCCTGCAAACCAAAGCGGCCAAAACCACGCTGCTTCAGGCGCAGGCGGTGGTGCGCAAAACCCAGATGCTCGATCCGGACGCGTTGAAAGACTTCGGCAAGCCCGAATAGCGATAACGAACCGATCGCGCGACAATTCCCGCGCCAGAGGATGAAGGACAGCTATGATCAAGTGCAGCGAATGCGGCTACGAAAACATGGACGGTCTCGATTATTGCGACGGATGCGGCGCCAAGCTCGCTGCTGACGCATCGGCGGCCGCAGGTGCTGCTCCCGAGACTCCCCCGGCTGCCCCTCCTGAAGCGGAAAAGCCCGCCGAGGCGGCTGCCGCCGAGGAACCCAAGCCGTCAGAGGCGCCGACCGGCGAAATCAAGCCTGAAGCCGCCAAGCCTGCTGAAGCGCCAGCCCCGGCTCCGGCCGCGGCGGCGGTTCCCTTCAAGGCAAAACTCAAGATCGTTCGCGGCGGCCGCAAGGACCAGGAGTTCCCACTCGAGGACGGCAACAACCTGGTCGGGCGATGGGACCCGGATACGGGCGCGTTCCCCGAGGTTGATCTCGATGCGGACGATCCGGAAGCCAAGGTTTCCCGCAAGCACGCGCTGATTCGAATCGCCGATGGCAAAATTACCGTCGAAGATATTGGAAGCCTGAACGGCACTTATGTAAATCGCGGGGCTCGCCTGCAGCCTGGCAGTCCCGTGGAACTCAAATCTGGTGACGAGATCATTATCGGCAAGACGTTCCTGAAACTTACGATCGATACGATCTCCTGATTATTTACCCGGCTTTTTGTGAGAGGGCGCGCCGCCTGTCCGCACAGCCACGGCCGGGGATCGACGATGCTCAATGAATCCGGGTGAGCCGCTTTCCGAGGGCCATCTTCTCGACCGTCGTTATCGCGTGAGGAAGGTCCTCGGCGTCGGCGGCATGGGCAGGGTTTACCTGTCTAACGACACGCGTCTTGCCAACCGCCCTGTCGCGGTCAAGGAGATGATTCTCGGCGACGGCGTCGCGGAGAAGAAGGCGATCGAGGACTTCACGCGCGAGGCGACCGTCCTCGCCCGCCTGTCCCATCCCGGAATCCCCACGCTGATCGATCATTTCGCCGAGAACGGACGTCATTACCTGGTGATGGAGTTCGTGGCGGGTGGCGACCTCGACAAGCTCATCCAGCAGTCGGGCGGCAAGCTTCCCGAGGATCGAGTGCTCCGATGGGCGCGGCAGATTCTGTCGGTGCTCGAGTTTCTGCACGGGCAGACGCCGCCGATCGTTTATCGCGATCTGAAACCGGGCAACATTATGATCGACAAGGACGGCCGCGCGATGCTCATCGATTTCGGCATCGCGCGCTTCCTGCCCAAAGGCGGCCACGCGACCCAGATCGGATCGCCCGGGTACGCTCCGCCCGAACAGTACGTAGGCAATGTCGAGCCGCGCTCCGATATTTATTCGCTGGGCGCGACGATGCATCATCTGCTGACCGGGCGCGATCCCACGGTCGAGCCGCCGTTCAGCTTTCCACCCGTAAGACAGATCGCGCCGGGGGTTTCCAAAGACACCGCGTCTGCCGTCGATCGCGCCTTGAGCCACGAGATCGCCAAGCGCTTCGCATCCGCGCGCGAAATGCTGAAGGCGCTGCCGGAACCACCCCCGGAAGAGAAGGTTGCGAATGGCGCGAGTGAACCGCCCCGCAGCGGCACGCTGGGAGCGATGCAGACGGTGGTGCTGCCGAAGCCTGAAACGGGATCTCCTTCGCCGTCGGCGCTGTCCATCGCGCCCGTTCCCAAATCCACACCTCGGATCGCTCTGCCGCCTTCGCCCTCTGCCAGCATGCCGACCGTGGTGCTGAGCAATCCCGCGCCGCCAGCCGTTTCGGCTCCGACACCGCAGCGGCTTGCGGAACCTTCGGTCGGCGGATCGCGTCCGCTCAGTCCGCCCGTACAAAAGGCAATCGAGATAGGGGCCCGGGCCAAAGCGCTCATCGAGCGCGGACTGCGATCGAAATTGGTGGCTTCGGTTCTTCAGCCCTCCGCGCCTGAAGGAGCGGTTTCCTCGACCGCGAAGACCGCGGAATTGCGCAGCCCCTCGCCGTCGGGCCGGATGGCGCAGGCGCCGGCGTCGGCCACAGGATCGCCGCCCGCGCGAACGGGATCCGGACGACCCGCGGCTCCCTCGACCCCGGGGCTTTTTCCCGATGGCGCCAAGGCGGCAACCTCGGGCGCGCCGGCGCGGTTGATCGTACGCGGAGATGGAAAGGAATTTCCGATCACGCTTGCACGAACCGTGGTTGGCCGTTCGCAGGACCCATCCGATGCCCCGGACATCGACCTTGCCGCCTTAAACCGCGGCATCGAACGGGTTTCGCGCCGGCATGCGGAGATTATCCGCAGGGGCTCGGACTTTTTTATCCGCGATTTGGGAAGCATGAACGGCACCTTTATCGCAGGACTCGGCAAGCTCGGCCGCGATCAGCTCTACAAATTGAAGGATCGCGACCAGGTCATTTTGGGCGGTGCTATATTGCAATTCAGGAGAGGCTAGCGGCGCATGATCACATGTCCCGAATGCGGTGAGCTTGCCCAGGATGGCGCGAAGTTCTGTGATCGATGCGGCCAGGGGCTGACCCAATCCAGCGCGCCGGCCCCATCTGCATCAAAGCCGCCGCCGCTGGCGGCCGGCGCGATTTTAAAGAGCGGCCTGGAAATCGTTGAGACTCTCGCCGGTACTTCGATCGAAAACCGCTACCGCGCGCGCCGGATTCGCGATGGCAAAACCGAATCGTTCATCGTGCGCGAGCGGTTTGCCGACCAGCGCGAAGAGGATGCCGCCGACCATTCGGAGCCGGAAGAGCCTCCTCCCGCCCCTCGAGCCGATCCCAACGGACCCACCGCAAAGACCGCCGAGTTGAAGCATCCCCCACCCGCGCAGCGGCCTCAGGAAGCCGCGTCGGTCCAGGAGACGGTCGAGACCGCCGCCTCGACGAGCACGACGCAGGAGTCGCCGTCACCTTCACCATCCGGCAATGGAGCGACGGTGCCGCCGGAGGCTCGCGCGATGGAGGCGGACGGGGCCGGTAGCAATGGAGTTGGCGAGGCAAAAATCGTCGAAGATCAGGGCGCGCCGGCTCCGGATGATCTGGGCGAGGTGTTCGGCCGCGTGATGGCGATGTCGCTTACGCTGACGCATCCGGCGTTCCAGCGCGCGATCGAAGGATTTGCCGAACACGGGCGCGTCTACCTCGTCTATCCCGATGAGAAGCTGATGCCGGTCTTTCACGGTCCGCACAGGAGCGAGCCCGAGGCGATCGCCGCCGCAATCCAGGTTTGCCAGGCGATCTCGTTCGTACATCGGCGCGGACTTCGCCTCAACGACATCTGTCCGCAATCGGTCGCGGCGACCGAGTCGGGGAGAGTCAAGATGACGGGGCTCGACTACGTCAGCAATGACAACGAATTGCAGGCGGAGCCGATTTTCAACGATGGATACACGGCGCCGGAGATTTATCGCGGCAAGAAGGCGGACAAGCGCGCCGACATCTTTTCCGCGGGCGCCCTGCTCTATACCTGGCTGACCGGGGAACGGCTCGAAAGCGAAAGCTGGCGCGAAGAGGCCGGCGTGGTCCGCTTCTATCCGCCCCACGTCGTAACCCCGGACCTGGAACAGGCCGTGCGCCGCGCGCTTTTGTTCGATCCCAAAGACCGCTGGACGACAATCGACGATTTCAAGGCCGAGCTCATCAAGCTGCTCGGCAAAGTCAGGGTCAGCGCCGCGGTTCTGACCGACGTGGGGATGGTGCGCGATCACAACGAGGACGCGGTGATGGCGCTTCAGTACACCCGCGACTCGCTCGTGGAACCGGCGCAGAATTATCTGTACGTGGTATGCGACGGGATGGGCGGCGCGGAAGCCGGCGAGGTCGCCGCCGCAATTGCCGTCTCCACGATCCGCGGTTATGTTCAGGAACGACTTGCGAGCGCCGAAATCCAGGAGCCTTGCAAGCTGATGATCGCCGCGCTTGAAGAGGCCAATTCACGCATCATCGAATACCAGGCAGCCCATCCGGAGTCGCGCGGAATGGGATCGACGGGAGTGGCGGCGCTCGTCAGGCCGCCCGACGTTGCGCTTGCGTGGGTCGGTGACAGCCGCGGCTATCTGCTCGAGGGCGCCACGCTCAGGCAGGTGACCAAGGATCATTCGCTGGTCGCGCGGCTGGTCGAAATCGGCCAGATTACCGCCGAAGAGGCCAAACATCACGAGCACAAGAACGTCATTACCCGATCGCTTGGCGCGCGCCAGAGCGGACCGGCCGGCGCCGAGGCGGTCGCGTTCAGGCTCAAGCGCGGAGATCGGATGCTGCTGTGCAGCGACGGGCTTACCTCGCACGTTGACGATCCCGATATCGCGAGAATTCTACGCCGGCACGCCAGTCCCGACGATGCCGCGCGCGAATTGATAGCCGCCGCCAATGCCGGCGGCGGTACGGACAACATCTCAGTCGTGGTGGTATTCGCGAACTGACCGGAGATGGCTGATACAGCAAACCCCGTGACCGGTCCGCTTCAGGCCGGCACCGTTCTTCAGGGCCGCTACGCAATCGAGCGGCTGCTCGGCGGCGGCGGGATGGGGATGGTGTATCTTGCGCGCGACCAGCGGCTTGCGAACCGCCCCTGCGCGATCAAGGAGATGGTCGATCACTTCATCGACCCCGCCCAGCGCATCGAAGCCAACGAATATTTCGCGCGCGAGGCCGACACGCTCGCCCAGCTCAAGCATCAGGCGATCCCCGCGATAACCGACAGGTTTGACGATCAGAATCGCCACTACCTGGTGATGGAATATGTCGAGGGGCGCAACCTCGAGGAGGAAATGGCCGCGCGCGGCGAGCCGCTTCCCGAGGGCCTGGTCATCGACATCGCTCGCCAATTGTGCGACGTGCTCGCCTACCTGCACGGTCACGAGCCCCCGGTCATCTACCGCGACATGAAGCCGTCGAACGTGATGCTGACGCCGAAGGGACGCGTCGTGCTGATCGACTTCGGAATCGCGCGGCTGTTCAAGGGCTCGCGCAAGGGCACGATGATTGGAACGCTCGGCTTCGCCCCGCCCGAGCAATATCAGGGCAACGTCGATCCGCGCAGCGACATCTACTCGCTCGGCGCGACGCTGCACTTCGTGCTGACCGGGCGCGATCCTGAGAAGTTTCCTCCGTTCGCGTTTCCCAAAGTCAGGGAATTGCGTCCCGCCATTTCGGCGAATCTCGCGGGCGCGATTGACGCGGCGCTCAGCTACGACGCGAACAATCGTCCCACGACGATCCAGCAGTTCCGCGACATGATGCTGTATGGCGCCGGATTGCCGGCGACCGGCGGCCTCGGGGTGAGCTCGCGAAGCGGTACCGCGGACCTGTCGCAGGCGCTGCCGAACATCCCGCCGACCATCATTCTTTCGCATCGCAAACCGAAGAGCGCGGCGCGGCGCGCGGTTTCCTTCTTTATCTTTTGCGTAATCCTGGGCGGTATCGCCTTCGGTTCGACCTACCTTTATTCGAACCCTCAGCTCCAGGATCGCCTCGGTATCCGCGACTACATCGACGCGCTGCCGTGGAAGCACGAAGAGGCGCTGGCCAAGGCGAAGGCGCATCCGCTCGACTTCGAGCAACTTACGCTGGCGCTTTCGACGCGCGACGGCTCGGCGCTCGCGCCGCCGCAGGCATCGTTCAATGACACCGATCTGACCAGCGCCCGCTATCTCAAATGGACCGCCAGCTTCAGGAACGAACTGGCCGGTCTCGAGGGCCAGTCCGAAAAAGTCGAGGCGCGCTTTTTCGATCCGGCCGGGTTGCAAATCGCAAACAGCTCGGCGGACATGTTCGTCAGCCCATCGCAAAAGACCGTGGAATTTTCCGGTGTCGCGCTGATGCCGTCGATGACCGACAAGCCGCCCGGAGACTACAAGGTTGCGCTGTATCTGAACGACAGCCTGCTCGCTGAAAACGCGTTCTCCGTCACTCAGGACATCGCCGCGCGCAAGAAGGCCGAGGCGGAAGCGGCGGCGGCCGCGGCTGCTGAGAAAGCCGACGAGGAAAAGCGCAAGGAAGAAGCGCGCAAGCTCGCGATGCTCGAAGAACGCCGGCGCAAGCCGCTCGAATTGCGCGAAATAGAATTTCTCAACACCACCAAGAGCGGCACGCCGCTATCCAGCGCTTCCTCCACCTTCGACGCATCCAAGGTGCTGTTCGTCGGATGGCAGGTGACGTTCGAAAATCGTCTCTACGGCCTCGAGCCGAGCCAGTATCGGGTCGATGCGGCGTATATCGCGCCCGACGGCCACACGCTGGGCAGCGTGAACGACTGGCAGAATGTGTCATCGAATCAGAGAACCGCCACCTTTAGCGGCCGCGTGGGCAATTCGCACGGCGGCGCATTCCTGCCCGGAACCTACACCGTCAATTTCTATCTGAACGGGCAATATTTCGGGCAGAAAACATTCCGGGTGGTCGCGGACACCGCCTCGTATCCCAGTGGATCTTCAGGCGGCGGCGTTTCCGGCAGCTACGGCGGTTACTCGAGTGGCGGAGGATTGGGCGGCGGACTGAGTTCCGCGGGTCCGGACATGTTCGGGGCCACGGTCGCGACCGGCACCATCAGCGGCCTGCCCGGCGGCGGCCATCCCGAACTCGAACTGCGCCTGCGCCCGCAGCCGAACGGATTTCTGCACGGCGAGATGGTGATTCATCAGAACGGTTTCGGCTCGACGCCAATCGAGGGCTTCATCCGGGGCGATCGGCTGCAGTTCCAGGTGCCGTACGGAACCGAGACCTACTATTTCGAGGGACAGCGCCGCAGCGACACGTTGAGCGGCACCTACGAGTCATCGCCATCCGGCGGCCACGGCACCTGGACCGCCCAAGCCAACTAGCCGCGGCGCGCAGCGCCGAGCGATTCGTTATCTGGCCGGTTGAAACAGTTTCATCAACTGTTCCTGCGTCGCCGGCGGATGCGATGCGGTCGCGAGTACGTCCGTCACGTGCGCGACGGATTTCATTCCGACCAGCGCGACATTGATTCCGGGAGTCGAGCGGACGAACTGGATCGAACGCTGCGCATCGGAAGTGAATTCGGCGAAAGCTTCTCTCAGGATCGGCGGAAGTCCGCGCGCCAGCCGGCCCTGCAGCAGCGATGCGCTCGCGCATACGCCCATTTCCATCGCGCTCGCGACCGCCAGCGTCGTTCCCCGCTGTTTCTGCACGGGCTGATTGGCAAGCGTCACCGCCTCCGGCATCGCGAGATTGTACGGAAGCTGGATCGCGCGAAAGTGATGCTTCTCGCCGCCGACTTCGTACGCGACCCTCCATAGCTCGTCGAGCGAAAGCCACGCGCGCTCGGTTGCCGGCACGCGATAGCCGTTCCACGTCGCAGTTCCGTACACGCCGATTTTGCCGTCGGCGGCCGCGCCCTCGAGCATCTCGAACGCGGCGCGGATGCGGTCAAGGAACTCGGGGCGCGAGACCCCGTTGAGCTGGGTCTCGGGATTGTGAAGGTAGTAGATGTCGATGGTTTCAAGGCCGAGATTGGCGCGCGACATTTCCAGCATCGCCGCAAGCCATTTCGGAGTCATGCAGTGTGAGCCCTCCACGAGATCGTCGGGGCTCGCGATGCCGGTGCGGATGAAGTGTTCGTCGAACCAGGCGCGCGGATTGGGCGGCACTTCTCCGTCGAAGGTGATGTAACCGCCCTTGGTCGCGACCACAATTTCTTCGCGCCGAATCTCGCCGCGCGCCGCCATCGCGGCCAGGACGCGACCGATCGTCCGCTCGCTGCGTTGAAAGCGGTAGTTGATCGCCGTATCGATCAGGTTTATTCCGCCGCCAACCGCCGCGGCGAGCGCGGCTTCATATTCGCGGTCGGTCTCCTCGTCCGGTTCGCCAAGATAAGTGCCGATTCCGATCGATGAAACCGAAAGCCCGATCATCGCACGGAAATTTCCCGGCAGTCCGGCGAACCGCGATGCGTATGCGCCGGTACCTGAGGCGGTCGCGCGCCCTTTGAGCATGTTCTCCTCCCAATGCGCGTTCAAAAGAGGGCGCAGGCCGCCATGCCCGCGCCGTTCAGGAGACTATTCGTTGCTGACTGATGGTTGGCTCGTAGAGAACCTGGACCACGTTGCCATCGGGATCGCGGATGTAAAACGATACCGAACCGTCCCGATGGCGCCTGAGCGGCTTGGCAACCTCCAGATGTTCCGCCTGTGCCCATTGCCACGCCGCTTCTACATCCGAAATCGAGGACAAGACAAAGCCCAGATGATCGAGATGCTGGGCGGAGGGGTCGCCGCCATCGCCGCGATGCAGTGCCAGATTGTCGCACCCGGAACTCAAGTACACGTTTTCCGGGTCCGGCTGCCAGACAACCTTCATCCCGAACACCCGCTCGTAAAACGCCTTGGTGCGATCCACATCGCGAACCGTCAGCGCAAGATGACGCATCCCATTATTGCGAATCACTTCTCATCCTCGCGAGCACGGTAGCCGGCCACCGCCCATATCGGGTCCGAAGGAGGATCGGTCGGCGCGCTCCGGTCGATCACCTCCATACTCTCAAACCTGCCCGCTTCCTGAAAGTACCGGTACACGAGCCGCACGCGATCGAATTCATCGAGCGAATGCCAGATCGCGACCGCCTTCGTCGGAAACATCCGGTTGGAAAAGGTGACGATGAAGGGCGCACCCGGTTTCAGAACTCGCGCGACACCGCGAAAGATCTCGACCGGCCGCGTCAAGTATTGAATCGAAACGGTGACGATCGCGGCGTCGAACTCGTCGTCGGCGAACGGAAGTTCGGGATTCTGGTTCAGGTTGTGAACGACGACCTCGGTAAGCGCGGGATTCTCCTGCATCTCCGCGCGATTCATCCCCAACCCAACCATCCGCGACGCTCGCACGTGTTCGGGCACGTGCGAACGCCAACTGCTCATGAGGTCGAGGATCGATCCGCCTTGCGGAAGCAGTCGCGCGTAGATCTCTCCGACTTTTTTGATCGCGCCATCATCGATATGAACGACGAAACGCGGCTGGATATAGAACAGCTCATCTTCAGATTCGTCGATGCGGCGAAAGAAATCTGGAGGGAACGGATCGGCCATGGAGATTGGTCCTTATGGTGATTGGGGGTCGGAAAAACCTTTAATAATCAAGTACTTATATTGCATTCACGACAGTTCCGGCGGCGTCGTTGACATGATTCGGATGCGCCGTCTAAAGTAAAACACTTTTACAAAGACGCCGCGCCGCCGCTTTCCGACCCGTCGCGTGCCGTCTGAGAACGCTGATGGTTAGACGCGACAAAACCAACTACGTCATCCAATCTGTCGCGCATGCGCTCGACGTGCTCGAACAGTTCTTCGGCGACGTAGACGAACTCGGCGTCACTGAACTCTCCAAGCGCCTCAAGCTTCACAAGAACAACGTCTTTCGCCTGCTTGCGACGCTCGAAGCGCGCAGCTACATCGAGCAGAACAAAGCGACCGAAAACTATCGCCTCGGCATCAAGTGCCTGCTGCTTGGCCGCCGCTATATCCATCATATGGGCTTGGTGCGCCAGGCGCGTCCCATTCTTTCAGATCTCGCACGCAAATGCCGTGAGAGCGCTTATGTCGCGATCCTGCGCCGCGACGGAGTCGTACCGCTCGAAGCGGCCGAGCCCGAAGACCGCGCCGTGCGCATCACGCCGCCGGTCGGCCTGACGCTGCCGCTTCATTGCTCGGCGGCCGGCAAGGTTCATCTCGCGTTCGATCCGGAAGAGCAGCTTCGCTCGACGTTGCCGGAAAATCTGCGCCGATACACCGACCGCACGATTGTCGATCGCGCACTACTGGCTGAGCAATTGCAAGCGGTGGTTCGTGATGGCTATGCGACCGACACCGGAGAATTCGTCGACGAGGTGAATTCGGTCGCGGTGCCGATTCGTGACTATACCCGGATGGTGGTCGGGTCGCTGGCGGTTGCGGGTCCCACGTATCGGCTCGCGCCGGAACGAATAACCAGCGAAATTGCTCCAGCCCTGCTCGAAGCGGGCGGTGAAGTTTCCCGCCGCCTCGGCTACAACGAATAGATCAGGCCGAAGGCGGCCTTAGTCCGGCTTGTCCGGGGTCGCGCGCGGCCGCGGTTCACCCTCCTAACAGTAATTTGACTGAAATAAATAGCGCTGTTAGTTTCGTTGCGTTTATCGGCCCTGGCCCCGATTCGTCTGTTCAGATTTCCAAAGCCGCATAAGCGAAACTGCGTGGAGTGACAGTACTGTGAAGATTCTCGTCCCGATAAAGCGAGTCCCCGATCCGGCGACCACTATCCGCGTTCTTCCCGACGGTTCCGGAATCGCCACCGACAACGTCAAATGGGTTATCAACCCCTTCGACGAAATCGCGATCGAAGAGGCGCTGCGCATCAAGGAGAAACAGGGCGGAGAAGTCGTGCTCATCACGATCGGCCAATCGACCTGGCAGGAGCAGCTTCGCACCGGTCTCGCGATGGGCGCCGATCGCGCAATCCTGATCAAGAATGACGCCGCGCTCGACTCGCTCGCGCTCGCGCGCATCCTCGCCAAGGTAATCGGCGACGAAAACCCTGAACTCGTCCTGCTCGGCAAACAGGCCATCGACGACGACTCGAACCAGGTCGGCCAGATGCTGGCGGAGATGCTGGGATGGCCGCAGGCGACGTTCGCCTCCAAGGTCGAGTTTGCCGACAAGAAGGTTACGGTCACCCGCGAAGTTGACGGCGGCCTCGAGACGATCGCCTTCAACCTGCCCGCCGTCGTTACCACCGACCTCCGCCTGAACGAACCGCGTTACGCCTCGCTGCCGGGCATCATGAAAGCGCGCAAGAAGGAGTTGAAAGAGATTCCCGCCGACAGCCTCGGCGTGGACCTCGCGCCCAAGCTCAAAATCAAGACCCTTGCCGCCCCGCCGAAGCGCCAGGCCGGAAGGAAAGTCGGATCGGTGCAGGAGCTCGTGCAGGTGCTTCACACCGAAGCCAAGGTTATCTGACCATCCGAGGAAACAACGACGATTTTTCACCGCCCGCACGCGACCGCATGGACGGCGCGAAGCGGGTAATGGAGTGAATGCAAATGGGTGACGTTCTCATCTTTGCCGAACATCAGGGAGGCCACTTCCCTAAAACCACTTTGACCGCCGTGAATGCCGGCCTCGAACTGGCGAAAAAGCGCGGCGGCAATGCGATCGCGGTGGTCGCCGGTGATGCGCCCGAGGCGCTCGCGGGCGAGATTGCCAAATACGGCGTTTCCAAGGTGATCGCGCTGGCGCACGCGAATCTGAAGAATTACGTGGCCGATGCGCACGCGGCGGCGCTCGCGGCCCTGGTCAAAAAGGCCGGCGCCGAATTCGTGCTCGCTACCGCCACCGCCGTCGGCAAAGACCTCGCGCCGCGCCTGGCCGCCCGGCTCGGCGCGCCGATGGCGTCGGAGATCACCGCGATCAACGACGACGGCACGTACATCCGCCCGATGTACGCGGGCAACGCGATGGCGACAATCGAGCTCGATGGACCCGTCAAGGTCATCACCGTGCGCGGCACCGCGTTCGATGCCGCCAAGCCGGCCGACAGCGCCGCTTCGGTGGAAAAGGCCGATGCGGAAATAGATCCGTCCGCCGCCAAGACCGAATTCGTGTCGTTCAACCAGACCAAGAGCGATCGTCCTCAGCTTACCGAGGCGCGCATCGTGGTTTCCGGCGGACGCGGCCTCAAATCGGGCGACAATTTCAAGACCGTGCTCGAACCGCTGGTGGACGAGATGGGCGCCGCGATGGGCGCGTCGCGCGCCGCGGTCGATGCCGGCTTCGTTCCCAACGATCTCCAGGTCGGACAAACCGGAAAGGTGGTCGCCCCCGAGCTTTACGTCGCGGTCGGAATCTCCGGCGCAATCCAGCATCTGGCCGGCATGAAGGACTCGAAAATTATCGTCGCGATCAACAAGGACGAAGAAGCGCCGATCTTCAATGTCGCCGATTACGGCCTGGTTGCCGACCTGTTCAAGGCGGTTCCCGAAATGGCCGAGGAAATGAAGAAGCTCAAGCACTCGTAGCGCGCAAACGAGGTATCTTCGCTCTCCACGAGGCGCGGCGGTTGCGGTTTGTCCGCAATCTTCGCGCCTCGTTGCTTTCGGCGTGTGCCGTCAAGGTGGCCGTGCCGCTTTCGGCGGGATACTATTCGGCAAACCGCCGGAGGCTATTCGTATGGCTGAGTTGCAGCATCGCTTCGTCACCACCAACGGCATCAGGATGCACTATGTCGAGCAGGGCTCGGGGCCGCTGATTGTTCTATGCCACGGCTGGCCCGAATCCTGGTATTCGTGGCGGCATCAAATCCGCGCGCTCGCCGACGCGGGCTTTCGCGTGGTTGCCCCCGACCAGCGCGGCTATGGGCAGACCGAAGCTCCGGAACCGATCGAGTCATACAACATCTTCAATCTCGCCGGTGACATCGTCGGACTGGTGAACTCGCTCGACGAGGTGCAGGCGATCATCGTTGGGCACGACTGGGGTGCTCCCGTGGCCTGGCATTGCGCCCTGCTGCGACCCGACATCTTCCGCGCATGCGCTCTGCTCAGCGTTCCGTATATACCGCGGGGCCCGATTCGTCCGAGCATCGGATGGAAGGCGCTCGAAGGAACCGACAAGAACTTCTACCAGAGCTATTTCCAGGAACCGGGGCGAGTCGAGAAGGAGCTCGACGCGGACCCGCGCCGCGCGATGGCGATGATTCTCTATTCCGCATCGGGTGATCCTCCCCCGCAGGAGAGCTGGCAATTCCTGTTTCCGCGCACGAAGAAGTTCATCGAAACCGGAGTGGTGCCGAAGACGCTGCCGACCTGGCTGACCGAAGCCGACCTCGATTTCTTTGCCGGCGAGTTCAAGCGGGCCGGCTTTCGCGGCGGCATCAACTGGTACCGCAACTTCGATCGCAACTGGGACCTGACGCCGTTTCTCGATGGCGCCCGGCTGCGCCAGCCTTCGATGTTCGCGGCGGGCGAGCGCGATTGCGTCCTTGAGATGATCGGCGGCGACGCGAGCGGGATCGTAAAAGTATCGATGCCCGCCTGCCGCAAGCTTACGATTATTCCCGGCGCCGGCCACTGGATTCAGCAGGAACGTCCTCGGGAGATCAACGCCCTGCTCGCGGAGTTCGCGAAGAGCCTGTAGCGCTTCGTGCGAACGATGGCGCTGTGCGGTCAAATCCTGCTGGTGCGGCACGGACGCCCGCGCATCGAGTGGCCGCGCCGATGCCGCCATCCGGAGTTCAAGCGATGGATCGAGCGCTACGACGCGGCCGAGCTCGATCCCGCCAGTCCTCCTCCTCCGCGGCTGGTCGAGGCCGCCTCCGAGTCGGGACTGTTCGTCTCGAGTTGCCGTCCGCGCTCGTACCAGTCCGCGCTGCAGCTTTCGCGAGGGCTTCCCGTCGTTCAACTCAGCGAACTCGACGAAGTTCCCCTGCCCGATCTGCCGATCCCGATGATCGAGTTGCCGACGGAGGCGTGGGTCCTGCTGACGCGGCTCTCGCACTTCGCGGGCTACGCGCGCGAAACTGAATCAATTGGGATGGCGCGGGCGCGGTCGCGCCTGGCCGCCGCGCGCCTTGCCGAGTACGCATCCGCCAATCGCAGGGTTGCGGCCGTCGCGCACGGCACCATCAACTGGCTTATCGGCAGAAATCTGAAGCGCGACGGATGGCGGGTGCGAAGCCGCGGCGAGACCGGCGGCTACTGGCACTGGCGATTATTCGCCCCGTCGCCAGACACCGCCAATTCAGCCGCCGATTGATCCGCGGCGGCATCGCCGCTAGCCTTGTCCTGACCCTTCCTTACGCGAGGAGCCAAGAGGTGTGCGGAATTAACTGCTTCTAATGTCGTTCGTTTCGACGTTGGGCACGTGCTGCCGGCGCGACTGCGCTCGCATGCACCGGGCTTCGGAGCAGTTAAATGTTCGTACATCTGGCCGATCTCTCGTTTTCATACTCGGATTCCGTTCCGATTCTTCGTGACGTAAGCATCCAGCTCGCGCCCGGATGGACCGGTGTGGTCGGCGCGAATGGCGCCGGCAAGACCACCCTGATACGCCTGATCGCCGCCGAGCTCGAACCCGCCGCGGGGCATATTCGCTTGGATCCGCCGTCGGCGAGCATTGCGCTATGCCCGCAGACCGTCGACACGATTACTTCCGCGATCGAATCCTTCGCGGCCGCCGATGATCGAGCTTCCCGCCGCATCGAGGGTGAACTCGCGCTCGAGCCGAAGTCGCTCTCGCGCTGGCCGACGCTGTCGCCGGGCGAACGCCGGCGATGGCAGGTGGGGGCGGCGCTTGCCGCGCAACCTGATGTTCTGATTCTCGATGAGCCGACGGACCATCTCGACGCCGATGCGCGCGAACTGCTGATCGGCGCGCTCCTGAGATTTCGCGGAGTCGGGATCGTCGTGTCGCACGATCGCGCTCTGCTCGAACGCCTCACCGCGCACACCATCCGGGTTCATCGGGGAAGCGCCCGAATTTTCCGCGGCGCATATCGAGAGGCGAAGCGATCATGGGAAGCCGAAGACCGCGCACGAATCGCCGACCGCGACAAGCTGAAGCGCGAGCACGACAAACTGGCTCGCCGGCTTGCCGACAAGCGGCGGATGCTCGCATCGGCACAGGCACGCCGCTCGCACGAGAATCGCGTGCGCGGCCTGTTCGACGGCCAAATCGCCGCGCCCGCGCGCACGATCGGCGGCCGCACAATGCAGGATATCGCGGTGCTGCGCCGGGGACTCGAACGAGTCGGCGAGGAACTCGATCGCTTCGAGTTCAAGAAGGAAAAGGGCCGCGCCCTGTTCGTGGATTATGTGCCGGCGCCTATGAGCCGCGTCATGGCGATCGATGCTCCCGCTATCCACGCCGGCGAAAAGCAAATCCTGGCCGGAGTTCATCTTCTCGTCGGTCGCGACAGCAAAATACGCGTGAGCGGCGCCAACGGCGCTGGCAAGACCACGCTCTTGAACGCGCTCATCGCGGCCTCGCATCTGCCGGCGGACCGCATGCTCCATCTGCCGCAGGAACTGGATCACGACGATGCGGTCGCGATGCTCGATGCGATCGGAGGGCTTCCTGCCGCAACGCGATCGCGCGTGCTGACCCTGGCCGCCGCCCTTGGACTGGATCCCGAACGCGTGCTGCGATCGCACTCCCCTTCGCCGGGCGAGGCGCGCAAACTGGCGCTGGCATACGGACTGGGCCGCCAGGTATGGGCCTGCCTCCTCGATGAGCCGACCAATCATCTGGACATACCGGCGATCGAGCGGCTGCAGGACGCGCTCGCAGCCTATCCGGGCGCGCTCGTGATCGTCACCCACGACGAGGCGCTGGCGCATCGCGTTGCGGGCGAAGAATGGCGCGTGGAATCGGGCCAGGTGAGGGTTCTCTCGCGTTGATGGCGCACACGGCCGTGAAGATTCGGACGCCGAGAACATCCAGCAAGAGCTGGGATGCGGTCGCGCGATGGTACAGCGGCTGGGCTGGTCCCAACGGCAGCCGTTATCATCGCCGCCTCGCCATTCCCGCGCTGCTTGAGTTGCTCGCGCCGGGTCGGGGCGAGCGTGTGCTCGATCTCGGCAGCGGCCACGGCGTGCTCGCGCCGCATCTTGCGCAAAGGGGCGTGCTCGTCACCGGCGTCGACCTGAGTCCGCGCCTGATCTCGATCGCGCGCCGCCTGCACGGGCATTTCGCGCGGTTCATCGTCGCCGACGTAACCCGGCTTGAATCGCTGAACGTCCTGTCCGCGGCGGCCTTCGATGCGGCGACGTTCCTGTTAAGCATCCAGGATATCGATCCGCTCGAAGGCGCGCTCAAGTCGGCGGCCTGGGCGCTGCGAACCGGAGGGCGGCTGGTAATCGTGATGACGCATCCGTGCTTCCGGGTGCCGCGGCAAAGCGGATGGGGCTGGGATGAGAAGCGCGCGCTGCGGTTCCGGCGCGTCGATCGCTATCTTTCGCGGCTCGCGGTACCGATGCAGCCGTACGATGGCCGCCGGCGCGGCGCCACCCGCAGTTATCATCGGCCGCTGGAAGCGTATGTCGAAGGTCTGGCGGCCAACGGACTCGTGATTGACGCGATCCGTGAGCTGCCTGCCGCGGAGCTCGAGGCCGGTCCGCATGCGCGCGGGTTTAGAACGGCGGCCTGCCGGGAAATTCCGCTGTTCATGGGGCTGCGAGCTGTCAAGCGATGACGTCCGCCGTTGCGTTTCGGCCCCCAAACCGGAACGCCTTCCCGCCACGATGTTTATTCGGCCACTACGTAGTACACTTGGCGGCCAATGAAGACCGAACGCACCAGCAGAGCAGGGGACGGGCCCTCGCTCTCGTCCGACTCGCGCCGGCTTTGGCGATGGATGGGGCTGGCGCGCCGCAACCAGCCCGGCCGCTACACGCTGTTGCTGTTTACAATTCTGCTGATGATCGTCCTGCAGCCGCTGGTGTCGACCCACAAACTCGCGCAGGCGATCATGTCGACCTCGATGTCCCTGATGCTGCTGTCGGCGCTCTATACGCTCAACGTCTCGCAAACATATTTCCGGCTCGGAATCTCACTTATGGTGCCGGCTTTCACCCTGCGCTGGGTACTGCAGTTCCATCGCAGTCTGCAGTTGGAGGCGCTCACCTCAGTTGCGGCAGCCGCGTTTCTGCTGGCGACGGTGGTCGGCCTGATCCGCCAGTTGTTCAGCGTGCGGCGCGTCACCCTCGACACGATAAGCGCGGCGTTATGCGCCTATTTTCTGCTCGCGATCGCCTGGGGCTTCATGTTCGCCTTCGTGGAAATCCGCCATCCAGGTTCTTTCAGCGCCGAACTCTTTGTCGACCACGGGGCCGGCGGTCCCACGATGATCGCGGCGCTGCACAGCTTCATCTATTACAGCTTTGTATGCCTGACGACGACCGGCTACGGAGATATCGCGCCAAAGTCGGAAATAGCGCGAACGTTGTCGGTGCTCGAGTCGGTTATCGGCCAGATGTATCTGGCTATTCTGGTCGCGCGCCTGGTCAGTCTCGAAGTCGCGCAATCGATCGCCGAGCGCTGAAGATCGCCGCCATCCGCTCTCAGCGGCTCGAAGCCGGCTTGCGTCCCACAAAGATCGGGTCGTCCATCAGCTCGCACTGGCGGCGAACGTCACCGGTGGCAAGCTCGGCGGTCTCGATCGTCCGGCATTCGAGTCCTGCCAATCGCATTCGATCCGCGAAGTCGAATCCGTAGATGCGCCAATGGCCTTCGAGATTGGGGTCGGGCGCATGGAACTCGCGCGTCGGCGACGTTCGCCACTCCGCCATCATCGGCACCATCACGATCGCCTGGCCGCCCGGAGCCAGGACGCGCGCGAACTCCGCGATCGCATCGGCGTCGTATTCGATGTGTTCGAGCATATGGCTCGATACGATCATGTCGAACGACTCCGATCGAAACGGCAGCCGGGTCGCATCCGCCCGCACCATCGCGCTTCTGAGCTTGAGATCGGCGGTGACATAGCGAAGATCCCGCCGTCTGGTGAAAATCGGCATCAGATTGGTTTCCGCGGACAGATGCAGCACCGCTGCGCCCGCCTCGAGGCGTCCGGCCTCGTCCGCAAGGAACGTCCAGAGCGCCCGATGGCGCGGATGACTGCCGCATCGCGGGCAGATGATGGCGTTCTGGCGATGGCCCGCGTAGTCGAGAAACCGCATCCCCGTCCATCCGCAGCACGGGCATCGCTTGCGCGCGGGGCCGACGAGGTTCGCGACGCGCACCAGGTCGTTCTTTCGAAGCCGCCAAACGTAGCGGATAGCGGCGCCGGCGCCCTTCTTCTGGTAGCGCCGAATTACGCGCTTCAGTCCCATCGCCTCGGGTCCGATGCGGTCGGGCAGAGGATTGCCTGGTGCGCTGTATTGAAATGCGAAGGCAAAATTGATGATTTCCGGTCGCGCGGTGCCGCCGCGGCGCGCTCCCTGCCGCGGCTGGGCGATTCTGGCGTCGCAAAAGCCTGTCTGTCAAACCTTTGGGACGATGCACTGGCGGGTTGCGCGTTCCCCGCGACGCTGAAACAATGCTGAAGAGCGCCGCCGCGCTTTCTTTCGGGTTTCGGCGGCTTCGCACCGTTTGATGCGCCGCGTCGAGACCATCCTGATCGTTCTTTCGCTCGCCTTCTACGCATGGTTCGTCGCCCATTTCGGCACGTCCGAGATTTTCTCCTATCTGCGGATGGCGGGATGGGGCCTTGCACTTACGATCATGCTCGAAGCGGTCGCGCGCTTTGTAAACACAATCGGCTGGCGCGTGACCATCTACGATTGTCCGCCGTCGCTCGGCATCGCCCAGCTTTTCTTCACCCGAATTGCCGGCGAGGCGGTCGATTATGTCACGCCATCCGCCCAGCTCGGCGGACAATTCGTGATGGCGATGATGGTCCGGCACAAGCTGCGGATGCCTTTTGGGCTGGCCACCGTGATTATCGCCGCGCTTGCGGAGGTGGTCGGCCAGATCGGGTTCATCACCGCCGCCTTGATCTTCTCGCTTCACATGATGCCGGCCGGGGCGCGCCTGTTCTGGCCCATCATGGGAGGATTCGTAATCGCGCTCGCGCTGGCCGGCGGGTTCTTCTTCGTTCAGAAGAAGCAGCCTTTCTCGCATCTGTGGCGGGCCGCGGCGCGTTTCGACATCGGAGGAATCCAGCGCGAGGAAATAAAGGCTTCCGCCGATGAAGCCGACGCGCTGCTGATCGACTTCTACAGCCACCATCGCGCGCGCTTCTTCATCGCCGCCTTATGCTACGTGGTCGCGTGGGGCCTCGGACCGGTCGAGATTTATCTCCTGCTCAACCTGCTTCACGAGCCGGACTCGATCCGAATCGCTTTGCTGGTCGAGGGCGTGGGCCTCCTGCTCGAACGCGCCACGTTCCTGATTCCCGCCAAGCTCGTCAGCCAGGAAGGCGGCAAGGCGCTGATTCTTTCGATGCTGGGATACCCGGCCGGGGTTGGCTTCGCGATCGGCTTTCTCAGGCGCGTAAAGGAAATGGTTTGGGTGCTGTTCGGCCTGATAAGCCTGATGCTGCACCGAATCTTCGTCGAGAACGGCCGGGAAGCCGAAGATGCCGTCAGAACGTCCGCGGCCGAAGTATTGAAAGTTCAACAAGCGCAAGGAGACTAAGCATTCATGAAGAGCATCACGTTTGCCGCGGCAGTGCTGGCTGTCGCTATCGCGAGCGTCCCCGCCGCAGCCGGAGTCGTTATCACACAGGAACAGACCGCCAACGGACAGTTCGGCGAACGCAAGAGTTCCCAGACGATAATGGTCCAGGGCAACAAGCAGAAAATGATAAGCAGCGGCCGGGAGATCATCACCGACCTCGACAACAACAAGATGTATCTTGTCGATCCCTCCAAGAGCACTTACATCCAGATTCCTTTCCCTCCCACCGGACCGATGGCGGCGGCGATGGCACGCGGCCCCGGCCAGGTCGACTTCAAAAAGGCCGACACGACCAGGAACGTCCTTGGCTATTCATGCACCGATTACACCGGATCCGGCCAGTCGCTGGGCGGCGATTACAAGGTCACCGAGTGCTTCTCGACCAGCGCTCCGGGAGCCAAGGAATTCACCACGTTCCAGAAGGCGCTGGCGACGAAACTGAAGGAAGTGGTGCCGATGACAAACGCGCCGGACGGCATCCCGCTCGCTTCGGATTCGACGGTTTCGATGGCCAACATGAAGCTGCCGAACCTGTCTCCCGAGCAACAGCAGCAACTCCAGAAGCAGCTTGCGAACATGAAGCCGGTGACCACCAAAACCGTCGTGACCAAGTTGGAATCCAAAGACCTGCCGGCTGACACGTTCACGGTTCCGAAAGGATACACCGAGCGCAAAATCGGCATGCCGCCGACGGCGGGCGGACCCGCGTCGTCGCCGGAACCCGTCCACTGATTTCCTTGCGGAATTCTCCTTGACTATCGCGAGGCCGCGTTCCTTCGGATTTGTCCGCGGGAGCGCGGCCTCGGCGCTCAAACTACCTGGCGAAAGGCCATCGCGGGGGCGATACGCATCGCCCTTGTCACCGGCAGGAGCGCCGCGGCGATGCTGACGGCGAGCGCCGTCGCCACTCCGGCCGCCGCGGTTTCGGGCCGCACCTGCATATAACCAAGCATCCCGGTCACTTCGCCCAGTCTTACGCCGTGGCCGAAATAATACAGCGCCGCGGCCGCGCCGACCGCCGCCCCGCCGAGACCGATCAGCGCGGCCTCGGTAAACAGCAGAATTCCAACCTGCGCCCGAGTGAACCCAAGCGCGCGCATCACCGCCACCTCGCTGATTCGATCGCGCACCATCATCGCCATTGAATTGGCGGCGATTAGCAGGACGGTCAGCAGAACCACGATGCAGAGGCTGTAGATGATAGTGCGGATGCTGCCGATTGCGGTGACGACGTTGGCGATGGAATCCGATTCGGTCGTGGTTTCCGTTTCGGCGTCCGAGTTGTGAAAGTTCTCGTCGATTTCGCTCGCGACCAGCCCCATGTTTTCCGCGCGATCGACCCGCACTACCAGGAATGAGGCGTAGTTCTGGATGTTGGCGCCGTACAGGTTCTTTACCGCGTCGTCGAGCATCCGCCGGTCGAACAGAAACGAGTGCGACATGTACTCGTTTGGAAACTCGACCAGCGGAATAAAGGTCAGCGCGAGCCGCGGATCGTTCGGATTGTGCATCGTGATCGGCTCGCCGAGCTTCCATCCGTACTGCCGCATCAGCGCGTATCCTATCAGCGCGTAGCGGCGGTCGCTCAGAAACTTTTCGGCCAGCTCCGAGGAGACCTGGTAGTCGCTGCTGGCGGTCACCTTGGTGATGTCCGGAGTCACGCCGTACATGACTATCGGGTCCTTCGGATCGCGATATACGGCGGCCCAGACAATCTCGGGCGCGCAGCCCAGCACGTGCGGCATCTTCTTGATGGGATCGCAGTAACGCGCCGGCAGTCGCCCGCTGTTGCGTTCGGTTACCACCACCCGGAGTCCCTTCGATGCGTTGTACGCGATTCGGTCCATCGACCACGGCACCGCGACCAGCACCGTGTAGAGGAAAACCGCGACCGCGAAGCTCAATCCGGTCAGGATGGTGCGGCGCAACTGGCGGCGCATGTTTCGTAACGCGATTACGAACAGCCTTGCCGTCATCGTCACGACTCCCGGAGGGCGTTGATGATGCCGATGCGCGAGGCGCGCAGCGCCGGCATCAGTCCGCCCGCGACCCCGATAATCGCCGCCACAACAACGCCGGCGGCGAACGCGCCCGGACTCGCCCGGTACGAGAAGAACATCGCGCCGATGCTCATCGTGCGGCTGCCCAACCCTGATACCCACGCGACCAGGGTGGCAAGGACAATCCCGGCCGCGCCTCCCGCGATTGCGAGGATCGCACTCTCGATGACGAAGCTGCCGAGGATGTCCGCGCGCGAAAAACCGAGCACTCGCAGAACACCGATCTCGCGTCCGCGCCGGCTCACCGCCGTGTACATCGTGTTCATCCCGCCGAAGGTCGCGCCGATCGCCAGCGCAATCGCCACGATGAGGCCGAGCGTCCGCAATTGCGCGGCCACCTTCGCCTGTGCCGCGTAGTAGTCGCCTTCGCTCTCGGTTTGGAGCGTGAATCGTCCGTCGGCCTTCAAGGCCTGCGCAAACTCAGTCGAGGTTCCCGCCCTCAAAACCAGGTGCAGCGCGGAGGCGCCGCCCGGCGACCAATGCCGGTCGTTGATCAGATCGTCAAGATTCGTCCAGATTTCCGACTCGCGCGCGCTGCCGTGGTCCCCGAACACCCCGACGATCTGCCAGTCGTGATGTCCGTAGTGAAACGTGCTGCCCGGGCTCAGGTACGGGTAGCGCGCGAGCAGCCGCTGCCCGACAGCCCATTCGCCCTTCCCGCGCTCCGGCCATCGTCCTTCGACCAGCCGCAGATTCGGATGGAGCTCGTATGCGATCGGTTCCACCCCGCGGAGCAGCGCGAATTCCTTGGCGCCTCTGATGCGCGCGATGTTCACGCCCGCGATCGACTCGCGCGAGACCAGCGGATGGTTATCGGCGTCCAGCGCGATTTCCGGCCGCGCGCTGATCACTTCCGTCGCTTCGTGCGGGACGTAGCTTTCGTTTTCGCTGGTTACGCCCCGCGCAAGCACCATCCAGTTTCGATCCTGGCCGGAATTGCGAAGAGACTCCTTCAGGCCCGCGATAAACCCGAACACGATGACGAAGATCATCGAAACCAGCGCGACGCCAAGCATCGTCATCAGCGAGGTTCCGCGCCGTTCGAGAACGCTGCGAAGGTTGTAGCGAATCGGCACCATGGTAGTAGCGCCAGCCGAGCGGAAGGCTACACACTAGCATCGCGCCAGCCCGTACCCAAACGATCCGAATTGAAACGTTTCGTCGCGGGGTTAGCAGCAATTTATCTCTTTGTCGCGTCATGGCACGACCGGTGTCATTGAAGAATCCTGAACGTCTCTTTTGAGCGAAAAGAGCGACGAAACATGCCCGAAATCAAAGGCTGCAAGTCGCATCGTCGATGTAGTGCAAATTGAAACGAACAAACATCGCAAGCGGGAGAACCGGCGGCGGATCCTGTCCCTTTCAATCTGGCATGCTCAATGCTGCTGTTCTTTGCAATGCAGGATCTGGCGGCAATCACGGCTACGGTGGGCTTTTTCGCTGTCGCTATCGGATACGTCCTCGCGTGTCTAAAGGTATGAGCACTTTCGACCTTTTTCTCGGCATTATCCTCGCGGTCAGCCTGACCACGTACCTGGTCTATGCGCTGATTCGCCCGGAGAAGTTCTAGGTCCCCCAAACTGGAGTGAATTTCTGGCATGCTCTGGAATGCAATTTTCCAGGTAGGAATCTTCTTTGCGCTCGTTACGCTGCTGAGCGTTCCGGTCGGCCTCTACATGTCGCGGGTGTTCAGCGGTCAAAAGACCTTCCTGGACCCCGTTCTGTGTCCGATTGAGCGCGCTATCTATCGCCTTTGCGGCATTCGTCCCGCGACCGAGATGGCGTGGTCCGAGTACGCAATCGCGATGCTCCTGTTCAGCGCGGCCGGGATGCTGCTGCTGTACGGAATGGAACGCTTGCAAGGCGTGCTGCCTTTCAATCCACAAGGCCTTGCGGGCATCGCGCCCGATCTGGCTTTCAATACCGCGGCCAGCTTCACCACCAACACCAACTGGCAGGCTTACGCCGGCGAAACCACGGTGAGCTACCTGACCCAGATGGCGGGCCTTGCGTTCCACAACTTCGTGTCCGCCGCCGCGGGAATAGCTGTGGCAGTGGCGGTGATTCGCGGTTTTGTGCGGCGCAGCGCGCGAACCATCGGCAATTTCTGGTTCGATCTCGTCCGCGCGACTCTTTGGGTGCTGCTGCCCCTATGTATCGTCTTCGCCCTGGTGCTTGTTTGGCAGGGAGTTCCGCAGAATTTCGATCCCTACGTCCATGCAAGGACGCTCGAAGGAGCGGAACAGATCATTCCGCAAGGACCGATCGCATCGCAGGAAATAATCAAGGAACTGGGAACCAACGGGGGCGGCTTCTTCAACGCCAATTCGGCCCATCCTTATGAGAATCCAACGCCGCTGACCAACCTGATTGAAATGATCGCGATCTTCGTGATCAGCGCCGGGCTGACCCACACCTTCGGCGCGATGGCGGGAGACCGCCGCCAGGGATGGGCGCTGTTTGCCGCGATGACGCTGCTGTTCGTGGCGGGCGCAGGCGTCTCGATCTGGGCCGAACAACGCGGCAATCCGCAGTTCTCGGCGATGGGGCTGAATCAGCATGCGACCGCATCGCAGAGCGGCGGCAACATGGAGGGCAAGGAAGTCCGGTTCGGAATCGTGGACACCGCGCTCTTCGCGACCGTCACCACCGACGCTTCCTGCGGCGCGGTCAATGGAATGCATGACAGCTTCACGCCGCTCGGCGGATTCGTGCCGCTCCTCAATATGCAAATTGGAGAGATCATCTTCGGCGGCGTCGGCTCGGGCCTCTATGGGATGCTGGTGATGGCGGTGCTGGCGGTGTTCGTTGCGGGCCTGATGGTGGGCAGGACGCCCGAGTACCTGGGCAAGAAGATCGAGGCGCGCGAGATGAAGCTCGCGATGTTTTACGTGCTGATCTTTCCGGCTGTGATTCTGCTGGGAGCGATGGCGGCGGTGTGCGTCAAGGCGGGACTGGCGGGAATCTCGAATCCGGGGCCGCACGGTTTTTCGCAGATTTTCTATGCGTACACCTCGGCGGCAGCCAACAACGGGTCCGCGCTCGCGGGACTGTCCGCCAACTCGGTTTTCTACAACTACACGCTCGCGTTCGCGATGCTGTTCGGGCGCTTCATGATGAAGATTCCGGCGCTGGCGCTGGCGGGATCGCTCGGCGCCAAAAAGTCCATCCCTCCGAGCGCCGGAACTTTTCCAACCAACGGCGCGGTCTTCGTCGCGCTGCTGGTCGGGGTGATCCTGATCGTCGCCGCGCTCACGTTCTTTCCCGCCGATGCGCTCGGACCGATCGTCGAGCACCTGGCGCTCTACTCCGGCAAGCTCTACTGAAAGGGATTCGCACGCAATGTCTGACCGCAAGTCATCCTCGCTGTTCGATCGCCAAATCGTGGTGGGCGCGATCGGCGATTCGCTCCGAAAGTTCGACCCCCGCGTCCAGGTGCGCAATCCGGTCATGTTCGTGGTCGAGATCACCGCGCTCGCCGTAACCGTCATCCTGGTGCGCAACCTCATCGCCGGCACCCGCGAAATGGCCGGCTTCGAGCTTCAGATCGCGCTCTGGCTCTGGTTCACCGTGGCGTTCGCCAATTTTGCGGAGGCGATGGCGGAGGGGCGCGGCAAGGCGCAGGCCGACAATCTTCGCCGAACCCGCACCGAAACCCAGGCCTGCGTCATTCGTGACGGGCAGGAACAGCGCGTTCCCGCGACCTCGCTGCGCAAAGGCGATGTAGTGATGGTGCGGGCGGGCGAGGTGATTCCCGGCGATGGCGAAGTTATCGAAGGCGTCGCCGCCGTCAACGAGGCGGCCATCACCGGCGAATCGGCGCCGGTGATCCGCGAGAGCGGCGGCGACCGCAGCGCGGTTACGGGCGGCACGACCGTCATTTCCGACTGGATCAAGGTCAGAATCTCGGCCAACCCGGGTGAAACCTTCCTTGACCGCATGATCGCGCTGGTCGAAGGCGCCGAACGCCAGAAAACTCCCAACGAGATAGCTCTGAGCATCCTGCTTTCCGGATTGACGATCATCTTCCTGCTGGTGTGCGTGAGCCTTTTTCCGTTCGCGCGCTATTCGGGAACGCTGCTGTCGCTGCCGGTTCTGGTCGCGCTGCTGGTGTGCCTTATACCCACGACGATCGGCGGCCTCCTTTCCGCCATCGGCATTGCCGGGATGGATCGGCTGGTGCGGCACAACGTGCTGGCGATGTCCGGGCGCGCGGTGGAAGCGGCCGGCGACGTCGATACCCTGCTGCTCGACAAGACCGGCACCATCACGCTCGGCGATCGGATGGCGTCGGAGTTTATTCCGATGCCGGGAGTCGCGATCGAAGAGCTGGCCGATGCGGCGCAGCTCGCGTCGCTTGCGGATGAAACTCCGGAGGGCCGTTCGATCGTGGTGCTGGCGAAGCGGCAGTTCAACCTTCGCGGCAGAGATTTGTCCCAGGCGCAGGCCACCTTCGTTCCGTTCTCCGCGCAAACCAGGATGAGCGGGGTGGACCTGCCCGGACGGATCATCCGCAAGGGCGCCGGCGATCAGGTCGCGGAATTCGTAAGGCAGAACGGCGGCGCCATACCGCCCGAACTCGATCCGGCGGTCGAGCGAATCGCGCGCGCGGGCGGCACTCCGCTGGTCGTTGCCGACCAGGCGCGGGTGCTGGGCGTTATCTATCTGAAGGACGTCATCAAGGACGGCATCCGCGAAAGATTCGCGCGGCTCCACGCGATGGGGCTGCGAACGGTGATGATCACCGGCGACAATCCGCTCACCGCCGCCGCAATCGCCCGCGAGTCCGGCGTCAACGATTTTGTCGCGCAGGCCACTCCCGAAACCAAGCTCAAGATCATCCGGGAAGAGCAGAGCCAGGGGAAGCTGGTCGCGATGATCGGCGACGGGACCAACGATGCTCCCGCGCTGGCGCAGGCGGACGTGGGAATCGCGATGAACGCGGGGACCCAGGCGGCGCGCGAGGCCGGCAACATGATCGATCTCGACTCGAATCCGACCAAGATCATGGAGGTCGTCGAGATCGGCAAACAGCTTCTCATCACCCGCGGCGCGCTCACCACCTTCTCGATCGCGAACGACGTTGCGAAGTACTTCGCGATCATCCCGGCGATGTTCGTGGTGGGCTATCCGGAGCTGCAGGCCCTCAACATCATGCACCTGGCCACGCCGCAAAGCGCGATTCTGTCCGCGGTGATTTTCAACGCGTTGATCATCATCGCGCTGATCCCGCTCGCCTTGCGCGGCGTGCAATATCGCCCGCTCGGCGCCGCGGCCATCCTCTCGCGCAATCTGCTGATCTACGGGGTCGGCGGGGTCATCGTTCCGTTCATCGGGATCAAGATCATCGACGTGCTGGTGACGGCGGCCCACCTCGCCTAGGAGTAGCGCATGCGTTCACTATTTGTTGCGATCCGGATGACCCTCGTGCTGACGGTGCTGACCGGAATCATCTACCCGCTCGCGATCGCGGGCGCGGCGCGGCTGCTGTTTCCATGGCAAAGCGCCGGAAGCCTGGTGATGCGCGGCGGCCGCGTCGCGGGTTCCGAGCTGATCGGACAGAATTTCTCCGCCGCGCGCTATTTCCATGGGCGTCCGTCCGCCGCTGGCGACAAGGGTTACGACGCAACCAGTTCGAGCGGTTCCAACCTGGGGCCCACCAACAAGGTCCTCATCGACACCGTTCGCAGGCGGCTCAGGGCCGTGCTCGAAACCGATCCCGGATCTTCGCCGAGCCGGGTTCCTATCGACCTGGTGACCGCCTCGGGCAGCGGCCTTGACCCCGAGATCAGTCCCGCCGCCGCCGAGATGCAAGTTGCACGGGTCGCCAGCGCTCGCGGTCTGCGCCAAGATGTAGTTGAAAGGCTGGTGCGGGAAAACACCAGGGGCAGGTGGCTCGGCGTGATTGGCGAGCCGGGGGTGAATGTGCTGATGCTCAATCTTGCGCTCGATGATCTCGCGGCCCGCAATTAGCATCGAGCCGGAGCATGGGGGCGAAGGCCGGCTGCGGCCGGGTGAAGGGAGATGTTCAGGGCAGACAACCGCGTCGTACGCGAATTCGCCATCGTCGTAAACCCGCGTCCGCATCACCTTGCCCCGGCCGGAGCCGGGAGTTTGCCGCCGATTGGCCAACTACTGATCGCGCTTGCGGCACTGGTTTTAGGCGTGCGCGCGATGAGCTCGATTCTTGCCTCCCGCAAGCACGGCGAGCCTGGCGCTCGCGCGAGGTCGCCGCGCCGCTCTCCGCTCCGCGGGCTGTCGGCCGGCGGACGCCATCCGGTGCTTCACGCGATGCCCCGCCGCCGCGGAGGATAACCTTGGCGTCGATTTCCGACGAGCGTCGTCCGGAACCGGAATCGTTTCTGGACCTTGAGCCCAGGGGTCAAAAGGGCAGGCTCAAGATTTACATCGGCCCCGCCGCGGGAGTGGGCAAGACCTACCGGATGCTCGAAGAGGCGCACGAGCTTCGCGACCGGGGCGTGGATGTGGTCCTCGGGTTCATCGAAACCCACGGCCGAGTCGAGACCGATCGCAAAGTCGGCGACCTCGAAATCGTGCCGCGCCGCAGAATTTCCTATCGCGGAGTCGAGCTGGAAGAGATGGATGTGGATGCGATTCTGGCGCGGCGTCCCGAAGTCGTGATCGTCGATGAGCTGGCGCATACCAACGTGCCCGGCTCGAAGCACGAGCGCCGCTACCAGGACGTGGAAGAGCTGGTGCAGGCGGGAATCAACGTAATCACCGCGCTCAACATCCAGCACATCGAGAGCCTGGGCCCGCTGATGAAGCGCGTCACCGGGATCGAAGTGCGCGAGACCGTGCCCGATACGTTTATCGCGCGGGCGGATCAGGTGGTCGATGTCGACGTATCGGTGGAGGCGCTGCGCGAGCGCCTGCGCCAGGGGAAGATCTATCCGCTTCACCAGGTGGAACAGGCGCTGCGCAATTTTTTCAAGCCCAGCAACCTCGCTTCGCTGCGCGAGGCGGCGTTGCGCGAGGTCGCCCGCGGGCTGACCCGGCAGCGGCGCGATGCCGAGGCGGTCAAGCGCGAAGGCGGACTGCGCCCGCGGGTGGTCGAGCGAATCATGGTCGGGTTGTCCTCGAACCCGGCGGAGAGCGGCGGACTGCTGCGCAAAGCTTCGAGAATCGCGGAGCAACTCAGCGCCGACTGGTACGCGGTCCACATCGAAACTCCTTCGGAGTCGGTGAAGAAAATCCGCACGCGCGATTTCGTGACCCTGCTCGACAACATCAATCTCGCCGGCGACCTCGGCGCGGAAACCGTGTGGCTGCAATCGTCCGACGTCGTGAAGGCGATGCTCGAGTACGCGCGCGACAACGGCATCACCAGGATCATCGTCGGCCGAACCCATCAGCCCTGGTGGAGGCGAATGCTCCGCGGCAATGTCCCGATGCGCCTGCTTAAAGAGGCCCGCGACATCGACGTCGAAATTGTCGCCGACTACACGGGCGAGGAGCAGCCATGAGCACGCCGTCGCTCAGAAGCAGGATTCGCAACGGAAGCCTGCTGCTTCTCGGGGTAGTCATGATCCTCGGGATTTACGCCCTGCCGCGCGTCTACCGGCTTGGCGGCGCCATCCGCGAAACTCTCTATCGCAACTACATGAGCATCGAGGTTGCCCAGCATCTGCATGCCGTGCTCCGCGATCTGCAACTGGCCGAGCGCGACGGCAAGGCGAAGGAAATCCTTGCGGGCGAGCAGTCGGAGTTCATGCGCTGGATGGACGTCGAGAATCACAATTACACCGAGATCGGCGAGCCCGAGTTGGCTCGGGACATCCAGTCCCGCGCGAACAAGCTTTTCAGCGACATCGCCACCCATCCCGCCCAGACGCGTCACGACGAAGAATTCCGGGAGCTTCACGACCGTATCGACGACCTCATCCGGATGAATCGCGACGCGATGTTCCGCGCCAACAGCCGCTCCGCACGGCTCGGCCGCGGGCTTACCTACCAGTTCGCCATCGGTCTCGCCGTGGTCCTGATTCTCGGAATCGCGATGGCGTGGGGGCTCGGATGGGCCATCGCGCGCCCGCTGACCGAATTGACCGAGCGCCTGCGCGGAGTCGGCCAGCGCCGATCCCAGATGCGGCTTGGCAATCAGAGGCTGGCGGAATTGCAGGCGGTTGCGCGCGAATTCAATCAGATGGCGGAGCGGCTCGAACAATTCGAGAAACTCAACGTCGAGCGCCTGATGTACGAAAAGAGCCGGACCGAGGCGATTATCGAAAGCCTCGAGGACGGCGTCGTCCTGATCGATTCCGACGGAATCGTCGCGCATATTAATGAAATCGCCGCGCTGATCCTCGGTGTCGAGCCCAAGGATGCGCTGGGCAGTCCCTTCGATGACCTGAGCAGCAATCATCCGCACTATCTCCGCGTTCGTGATGCGCTCCGGAGCCTCAACCGCAGCGGCCGCGAAGAAAGCCGCGTCGAGGTCCAGCTTCACGTGCGCGGGCGCGATCACTCCTACCTGCTGAAACCCACTCCGCTCCGGCACGAGAAGGACGTGATGCTGGGAACGATCCTGATCCTTCAGGACGTGACCTATCTGCGCGATCAGGATCGTGCTCGGGCCAATCTGGTCGCGACTCTCTCGCACGAACTCAGAACGCCGCTGACCTCGCTGGCATTGTCCGCGGAGCTGCTCAGGCGCGACGCGGAGGGCTTTACGCCGCGCCAGCGCGAGCTGCTCGAGGCGATCCTCGACGAATGCGCGCGCATCAAGCTGCTCAGCGACAATCTGCTCAAGCTGGCGCGCGGGGAGATGGCGGCGATCGCGGTAAACCGCGAGCGGCTCGACCTTCGCGAGATTATCGAAGAGGTCGTCCATCGCTTCGGCTTGCAGGCTCGCGAACGCGAGATTCACCTCGAGCAGCACCTTGAGCCGTTGCCTGAAATCTCGGGAGATTCGGTCAAGCTCTCGTGGGTTGTCTCCAACCTGGTCGGCAACGCGCTGCGCTACACTCCCTCGGGCGGCAAAATCGACATCGCCGCGCGCCCGGTCGATGGCCACGTGCGGCTGGAAGTCGCGGACTCCGGCCCCGGCATCCCGCGCGCGATACGGGACCACATCTTCGAAAGATTCGCGCAGTACCCGACCGGCGGCCTCGAGAAGGGATCCGCCGGCCTGGGATTGGCGATCGCAAAAGACATCGTGGCCGCCCATGGCGGCAGAATCTACGTTGAAAGCGAGGTGGGTGCGGGCAGCAGATTCGTGGTCGAACTGCCCTGCACGCCAATGAACTGATGGCAAAACTGCTTATCGTCGATGACGAGCGAAACATCCGGCGCAGCCTGGAGCGTTTTTTCCAGTCGCTGGGCCATACGGTCGTCTCCGCCGAGGGAGGACCGCAAGCGGCGAAGCTTATCGCCGCCGAGCCGTTCGACCTGATGCTCACGGACTACAGGATGGCGGAGCTCAACGGCCTCGAACTGCTCGCCGAAGCCCGGCGCCGGCAGCCCGGATGCCTGGTGATCCTGATGACCGCCTATGCGACGGTGGAAAACGCGGTCGCCGCGATGAAGGCGGGCGCGTATGACTATGTAACCAAGCCTTTCTCGCTCGATCAGATCCAGCACACCGTCGAGCGCGCGCTCGAACTGAGCGGCCTGCAAGCCGAGAACCGGGCATTGCGCGAAACCATCGACGACGCGCCGATGCTCGAATCGCGCAGCCCCGTGATGAAGCATCTGTTCGACCTTGCGCGCCAGGCCGCGCAGAGCGACGCGACTATCCTGCTGACCGGCGAAAGCGGCACGGGAAAAAACGTTCTCGCCCGCCAAATTCATCGATGGAGCCGGCGATCCGCGGGACCGTTCGTGGTCGTGAACTGCACCACGCTGTCCGAGGAGCTGCTCGAGAGCGAGTTGTTCGGCCATGTGCGCGGTTCCTTCACGGGCGCGGTCAAGGACAAGCCCGGACGGCTGGAGGCCGCCGACAAGGGGACCGTGTTTCTCGACGAAATCGCGGACTTGAGCCCGAGACTGCAGGCCAAGTTTCTGCGCTTTGTTCAGGAGCAGAGCTTCGAGCGCATCGGCAGCGATGCCGTCATCCGCGTCGATACCCGCATCATCGCCGCTTCCAACCGCGATCTGGAAGCGGAAGTCGCGCAGCGCCACTTTCGCGAAGACCTGTTCCATCGCCTCAATGTGATCACGCTGCGCGTCCCGGCGCTGCGTGAACGCCACGAGGACCTTCTGCCGCTGGCGGAGTGGATGCTGCGGGCGGCGGCGATTCGCAACGGGCGTGGAAAGATGCAGTTATCGCCCGAGGCGGCGGCGGCGATCTCGAAGTACCGATGGCCCGGCAACGCGCGCGAGTTGCGCAATGCTCTCGAACGCGCGGCCGTGCTTAGCCGCAGCGACGTCATCAGCCGCGAGGACCTGCCCGATGCTCTGTTTCGCGAAACATCGGAAGCCGGCGCGCCGGATGCGCACCATGCGGCCAGCCTCGAAGAACTCGAGCGCGAGCATATCCGCCGGGTGCTTGCCGAGACCGCGACGCTCGAGGAGGCCGCCGCCACCCTCGGCATCAACGTGACCACGCTCTGGCGCAAGCGCAAGCGCTACGGGATCGAATGATCGTTTCGCTTCGCCGCCGCGCGATTTTTTTCCCCGATCTCTTCGCCGGCCAGGCATGCGGCTGAAGGCGAATATCCCAGGCTGACCGCGAGCATCACTGCGGCGGCGCCGAGCGCGCGAGCATCGCGGCAGCCACGCGCCATCGCCGCGAGCGCTTCGACGTGGCGCGAGACCGCGTCCTCAACGTCCTCATGCGCATCCGCGAAGCGATCCGCATCGAACAGCGCATCGATCAGCTCGTTGGCGTCGTAGCCTGATTCGGAAAGCGCCTCGCGGGCGGCGACGCGCCAGAACTCGCGCGGCTCGATGGTTTCAAAATCAACCAGCTCGCCGATACGCTGGCGAAAGATCGCGAGCAGCGGCCGGTAGCGGTCGTTCATCGCGAGATATTCCGGCACGCCCTGGGCATCAAGAAAGCCCGCGACCGTTCCGTCGTTTCCATAAACGCCTTCGGAGCCCGGCGCCGGTTCGAGTTCGATGAAGTATTGCGCCGGCGTGTCGAAGTCGCGCTCGATTCCGAGCGGGTACAGCCGGCAGGCGAGCGGCCGTCCGCGATGCAGTCCGCATCGGGGACCATCCAGCGCCGCGCACGCGCCGTCGGCGTCAAAGCGCAGTATCGAGCCGCGCCGGATGGTGAATCGCGCGACGGCGTCGGCGGTGGTGATTCCAGCCGCCCGCGCGATGGTCAGCACGTCGTATGGCGCCAGCGTAATCACCTTGTCGCGGCAGCATCGCCCGCAGGAGTTGCATCGATAGGAAAATTCGCTGTCGGAGCGCATCCGTTTCACTGGCAAGCGGGTAGTGACGATCATAATCAAAACGGCCGCGGTGTGCAGGCCGAAGCCGCTGACCGGCGCCCTACCGTTCGTTCAATGCGTCTCTTGCGGGCGTCATCCCGCAGCGCTACTCAAATGGCGGCGGGTTCGATAGCATCGAAAACTGCCCGCGACCCGGTCGCAAACTAAACAGGAGTATTCCTCTCAGATGGATTTCAACTGGTCGCCCGAACAGGAAAAGTATCGGATGGAGGTGCGCGCGTGGCTTGAAGCCAACCGCCCCCGTTCGCTCGGCAAGAACGAAGACCCCGAATTCGGCGGCGACGACGCGCAGTGGCAGCGTCTCAAGGAATGGCACAAGCGTCTGTATGAAGCGGGATGGGCCGGTTTGACGTGGCCCAAGGAATACGGCGGCCGCGGCGCCACCTTCATCGAGCAGGTCATCTTCCAGCAGGAGCTTGGCCGGCTCGGCCTTCCGATGGGATGCAACACGCTCGGGGTTATCATGACCGGGCCGGCCCTGATGCAATGGGGCACCGACGAGCAGAAAAAGCGCTACCTTCAGCCGATTCTCGCCGGCGATGAAATCTGGTGCGAGGGGATGTCGGAACCGGGCGCCGGTTCGGATCTCGCCTCGCTGCAGACCCGCGCCGAGCTCAAGGGAGACTACTTCGTGGTCAATGGCCAGAAAGTCTGGACCACGCTCGCGCATCGCTCTCACTTCTGCCAACTGTTCGTTCGCACCGATCCCGATGCGCCCAAGCACAAGGGGCTGAGCGCGCTGCTGGTCGACATGAAATCACCCGGCGTGACCGTGCGCCCGCTCAAGCAGATCACCGGCGATTCCGAATTCAACGAAATTTTCTTCGAAGACGTGAAGGTGCCGAAGGAAAATCTGCTGGGGCCGCTGAACCAGGGATGGCAGGTGCTGGTTTCCACGCTGATGCACGAGCGGTTCGGAATCGGCGAGACGCTCGGCGGAACCGAGCAGGTGCTGGCCCAGCTCGTCGAGCTGGCAAAGAATGCCCGGATCAACGGCCGCCCCGCGATCGAAGACGAGGACATCCGCCAGCAGCTCGCCCAGTTTGCAATCGAGGTGACCGCCAAGAAGTACAACGGCCTGCGCACGCTCTCGCGCCGCCTCAAGGGCCTGCTGCCCGGCCCCGAAGCATCGGTCTCGAAGCTGGTCTCCACGGAACTCGGGCAGCGGATGACCAAGTTTTCGACGCGGCTGCTCGGCGAGTATGCGATGCTCGAGCCGCGATCGCCGTTCGCCCCGCACGGCGACTGGATGAAGCGAATCCTGCAGTCGGAGTCGATGACGATCGCCGGCGGCACGTCGCCGGTCCAGAAGAACATGATCGGCGAGCGCGTACTGGGCCTGCCCAAGGGCTGATCCAGGCGTCTATCCTCACGCACTTGTATGAAGGGGCGTCCTGACCGCGGGATGCCCCTTCTTTTTTCGTTTTCGCGCCTTGAACGGCGAGCGCGATAGCCATCATCAGCGCTGCATATTGCACTGCCGCCACCTCGGGATTTGTGATAGGCAGATCGGCTGTTTATAGCGGCCTGCCGGTGCCCCAGAGCGGGCCCGGCCGGTGTCTCGATACCGCATCTTTTTCGGAGGAGATTCTGCGATGGTTCATAGGGTGGGCTCAGGCCCGCGACGAATCTGTCTGCTGACGGTGACGATACTGCTTGCGATGGCTTCAATCGCGCGCGCCGAAAGCGCGGCGCCGCCCAAATTCGACGGCGCCGACACCGCATGGCTGCTGCTCTCGTCGGTGCTGGTGCTGATGATGACGATTCCGGGGCTGGCGCTGTTTTACGGCGGGATGGTGCGCCGCAAGAACGTGCTTTCCACGCTGATGCAGAGCTTCATCCTGGTCGCCGTCGTTTCCATCCAATGGGTCATCTTCGGCTACAGCGTCGCGTTCGCTCCGGGCAGCGCGCTTGCCGGCTCGTTCGCATGGGTGGGGCTTTCGGGAGTGAGCGCGTCGGTTCCGTACGCGAGCTACTCGGCGACCGTGCCGCATCAGGCCTACATGGTCTATCAGTGCATGTTCGCGATTATCACGCCCGCGCTGATAACCGGAGCGATCGCGGAGCGGATGTCGTTCAAGGGCTTTCTGCTTTTCAGCATCCTGTGGACCACCCTCATCTACGATCCGCTGGCCCATTGGGTGTGGGGCGTCGGAGGATGGATTCACGATCTTGGCGCGCTCGATTTCGCGGGCGGCACCGTGGTTCACATCTCATCCGGCGCGGCCGCTCTGGCGGGCGCGCTGCTGCTCGGCAAACGCCGCGGCTATCTGCGCGAGCCGATGCCGCCGCATAACCTTACCCTCACCATCACCGGCGCCGGTCTTCTGTGGGTGGGATGGTTCGGGTTCAACGCGGGAAGCGCGCTCGCGGCGAACGGACTCGCGGTATCGACCTTCGTCGCGACTCATATGGGCGCGGCGGCCGCGACGCTCGCATGGGTGATTGCGGAATGGTTCGTCGCCGGCAAGCCGACCACGCTCGGCGCCGCTTCCGGCGCGGTGGCCGGCCTTGTCGCCATCACTCCCGCTTCAGGTTACGTGGGCCCGATCTCGGCGATCGTGATTGGTGCGGCGGCGGGAGTGGTGTGCTTTTCCGCGGTCAGGATGAAAACGCGGCTCGGTTACGATGACGCGCTCGATGTTGTCGGCGTGCACATGGTCGGCGGCATCCTGGGCGCGCTACTGACCGGCGTGTTTGCCAGCATCGCGATCAACTCCGCCGGAGCCAACGGCCTGCTGTTCGGGAATGCGCGGCAACTGGCGGTTCAGGCCATAGCCGTGGTCGCAAGCGTGGTGTTCTCCTTTGTCGGCAGTTCGATTCTGCTCGTAATCACCAGGGCGCTGGTGGGAATCCGCGTGTCCGACGAAGCGGAGCAGACCGGCCTCGACCTGAGCGAGCACGAGGAAAGCGCCTACGCATTCGAAGCGTAAACGGGGAATTGTCGCTTGACTCCGTCTCCCGCGTGGAGACGGAGCAGCGGAGTGTTTCTTCAGAAGATCGTACACGCCCGGCCCCGTCGCGGGCCGGGCCTTCCGCCGCTAGCGCTGCATCGCCTGGAACAGGAAGGGACCCGCTTCGGCCATGATCTCGCCGACTATCTCGGAAAGCGGTTTGCTCGGCATCGCGAGCTTTTCGGTCAGTGACGAAATCACCGCCAGGTAGCGCTCCTTGGTCTCCGGGCTGATGGTTTCGAGCCGGACGGTTTCCATCACTTCGACGTACCGGCGATGGACCTCGCAGATCGCCAGATCGGTCGGGTCGGTAAATTTCTTCGCGCGTGCCATAACAAATGCCTCATCTGCCGCTGTGCAGGCGGCAAGCCATGACTATAGCAAAGGTGTCGCGGCGATTAGCAGCCGCAATTTGACCCGGCCTGGTCAGAAGAAATAGCGGCGGATGTTGATGCTGATGAGCAGGCCCATCGCCAGCATCATCGCGATCAGCGACGAGCCGCCGTAGCTTACCAGCGGCAGCGTTATTCCCACCACCGGCAGCAGTCCCGTCGCCATCCCGATATTGATCGCGACCTGCCAGAACACGATCGCGACCAGGCCGATCGCCAGCAGCGCGCCGAACCGGTCGCGCGTATGGCGCGCGATCCACGTGCCGCGCATTATCAAAATCGCGTACAGGATCAGCAGCACAAGCGAGCCCGCCAATCCGAATTCCTCCGCGAATACCGCAAAGATGAAGTCGGTGGACTGTTCGGGAAGAAAATTGAGCCGCGCCTGCGTTCCCTTGAGGAATCCCTTGCCCCACGGACCGCCCGATCCAATCGCTATCTCCGACTGGATTATGTGATAGCCCGATCCCAGCGGATCGGCCTGCGGATTGATAAAGCTCACCAGCCGCTGGCGCTGATACGGCTTCAGGTAATGCCATCCGAGCGGCATCACGCACAACGCGGCCAGCCCCAGCACCGCCATCGTGCGCGCATTGAGGCCGCTCACGAACACCAGCGTAACCGTGATCAATACCAGGATGAGCGCGGTGCCAAGGTCAGGTTGCTTCAGCACCAGCGCCACCGGAATGCCAAGCAGGACGGCCGGGATGATCATCTGCCTGAGGCGCCATCCGCCTTTGGGCGGCTCCTCGCGGAAGTACCGGACCATCACCAGTACGATCGCGAGTTTGGCAAGCTCCGACGGCTCGAGATGAAAGAACCCGAGGTTGATCCATCGCCGCGATCCACCCGTGGAATGGCCGATCACCTGCACCGCGACCAGCAGCGCCACCGAGATCACGTAAAACGGGTAGGCATACGTCGCAAGCGCCCGATAGTCGAACAGCACCACCGTCACCATCGCGACGGTTCCCGCGGCAATCCAGATCAGTTGGCGGACTACCAGGGGGTCGATTGGCTTATGCGGGCCGCGATACGAGGCGCTGACCACGCTGAGCAGGCCGACTCCGGCAAGCGCGAGCACCGACCAGAAAATCGTCCAGTCGAAGCGGATGACAAGCCTGCGATCGAAAGCCACTTTCGGATTCCTGGACCGGATGGCGCAACCTAGCGCTCCGCGGTCTCGTCCGCCGTATCGTCTTCGAGCACGCGAGCGATCGCGGGCCTGTTGGCGCGATCTTCCGTAAGCTCCGGCGTCTGAGGGGCCGGCGGGTAGAGCTGGAAGAAACGCTGCATCACGTCATGCACCACGGGAGCCGCGGCTGCGCCGCCGTGGCCGCCGTGCTCGACCAGGCAGGCGATGGCGATTTGCGGATGCTCTTTCGGGGCGAACGCGATCAGCCAGGCGTGGTCGCGGTACTTTTCCGGCATCTTGTCCTCGTCCTCGCCCGCCACCAGGCTGCCCTTGTTGCCGACGATCTGCGCGGTGCCCGTCTTTGCGCATACCGTGATTCCGGGCAGCGCCGCCTTATGAGCAGTGCCGCCAGGGCCGTTGACGACATCCGCCATCGCGTCGCGAACGATCTGAAGAGTCTCCGGCGAAATGTCCACGTGTTGCTCGACGACGGGCGGATATGCCTTCGCGACTCCGCCATCGAGCGACTCGACTTCCTTTACGAACTGCGGCTGATAGCGCGTGCCACCGTTCGCCACCATCTCGGCAAGCTGCGCGAGCTGAAGCGGCGTGACGGCGACGTAACCCTGTCCGATCGAGACCGACAGCGTCTCCGCCGGGTACCATCGTTCGTGATAGCGCTTCTGCTTCCAGGCCGAAGACGGAATAACGCCGGATTTTTCGTTGTCCAGTGCGATGCCGGTTTTGAGTCCGAGCCCGAGCAGGTTCGCCCAATGGGCGAGCTTGTCGATTCCGAGATGCTGGCCGACGTCGTAGAAGTACACGTCGCACGACCGGACGATCGCGTTATGCAGGCCGATGGTTCCGTGGCCCTGCTTGCGCCAGCAGTGGTACTCGCGTCCGCCGAACCAGATGCCGCCGGCACAACTGTACGCGGTGTCCTCGGTCAGAGATCCCTCCTGCAGGCCCGCGATGGAATCGACGATCTTGAAAGTCGATCCCGGCGGATAGGTCCCCTGTATAACCCGGTTCTGCAGCGGATGGTTCGGGTCACTCATCAGCGTGCGCCAATCCGCCGATTTGACTCCTGCTCCAAACACATCGGGGTCGAACGCCGGATGCGATACCATCGCGAGCACGTCGCCGTTGTTGGGGTCGAGCGCCACCAGCGCGCCGTTCTTTCCCTCCATCGCCTGCTCAGCCGCCTGCTGAAGGTCCAGATCGATGGTCAGCACGACGCTCTCGCCGGGGGTGTCGGGAATCTCCTTGAGGACCCGCAGCCGCCTGCCGACCGCATCAACCTCGACTTCCTCTCCGCCCGCCTGTCCGCGCAAGAACGGTTCCCATCCCCGTTCAAGGCCGAATTTTCCGATCTCGTCGCCCATGTGATAGGCGGTCTGCTTGATCAAATCTTCGCGACTCACCTCGCCCACGTAACCGAGCAGATGCGCCGCCAGTTTGCCGTACAGGTAGTGGCGTCCGGGCGTGATTTCGAGGCTTACTCCCGGCAAATCGAGCTGATGCGCTTCGAGGGCGACGACCTTCGGCCAATCCAGGCGCTCTTCCACCAGGACGGGCTCGTAGGGCGGGCGTCCTTCTTCATCGGCATCGGCAATTTTGTCCGCAACGTGATCTTCGCCCAGGTAGCTCTCAAGCCGTTCTATCGTTTCAGAAAGATTGGTGGAGTCTTCGGGCACGATTTCGGCGTCGAAGGTCGGCTGGGTATCGACCAGAGGGCGATGGCGGCGGTCGAAGACCAGGCCGCGCGGGGCAGGCACGCGCAGCAGCCGGATACGGTTGCGATCGGCCAGCTCCGTCATCTCCTGATGCTGCATCACCTGGAGGTAGTAGAGCCGCACCGAGACCAGCGCGAGCACCGTCACCATCGCCGCGGTCAGAACGGCGATTCTCGGTTCGAGCTTAGGAACAGGGCGGTCTTGTGGTCTGGGGCGAAACTTCGCCACGGGCGCATCCCCAACTACACTCTATTCACGCACTGGAGCGACAGGCAATCCAGTCAGCCGCTTCAGCCAGCCGAGTAAGGAAAAAATTGCGGGAGCAATAATCGCCGACACCGCCGCTTGCGCCGCGAAATGGGGAAGCAGGGCGTCCGCCTGCGCCATCGCCGAGAATCCCGATGCCACCAGCACCGCGCCGAAGGTCGCGATTATCACGCCCACAAACACCAGCACCGCGCCGATAAAGGCCGTCGTCACCATCAGGCGGCTCGAAACGAAATACGCCAGCAGATACACCACCGTGATAAGCATCGCGTTCAAGCCAAGCATGGTTCCCGCGAACGCATCGGTCGCGTACCCCATCGCAAACGCCAGCGCCACCGGAATCGCGCCGTGATGGCGCAGGCCCAGGTCCACCGCCAGGATCACAATCAGGTTCGGCACCAGCACCCGCAGCGGGAACCAGTAAGGCACCGCCGTCTCGATGCCGAGCGAAGCAAACGCGAGCAGTGCGAACAGGGCGCTCAGTCGCAAAATCCTCAGCCTTTTTTGTCGCCGATCATTTGCGGCGCCTGCTGCCTCACTACCATCACCTGTTCGAGATTGCGGAAATTGACCGCCGGCGCGAGCTGCACGTTCAGGAACAAGCCCGGGCCCTCGCGATGCACGCTGCTGACGGTGCCGACCAGAAGCCCGCGCGGAAAAATTCCATCCAACCCCGAGGTGACGATCGTGTCGCCGGACTTGATGTCCTCGGAACGATCGACGTACTTCATGATCATGCCGTCATCGACCACCCCGGCGACGATCCCCCGCGACCGCGATCGCTGGTCGAATCCGTCGAGCGCCGAGTTGTGATCGTCGATTAGCAGCACGCGCGAGGCGTGCGGGCTGGCGGCGATTATCCTGCCCACCACGCCCTCGTTCGACAGCACCGCCATCCCCGGTTTGAGTCCGCTGTCCGATCCCTGCCCGAGGATGAGCGTATGCGACAGTCCGGTCGCATCGCTGCCGATCACGTTGGCGGCGATTGCGTCCACGCCCATCGCGTCCCTCAGTTCCAGCAGTTCCGAGAGATGGCGGTTTTCGGCCTCCAGCTCCGCCATCCGCGCCTGATCCGCCTTGACGCGCGCCAGCTCGGCCAGCAGATGTTCGTTCTCCTGCCGGACGTGAACCAGGTTGAGGTAATCGTGGTAGACGGAACTGAGGCCGCGGGTGAAATCGGAGGTGCCGGATTGCACGGGGCGCAGCACTTCAAGCATCGCGCGCGCGGGCGCCGCGATACGGTCGCCGTGGCGCACTCCCGCCGTCATCAGGTAGAGCGAGAAGACAATCAGCGCGCCGCCGGTCAGGATCACGCGGTTGCGCCAAAGGAAGGAGGTTTTCACTTAAGTTCGCCCTGAGGTGCGGGCAATGGGAAAACTTACCGCCGTCCGCCGCGCCGATCAGTCAACGGTCACGCCCCGCAGGAGCGATAACTCGTCGAGCGCCTTGCCTGCCCCCATCACCACCGCCGTAAGCGGATCCTCCGCAAGCGTCACCGGCAGCCCGGTTTCCTCGCGCAACAGCACGTCCAGGTTGCGCAGCAGCGCGCCGCCGCCGGCGAGCATAATTCCCTTGTCCATGATGTCGGAAGCGAGTTCCGGCGGAGTGCGTTCGAGCGCGATTCGAACCGACTCGATTATGTTGCGGACCGGTTCCTGCAGCGCCTCGCGGATTTCCTCGTCGGTAATTTCGATCTCCTTGGGAACGCCTGCCACCAGGTCGCGCCCGCGTATCTCCATCGTCTGAATCTCGTTGCCCGGGTAGGCCGACCCGATCGTGATCTTGATCAATTCCGCCGTGCGCTCGCCAATCAGCAGATTATACTTGCGCTTGATGTGCTGGATGATCGCCTCGTCCATCTTGTCCCCGGCCACGCGGACCGAGCGCGGAAAGACGATGCTCCCGAGCGAGATTACGGCGACCTCGGTGGTTCCGCCGCCGATATCGACAATCATGTTGCCCGCCGGCTCGGTGATGGGAAGGCCGGCGCCGATCGCCGCCGCCATCGGCTCCTCGATCAGGTAAACCTCGCGCGCGCCCGCCGATTCCGCCGATTCGCGCACCGCGCGCTTTTCGACCGCGGTGATCCCGAACGGCACCCCGATTACCACCCGGGGCCGCGGCCGCACCAGCGTCTTGCCGGAATGCGCCTTCTGGATGAAGTAGCGCAGCATGTTCTCGGTGATCTCGAAGTCGGCAATCACGCCGTCGCGCAGCGGCCGGATTGCGGTGATCGATCCGGGCGTGCGCCCCACCATCCGCTTTGCTTCCGCGCCGATAGCCAGGATGCGGCGCGAGCCGCGCGAATCGCGCTGCACCGCCACCACCGATGGCTCGTTGCAGATGATCCCCTCGCCCTTTACATAAACCAGCGTATTCGCGGTACCGAGGTCGATTGCGAGGTCGTTCGAGAACCAGCCAAAAACTGAATTGAGAACCACCGGATTTTGCCTCTTGCCTGCACCGTCGGGGCGCGGCTCTTTCGCGGACGGGCCCAGCCCGAATTTCCCCCAAGGATGAGGTCTGCCAAGCCCTGAAAAAATGGCGGGAAAATCGGGGTTCTGGTCCCTTTGCCGCCTGCCGAGCAAGGTAACAGATGGATTACGGCACAGGCAAGCCAGCCCCCGTAATTGCGCCCTCAAAAGCCCCTTGGATATGATTGGACAGCCATGCTCGATCTAATGCGCCGCCATGCCTACTCGTGGGGCACGCGGCTTTTGCTCGGTTTCATTACTCTGGTCTTCGTCTTCTGGGGGCTCGGCACCGGCTTTTTCAGCCAGGTCCACCCCGTCGCCACCATCGACGGCCAGCGCGTCCTCGCCGACCAGGTCGACCGCGAGGCCAATCGCCTTCGCCAGACGATCCAGTCGATGTATGGAGCGAATGCCGCCGCCGTCCTCAAGCACGTCAACCTGCGCGAAGAGGCGCTCGACCAGATAATCGAAAAGGAGCTCATCGCCCGCGAGGCTCAGCACCTCGGGCTGCGCGTCAGCACGGAGTCCCTGGAGCGCAAGATCGCCTCCGAGCGCGCCTTCCAGGTGGACGGCCAGTTCGACTTCCAGGCCTACCAGGAGGTCCTGCGCGAAAACGGCCTCACCCCGACCGAATACGAAAACGGGATGCGATCGGCGATGATCGCGGACACGCTTCAGCACATGATCGAGAATGGCGTCAACGCGAGCGACGACGAGATGCGCCACGCCTACGATCTTCGCAATCAGCGCATCGGGCTCGCCTACCTCGAGCTTCCCTGGCAACAGTTCAGCGCGCAGGTGAAGCCCACCGACCAGCAGATCGCCAATTACTACAAGCAGCACGCCGAGGAGTTTCGGGAACCGGAGCGCGCCCGCATCGCCTTTATCCATTACGAGCCGCGCGCGCTTTCCGCCGGCTACACCCCCAGCGACAAGGAAATCGAGGACTACTACCAGCGTAATCTCAAAACCCGCTTCACCCATCCCGATCTCGTTCGCGCAAGCCACATCCTGGTAGCCGTTCCCGCCGGCGCCACCGAAAAGGAAAAGGCCGCCGCAAAGGCGAAGGCCGAAGACATCGTGAAGCAGCTAAAGGCGGGTGCAGACTTCAAATCGCTCGCCGAGAAATATTCCGATGACACCTCGAACAAGCTTTCCGGCGGCGATCTCGGCTACTTCCCGCGCGGCCAGATGATCAAGCCGTTCGAGGATGCGGTCTTCCAGATGAAGCCGGGCGAGATCGCAATCGTCGAGACCAAGTTCGGCTATCACGTCGTCAAGCTCGACGATTTCAAGCCCGCGCACGTCGATACACTCGCCGAAGCCAAGCCCAGGATTATCGACGAGATGCGGAGCCAGGCGGGCGCCAAGCTCGCCCGCCAGGACATCGACGAGGACCTGGGCGCGGCGCTGGGCGGCGCCAAGCTTCAGGATATCGCCAAAAAACGCGGACTCGACGTGGTTGAGCCTCCGAGCTTTGCCGCGGGCGAGACGATTCAGGGCGTCAGCCGCGAGTCAGGCTTGTCGCAGAAAGCATTTTCGATGGAGCCCGGGCAGGTCGGTACCGTGCCCGGCGCGGCGCCGTTCCTGCTCCAGTTGATCGAAAAAACACCTTCGCGAATTCCCCCGCTCAAGGAAATCGAGGCCAAGGTCCGCGATGCGTACATCCGCGGCATGGCCGAGGCCGCGGCACGCGATCAGGCCAGGAAATTGATTGCTCAGGTCAAAACCCCCGCCGACTTCCAGCGCGTCGCTCAGGATGCGAAGCTCCCGATTCACAACGTCGATCCTTTCGATCGTTCCAGCGGCAGCGTGCCGGGAATCGGGAACTTCCCCGAGGTCACCGACGAGGCCGGGACGGTTGCTCAGGTGCCGTCCGTTATCGGCAGGGTCATGGAACAGGGCGGCAATTCTTATATCTTCGAGGTCGTGTCGCGCACCAACCCCAGCGATGAACAATGGGCAAGCGCGAAAGACTCTTTCGAGGAGGAATATCTGGCGGGCCGCCGCGCGCAGGCCTGGACGCGCTTTCTTGACGAACTCAAATCCAGGGCCAAAATCACCATCAATGCGGAACAACTCGGCGGCACCGCTGAATCTTCGATGTAGCCCGCGCGGGCAGGCACAGGTATGAACTCAAACGACGACGAACCTCCATCGACGAACCATCCCGGCGTAGACAAAAGCGAATTCTTCTTTCCCGGCGAGGGCGTCAGCGCCCTCCTGGTCCACGGCCTCACCGGCACCCCGTACGAGATGCGATGGCTCGGCAAGCAGCTTGCCGATGCCGGAATCCGTGTGCGCGGCGTTAGACTCAACGGCCACGCCGGCGAGCCCGAGGACCTGGGCGCATCGACCTACGACAACTGGTACGAAAGCGTGGTGCAGGGCTTCGAGGACCTGAGGCGCTACAACGATCCAAGTGTGGTCATCGGCCTTTCGGCCGGCGCGGTGCTGGCCGCGCGGCTCGCGATCGATCAGGGCGATGCGGTTTCAGGAATCGCGATGCTGGCGCCGGCGTTCTTTCTCTCGCGCGGCGCGACGATCGCGATGCGCGCGATTCAGAAGGTCGGCAACCTCGCCCGGCATCTGTATCTGCACAACGATGCCGGATCGGACATCCACGACGCGGCCGCGAGGGGCATCCATCCGAGCATGCGGCTGATTCCCCTGTCCGCGCCCATCAATCTGCTCGACCTGTCGCGGATGGTGCGCCGCCGCCTCGATCGCATCACTCAGCCCGCGCTCACCATCTACTCGCGGCAGGACCATACCTGTCCGATGGAACGCAACATGGCCTTCGTGGCGAAGCATTTGGGCAGCGCCGAGCGCCGCGAGGTCATCCTGGAAGAGAGCTACCACGTTATTACCGTGGACAGCGAAAAGGATCGCGTCGCGGCCGAGGTGATCGCATTCGTCGATCAATTTCGGATGCCGCGGCGGCAATGCGCGGCCGGCTAGCATCCTTCATCGGGCTTATCGACCGTATTTCCGTTAAGCCGCGCCGTTGGCTCGCCCGGCGCGCGGCATTATCTTCTTGATTGGAGGAATCCTGATGCGTTCGGCTTCGTTTGCGGCCAGAGCCCTCGGCATCTTCGCGATAGTGATCGTTCTTGGACTTGCGCGGACGGCGCGGGCGCAAAGCCCGCAGGGAGCCGACGACAGCAGCTACGGAGATCGCCAGCAGGGCGGCCAGGATGCGGCGTCGCAGGACTCAAACGATCGCGCCGACAGCTCGCAGGTCGAGCAGAATTCCGGCGATTCCGACAGCGACACGGATCAGGATCAAAATTCCGGCGACGCTTCCGATTCCGGCGATTCCGACGAACGTTAGGCTCGTTCCTCAGCCTGAGGCGGATTCGTAGTACTCTTCGAGCAGGTATTTTACGTCGGGGCGGCCGAGCACCTCGATGAAACAGATTTCGTTCTCGGCATTCAGGTCGATTATCAACTGCCCCTCCATCGATTGCAGCTCGACGAAGTTGGCCACCTTGACCACCGGCGCGGTCGCGAAGCTGGCACAATTTTCATCGCCGCAATCGCAGACCGATTCTATCTTCAGCGCGCGAAGCTGGCCTTCGAGCGGATCTGCCCCCGCCTGCCGCGCGAGATAAACCATCTCCTCGAGCAAATCGGGCAGCACATCGCTAATCAATGGTGCGGGCATAGCTTTTCAAGCCTAGTCGAAACGCGCCGACGGTCAAGGCGCCTACACGCCGCGAGTGTTGGGGGGCCAGATGTATTTGTGGAGTTGAAGCTGGAGGCGCGCGGGCAGGCGATCCTCCAGAATCCATCCCGCCAAAACGACCGGATCAAGCTCGCCGAACGCGGGGCTCATCAGGATGGCGCCAATGCGCAGCGAACCGCATCGCTTGCGGATTATCTCGCGTGCCCATTCGTAATCGGCGCGGTCGGCAATCACGAACTTGATCTCGTCGCGGGCCCCAAGATGCTCGAAGTTGCTCCACAGGTTGCGATCGCATTCGCCGCTTCCCGGGCACTTCACGTCCATGATTTTGATCGCGCGCGGGTCAAGCCTGCTTACGTCGACCGCGCCCGACGTCTCGACCATCACGGTATGGCCGGTCGAAAACAGCGAATCGATCAGCGGATAAACGCCTTCCTGCAGGAGCGGCTCGCCGCCGGTAATCTCGACCAACTTGCATCCATAGCCTGCCACCGCGGCCGCGACTTCGTCGATCGTCATCCGGCGGCCCTCGTAAAACGCGTATTCCGTGTCGCACCATCGGCATCGCAGGTTGCATCCCGTAAGCCGCACGAACACGCAGGGGCGCCCGGCGTACGTCGATTCGCCCTGGATGCTGTAGAAGATTTCGTTGATATGCAGCCGCCCGGAGGCCATCAGCCCAGTTGCTTGCGTGCCGCCTCGCGCGCTTCGTCCATCACGATTCTCAGCGCGATACCGTGTTCGACCGCGGCCCGCTTGCAGTCATCATACTCCGGCGCGACATTCGAAGCTTCGTACTCGTGCGCATGGCCGTGAAGATGCGCGCGGCCGTCGTGCGCGTGCGACACTTTCACGCGAATCTTCCCGAAGCGGGTTTCGACCTCGCGGATCTCGCGATGCAGTTTCAGGCGGGAGGCGGGATGGAACCTGAGGCCGATCGTCGAGGTCTCGGCGAAAATGATCCGCGCAATCGCGTCGCGGCTCGGCGGCTCCGCGATTACGCTCAATATCACCGCCGGCCGCCCTTTCTTCATCATCGTGGGCGTGAGCGTCACGTCGCGCGCGCCCGCCGCGAACAGCCGCTCCATCACGTGCTCGTACACCTGGGGATTGAGGTCGTCGATATTGGCGGCGATCTCGATCATCTCATCCGCGTCGAAGGCGGCGTGCTCCCGCCCTATCATCACGCGCAGCACGTTGGGCCGGTCTTCCAGCGTTCGCGTGCCCGCACCGTAGCCGATCTTTTCGATTTCAAAGGAAAGCGGAACCGGGGCGGGCCGCGCCAAAGCCCTCACAACCGCCGCGCCCGTCGGCGTAACCATCTCCGCCGCGCCATCGCCAAGCCGCAGGGGGAAACCGGCCAGCAGTTCCGCGGTCGCGGGTGCCGGAACCGGAATTATTCCGTGCTGCGATCGGGCAAAACCCGTCCCGGCGGGCAGCGGAGAGACCAGGAGCTCGCCGATTCCGAGCTCATCGAGCGCCCACGCCGCGCCGACCACGTCCACGATGGAATCGACGGCGCCGACTTCATGAAAGTGCACCTGGTCGGGCGTGGTGTTGTGGATTTTCGCCTCGGCCTGCGCCAGCGCCTCGAAGATTGCTTTGGCGCGCCGCTTGACCGATTGTGAAAGCATCCCGGCCCCGTCGATCATCGCGGCGATTTCGCCGAGATGGCGATGCGGCTGATGGCCGCTGACTTCGACGCTGAAATGCGCCGCCGATATCCCGCTCATCACGCGCCGGCTCTGCTTGAGCCGGTAGCCGTCAAGGCCGAGGGAGGCGACCGCGCGTTCGAGATCGTCGAAGCTCGCGCCGCAATCGAGCATCGCGGCGACAATCATGTCGCCGGCAAGTCCCGAGAATGCGTCGAAATAGGCGGTTCTGGTCGCCATGACCTTTACATGCTATCAGGCCGCCGATAGAATCAAAAATCCGGCTCAGCGCCGACTCATCGAATGAGGCAAAGAGACCTCAAACTCTTCCGTAAATTACTGGAAGAACGAAAGCAGGAAATTCTGAACGAAGCGGAACGCGCGGTCGGCCAGATGAACAATGGCGCCGGCGGCGGCTACGCAGACCCCACCGATCGGGCCACGATGGAAAGCGATCGCAACTTCCAGTTGCGGCTGCGCGATCGCGAGCGCAAGCTCCTCGCCAAAATCGAGGAGGCGGTCGCCCGGATCGACGAAGGCACCTACGGGCGATGCGAAGAGTGCGGCAACGAGATCGGCATCGAGCGATTAAAAGCGAGACCCGTCACCACTTTTTGCATATCATGTAAGTCGGCTCAGGAAGCGCGCGAGCGCCAGGGCTGAGCTCCGACATCCGCATGAAAATTCGAAAAGCAGTAATCGTGGCCGCCGGCCTCGGCACCCGGATGCTTCCGGCGTCCAAGGTCATCCCCAAGGAAATCCTTCCCGTCATCGATACCCCGGCGATCCAGCTCGTGGTCGAGGAAGCGGTCGCCTCGGGAATCGAAGAGATCATCGTCGTGGTCGCGCCCGGACGCACCAAGGTGATCGAGCATTTTCAGCCGGCCGAGGAACTCGAACGCCATCTCGAAGAACGCGGCAAGCACGACATCCTCGAGATCGTCCGCCGCCCCAACAAGCTCGCACGCTTCACGATCGCCGAGCAGGCAAAGCCGCTCGGCCTCGGCCACGCCGTGCTTCAGGCGCGCGACGCGGTCGGCGACGAGCCGTTCGCGGTGATGCTGCCCGACGACATTTTCGATTGCCCGCGCCCGTGCCTTGGCCAGTTGATCGAGGCCGCGGTGGCCCGCGAGGCGCCCGTGGTCGCGCTGCTGCGCGTCGCGCACAGCGAGATTCCCAAGTACGGAATCGTCGCGGCGAAAACCGCCGGCGAAAGGCTCTTCGAGCTGACCGGGATGGTGGAAAAGCCGCGGGTCGAGGAAGCTCCGAGCGACCTCGCGATCATGGGGCGCTACGTGCTCACGCCCGACATCTTCGAGCTGCTCGCCGAGGGCAAGCCGGGAAAGGGCGGCGAGATTCAGCTTACCGACGCCCTGATGGCGCTGGCGGCGCGGCGCAAGCTCTACGGCTACGAATTCGAGGGCATTCGCTACGATCTCGGCGATCGCGCGGGGTTTATCGCCGCGCAGGTCGGCTTCGGCCTGAAACGGCCGGACCTGGCTCCGCGATTGCGCGAATACCTGAAATCGATAGTGTCGTAGCCGCTTTCCTGCCGTCCCGATTCGAGCAATAATTCGCTCTCTCGCCCGCGGTGGGGCAGTAGCTCAGCTGGGAGAGCACCACGTTCGCAACGTGGGGGTCGAGGGTTCAAATCCCTTCTGCTCCACCAATTTTTGGTCGCCGTGCTCTTGCCGGAAGAGAACCGAGGTCCCGATCTTCGGGCAACCGCCGGCCTCAGATTCGGGAACTCCATCCCGAACCAAGCTCGCAAACCACTCCTGGCACCGCCGTCACCGCTGTCGATGTTTTGTGGACAAACCTAGACACTTTTTTGAAACGCTTTGACAGCAAAATGCGTACTCCCTACCGTGCGCCCCATGACCAACAAGAGCAAGCCATGGTTTGGAGCGGCGCGCCGTCTGGTCGAACGTGGCGCAGACAGCTACGGACTTGCTGTCGATGAAAGCGGCGTCACGCTGGGTCCGGACTTCCAACTGGTCCGCAGGACCTCACGCGGCTATGAGCCTGCGACCCTCGAGGAACTATCGTGTTTGCAAAAGGTGGCCACGCTCCGTGCTGGCGATGTGCAGCGTTTGGCGCGCCACCTCGAAAGCATCGCGAAAGCGCTCAGGAACGGCGACATCGCGAAGGCGCGCCTCCTCGGGCTGTATTTCCCGATCAATCAACTGACGCCTGGTCAACTCGATCGCCTCAGAAAGGCCTCGACTCTACTCAAGCAGAATTTCAACTTTGACGAACCCCGCGACGACCGCGGGCGCTGGACTACAGGTGGAGCCAATACAGTACCGTCGAGGGTCGTCGTTCCGATCGGAGAAGGGCGGAGAACGCGTGGGTCGGCGGTGCCCGATCCGAATCCAATGCGGGTTCAGGAATTCCTGCCCATCGACCCCGAAATTCTTGACCCACTGATCGATGGCGAACCAATTCCCCAGGTTGAGCCAGCCCCGTCAATTGAAGGCGAACTAAACCCTCTGGCCAAGCCGAGGCCACGGGTTGAGGAAGAACCTAAACCGCCAATGGAAGGCGACGTCGGGGATCCCTCTGGACCTTTTGGCCGCCGCTGGAGACCGGTGACTTACAGTCGATGCAAGGACTCTGCAGAGCATTCAGCCATTTGGCGGCAGATGTGCGAAGACCTTCGAGATGACCCTGAGTTCGCATTTCATCCTTCCATAAAAGAGTTTTTGCTCTTATGCCAAAGAGGGATGAATGAGAGCGTAGAATGGAGAAGAGGCCTCTGTAGCTACATATTTGAACAGTGAAGGACCAAGAGCCGATGCCAAAGAAGACTATCGATCAGATCGTTGCGACCCGCGAATTAACTGATGCGAAAGAGCCCAAAAGTCGAATCATCATTTCGCTCGGCATGCCTCAGATAACCAGTCGTGGAGACTGGGTGTGCGATGTCCACATTGATGGCGCGGAAGTGTTTCCGGAACAGGTTCGCGGCGTGGATTCTTTGGATGCGTTGATGAACGGTATCAACGCTCTGCGTTGGTCGTTGATGCATTCAGGCCGCACGCTTGCCTGGCCTGACACTGGTATCCCTTGCTTCTCCGGCGAAATCCCGCGCCAGGTTCCGACGGCTCTGGGTGAAGAATTCGACAAGCGCATCGAGAAGTTGATCGGCAGCGAAGCTCCGCGACTGTTGAGGCTGCGAAAGAAGATGGTCACGCCTTATCTCGAGAGGGCAGCCAAGGCGATGGCAGCTTCGCAAAAGACAGCCTCGACGAGACGGCGGCGTCGCTCAGACTGAAGCCGGAATTCGCCAAAAATCGAGAGGTAGAAAGGACTTTGAAGCTTCGCGCGAACCACGCGCGGCGATAATGTAGCGACGAACGCCGTACTTGTGCGCGCGCTTCAGTAATATGGACGACGCGTGCTCGGCGAGCGCCCCTGCGTTTTCGGGCCAACCGCAGGGAAGGTCAGTGTCGCTAGTGACTTCGTGACCGACCGCCCTCCAACACGGGCCAGCCGACCGCCGCCGGGCTTGCGTCTCGCCAATCGCACTATTCGGCGGAGGCGCTTGGATTTCCAATCGTCCGCGGTGTTGAGCGGCGAAGCCTTCAGTCGACGGCGTATACGTTGTGATCGTCCGATCCGACGTAGATCGTACCGTCGGCGCCGATCGCCGGCGAGGAAAAGAGAATCAGGTTGCCCGCGCTGAAGGACCATTTCTGGGTTCCGTCCGGGTTCAACGCGTACAGTTTGTGATCCGCCGATCCCACGAATATTGTCCCGTCCCTGCCAATCGCCGGAGAGGAGAGGATCACGTCGCCGGCGGTAAACGACCATCTCTGGCTGCCGTCCGGATTGATGGCGTAGAGCTTGTGATCGGCCGATCCCACGTAGATCGTGCCGTCGGCGCCGATCGCCGGCGAGGATAAAACCACGTCGCCGGTGGTGAACGACCATTTCTTCGTACTGTCCGAAGCGATCGCGTAAAGCGCGTGATCGTTGGATCCGACATAGATCGTGCCATCGGCTGCCACCGCCGGCGAGGAGAAGACCAGGTCGCCCGCGGCAAAGACCCATTTCTGACTGCCGTCGGGATTGATTGCGTAGAGGTCGTGGTCGTCTGATCCGATATAGATCGTGCCCCGTTTATCAAGCGCGGCGGAAGATTCGATCTTGCCGCCCGTCAGGAAGGACCATCTCAGGCTGCCGTCGCGATTGATCGCGTAAAGCTTGTGGTCTTCCGAGCCCTCGTAAATCGTTCCGTCCGGGCCGACCGTCGGTGAGCAAAAGGCCATCACGTCACCGGTGGCGAAGGCCCACTTTTCGCTGCCGTCGGAATTTATCGCGTAGAGGTTGTGATCATCGGAGCCCGCGTACACCACGCCATCCGCGACGGCCGGCGAGGAGATCACGACATTGCCGGCGGTGAAAGACCATCTTTCACTCCCGTCCGGATTGATCGCGTACAGCTTGTGATCGTTTGATCCTATGTAGATCGTGCCGTCGCTTCCGACTGCCGGCGAGGATCGCACCATATCGCCCGTTGTGAACGACCATTTCTTGATTCCGGAATCGATCGCCGTCCGCTTGAGGCTCAAGCCGGTGTGCTGGAGGTTCTGGCGAAACATCGGCCACGGCGCGCTTACGGTTGAAGGCGAAGATCCGCCGCCTCCGCAAGCCTGGAGGCACGCAATAAAGAAGGTTGCCAGGGCCCACGGGGCCCGGAGCGCCTTGTTTCTTAGGGATGGCCGCGCGCCATCGTTGTCCGATCGCAGCGATGCTCCGCTGGACGCGGCGCCTCGAGCGCGATTCACGGGGCTATCCCTCGGACGATCGCGCTGATGATCGGCGCGCGTGTCGATGCCGACCCGACAATAACTCTCAGTCACGGAGCTCTCCTGTTCGGACCGGCCGTCGCGCCGCGCGCGCTTCACCGCCTCGCACTGGTTAGTTCGCGACCCCGGCGCCCGCGCTGGTTCCGATCAAGCGCTCCACTTGTCCCAATGGATTACCTCGGAGATCGGCTTGCGCTTTACCTTGACGAAGTCCTTTTGCGGCCATCCGATCGGGATCATCACGCCGAACTTTATCTCCTTGGGAATTCCCAGGAGGTCGCGCAGCTGGTTTTCCATGAACATGTGGAAGGTCGTGAAGGTCGTGCCCAGACCGAGCGATCGAGCGGCCACGATCAGGTTCTGCGCCGCCGGGTAGAGCGCCGACCACACGAACTGCTCCATCGGGGCGTTCGGCGGATAAGCTACCGGACCGCAGACGAAGATTATGGCCGGGACCTCGTTCAGCGACTCCGCGAGATGCATCGCGCCCGCTATCATTCCACTGGTGACCCGCCCCGTTCTTGGCACTCCCACGCCCCTCGCCTTGAAGCGCGGCGCGAGCAGATCGCGGATTTTGGTTTTTGTTTCAGGACTGCGCACGACGACAAAGTCCCATGCCTGGCTGTTGCCGGGACTCGAGGCGCGAGTGGCGGCGTAGATCACGCGCTCGATCAACTCCTGCGGCACGGGATCGGGCTTGAGATAACGCGCCGCGCTGCAAGTCTCCATCGCTTCGATAACATCCATGTTCGTCTCCTGTTTCAGTCCCTTCTCAACGAACGACAGTAAGATGTCAAGAAAGGGCCGCTCCGCCTGCTCGACGGGTTTCTCCATCGAAATCGCGCAATCGGTTGAATGAGATGCGAACATGGCGCATCTGTGGGAGATGGCAACCATCACAGGCCGGTATGTCGCTCACAGCAAACGCGATGGAATCGAAATTCTCACGCTCGCGCGGCCGCCGGCCAACGCCATGGACATCGCGATGCTCACGGAATTGCGGGACGCGTTCAGTCTGTTCGCCCGCGATGACTCGGCGCGCGCGATCGTGCTTACCGCCGAGGGCACGACGTTCTGCGCGGGCCTCGATGTGAAGGCGGTGCCGCACTACAGCAAGGCCGAACAGCTCGAACTGCTCGAGGTGCTCAACGGAATGATTCTCGCCGTGTACGGATGCCCCCTGCCGGTGGTGGCGGCGGTGAATGGGCATGCGATCGCGGGCGGCCTCGTGCTCGCGCTGTGCTGCGATTGGAGAGTTGTGGCCGACGCGCCGATACGTGCGGGACTCGCCGAAGTGAAAGTCGCAATTCCGTATCCGGTCGCCGCGATGGAGGTGGTGCGGGCGGAGTTGTCGCCGCAAGCGGCGCGGCGGCTGGTTCTGTCGGGAGAAAACGATGGCCTTGCTGAAGGACTTGCCGCAGGTGTGTTCGATGAATCCGCGCCGCGCGAAGTGCTGCTGGACGCGGCGATAGCCAGAGCGATCAGTTATGCCAATCTGCCCCGCGGCGCGTTTGCCACGATCAAGCGCCAACTGAAGGGGCCAACAATCGCAGCGATCGAGTCCGCGCTTCGCGATGGCCGCGAGCCACTCCGCGACAATTGGATATCGGCTGAAACCCGGGCGGCTGTCAGCCGGCCCCGCTGACTTCCCGGGCAGGGTTCAAAAGATCGCGCCGCCTCGATCGCAAGCTACTTCGAACGCGTGCGGGGTCTCAGGGGCGTGGCGCGTGTCTCCGCCAATCGGGCTTCAATAGATCTTTATGTTCCGCAGGTTCGCCCACGTCGCGTCCGAATACCAAATCTCCGCGAATTCGTTGATCGAGCTTGCTTCCCGCTGCCGCATCTCTTCGGCCACCGATTTTCTGAGCAGAGACTTGATGCTCGCGAAAGCGGGCGAGGCCTTCGCCCCCAAAAGCGCGGCGGCATGTTCGGCGGCCGCGAGCAAACTCTGTTCGGCCGCCGCTTCATGTATCAGTCCCAACGCTTTTGCTTCTTCGGCCTGATACATGGCTCCGGAATACAAAATCGCGGTCGCGTTTGCGTTGCCGACCCAAAAGCGCAGCATCTCGGTGCTGCCCGCGAACACCGACGATCCGAATCCGATCTCATTGAGCGAGATCTTGGCCTTGCCGGTGATCATGATTCGATGGTCACAGGCGAGCGCGAGCATGCAGCCGCCCGCCATTGTGTGGCCGTTGAGGACCGCGACAACCGGCTTGGGGAACAGAAACAGATAGGTATAGAGATCGGTGAAATTGACCAGGTACTCCGTGAATTGTTTTTTGCTGAAAGCTAGGAATTCCGGGATATCGAAGCCGAAGGAAAAGAACTTTCCCGAGCCCGTCAGGATAACGGCCCGCACATCAGGCTCGGCTTCCAGCCGTTTGAGGTGCGCCCGCAACTGATCAACGACCGCTCCGTTGAGCGCGTTGACCTTGCCGCGGTTCAGGATGAGAGTGGCGATGCCGTTGTTTTTGCGCAGAGTGACGAAATCCATTTCTCCTTCTTTCCATATCGCGGCGACGCACCTGCTCACGCCGCGCTTCGCAATCGAGATCGACGCCGCACATCGACCATTGCTGATGACGATCCTTCGGTGCACGACGCTCAGCCGAGATGCAACTCGAGGTCGAAGGTTGCTGATTGTCCGGCCGGTCTGTTCCTTCCGGTCTGATGACTGTCGGGACCCTACCTGACAGATGAAAATGGCGACAGACCTTTTTGTTAGCTGGCGTTTCCCAAGGCGGAATTGGCCGAAGTTGATGGGCGGGCGGCTACCGCGTGCCCGCGCGACGCTCGAGTCTCGTCGTCCCAGGCGTCAGCGATTCTTCGCAGCTCTCGACGCGCCCCACGGCGACGGATCGGGCGTTTTGATGAGCGTCACAGGAGAGCGGACTGACGCGGCTCCTTTGGCTCATCCGGTGGAGGCTATTCGGAGCTCGCAAAGCCGCGGCTTCAAGTCCTTCTTCACCAAAACTTCCGCTAGAATCAAGGGAACATTGGCAAGCTCTTGCGGGTTGCGAGGCAAGCAACTCCTCGGGCTGGCAGCGGTGGTCATGTTGGACGGCAAGAACCCCAGTATTGCGGCTATTCGCGAGCGAGGGGCCAAAAGCGCTTCACTTCATTTGATTTCCGCCAATATCGCCGCTACCCGTCTACTCTTCGCCCGTGGTAATGAAGCGCCCGGGTGTCACGAGAACTCTGGATTGTCGCCGGTGACTGTTCGACTACGAGAGCCTACCATCAGCGCGGTTTTAACCAGCGAGCCCCTTTATGATATCCCTGCGCGAATGGCGTGGCCCCTTCGCTTGCGGAATGGTCGGACGTGTATAGGTGGCGTAACCTACTCCATAAGAATCAAAATGAATTGGCAGATCGGTCGGGCCAGCCGCCCGAACTTCCGGTTCTGCGAGAGGACACGCTTGTTCGCTTTATTGCAACATCCAGGGATTTGACCGTAGTTTCTCAAACCCGGGGCCGGATCTGATCGACAATGAGATGTCGCCGCGGTAGGGGAGTCCCGGCGCACATGCGCCACGACGGTAGACGGTGCATCAGGGAATTCAAGGCTAACCACCTTATGGGGTTTCTCGATCCCGCGCGGTTGTTAACGGGCTATCGAGAAAGGTGAAGACACCCGTCGGCGACGATTCGGGGAGAAGAGGCCAGTTGTGATCTATAGAATTGTTCTCCAAGAGAGCCAGCTATGACTCGTTTTGCCGCGAGCAGACCAGTTCTCCAGTGGGCAGTGGAGCGATCTGGTCGAGATACGACAGTCCTTTTCAAAAGGCTTCCAAAATTGTCTGAGTGGCTGCGAGGCGGCGCCCAGCCTACTCTTCGCCAGCTGGAAGCATTGGCTAAAGCCACCTCCACACCCTTGGGCTACCTCTTTCTAAGGGAGCCGCCTCCCGAGGAATTGTCGATTCCTCATTTTCGCACGGTTGCTCAAGGCCAACCCACCCGCCCTAGTCCTGACCTCCTTGAGACTGTCCAAACGATGGAGCGACGTCAGGAATGGATGCGACAGTACCTCGTTGAACAAGGCCATGAGCCGCTCCCATTCATTCGATCGGCGAGTCAAGACGACGAGCCATCGAGGGTTGCGGCTGAAATCCGGCGAGTCCTAGATGTCGACAGAGGGTGGGCCGGTGAACAACCTAATTGGTCCGAAGCGCTGAAGGAGTTGCAGTCGAAAATAGAGACCGCATCGATCCTCGTCGTCGTGAACGGAATCGTTGGGAACAATACGCACAGAAGGTTGAACGTCGAGGAATTCAGGGGTTTTGTTTTAGTAGATGAATATGCACCGCTTATCTTCGTGAATGGCGCAGACGCCAAAGCGGCACAAATGTTTACTCTTGCGCATGAACTGGCCCATCTCTGGCTGGGTTCGAGCGCGGCCTTTGATTTGCGGGAACTTGAACCCGCGAATGACGCTACAGAGCGGAAATGCAATCGAATAGCCGCGGAATTTCTCATTCCAGAAGAAGAGTTGCGCGCTTACTGGAACACGCATGTGGGGGCCACCAACGAATTCGCCGACATCGCTCGCCAGTTCAAGGTCAGTGAGTTGGTTGCCGCGCGCCGGGTGCTTGACCTCAGGCTCATTAGCCAAGCCAAATTTCATGACTTCTATCGGTCGTATCTTGTGGATGTCCAACGGCGAGAGTCCGTCAGGGCATCTGGTGGGAACTTTTATGCGACCCAGAGCCTTCGGATTGGTCGACGCTTCGCCGAGACAGTGGTACGGGCGGCGAGAGAGGGGCGGCTTCTTTATCGTAGCGCATATCAGCTGACCGGTTTGTCTGGGCGTGCGTTTGACCGATTCTCGGATTCTCTCACGCTTGAGGGACGGCGGTGAGCAGCCAGCGGCTCTACGTCCTCGACGCAAATGTCTTTATCGAAGCGAAGAAGCGTTACTACGCTTTCGACCTTGTACCGAGGTTTTGGGAGGCACTCGTCGAACTTGCATCAAGCGGCCACGTTTTGAGTATAGACCGCGTAAGACATGAGTTGGAAAAACAAAACGATGAACTCACGGAATGGGCACGGGGAGACTTCCATAGTTGGTTCGTGTCAACAAATGAGAGCGATGTGCTCACCGCATATGCCCACTTGATGCAATGGGCTCAAGCTCAATCGCAGTACTCAGATGCAGCTAAAGCTGAATTCGCGAAGACGGAAAACGCCGATGCGTGGTTGGTCGCATATGCCTCTGCAAGAGGGTGTGTAGTCGCAACGCATGAGCAGCCTGATTCCACCTCAAGGAGGAGAATCAAGATTCCCGATGTGTGCATTGCATTTCAAGTGCCGTTCATCGATCCATTCGAAATGCTGCGGGCTTTGGGCGTCAGGCTTTCCTGATCGTGAGTAAATCGTATGTCCAACGATAAGTACGATCGAATGGCGCTGGTTACCCATAAGCGCGAGAAATATGTCGTGAGATTTGCCAACTGATTGTGATCCAGCAAGGCAACGATTGTCTTGTTGTGAGTCGGCATATCGCCCTCAGGTATCATTGGGACGGTGGATGCTTGTGCGGCGGAATCCGCTTTCGCGTGAGTGCTCCGCCGCTGCTCACGATGGCGTGTCATTGCACCGGATGTCAGAAGCTCAGCGCGAGCGCATACTCACTGAGCATCGCGGTGCCGGCTAGCGGTTTCGCGGTTGCGCAAGGCGAGCCCGTAATCGGCGGCCTCCATCGCGAGCATCAACAGCTCTACTGCGCGCATTGCAAGAACTGGGTATTCACGCGCCCCCAAGGACTGGACTTCATCAACGTTCGCGCGACGATGCTGGACGATCACCGATGGTTCGCGCCGTTTGTCGAGGTCTTCACCTCGGAAAAGATACCGTGGGCGACGACCCCAGCGGTCTACAGCTTCGCCACGCAGCCGGACCTGGAAGGATACGCGCCGCTGGTCGATGCCTTCGCCCGCCAGGCAGCGCGCCCGACTTGAAGATAATGCGGGTGGCTGTCCGCCGGGTTATCGAAGGGGGTGCGCCGGCGCGATGCGTGAGGCGAGCATCGCGAGTTGTGCGATGTCGCGGGGGCGGCGGCGCGATTTCGGGCGCTCCCAGACGATGCCCGGATAGCCCTTGAGCGGGACCAGCGGCCTCCCCGTGTACGTCCAGTCCTGAAGTTCCTCGATCCCGATATGGTAGCGGGGCTCGCGGCCGGTGCGCGCGGTGAAGAGCGCCCGCGGAATATTGATCATGTGCCGCGATTGCCTGCGCTCATAGAAGAGCGGCGTGCCGCAGTTGGAACAAAAGCTGCGCGCCGATTCGGTCTCGGCGTCCTCGAAGCGCGCGATACTTTTTCGGCCCAACGTGACGCGCGCGTGCTTTCGCCAGCATCCGATGTAAGTGGCATAGGCGGCGCCGTGCGCGCGGCGGCTTGCGCCCGAGTGATCGTGCCAGGCCCAGAAGGCGGGAAAATCGATCTCCACTTCGACCGCACCGCAAAGGCATCGCCCGCGCACGCGCCGGCGCGATTGCGCTTGCGCCACGCCTTCTCTGCGCCCTTGCAACTTCATGCTCAACTCTCCTGAGAAGCGGGTTCGACCGGAACTTCCCGACTAACACAGCCGGCACGCAACCGCGAACGGCCGCAACGATGACAGAGAGGAGTCGTGGTCCGCGCTTGCCTCCTGCCGTTACGCTCCGAGGCCGCGCAGGAAGGCTTCCAGCGCCTGTTCGCATTGGCGGCGCAGGCGGGTGTTGTTGCGGTTGGAGGCGATCTGAAGGCCGGCTTCCGCCAGCGCCGCGAGAAACAGCGACGCCACCACCTTGTCGTCGTATTTCCCGAGCTTGCCCTCGGCGCGCATCCGGGCAAGCAGTTCGAGCAGCAGGCCCATCGCGTACTCCGCGTCGATCTTTCTCCATTCCTCCCATCCGAGCACGCGCGGCGCCTGCTCGAACACGATCGAACGGATATCGTCCTCGAGGCAGGCCTCGAACAGCGCGCGCAGCGTAAACCGCATCGCTTCCGCCGCGGATTTCGCGCCGGACGCCGCCCGGGTGATGCGCTCCTTGAGCTCGGCTTCGAGCATCTCGAACACCGCGCGCATGATTTCCCGCTTGCCGCGAAAATGATGGTACAGCGCGCCGGAAGTCACCCGCGCCGCGGCCGCAATCTCGTCCATCGAAGAGGAATCATAACCCCGCGCGGTGAACAGGCGGCGCGCCGCCGCCAGGATCGCTTCGCGAGTGCCGCGCGCGTGCTCGTCTCGTAAGGATCTCATGCCGGGTATTTCTATAACGAACCCGAGTATCCGCCGCGAGTGCGCGGCGCCATCCGATGCCGGGCGCTTGACATAACGATACTATGTGACATAGTAACGCTATGTCGAGGGATGCGACAGCCCGCGCCGGCGTCCCCCATCTGATTTTGCGCCTGGGTGCTGACGATCAATTCACTCAACTCGATCGCGTCGCCATCGGCGTCCTGCCAGGGCTAGGGAGGCGCGATCGCGAGCCGGAAACGGAGAGACGCGTATGAAGCCGTGGGAGATTTTTCTCGAAAAGTACCGGGACTTCGGTCAGCGGCCGAGCCGCGAGACTCATGCCCGCCTGTTCGCGCCCGATGCGACCATAGCGCATCCGGGGATGGCGCAGCCGATGCGCGCGGCGCAGTATGTCGATTTTATCGTCGAGGGCCTCAAGCGCCTGCCCGACTTTCACCTCATCCCAATTCACTGGGCGGTCAACGGCCATACGCTTTTCGTGGAAGCGAGAAATACCGCGGTGGTGAAGGGGCGGCCGATTGAATGGCCCGCCACCTACGTGGTCACTTTGCGCGGCGAGATGGTGGCGCGTGCGCGCGCCTACTACGATCGCACCGAAGTGCTGCGGCACTTCGAGCCCGCGCTTGCGTCCGACCGGCCCAACGCGCACGCCTCGATTCTGCGAGATGCGGCTGCGGCCGCCTCGTCATCGCCTGAAGACGCCGACTACGCTTCGCGCGTCCATGAGAAGATAGTCGCTCCGTATGCGGCCAACGGCCTGAACCCGGATCCGGTCAAATTCCAACAGTTCTATGCGGCCGACGCGCGGATGATTAATCCCGGATTCGAGCGGCCGCTCCGGCGCGACGAACTGCCCGCATACTACATGGGGCTGAAAGCGCGGATTCGCGATCTCCAATTGCATCTCGAAAGATGGGCGGTTGCGCCGCCGCATCTGTTCATCGAATGGACGGTGACGGGCGCGGTTGGCGACAGACGCCTCGTGCTGCCCAACACCGACCGGTTCACGTTTCGCGACCTGCTCGCAATTGAAGGCGTCGCCTACTTCGACGACCTCGCGGTGCGCGCGATGTTCGAGCCCGGCCTGGCGCGATTCGCCAACATCTCCTTCGCGGATCTGCCGACCGCCGAAGCCTGATTGGCGCGACGAGCGCGCGGCAAGACGCCCGACTTCGGCGCGGGACGAATCGATTTTGCTCGCGCAGTCGCCAGTGCCGCTACGAAAGATATTCGTTCGTGGTCATGACCTTGCCGTAGGCGAAGGCGAGGCCGGCCATGAAGGCGGCGTGAACCTGGGCGGCGGGGATCATCGCCCCCTTGAACTCCAGATCTCTGGTCGCGCACGCGTCGTGCACGATGACGGTGTTGTATCCGAAGTCCGCCGCGGCCCGGCTGGTCGCATCGATACACATGTGGCTCATCGCGCCGACGATTACGACGTCGCTTACACCTTTCGCATCGAGCATCGGCTTGAGCCCGGTGTCGCGAAAGGCATTGGGGTAGTGCTTCACGATGACGGGTTCGCTTTGTGCCGGCTTTACCGCGGAATTGATTTCCACACCGGCCGATCCCGGCGTGAAGATCGGCGCATCCGGAGCCGCTGCTTCGTGACGGATATAGATGATTTCATCGCCCTTCGCGCGCGCGGCTGCGATCACTTTGGCCGCGTTGGCGGCCGCTTCCGCGATGCCGACGAGGGGCAGTTTGCCCGACGGGAAATATTCGTTCTGGATATCGACAACTACGACCGCGCGCTTGCCCATGAGTTCCGCCTACCGAGAAAATCCCCCGCCCTTGATGGCTGTCATTTTCAGGCCCTGGCACTCTATTTCGCGGTCAGGGAATCGGTCGCCTCCGCGGCTTCGAACACGTATGGCTCCAGCGTCGATTGTGCCGCGAGGCGGTACTTGTGCCACTTGCCCCCGCCGTAATAAGCGAGGCTTCCCGGTTCCGCCTTGCCTTCGCCGTTGTAGTAGGAGATGCAGTCGCGCAGCGGAGCAGTCGAGATATCGACTTCGCGGCAATGCTTCGCGTACTCGTCTTCCGGCTCCTTGCGGACATCGACGATGCGCCAGCCGCGCTCCCGCATCGTCTTGAGCATCCACACGACGTAGTCGCCGTGCGCGTCGATCGCGTCGGTGAAGTTAAAGCTCCCGCCGCCTCCCTGCGGGCCGGTGACGATGAACAAATTGGGGAAGCCGCGGGTATGCAGGCCGAGGAACGTCCTGGTGCCTTCGGTTTCCCACTTCTCTTTCAGGGTGCGCCCGCCGCGGCCGGTGACCTTGTTGAAGGTCGAGGTGCCCATCCACTGGAAGCCGGTCGCGTAGATCAATACATCGAGCGGATATTCGACACCCTCGTGCACTACGCCGCGCTCATTGATCTCGCGCACGCCGAGCGGCGCGGTATCGACCAGATGGACGTGCGGCAGATTAAAGGTCGGCAGGTATTCGTCGTGAAAGGTCGGCCGCTTGCATCCATAGGGATAGTACGGCTTCAGCGCGGCCGCCGTTTTCGGATCCTTGACGATCGCATCCACCCGCGCCCGGATTTGCTCCATGATGCGGAAGTTGGAATCGAGCTGCTTCTGGATCAGCTCCTCCGGGGTGAGCTCGCGTTCATATTTTCGGGGCTCCCTGAGGTCCTTGATCTTGCCGGCCAGATAGTCGTCGTTGGCCTGGATGGCGGTGCGGCCGGCCGATATCTTCGAGAAGCGAGCACGCCTCGCGCGGGCCCATCCAGGCTCCCGGGCCCAGGTCTCCCGCTCCTCGTCGGTCGTCGCGCGCTGGTCGCGCACATCGACCGAGGATGGCGTGCGCTGGAACACGTAGAGCTGCCCGACAATCTTGGCGATTTCGGGTATCACCTGTACCGCCGTCGCGCCGGTGCCGATGATGCCGACGGTCTTGCCGCGCAGGTCGACGTTGTAGTTCCAGCGCGAGGTGTGAAACGCGATGCCCTGGAATTTCTCCATCCCCGCGATACGCGCCAGCTTCGGCGTGGTGAGGATGCCGTTGGCAAGGATCACGAACCGCGCACGCATCCTGTCGCCGCGATCCGTCTCGACGATCCAGCGGCCCGAGGCCTCGTCCCAGGTCGTCGCCTCGACCGTCGTATGGAACAGGCAGCGGTCATAGAAGCCGAACTTCTGCGCCATCGCCTGGCAGTACTCGAGGATTTCGAAGCCCGAAGCGAACTTCATCGACGGGATGTACCCCATCTCTTCGAGCAGCGGCAGGTAGCTGTAGGATTCGACGTCGCAGGCGATACCGGGATAGCGGTTCCAGTACCAGGTGCCGCCGACGTCGCCGCCTTTTTCGCAGAATCGCACGTCGATGAAACCGGCGTCCCTCAGCTTGTGCCAGAGCAACAGTCCGCCGAAACCGGCGCCGACCACCAGGATCTCGCATTCGTCGGTCAGCGCCTCGCGCGGAATCGGCGGTTCCGAATACACGTCGTCCAGGTACTTCTTGAACTCGCCTTCCATCGCGATGTAATCGGCGGCGCCGCGGCGGGCTTCCTTGAATTCGCGGTACTTGGCCTGCTCTTCGGCATTGAAAGTCGCGCCGGCCGGCAGCTCTGGCAGTTCTTTGAGCTTCTGATCGGCCAGGACGGAGTAGCCCTTGCCGGCAATTTTTTCCGAAGCCTTGGCCGCTCGCGTGTTGAAGATTTTCAGGCCGGTTTCAGGATCGATACGTATTGCAGCGTTCATTCGCGTTCCTTCCGAGTCCCAGGTGAGGACGCTCCCTAGCCACGTAGCTCTTATGGCTTCCGCCCGTCAAGACAGACTGGCGCACGGCGCCGGCCTTCAGAGCCGCGATCGAGAAGTGCCGGTGCTGGCGTGATTCTCGAACTGTCCGGCGCGGGCGGCCTCTCGAACAGCCGGTCCAGCGGCGGCCTCCCGCTGCGCCATCCAGGCGAACAGCGCCAGCGCGGGAACCGTCGCCACGGTGGTGAGCAGGAAGAACGGCGCCCATCCAAGAGCTTGCGCGAGCACTCCCCCCGACGATGCGAACAGGGTGCGGCCGACCGAAGCCAGCGACGACAGCAGAGCATACTGCGTCGCCGTGAACGCCGGCGAGCACAGGCTCGACAGATACGCCACCAGCGCCGCGCCCGCCATCGCGCCCGTCAAATTCTCCGCCGTCACACACAGCGCGAGGTAGTAGATGTTATGGCCCTGAAGCGCCTGCAGTACATAAAAGAGATTGCCCGCCGACTGCAGCGCGCCGCACAGGATCAGCGAACGCATGATGCCGAAGCGGGCGGCGACGACTCCGCCGATTAACGCCCCAATGATCGTGGCGAAAAACCCGACCAGCTTCGACATCGCCGCAATCTCGGTAAGCGAGAAGCCCAGCGAGATGTAGAGCGGCGTCGCCATCACACCCGCCATCGCTTCGCCCAGCTTGTAGCCGACCACCGCAAGGATGATGAGCGGCCACATCGGCCTTCGCGCGAAATCGGAGAACGGGCCTCCGATTGCGGTCGCGAACCATCGGCGAGCGGCTTCCCAGCGCGAAGATTCGGCGCTCGGCCGCAAGACCGCTGTCGTCTGCGGCTCGGGGCCAAACAAGAACACGAGCAGTCCCGCGATCAACAGCGCCGCCATCGTCGCATACGCGGCAAACCATCCCGCCCGGTCGGCGATTATCAACGCGCCCGCGCCCGAGGCCAGCATCGCGATCCTGTATCCGGTCTGGATCGCGCCGGCCCCCGGCCCCTGGTACTCGTCGGGCAGAATTTCCACCCGCCACGCGTCGATCACCACGTCCTGACTGGCGGACAGAAACGCGACCAGCAGCGCCAGCGCCGCCATCATCCAGATATGACTCCTGGGGTCGCATGCGCCCAGCGCGATGGTCGCCGCGATCAGCGCGATCTGTATCGACACTCCCCAGCCGCGCCGTCGTCCGATCGGCAGCGGCGGCGGCAGACGGTCGATCAGGGGAGACCAGAGGAACTTGAGCGAGTACGGAGTTCCGACCAGCGCGAACGCGCCGATGGTCGCTCGCTTGACGCCCGCGCTCGCAAGCCAGGCCGAGAGGGTGGAAAACGTGAGCAGGAGCGGCAGACCGCTTGCAAAACCGAGAACCAGAACCAGCAGGACCCGGCGATCGGAATACTCCTCGAGCGAGCGCCGCCAGCTCCCCATCATGCTTTCCTCTGCCTGCCCTCGTCTTGTCCTGGCGCCGTTTGACCTTCGCACGCGTTCGGCCGTGAAGCCGGATCGCCCGGACACGAATCTATCAGGCCGGCGCGGCGACTAGAACGGATTTTGCGCTTCGAGGCCGAGGCTGATGCGGCCGAGCTGCTCGGTGATCCGGTCAACGTGCCCGTTGATATGCAGCGGCATCGCCTGAAAGTCGCGATAGCGCCGCTCGAAGTCGGTACCCTCGCGCAGCCCGTTGCCTCCCAGCACCCGCAGGATGAGTTTCATCGCCTCGTCGCACAGCAGAACTGCCTGCATCCCGGCCGACGTCTGACGGAAGTAATCTCCCTCGGTCGGCGTAATGCGCTCGGCGATTCGCGCGTCAGTCTCCGCCATCGCCGCATACACCGTATCCGTCGCGGCATTGATCAAAGCCCGGGCGCGTCCGAGGTTCACATGGATAGTGGGTTTCTCGGCCATCCTGGTTCCCAGGATCGCGATCCGATCGCGGATGTTGTGCGCGGTATCGGTAAGCGACGCCTCGGCGACGCCGGTCGCCATCGCGCCGAGCCACATCACCGAGATTGCGACCCAATCTTCGCGATAGCGATGATGGATCACGGGATAGTCGTGGCGCCGAAACAGCGCGCGGTACTTCGGGACCATCGGCACAACGCGTTCGCGCGGCACCTCGAGTTGTTCGTAATAGACGTGATCGGTGGCGGATGCGCGCACGGCGCTCCCGTCCCACGTCGGATCGATTCGCACCTTCGAACTCCGAAGATCGGCCATCGCGAACTGCGGCGCATCCGCGCCGTCCTTGACGAACGCGACTCCCGCCCACTCCGCATAGCGGCATCCCGATCCGAACGTTGCGACTCCGGACAGAATCGTTCTGCCGCCGGCATCGACGCCGGTCACTTTGGACGATGCGCCTGCGGGGAAACATACCCATTCGTGTTTGGAAACCAGGTCGGCAAGGAAGGCGGCGTTTGCGGGTCCGAGCACTCCGGCGAAATGGTGAAAGACGCAGAGATGATTCCACAGGCACCAGGCGGTCGAGCCGCAACGAGGCGCGATCGCGCGCAGCTCGTTGGCGATCGCGACGATGGATTCCTCGAGACCTGAAATCTCGCGGCTCGCGGACATCCGCATGATGTCGTTCTTTTTGATCGCGGCGATGACGTCAGCCGAGATCGATCGCGTTCGATCGGCCTCGGATGCCTGCGCGGCGATGGCCCCGAGCAGGGGCGCAATGTACTGCGCCTCTCCGTGAATCCTGCCGGTCGTGGTGAAGCTGAGATCGTCGCCAGGCATCATCAATCCTCCGCGCGGCGCAACTGCGCTTCGCGCCTCCCGATTCTGCAACAGGGCGCCTCCGGCATCCAACGCAGCCGACGCCGCAGCTTCCCGCCGCGCGAGGGTTTCAAAGAGCTGTTGCAGCGCATCGAGGCCGCCTGTTTGGAGACCGGCGCTCGATGCGAGGATGTGGGCTAGCCGGCGGCGCGGTGCGGACGCCGTACTTCCGTGGCCATCACCCGGTCGGTGATCGGTGCGAACATGAAGGTCGCCGCGTTCTTCATGTCGATCGCGTCGCTCGGCACGATCTCGCCGCTCGCGGCCCGCGCCCGCAGTTCCTTGAGCGCGCCCGCAAGGTCGTCGGTCTCGATCTCGTACAGCGCCAGGTACTTGTACGCTCTGCTCGCATCGCCGCCCATCTGCACGTCGGCGAGCCGGAAGCGCTGAGCGCATACGAAGCCGGGCACGTTGAGGACGTCGGGAAGATGATTCTGGTTGTACCAGGCGTTGAACTCGTCTTCCTTGCCCGCAACCGGATTGGTCATTACCACGAACGTGTATTTGGCCATCGTCAAGCCCTCCGCTCAGAGTTCGCGAGTTTTAAGAACGCCGCGAGACAACTATCCCCTTTTCCGCTCTGACAAACACTCCCCGGATATTAGCTCCGTGAGCGAAAAAGCGTCTATCGAAGGCGTGGCGAACAATCCGGCTCGCCGATCGGCGGCCGCCTGTGGCATAAACGAGAAGACGTATCGCTCCATCCTAGGAGGCCGATATGATTCACCTGCATTATTTCATCGCGCGAAAAGCCGGACTTGGCGACGAGCAGTTCCATCGCTACTGGCGCGAGACTCATGCGCCGTTCGTCAAGCGAATCACGCAACTGCGCGGCTATATCCAAAGCCATCGCATCCCCTTCGCCAACAGCAATTCAACCTATGACGGCGAGGCGGAGGTGTGGCTTGACGATCTCGATGCGATGGCGGCATTGCGCAAGAGCGCCGAGTTTCTGAACGGCGCCTACAAGGACGAGCCCAACTTCATCGACCACGCCCGGTCGGATTTTCTGATTGCGCGCGACCACGTGATTATCGACGGTCCGCGAACGCCGGGGCTCGTGAAGGGAGTCTGGCGGATGAGGCGGAAGGACGGGGTCTCGCTGGGCGAGTTCCGCCGCCACTGGATCGAGATTCATGGAGTGGTCGCCGCGAAGATTCCCGGCGTGCGCCGCTACGTGCAATCGCACGTCGTCGATGAAGCATATTCGTATGCGGAACCGCGATGGGACGGGGTGGCGCAGTTGTGGTGGGACAGCGCCGATGCGCTCGCGGAGGCGCTCAAGTCGCCCCAGTTTGCGGAAGACATGCGCGATGGCGAGGAATTTATCGACGGCCGATCGCTGTCGTTCTTTCTCGCCCAGGAATATCAGGTGATCGCGCCGCCCGCCTGACGACGGCGCGGCTACGCGCTTTTCATCCTGACGTAGTGACGATGCGCTTTCGCGCGATTGCCGCACGATTGCATCGAGCACCATCGGCGGCTCCCGTTTTTGCTGTCGTCCAGAAACAGCCACAGGCATCTGTCGTTAGCGCAATGCCTGAGGCGCGCCGCATCCGGCCCCACGATCAGATCGCCCGCCGACCATAGCACCGGACCGAGCAGCGCAGGAGCTGAAAAGCCCTCCCGCTCGATGCGCCATCCGAACCCGCGGTCGCGATGCGCCAGAATGCGGCGCGCGGGCGCGCCGGCGAGCGCGCGATTTACGAGCCCGATATCGCCGTCACCCGGCGGCCGATGCTCCGCCGCCGCAAAGAAGATGCGATAGAGCGCTTCGCGCAGCGCTATCGATTCGCCGAAGACCACCCTGGCTTCATCCGCATTCTTTTCCGCCCATCGCGCCGCGCGATCTGCCCCGTCGCCCGCCAGCATCCCGTTCGCGGCGCACCATCGAGCCAGGTCGGTGAACCCGTGCAGGCTCTCCTCGCGCGCGCTGCCGCGCCAGGCGAGCGTGTTGACGAATTCGAGACACAGGTCGCGGCGGGGGGCGACAATCGAGCCGGAGATTTTCACGGTGCGTGCCATTCCGATCGATATTCTAACCATCAAGCCGGTTGACTAAAACCGGCACCGGCCATATAACCATCATGCCAGTTAGAAATTCCGCGCGGCAGTCCGCGCATACAGGAGGACAGAAGGCGATGCTCAGTCACGTATCGATAGGGGTGAAGGACCTGGCGAAGGCGAAGAGCTTTTATGATGCCGCCCTGAAGCCGCTGGGCTACAAATGCCTGACCGAGGGCGCGGGGTATCTCGGCTACGGAGCCGGCTCTCCCGAGCTATGGATACTCGCGGTCAAGCATCCCGTCGCGCCGAACGCCGAATCGGGGCTGCATTTCTGCTTCGATGCGGCCAGGCGGGGCGACGTCGACGCGTTCCACGCCGCGGCGCTGAAGACCGGGGGCCGCGACAACGGCAAGCCGGGTCTGCGCGCCGATTACGGCGAGAACTACTACGCCGCGTTCGTGGTCGATCCGGACGGTTATCGTCTGGAGGCATACAGCAGCAGCGCGAAGTAGTCGCCGCGGGCGGCAGGCGATGGGAGGCGCCATCGCTTGCCGCCGCCCTTCGTTTCCCGACAAGGGATGCCATTGAGCTTCGAACTCCTGCGCGACTGACCGTCTCGCGCCTCGCAGTTCTTTGCGAGATTTGTTGCTGATAGGCTAATTTCTTCGGACTCGGTTATGGGCGCCGCCGCACAACCCGCCGTTGCCGCGCATGAGACGCACGAATTTTCCGCCGCGCGCAAGTGGATTATCGCGCTTTCCGTGATGCTCGGTACGGTCCTCGAAGTACTGGACAGCTCGATCGTGAACGTTTCGCTGCCCCACATGCAGGGCAGCTTCTCCGCCAGCGTTGACGAGATTGCATGGGTGGTGACGAGCTACCTGGTTGCGGCCGGAATCATGATTCCGATGACCGGCTGGATCGCCGAGCGCTTCGGCCGCAAGAAGTACTTTGTCATCTCGATCGCGATGTTCGTGGTTTCCTCGGCGCTGTGCGGCGTCGCTCAATCGCTGAACCAGATCGTCCTGTTCCGGCTCGCGCAGGGCGCGGCGGGCGCGGCGATGATGCCGCTGTCGCAGGCGATCCTGATGGAGACGTTCCCGCCGCGCGAGCAGGCGATGGCGATGGCGGTTTGGGGTATCGGGATGATGGTCGCGCCGATCATGGGGCCCACGGTCGGAGGGTGGATCACCGATGCGTGGAGCTGGCGGTGGAACTTCTATATCAACGTGCCGATCGGAACGATGGCGGCGTTCATGGTGATGCGCTTTGTCGACGATCCGCCGTACATGCGCGAGCGGCGCCGCGGCCGGATCGACTTTCTCGGCATCCTGTGCCTGTTCATCACGCTGGGCCTCGGCGAAATCGTGCTCGATCGCGGCGAGCGCGCTGACTGGTTTCAGAGTGCGTGGGTATGCTGGTACACGGCGGCGGCAATCGGCGCGCTGATCGTGCTGATCTTCCATGAATCCCGCACCCAGGATCCGGTCGTCGATTTGAGCATCCTCAAGGACTCCCGTTTCACGCTTCCGGTAACGCTGGTCATCTTTCTTACTTTCACGCTGTACGGAACGGGAATTCTAAACCCGATCTTCCTGCAGGAGCTGCTCGGCTACACCGCATCGAAAGCCGGCATCGTCATGGCTCCGCGCGGAGTGGGCACGATGTTCTCGATGCTCATTCTTGGCTCGCTCGCACGGCGCGGCGTGGACTATCGTCCGCTGATCGGCGTGGGCTTTTTCTTTGTCGCGTTTGCGATGTACTCGATGTCGGGGCTCAATCTGCAATCCGACACGTTCCGAATCGTATGGCCGACGGTCATCCAGGGAGTAGGCACGGGATTGGTCTTTCCCGGGCTTTCCGCCGCGGCGCTGAGCTCGATGGAGAAGTTCAAGATGCAGCGGGCGGCGAGCCTCTACTCGGTCACCCGCAATCTCGGCGCGGCAATCGGAACCTCGTACCTGACCACGCTGCTGATTCGCCGCCAGCAGGTGCGCCAGAGCTACCTCGTCGAACATGTCTCGATCTTCACGCTGCCGCGGCTGCGGATGCCGGGAGCGCAGGGCATGGATCTCGCCCATCAGCTTGCGATGGGCCAGCGGCACGGGATGGCGATGATCTACGGGCTGGTGCAGCGGCAGTCGATGATGCTCTCGTTCAACGACATCTACAAGATGCTCGCGGTGCTGATGCTGCTGATGATCCCGTCGTTTTTCTTCCTGCAGCGCGACCGCCGCAACCTTCCTGCCCACGCCGAGTAAGCCGACCGCAAGGCCGCGGCCGATCGAGCGAGCTCGCGCCCTTACGCAGCCGCCGGCTTGCGAATTCCCAGGAAGCGTTCTTCCAGGGCCAGATGCGCTTCCGCCATGATCTCGCGGACGATCTGCCCGGCGGGCTTGATGGAATTGATCAGGCCCGCGCTCTGCCCGCACGCCATCCCGCCTTCTTCGACCTTGCCTTCATAGCGGGCTTTCTCGGCGAGCGGAAAGCCGTATTCGACCGACTGAATCGGAAACGGTTTGATCTCCGCCTCGCGCCCGATCCATGAGTCGGTGAATTTGTTGCGGATTAGCCGGCAGGGCTTGCCGGAATGGCATCGGGTGACGGTGGTGCCTTCTTCGTCGATCTCGACGATCTTGTTTTTGTAATTGGCGTGCGCGTACGCCTCGATTGACGCGACAAAACGGCTGCCGAGCCATACGCCCTCGGCGCCCAGCGCAAGCGCGGCGAGAAGTCCGCGGCCGTCGGCGAGCCCGCCGGCCGCCAGCACCGGCACACGGACCGCATCGACGATCTGCGGCACCAGCGTCATCGTTCCGATTCGCCCGGTATGCCCGCCCGCTTCATGGCCCTGCGCGATGATTACATCGACGCCCGAGGCCTCGAGGCGGCGCGCCTGTTTCACGTTCCCGCACAGCGACATCACCACCACTCCGGCCTTGCGCGCCTGCGGCACGATTCCGGCCGGGTTGCCGAGGCCGGAAACGATCACGGGAATCTTCTCTTCGAAGGTGATGTCGATGAGCTTCTGCACATTGGAGGCGTAGCGGATGACGGTGGCGTTGTTCTTGTCGGCCTTTACTTCTGCGAAAAGAATATCGACTCCGAATGGGCGGTCCGTCAGATCGCGGCATCGATGGATTTGTTCCCTTAATTCATGCGCGCTCATCGATCCCGACCCGATGCATCCAAGCCCGCCGGCGTTCGACACCGCCGCGGCGAGTTCGGCATGCGCGACAAACCCCATCCCAGCCTGAAAGACGGGATATTTGATATTGAGCCGGCGCGTGATCGGCGTCGTGAAAATCGAATCACGGTTCATTAGAGCACCTCATAGCGAAGGCGGATCGGATGGCGTATCAGGAGCAAAGAAGGTCACGCGGCGGGTTGATTGTCAAGTTGAGCCCGCGCAATTAATCGATCGTTCAATAGTTGCTCCGGCCTCGGGTGCGCGCTAAACAGAACTCGTAGTCACGAGCGAAAGCCGTTGGCCTGATTAACGTCGCACGGCGCGAGACGCACAGACTTTGGCTGGGTCCTGTCTCGCTTCGTGCATAGGTAACCATCGAGCCGCTGCTTGGTTTGTGGGGGATCGGGGCAGGCAGGGGTCGGCGATGCTGAGCGGGCTGGTGGGCTGATGGAAAGAGACTCTGCGCATGGCGCGAGTTGGTTGCGGCGCTCTTCGGTCGGGGGATTCCGGATCTGATTCCGGAAAGAGCGCCTTCCATTTCTGCTCGTATCGTATGGGCGGCTGCCGCGGGTCGCGTGCCCGCCGCTGCTCCAATTCCCAAATAGTTCCATCGTTCTCGCTTTACTCTTCCGCCCGTGCCGCGCGCGGTGCGCGGCGGAAACTGGATTGCCGCGGCCTGCGCTTCCGGCTACCTGCATGCAGCCGACCGAGGCGTCGTGCTCAGGGAGGTTGAACCTGTGCGAAACGGTCCGCTCGTCCGTCGTCATGCTCATGTATCGAGGTTTGCCTACGGAACGCCCACCCCGCTCGAACGGCTCGCCGCTCTGGCGCCAACGGGAGCGCCGCGGCCGTTCGTGCGCCGCGCGCGCGTTCAACCCGAGCCCGACCTGTCCGAACCGATGCGCCTCCCGCTCGGCAACCGTCTGCCGATCAACCTGCGGCAGTTTCTGGCGCGCGAGCTCGGAACCATAGCCAGGGTCGAGGAAGACACGATCGTGGCGCTTGCGCCGCGGTCGAGCAATCTGCTGATGCGCGAGCTGGCGCGCGCGATCCGCCGCTTCTCGGCCGAACGCGCGCGGGAAGCCTGGAACGAATGCGCGATCGGTTTAAGCCGCCTCGAACACGAATTCTTTTCCTCCGGCCCGGGCGAACGATCGCCGGTGGTTCTGTGCCTCCGATGCTCCGCGTTCGGCACCGGCGCGCTCGAACAGCATTGCGGGATAAACTGTCTCGCGGTCGATTTAGGCTCGGCGGTCAAGGAGCAGCAGATGGAGCTGGGATTGGATGCGCCGACGCCGGACGCGATGCATCGAGCGGTGGAAAACTTCCGCGCCGCGCGAATCGCCGCCGGCCGGCCGCATTACGATCTCGATTGCTACGCGGCCAACGGCCAGGTGGTCTTCACCTGGCGCCCGCTCGATCCAACCGCGTAGCGGCTGGCGGCCTTAGCCCGCTCTCCGCGCAAGCAACACGGCGAGATCGCGCGATAACGAGAGCGCTCGCGCGCCGATCAATTTCCGCTCGACGCGCAACTCGCGGGAAAGGTCGGAAGGCTGTGGGTCGGATTAGAGAGAAGAGGCGCGGCGGCGGCGCTGTTCCTTGCGGCGGCGGCGCTGGGCCTCGGAACGCTTGCGCTTGCGGCGTACGCTGGGCTTCTCGTAAAAAGCCCGCTTCTTCATTTCCTTGAACACTCCCTCTTTCGCGAGCTTGCGCTTGAGCACCCGCATCGCCTGGTCGAGAGAGCCTTCAACTCGAATTTCCATAGTTCTCCTAAGGTTTAGTCTACCGAGACTAGGTCTGAATCCGTCCAGAGTCAACCGAAAACGATCGGACCCGCCAAGCCGGCCGATTCGCCGGGCTTATCGCCGCCGCACTCGTAATCGCGCAAGGCCCCGGAATCTCAGGATTTGGCTCCGGTTCTGGTACTCTGAAACCCCGTGAAACTGCGATGTCTTCTTATTGCCGCCGCGCTCGGCATCGCCGGATGCAGCGCGCCTCTTCCCACCACTGAGCTGCCGCCCGGGCGCTTTATCAGCCCCGCGCTCGAGTTTCCGGAATTCCGCGATTATCGCGGCGTCATCGATCTGAGGATCAGAGATGCGAAGCTCGATCAGCCCGCGGTGGCTGACCTTTCCAAGCCGGCCCAAATCGATTTCGTAGTCCTCGCGGACCGCGCCCGCCGCGGCGAGAGCGATTACGGCGTGGGCGGCTTTACCTCGGCGGTTCTGTTCATTCCGGGCGCATCGTTCGCCGTGGACGGCGGAGATATCGTCGCGATCAATCCGCGCGAGCCGATCGATCCCTCCAAACCGTCGAGCGAGCTGGTCGGCGCGATTCATGAGCAGGGCGGCGTCGCAATCGCCGCGGCGCCCTCAAAGTTCCGATCGGCGGGCGACTATGCGCTGGCCGACGGTATCGAGGTGTACAACCAGCGCGATTCGTGGACCTCCGAGAGTCCCGGCACGCTCTATTGGCGCGCGTTCTTTCTCTCGACCGATCGGTTTCTGCTCGACCTCGCGCCCCGGCCGGATGAAAACCTGTCGATCTATGACAAACTCGCCTCCGGGGGGCGGGTGACGCTGCTTGCCGGGATGGGTGCGCCGGATGACATGAGCGTCGCCGGCTCGAAGGTCGGAACGCTGCAGCAGCTATTCCTTTTCTATACGACCCACGTGCTCGCCTCCGAGCGCGCGGTGGATCCGGTCGTCGATGCGATCAGGCGCGGTCATGTCTATGTCAGCTTCGATATCCTCGGTTACGTGGGCCAGTTCGCGTTCTTCGCACGCGACGGCCAGACGAAAACGATGATGGGCGAGGAGGTGCGGCTTACGCAGACCCTCAAGCTTCAGGCCGAACTTCCCGCCCAGGCGGACAAGATTGTCCTGCTTCGTGACGGCAACGAGGTCGCATCGGCGGAAAACGCACAGAACTTCGAGTACGCGCCCGCCGAGCCGGGAACCTACCGGCTGGAGGCCCTTCGAAGGGACCATCTATGGATCCTGTCGAATCCGGTGTACGTGCGATGATGAGGATTCGGCGGGATGCCGGGAACGCGGCTTCGCCCCCGATAACGGAACAGCGAAACCTCAGACCGCGGCGCACATCAGCGTGTGCGCGGTGGCCGACTCGACGCGCACCTTGATCGTATCGCCCGGACGCGCACCGAGAGCGGGGAAGATTGCGGTCTTGAACTGGGGTGTCTTGCCCGAGAGCATCCCCTCGCCGCGCCGCGCGGGGCCTTCGACCAGAACCGCAAACACGCTGCCGATACTCGCACGATTAAGTTCGAGCGAGGTCGCTTCCTGAAGCGCGATCACTTCGGCGAGGCGGCGGCTTTTTTCCTCTTCGCTGACCGTATCGCCAAGCTTGTAGGCGCGCGTGTTTTCGCGCACCGAGTATTTGAAGGTGAACGCCTGGTCGTAACGAACCGTGCGCATCAGCGCGAGCGTCTCTTCGTAATCGCGCCGCTCCTCGCCGTGGAAACCGACGATTATATCGGTCGAGAGCGCGAGCGACGGAATCGCCGCGCGCAGACGCTCCACCAATCGCAGATATTCCTCGACCGTGTAACCGCGATCCATCGCGGCCAGAATTCGATTTGACCCCGATTGCACCGGCAGATGGAGGTACGGCTGGACCTTCGCCTCGGACGCCATCGCGTCGATCACCGAATCGGTCATGTCGCTCGGATGAGGCGACGTGAAGCGGATCCGTTCGATGCCGGCGACCCGCGCGACCATCCGGAGCAGCGCGCCGAAATCGACCTCGCCGAAGCGGTACGCGTTCACGGTCTGGCCGAGCAGCACGACTTCGCGCACTCCGCGTTCGGCCAGCTCCGCGATTTCGCGCAGCAAGTCGGCCGGCGCAATCGAGCGCTCGCGTCCGCGCACATAAGGAACCACGCAGAACGCGCAGAACTTGTCGCATCCGCGCATCGCCGTCACATACGCGCGAATCGAGCCGTCGTGCTCCGGCGTGATGTCCGCGTAGGTTTCGGCGCGGTCCAGACGCACGTCAACCGCGGGATCGAAGCCCGCGCGCCCGATCATCTCGGGCAGCCGCCGGTAGCTGTCGGGTCCCGCGATGAGATCGAGATGGGGTGCTTTTTCTACCAGCGCCGCGCGATTGTGCTGCGCCATGCATCCCAGCAGCCCGAGCCTGATTTCCGGACGCCGATTCTTCATCCGGGCGAGGTCGCTTAGACGCCCGAGCACGCGTTCCTCGGCATGCTCGCGAATCGCGCAGGTATTGAGCAGGATTACGTCGGCATCCTCAGCCTTTTCCGCCAAGTCGTAGCCCGCGCGGCGCAGCACGGCCGTGACCGTCTGCGAGTCGGCGATATTCATCTGGCATCCGTAGGTCTCAAGATAGACCCGCGGACGGCAGCCTACGCTGGCACGTTCGTTCATCGCGTAAAGCCAAATCTTAAGCTTAGCGAAGATTTTGATCCATCGCGGCGGCCGCTGCTTTGGGAATCTTGCCCCTTGCGCGCGTCGCCGATTATCCTTGATTGGCGATGGCTAAGCAGCGACGACCTTCGTTCGAGCGGATGGAAGCGACGCTGCTCGCGTGTCCGCGATGCAAGCGGGCGGTGCCGGTGCGCAAGCGGCTGCTGCTCGTCCTGCCCGAAGGCGACAAGTACGAGTACGTCTGCCCGCAATGCGGATCGACCTGTGGAACCACGGTCGAAGCGCCGCCTCCGATGGGCCGGCTTTAGTTGTTGCCCATTCCCTGCACGGAAGTCGGCTCGATCTCGTAAATCACCCGCTTTTCCTTGGGCGAGTGAAACGGGTACTTGTCGACGCCCATGTACTTCTTCGCGAGCGCATCGATGTGCTCCACCGCCCCGTCTTCGGTCACATTCGCAACTACGCCGCGAACTTGCACGTAGCGGTAGGGATTGTCGGGATCGATGACGGAGAGGGCAACCTTTGCCCCCTTCTTGAGATTGCGATCCTTTACCCTTCCGCGCGCGGTGTTGAAGACGACCCGGCCCTGCCGATAGTCGATCCAGACCGGAGTGACCTGGGGGGAACCGTCAGACATGACGGTTGCGATGTGGGCGAAGGCCTTTTTGTCGCGAAACAGGTCGAGATATTTGTCCAGATTCGCAGCCATACGCGTCAACTCCTCGGTTGCCTGATCCCGATCAGGCTGGTCCAATGAAGCCTGAACTTAGGGAGTGATGATCCTGCGGTCTCAAGCTAGCTTGCTCGGATGCGGGAAGCCATCGCCGGAGACACGCTATAAGAGGTTCTTTCACCTTTTTTGCCGCCATCCTTTAGGCGCGACGAATGGCGGAGGCCGGCGAGGCCGGCGCGCTGTGCATTGCAATCGAGTCAATTTGACACTCTCATTTGCATTGGCTAATAGGCTTGCCTAAGCTCGATTTCTGATAGGCGACATCGAGGAGATTTCCGACCTGCCAAGGAGCAATCTTTCCAATGGCGTTATTTAATAAGGAGCCCGAGAAAGGACCCAAGATACAGCCGGTCCAATCCTCCAGCGTTGGGAATTCTCAGCCGCAGTCGACAGGCTCAGCTGCCGCGCCGCAGGCTGCCTCGGCATCGCCGGCCGCGCCTCGATCCGCATCGGCGCCGGCAACGCCGGAGGGACGCGCTTATCTGGATCGCGGATCGAAGATCAGCGGAAAGCTCTCGTTTGAAGGGCCCGCGCGAATTGACGGAGAAGTGGACGGCGAGATCGTTGCCAAGGAAAGCCTGATGATTGGGGAGATGGCGACGATAACCGCGCAGATTCGGGCCGCGTCGATCGTGGTGGCCGGCAAGGTCAGCGGCGACATCACCGGATCGCAGCGGATCGAAATTCGTCCCTCGGCTAAAGTCGCGGGCAATCTGGCGGCCCCGGTGCTGGTAATTCAGGAGGGGGCGCTGTTCGAAGGCCACTGCACCATGCAACCCGAAGGGGCGCGCGAGGATCGCAAGGTCACCGTGTTCCCAAAGGAAGAGAGAGTAGCAGCAAAAGAGGAACGCATCGCCGTGCAGGCGGCTTCCGGAGGACAGAAGCAGGCCTGATCTTCGCGGCCATCCGCAATAGCCTCCCCGGTTCGATTCACCCACGATGACGTCAGACTGGAAAACCCCCTGGAGGGGCGCGAAAAATCCCTGTCCAGAGCAGATGGCCTCAGCGGCGACCGAGGTCCGCGAGATGCCGGGAGAGATGCGGTAAGTCATGCATATTCCGCCCAATTGGGGGACCTTCGCCGTTCTCATTGTCTCCTTTCTGGTTTTCTGGTTTATATTCAGCCGGCTGTTTTTTCGCCCGTTTCTGAACCTGCTGGCCGAGCGAGAAAAGCGGTTTAGGAGCTTAAGCGACCGCACCGAACAGCTCCTCAAGGAAGCACGCTCCGCTGATGAGGCTCGCGAGCAGCGGCTTAATGCCACCCGCCGCGAAGCACTGGAACATCGCGAGGCCGAGCGGCGAAGGATCGAGGCGGAAGCGGCCCAGATGCTCGAGGCGGCCAAGGCCGATGCTCGCGCATCGCTCGAAGCCGCGCGAACGCGGATCGAGGGCGAACTTAAAGCCGCCGAACGCGAGCTGGACCAGATGGGGCGAACGCTCGCGGCTGAGCTTGCTGAACGGGTGCTTGGCCGTCCGCTGAACGGGGGCGGAACGAGCCATTGACGACGATGAAACGATGGATCGCAACCGCCGCAATCGCATTTGCGGCGTTTTTTCCGTCAGTCGCGCTGGCGGCAGAAGAAGCCGAGAACCATGGGTCGTGGCTCACACTTGGTTTCTTCGCCGTCAACTTCCTCATCTTCGTGTTCGTGCTTGCGTACGCGGCCGGACCGTACCTGCGCAAATTCTTCAGTAATCGCGCTTCGCTCATCCATTCCAACCTCGCCAGATCTGAAGAGGCTTTCAGGGAAGCCGAAGCGCTCGCCCGCGCCGCGGCGGAACGGATTGCCGCCCTCGAGCAGGAAGTTGCCAAGCTGCGACAGGACCTGGAAGCGGAGACCTCTTTCCAGTTGCGCCGCGTTTCCGAACTCGCGCGCACCAATTCCGAACGAATCCGAAGCGACGCGGCGTTGACCGCCGCCGCGACCGCCGAGAATGCGCAGCGCCGCGTCCGCGAGAATCTCGCGGCTGTGGCCGCCCGGCTTGCCCGCGACCTTATCTCGCGGCACTTCGAGACGGCCGATCAGAGCCGGCTTTTGAGCAGCTTTATGGATCGCCTCGGACAGGAGGCGCAGCGATGAAGGGTTCGCGGGTCGCCAAACGCTACGCGCGTGCGCTGATCGAGCTGGCGGAAAAATCGCAGGTCGAGAAGTGGGGCGCCGAACTCGAGCGCCTGGCGGCGATCGTCGATTCTCCCGACCTCGAGTCTCGCCTTGCCTCGCCGGAGCTGAGCCAGGCCGCGCGGCAGGAGGCGATGGCGAAAATCGCGGAGCGCCTTGAACTGAGTTTTCCGCTTCGATCGTTCGCGGTCGTCGTCGCGCGCCACGGACGCATCGCGGAAGTCCGCGCCATCGCCGAAGCCTACCGCGATCTGGTGGACCAGATGCTGGGGCGCGAGCGCGCCACTCTCACCTTCGCGGTTCAGCCCTCGAACCAGGAGGTCGAACGCGTGGTCGCGGGGCTGGAAGCGATTGCCGGGAAACAGATTATTCCGACCATCAAGGTCGATAAGGAGTTGCTCGGCGGCGTAGTTGCCGAGCTCGGCGGAAAGACTTACGACGGCAGCCTGGCGGCGCGGCTCGCGGAGGCGCAGCTCAAGCTTGCCGGGCACGCCTGATCGGACGATTAAACCTATGGCGGACATTCGACCCTCGGAAATCAGCGAAATACTAAAGAGCGAGATCAAGGGCTTTGAAGGCTCGATCGCGGTGCGCGAAACCGGCCGGGTGCTTTCGTGCGGCGACGGCATCGCGCGAATCTACGGCCTCCAGAATGCCTCCGCGGGCGAGCTGCTCGAGTTCCCGCATCAGGCCTACGGGATGGTGCTGAACCTCGAAGAAGACAACGTGGGCGCCGCCCTGTTCGGTGATCCGCAGGCCATCCGCGAAGGCGACGAGGTCAAGCGCACCGGCAGGATCGTCGAAGTGCCGGTCGGTGACGCGCTCATCGGACGCGTGGTCAACTCGCTCGGCCAGCCGATCGATGACAAGGGGCCGATCAAGGCGAGTGAAAACCGCCGCATCGAGCTGAAGGCCCCCGGAATCATCGTGCGCCAGCCGGTTAAGGAGCCGCTGCAGACCGGCATCAAGGCAATCGACGCGATGACGCCGATCGGGCGCGGCCAGCGCGAGTTGATCATCGGCGACCGCGAGACCGGCAAGACCGCGATCGCGATCGATACGATCATCAACCAGCGCGGGCAGAACTGCCAATGCATCTACGTCGCGATCGGGCAAAAGCGTTCGACGGTGGCGCAACTGGTGGAAAAGCTGAACCGGTACGGCGCGATGGAATATACGACGGTGGTCGCCGCGACCGCGTCGGAAGCCGCGCCGCTGCAGTTTATCGCGCCCTACACGGGCTGCACGATGGGCGAGTATTTCCGCGACAACGGCCGGCACGCGCTGATCATCTACGATGATCTCAGCAAGCACGCGCAGGCGTACCGGCAGCTCTCGCTCCTGCTGCGCCGCCCGCCGGGCCGCGAAGCCTACCCGGGCGACGTTTTCTATCTGCATTCGCGCCTGCTGGAGCGCGCCGCGAAGATGAGCGACGAAAAGGGCGGAGGCTCCCTCACCGCTCTGCCGATCATCGAAACCCAGGCCGGCGATATCGCCGCCTACATCCCGACCAACGTCATCTCGATTACCGACGGGCAGATCTTCCTCGAAACCGACCTCTTCAACGCCAACATCCGTCCGGCGATCAACGCCGGCCTGTCGGTTTCGCGCGTGGGCTTCACGGCCTCGATCAAGGCGCTGAAGCAGGTCGGATCGACGATGAAAATCGATCTGGCGCAGTATCGCGAGATGGCGGCGTTCGCGCAGTTCGGTTCGGACCTGGACGCGTCGAGCCAGCGCCTGCTGAACCGCGGCGCGCGCATCACCGAGGTGCTCAAGCAGAACCAGTACGAGCCGGTCCCGGTGGAAAAGGAAGTGCTGATCGTGTTCGCGGCGAATGAAGGCTACCTCGACAAGCTCGCTCTCGAGCAGGTGGCCAAATTCGAGAGCGGTTTGTTCGCGCACTTCGACGCGCGCCACGCGGATCTGCTTTCGGAGATCAAGGAAAAGAAAGAGCTCAGCGACGCGCTCCGCAAGAAGCTTGCCTCCGCGATCGAAGGGTATCTGGCTCTCTTCCAGACGGAGCAGACAAAAGGAGCCGCCGCCTAGAACCGGGGCCGGCCGCAAAGTATGGCGTCACTCAAGGCAATCAGACGGCGCATCGCCTCGGTCAAATCGACCCAGCAGATTACGCGCGCCATGAAACTGATCGCCGCCGCCCGCCTCCGGCGCGCGCAGGAGGCCCTGATCGCCGCGCGGCCTTACAGCGAAGCTCTCGCGCGGGTTGCCGATTCGCTGCTGAATGCGCAGGGGATCGATCTCGCGCCGGCGCAGAACGCGGAAAAGAAGGCGTTGGTCGCGGTTATCGCGGCCGACCGCGGACTGTGCGGCGGCTACAACACCAATATTATCAGGGCCGGCGAAGAAGTGCTCCACAGCCTGCAGGATGACGGTTTCGACGTCGCGTTTTATGCGGTCGGAAAAAAGGCCGTCGATCACTACCGGCGAACCGAAGCGCCGATCGCGGTGGAAAGCATCAACAACGCGCCGCGCCTTGCCACGATCGGATTGGCGCGGACGATCGCGGCGCGGATGCTCGCGGATTTCCAGTCGGGCGCGATTTCCCAGGCTTCCATCGTTTACACCCAGTTCAAGTCGGCGCTGACCCAGAAACCCGTTTGCGAACAACTGCTCCCCGTCCAGACCATCGAGAAAAAACCCGACGACACCGCTGCGCCCCTCGACTACCTGATCGAGCCGAGTCCCGCCGAACTGGTGCCGGTGGTGGTGAAAAGCTATCTGGAGGCATCGATCTTCCACGCCCTGCTCGAAGCGGAGGCATCGGAGTACGGCGCCAAGATGACCGCGATGGACAGCGCCACCAACAACGCGTTTGAAATGATCAACGCGCTCACCCTGGAAATGAACCGGGCGCGCCAGGCGCAGATCACCAAGGAATTGATGGATATCGTCGGCGGCGCGGAAGCGCTGCGCGGATAGCCGAGGAAGAGTCTTTCCATATGAGCGAGACACAGCAAGGAAGCATCAGTCAGGTGCTGGGCAACGTGGTTGACGTGCAGTTCTCCAACGGATCGCTTCCCCCGATCCTGACGGCTTTGCGCGTGACCAACCCGGCGATTAGCGACCAGCCCGGCAACCTGGTCCTCGAAGTCGAACAACATCTTGGTGAAAACACCGTCCGCTGCATCGCGATGGATACGACGGACGGACTGGTTCGCGGCATGCCGGTAGACAATACCGGCGCCCCCATCACCGTTCCCGTGGGTCCCGGAACGCTCGGCCGCCTGATGAACGTAACCGGCGATTCGATCGACGAAGCCGGCCCCATCCAGGCGCTCAAGAAGATGCCGATTCATCGCGACGCTCCGGCGTTCGATGAGCAGGCAACCGAGGTCGAGATCCTGGAGACCGGAATCAAGGTGGTCGATCTGATCTGCCCGTTCTCGCGCGGCGGCAAAATCGGATTGTTCGGCGGCGCGGGCGTCGGCAAAACCGTCACGATCCAGGAGCTCATCAATAACGTCGCCAAACAGCACGGCGGCGTTTCGGTGTTTGCCGGCGTGGGCGAGCGCTCCCGCGAGGGCAACGACCTGTACCGCGAACTTCATGAATCCGGCGTTCTTGCCAAGACCGCGCTGGTGTACGGACAGATGAATGAATCGCCCGGCGCCCGCGCGCGCGTCGCGCTCTCGGGTGTCACGGTGGCGGAATACTTCCGCGATGAAGAGGGCAAGGACGTTCTCTTCTTTGTCGATAACATCTTCCGCTTCGTGCAAGCGAACTCGGAGGTGTCGGCACTGCTGGGACGCATGCCCAGCGCGGTCGGCTACCAGCCCACCCTCGGCACCGACATCGGCGAGCTCCAGGAGCGAATCACAACCACCAAGAAAGGCGCGATCACCTCGGTGCAGGCCATCTACGTCCCCGCCGACGACCTGACCGACCCGGCGCCGGCGACCACGTTTACTCACCTCGACGCGAAGGTGGTGCTGGAGCGAAAGATCTTCGAGAAAGGAATCTATCCCGCGGTCGATCCGCTCGCTTCCACCTCGCGAATTCTCGACCCGCAGGTGGTCGGAGACGAGCACTACACGGTGGCGCGCCGCGTGCAGGCGATTTTGCAGCGCTACAAGGATCTGCAGGACATCATCGCGATTCTCGGGATGGAAGAGCTGTCGGCCGAGGACAAGCTCGTCGTCGCGCGCGCACGCCGTATCGAGCGCTTCCTGTCCCAGGCGTTTCACGTCGCGGAGCCCTTCACCAACATCCCGGGCAAGTACGTGGCGCGCCAGGAGACCGTGCGCGGCTTCAAGGAGATTCTCGACGGTCACTGCGACGATCTTCCCGAACAGGCGTTTCTGCTGGTCGGCACGATTGACGATGCGCGCGAAAAGGCGGAACGCCTCGCGCGGGAAGGCTGATGGCTGAACGCTTTAAAGTGAAGCTGGTCACTCCGACCGGCGTGGTCTTCGAAGGCGAAGCGCGACAGGTCGTCGCGGTCGGTCCTCTCGGAGAGTTCGGTGTTCTTGCCGAGCATATCAACTTCATCACCTCGCTTCTGCCCGGAGTGCTGCGAATCGAGCGTCCCGACGGGCCGGTCGAGTCGTGGGTTATCTCCGGCGGCTTGACCGAAGTGAAGGATGGCGCGATGACGGTGCTGGCGAACAGCGCGCAGACGCCGGACTCGATCGATCGCGGACAAGCGGCGGCGGAAGAGCGTGAGGCCGACCAGAAGATCTCGGCGATGAGCTTCTACGACCCGGAATACCCTGCCGCCGAAGAGGCGCTTTTGCTGGCTCGCGCCCGCAGCCAGGCTGCCAGCGCAACCGCTGCGCGCTGATCGCGAGAGGTCCGAACCGCGCTGCCGGGGTTCCGGAGGTCGCGCGGATTCGCAAAATCCGCCGGAACCTCCTCGCAATTTCGCCGGATTCCGTACAGGCACAAATTTCGCCTCTTGGTTCTCGATGCGCTCCGGGCGTTAAATCGAGAGAGCCGGTTCGATCAAAAGATGAACTCGCTTCGAAACCGCGCTCTGCTGGCCGTTTTCTCGCTCTTCGCAACCGGCGCCTTCTGCTGGTCATGCGCGACTGTCACCAACGACGAACAGAGCGTCCGCAGTACGGAAGCGATGCTCGATGACGCCGGGTTCACGAAAGTTCCGGTTGATGTGCCTTCGGAAGATCTGGAGCACCTTCCAACCTTCACGCTCAATCAATATGAGAGCGTCTCAGGAAGGGTATTCTGGTATTACGATCCCGACTATTGCCAATGCCTCTATGAAGGCGATCAACTGGCCGCGGACCGCTACCAGATAGCGCTCCAGCATCAGAACGATCTCGCGCAGTACCAGGCCGATTCCGAAACCGAAGCAAGCGCCGCCCAGCAGGGGCTCATCGCGACTACTTTCACCGGCGCGGTGCCGACCCCGTTTTTCTGGGGCGGATGGGCCTCGTGGTACGGCTACGGGCTGGGGCTTCCCCGGGGAGGATACGGCGTGATCGGCGGCCATCCTCCGGTCAAAATCGGAAAAATTCACACGCCGAAACCGATTGGCCCCGGTCACGGAATCCATCCGGGCGGACCCCGGCACGGCGGATTTGGCGGCCACTCCGGCGGGCACGGCCACTGAGTATCTCATGATTCAATCCGGCAGCATCACCAGAAGTGCTGGCTGGCATGCCGTTTTTCGATGGCTGTCGGCCGCGGCGCTCGTCCCGCCCGCAAGCCGATCGACAGATTATTTGCGGCCGCTGCAGCCGGCGCCATTGGATGGCGCGATCATCCGGTTCAGAATGATGGACCATCGATCGTTTCTCCTGGAGAGAACCTTTGGCAGCAAAAGTACTCATCATCCTGATTGTCGCCGCCGCGCTCGAGGTCGGCGGCGATGCGCTCGTGCGGTTGGGCCTGGACGGACCCCGATACTGGATGGTGGGAGGCGGGTTGATCCTGTTTGCCTACGGCGTGCTCGTCAATACCAGCGGGCTGGATTTCAACCGCCTGATGGGCATTTACATCGCGATCTTCTTTCTGGTCTCGCAGGCAATTTCGTGGGCGATCTTCGGCCAAATTCCCGATGACCGGATAGTCCTCGGCGGAGGGTTCATCGTCGCCGGCGGTTTGGTGATTCTGCTGATGACCTGATTTTGAGGCGGTTCTCAGCCGATCACGCTCAGCCATTCACCGAAGCATTCTCGCGCTTCAACCTCGAGCAGCGCCGCGTATTTCGCGGTGTCCGCGCGCAGTTCAGTCACCGACAGTTTCGCGGCGGCGATCTCGCAGGCATGACCGATGAACCATTGTTCGAGGCGCGCGGCGGTCGCTTCGGGATGGAACTGGAACGCCATCGCGCTTGCACCCCACGAAAAGGCCTGGTTGCGGCAAAAGTCCGTCGATGCGAGCAGGGTCGCGCCGCGCGGCAAATCGAAAGTATCTCCATGCCAGTGCAGCACGGCGATATTGTCCTTGCCGAGGCGGCGAAAAGCGGATTCGCGGCCCTCGCGCGTAAGCGTAACCGGCCCCCATCCTATTTCTTTGCCGCCTGTGGGATAGACTCGCGCACCGAGCGCACGCGCCATCAACTGCGCGCCGAGGCAGATTCCAAGCGTGGGACGGCTTGCGGCGAGACGCTTCTCCAGCAGCTTCAGTTCGTCCTTCAGAACGGGATAGAGATTCTCCTCGTATGCTCCGATGGGTCCGCCGAGCACGATGACGAGGCTGTCCGCGGTCGGATCGAGCGCGCCGATGTCATCGACGCAGGCGTCGGCGTAGCGGACCCGGTAGCCGCAATCTTCGAGGATCGCTCCCAGGGTTCCGAGGTCTTCAAAGTGGACGTGGCGAATGGCGGTTGCGGTTTTCATGCGACCTTAACTGGAATGGACCGGCGTCGAGGCGACCAGCAGCACGACGGCGTCGCGTTTTCCGATCGCGGCCAGGCGATGCGGTGTGCGCGCGTCGAAGTGGGCGGCATCGCCAGGCTGCAGCGAATGTTGCTCGTTCTCGAAGATCAGGTTCAGCGCGCCCGATATGACGTAGAGCCACTCCTCGCCCTCGTGGCGATAGAATTTGTCGTTGTGCCGGTTCGCCGGAATGCGCATCTCCATCGCCTGCAAACCGGTAAGCGCGCCGCCGCCCGATACCGACCGATAGGCGAGCCCGTTCGCGATTCGTGTCGAAGTGCTGCCCGAGCGGATGACGCGGCATGGGGGCATCGTCTGCCCGTCGCCCTCAAGCAGAGTGCGGATCGGAATCTCGTAGACCTGAGCGAGCGTGATCAGCGCCGCAAGCGAGGGCTGGCGGGTCCCGCCTTCCAGCCGCGACAGATACGGTTCCGAAAGTTTGGTGAGTTTGCTTAAGCGCTCCAGGGTCCATCCGCGTTGATTGCGCAAAGCCTTGAGCTGCGCGCCCAGCGAGGTAAGAACACGCCCGAGCGGCTTTTCCATCCCGGCCGCCATCGGGAGTGAACTAACATCTAGCATGCCTGTCGGGCAACCTCATTCGTCGTTCGCTCCTGGTGATTTTCAGGGGGCGGAGTCCAGGACTCCGCACCGCAAACTACGCTGGTGTCTCCACCGTCACGGCATCGCCGGTGCGGACCAATCCGCCGCGCTCGACGGTCGCATACACGCCGACGTTCGCCGCGTTGGCCTTGAGAGCGGCCTTGAGAATTCCGAGGTCTCGGGGAAGATCCCCTTGGGCGAGCGTGGTCATAACGCAGCGCCCCGTGGCGCAAGTGATCCTTAGACGGACCTGCCTTCCGATTGCGAGGGTCGAACCGACCCACGAGTTCTCGACGAAACCTTCCTGGCCATCGGGCGGCGCGACGATCAGGTTCGGACGGAAGCGGCGCGCCTCGAAAGTCCCTTGCGGATAGACGCGGCGCAACTCGTTCAGCGTCGCGGTGGTCAGGATGTGAACCACCGCGCCGTCGAAGAAGGTGTTGGGCGGCATCGCTTCCTCGGTGACCGCCTCGCGATGCGCCAGATTTTCGAGGTCGGGCCAGTATTCCTCGAGTTTGGGACGTGGCAGAGGCTTCGATTGAAGCGAGACGCCGCGCCCCAACACGCTTGAGAGCAGACTGTCGAGATTGCTCTGGGTGCTGATGGCCCAGTCGCCGTCGGGCATCATTATCCGCACCGGCGGAATGACCTCGTGCATCCCGGGCGGTTCGAGGTACGCGGCGCGGAAGGAAAACATCGCGGGCCATTTGCGCGGATTTTTCGCGCTCACGACCTTGCCGCTCGACTGCTCGACGATTGCGTATGCGCGATCGCCGAGCAGGCCGCGTTCGGTGACGACGCTGGCGTTGATCTCCTCGCCCATCATCGACTTCACCGGATAGCGCCACATCGCGACGATCGAGCCGGCGGACTTCGCTTCGTTTTGCGTCATACTCTCCTCCTGCCGCTCAGGCCGTGGCCTTGTCGCGCGTCTCAACCGGCGACGGCGGAGTCGCGAGCGCGAGGACCGGCGCGGGCGCGTGCTCCGCATGAACGCGATCGCGCACTCTGTCCGCGAAGTCGGGCCGGGCGCGCAGCATCGCGAACCATCCGAGGCCGATCGCGAGGTAGCCGAGGAAGATGTAGGGGAAGATGTTCACCGGCCACGACGGGACGGGGTACACGCTGCCCACCGCGGGCACCATCAGCAGTACGACCGAGGCGACGGACAGGCCGAGGCCAGCGGGTCCAAGCTCGCGGCGTCTGGCCAGGTACGCCGGAGCCGCGATGGAGATCAGGAAATAGGCGCCGAGGAATCCGAATGCGCCCAGGGTACCCGCGTCATTGAAGGCGTCGAGGATTTCAAGCTTGAAGACCCCGGTGAGAATTACGGGCGACAGAAAAATCAGGGCCGACATCAGGGTCACCGCGACGTGCGGGGTTTCGTTGGTCTCGTGCGCGGTTCCGATCGCGCGGTGCAGGACGCCGAGCTTGCCCATCGGGTAAAGGATGCGGGCGCCCGAATTCATGCAGGACAGCGCGAGCGAATAAAAGCTCGCCATCGCGCCAAACGAGATCGGCGCCTTGAGCCATCCCACCCGCATCATGTCGGACAGCACGTTCAGCGGCGCATCGATCTTGTCCAGCGTGGTCTTGTAGCCGGCGAAGCCCAGGACCTCGGTATACGAGACCAGGACGAAAAACGCTCCTGTCATCAGCAGGCTCACGATCACGGCCCGCGGAATGGTGCGCAGAGGTTCGACGGCTTCCTCGCCGAAAGCGGTCGCGCATTCAAAACCGACCAGGCTGAAGATTGCCGTCACGACTCCAAGCGCCAGGCCGGAGAACGAAGCGCCTTCGAGCTTGATTTGAGCCGTATCGATCGGGCTCTTGCCGCCGAACAAAACGATCATGCAGAGCATGAGGATCAGCGCGACGGAGAGTCCTTCGAGCACTAGCATCAAGCCGCTCGACAACCGGATGTCCTTGTAGCCGAGATACCAGATACTGCCCGCGCACACCGCGAACAGCGCCAGATGCGGCAGATGTATTCCCATCATTTCGAGCAGGGTGCTCGCGAAGATGGTGAATCCGGTCATGCCGGCGGTGCCGATAAACAGATAGGCCCAGATGAGACACCATCCCGAGATATTGCCGGCGGTGGGTCCCAGTCCCATGACCGTATAGCCGTACATCGAGCCTGCCGCGCTCGAGCGCCTGGCAAACTGATTGAGATTGAGCGCCACAAACAGAAGCATCACCGTTCCAAACGCGTACGCCATCCAGCTCGCATTGCCGGCGCTGCTGTACATCAGCGGGACGATCAGCGCCGCGGTCATGGTCGGCGAGATCAGTGCGATGGCCATGGCGGTCAGTCCGGTGAAATTGAGGCACTCCTTGCGCAGCGATCCGGTCGGTTCGCCCATCGGTCGTTCCTCCAGAGGCGCGTGTCCGCCCTGCATCGGCGCCGCGGGTTACGCGCCAGAAATTGCCTGACAGGCAACCATGCAAGCGAGATGCCTGACAGGCAAGATGACTTGCGCGCCCGCAATCAATTGAGACCGGCGGGGTGCGTCCTCTAATCGATGGCGCGCCGGCGGTCAGATGACGCCGCGAACAGCAGCATCGTGCTCATCTCCCGGGCTTCACTCGGCCGCGTGATGGAGAGAAACAGAAATCGTGATTGCGCGATTGCCGGTCGATTTCCAACACGCCCGCAAGTTGGCAGATGAAACAGGGCGGAGCGATGCTGCGTCCTGACGATCTACGCTCGGCCTCGAGAGACGGCGTTGGCGCCTGCCCTCTCGACAGGCGCCGGTTCTTCAAATCGCGCGTGGATTAGCGGGCATAGGCGGTGGAGAGGCCGTTCACGGTCGCAAAGAACTCATCCACGGTCTCGCGGATTATTCGGGCGACAGGCTTGACCGAATCGATACGGCCGCAGACCTGGCCCGATAGTGCGATGCTCGCCTCCATGTCGCCCCCGAAGTAGAGGTCCTTCGCGCGGCCGAATTCGTTCATGATATTCGGTCCCGGCTCGCGTTCGAGGCGGGCAGTGCGCGCGGTGCGCAGCGCGCGCAGGGCGGGCTTCGAGAACTGGTTCAGGAAGACGGTGTCGGTTTCGGCGGCGTTGACGATCGCGCGCTTCCAGTTTTCGTGCACGGGAGATTCCGCCGCCGATACCATCCGGGTGCCCATCTGTACGCCTTCGGCGCCCAGGGCAAACGCCGCCGCCATCGTGCGGCCGTCGGCGATGCCGCCGGCCGCGATGATTGGGACCTCGACTTTTTCCCGCACCAGCGGCAGCAGTATCATCGATGCGACCGGCTGAGGGTTCTTGAAACCGCCGCCTTCGCCGCCCTCCACGACCAGCCCATCAACTCCCGCTTCGACCGCCTTGAGAGCCGCGGCAAGCGTCGGGACGACGTGAAATACCGTGAGTCCCGCGGCTTTGAGATCGCGGCAGTACTTGCGCGGATCGCCCGCCGAGGTAGTGACAAAACGGACCTTCTGCTCGATTACGAATTGCACGATTTTGGGGTCGCGCACGAAGGCCTGCGCGATGTTCACCCCGAACGGCTTGTCCGTAAGCTCGCGCATCTTCCTGATCTCGTCGCGAATCTCGCCAAGTTCGCCCGAAGAAGTCTCGATGATGCCCATGCCGCCGGCATTTGATACCGCGGAGGCGAGCTGCGCGCGCGCAATCCATCCCATCGGGGCCTGGATGATCGGGTATTGGATGCCGAGCATTTCGGTTATGCGATTTCTCAGGCGCATGTGCTTGTCTTGCCTCGCTTTCGGTGCGGATCGGGAATGCCGCAATTTAGCGCATGGGGTGCGGAGTCAGAAACCCGGGCCGCTCGACGAAGGATCTCGAACGAGTTTGCTCTTTCCGGCGGCTTTTCACGCTTTTCAATCTGTCGCAAACTCAGCTAAAGGTACGCGATCTTGAAACTTTCGATTGTCGATCAATCACCGGTTCCGGCCGGGCACACCGCGGCCGAGGCGCTGCGCAACACGATCGAGCTGGCGCGGATGGCCGATCAACTCGGCTACTATCGCTACTGGATCGCCGAGCATCACGCGACCGCCGCATTTGCGAGCCCGGCGCCCGAAATTCTGATCGCCCGGGTCGCCGCCGAAACCTCGTCGATTCGCGTGGGATCGGGCGGCGTGATGCTGCCGCATTACAGCCCGATGAAGGTGGTCGAGCAGTTCAAGGTCCTGCACGCGCTTTATCCGGGAAGAATCGATCTGGGAATCGGGCGGGCGCCGGGCGGAAGCCCGCTCGATTCCTTCGCCCTGCGGCGCGACCGCGAGCATCAGCCGACCGAGGACGATTTTCCGCGCCAGCTCATGGAGCTGCTCGCCTTTCTGAGCCGCGGCTTTCGTCCCGACCATCCCTTCAGCCGCATCGAGCTTTCGCCCGACATGCCCGGCGAACCGGAGGTGTGGATGCTGGGATCGAGCATGTGGAGCGCCGCGGCGGCCGCCCAGGTCGGACTTCCGTACGCGTTCGCTCACTTCATCGATCCGACGCCGACACGGCAGGCGATCGAATATTACCGGTCGCACTTCAGGCCGTCGCAGCGCCTCGACAAGCCCCACGTCGTCCTCGCGCTGGGCGCAATCGCCGCCGACAGCGAGGAAGAAGCGAAGCGCCTGTTCTCGAGCGTGCGGGTCTTTGGGCGGCGCATCCGCCAGGGTATCCGGACCCAGATTCCATCGGTGGAGGAAGCGATTCAGGAACTCGCGACCAAATCGGGTCCCGACCGGCCCGACAACGGCGAATGGCCCCGCATCATTATCGGCGAGGCGAACGACGTACGTGACAAGCTCATCGACATGGCCAGTGTGCTCGGCGCCGAAGAGGTCATGATCGTAACCATCACGCACGACCATCAGGCGCGCCTGCATTCCTATCGTCTGCTGGCGAAAGCGTTCGGCCTCACCCCGCGACCAGCACCGCCGGCCATCAGTCCCTCATGACCACGGCGCGCGAACATAACGATCTCAAGAAGAACACCTGGGTCGGCGAGCTGGGAATCGAGATCGTAAGCGCCGAGCCCGGCAGGGTCGTCGGCCAGATCGAGGTGCGGCCCGACTTTCTCGCCCCCAACGGGTTCATCCACGCCGCCGTGATCGTGAGCATGGCGGACAGCCTGTGCGGCTCGGGTACGGTTGAAGCGCTACCCGAGGGCGCGACCGGTCACACGACGATCGAGCTTAAGGCGAACCTGCTCGGCACCGCGCGCAGCGGAAAAATCCGGTGCGAGGCCACGATGGTCCACAGCGGGCGCACCACGCAGGTATGGGATGCTGCCGCCGTCTCGGAGGCCAGCGGCAAGACCATCGCGCTCTTCCGCTGCACGCAACTGATCCTCTATCCGGCGGCGAAGTAGCCGCTCCGCCGCGAAAATGCGGCGCCAACGGCGCAACGCCGTGCGGCAAAGCTCCTGCTTCACGCCATCTTTGCGCTGGGCTATGGTTCGTGGCATTTCGAGCACCCACGGGAGGCGCCGCAATCATGGCGAAATGGACGGCCGACGATCTGCCCGATCTCTCCGGCAAGACCATCGTTGTCACGGGTGCCAATAGCGGCATCGGCTACGAAGCCGCCCTCCAGTTCGCCCGCAAGCGCGCGGCCGTCATTCTCGCCTGCCGCAGCATGGACAAGGCCGATGCGGCAGTGGCGCAAATCAAGGCCGCGTTTCCCGGCGCGGCCGCACAGGCTGTTCAATTGGACCTTGCAAGCCTGTCTTCGGTCCGCTCGTTTGCCGACGCGCTGCGAAAGGCTCATCGCAAGCTCGATGTCCTGTGCAACAACGCGGGTGTGATGGCCATTCCCTATCAGCGCACGGCGGACGGCTTCGAGATGCAATTTGGAACCAATCATCTCGGCCACTTCGCGCTGACCGGCCTGTTGCTCGATCTTCTGCTTGCGGCCGACCGGGCGCGGATCGTCACGGTGACCAGCTCCGGCCATCGCATGGGCAGTATTCGCTTCGACGATCTCAACTGGCAGCACGGGTACCGCAAGTGGTTCGCCTATGGGCAGAGCAAGCTCGCGAACCTGCTGTTCTGCTCCGAGCTTCAAAGGAGGCTCGAAAAGGGCGGCCATCGAGCAATCAGCGTCGCATGCCATCCCGGATACGCCGCCACCAATCTTCAAGCCGCCGGTCCGAGGATGACGGGATCGGCGATGAAGGAAGCGCTCATGAATGTCGCCAACCGGATGTTTGCGCAAAGCGCCGCGGCGGGCGCGCTTCCTACGTTGTATGCGGCCGCGGCGCCCGATGTCCGCGGCAACGACTACATCGGACCGGACGGTTTTGGCGAGATGTGGGGCAGTCCCATCAAGGTGGATCGAAGCCGAGCGGCCCGCGACTCATCGACGGCGGCCCGCCTGTGGGAAATCTCCGAGCAGCTTACCGGCGTGCGATATTCCCTGCCGGCCTGAATTCCCGGATCCCGCGACCTTTGTCTTTCACTGCAGCGAAAGGTCCGCGCGCGTGGTCGTGCCTTCCGAGATGCCGTCGGCATTGAGCTTGGGCGCAGCCACGAACAGGCGCGCGGGAGGGACGGTCACGCTCAGGTATTGGCGCACGACCTTCGCGCGCGCATCGGCCAGTCGCTGCAGGCTGTCATCGTCGATCGGCGCGTTCGCGATCATCAGTTTTTTCATCTCCTGCGGGGGAAGCTTCCTGGCGAAACCGAGGATATTGCGCTCCTTCGGGAACTTCGTCTTTGCATAAGCCCGGTAGAGATACTTGTCGTAATCCGCCTGGGTCAGCTCGATGCTTTCAGGGTCCTGCCCGCTTCCGACGTCCCTGAGTTTCTGGGTTCGAATCTGACTGACGACCCAGGCTTCGCGCAGCCCCGGCGCATCGAGCTTCGGATCGACCCTTCCGCAAATCGTGAGGGTGAGCGCCGGATGGTCCAGCAGAGCGTTGCCGAGCGTGGACAGACCTTTTTTGGCCTCGGGTGCGAGTGTCGCCGAGCCCGCCTCGAACGGAACATACGAGAGGTCCTGATTGCCGCCTCCACCAATGCCGCCGACCGCCGCGGCCAGCAGGCTGAAAGGAGACGTGATGGCCTTCTTGATGGTGTTGAAGAACGCCTGCCAGATGACGCCGCTGATGCTGAACTGCGGATCCGAAAGCGAACCGGAGATTGGGATGTTCAGATTGATTTCACCGCGCGAATTCTTGAGCACCGCAACCGCGAACCGCACCGGAAGATTGGTCGCCGTCGCGCTCTCCACCCGATCGCCGAAGGTGAACTGATCGATAAACAGATGGTTGCTCGCCGTCAGCTCGCCGTTGTTCAGCACATAGTGCACATCGGCGGTAAGGGTTCCCCGGACAATCGGATAACCGGTGTACTTGGTGGAATACGGCGAGAGCCCGGTAAGCTCGATTCCTTCCGCCTTCGCGCGGAGGTCCACCGACGCCATCGGCGTCAGCGGATTGATCGATCCTCCCATCGTCACCGGCGCGCTGCCGTTCACCTGTCCGCGCAGGTCAACTCGCGCCGGCTCCTGGCTGGCGGTGCCGAACTGGCCGATCGATCCGGCAATATCGCTCAGGTCCGCGGAGTAGTGCGGCCGAATGAAATTGTCCGTGTAATCGACATGCCCGCCCTTCAACGTCACCTGGCCGATCGTGATGTCCGCGTCCAGCGGACGCGGCGCGGGAGCCGCGGGAGACGGCTGAGCGGCGGGTTCCGCCTGTTCGCGCGTCAGCGACCGGGGCCGCTCAGCGGGGCTGCTCATGATGTCGTTCAGGTTCAGCTTGCCCGAGCTGTTCAGAATCAGGCGCGCGTAGAAATCGGACAGCGCCACATCTTCCGCCTGGATCCTGGGCTTGCCGTCGCCAATCGCCAGATCGATTCCGCTGACGGCAAGCGAGCGCCAGTTGAGAAAATCGTCGCCCGTCACCTTGTCGGTCATCGCAAGCCCGCCGACCGTCGCGTCGCCCCTGTATTTGATTGCAAGCTCGTTGCGAAGGCGCGCGACCTGCAGGTCGCCTTTGACCGAAAGCGCCGCGCGCGTCAGCTCCGCATTGAGATTCGTGCTTGCGTACTCGTAGATCTCCGCGAGTTCCAGCCCTTGCGTATCGACTTGCAAGTGCGCGTTGAGAGGTTCGATAGCGGCCGTGCCCTCAATTTTGAACGAGCCGCTGCGATTGCGGACGCCGTCCAGCTCGATCGCGAACGGCTTTGCCAAATCGGTCGAAATGTCCCTGACGTGGATGTTCAGGGGCTTGAACTCGATGCGTACGAAACGCCTGGCCGCGCGATCTCGAAAATTCACATCGCTGTTTTCAATCGCCACTGACTCGATCCGCCCGTTCCATCGCGCTTCGGCGGATGAAGCCCGTGCCGGCGCGGCCCGTGTGCCGGGCTCCGCCTCTTTCGGTGCGCTCATTCCGAGGCCGCCAGGCGGCTTGCGGACCAGCTCGGTCAGGCTCAGCTTTCCGCCTCGATCTCTCTCCGCAAAGATCCTGATGCCATCGGTGCGAATTTCCTTGATATCGAACTGCCGGTCCGCCAGATCGAAGCTGCCGACTGTAACCCCGGCGTGCGCGATTGCAACGGCAGGGTCGCGGCCCGTGGCCGGCTCAAGCGCCAGGTTGTCCACGGAAAAATCGGCGGGTTCCACGTGGATATCGAAATGGTTCGCAGCAAAATGCGTATGAATGGTTCCGTGCGTCGCGAATTGTCCGGATGCGATCGTCGCCGCGAGCGCATCGTGCGCGAACGGCTGCAAGGGCGGCAGGCCAATCTTTTCGACCGCGAATTCGGCGCTGAAATCCGACCTCGCAAGATTGAGAGACCCATGAGCCGCGATGGTGCCTCCGCTGGCGACTTTTGCCGAGAGCTGAAACGTGCCGGGCGCTTGCGCGTTCAGCCTGACGTTGGTGGCGGTGGCGTTGATCGCTTCCAGCGCGTCATCGGCCGGCGATGTTCCGCTGAGATCGTTCACGGTCACGGTGCCGCCAACCACGCGAATCGACTCGATTCCTCCGTCGAAAGGCGGGGTCTTGGCCGCCTGAGCGCCCGGCGCGTTTGCCGGCGCACCCGCCGCCAGCATCGCGAAATTCGTCACGCCGTCGTGGTTGCGCGCGATATTGGCCCTGAGTCCCATCAGGGCGATTTCGTGCAGATAGACGATGCGGTCGAGCGGCTCGACTTCCGACATCTTCACAACGCCATGATCGATCGCGAGCAGCGGCGCGCCCGAGGAATCGCGCACGTCGAGTTCATCGACCGCGACGGCGCCGTTCAGCGCCAGATGCGGCCCGGTCTCGCCCTGGCTGAATCGCAGCATCAACTCGAGCGACAGCGCGCCCGACGGAACCTTTATTCCGATCGAACTCGGCAGGTAGCTGACAAATCGCGTCAGATCGATACGGTGAAAGTTCAGGCTCAGCGCCGATTCGAGCTTCCCCGCAAAGGGCCTGGAGACGCCGGCGACTCTCACCGCGGTGCCGTCCACCTGCATCCGCAGCATCGGCTTTACCATCACGTCGATCTTTCCGGGCATGTCGGAGATGAAAGGAATGCTCAGGTCAATCTTTCCGATCGAATGGCGGACTCGGGCGTGCTGGTCGTCGAACGAAACGTCTCCGTCGATGACGCGGATGTTGGCCACGGAAAATCTGGGTGGCTCGAACGGAGCGGTCGATTTGGATTCAAACAGATCGGAAAAGTTGAATCCGCCTTCCGGATTGCGAACGATGCTGATCGCGGGCCGGGACACCGTGAGTTCGGTGATGACCGGCGCCAGGTGCAATACGGACATCCACGAAGCTCTGACATCGAGTCGCTCGATGCTGGCGAACCGCTTCGCATCGGCCCGATCTTCGATCGCAAGGCGGTTGACCCGGAGCCGGAGCGTGTAGGGATTGAACCGGATTCGGCCTACCGATACGCGCCGATGGATCGATGCAGCAATGCTTTGGGCGAGGATGCCGCGGACTGTGCGAGGAACGACCAGAAAGCCGGCGATGCTGAAAAGAGCGAACAGGGCGCCGAACGCGATGCCCGCCCGGCGCACGCGCCGAGTTCGTGCGAGGGCGGAAATCCGGCCGGCAGCCGCTGGCACGCGCTGTAGCAGGACGTTGTAAGAGTCGCGCATTCGTGCCACTCCGCCCTGTCAGGCATCCTCTCAGAACAACGGTACGCCCGAAAGACGATTGACGCGATGGCAGGCGTTGCGGCTTCGCCGCGGCCGCTTCGTAAAGCCATCCGCCAGGATGTTCCGGTGCGGAGACTAGTCCGCGGTGTGTTTCAAATCTTCGCCTGGGGCCGCCGTTCGCGCATCCATTCGACGAACTTCTCCGGCGCCGCCATCGTCGAGAGGCGGCCCTGGCGCACCAGCGCCCAGTCATCGAACTTCTTCGATTGCTTGATTTCCGCGAGCGTAACCGGAGGCGCGACGCGCCCGGCGAATTCGAGATCGACGATCGCCGACTTCGGGTTTTTCGGGTCGTCGCGCGGCTCGGATCGCACTGCCGCTATTCCCACTACCGCTGACACTCCTCCGCTGTGATAGATGAACACGCGGTCGCCCGGTTTCATCGCGCGGATGGCGCGCACCGCCTGCGGATTGGTAACGCCGTCCCATGACGTACGTTTGTCGCGCTCGAGGTCATCGATTGAATACGTTCCCGGTTCCGTCTTGGCGAGAAAGTAGTTCATGTGCCCATCACCTCCAGGCGCCTGTCTGAAGTGCATTTGATGCGGGCCCGAGGTTATCATGGTTTCGCCTTGCGGCGATCGGCTGGCGCAAGGCCAACGTGCGGGAATCGCAGCACCTATGCCCGAACTGCCTGACGTAACCGTATATGTCGAAGCGCTGCGCGAGCGGTTGCCCGGACACAAGCTGATCCGCGTCTTCGTGAAAGGGCCTTTTCTGCTCCGCTCCGCAATTCCGCCGCTGAGCGACACTTTCGGCCGGCCCGTTCGCGAGATACGGCGCATCGGCAAGCAAATCGCCATCGGCCTGGAAGGGGGACTCTGGCTCGTGCTGCATCTCAAGATCGCGGGCAGGCTTCACTGGAAGGAAGGAACGAGCGGGATTGCCGGCAAAAGCGCGCTGGCTACCTTTCAGTTCGATCACGGTGTGTTGACCCTCACCGAAGCCGGCACGCAACATCGAGCTTCCCTGCATGTGGCTTCGGGCGAGGAAAACCTTCGCGCACTGGACGCCGGCGGTATCGAGCCGCTCGAATGCAGCCTCGATGCGTTCGGCGCGGCGCTGAAATCGGAGAGCCATACACTAAAGCGCGCACTGACCGATCCGCACATCTTCTCCGGAATCGGCAACGCTTATTCCGACGAGATCCTCCATCGCGCGCGCCTGTCGCCGATCGCGATGACGCGAAAGCTCGCCGCCGACGAAGTCGCGAGGCTTTACGACGCCACCCGCACGACCTTGATCGAGTGGACCGATCGGCTGCGTGACCAATGCGCAGGCGAATTCCCGGAAGGAGTCACCGCGTTTCGCGACGGGATGGCGGTGCATGGCCGCTACGGGAAGCCTTGCCCGCGATGCGGCGCCAGGGTGCAGCGCATCCGGTACGCATCGAACGAGACCAACTACTGCGCGCCATGCCAGACGGAGGGACGTCTGCTTGCCGATCGCGCCCTGTCGCGGCTGATGCGCGAAGACTGGCCCGCGACCCTGGAGGAACTCGAAGCGCGCAGGAAACCGCCTTCGCGGCGTTGAAACACGCGCATCGGCGCCCGCGATGGTCTCGGTTTTCAGGCGCCGGGCGCCTTAAGATACTCGTCGATAATCGCGATCATCCGGTCGCGCCCGAAGCTGGGTTCATGTCCGCCGTGAACGACGGTGACGGGAAGCGCGCGCAACCTCGTCATCGTGCGGACGTAATCGCGCACGTCGCTGTCGGGGAGCATGTCGAGCAGGGGACCGTCGTAGATGGCGTCGCCTGAGAACAGAGTTCCGCTGCGATGTTCCCACAGTCCGATGCTCCCGGGAGAGTGGCCCGGCAGATGCATCACTTCGAAGGCGCGATCGCCGAGGTCGATCACGTCGCCTTCGGCCAGATGACCCGTCGGGGTCGTGGACACGATCTCGTAGTGCCGCGGGTCCCAGTTTTCAGCAGGAAGCGCGTCAAGCATCAGGTCGTCCTCCGGCGACCCGACGGGCGGAAGATATTGATGATAGTAGCGGGGAAATTCGCTGACCCGTACCGAATGAAACTCACGGTACGGATTCATCCGCGGCGCCTCCGCCGGATGAATCAGGCGTTCGTCGAATTCGTGCAGGCCTCCGACGTGATCGTAATGGTAGTGGGTCGCGATCGCGGCGATGGGGCGGCCGGTCAAATCAGCGATTTCGCGACGCAGCGGCGACAGGCCCGACCCGGTGTCGATGATCAAATCGCGATCGCGCCCGCGGACGTGCCAGATGTTGCAGCGGATGAACTGGCTCAGATGCGGCTCCCATATCAGGGTCACCCCATCCGCCATCGATCGTTGCATAAACCATCGATCCGCAACCTTCAGCATCGCCCGTGCACATCCGCAGTGCACCGCAGACTGTAGCAATCGGGCTTCTGGCGGTTCAAACCGGTCTCGCCGGGGCTGTAAAGAAAATGCGATGCCGGGTGATCGCGCGGGAGCGATTCAGTGCTATAGAGAACTTCAAAACCATCGTCGGTTCGCGCGCGGTTTTGGAGGGACGATTATGGGCGCAAATCCGCATCGTCACGTCCTCGACGGCTACAAGGTCCTCGACTTCACCCAGATCGTTGCCGGACCCACCTGCACGCTGATGATGGCGGAGATGGGCGCGGAGGTGATCAAGCTGGAGATGGCGCCGGCGGGCGATCCCGCGCGCGGCGCGCAGATCCTTATCAACGGCCGCAGCGGCTATTTTGTCCAGCACAATCGCGGCAAGCGCGGAATCTGCGTCAACCTGAAAACTCCCGAGGGACTCGCGATAGCCAAAGACCTCGTCCGCAAGGTCGATGTAGTCGTCGAGAATTTCGCCCCCGGCGTGATCAAGCGGCTCGGCCTCGGCTACGACACGGTCCGGGAACTAAACCCGCGTGCGGTGATGTGCTCGATATCCGCGTTCGGGCAGGACGGCCCCCTCGCGCACGAGCCGGGGTTCGATTATCTCGGCGCCGCGTATGCCGGAATCGTCTCGATGGGCGGCGAGCCGGACGGCGCGCCGTACGTGATCATGAGCGCGATTGGCGATGTGAGCACGGGGGCGCATGCGATGGGAGCGATCTGCGCCGCGCTGCTCTATCGCGAGCGTACCGGACAGGGCCAATATCTCGATCTGTCGCTGCTCGACACCTACTTCCACTATCACGAAGCGGCGGTGGAAACGTACAGCCTGACCAAGGGCGCGATCAGCCCGACCCGATCGGGGCTTCATTCCTGGTACGCGGTTCCCGCCGGTCTCTTCAAGGCCCGCGATCGCTATATCATCATTATCGCTCCGCTCGACCATCAGTTCGCCGGCCTTTGCCGCGCGATGAATCGGCCCGAGCTCGCGCAGGACCCCCGTTTCAAGCTGAATGCGGACCGTCTCAAGAATCTCAAGGAACTGGTCGCGATCATCGAAGGATGGTTCCAGTCGATGCCGAGTGACGACGCCTCGATGGCGGCGCTCAAGGAATACCGCGTGCCTCACGCTCCGGTGCTGTCGGTCGCGGAGGCCACCCAGCATCCGCACCTGCGCCAGCGCGGAACCGTGCGCACGGTGCACGATCGAATTCTGGGCGATTTCGACGTTCCCGGATTTGCGCTGCGCTTCTCGAATTTCCCCGACCGGCTCGAACTGCACGCTCCGATGCTTGGCGAGCACAATCGCGAAGTGCTGACGGGATTTCTCGGGTACCCGCCGGAGCGCGTCGAGCAGCTTCAACAAGCGGGGATTCTGCGAAGCGGCACCGCCTGAGCGTTGCATCAATGCGAGCGCGCTCGCATTTGCGCGGCAACCTTTTCCGGCACGTTGCGCAGGGCGTTGAAGACCGTGTCGGGGACGCGCAGGCGATCGTCGCTCTCGTACAGGGTTCGCATCCGCGCAAATTCTTCGTCGCCGGCCAGCGTCAGCGCCGATACCTGGTCGAGAAGAGTGCGGGCTTCCTCTCCGAGCGAGGCGTCATCGAGAACCATCAGTCCCCATACGTCCCACGGCAGCATCTCCATCCGGTTCAGGGAAGCCAGATCCCGCAGGACGTTGCCTGCTATGAACCACAGTCCCTGCATATGGGCTGGAGAGAGGCCGAAGTCGTCGGCATTCGCGCGCCCCGACCGGCACATCTGCCACGCATCGCCGGCGATGATAAACCGGTTGCGCGGCACGTCGAGCGGATCGAAATCCAGCCTGAACGCCTTGCGCTGTACGGCATCGAGTTGGGCATCGACCAGAACCCAGCGCGACTCGGCCTGGTTCCAGTATTCGCAGACCCAATGGTCCTCGAACTTGCCCTGGTTGAAATACGAACCGAAGCCGGCCCTCGCCCGCGCGGGAACGCCCTGCTGGCGCAGCATCGCGCACAGCATCAATGAGAAATGCCGGCATACGCAGGCCATCCGGTCCGCCGGTTTGCGTGCCGCCGTCAAAGGTTGATCCGACAGCTCCTTGATCCGGGCCACTATCCGCGAGACCGGACGGATATGCTTGTCGTCCTGGCGATGCTGCGAGAGCTTCAGGTCGTAAAGCCATGGCGCGATGTCGCTGTGAATCATCACGCCCTGGATGACGTCGCGCAGGGCGGCTACGCCTTTGGGGAGCGCCCCGAATTCGGCAATCGGAGCGACCATCGGGCCGCTGCCCGAGTAAAATTCCTGAACTGCTTCCATGTTGCTCCTGTCTCGCGCGATTCCGGTTAGAGGCTCGAAACGTACTCTTCGAACCGGTCAAGCGAACTCGTCCATCCCTCCCGATGCATGTCGCAGGCGGTGACGGATTCGAACAGGGCCTGATGCAGCGTCAGTCTGGTCTTTCCCTCGTGATCGGCAAACGTCAGCGTCAGGATCGTTTCGGGCCGGGTCGGGTTGCCATTCGCGTCCGCCCATGCGTACGTGCATACGATTTTTTCGGGTTCGATGACTTCGCGATAAACGCCTTGAAGCCAGTGATCGGTGCCTTCAGGCGAGCGCATGCCGAAACGATAAGCTCCGCCGGGCCGCAAATCGGTCTGGCAATACGTGAGCGTAAATCCTCGCGGACCAAACCAATGCGCCAGATGATCGGGTTCGGTCCATGCCTTGAAAACGAGACTCCGCGGCGCGTCAAGGATGCGCGTGATTACGAGCACACGGTCGCGATCCTGAACCCGCGTCGCTTCGATTACATCGGCCATGTCTGGCTCCTTTTGGCGGAGATTGCGGCGGACGCTCGGGAGAGCATCGGTTGAAGCCGCCGCAGTTAGATAACCTATTGGTTAAATACAGCCGTTCCCGCTCATTGTCAAGCAATCGTTTCTTACTTTTCCCGGGCGCTTGTCGCCGCCCTGGCGCAGAAATCGAGAAGCGCTTGAATGTCGCCCGGCGCGTCGCGATCGGATCTTTCCCTGGCGATGCGTTCGTAGATGCGGGCGATGCCGCGATAGGTGTCGGCGCCGCGATCGCCGCCGCCGATAAACGCGGCTATCTCTTCCATCTCAGCCACCCAGCGGTGCGCCTTGGGAAACATTGCGGGAATTCCGCGCGCCAGGCGCGCCAGTATCTGCGGCTGCGTGCGCGCGAGTTCAGCTGAAAGCGCATCGGCAAGCCCTGCCCGCGCCGCCGCGCCGACCATCGCGCTCCCGAGCGCAATTATCCCCTTGGTGAGTCCCGCGTAGCTCAGCTTCAGCGCCGATGCCGCGCCGATCGGGCCATCGAGCACCGCAATGTCCAGCCCGAATCCGCCGAGCGCGGCGAACTCGCGCGCGAACGGTCCCGATGCGTAAAAGCGCGGGCCCGGCGAATCAATCTGTTCGGGCGGCGGTCCTCCGATTATTCCCGCATCGACATAACGGCATCCCGCAAGACGCTCGCCGGCACGCACAGCGGTCGCCGGCGCGATCGCATTACAATCCGCGAAGATCGGCCGGCTTCGCGATCGCGCCAGCGCCGGTTGCAAACGCTCGGCCACCTCAAGCGCGGCGGCAGGCGGGACGATCGACAGCACGAAATCGGCGTCGCGAACCAGTTCCGCGTCGTCATCGATAACCTCGAGGCCCGCGCGGCTCACTCGCGCCGCGCTGTCACGGCTGCGTCCTTGAAGCGAGGTAACGACGCGTGCGCCGCGGATCATAAGCCGGCGGCCCACCGCCGCGCCCATCTCGCCGGCGCCGATGATCGCGACAATCGGTTGCGCGGTGCTGTTCATGGGCTACCTCCATCGAAGCGCGATGTCCGGCGAGGCGCGGAAGTCCGGCGCGCGGCTCACCAGCTATCGATGAACGGATACTTCTTGGTTTCGCGCGGGCGCGGCGGCGGAGTCGATCGCAAAAGCGCCGTCACCCAGCGGCGCGAATCGGCCGGATCGATCACGTCGTCGAGAAAGAAGTGGCTCGCGTTGTTGAGCGCCTTGCCGCCGCGATACATCTTCGCGACCATCTCATCGAACAGCTTGCGGCGCTCCATCGGGTCGGCGATCGCGGCAAGCTCCTTGCGATAGCCGAGCTTGGCGGCCCCCTCGAGCGCCATCGGCCCGAATTCGCCCGTCGGCCACGATATCATCGCCTTGGGCACATCGGGCGCTCCGCCCTGCATCGCGTTTGCGCCGAGCCCATAGGCTTTGCGCAGCACGATAGTGAGAAACGGCACCCTGGCATTGGCGCCCGCCAGGAACATCCGCGACGAATGCCGCACCAGCGCGGTCTTTTCGATCTCGGGGCCGACCATGATTCCAGGCGTGTCGCACAGATACAGGATCGGGATGTCGAACGCGTCGCACAGCATGATGAAGCGCGCGGCCTTGTCCGCGCCGTCGCTGTCGATCGCCCCCGCCAGATGCATCGGATTGTTCGCCACCACTCCGATTGCGCGCCCTTCGATGCGGATGAACGCGGTGATGGTGGTGCGGCCGAAATGCGGGCGCAGTTCGAGCACTGAATCCTTGTCCGCGAGGGTCCCGATTACGTTGCGGATATCGTAGCCTCGCAGCCGGTTCTCGGGCACGATGCTCCTGAGCAGCCGCTGATCGGCGCACTCGAACTCGTTCAACGATCCCTGGAAGTACGACAGATATTTGCGAGCCGCGCGTACCGCTTCGGCTTCGTCCGCGACCGCGATATCGACCACGCCGCTTGGCACCTGCACGTCGATCGGGCCGATCTGCTCGGGGCGAAAAACTCCGAGACCGCCGCTTTCAATCATCGCCGGGCCGCCCATGCCGATATTGGAGTTGCGGGTTGCGATCACCACGTCGCAGCATCCCAGCATCGAGGCGTTCCCCGCAAAGCATCGCCCCGAAACGATCCCGACGATCGGAACAAGCCCGCTCAGCCGCGGAAAATCATAAAACGTGCGGGTGTGAAAATGTCCGTCCGTATCTCCCGGCCGTCCCCCGCCGCCTTCCGCGAACAGCACCACCGGCAGGCGGAAATCGCGCGCGAACTCGATCATCCTGTCGGTTTTGCGATGGTTAAGATGGCCCTGCGTGCCGGCCAGCACAGTGAAGTCGTAGGCCATGATCACGCAGTGCGCGCGCTCGGCGCCGAACTGATCCGCGTTGATCGTGGCGTGGCCGGTGATAAATCCGTCGGCGGGCGTGTTCTTTATCAGGTCTTCCACCGTGCGGCGCCGGCGCTGCGCGGCGATCGCAAGCGCGCCATATTCCACGAAAGAGTCCGGATCACAGAGGTCCTCGATATTCTCGCGTGCGGTGCGTTGTCCCGTCTTGCGCCGGCGCGCCACCGCCTCGGGCCGGGCAGCATCCAGCGTGAGCGCGTGCCGCTCGACGACCTCCGCCAGGTCGGGACGGATGTACTCAAGATCGACGCCGGACGTTCGAGCGGCCACGGCCGCTCCGACCTCGGCTTCCTCGAGGAAGACCAGCGCGCATCCTTCGGGCACGGTATCGCCCTGCGCGACGGCGATGCCGCGCACGATGCCGCTGACGGGAGCCTGGATTACGTGCTCCATCTTCATCGCTTCGATGACGATGAGCTGCTGGCCGGCGGCGACCGATTCCTCCTCGCGGACGTCGATCGAGACGATCGTACCCTGCATCGGCGATCTCACCGCGATGGCGCCGTCGGGTCCGGCTGCGGCCGAAGCGGCAATGCCATCCGCGGCCGACGCTTCTCCTGCGCCCGACTTTCCGTGAACCAGGACGGCGAGCGGATCGACGGTGTCGATTCTGGCTCCGACCGTGGTTCTCTCCGAGCTTTTCTCAAAATAAGCGGGGCGTGGCTGCGCGTTCGCGAACGCGACCAGGTCGGCGGTTTTTTCCTCGATGAAGCCGGTATGGATGCGATTTGCGGAGAAATCCGGATGCGCCAGCACCGCGCGCAGAAAGGCGGCGTTGGTCTGTACCCCCTCGATACGGAACTGGCCGAGCGCTCGCGACGCCTTGCGCAGCGCATCCGCGAAATCCGGTGAGGAAGAGTGCACAACCAGCTTTGCCAGCAATGAATCGAAGCGCGGATTGGTCGTGTAGCCCGCGTATGCGAATGAATCGACCCGGATCCCCTGGCCCGACGGCGGCTCAAAGACGCCGATGGTTCCGCTCGAGGGACGGGCGCCGCCCTCCGGTCCCATCGACTCAGCGCACACTCGCAATTCTATCGCGTATCCGCGGGGCCGCGGCGGCTCGGCATCCGGGAGGCCGGCTGCTTCCAGCGACTCGCCGAACGCAAGCTGAATCTGCGCCTGCACGAGATCGATTCCGGTAACTTCCTCGGTGACGGTATGCTCCACCTGGAGGCGCGGATTGGCCTCGATAAAGGCAAAATCTTCGCCGTCGGGGCCGACCAGGAACTCGAAGGTGCCGAGCGTTTCGTACCCCGCGCTTCGCGCAATCCTGATTGCCGCATCGATCAGCTTCATCCGCAGCGCTTCGGTGATTCCGGGACTGGGCGCGATTTCGATGAGCTTCTGATGCCGCCGCTGGATGGTGCATTCGCGTTCCCAAAGGTGCGCGATCCTTCCCGCGCGGTCGCCGAGAATCTGCACCTCGACATGCCGCGCCATCGGCATCATCCGTTCGAGATACACATCGCCGTTGCCGAAGGCCGCCTTGGCTTCCGACTGGCAGCGCGCGTACGCCTCTTCGAGACCATCGAGGCTTCTGACGATACGCATTCCGCGACCGCCGCCGCCCGCCACGGCTTTGATCACGACCGGTCTTCCGCCTTCGGACTGAAAGAACGCTTTCGCATCGGCGAGGCTGGTTGCGCCGCCGGTGCCTGAGAGGATCGGGACGCCGCATCGGCGCGCCAGATCGCGGGCGCGGACCTTGTCTCCGAAAAGCTCGAGCAACTCGGGCCGGGGCCCGACAAAGACCATCGCGCTTTCGGCGCATCGGCGCGCAAACGCCGCATTTTCGCTCAGAAATCCGTAGCCGGGATGGATCGCATCGCAGCCGGCATCGGCGGCCGCTTTAACTATTTGATCGATATCCAGGTATGCCGCGGCGCCCAGGCCGCTGAGCCGAATCGCCTCGTCCGCCCTGTGCACGTGCAGCGAGTTGGCGTCATCTTCCGAAAAGACCGCGACGGCGCGCATGCCGAGCGCGGCCGCCGCCTCCATCACGCGAATCGCAATCTCTCCGCGGTTCGCAATCAACAGCGACTTGGCTTCACCAGTTTCCATGTCCGAGCGGTTTCCCTTCGCGGTGCCGGCCGGGGTGACGATTTGGAAGCGCGAAATCGGCGCAAAAGCGCGGCGCGCAAACCCACCCGCCCCTCATGCTAGTAGAAGCGGGCCCGGTTTGACGAGGACGGCGCGGCGAGGGGCGGACCGCCACCGAAAGCCCGCAAACCGCCCGCTTTGCCTCAGGAACGTGACAGATTGTGAAGGGAAGTTCCGCTCGGGGTGTCTCGCTCTAAGTGAATTTCGCTGGTAGATTTCTGCCGGGCGGTCCTTTTCGGGGGGCGGAAGCAACGGACCGGCGGCTCGCCCATCGCGCGGACCGCGAGTCTGTGCGAAAAATTGCTTGCGGAAGCGCCCCCAACTGCCAATGGCGGAAAGAACCGTTATCGTCAGACTTAGAGAAGACCAGGTGGACGGCGCGGGTGACCTGATGACCCGCGTGTTTGTCGATCAACTCCAGGCCGTCGGAATCGATTCCAGCGAGGAGCAAAGGCGCGCCTATCTCGATGGCTACCTGCGGGTGGTCCGCTATTTCCTGGCGCACGGCGAGCCGTGGGTCGCTTCGATCGACAATCGGGTGGTCGGACTGGCGCTATGGATTCCTCCTCATGTGGCCGAACCGGTTGAAGAAGAGGCGGTCGAGTTCGGAGTCCACGAACTGTCCGCCATCTTTCGCGAAGCTCTCGGCGGTGTCTATGCCGTCGACCGGCTGCTGGGCGCGGAGCGGGAGAAGATAGAACAACCCTACTGGTTCCTGCCGTCCAGGCTCGACGTGGACCCTGCCCATACCGGTAAGGGAATCGCAAGCTCGTTGCTTCGCCCGGTTCTGCTTCGTGCCGACGAAGGCAGGGTGCGTTGCTACGCGGAGACCATCGTGCCGCCGATGGTGCCTTTCTTGCGCAAGCACGGCTTCGAAATCATGTCCGAGGGCGTCGAGCCCACCGGCAATGTCCGGTACTGGATGTTGATTCGCGAGCCGGCGCGAACCTAGGCGGGCCCGCGCCAACGCGGCCTGGCGGTTCACCGGACCAACGCATAGACTCGCGTTCACTGGGGGACAGCGACCTGATTCCACTCAGTTACAACGCGCGCAGCCTGGCGGTTCGATGGGCGTCGAGCGCGATGGCCGTGCTCGGCATCGCCCCGGCGGCTTCATGAACCGGCGGCGCGGCCGGCTGCCGCTTCCGAATCGCCGCGGAAGTGCGGCATCACTTCATCGATAAAAAGTCTCAGCGAGCGCATCGCCTGCTCGTGCGACAGGCCGCCCCAGGCGATTGCCGGAGCGAGATAGTTGATGCCCGTCTGAGCCGCGAGGGCTTCGATTTCCCGGCGCACGGTCGCGGGCGATCCGATGATCGCCGCACCCGTCTTGTGCGCCACTTCCACGTCGTTGGTGAAATGCAGCGTGGTAGTGAAGAAATCGCGCCACAGCTTCTGGATATTGTCGTGGAAGATCCTGTACGCGGGCCGCGCTTCCTCGAGCGCTTTGGCGTCGCTCTCCGCGACGTAAATGTGCCGTCCCGCGCCGAACCACGGATTGGTGACCATCGGATTCAGCCGATGTTCGTCGCCGCGGCTTGCTTGCCAGGTTTCGCGAAAGCGATCGACTGAGGCTTTTATCGCGCGGGCCGGACCGAGCGCGATCATGTGCATCCCGCGGCGGGCGGCGTACGCGGCGCGATCGGGCGATGAAGTCCCGTACCAGAACGGAGGGTTGGGACTCTGCTTCGGGTGCAGCTCCATCGGAAACCCGCGCACCTGGTGCCTGCGGCCCATATGGGTAACGCGCTTTTCCCGCAGCGCCGCGACGATCACTTCGAGCGATTCCTCGAAGATCTCGTGGCTTTCCATAAACGGCACGTTGAAGTACGCAAGCTCGAAGGGAGAAACGCCGCGCCCGACGCCAATCTCCAGCCGCCCTCCGCTCAGATGGTCCAGCATGCAGATTTCCGACGCCAGCCTGATCGGGTTGTAGAGCGGCAGCAGATAGACCATCGCACCCATCCGAAGGCGGCGGGTGCGCTGCGCGACCGAGGCGAGAAAAATTCCCGGCGACGGCGCCATGCTGAGCGGCGTCGCGTGATGCTCCGCCAGGTGGTACGCGTAAAAGCCGGCTCGGTCGGCCGCTTCCAGCATCGCGAGGCGGCCTTCGTAGGTCTGATTCAGCGGCTCGCCTTCGCGGCGCTCGATATGATCGAAAATTCCAAAGGTTAGATCGGGCATGCCGGCGACCTCCCGGCAGGCTGGCGCCCGCCTCGCCGTTTTGTCGCGCCGCGCGGGTTCGGCTGTCAAGAGGAGCGCACTTGACCCGCCAAGTCTAATCCGATTTAGAATTAGAAACATTCTCTTGGAGTGTTGAGAGCTGATGCGCCCGCAACGGCAGCGCGAATTGATCGAACGCTATCTGGGTTTCCGAAGCGGCAAATGGACGGACGTGGCCGCCGAAAGTATGCGCAACCCCGCCGCCGCCTACGTCGACCCCCGGCGCTTCGATCGCGAGATGAAGGTGCTGTTTCGCGATCGTCCGGTTCCGATCGGCCTGAGCTGCGAATGCCGCGAGCCCGGATCGTTCCTGACCGCGTCGCTCGGCGGCGTGCCGGTCGCGGTCGTTCGCCAGCCGGGCGGCTCGCTGCGCGGCTTTGTCAACGCCTGCCGCCATCGCGGCGCGCCGGTGCTTTCAGGGCGCGGCGGGGGACTCCGCGCGATGGTCTGTCCGTATCATGCGTGGAGCTACGGGCTCGATGGAACCTTGCTCTCCCGCCCGCAGGAGCCGGGCTTCGACGACGTTCCGCGCGACAAATGCGGGCTCGGAGAGGTGGCGGTCGCGGAGCATTACGGACTCATCTATGCGCGCGTTTCGAAAGGCGCGGCGTTTTCCGTAGACGACGTGCTGGAAGGGATGCAGACCGAGATCGCGGAGTACAGTCTCGCCGATTACACGCACTTCGAGACGCGCACGCGCGAATGGAAATTCAACTGGAAGCTGATCATCGACACCTTCGCCGAGCCCTACCATATCCCCGCGCTGCACCGCCGCAGCATCGCGCCTTACTACGAAGACCGCAATTCCATCTGGGACACCTGGGGACTCCATCAGCGCACCGTCAACTTCCGAAGGAGCATCGACAGGGAGCTGGCGGAGAAGCCTCCCGCCGAGCGGCTGCTGCTGCCGCATACGACCGTCGAGTACTTCCTGCTGCCCAACGCGCTTCTGACTCATCAGCTCGATCACGTGGAGCTGTGGCGGGTGACACCGATCAGCGTTGACCGTTGCCTGGTGGCGACCAGCCTGTACGCGCCCGAGCCTCCCGAGACCGAGTCGGCCAAAAAGCACTGGAAGAAGAACCTCGACCTTTTGCTGCAGGTGACGGAGAACGAAGACTTTCCGATGATGGCGAATATCCATGCGGCGCTCGCATCCGGCGCGCTCGCCGAAGTGGTGTACGGCAAAATCGAACCGGCCCTGTCCTTCTACCACCAGGCGCTCGACCGTCTGCTTGCGCAGGCCGAAGACGCCTGAACGGTGCCGGCAATGGCGATGAAGGCATTGCGCGCTTATGCGCAGGCGAAGCGGCCGCAGATGAGCCCGCGCGGCGAGCTCAAGCGCAAGCAGATTCTTGATGCGGCCGCGAAGGTGCTGGCCCGGCGCGGCTACGCGAGCACCCAATTGCTGGAGATTGCGGACGAGGCGGGCACGCAGCCGGGCAGCCTCTACTATCACTTCGAGTCGCGCGAAGATCTTATTGAACAGGTTCTGCAGGAAGGCGTCAGGCTTTCATTCGAGCGCGTGCGCGCGGTGGTCGATGCGCTAGGAAGCGGCGCCGCGCCGCTCGACCGTCTCAAGGCTGCCCTCCGCGCGCATCTCAAGTTCCAGCTTGTGGAAAGCGACTACGCTCGCGCGGTGTCCCGATCGATCGGACAGGTCCCCGGCGAGATGTGGAAGCGAGTCAACGCCCGGTTTCGAGCGTATGGAAGATTCTTCGACGATCTGATTCGGGCGGCGATGAAGTCCGGAGAGCTCGATGCGCGGGTCGACCGCGGCGCGCTCCGGATGCTGACAATCGGCGCGGCCAACTACACGCCGGAGTGGTTCCGCAAAGACGGATCGATGAACGTCGATCAGCTATGCGACCTGCTGGTCCGGATGTTCGAACGCGGCGTGCGGACACCGCACTGACGCCCCGCCGGACGATCCCAATCGCCTTCCGAAACTATCGCGCCCGGCTAGCGCAGGTTGCGGAAGCAGGCGCGCACTTCGCGAACGAAGGTCTCGGGCTGCTCGAATGCCGCGAAATGCCCGCCCTGGTCGAGTTCGTTGAAATACACGAGCTTCGCGAAACGCTTCTCGGCCCATCGCTTCGAGGTGCGGAAAATCTCTTTCGGGAAGATCGAGCATCCTACGGGCACGTTAATCGGGTCCATCGGGATGTTCCGGAAGCTTTCCCAGTAGAGCCGCGCCGAGGAAGTCGCGGTCCCCGGCAGCCAGTACATCATCACGTTGTCCAGCAGCTCGTCGCGGGTGAGCACGTTTTCCGGATGGCCGTTGCAATCGGTCCAGGACCAGAACTTCTCGAGTATCCACGCCATCTGGCCGACGGGCGAATCCGCCAGGCCATAGCCAAGCGTCTGCGGGCGCGTGCTTTGCTGCTTTGAATAGCCGGAGTCCCAATCGTTGTAATGCTGCATCCCGGCGATCGCGGATTTCTCCCGCTCGGTGAGATCGTTCGACGTGGCGGGATCGGGCGGCGCGATCGGCATATTGAGATGGATGCCGATGCAGTTGGCGGGATCCTGAATTCCGATGCAGGTCGTGACCATCGCGCCCCAGTCGCCGCCCTGCGCGGCGTAACGCCGATAGCCCAGCCGCGCCATCAGCTCCGCCCACGCCCGCGCGATTCGCTGTACGTTCCATCCCGTGCGCGAGGGCTTGTCGGAAAAGCCGTAGCCCGGCAGAGAAGGCGCCACCACGTGGAACGCATCGGAGGCGTCGCCGCCGTGCGCGGTGGGATCGGTCAAGGGTTCGATGACCTTGTGAAACTCGACGATTGACCCGGGCCATCCGTGCGTGACCACCAGCGGCATCGCGTTCGCGTGCGGCGAACGGACGTGGAGGAAATGGATGCCGAGGCCGTCGATTTCGGTTTTGAATTGGGGGAAACGGTTAAGCCGCGCCTCTCGATCGCGCCAGTTGTATTTTTCGAGCCAGTACTTGCAGACCTCCTGCGCATACGCGAGCGGCAGTCCCTGCGACCAGTCATCGACGCATTCGCGCTCAGGCCATCGCGTGGCGCGCAGCCGGCGCTTCAAATCCTCGAGCTGGTCGTCGCTGGCGGAAATTTTGAACGGAACAATTTGATTACTCATGGATGCGTACTCCTCGACGGAGATAACCGGATTCCTTCCGACCGGTGTGCAGGCGAACGCAGCCGGATCCGCGCGTCACGGCGATCGCAAACAGCAATCGCAGGGACGCGCGAGCCGGCAGAAAGAATCAGCGCTCGCGGGCAGAGACCGCGGAAGGCTCGATGATCCGGTTGTGAAAATCACGAATGTTTCTGTTCGATGAGTTCGATTTTGTAGCCGTTGGGATCTTCGATGAACGCGATCACGGTCGTGCCATGAGCCATCGGCCCCGCCTCGCGAACGACCTTCACGCCTTTCTTCTTCAGGTCTTCGCACGCCTTGTAGGCGTCGGGCACGCCGATCGCCAGATGGCCGAAGCCGGTGCCAAGCTCGTAGCTCTTGGTGTCCCAATTGTGGGTCAGCTCGACGACCGTGTGGTCCTTTTCCTCGCCGTAGCCGACGAAGGCGAGGGTGAACCTGCCGCCGGGAAAATCCTGCTTGCGCAGGAGCTTCATGCCGAGCTTTTCGCAGTAAAAGTTGAGCGACTCGTTGAGATCGCCGACCCGGATCATCGTGTGCAGAAGCTGCATCGGACTCTTCTCCCGTCTATGCCTGGTCTGAGAGATTTTACAATCCTGGAATGTACTGCGCCTTGAATTGCGTGGGAATGACATTGATGCGAACAACCGCGAATTGTTCGCCGCCGCCCGCCTTCTCAAACCGCAGCAGGCCCGCGATGAATTGCTGCGGGTCGCGGGTCGGAATCAGGCGCTCTTCGCTCAGGATCGGATTCGCAATCCTGAGCGTCAGTTCCTTCGTCTCGCCCGGCGCGATCGGACCGTTCGGCTCGACCTCGAGCTGCCCCACGTATTCGTGGGGGCCCGCCTGTGCCTGCGCGTCAGGACCACCGTTCACGAAGGTCGTCATTCCCATCACGTACTCCTTCAACGTGATCGGCGAGTCGCTGACGTTCTTCGCCTGCACCTTCATGACCAGCGTGTCGGTTCCGTCGTTCCAGGTCGCGCCTTCCGGCCGCACCTCGGCCAGTTTCAGGTCGGGCTCGAGCGGGCGCGGCGCGAACCAGTCGGTCTGCTGCGGAAGCCGCACCGGATAGCGGGTCGCCGCGTAAAACCATCCGAGGATGAGCAGGGCGATGGTCAGTCCGGCCAGCACGTTCATCCACATCTGATCGCGCGGCGTGATAAGTCCGATGTCAGGGGCGTCTTCGTTGATGCCGATCTGCGTGGTGACCGCCAGGTTGGTGACGGTCCGCTTGCTGAGCGTCCAGTAGAGCATCCACGCCACGCCGATCAGGAAGCCCGCGAACGACCACCACCATACGAAGCTGCTTTGATAGCCTTCCAGGTCGATCACTTTTCCGTTGAGCAGGGTGACTGGAAACGTGAACTTCGCCACCGCCGGCTGGACATCGACCCATTCGCCGGGCCCGACCAGCGTTCCAGTGCCCTGGACCGCGATCCCCGGATGCACGTGCCATCGGCCCGGTTCCCGCCCTACCATCACCATCTTGAATTGATAAACACCGCCGCGCTCGACGAAGAACGAACCGGGCGCGGGCTGTCCATTGATGACGCGATCCTCGAGCGCAAACACCGGCCCCGGCACAACCGGTGTGATGTACGCGGTCTGAGGCGGATCGAGCGTGTATGGCCATGTGTCCAGGATCCGAACGGTCCCGGTTATCGTGACCGGCTCACCGACGTGAATAGCCTTGGGCGAAATGCTCACGTCGTAAAATGCGGTGGTGAGATCCTTCAGAAACGGCTCATCGCCGGCCTCGCCGTGCGCAAACGCTTTCGACGGAGCGATGAACGCGGCGATAGCCAGTACGGCAATCCAGGTGAGACGACGCTTCTTGGTCATCGCTCCCCCCTCCCCATGGTCTTGAGCGAGCCGGCTCGCGCCTCGCCGTTGGCGCCGGCAGCGCGAGGGTAACGCCGGCGGCGAGCCGGCGGTTTTCGCGAGGGCAGGTCCGCGTTGCGCGCCGCGCGCGAAGGCCACAGGACCACGGCCCAGTAGCATACGAACGCGATCGCCACGGATGCGGCCAGCGGACGGCCCAGCTCATCCGGACTGGCCATCCCGCCATGCGCGAATGCGGCGGAGGCGGATGCGGCCACGCCCGCCGCGGCGGCGAATGCGATCGCGATCAGATTTCCTGTTCGTATTCGCACGACGGTTACAGCGTCTTGATATAACGGCGGATGGGCCACACGGCGAGGTAGCGCCCGATAAACTGGCCAATCCAGTAGCCTGCCACCGCGACCGTGCCTCCGAACACCAGCGAGACATACTGAGTCTCGCCAAGGAAGCTGCGCAGCGCGCCGCGCTCGATATGACGCAGGTACTCCGGTGTTTGCGACCGGATATAGACGATTCCCTGCACATCGGCGACGGTGAGCACGTGATTCATGAAATGGGCGGGCTGCAGGTACGCCGCCAGCGGAACATAGTTGAATGCCCACACCAGCAGCGCCCAAATTGGCCCCCCGAACAACGAAGTCAGGATGAAGCTTCGGGTTTTGAGCAGAATCCAATCAAGGATGATGGCCGCGCCGACAATCGAGATCGGCCATACGAAGCTGAGCGGATAGCTCTCGGCCACATGCCATTGGAAATACCTGCCGACCCACGCGCACATGAAAAAACACACCGCCGTGTAAGTGGCGCCGGTGGGAAAGCGCCACGCCACCCATTGGATGTACTGGAGGGCTGACGGGATGATGATCGTCGCGAAGGCGGTAATCACCGGCCACCATTGCGGGTCCTTCCAGTCGGTCCAGAAATCCCAGTCGCCGGCGAAGAGCTGCTTGGTGATGTCGGCGGCGCCGCCGACCACGAAGATCGCGGTGATCCAGAACACCAGGTCCCACTTGCGATCGATCCACTTGTATTTCTTGTTCAGCAGCGCGCGCAGTTCCAGGCGCCGCTGGCGTTCCCCCGCCGTTGTAGTTCCTGCCGCCATAGCCACACCTGCTTTCCGCCAAGCCCTCAGTCGGCGATCGCCTGCGCCCGCGCCGGAGGTTGCCCGCTTGCTTCTTCTTCAGCCTTCTCGATTTCGAACAGGCGCAGAATTGTCTCGCCCCACACCGCGAACATCCCGGCAGCAAGCCATCCATAGGCGACGAACGGCCAATGGAACGGCACGGAGAAGAATTCCTCTGAAACCCACAGGCTATGGCCCCACTCGTTGAACGCCACTTCCATGCATTCCAGCACGGCCGCGCTGATCAGCAGGAAAAACGACCAGGGAAAACCCTTGTCGCGCGAATAGAGCGCCGGAATCCTGTACATCCCGTACAGATAGGCGCCCAGTGCCAGCACCACCGACAGCGGGAAGAAGAAGTAGAACATCGGGATGTGCGTCGGGGTGAGCGCCGTGTCGCGTACCAGCGTCTGATGCCACGCGCCGTCCCAGTTCGGCCAGAAGCTTGCCTCGATATAGATCGAGAGGCTGGTGACCCCGATGATGCTCCAGAGGACGGCGATCCTTCTCACCTCTTCGGCGCGGGTGAACGGCTGATTGGCAAGCTGGCGGCCGGTACGAACCAGCCATCCGTACCAGATACCGGTGAAGACGCCCAGCACGATCAACTCGCCCCAGAAGAGCGTTCGATAGTAGAGCGTGAATTCGGGGCTAGCCGAGTTGAGCCCCGCGACGAACGCGTACTTGTAGTCCCAAAACCACAGAAAGACGTTCGCGCCCATCACCAGGGCCGATCCCCAGAACAACGAGTTCCATCCGACCATCCAGTCGGTCGGATTGCGCTCGGTGCCGTGAGCAGCCCCGCCTTTTTCGATGGGGGCATCGATTTTTCGCGCCGATGAACCAGCCATATGTGCACTCCTCGCGGATTGCGATCCGGGCCTACTTCAAGCGGACGCCGTATGACTCAAGCGCCTCCGCGTTCAACCTCGCTTTTGATTTCGGCGGCCACCGCCCGCGAATCCATCGACATACCCGCGTACTCGCGCTGCTTGCGCAAATCCCGGTCGAGCACGAACACGCGCGTTATATGATTCGGCGATCCGTCGGGCAGCCGCCGATTATCCACTCCGAACGCTGAAATTACTCGGTCAACATCTTCGGGCTTCCCCGTAAGAAACAGCCATCCCTTCATGTCCGCCTGCCGGTCGCGAGCAAGCTTCAGCAGTTGATCGGGCCCGTCGTGCTCCGGATCGTTGGTGACAGTCACCAGCACCAGCCCCGATCCCATTTCAGGCCGAAGCGCGTCCGCCACCTGCCCAAACTTGTTGATCAGGTTGTCGCAAACCCCGGGGCATCCCACGTGAACGAAATCGAGCAGGACGACCTTGCCCCTGAGCGAGCTCAGAGCCACCGGATTTCCGTGCGCATCGATCAGTTGAACGTCGGGGAGAGAAGCCGTCTCCTTCGCTGAGGAACGGCAACCCCAGATGAAGATCCCCGCAAGCAGCGCCATCGCTGCCAGCCGAACGGCAACGGCGCGGCGGCGAGCCGAGGGTCGCGCTGCGGAGCGCTGATAGCGAAAAACCGATACAGCCACCAGTGCCAGCACCCCCAGTACCAGCAGACATGGCATCACCAAAGCCCGATACCACGGTCTGACGCGAATGGGAAACGAATACTGAACCGGATTTTCAGCACTTTCCGGACGGACAGATACCTGCATCAGGTAGCTGTTTCCCTCGGCCAGATTCAACTGCGTATCGACCACGCCGCGGCGATAGATCGCCGGCGCAATCTCCCGCTCTAGCCGGCGCGATCCGGCCGAATCAACCGCAAAGATCCGCACCCCGATCGGCACTCTGCGCAACTCATCGCCCATCGTATCGATTACAAACACCGTATTTCCCTCGCGCGGAACTTCGTCGCAATACTCCGCATCGGGGTCGAACTCGGGCTGATAGAGGGTGATATGCAGCAGCGATGCGCCGAGCTTGCGCTCGCACGGATCGTTGGGGCCGCCGAAGCGATGGGCGCAAGCGGGCGCCGCGCTCATCAGCCAGAGAACGCAGACCAGGGCGGAAATCGTTCGGCGCGAATCGGCGCGCATCATTCATAGTTCGCGCTTCGAGCATTGGTCCGCGATGTAATCAGCCTGCCGGATCGCCAGCGACACGATCGTCAGCGTCGGATTCTCGGCCGCACTCGAACTGAACTGGCTGCCGTCCGAGATGAACAGGTTTTTCACGTCGTGGGTCTGGCCCCACTTGTTGCAAACGCCGTCCGATGCCTTTGCGCTCTGGCGGCACGTTCCCAGATTGTGGGTCGAAGGATAGGGAGGCACCTCGACAGTTCGGGTAGCTCCGACCGCGTCGTACACGGCCGCGCCGCGTTTGAACGCATACGTGCGCATCGCGAGGTCGTTGGGATGGTCGTCGTAGTGCACGTTCGGAATCGGCAATCCGTACTGGTCCTTTTCGCTCGGATGAAGCGTGACGGCGTTGGTCTCCTGCGGAAGGTCTTCGCCGACGATCCACATCCCCGCCATGTTCGGGTACCCCTCGAGGAGATTGGTGTAGTCCTCGCCCCACGCGCCCGGGTTCAGGAACGCCGCCGCGAATGGGAGGCCGAGCGAGATGGTTTCCAGCTCGAAACCGCCCGCGAAGCCGCGGCTCGGGTCGTAGCGGGCTTCATCCTGGATAATTCCCGCCATCACCGTGCCGCGATACATGTGCACCGGCTGCTTGAAGACGCCGAAGACCGATCCGGTCGTATGCCGCATGTAGTTGCGCCCGACCTGTCCCGACGAATTCGCCAGCCCGTGCGGGAACATCGTCGAATGCGAATTCAGCAGCAGGCGCGGCGTTTCGATCGAGTTCGCCGCGACGCAGACGATCCGGGACTTCTGGAACTGATGGTTGCCGTCCTTGTCGGCATACAGGACGCCCGTTGCCCGCCCGCGGTCGTCATGCTGAATCTGCAGCGCCATCGACTCGGTTCGCAAATCGAGCTTGCCGGTAGCCTCCGCGGCCGGAATCTCCGTGTAGAGCGTGGACCACTTCGCCCCCGACTTGCATCCCTGAAAGCAAAAGCCAAGCTGCCAGCACGCGGACCGTCCGTCGCGCGGTCGGCTGTTGATCGCCATCCGGCCCGTATGCACGGTCTTGTATCCGGCCCGAATCGCGCCGTTGTACATCACCTTGAAATTGTTGTTGCCAGGCAGCCCGGGGATGTCGTTGGTGCGCGTCACCCCCATCTTGTTCTCGGCTTTCGCGTAATACGGCTCGAGCTCGGCAAGGGTCAGCGGCCAATCGATGAGATTCGCGCCGGTGATGCCGGAGTAGTGGGTCCTGGCCTGGAATTCATGTTCCTGCAGTCGGAGCGATGCGCCCGCCCAATGGACGGTCGTTCCGCCCACGGTCTTGCAAATCCATGCGGGCAGGTTCGGGAAGTCCTTCGCGATGCGCCAGGTTCCTGACGTCGTGCGCTTGTCGAGCCACGCCAGTTGGTTGAATGCGAACCATTCTTCGTTGCGGAACGTCGCCGGCGACTGGCGTTGCCCGGCTTCGAGCAGGACGACTTTCAGGCCCTTGCGGCAGAGTTCGTTGGCCAGCGTTCCTCCGCCCGCTCCAGAGCCGACGATCAGCACGACCGAATCATCATTGGCATCGTATCGAGGCATGATCCGCGTCCTCCATCAGGCGGGTTTCGGGCTGGCGGATTCGGGAGGGTTTGGCAGCCACGCCAGATCGTCGAAGCCGCGATGGATATATCCGCCGTACTTGTAGGCGGGTCCTTGATATCCGAGAACCTTCCATACCGAAGGATCGCTGTAGAGAGTCTGCAGTTCTATCGAGCGGACTTTCTGGAAGAAGGCCGTCGTTTCGATTCGCTTGAGCGCGATGGTCTGTTCCTTCTCCGCAAGCTCGATGAACCGGCGGCCCTGCGCGTCGAGCGATTCGATTCCCTCTGCGATCAGCTTTGCGACCGAAGAATCGGACTTCGCCGCCGTATCGATGTCTCGCACGACGTTCCAGTAGGGCGCATCGTCGAGCTGCTTGTGAGGGAAGATGCGCCGCGTCATCGCAAGAAGCGTCTCGCCCTGATGGGGCCGGAGGGTCGTCAGCTCGGGCTTGCCCGCCGCCGCATCCGCGATAGTCGCGACACCCGATGCGGCCGCGGCGGTGCCGGCAACCACCAGCGCGCCGGCTTTGAGGAACTCCCGTCTTCTCATGATGGTGCTTCCTCCCAATTGCGATTTTCGATCACTTGCCCCATGCGCGAATCCGCTTGACCATCGCCGCGACCAGCTCGGGCTGACCGGCCAGATCAGGATTTGCCGGCATCGCGGCGCTGACACCCACCGCCGGACCGCCATAGACGATAGCCTTCGCGAGCGTCTCGTCGCTCACCGATTTCTGCCACTGCCGATTGTGAAAATTCCTGGGCCGCGGGTTCATATTCTCCGCGCTCGGACCCTGGCCGTCGCCGTTCTCGCCGTGGCACACCGCGCATCGCTCCGACATCATCCTGTCGGCTTCAGCCGAGGCGGAATCGGCAAGCACGAGAGGCAAATTTCCCAGCGCAATTGCCGCTGACACGAACGCTGCGATGATCGACGTTTTTGCGGCCCGCCCCACGCGCCCCTCATTAGCCGCACATGTGCCGCCCGTCAAGGAAAACTGCGGGGAGGCTCGGCGCGCCGTTCCTTCAAGCCGTGGCCGGATAGTGCATCGGCGCGCAACGGAATTTGCTGTTCTTCACAGATCAATCTGGCCGGACATATGACGCCCGGCACAATTCACGCAGTATTTTCGCGTCGCGGACGCGGGCTTCAATCTGCAACGGTGCCGCTGGCGCAAGCTAGAGCGTCGCGAGGAAAGCCGCCAGGTCCCGCTTTTCCTGGTCGCTAAAGCCAATCCCGAAACGCTGATCATAGAACTCGACGACGTCGGACAACGTCGCGGCCGACCCGTTGTGGAAGTAGGGAGCGCGAGCGGCAAGCCCGCGCAGGATAGGTCCCTTGAACTTCCCGATGTCGGCGCACTTGCCGGTGATCAGCGCGCGGCCAGGGTCGGTCACGTTGAAGCTCTGTCCGAACAACGGACTTGCGGGACTCGTGCACTTCAGCGTAAAGACCGGCAACTCCGACGCATCGAGTCCTCCCGCCGGAGCGGCATCCGCGATCCCGATATTCAGCGGCGTGGCAACCGAATGGTTGCCCACGTTCGGCGTGTCGTGACAGGTGCCGCACACACCGGAGATCGTAGGCTTTCCAAGTGCATCGTTCAGCCCGCTGACGCCGGTGATGCTGATCGGCTTGCTGTCGAACAGCGCTTCGCCTCGCGCCACCGACCTCCTGAACGCGCTGACCTGCCCATTCCCGGACAGCCGCGCCCATGAGGAATAGATATCGAAGACATCCTCGGTGAAGGGCGTCGGGCAGGGGTCAAGTCCGAATGGGTCGTTGATGCCGGCGAAGAAATCGGGAAACAGGCGATAGAGCGACTGCGGGCCTCCGGTCTGCGGCACCGAGGTCTGCCTGCAATCGAGCGGCGAGGTTCCCGCAACCGGATCGGTCAGCGTCAACCGGGTCGAACGGGCGCGAAGCGATCGCGCCTGGTTGTCGAAACTCTGCGCCGTAAACAGCCCCGTTTCGAAATTGACTATCTCAGCCTGCTGTTCGGCGGTAAGCCCGGGACCGTTCGCCTGCGCATGGGTGAGCGTCGCATCGAGCGCCTGATGAGCCAGCGAGGGTTCTCGCCCATCCCACATGATTGCGGTGTCGAATCCAAGATTGGTGGCCGGCAGCGGGCGGCGGTACATGGACAAAATTCCGGAGGTTGGACTCGTCAGACCGGTAACCGGATTGGTCGAGCATCCGTACGGATCGCTTACCGCCGAGACCTCGAACTCGGAATTGGCCGGAATCGCAAGACCGATTCGGACCAGCCCCTTGCCGGTAAGAAGCTTGTAGGCCGTGCTCCGCGCCGACTGCGTCGAGACGTCGTCGCTCGGGCACGTTGCGCCGTCGAACAGGCGGAACAGCGGATCGGTTCCTTCGCTCCGGGCAAAACGAGCCTGTGCCGACGCGGCGCTGATCGTCCATCCGGTCTCCGGCTGATGACAGGTGAAGCAGGTACGGTCGTTGGTGCCGAGGTTCTGAAAGAACGGATTGTCCGCGGTCACGGTTTCTCGTGCTGACTGGAAGGTCGAGATGCGGCCGGTGGGGTCGCTATAGCTTTTCAGCTTGGGAATCACGCGCGGCACCGTCTGCGTCGAGCGCCGGACGTCCGGAAATATTTTCATCCGCTGTGCGTGCGAAATTGCCGCCGGCGCCCAGGACGTCGATTGGTCCGCGCTATCGGCGCTCTGCGCGCGTGAGATGCCTGAAAGCAGCGCAAGAAGAAGGCTGCCACTGATGGTCAAGACGACAATCGGCCGGAGAGCCATAAGCGCACCCCCTTTGTCCCGCCGTATCACGTTGCCGTCTGCTACTGCAAGTAATTTTTAGAAACTTAATAGCACTATCGCTCATCGGTTGGCGTCAAAGAATTTGTGGAAGAAGGCTCGGCCTTGCGGCATTTTAATCTCCAGGAAATCGTGAACGTCACTCACGATTGGTTTGAATGCAGCCTGTTTCTTCTACGTCAAAGTTTCACGGATGCGAAAATGCGGTTGAGCAGTCCCGCCGCTTGCGCAGCCTACGGAGACTTCGCATATGGTCCGACTTGTTCGACGCGCAAGCATCGCCAATTCCTCTTCTGAGCGCGCCCTTCTGCTCCTGATTGCGGCGTCGCTGATCATTGTGATGGCTCCAGGAGGGGCCGCCGCCCAGGCATCGGGCTACTGGCATACCAACGGCCGCCAGATTGTCGATTCCAGCAATCAGCCGGTCCGAATCGCCGGCATCAACTGGTACGGCTTTGAAACCACGGACGAAGTGGCGCACGGCCTGTGGGCGCAGGACTACAAGTCGATCCTGAGCACCATCAAAGGCAACGGCTACAACGTTGTGCGCATCCCTTTCTCGAACCAGATGATCGAGCAGCCCGTCGTTCCGTCAAACATCGGCTACTCGAACGCAAGCGGCCCCATCAACACCGATCTTCGCGGCCTCAACTCGCTGCAGATTCTCGACAAGGTAATCGACGCGGCGGGCGCGATCGGCCTGCGCGTAATCCTTGACAACCACCGATCCGAAGCGGGCAACAGCGCTGAAGACAGCGGACTATGGTACACCGCCGCCTATCCGGAGAGCGCATGGATTCAGGACTGGACGATGCTCGCGCGGCGCTACCTGAACGACCCGACTGTCGTTGGTTTCGATTTGCGCAACGAGCCCCACAACGGCGGAAGCGGCGGCGCGTGCTGGGATTGCGGCACGCCCGCCAACGACTGGCATCTCGCCGCCGAACGCGCGGGCAACGCGATCCTCGCGATCAATCCCCATCTACTGATCGCGGTTGAAGGAACCGATTGCTACGGGGGTGATTGCGGATGGTGGGGCGGAAATCTCGAAGGCGCCGCGAATTCTCCGGTCGTGCTCTCCGTGCCCAATCAGCTCATCTATTCCGCGCATGACTACGGTCCCAACCTGTTCGCGCAGCGATGGTTCACCGCCGGCACCACTCCCGCAAGCCTCGAGCAGGTCTGGACGAAATACTGGGCCTACCTGAGCCTGAACAATGTCGCGCCAGTATGGCTCGGCGAATTCGGCACAACCAACAACACGAGTGATCTGCAGAACACCGCGGCGGGCTCGCAGGGACAATGGTTCCAGAACCTGATCGCCTTCATGCAGGCAAATCCTCAAATCAACTGGACCTATTGGGCGCTCAACGGCGAGGACAGCTACGCCCTGCTCGATAACGGCTACGATTCCACGCCGGTGAGTGCATTGAAGCAGCGGATGCTCGCAAGCATCCAGGCGGCGAGCTCATCGGCGACTCCAACCCCGACCGCTTCGCCGACTCCGACATCGACACCCAAGCCGACCCCGACTCCTACCGGCACGCCCAAATCGACTCCGACTCCCGGAGGCGGGGTAACGAGTTGCCGCGTGGCATACAGCGTGAGCAGCGATTGGGGCAGCGGCATGACCGCCTCGGTCGCGATAGCGAACACCGGCGCGACGCAGATCAACGGATGGCAGCTCGCATTTGCGTGGCCAGGCAACCAGATGATCACGCAGGCGTGGAGCGCATCCTGGACCCAGAGCGGCCACAACGTTCGGCTCAGCAACGCTTCCTGGAACCCGGTGATTTCCGCCGGTGGATCGGTGAGCGGAGTCGGCTTCAACGCCATCTACAGCGGAACCAACACCCCTCCCGCTGTCTTCTATCTAAACGGAACGTTGTGCGCGAACGGTTCTGTTCAGACGCCGACGCCCACTCCAACCCCGACCCGGACTCCAGCGCCGACGCCGACTCCGACCCCGCGTCCGTCTCCCACGCCCACTCCGAATCCGGCTGCGAGCTGCCACGTTGGCTACACCGTGAGCAACGACTGGGGCACCGGCTTCACAGCGGCATTGACGGTGACCAATAGCGGGGGCACGCCGATCAACGGATGGAGCCTCACGTGGGCATGGCCGGGCAACCAGACTCTGAGCGGCGGCGCATGGAACGCGAACGGCTCCCAGAGCGGCCGCAACGTGACGCTAACCAACGCCTCGTGGAACTCGGCCATCGCAGCCGGCGCAAGCCAATCCGGAATCGGCTTCAACGCCGCATACAGTGGAGTGAACCAGGCGCCCGCGGCTTTCTATCTGAACGGGATGCTCTGCCACTGAAGCTCGATGGTCCGCAGATGCGGCATCGCGACTGCGACCAGATGCGAAGGAAGGGGGCGGAGGAGAACACAGCCCCATTGTGCCGCTTCGGGGGCCTGCGGAGCCGCCGTTATCCGCGGGAATTTCGGGTAGCGGGAACTTTCGTCCATCTCGAATCCGAAACGGTCGAGTGCGATTCCCAATCCAGCGCCGAGACCCTTCGACAGCGCCTCCTTGAGCGTCCATAGCTCCAGGAAACGGATCGGCCGCTCGAGGTCGTCGAACGATCGCAGCCTTCGTGCTTCGTCGGCGGCGAAGAACTGATTCGCAATGTCGATCGCATTGACGCGCCGGCCGAGGTTTTCGGCGTCGATACCGACCTCGCTTCGCCCGATGGCGCAGGCCACCAGTCGTTCCGTGTGCGAAAGATTGAAGCGCAATTCCTCCGCTCCGGCGGGCCCGGCAATTTCAGGCTTTCCGTGTATGCCGCGGCGAAAGCGCCAGGCGGCCGGATCGACGGATGCGTACTGCGAAAGCGCGATGCGCGCCAATGAGTGCGCTGCGATGTACTCAAGGCGTACGCGTGCTACGCGAAATCGATCGGCTGAAGCCCGCTCATTCGCATCCAGCAGCGACCAGCCGCATTCTTCCGCCGCCGGTTCGGTCGCGGCAATCGGCGCGATCCAGACGTGAACCTCTCCATCCGCGATCGCGCGGCCGATCATCCCGATTTTGCCACCCGGCGAAATTGCAGCGGCTTGCCGCGGCCCGACTGAGCGCCCGCGAGCGGATGCTTGCGAAGGGCGACAAAACACGCGACCGCGCCGAAGCTAATGAATCCCAGCGAACACCATCCAACCATCAGGCCCCATCGCCTCACGATAAGCCCATTAACAATCAGGCTGAGAGCGTTGCCGAGCGTAACAAAGGTGGTTTGAAACGAAAGCAGCAGGGCCCGGTCGCTTGCGTCGATTTCTTCATTGAACCATGCCTGGACGAGAGGCTGCGAGACCCCTGACAACAGATTCACGGCGAACAGACACGCCAGCACCAGATTCGTGTGGATGCCGCCCGATGCGGCGACAAAGAGCGCGATCGCGATTCCGGCAGCGGCAAGCGCAAGCAATCCCGCGCGCCGCGCCGGATGAGGGCCCTGCCTGATGACGATTTGCGCGCCGGCAATCCGGCCGATCATAAAGATCGAGAAGACCCATCCGACAATTTGCACCCCGATTCCGTAACCGGATTCAAAATACGCGGGCCATTGAACCGCAATCGGTATCCAGATTCCGGCGATGATCGCGCTGGCGATGCTCAGCAGGAGAATCGCGCGATTACTGAAGCCGCGCCGCACGCCGTCCCGCAGCCGCGCTGGAATCAGATGAGCGATCGCGCCGAGCGAGATTCTTCCGATCTCCTCCGATTCTCCGGTCAGACTTGCCGCGCCGCAAAATGCCGCAAGAACGTATCCGCCGGCGCCCAAAAGCCATGGCGCCGCGATGTCGCGGTCGGCGACGTACCCGCCAATCACCGCGCCAACCATGAAGGTCAGGTTTGCGAACTGCGAACCCCGGGCAAACACGGAGTCCTTGCTTGGCGCAAATCCTGACCGGTCAAGCCGATCGACGGCCCACGAATCGATCGTGCCGTTGCCGAAGGTTGTTCCGATGCCGTCAATCGCTTCGGCTATCACGAAGAGCAAGAAGCTGTGCGCGAAAAAGTACGTAATGAAGGAGATGATCCGCAGAACGCATCCGATGACGAAACCGACGCGGCGCCCTGCCAGGTCGGCGAATGCGCCGGTAGCGGTATCGCTGAAGAACGTGACCGCGAAGTAAGTCGCGAGGACCAGGTTTATCTGGAACGGTGTTAAGCCCCTCGAACGCAGAAAAAGGGGATAGACACCGAAGAGGAACGCGCCCGCAAAAGAGTAAATTAGCCAAACAAAATAGTACCGAACCAGCGTTTGACGAACCGAAAGGTCTGCGTCGCTGTGCGTCATTATCGGCGAGTCCAGGACCCGAACAGTCAATTACGATTTATCGTCCGCATGTTTCAACAACAGTTAGACAGACAAATCCACTAGCAGCTATAGTGCGCGCACGGCGATTGCCCACTTATCAGCGCCTGACGCGAGGCACGGCCGCTGTTGGCTTGCAGACGTATCCGTTATCTCCAGCTCAGTCGCGTATGTGGTTCTTCGAGGAACTCGTTCCCGGAACCGCAGTCTTCAATCTCGCCTCGATGCTTGCGATCGAGGGCCCGCTCGATGTCGCGGTTCTCCAAAACGCCATCGCCGGCATAGTCCACCGGCACGAGATTCTCCGCACGCGCATCGTGATGGTCGATGGGATGCCGGTTCAAACCGTCGATGCGGATGCCGGCGTATCGTTGCGGACGGTCGAGGCCGCATCGCCCGACGAAAGCATGCGCCTCGCGATGCAGGAGGCGCGCCGTCCGATCAATCTGGCGTCTGGTCCTCTGCTGCGTCTGACGCTTGTTCGCCTGTCATCTGACAGTCATCGGCTCGTGGTCGTGATCCATCATGCGATCGCGGATGGCTGGTCGCTGGGAATTTTCATCCGCGAGCTGCGCTCTCTTTATTCTTCCATCGCCGCGGCAGTGGCGCCGAAGCTTCGACCGCTCGCGCTGCAATACAAGGACTTTGCAATCGAACAGCATGCGAAGTCGGGCAGCGACGAGTTGAAGCGGCAGCTCGCCTATTGGAAGTCTCGGCTCGGCGATGAGATCGAGCCTCTCGATCTGCCGATCGATCATCCGAGGCCGCGCTTTCAGACCTTCCGCGGTGCGCGCGAACCTTTCGATTTGCCGCCCGACCTCGTTGCACAACTGAAGGAGCTTGGGCGAACCCGAAACGCCACCTTGTTCATGGTGATGCTTGCCGGGTTGAAAGTCCTGCTCAGCCGTTACAGCGGCAAGACCGACGTATGCGTTGGCAGTCCGATCGCAAATCGCGGCAAACGCGCGCTGTGGGGGATGATCGGCCTGTGCGTCAACACGCTTGCGCTACGCACGGATCTCTCGGGCGATCCGAACTTCGCCGAGCTGGTGGATCGGGTGCGGGAGACGGCGCTGGGCGCGTATGCGCATCAGGATGTGCCGTTCGAAAAGCTGGTCGAGGAGCTCCGTCCCGAGCGCGACCTCACTCGCACTCCCTTCTTCCAGGTGATGATGGTTCTGCAGAACCATCCGATGCCGCAGCTCAACTTCGGAAACCTGCGGCTCACGCATCAGGAGCTCGACACCGGAACTTCGCAATTCGACTTCTCCATCTATTTCACGGAGCGAGAAGACGGAGGGATGGAAGGGGCGGTGGAGTACAGCACGGAGCTGTACGAAGCGGAGAGCATCCGGCGGATGGTGGGGCACTATCTGACGCTGCTGGGCGCGGCGGTGGCCGATC